>Ga0081539_10000076_pt1 | contig 229037 bp, 208 predicted proteins | sample TabmetS4T2R2_FD_71023 | JGI IMG/M metagenome (GOLD analysis project Ga0081539, IMG submission 71023) | Tabebuia heterophylla rhizosphere microbial communities from the University of Puerto Rico - S4T2R2 | ecosystem: Host-associated > Plants > Roots > Rhizosphere ... | reverse complement strand
CTTCAACGGGCGCGCCATGCCCCTCCCTCTGACCCGAACCTGCCCTCGGGGTCTGGGGGGCGAGGTCGCCCCCCAGCGGGGAGAGCCCGAGAGGGGCAGCGCCCCTCTCGGTCCCGCACCATGAGTATCTCAGTCCACCCGCGCACCCGAGATCTGCACCAGGCGTTGCCAGCGCGGGGTTTCGTCGCGGATGAGTTGGGCGAGGGCGGCGGGGTTTTCGGAGAGCGTGGGGGTGTAGCCCAGGGGCCGCAGGCGTTCGCGGAAATCGGCTTCGCCCCCGAGGCTGCGGATCGCCTGGAACAGGCGCTGGATGGCGGCGTCCGGCGTGCCGCCCGGGCACATCACGGCGTTCCAGCTGACCACGTTGTGGTCGCCGAGGCCGAGATCGGCGAAGTCGCCCATTGCGGCGATCTCCGGCAGGATGCTCAGCCGTTCGTGGCTGCTGACCGCGAGTGCCTTGAACTTGCCGCTCTGCACATGGGGCATGAGGGCGGGCATCACGTCGAACATCATGTCGATGTTGCCGGCGAGCAGGTCGTTGATGGCGGGGCCGCCGCCGCGATAGGGCACGTGCAGGATGCGCGCCTCGGCGAAGCGGTTGATCGCCTCGATGTTGAGGTGCGAGGTGGTGCCGGTGCCGGAGGAGCCCATCCGCACCTGCTCGGGGTGCGCCCTGGACCAGGCGATGAGGGCGCGGAAATCGTGCCAGCCGTTGCGCTGCGCGGTCTCGGCGTTGACCACGCAGAGCAGCGCGCCGTCGGTCACCTGGGTGATCGGCGCGAGGTCGCGCGCCGGATCGAAGGGCATGCGGCTGTGCATGAAGGGCATGGCGCAGAGGATGGTGACGCCGATCAGCCCGATGACGCTGCCGTCCTTGTCGCCCTTGGCGAGGGCGTCGGCGCCGATCAGCCCGCCGGCGCCGCCGCGGTTCTCCACCACCACGTTCTGTCCCAGCGCGGGGCCCAGGCGGTCGGCGATGAGGCGGCCGAGCAGGTCGACGGCGCCGCCGGGCGGGAAGGGGACGATGAGCCGCACCGTCCGCCCTTGCGCCAGGACGGGTGCCGCCAGCGGCAGGGCGGCGCCCGCCAGCAGGGCGCGTCGTCGCAGCATCGCCTTCGTCATTCCATGCGTCTCCCGGTCGTTTTCTGAGGAGCGGCGGCAGGGTGCCGCCGGCGCCAGGCGGCGTCCAGGGCTGGCCGCCGAGGCATGCCGGTTGCACCATTCGGGCCGTGAACGCAGCAGGGGGCCAGACGTGACCGATCCCGAACTCGCGACTCTGATCCAGGAAGCGGTGCGCCGCTGGAGTGGCGTGGCCTGTCCGAACGAGGCCGCCGCGGCGGGGCTTGCCGACCATGTCGCGATCATCGCCGAGTTCGAGGCGCTGCGCGGCACGCTGGTCTTCGAGGACGAGCCCTCCTCCTTCGAAGCGGCGCTGCAGGCCGAGAAGGAGACGGCGGCGTGAGCGCGCTGCACGCGCTGACCGCGACGGAGGCCGCGGATGCGGTGGCGCGCGGGGAGGTCACCGCCGCGGCGCTGGTGCGTGCCTCGCTCAATCGCATCGCGGCGCATGACGGGGCGGTGAACAGCGTGATCCGCCTGGATGCAGAGGCGACGCTGGCGGCGGCCGAGGCGGTGGACCGGGCGCGCGCGGCAGGCAGGCCGCTCGGCCCGCTCGCCGGCGTGCCGATGATGCACAAGGACATGTATTACCGCGCCGGCAAGGTGAGCAGCTGCGGCTCGCGCATCCGCCGCGACTTCGTGCCCGGCGTCACCGCGACGGTCCTGGCGCGGCTGGACGCCGCGGGCGCGATCGACATGGGCACGCTGAACATGGCGGAGTTCGCGCAGAACCCGACCGGCCACAACGCGCATTTCGGCCATTGCCACAATCCGTGGAACCCGCCCTTCTGCACCGGCGGATCGTCTTCCGGCTCGGGCGCCGGCGTGGCCGCGCGGTTCTTCGCTGCGGCGTTGGGCTCGGACACCGGCGGTTCGATCCGCCTTCCGGCGACGATCTGCGGCGTCACCGGCATCAAGCCGACGCAGACGCGCGTCAGCCGCCACGGCGTCATGCCGCTCTCCTTCTCGGCCGACAATGTCGGGCCGCTCGCGCGCAGCGCGCGCGATGCCGCGCGCATCCTCAGGGTCATCGCGGGCCACGACCCGAAGGACCCGACCAGCGCGCGCGAGGCGGTGCCCGATTACGAGGCGGCGCTCACCGGCGACCTCCGCGGCGTGTCCGTCGCGGTGCCGGAGCAATGGTTCTTCGATGGCGCCGACGCCATCGTGCTCGCCGCCTTCGACGCGGCGCTCGCGGTGCTGAAGGCGCGCGGGGCGCGGGTTGCGCGGGTCTCCGCGCCCTCCCTGCGCGCGGTGGGAGCCTATGGCGCGATCCTCAGCCGCGTCGAAGGCGCGGCCATCCACGCGCAGTGGATGCGCGAGCGCCCGGGCGACTATGCCGTCCATCTCTCCGCCCGGCTCTATGGCGGCCTCGCCATCCCGGGGCACTGCTATGTGGAGGCGCTGTCGCGCCGCGGCCCGCTGCTGCGGCAATTCTGCGCCGAGGCGCTGAGCGGTCATCACCTCCTGGCCACGCCCACGCTGCGCACCCGCGTGCCGACCCTGGCCGAGACCGACATCGACGCCGATCCCGCGAATTGGTCGCGCTTCATGGCGGTCTCCGCCAATACGCGCTCGTTCAACTATCTCGGCCTGCCGGCGGTGAGCATCCCCTGCGGCTTCGACGATCGCGGCCTGCCGATCGGGCTCCAGCTTGCCGCGCGGCCGTTCGGCGAGGCGCGGGCGCTGGCGGCGGCGGATGCGTATCAGCGGGACACCGATTGGCACCGCAGGCTGCCGCCGCTTTGAGACGGAAGAGCTTGGGAAGGGAGTGAACTCCCTTCCCCAGACCCCATCCCTCCTTTTTTTGGCGACTTGGCGCCGGCTGCTCCCGCACTCTCAGGCGACACAGCGTTGTCGGGCTGAGACCTGGGGGGGGGCGCGGCGCTGCCGCGACGTGAGCTCCGCCCCCCAGCCTTCGCAGGCCAGCTCTTGGGCAGGGCGCGCCCGGGCTTTGGGCAAAGCGGTGCTGGCGCGCCGGGCCGCGGCTTGCATCGGGCTTGCATGGCACCCATGCGAACGGCAAGGCTGCCGGCAGGAGGACTTCCACGCTGACCCAGGTCCAAGCCGCCTTCGACGAGATGGGAAGCGGCGCCGTTGCGCGCGCGCCCTACGCCACGATCGCCCGCTGGCTCGCCGCCACGCCTCCCGAGCTGCTCGCGCGCAAGCGGCAGGAGGCGGAGATCCTGTTCCGCCGCCTCGGCATCACCTTCGCCGTCTATGGCGAGGGCGGCGACCCCGAGCGGCTGATCCCCTTCGACATCGTGCCGCGCATCCTGGCGCGGTCCGAATGGGACAGCCTGGCCCGCGGCCTCACCCAGCGCGTCAAGGCGCTCAACCTGTTCCTGCGCGACGTGTACGGCGAGCGCGAGATCCTGCGCGCCGGCCGCATCCCCGCCGCGCTGGTGCTGGAGAACGAGGGCCATCAGCGGCAGATGGAAGGCTTCGTTCCCCCCGGCGGCATCTACACCCACATCGCCGGCATCGACGTGGTGCGCACCGCGCCCGACCAGTTCTACGTGCTCGAGGACAATTGCCGCACGCCCTCCGGCGTCTCCTACATGCTGGAAGGGCGCGAGGCGATGCTGCGCCTGTTCCCCGAGCTCTGCGCCGCGCACCGCATCGCGCCGGTCGGGCACTATCCGGAGGAGCTGCTGGACACGCTGATCAGCGTCGCCCCGGATGGCTGCCGCGGCAGGCCCTGCGTCGTGCTGCTGACGCCCGGCGCCTACAACAGCGCGTATTACGAGCATTGCTTCCTCGCCGACGAGATGGGCGTCGAGGTGGTGGAGGGCGCCGACCTGTTCGTCGAGAACGACACCGTCTTCATGCGCACCACCGCCGGCCCGCAGCGGGTGGACGTGATCTATCGCCGCATCGACGACGACTATCTCGACCCCGATGCCTTCCGCGCCGACAGCGTGCTCGGCGTGCCCGGCCTGATGCGCGCCTACCGCGCGGGGAACGTGGCGCTCGCCAACGCGCCGGGCGCGGGCATCGCCGACGACAAGGCGGTGTACCCCTACGTGCCGGAGATGGTGCGCTTCTATCTCGGCGAGGAGCCGCTGCTCGACAACGTGCCGACCTATCTCTGCGGCGACCCCGCCGACCGCGGCTACGTGCTCGATCACCTGCAGGAGCTGGTGGTGAAGCTCGCCAAGGGGTCGGGCGGCTACGGCATGCTGATCGGGCCGCACAGCACGGCGGCGCAGCGGGAGGAGTTCGCCGCGCGCATCCGGGCGCGGCCGGACGACTACATCGCGCAGCCGACGCTCGCGCTCTCCACCGTGCCGACCCTGGTGGATGCCGGCATCGCGCCGCGCCATGTCGATCTCCGCCCCTTCGTGCTGAGCGGCAAGGAGGTGCGCATCGTGCCCGGCGGGCTGACGCGCGTCGCGCTGCGCCAGGGCTCGCTGGTGGTGAACTCCTCGCAGGGCGGCGGCACCAAGGACACCTGGGTGCTGGAGGACGAGGGACCCGCGACGCCGGCCGCGCTGGTGCAGGAGCAGTAGGACGATGCTGAGCCGCACCGCCGATGCCCTGTTCTGGCTTGGCCGCTACACCGAGCGCGCAGGCAACGTCGCCCGCGGCCTGACGGTGGCGCTGCGCATGGCGGGCGTCGCGCGCCGCGTCGGCGCCTCCGGCGAGGAGTGGCGTGCCCTGCTGGTCGCCACCGGCGGCGATGCCGGCTTCTACGCCAAGCATCCGCGCGCGGTGCAGGACGCCGCGGTGCACTACGTGGTCGCCGATGCCGACAACCCGTCCTCCATCGTCTCCTGCATCGAGGCGGCGCGGCGCAATGCGCGCGCCATCCGCGCCGCGCTCACGGTGGATATGTGGGAGGCGATCAACGACAGCTGGAACGAGACCCGCCGGCTCAACCCGGACGTGCTGCAGCCCGACAGCCTGCCGGGCTTCCTCGACTGGGTGAAGCAGCGCACCATCCTGTTCAACGGCGCCTACGCCGACACCATGCTGCGCGACGACGCCTGGCGCTTCGTGCGGCTCGGCACCTGGCTGGAGCGCGCCGACAACACCGCGCGCATCCTCGACGTGCAGCACGAGCTGCTGGTGCCGGGCGACGGCAGCGTGGCGGATTTCGTGCAGTGGCAGGCGATCCTGCGCTCGGTCTCGGCGCTGCGCGCCTATCAGTGGGTGTACCACTCGCGGCTGGCGCCGGAACGCATCGTCGAGCTCCTGCTGCTGCGCCCGGAGCTGCCGCGCTCGCTGCTCGCCTGCTACCGCCGGGTGGAGGAGACGCTGGACGAGCTCGCGGTCAGCCATGGCGGGCCGCGCGGCGAGTGCCACCGGCTCGCCGGCGAGCTGCATGCCAGGCTGCGCTTCGGCCGGGTGGAGGACATCCTGGCCGGCGGGCTGCACGCCTTCCTCACCGGCATCATCGACCGCAACATCGATCTTGGCCGCGAGATCGCCGCGTTCTATCTGCACGCCTGACGGGAGAGGGCAGGGGCGCGCCCCGCGCGCCCGGAAGGAAGCGGGCATGACCTACTGCGTCGGACTCTATCTGCGCGAAGGCCTGGTGATGCTGTCCGACACCCGCACCAACGCGGGTGTGGACAACATCTCCATCTTCTCGAAGATGAATGTCGCGGAGGTGCCGGGCGAGCGCGTGATGGCGGTGCTCAGCGCCGGCAATCTCGGCATCAGCCAGGCAGTGTGGAACCGGCTCGGCGAAGGCGTGCGCCTCGATGGGGAGCTGCACACGCTGCGGAGCGTGCCGACCATGTTCCGCGCCGCGCAGCTGGTCGGCGCCGCGGTGCGCGAGGTGTACCACACCGACGGGCCCACCATGCAGCAGCAGGGCGTCGGCTTCGATGTCTCGCTGCTGGTCGGCGGGCAGATCCAGGGCCAGGAGCACCGGCTGTTCCTGGTCTATGCCGCGGGCAATTTCGTCGAAGCGACGGTGGACACGCCCTTCCTGCAGATCGGCGAGCACAAATACGGCAAGCCGATCCTGGACCGCGTGGTGAATTTCGAAACCTCGCTGGTGGATGGCGTGAAGCTCGTGCTGATCAGCATGGACAGCACCCTGCGCTCCAACCTGACGGTCGGCATGCCGGTGGACCTGCTGGTCTATCGCCGCGACAGCCTGGGCGTCACCCTGCGCAAGCGCCTGACGGAGGACGAGCCCTATTTCCGCCATGTGCGCGAAGGCTGGTCCACCAGCCTGCGCGACGCCTATCGCGCGCTGCCGACGCCGGACTGGGTGCCGGCCTAGGTTCGAAGAAGGCTGGGGGGCGGAGAGAACTCCGCCCCCCAGACCCCCCACCTTCTCAGCCCGACAACGCAGCGGCACCTGAGAGTGCGGAAGGAGCCAGCGCCAATAAGCCAAAAGAAGGAGGTGGGGGTTCGGGGGGTCGCGGCACTGCCGCGACGTGAACTCCGCCCCCGATCCTTCTTCTTCTGTTTCCAGAGACGCGCGAGCGCCGCCGCTTCAGCGCATGCAGCGCAGGAACACGGTCGAGACATGCGCCGTCTCGCCCACTTCCGCTGCGGTGCGCGCCGGCGCGCCGGACTCGCCCAGCACCGGCTGCACGCCGTTCTCGCGCAGGAAATCCAGCGCCTCGGTGTGCTTCACCGCGAAGTTCACATTCTGCGGGATGTCGCCGGTGCGCTCGGCGATGCGCTGCGCGTTCAGCTTGGAGACCACCACGCCGACGACCTGGCCGCGCAGATCGAGCAGCGGCCCGCCGGAATTGCCCGGCTGCACCGGCGCGCTGATCTGGATCTGCCGCGGGTTGTCGGCGAGGCCGGCGAGCGCGGACACGCCGCCGGTGGTCAGCGTGGGCCCCGAGGACAACAGGCCCGCGAGTGGGAAGCCGTAGGTCACCACATCCTCGCCGCGCCGCACCTCGGTCGCGCGGCGGAAGGCGAGCGGCGGGCCGGCATCGGCGTCGGTGCGCAGCAGGGCGAGGTCGCGCCGGCGGTCGCTCGCCAGCACCGTGGCCGGGATCTCCTGCCCGTTGTGCAGCCGCGCTACCATCTGTCCGCAGCCATCCGCGACATGGTGGTTGGTGAGCAACTGGCGCGGCCCCACCACGAAGCCGGTGCCGGAGGAGACCTGGCGCCGTTCCGGCGCTTCGCCGCGCCCGAGCGGCGGCGGCTTGGTCGAAGGCAGCGCCGCCTCCTGGCGCCGCTGCGGCGGCCAGGGCTGCGGTACGCTGGGCCGCTGCGGCTGCGGCGCATTGGCAGCGAGCGGCGGCGGCTTCTGGGTCGGCAGGTTCGCCTGCGGCCCGGGGCCGTAGCCAGGGGCAGGCGGCGCCGCCTGCGGCCCGGGGCCATAGCCAGGGGCGGGCGGCCGCGCCTGCGGCCCGGGGCCGTAGCCGGGCGCCGGCGGCCGTGCCTGCGGCCCGGGGCCAAGGCCGGGCGCCGGAACGCCGAGCGCGTCGGGCTTCGATTGCGCAAGCGCCGCACCGGCGGCGGCGCAGACGGCAAGGGCCAGAGCGGGCAGGGGGACGCGCATGGGCGGAGCTTCCCGTGGCAAGCGGCGGCGGTCAATCGGAACCGCGAACTATGCCGCCCTGCCGATGAAGCGCTTCACAACAGCCCTTGCCGCCGGAAGGAAAGCTGGCGCCCGTTGCCGATGACGACATGGTCGTGCAGCACGATCCCGAGCGCCTGGGCGGCCAGCTTCACCTCCTGCGTCATCTCGATATCGGCGCGGCTCGGCGTCGGGTCGCCCGAAGGGTGGTTGTGCACCAGGATCAGCGCGGAGGCCTGCAGCTCGAGCGCGCGCTTCACGACTTCCCGCGGATAGACCGGCGTGTGGTTCACCGTGCCGCGCCCTTGCGCCTCGTCGGTGATCAGGCGGTTCTTGGCATCGAGGAACAGCACGCGGAATTGTTCGATGCGCTCGCGCTGGAGGGCGGCGCCGAGATAGTCCATCAGCCGGTCCCAATTGCTCATCACCGGCCGTTCGATGACCTCCGCCCGCGCCAGCCGCAGCGCCGCGGCCTGCACGGTCTTGAGGGCGGCGATGCCGGCCTCGCCGAGGCCTTCGATCTCGCGCAGCGCCGGCGCCGGCGCGGCGATCGCCTGGGCGAAGGAGCCGAAGCGGGCGAGCAGCGCGCGGGCGATCGGCTTGGTGTCGCGCCGCGGCAGGGCGAGGAACAGCACCATCTCGAGAAGCTCGTGGTCCAGCAGCGCGTCCGGACCGGCGCCGAGCAGCTTCTCCCGCATGCGCGCGCGATGGCCGAGATGGCCGGGCGGCGGCGGCTCGCCGCGCGGCAGGAGCGCGTCGAGCAGGGTGGTCCCCACCTCGGCCAGCTGCTTGCGTGCCATGCCCCCTCCGCGTCGCCGCGGAACTCCTATAGCGCAATTCGACCGAAGGTAGAACGATATGGCGGCCCTGCTTGTCGCCCCGCGCGGCTGGCTCGTAAGTTGCTTCGCGATACCCGCCTGGCCGCTGGGAAGAGAAGAGGAGGCTCGAGTTGCGCGCCGCTGCCCCGGCGGTGTTCATCGGCTGATGGACCCGTCCCGACTGCCCGGTTTCCTCGCCCAGCGCGCCGTGAAGGCTTTCCTTGTCGTGCTGGCGATCGTGGTGTGCAATTTCCTGCTCATCCATGCCGCGCCCGGCGATCCGGCCAGCGTCATCGCCGGCCAGTCGGGTGCCGCGGATGAGCGGTTCCTGGCGCAGCTGCGCGAGCAGTTCGGGCTGGACCGGCCGTTTCACGAGCAGCTGTGGATCTACGTGAAAGGCGTGCTGACGCTGGATCTCGGCTTCAGCCATCGCCAGCAGATGCCGGTCTGGGCGCTGATCCGCGACCGCCTGCCGGCGACGCTGCTGCTTACCGGCGCCGCCTTCCTCTTCGCCATCGCCGCGGGGATCACGCTCGGTACCCTGGCGGCGCGGCGGGTCGGCGCTTGGGCGGACAGCGTCATCACCGTCGTGGCGCTCACCTTCTATGCGACGCCGCTGTTCTGGGTGGGGCTGATGCTGGTGCTGGTGTTCAGCGTGTGGCTGGAATGGCTGCCTTCCTTCGGCATGGCGGAGGTGGGGGTGGAGCTGCATGGGCTGGCCTTCGCGCTGGATGTCGCGAAGCACCTGCTGCTGCCGGCACTGACCCTCGGGCTGTTCTATCTCGCCGTCTATGCGCGGCTGACGCGGGCGACGATGCTCGAGGTCGCGGACCAGGATTTCGTCAGGACCGCGCGCGCCAAGGGCGTGCCGGAAGGCCGCGTGCTGCGGGCCCATGTGCTGCGCAACGCGCTGTTGCCGGTGATCACCTTCGCCGGCATCCAGGCCGGGCAGCTCATCGGCGGCTCGATCCTGGTGGAGACGGTGTTCGCCTGGCCCGGCATCGGCCGCCTCGCCTTCGATGCGCTGCTCGCGCGCGACTACGCCGTGCTGCTCGGCGTGTTCTTCTGCACCTCGGTGATGGTGGTGCTGTTCAACCTGTTCACCGATCTCCTCTACGCGGTGGTGGACCCGCGGGTGGAGGTGGGCGCATGAGCGACTTCTGGCGCCGTTTCCGCCGCAACCGCGGCGCGGTGATCGGGCTGGTCGTCCTGGCGCTGGTCCTGCTGCTGGCGGTGCTCGCCCCGCTGGTATTCCCCGGCAGCCCCTGGGACATGGCCGGCATGCCCTTCGCCCCGCCGGGCGAGGACGGCATGCTGCTCGGCACCGACAGCCTGGGCCGCGACGTCGCCGCCGGCATCGCCCATGGCGCGCGCATCTCGCTGATGGTGGGCGCCGTCTCCACCGCCGCGGCGCTGCTGCTCGGCATCGGCTTCGGCGCGCTGGCGGGCTATCTCGGCGGCGTGGTGGACGATGCGGTGATGCGCTTCACCGAATTCTTCCAGACCATCCCCTCCTTCGTCTTCGCCATCCTGCTGGTGGCGATCTTCACGCCCTCGATCTCCTCCATCGTCTTCGCCATCGCCGTGGTGTCCTGGCCGCCGGTGGCGCGGGTGGTGCGCGCCGAGTTCCTCTCGCTGCGCTCGCGGGAATTCGTGCAGGCGGCGCAGGTGCTGGGGAAATCGCCGCTCGCCATCGTCGCCACCGACATCCTGCCGAACGCGCTCTCGCCGATCGTCGTGCTGTCCTCGCTGATGGTGGCGAGTGCGATCCTGCTGGAGAGCGCGCTGTCCTTCCTCGGCCTCGGCGATCCCAACCTGATGACCTGGGGCTTCCTGATCGGCGCCGGGCGCAGCGTGATCCGCCTCGCCTGGTGGATGAGCGTGTTCCCGGGCCTTGCCATCTTCGTCACCGTGCTGGCGCTGAACCTGGTGGGGGAGGGGCTGTCGGATGCGCTCAACCCGCGGCTTGCGCGGCAGCGCGGAGCCGCGGCATGAGCCTGCTGTCGGTCGAGCGTCTCACCGTCGCCCTGCCGCCTGGCGGCGACCGTCCGTATGCGGTGGAGGCGATCTCGCTGCATGTCGATCCCGGCGAGATCCTCTGCGTGGTCGGCGAGAGCGGCTCCGGCAAGTCCATCACCGCCAATGCCGTGATGGGTTTGCTGCCGCGCGGCCTGCCGGTGACCAGCGGCCGCATGGTCTTCGAAGGCCAGGACCTGCTGCCGCTCTCGCCCGAGGCCAAGCGCCGCCTGCGCGGCGCGCGGATGGCGATGATCTTCCAGGAGCCGATGACGGCGCTGAACCCGGTGATGCGCGTCGGCGACCAGATCGCCGAGGCGCTGCGCGTGCATGGCGCCGGCGCCGAGGCGAAGCGCCGCGTGCCGCAATTGCTGGAGGCGGTGAACCTGCCCGACCCCGCCGCCACCGCGCGCACCTACCCCTTTCGCCTGTCCGGCGGCCAGCGCCAGCGGGTGATGATCGCCATGGCGCTCGCGCTCGAGCCCGCGCTGCTGATCGCCGACGAGCCGACCACTGCGCTCGACGTGACGACGCAGATGCAGATCCTGCGGCTGATCAAGGAGATCCAGTCGCGCCGCGGCATGGGGGTGATGTTCATCACCCATGATTTCGGCGTGGTGGCGGAGATCGCCGACCGCGTCGCGGTGATGCAGCGCGGCCGCATCGTCGAGCAGGGCAGCGCGGCCTCCGTGCTCAACCGGCCGCAGCATCCCTACACCCAGGCGCTGATCGCCGCGGTGCCGCACGGGCGCACCGAAGCCGACGCGGAAGCCGGCACGGTCCGCTTCGGCGACGGCGCGCAGGGAAGGCGCCCGCCCATGCTCACCATGCGCGGGGTCCAAAAGACCTATCGGCGCGGCGGCGGCTGGTTCGGCAACCGCCCCGTGGTGCGCGCCATCCACGACGCCGACTTCACCCTGCACCAGGGCGAGACCCTCGGCCTGGTCGGCGAGAGCGGCAGCGGCAAGTCCACCCTCGCGCGCTGCGTCGTGCAGCTCGTGCGCCCGGAGCAGGGCGAGATCCTGTTCCACGACACCGATCTGCGGCCGCTCTCGCGCAGCGCCTGGCAGCCTTTCCGCCGCAGGATCCAGATGGTGTTCCAGGACCCCTTCGCCTCGCTCAACCCCCGCCGCCGCGTGGGCGAGACGATCGCGGAAGGCCCCATCACCCATGGCGTGCCGCGCGCGGAGGCGCTGGAGCGCGCGCGCGAATTGCTGCGGCTGGTGCAGCTCGATCCTGGCGCGATGGACCGCTACCCGCACGAGTTCAGCGGCGGCCAGCGCCAGCGCATCGGCATCGCCCGTGCGCTCGCCATGCGGCCGGAGCTCTTGATCGCCGACGAGCCGGTCTCCGCCCTCGATGTCTCGGTGCAGGCCCAGGTGCTCGAGCTGCTGGCCGATATCCGCCGCCGCCTCGGCCTCACCATGCTGTTCATCACCCATGATCTGCGGGTAGCGGCGCAAGTGTGCGACCGCATCGCGGTGATGCAGCGCGGCGCCATCGTGGAACAGGGACCGACGGCGCAGGTTTTCGGCAGCCCGCAGCACTCCTATACGCGGCAGCTGCTGGACAGCATTCCGGGGCGGGGCTGGACCCCGCCGGTGCACGGGGCCACAGTGGCGGCGTGAGGTCGCAAGGGGCGCGTCCAAGCCCCGTGCCGGAAAGCCGCCGCATGTCGGATATCGCTCTGCCGCTGGACCAAGCTGCCCGCCGCGCCATTCTCGATGCGGTGGACGCGCTGCGCGACGAGGCGGTCGCCACCTTGGAACGGCTGGTGCGCTGCCCTTCCACCCTCGGCAACGAGGCTTCCGCGCTCAACGAAATGGCGCGCATCTACGAATCGCTCGGCCTCGCACCGCGCCGCATCCCGACCGTGCCGGAGCGGCTCGCCGACCACCCCGGCTTCTCGCCGCCGCTGATCTCCTATGAGGGACGCGACAACGTCGCCGCGTTGTTCACGCCACGCGAGCGCAAGGGCCGCAGCCTCGCCCTGCAGGGCCATGTCGACGTCGTGCCCGAGGGTGCGGCCGACATGTGGGAAACTCCGCCCTTCGAGCCCGCCATCCGCGGCGGCCGCATGTATGGCCGCGGCGCCGGCGACATGAAGGCCGGCATCGTCTCCTATTGCATGGCGTTCAAGGCGCTGCGCCTTGCCGGGTTGCAACCCGCAGCCGATCTCCAGATGCAGGCGGTGATCGAGGAGGAATGCAGCGGCAATGGCGCGCTCGCCACCATGCTGGCGCTGCCGAAGACGGATGCGGTGATCATCCCGGAGCCCGGCCCCGGCCTCCCCGCCATGTATTCCGCGGAGGTCGGCGTGGTCTGGGCCTGGGTCACCGTCTCCGGCCGCCCCGCCCATGTGCGCGACATGCAGGCCGGGGTGAACGCCATCGAGGCCGCGATGGCGATCGCCGCGCGCTTCAAGGAGTACGAGCGCGAGATGAATCGCGGCGAGCGCATCCATGCCTCCTTCCGCGGCGTGAACCATCCGGTGAATGTCAATCTCGGCACCATCGAGGGCGGCGAGTGGAACAGCTCCGTCCCCACCCGTGCGCGCATCGGCCTGCGCGTCGGCATCATGGTGGGATACACCGCGCAGCAGACCAAGGCCGACATCGAGCGCATCGTCGCCGAAGCAGGCGCCGACCCTGCGCTGCGCGGCGCAGGGATAAAACTGGAGTTCAAGGGCTTCATGGCCGATCCCTGCGTGTTCGACATGAACGCGCCGATAGTGCGTCTCGCGAAGCGCCACTACGCGGACGTCGCCGGCGCGGAGCTGCGCGACTACCCGGCCACCGGCCTCACCGATGGCCGCTTCTTCACCCTCTACCAGAACACGCCGGTCGCCTGCTTCGGCCCCGACGCGCAGGAGATCCACGGCATCGACGAAAGCGTCGGGCTCGATTCCATGCACGACATCACCCGCACCATCGCGCTCACCATCGCCGAATGGTGCGGGGTGGAGCAGGCGGCATGACCGGCAACATCCCCGTCTCCGGCGCGCGGCTGTGGGACAGCCTGATGGAGATGGCGCGCATCGGCGCCACCCCCAAGGGCGGCTGCAACCGCCAGACCCTGACCGATCTCGATTCCGAAGGCCGCCACCTGCTCCGCCGCTGGGCGGAGGAATGCGGACTGGCGCTCTCCGTCGACCGCGTGGGCAACATGGCGCTGCTGCGCCCCGGCCGCGATCCCGCGCGCAAGCCCGTCGCCTTCGGCAGCCATCTCGACACCCAGCCGACCGGCGGCAAGTTCGACGGCGTGCTCGGCGTGCTCGCCGGACTCGAGATCATGCGCGCGCTGCACGAGGCCGGCATCGAGACCGCGGCGCCGCTGCTGCTCATCAACTGGACCAACGAGGAAGGCGCCCGCTTCTCGCCACCGATGATGGGCAGCGGCGCCGCCATGGGCCTGTTCACCGAAGACGAGGTGCTGGCGAAGACCGACCCCGCCGGGCTGCAATTCGGCGCCGAGCTCGCCCGCATCGGCTGGCGCGGCGAGGCCGATCCCGCCCGCCTGCAGGACATCGCCGCCTATTTCGAATTGCACATCGAGCAAGGCCCGGCGCTGGAGCGCGAGGGCAAGGAGATCGGCGTCGTCACCCGTGCCCTTGGCCAGGCCTGGTACGAGGTGACGGTCGAAGGCGAGGAAGCCCATGGCGGCAGCGCCATGCCGTATCGCCGCGACGCGCTGATGGCCGCCGCGCCGCTCATCGCCGCGGTCGAGGAGATCGCGCTCGCTGCGGGCGGCGACGGCCGCGGCACCGTCGGCCGCGTGCTGGTCCACCCGGACAGCCGCAACGTTGCCCCTGGCCGCGTGTGGTTCAGCGTGGACACCCGCCACGGCGACCCCACGAAGCTCGCCTGGATCGGTGAGCAGCTCCGCGCCCGCGCCGCGGCCGTCGCGGCGCAGCGCAAGGTGAGGATCGAGGTCGCGGATTTCTGGCATTCGCCGCTCACGCCCTTCGACGATACTCTCGTCGGCCACGTCCGCGATGCCGCGCAGCGCCTCGGCTATGCGCATATGGACATGCCGACCGGCATCGGCCACGACGCCGTCTATGTCGCGCGCAAGGTGCCGACCGCGATGATCTTCTGCCCCTGCCATGGCGGCATCAGCCACAACGAGGCCGAGAGCATCACGCCGCAATGGGCCGAGGCGGGCCTGCGCGTGCTCGCCGAAGCCGTTCTCGCCACCGCCGGCATCGCCAAGGACTAACGCATGACACGCATCGCCATCGGCGGCTTCCAGCACGAAAGCCATTCCTTCGCGCCGCTCCCCACCGGCTGGCGCGAGTTCGTCCAGCCCGGCGGCTTCCCCGGCCTGCAGCGCCCGGCGACGATGCTGCAGACCATCCGCCCGACCAGCGTGCCGTCCGCCGGCGCCATCGCCGCCGCCGACGCGCTCGGCATGCAGATCGCGCCGCTCACCTGGTGCTTCGCCAACCCCGCCGGCCCGGTCACCGCGGAAGCCTTCGAGCGCATCGCCGCCCTCCTCGTCGCCGCGCTGTCCGATGCGCTGGACCAGGGCCCGCTCGACGGCGTGTTCCTCGAGCTGCACGGCGCCATGGTCGCGATCGGCTTCGACGACGCCGAAGCCGAGGTGCTGCGCCGCGTGCGCGCCGTGGTCGGGCCGGATGTCCCGATCGCCGCCACCCTCGACCCGCATTGCAACCTCACCGCCGAGATGGTGGCGCTCGCCGATGTGCTGGTGCCCTATCGCACCTACCCGCATGTGGACATGAAAGCCTGCGGCGAGCGCGCCGTGCGCCTGCTCGCCGAGCGCATCGCGCGCGGCACGCCCTGGCGCAAGAGCTTCCGCCAGGTGGATTTCTGGATCCCCATCACCAACCAGTGCACGCTGGTGCCGCCGATGCAGAGCCTGATGGCGGAACGCGCCACGCTGGAAGCCGCGCATGGCGTCGCCGAGCTCGCCTATTGCTTCGGCTTTCCCTATGCGGACTTCCCCGGCTGCGGCATCGCCGTCGCCGCCTTCGGCCCCGACCAGGCCGCCTGCGACGCCGCCACCGCCGCGCTCGTCGCCTGGCACGAGGCGCACGAGACCGAATTCGCCGGCGGCGTGCTCGACGCCGCCGACGCCGTCGCCGACGCCATCCGCATCGCCGCCGATGCGCAGCGCCCGGTCGTCATCGCCGACACCCAGGACAATCCCGGCGGCGGCGGCCATGGCGACACCACCGGCCTGCTCGCCGAGCTCATCCGCCAGAACGCGCAAGGCGCCGTGCTCGGCCTCATCAACGACGCCGAGAGCGCCGCCGCCTGCCACGCGGCAGGGCAGGGGGCCACCATCCAGCTCAGCCTCGGCGGCAAGAGCGACGGCGCGCCGCTCGCCGTCTCCGCCACCATCGAGCGCCTGAGCGACGGCCGCTTCACCTCCACCGGCCCGATGGGCCGCGGCAACCCCGCCGATCTCGGCCCCACCGCGCTGATCCGCGTCGCGCCGCAAGGCGCGCGGACAATGCCGTCGCCCGGCATCCGCGTCATCGTCGTCAGCCGCAAGATGCAGGCGCTCGATCAGGCGCTGTTCACCCATATCGGCATCATCCCCGCCGAGCAGAAGATCATCGCACTGAAATCCAGCGTGCATTTCCGTGCCGATTTCCAGCCGATCGCGGAGCGCGTCATCGTCGCCGCCGCACCCGGCCCCGTGGTCGCCGACCCCGCCGTGCTGCCCTTCCGCAACCTCCGCCCCGGCCTGCGGCTGCGCCCCGGCGACAACCGCCGCACCGCATGATGTTCAGCCATGTCAGCATCGGCGCGCGCGACCTCGCGAAGCTCGCCGCCTTCTACGACACGGTGCTCGCCCCGCTCGGCATCACCCGCGCAACGCCCAGCGACGAAGTCGGCTACGCCGGCTGGAAACGCGGCGGCGAAGGCCCCGGCTTCTTCGTCGGGCGCCCCTTCAACGGCGAGCCCGCCACGCCCGGCAACGGCACCATGACCGCCTTCGAGGCGCCAAGCCGCGATGCGGTGGACCAGGTCCACGCCCTGGCACTCGCGAACGGCGGCAGCGACGAAGGCGCGCCAGGACTGCGGCCGCACTACGCGCCAGGCTACTACGGGGCGTATATGCGGGATCCGGAGGGGAACAAGTTCCACGTCGTGCATCGCGGCGGATGAAAGAAAGAACTGGGGAAGGGAGTGAACTCCCTTCCCCAGACCCCATCCCTCCTTTTTTTGGCGACTTGGCACCGCCGGGAAGGTTCGGCGAAGACGCCGTGGCGTTGTCTTGCTCGCAACGGAGCGTAAGGGCATGTCGGATGCCGTCGCGATACGCCGCCTGCACGCGCTGCCGGCGGAGCTTGCAAGTCTGCGGGCGGCGAGCGAGGCCGAAGGCTTCAACATGCTCGCGGTGCTCGAGCGCGAATGGACGAGCGGCGCCCAGCGCTTCCACAGCGACAACGCCACCCTGTTCGGCGCCTTCGCGCCAGCACTGGTCGGCATCGCGGGCCTCACGCCCGATCCCTATGATCCGTCGCCCGCCCTCGGCCGTTTGCGCCGCTGCTACGTGCATCCCTCGGCGCGACGCGGCGGCATCGGCCGCGCGCTGGTCCAGGCGGTGATCCAGGAAGCACGCCGCCAGCGCCTCGAGGCGCTCCGCCTGCGCGCGCCGCCGGCAGCTTTCGCCTTCTACGAGGCGCTGGGCTTCGCCCGCCTCGACGCTCCCCGCGCGACCCACCTGCTGTCCCTGAGGCGACCCCCTCTCAATCCGTCCCCGTAGCCAAGAAAGAGAGGAGGAGTTCGGGGGGAGTTCACTCCCCACCGGCCTTCTTCAAGAACTCCATCACCTGCGCGCGCCACGGCATCGGCGCCACCGCGCCGTAGCCTGTCGTCTTCAGCGCCGCCGCCGCATTCGCGTAGCGCGCCGCCGTCACCGGATCGTCGCCCGCCAGCCAGCGCGCGAGGAAATTGCCCGCGAAGGTGTCGCCCGCGCCGGTCGCGTCCACGACGTCCACCTTGTGTCCGGCGACGCGCGTGCGGCCCTCCCGCGTCGCCACCATGCAGCCGTCGCCGCCGAGCTTCAGCAGCACCAACGGCGCAAGGCGCAGATAGAAATCCGCCACCGCATCCGGGTCCGTGAGCCCGGTCAGCGCCGTCGCATCGTCGAGCGATGGCAGCACGAGATCGCACCCGGCGATCGCCGCATGCATCACCGCCGCCGCCCGCGCCGCCGGCCACAGGCGCAGCCGCAGGTTGGTGTCGTAGGACACCCGCACCCCCGCCTCGCGCGCCACCGCGATGGCGCGGAACACGGCGTCGCAGGCGCTCACCGAGATCGCCTGGCTGATGCCGGAGAGGTGCAGGATCTTCGCCTGCCGGATCGCCTCCACCGGCACGTCCTCCGGCCGATAGCGGCTGGCCGCGCTGCCGGTGCGGTAGAAGGTGAACTCATGCCCCTTGGGCCCATGGGTGACGAAGTAGATCGCCGTCGGCGCGTCCGGATTGCGGATGACGCAGGATGCGTCGACGCCTTCCTCCGCCCACAGCCGCATGAAGGAGTCGCCCGGCGCATCGGTGCCGATCGCGGTGACGTAGCCCGCGGATGCGCCGGCGCGCGCCGCGGCGATCGCGGCGTTGGAAGTGTCGCCGCCATGGCCTTCCAGGTAATGGCGGCGGCCATCGGCGCCTGGCTTCTGCTGGTTGAACTCCAGCATCGGCTCGCCGATGGCGAGGATGTCCGGCATGGTCGCCTCAGGCCTGCGCGACACCGAGCGCCGCGCGCGCTGCCTCCTGCACCGCGGCGCGGTTCCCCGTGGCGATCAGCTGCTCGTCGACGAGCTTGCCGCCGATGCCGACGAAGGCGGCGCCGGCGGCGAGATACTCGCCCATGTTGCGCGCATCCACCCCACCGGTCGGGCAGAACACCACATCGGGGAACACCGAGCGCAGCGCCTTGATATGCGCCGGTCCCCCCGCCGAGCTCGCGGGGAAGATCTTCACCACATCGGCCCCGGCATCGAGTGCCGCGCGCACCTCGGTCGGCGTCATCGCGCCCAGCATGAGGCAGGCCTCGGCGCGCTGCGCCGCGCCCACGATGCTGCGCTCCACCCAGGGCGCCACCAGGAAGCGCGCCCCGGCCTCCAGGCACGCCTCCGCGCTCGCCGCGTCGCGCACCGTGCCGGCACCCACCAGCAGCTCGGGGTCGGCGGCGAGCGCCCGGATCAGGGCGGGCGCCTCCGGCACCGTCATGGTGATCTCGAAGACGCGCAGCCCCGCCTCCTGCAGCCAGGCGACGGCGGTCGCCGCCCGCGCCGCCGAGGAGGTCCGCACCACCGGGATCACGCGCGCCGCGCGCAGGCGGGGAATCAGCTCGTGCATGGGCGTCCTCCTGAGGCTCGCGGCCCCAGGCACACAGCCTGGAACGGCGCGAGTCAAGCCCGGCCGAGCAGCGTCTCCATGTGCAGCGCCGTGCGGCTCAGCCGGGCGGCCGACTGGCGCGCCCGGGCCAGGTCCTCAGCGGTCGCCGCCAGGCTGGCGCGATAGCCCTGCACGCTCTCCTGCAGCCCGGTCATGGCGCCGGACAGGTCCTGGATGGCGCTGCGATACCCAGCCATCGCCTCGGCCTGCTCCGCCAGCGCGGCCTCGAGCCGCCGCATGGCGATGCGCAGCCGGTCTTCCGCGCGTTCGGGGAACGGGATGAGGGGATGGTCCACGGTGCCTCGCGTCACTGAGCTTGTTACCGCCACGTAAACACGCGGATCGGCCGTGGGACAATCCCAAAAATGAGAACGACCTCCGAACCCGCCGCCGCGTCGAGCGGGCTCCCCGTCTGCCCGCGCCTCCCCTACAAGCCCCTGTCATGTCCATCCTGCTCGAGATCCTGGTCATCCTCCTGCTGGTGGCGCTGAACGGCGCCTTCGCGATGAGCGAGCTCGCCATCGTTTCCGCCCGCCGGGTGCGGCTGCTCGCCCTGCAGCGGCGCGGCAGCCGCGGGGCGGAGGCGGCGATCGCGCTTGCCGAGGATCCGCAGCGATTCCTGCCCACCGTGCAGGTCGGCATCACCCTGGTCGGCATCGTCGCCGGCGCATTCGGCGGCGCGCGCGTGGCCACCAGCCTGGGCGGCGTGCTGGAGCGCATCCCCGGACTTGCCGGCTACGGCCAGGAGCTCGCCTTCGCCCTGGTGGTGCTTGCCATCACCTATCTCAGCCTGATTCTCGGCGAGCTGGTGCCCAAGCAGATCGCGCTCCGCGATCCCGAGCGCATCGCCGTCAACGTCGCGCGGCCGCTCGCGACCCTGGCCAGGGTAAGCGGGCCGGTGGTCTGGGTGCTCGGCCAGTCCTCGGCCGTCGTGCTGCGCCTGCTCGGCGCCACGCGCCCGGTCGAGCAGGCGGTGACGGAAGAGGAGGTGAAGGCGGTGGTCGCCGAGGGCGCCCAGGCCGGCGCGCTGGAGACCGAGGAGCAGCACATGATCGAGCGCGTGCTGCGGCTGGCCGACAAGCCGGTGCGCGCGCTGATGACGCCGCGCACCGAGCTCGCCTGGATCGACCGCGCCGACAGCTCCGAGCAGATCGCCGCGCGGCTGCGCGAGACCCAGGTGACGCGGCTGATCGTCGCCGACAAGCGCATCGACAACGTGGTCGGCGTGGTGACGGTGAAGGACCTGCTGGACCAGCTGCTGGCCGGCGAGCGGCTCTCCCTCGCCCGCGCGCTGCGCCAGCCGATCGTCCTGCCCGACACGCTGTCGGCGCTGAGCGCGCTGGAGCGGCTGCGCGGCGACCCACTCGGCCTCGCCCTGGTGATGGACGAGTATGGCAGCTTCGAAGGCGTGGTGACGGCCTCCGACCTGCTCGAGGCGATCGTCGGCGAGCTCGGCCCGCCCGAGCCGGCGCCGGAGGGCACCGCGATCCAGCGCGCCGATGGCAGCCTGCTGCTGGACGGCATGATGCCTTCCGACGAGCTGCGCGCGCGGCTCGAGCTGCCCGAGCTGCCCTATGCCGGGACCTACCACACGGTGGCCGGGCTGATGCTGGCGCTGCTCAAGCGCATCCCGAAGGAGGGCGACCGCATCGTCTGGGGCGGCTGGCGCTTCGAGATCGTGGACATGGATGGGCGCCGCGTGGACAAGGTGCTGGCGTCAAGGGAGGTGGTGGAGGCGTGAGGGAAGAGGCTGATCCTCGACGCGCGCGCCACATGTCCTCTGAGTCGCGCGCATGCCGCCGACTGGGCATCGCGCACCTCTGGCGTGAAGGCATCGCCCAGCCTCTGCTCAGGGGCGCACAGCAGCGCCGCGCCGACCACGGCGTCGTGCGCCGTCTGCATGCAGGCGCCGACATGCCGCCGCCCTGGAGCGTTTTCGTCCGCGGTTTACGCGTGCTGGGGGCCGGAGAGAACTCCGCCCCCCAGACCCCCCACCTCCTTTTTTTGGTGACTTGGGAAGCGTGGCGAGCTCCGTTCTCAGCCCGACAACGCTGCGGCGCCTGAGAGTGCGGGAGCCGCAAGCGCCAATAGGCCAGGAAAAAGAGGTGGGGGTTCGGGGGGTCGCGGCACTGCCGCGACGTGAACTCCGCCCCCGATCCTTCTTCTTCTGACTCCAGTTCCAACGAAACCGCTCTATAGGTCACGCACGACCGGCACGACCTTCGGGAGCGACCCGTCCGGCGGCGGGTCAGTCCAACGTGATACCGGACTCGCGCACGATGCGGCCCTGACGGGCGATCTCGGAGGCGAGGGCGGCGCCGAACTCGGAGCGCGAAATGGGACGCGGCGTCGCGCCCTGGGCGATCAGGCGCTCCGCGACCGCCGGGTCGGTCAGCGCCGCGTTCACCGCTGCGTTCAGCCTGTCGAGAACGGCCTCTGGGACCTCCCGCCGCGCGACCAGCCCGTAGCGGGTGATGCCGAACACACCCGGCACACCGGCTTCGGCGAAAGTCGGCACTTCGGGCAGCAGCGGGCTGCGAACGGCATCGGGCACCGCCAGAGCGCGTACCCGCCCATCGCGGATGAGAGGGAGAACGTTGGGAAGCTGCGCCACCATCAGCGGCGCCCGGCCGCCCAGCAGATCTTGCAGCGCCAGTCCGCCGCCGCGATAGGGCACGTGCTGCAGGTCTATTCCGGCCGCGAGCCTTAGCGTCTCTCCCACCAGATGCGCGCCGCTGCCGTTGCCGGAGGAGGCGTAGGCGAGCCGTCCCGGCGCGGCCCGCGCCGCGGACAGCACGTCATCGAATGTCGTCCCGGCGAAGCCAGGACCGGCGACCAGCACCTGCGCGTTGATGGTCAGCGCCGCGACCGCGACGAAATCCCGCCCCGCGTCGTAGGGCGTATTGCGGATCAGGGTGGCGTTGATGGCGAAGCTGTCGGCGATGGCCAGCAGGGTGCTCCCGTCGGCAGGCGCCTTGGCCACCGCGTCCGTCGCAATGACCGTGCTGCCGCCCGGGCGGTTCTCCACCAGCACCGGCTGGCCCAACAGTTCCGACAGCCGCGGCTGGACGATGCGCACCACAAGGTCGAGCGCGCCGCCGGGCGCGAAGGGCACGACGATGCGCCGGGCGGAGGTCTGCGCGGTGGCTCGGCGTCCGGCCGTCAGGGCATGTGCCGCGGCGCCCCCGCACAACAGAAGGTCACGTCGCGTGTGGCCGAGCAGCATCGAGCCGGGCGTCCTTCACCGCAGCACGCCGGAACTTTGCGGGAGCGGAAAACGAAACGTCAAGCGATACGATTTCCCGCCGGCCAGGCCCCGCCGGGCATCGCGAAGGAAAGCAGCCAGGTCGGCTTCGGCGGAACCCCGTTGCCGTCTGAGCCCGGCACCATCACTGCGCGGCGGCCGGCCGTCCCGAAAATGTCCACCCGCAGGGGTGGGACGATCCGCAGCACGCCTCGCGATCTCCTTGCCTCAATCGGGCCAGCCTGGACCGGTTGTCACCACGGCACCAGCACCGTCGCCGCCGCCTGCGCCGCGATCCCTTCGCCGCGCCCGGTGAATCCCAGCCGCTCGGTGGTCGTCGCCTTCACCGAGACGCGCTCCACCGGGACGCCCATCAGCGCGGCCAGCCGTTCCCGCATCGCCGCGGCGTGCGGTGCGATCTTCGGCCGCTCGCAGATCAGCGTGACATCCGCATGCGCCAGCACGCCGCCGCGCGCCGCCACGCGCTCGGCGGCGTGGCGCAGGAACGCTGCGCTGTCGGCGTCCTTCCAGCGCGCCTCGGAGGGCGGGAAGTGCCGCCCGATATCGCCCTCGGCCAGCGCGCCGTAGATCGCATCGCACAGCGCATGGATGCCGACATCGGCGTCCGAATGCCCGGCGAGGCCGAGCGGGAAGGGGATGGCGACGCCGCACAGCACCAACGGCCTTCCCTCCTCCAGCCGGTGCACGTCGAAGCCGGTGCCGGTGCGCGGCATCAGCCGGCCGGCCAGGTAGGACTCCACGCGGGCCAGGTCCTCCGGGAAGGTGATCTTCACATTCGCCTCCGCCCCGGGCACCAGGGCCACGTCCATCCCCGCGGCTTCGAGCAGCGCCGCGTCGTCGGTCGCCTCGCCGGAGATCGCGCGATGCGCGCCGAGCAAGGCCGAGAACACGAAGCCCTGGGGCGTCTGCGCGCGGTACAGCCCTTCGCGCGGCACCGTCGCGACCACCCGCCCGGCCTCGCCCCGCTTCAGGGTGTCGGAGACCGGCTGGGCGGGAATCGCCCCCGGCGCCTCCGCCAGGGCCGCCAGCACGGCCGCGACCATGCCCTTGGGCACCACGGGCCGCGCCGCGTCGTGCACCAGCACGAAGCGCGGCGGGTCGGCCGCCAGCGCCTCCAGCCCCGCCCGCACGCTCGCCTGCCGAGTCGCGCCCCCGATCACCGGCGGCCGCGCCGGCAGCCCGGAGAGCGCCTCCGCCACCCGCGCCATGTCCTCGGGCGCGCAGACCGGCTGGATGGCGTCCAGCCTCCCATCCGCCAGCAAGGCCTCGGCCGCATGGCGCAGCACCGGCTTGCCCAGCAAGGGCAGGAATTGCTTCGGGGTCTCGGCACCGAACCGGCTGCCCCGGCCGGCGGCCATCAGCAGCGCGACGGTCTCCATGCGCGCCTCATAGCCACTCCCGCTCGCGGCGGCGAGATCACGGCTTGGCGGCGTTGCGGCGAGGCCATGCCGGGTCTATCCTGCCCAAATCATGAGCAATGCCAGTGAGGGCGGCAACGCCGCGCCGCCGCTGAGGCCCATCGACCTCGGCGGCGTCCGCATCGAGGCGCCCGTCATCCTCGCGCCGATGTCGGGTGTCACCGATCTGCCCTTCCGCCGGCTCGCCCGTGCCCTCGGCGCGCCCATGGTGGTGAGCGAGATGATCGCTTCCCAGGCGATGGTGCGGGAGAACCTCCACACCCTGAAGATGGCGGAAGTGGACGGCTTCGGCGGCCCTGCCTCGGTCCAGCTCGCCGGCTGCGAGCCGGCCGTGATGGCGGATGCGGCGCGGCTCGCGGTGGATCGCGGTGCGGCCATCGTCGACATCAATTTCGGCTGCCCGGTGAAGAAGGTGGCGGTCGGCCAGCAGGCCGGTTCCGCGCTGATGCGCGACGAGATCCAGGCCGCCCGCATCCTGGAAGCCACCGCCCGCGCCGTGGCGGTGCCCGTGACGCTCAAGATGCGCATGGGCTGGGACCATGGCAGCCTGAACGCGCCGCGCCTCGCCCGCATCGCCGAGGAGAGCGGCATCCGCATGGTCACCGTGCATGGCCGCACGCGCCAGCAATTCTACAACGGCGTCGCCGATTGGGATTTCATCCGGCAGGTGAAGGACGCAGTCCAACTCCCTGTCATCGTGAATGGCGACATCCTTTCCGCCGAGCACGCGGCCGAGGCGCTCCGCCGCTCCGGCGCCGATGGCGTGATGATCGGCCGCGGCTGCTATGGCCGCCCCTGGCTGCCGCGGCAGGTGGCCGAGTACCTCGCCACCGGCACGCTGCCGCCGGAACCGCCGCTGGCCGAGCAAAAACGAATTCTTTTCGTGCATTACGAGGCGATGCTGGAGCACCATGGAAGCGATCCGGGGTTGCGCCTCGCCCGCAAGCATGTCGCCTGGTATTCCAAGGGCCTGCCCGGTTCGGCCGAGTTCCGGGTGAGGATCAACCAGGCGCTGACGCCCGAGGCCGCCCGCGCCCTGATCGACGCCTTCTACGACCCGCTGATCGCGCGCGGCGTCACGGCCGTGCGGCAGGATTTCCGCGACCAGGGCGAGGAGCTCATGGCGGCATGAAGGCCGGCGCCATCCGCCGCGCCGCGCGCGCCGCGCTGCGCCAGGTCGTCCCGGCCGCGCTGGACACCGCCGCCATCCTTGCCGCCGTGCCCGTTCCCGTGGTGGTGCTCGACGCCGAGAACCGCTTCCGCAGCGTCAACAGCGCCGCCGAGCTGTTCTTCCAGATCTCCGCCGGGCCGCTCTCCCAGATGCGCCTCGAGGATCTGCTGCCGGAGGACAACCGGCTGTTCTCGGTGATCGACCAGGTGCGGCACTTCGAGTCCCAGGTCTCCGACCACGACCTCACCCTGGAGAGCCCGCGGCTGCACCGCCGCGGCGTCAGCGCCCATGCCGGCCCGCTGCCCGAGACGCCGGGCCATGTCGTCCTCACCCTCCAGGACGGCTCCACCGCGCAGATGCTGGACCGGCAACTGAATTTCCGCGGCGCGGTGCGCGGCGCCTCGGCGATGGCCGCGGTGCTCGCCCATGAGGTGAAGAATCCGCTCTCCGGCATCCGCGGCGCCGCCCAACTGCTCGAGCAGGGCGCGGCGGAGGCCGACCGCGAACTCTGCCAGCTGATCCAGGACGAGGCCGACCGCATCCGCGGCCTGGTGGACCGCTTCGACATCTTCTCCGAACGCCAGGTCGAGCTCGGCCCGGTGAACATCCACCAGGTGCTCGACCATGTGCGCCGCATCGCCGCGTCCGGCTTCGCCGCGCATCTGCGCTTCGTGCAGGAATACGATCCCTCCCTGCCGCCGGTCTGGGGCAATCGGGACCTGCTGGTGCAGATCTTGCTGAATCTCGTGAAGAACGCCGCCGAGGCGGTTGATCCCATTCACGGGGAGATCACGCTGTCCACCGCCTATCACCACGGGGTCCGGATCGCCGTCCCCGGCTCCAAGGAGCGCGTCCACCTGCCGCTGCAGGTCAGCGTGCGCGACAACGGCCCCGGCATCCCGGACGAGATCCGCGCCACCATGTTCGAGCCCTTCGTCAGCACCAAGCGGGGCGGGCAGGGGCTCGGCCTCGCGCTGGTCGGCAAGCTGGTCGCCGACCAGGGCGGCCTGATCGAATGCGACGCCCGCCCGGGGCGCACCGTGTTCCGCCTCTATCTCGCCGCGCCGCCGCCCGGGGCGCCGGAAAGCGAGCCATGACCGACAGCCGCACCATCCTGATCGCCGATGACGACCGCGCCATCCGCACCGTGCTGAGCCAGGCGCTGGGCCGTTCCGGCTACCAGGTGCGCGCCACCTCCTCCGCCTCCACCCTGTGGCGCTGGGTGGAGGATGGCGAGGGCGACCTCGTCATCACGGATGTCATCATGCCCGACGAGAACGGGCTCGACCTGGTGCCGCGCATCAAGCGCGTGCGGCCGGACCTGCGCGTCGTGGTGATGTCGGCGCAGTCCACCTTCGCCACCGCCATCAAGGCGACCCAGCGCGGCGCCTTCGAATACCTGCCCAAGCCCTTCGACCTGAAGGAATTGCTGGCGGTGGTGGAGCGCGCCCTGGCGGCGCCGGCCAACGCCGCCGACACCGCCGACGACGCCGAGGGCGAGCGCCTGCCCCTGGTCGGCCGCTCGCCGGCGATGCAGGAGATCTACCGCACCGTCGCCCGCCTCACGACCACCGACCTCACGGTGATGATCACCGGCGAGAGCGGCACCGGGAAGGAGCTCATCGCCCGCGCCCTGCACGATTACGGCAAGCGCCGTTCCGGCCCCTTCGTCGCCATCAACATGGCGGCGATCCCGCGCGAGCTGATCGAGGCGGAACTGTTCGGCCATGAGCGCGGCGCCTTCACCGGCGCGCTCAACCGCGGCGTCGGGCGCTTCGAGCAGGCCGCCGGCGGCACCCTCTTCCTCGACGAGATCGGCGACATGCCGCCCGAGGCGCAGACCCGCCTATTGCGCGTGCTTCAGGAGGGCGAGTTCACCACCGTCGGCGGCCGCCAGCCGATCAAGGCCAATGTCCGCATCGTCGCGGCGACGCACCGGGACCTGCGCCAGCTCATCCGCCAGGGCCTGTTCCGCGAGGACCTGTTCTACCGCCTCAACGTCGTTCCTCTCCGCCTGCCGCCGCTGCGCGAGCGGCTCGAGGACATCCCGCTGCTCGCCCGCCACTTCCTCGAGCGCGCCCGCACCTCCGGCCTGCCGCACAAGCAGCTCTCGACCGAGGCGCTGGAAGCCCTGAAGCGGCATTCCTGGCCCGGCAATGCGCGCGAGCTCGAAAACCTGATGCGGCGCCTCGCCGCGCTCTATCCGCAGGAGGTGATCGGCGCCGACGCGGTCGCCACGGAACTCGCCGAGGCGGCGCCGGCCGCCGAGGGCAACGGCCCCGCACAGCCCGCGACGCTGGAACAGGCCGTGGAGCGCCACCTCGCCACCTTCATGGCCGCACACAAGGACGGGCTGCCGGTGCGCGGCCTCTACGAGCGCGTGCTGGCCGAGGTGGAGCGGCCCCTGCTGCGCCTGGCGCTGGGCGCGACCCGGGGCAACCAGATCAAGGCAGCGGCCATGCTCGGCCTGAACCGGAACACGCTCCGGAAGAAGATCCGCGAGCTCGATCTGCCGGTGGTGCGCGGCCTGCCGTGACGAAGAAAAAAGCTGGGGAAGGGAGATGAACTCCCTTCCCCAGACCCCATCCCTCCTTTTCTTGGATACTTGGCGCCGCTTCCATCCGCACTCTCAGGCGCCAACCCGGTGTCTCGTTGAGAACGGAGCAAGCCACGCTTCCCATTAGCCAAAAAACCGAGGGAGGGGTTTGGGGGTCGCGGCACTGCCGCGACGTTCGACTCCCTCCCCAGCCTTTCTTGCTGTGATGCGCTCCGAACCCGGCGGCTTCGCGCGCCGCGTCGCCGACATCCTGCTCGGCCGCGGCGTCACCATCGGCCTCGCGCTCGGCGCGCTGCTGCTCGGCCTCGCCACCTTCGCCGTGCTGTCGGGCGGCACGCCGTTCGGGCCGACCGGCCCGGGGCAGATCGTCGGCATCATCCTGGTCAATCTCGCCGTGCTGCTGCTGCTCGCCGCCTCGCTGCTGGCGCGCGTGGTCCGCATGTGGCTGGAGAGACGGCGCGGCTCGGCCGGCGCGCGGCTGCATGTGCGGCTGGTGCTGCTGTTCGGCGTCGTCGCGGTGGTGCCGGCGCTGCTGGTGGCCGGCTTCGCGGCGGTGTTCTTCAACCTCGGCATCCAGTCCTGGTTCAGCGACCGCGTGCGTTCGACGCTGGAAGCCTCGCTGGTGGCCTCGCGCGCCTATCTGGAGGAGCACCGCAACACCATCCGCACCGACATCCTGGCGATGGCAAACGACCTCAACCGCGCCGCGCAGGTCTATCTGCCCGACAACGGCCTCGCCTTCGCGCGCCTGTTGGCGACCCACGCCGCGCTGCGCGGGCTGACCGAGGCGGTGGTGTTCGAGCCGACGCTCGGGCAGGTGGTGGCGCAGGCCGGGCTGATCACCACCGGCGTCATCGAGCCGCCGCCCGCCTGGGCGCTGGAGATGGTGCGCCAGGGCGAGGTCGCGGTGCTGCCCGGCGAGTCGGAGGAGGGCAGGGTGCGCGCCATCGTCCGCCTCGACATCCCGCCCGGCCTCGCGCTGATGATCAGCCGGCCGGTCGATCCCGGCGTGCTCGAGCACATGCGCACCACCGAGCTCGCCTTCCAGGAATACGACCAGCTCGATCGCAACCGCGGCGACCTCCAGATCACCTTCGCGATGATCTTCGCCTGCGCCACCCTGCTCGTGCTGCTGGGGGCGGTGCTGCTCGGCCTCGTCATCGCCAACCAGATCGCGCGCCCGATCAGCCGGCTGATCACCGCGGCGGACCGGGTGCGCGCGGGCGACCTCACCACGCGGGTGGAAGAGGGCAAGGCGGATGACGAGGTCGCGACCCTCTCGCGCGCCTTCAACCGCATGACCAGCCAGCTCGGCGCGCAGCGCTCGGAGCTGATGGAGGCCTACCGCCAGATCGACGAGCGGCGGCGCTTCACCGAATCGGTGCTGTCCGGCGTCACCGCCGGCGTCGTCGGGCTGGATGCGGAGGGCCGCATCAACCTGCCGAACCGCAGCGCCTCCGGGCTGCTCGGGGCCGATCTCGATGCCGCGATCGGGCTGCCGCTGGCCCAGGTGGCGCCGGAATTCGCCCCGCTGCTCGAGGATGCGCGCGCCGGCCCGGACCGCCCGCACACCGCCGAGATCCGGATAGGGCCCCCGGCCAACCGCCGCACCCTGCTCGCCCGCCTCGGCGCCGAGCTGCATGGCGAGGACCGCGGCCTTTCCGGCTTCGTGCTGACCTTCGACGACATCACCGAGCTGCTCTCGGCCCAGCGCAAGGCGGCCTGGGCCGATGTCGCGCGCCGCATCGCGCACGAGATCAAGAATCCGCTCACCCCGATCCAGCTCAGCGCGGAGCGGCTGAAGCGGCGCTATCTCAAGGAGATCACCACCGATCCCGACACCTTCCGCCAGTGCACGGACACCATCGTGCGGCAGGTCGGCGACATCGGCCGGATGGTCGATGAATTCTCAGCCTTCGCCCGCATGCCCCAGCCGGTGATGCGGCCGGAGGACCTCGCCCAGGTGGCGCGGGACGCCCTGGTGCTGCAGCGCGACGCCCATCCGGAGATCGACTACGCGACCCGGCTGCCGGACGCCCCCCTCCGCCTGCCCTGCGACCGCCGCCTGCTCGGCCAGGCCATGACCAACCTGCTCCAGAACGCCGCCGACGCGATCGCCGCCCGCCCCGCCCCGCCCGGGGGGAAGGCCGGGCACATCACGGTCGCGGTCGAGCCTGAAGCCGACTCGGTGCGGCTGGTGGTAGAGGATGACGGGGTGGGGCTCCCCCAGGGGGAGGAGCGCGAGCGGCTGACCGAGCCCTATGTCACGCACAAGGCCAAGGGAACCGGCCTTGGCCTTGCCATCGTCAAGAAGATCATGGAGGACCATGGGGGCCGGCTGGTGCTGGAGGACCGGGAGGATGGCCAGGGAGCCCGTGCGGTGCTGATCTTGCAGTTTCTGCAGCGGCAGCAGCAGGCACGTGCCGAGCGGGCAGCGGAGCCGGACCAGGCGCCCGCCGAAGGAACGAGAATCGCCCATGGCGCATGAGATCCTCATCGTCGACGACGAGCCCGACATCCGGGCGCTGATCGAGGGCATCCTCGGCGACGAGGGCTACGAGGCGCGGCAGGCGCATAATTCGGACAGCGCGCTCGCCGCCTTCCGCGCCCGCCGCCCCTCGCTCGTCATCCTCGATGTCTGGCTGCAGAATTCGCGCCTCGACGGCCTCGGCATCCTGGAAGCGATGAATCGCGAGGAGCCGCAGGTGCCGGTGGTGATGATCTCCGGCCACGGCAATATCGAGATGGCGGTGCAGGCGATCCAGCAGGGCGCCTACGACTTCATCGAGAAGCCGTTCAAGTCGGACCGCCTGCTGCTGGTGGTGGCGCGCGCCCTGGAAGCGGCGCGGCTCCGGCGCGAGAACAGCGAGCTCAAGCTGCGCGCCGGGCCGGAGACCGAGCTGGTCGGGGGCTCCGGCGCCATGGCGCAGCTCCGCGCGGCGATCGAGCGGGTGGCGCCGACCGGCTCGCGCGTGCTGCTCACCGGCCCCGCCGGCGCCGGCAAGGAAGTCGCGGCGCGCATGATCCATGCGCGCTCGCGCCGCAATGACGGGCCTTTCGTGGTGCTGAACTGCGCCACTCTGAACCCGGCGCGCTTCGAGGAGGAGCTGTTCGGCATCGAGCCCGGGCCCGATCCCTCGGCGCAGCCGCGCCGCGCCGGCGTGCTGGAGCGCGCCCATGGCGGCACGCTGCTGCTGGACGAGGTCGCCGACATGCCGCTCGAGACCCAGGGCAAGATCGTGCGCGCCCTGCAGGAGCAGGGCTTCGAGCGCATCGGCGGCGCCACCCGCGTGAAGGTGGATGTGCGCGTGCTCGCCACCACCAACCGGGATCTTTCGGCCGAGATCGCCGGCGGCCGCTTCCGCGAGGATCTCTACTACCGCCTGGCGGTGGTGCCGCTGCGCCTCCCCGCGCTGCGCGAGCGGCGGGAGGACGTGCCGATGCTCGCGCGCCATTTCATGGGGCGCTCCGCCGAGACCACCGGGATGCCGCCGCGCGAGCTCTCGGAGGACGCGCTCGCCGCCATGCAGGCCTATGACTGGCCGGGCAATGTGCGGGAGCTGCGCAACCTGATCGACTGGCTGCTGATCATGGCGCCCGGCGAGGCGCGGGACGCGATCCGCCCGGACATGCTGCCGCCGCAGGTCGGTGCCGCGGCGCCGGCCGTCTTGAAATTGGACCGTTCCTCGGAGATCATGACGCTGCCGCTCCGGGAAGCCCGCGAATTGTTCGAACGCCAATACCTCGAGGCGCAGCTGCTGCGCTTCGGCGGCAATATCAGCCGCACCGCGAATTTCGTCGGCATGGAGCGCAGCGCGCTGCATCGGAAGCTGAAATTCCTCGGCGTGCAGGCGGAGGACCGGGCACCGCCCGCGAACTCCGCCACCGGGACCGGCTGAGCCCCATGTCGCGCATCGCCTACGTCAACGGCCGCTACCTTCCTCAGCCCGAGGCCGCGGTGAATATCGAGGACCGTGGCTACCAATTCGGCGACGGCATCTACGAGGTGGTGCACCTCCATGCCGGCCGCGCCATCGACGAGGATCGCCACCTCGACCGGCTGGAGCGCTCGCTCGGCGAGATCCGCCTGCCCATGCCGATGTCGCGCGCCGCGCTCAGGCTGGTGCTGCGGGAAGTCGCGCGGCGCAACCGGGTGGCCGAGGGCCTGCTCTACATGCAGGTCACCCGCGGGGTCGCCAGGCGCGACCATCCCTTTCCGGCCAGGCCGGTGCCGCCCGCGCTCGTGGTGACGATCAAGCGCATCCCGCCCTATCCGACGGATGTGGATGCCTGGGCGGCCGGCTGCATCACCCTGCCGGACCTCCGCTGGGCGCGGCGCGACATCAAGTCGGTGAACCTGCTGCCCAACGTGCTGGCGCGCCAGGCGGCGAAGGAGCAGGGCGCCATCGAGGCGATCCTGTACGACGAAGCGACCCGCATGGTCACCGAAGGCGCCGCCACCAGCTTCTGGATCGTGGACGAGCACGGCACCATCCGCACCCGCCATCTCGACCAGGTCATCCTGCCCGGCTGCACCCGCGCCGCGCTGCTGGCGGAGCTCGCGCAGGAGGGCATCGGCTTCGAGGTGCGCGACTTCTCGCTCGACGAGCTCGCCCGCGCGCGCGAGGCCTTCATCACTTCCGCCACCTCCTTCGTGAAGCCGATCACCCGCATCGACGGCAAGCCGGTGGGCGACGGCAAGGTCGGCCCGGTGGTGCGGCGCCTGTTCGACATCTTCGCCCGCCATGTGAAGGGCGGCCCGAGGAACGCGGCGTGACCGCGGAGGCCGACGCCGTCCGCCAGTTCTATGCCGGCATCTGGGAGGCCGGCGATTTCGGCCTGATGTCCGTGCTGCTGCACGAGGACCTGACCTTCCGCGGCACGCTCGGCCAGGACATCGTCGGGCGGGACGGCTTCGAGGCCTATGTCCGCGACGTCCGCGGCGCGCTGGATGGCTATCGCTGCGAGATCCTCGACCTGCTGGCCGAGCCCGGCAAGGCGGCGGCGCGCATGCGCTTCGGCGGCCGCCACATCCTGGGCCCGCTGCTCGGCGTGCCGCCCACGGGGCGGGATCTCCACTGGGACGGCGCCGCCTTCTTCACCTTCAACGGCACGCGCATCTGCGACCTCTGGGTGGTCGGGGACATGATGGGGCTGCGCGAGCAGCTCGCGGCGTGAAACCCCCCTGCGCCATCCTGTTCGACTGGGACAACACCCTGGTGGATGGCTGGGCGGCCATCCGCGCCGGGCTGAACGACGCCTTCCGCGCCTTCGGCCTGCCGGAATGGAGCGAGGCCGAGGTGCTCGCCAATGTCCGCCGCAGCCTGCGCGACAGCTTCCCCGCGCTGTTCGGCGCCGAATGGGAGCGCGCGCGCGACATCTTCTATGCCGGCGTGCGGGCGCAGCATCTCGCGGTGCTGCGCCCGCTGCCCGGCGCGGCGGAGGCGATCGCCGCCGCCGCTGCGCTGATGCCCTGCGGCGTGGTCTCCAACAAGCAGGGGGCGCTGCTGCGGGCGGAGGCGGCGCATCTCGGCTGGAATCGTCACTTCCGCGCGCTGATCGGCGCCGGCGACGCGAGCGCGGACAAGCCGCACCCCGCGCCCATTCACCTGGCACTCGAACCTTGCGGCACAACCGCCTGCGCCGATGTCTGGTATGTCGGCGACACCGCGCTCGACATGCAGGCGGCGCGCGCGGCGGGCTGCACCGCGGTGCTGCTCGGCGATGCCGCGCATGACGGCGGCATCGCGGCCGCCGCACCGGATCGCCGCTTCGCCGACGGCCATGCGCTCGCCTCCTACCTCATGACCCATGGGGCCGCCCTTGCCAAACCAGGGTCCGTTAGGGGAATGTGACCCGGCCGGCGGCCGGTAGGAACGCGCCGGACCGCCTCTGGTCGGTGACCAGCAAGAAGAAGGACAGCCTGATGGCAGCCGAGAAGTCCCAGAACGTGCAGGACGTGTTCCTGAACCACGTTCGCAAGTCGAAGACCCCGGTGACGATCTTCCTGGTGAACGGCGTGAAGCTGCAGGGGATCATCACCTGGTTCGACAACTTTTCCGTCCTGTTGCGTAGGGACGGACACACGCAGCTTGTCTACAAGCATGCGATCAGCACGGTGATGCCGGGCGCGCCGATCCAGCTCTTCGACGCGGCTGCGGCGGGGCAGGGGGCAGCGCCGGGCGCAGCGCCGTCCGAGACGCGCATGACCCTGCAACGCGAGGTGGCCTCTGGCGGCGGCGGCTGAAGCCGGCAGCGGCGGCCCGACCCGCGCCGCCGTCATTCTCCCCTTCGAGCGTCCGCAGCGCCTCGCCGTCGGCGACGCGACGGGCGCGCGCGCGGCGGAGGCCAGGCTGGCCGAGGCGGTGGGGCTCACCGCCTCGATCGGCGTCACGGTCGTGCACACGGCGATCTACCCGCTGCGCGAGCGGCGGCCCGCGACCCTGCTCGGCCAGGGCCAGGTCGCCGCCGCGAAGGCCGCGATGCAGGACCAGCACGTCGCCGTGGTGGTGGTGGATGCCGCGCTGACGCCGGTGCAGCAGCGCAACCTCGAGCGCGAATGGGGCTGCAAGGTCATCGACCGCACCGGGCTGATCCTCGAGATCTTCGGCGAGCGTGCGCGCACCCGCGAAGGCAGCCTGCAGGTCGAGCTCGCGCATCTCGAATACCAGCGCACGCGGCTGGTGCGGTCCTGGACCCATCTCGAACGCCAGCGCGGCGGCTTCGGCTTCCTGGGCGGCCCCGGCGAAAGCCAGATCGAGATCGACCGCCGCCTGATCGGCGAGCGCATCGTCAAGCTGAAACGCGAGCTCGATCAGGTGCGCCGCACCCGCGGCCTGCACCGCCGCGCGCGCGAGCGCGTGCCGTATCCCGTGGTCGCGCTGGTCGGCTACACCAACGCCGGCAAGTCGACGCTGTTCAACGCGCTGACCGGCGCCGGCGTCTACGCGCAGGACCAGCTCTTCGCGACGCTCGACCCGACCATGCGCGCGATCCGGCTGCCCTCCGGCCGCACCATCATCCTCTCCGACACCGTCGGCTTCATCTCCGAGCTGCCGACGCAATTGGTGGAAGCCTTCCGCGCCACGCTGGAAGAGGTCGCCGCCGCCGACATCATCCTGCATGTCCGCGACATCGCGCACCCCGACACCGCCGCGCAACGCGCCGACGTGCTGCGCGTGCTGGAGGAGATGGCCGAAGGCGCCGACGCGGCGCTCGACCTCGACTGGCCGAGCCGCGTGCTGGAAGTGCTGAACAAGGCCGACCTCCTGGGGGGCATCGCCGAGGTGGAGCGCCGCATCCCGGGCGCCATCGCGGTCTCCGCCCTCGCCGAGGAAGGCCTCGATCCGCTGCGCCAGGCGCTGGACGCGCGCCTCGCCGCCGGCCTCGAGACCCTCGACGTCACCCTGCCCCCCAGCGACGGCGCCCGCATCGCCTGGCTCTACGAGCACGGCGAGGTGGTGCACCGCGAGGACCAGGACGACGCCATCCGCCTCACCGTCCGCCTCTCCCCCGCCGCCCGGGCGCGGTTCGAAAGCAGGGCGTGATGGGGGCGTTGCGTCTGGTTGAGAGCTGCGCAGGAGGGCTCTGCCCTCCTGCACCTCCCGCTGGGGGGCGACCTCGCCCCCCAGACCCCGAGGGCAGGTCCGGGAGCGGGGAGGGGCACAACCGGCGCCCCATCTCCACCCGCGCGCCAAGCCCCTCCCCACTCCCGGACCTGATTCTCGAGCCGGGGTCCGGGGGGCGGCTCGCCCCCCGGCGGGAGGGTGTGGGAGGGCAGCGCCCTCCCACGCAGCTCTCCACAAGCGGAACGCACCCATGACGCCCCCCATCGACACGCGCCTGGCGACCGAGGTGGCGGCGTTGATCCGTCGCGCGGCGCGGGCGGAGATCATGCCGCGGTTCCGCCGCCTCACGCGGGCGGCGGTGCGGGTGAAGACCAATCCGCTCGATCTCGTCACCGATGCCGACGAGCATGCCGAGCGCGTCATCCATGCCGGGCTCGAGACGCTGTTTCCCGGCTGCGTCGTGGTCGGCGAGGAGGCGGTGGCGGGCGATCCTGCGGTGCTGGACCGGCTTGCGGATGCCGAGCTCGCTTTCGTCGTGGATCCGGTGGATGGCACCGCGAATTTCGCCGCCGGCGTGCCGCTGTTCGGCTCGATGGTGGCGGCGGTGCTGCGCGGCGAGATCGTCGCCGGCTGGATCCATGATCCGCTCGGCGACGACACGGCGATCGCGCTGCGCGGGGAGGGGGCGTGGCTCGAGGATCCGCAGGGCGCCAAGGTCACCGATCTGCGCGTGGCGCCGCCGGCGCCGCTGGCGTCCATGGTTGGCGCGATCTCCTGGGCCTATCTCAACGAACCGGAGCGCTCGCGCGTCGCCGGACGTCTGCCGCGGCTTGCGGCGGCGGTCGGCTATCGCTGCTCGGCGCACGAGTACCGGCTGGTCGCCGGCGGCCACGCGCATGTCCTGCTCTACAACCGGCTGATGCCGTGGGATCACGCGCCGGGCTGGCTGATCCACCAGGAGGCCGGCGGCTATGCCGCGCGCTTCGACGGCAGCGGCTACAGCGTGCGCACCCGGACCGGCGGCCTGATCTGCGCGCCGGACCGCGCGAGCTGGGAGGCGGCGCGCGAGGCGCTGCTCGCGCCAGGCTGACGCCGCGATTCGGATCGTCGGGGACGGCCCGGTCGCGGCGAGCGCTCGCGCCGCCGGGGGATCGCACACCCCGCCGTCGCAGGCGCGCGCTGGGGCCTGCCGTCGCCGCCCGCCATCTTGCGGCCGCGTGCCTCGCGCCGGAGAACGCGCCTCATGAGCGAGGATGACGACGAGGACGATGCCGGCCCACCCGGCTTGCCGCCCGGTACGCCCTTCTACATGACCCCCGCCGGCGCCGCGGCGCTGCAGGAGGAACTCCGCCGCCTGTGGTCGGAGGAACGGCCCAAGGTGGTGGAGGTGGTGTCCTGGGCCGCATCGCTCGGCGACCGCTCCGAGAATGCCGACTACCAGTACGGCAAGCGGCGCCTGCGCGAGATCGACCGCCGCGTGCGCTTCCTGCGCAAGCGGCTGGAGCGCGTGCAGGTCGTCGATCCCGCCGCCCAGACCAGGCGCGACCAGGTCTTCTTCGGCGCCACCGTGACCTATGCGCGGGAGGACGGCGGCGAGGTCACCGTCACCATCGTCGGGGTGGACGAGGCCGATCCGGAACAGGGTCGCATTTCCTGGGTCACCCCCGTCGCCCGCGCGCTGCTCGGCGCGAAGCAGGGCGAGCTTCGCCGCGTCCGCCGCCCGGCCGGGGCGGAGGAGATCGAGATCCTCGCCATCGCCTACCCGGAACGCTGAAGCCTGGGAACGCCGCTCCCCGGTTCTCGGCCCGACGACGGCTCGGCATCCGAGAGTGCGGGATGGGCCAGCGGTTCGGGGGGTCGCGGCACGGCCGCGACGTGAACTCCGCCCCCGATCCTTCTTCTCCTCGCTCCTCCGTCTCCAGTTGCGACGAAACCGCTCGAGCTTCCTGGCGCGGGTTGCGCAGCGGCCGCGGGTGGCGCGGCGTGGCGGGCGGGTTCATGCTCCGGGCCGGAGGGCCCCCCGATGAGCACGCTCGACGAACCCGATCCCGCATGCCCGGCTCCGCCGCCCGGCGTCGAGCTGGTGATCGTGCCACGGGCGCATGACATCGGCGGCTTCGAGGTGCGGCGGGCGCTCCCCGCGCGCGAGCGCCAGATGGTCGGCCCCTTCATCTTCTTCGACCAGATGGGCCCGGGCGAATTCCTGACCGGGCAGGGGATCGACGTGCGCCCGCACCCGCATATCGGCCTCGCCACGGTGACCTACCTGTTCGAGGGCGAGATCCTGCATCGCGACAGCGTCGGCAGCGTGCAGGCGATCCAGCCTGGCGCGCTCAACTGGATGACCGCGGGGCGCGGCATCGCCCATTCGGAGCGCACGGCGCCGGAACGCCGGCTGCATCCGCACACGGTGTTCGGCATCCAATCCTGGGTCGCCCTGCCGCGGGAGTCGGAGGAGGCCGCGCCGGACTTCGCGCACCATCCGGCCGAGGCGCTGCCGGTGATCGAGGATGGCGGCGTGCGGCTGCGGCTGGTGGCCGGGGAGGGATGGGGCGCGCGCTCCCCCGTCACGGTCAGCTCGCCGCTTTTCTACGCCGATGCCGTGCTCGCGCCCGGGGCGGGCATGCCGATGGCGGAAGGCCATGAGGAGCGCGCGGCCTACATCGCCGCGGGCAGCGTCGCGGTGGCGGGGGCGGACTTCCCGGCGGGCCGGATGCTCTTGTTCCGCGCCGGCGACGCGATCGGGCTGCGGGCCGGGCCGGAAGGGGCGCGGCTGCTGCTGCTGGGCGGGGCGGCGATGGACGGGCCGCGCTACCTGTTCTGGAACTTCGTTTCCTCCAGCCGCGAGCGGATCGAGCAGGCCAAGGCGGATTGGAAGGCCGGACGGTTCGCCAAGGTGGCGGGCGACGAGGCCGAGTTCATTCCGCTGCCGGAGAACCGGGTGACGGTGAAGGCCGAGCGGCGCCCGGCATGACGCGAGAGAACTCCTTCTAAATCAATCCAATGCGCGAGATTTCTTGCATGGGCACTTCATATCACGCTGTGGGAATTTCTTGAACATCAGCGCGATGCGGGACATCGAGCCCAGCGCGCGCCGTGGCGTACGCGTGCTGGGGGGCGGAGTTCATCTCCGCCCCCCAGCCTTTTTCCTTAAAACTCAGTCGATTACAGATCATTCTTCGCGTTCTCCGCGCGTTTCGCGGCCTGCCATGCCGTCTCCATCTCGGCCAGCGTCGCATCCGCAGGCGCTTTCCCTTGCTCGGCCATGGCTTGCTCCACGAAGCCGAAGCGCCGCGTGAACTTGGCGTTGGCGCCGCGCAGGCATTCCTCGGGATCCAGCTCCAGCTTGCGGGCCAGGTTGGCCAGGACGAACAGCAGGTCGCCGACCTCGTCGGCCAGTCTTCCGCGATCAGGCGCTTGCGCCGCGGTGCTCAGCTCCGCCCGCAGCTCCTCAGCCTCTTCCTCCAGCTTGTCGAGCACCGCGGCGGCGTCCGGCCAGTCGAAGCCCACCCGCGCCGCGCGGCGGGTCAGCTTGGCCGCGCGGGCGAGGGCAGGGAGGCCGGGCGCCACCCCGGCCAGCGCGCCCGTCTCCGCCCGTCCCACGCGCACGGCCTGCTCGCGCTCGGCCTGTTTCTGCGCCTCCCACGCGATCGTTTGTTCCTCTGTCGTTCGTGCTTTGTCCGCGCCAAAAACATGCGGATGCCGGCGGATCATCTTCGCCGTGATGGCTGCCGCGACCTCGGCGAAGCCGAACCAGCCGCGCTCCTCGGCCATGCGGGCGTGGTAGACGACCTGGAACAGCAGGTCGCCGAGCTCGTCCAGCAACGCCGCCGGATCGCCCCGCCGGATGGCGTCCTCGACCTCATAGGCTTCCTCGATGGTGTAGGGGGCGATCGAGGCGAAATCCTGCTCGAGGTCCCAAGGGCAGCCGCCATCCGGGGCGCGCAGCCGCGCCATCACAGTGAGCAGCGCCTCGAGGGCGGTCGCAGGGTCGCGCGGCGGGGCATCGGTCATCGGCAGCCTTCGGCAGCGGGCGAGGGGTGGGATCGCGCGGCGAACGCCTTGGCGGGCCTGGCGGAACGCACCGCCGGCCGCCTTATCCACATCGGCGTTTGTCGCATAAGATATATTATGGAAAGAAACGGGCCTGTGGAGAAGCTGTGGGAAAGCCACCCCGCCAGCCCGGACCGGCGAAGCGGCGGCCGGCCGAGGCGGCTCAGATCTCCTCCACCTGGGCCACCCCCGGCAGCACCTTCATCGCCTGCATCAGCCGCGGTCCGACATTGAACCCGCCCGGCAGCGCGATCTCGACCTCCTGGCCCGGCCCGGTCACCGGCACCAGCACCACACGCCCGCGGCCGCTTCCCTCGCGGCCCAGCAGCACCCGGATCGGCTCCAGCGCCTCGCTCCTCTCCAGCCACAGCCGGATGCCGCCGGCGACCCCCGCGGCGGCCTTCTCCAGGCTCTCCACCTCGTTGGCGGTCAGCCGCAGCGCCTCGCCCTCGAGCCGCGCATCGGCGGTGACGAGAACAGGCGTTCCCTCGACCAGCAGGTCCCGGGAACGGGCTAGGACCTCCGAGAAGCAGGTCACCTCATAGGAGCCATGGGCGTCGGAGAGCCGCACCCAGGCCATCCGGCTGCCGGTCTTGGTGGTCCGCTCCTTGGCGTTCACCACCGTGCCGGCGAGCTTCAGCCGGCTCGCCCCCGACCGCGCCCGGTCCTCGATCGCCGAGGACGCCGTCACCCCCAGCCGCTGCAATGCCTTGCGCCACACATCCAGCGGATGGGCGGAGAGATGGAACCCGACCGCCTCGGCCTCGAAGCCGAGGCGTTCCAGCGGCGGCCAGTCCGGCATTTCCGGCAGCCTGAGCGCCTGCAATTGTTGCGATTCCGCCCCGAACAGCCCGATCTGGCCGCTCTCGCGCTCCTCGGCGCTCGCCTGGGCCCGCCGCAGGATGATCTCGGCGCCGGCCACCGCCTTCGCCCGGTTCGGCTCGAGCGGCTCGAAGGCGCCCGCCTTGGCCAGGTTCTCGAGCTGCATCTTGTTGAGCAGCTTCGGATCCACCCGCGCGGCGAAATCGGCCAGCGAGGCGAAGCGCCCGCCGCGCTCGCGCACCGCCACCACGTCCCTCATGGCCCCCTCGCCCACCCGCTTCACCGCGGCCAGCGCGAAGCGGATCGCCTCCTTGCCCTCGGCCGTCCGCTCCACCCGGAAATCATGGGCGCTCCGGTTGATGTCCGGCGGCAGCACCGGGATGCCGAGCCGCGACGCCTCCTGCATATGCCCGGCCAGCCGGTCGGTGTTCGACAGGTCGAGCGACATCGACGCAGCGAGGAACGCCACCGGATGGTTCGCCTTCAGCCAGGCGGTCTGGTAGCTCACCAACGCATAGGCGGCGGCGTGCGACTTGTTGAAGCCGTAATCGGCGAAGCGCTCCATCAGGTCGAAGATCTCGCCCGCCTTGGCCGGCTCCACCCCGCGTTCGACCGCGCCGTCGCAGAAGACCTTCCGCTGCACCTCCATCTCGCTGCGGATCTTCTTGCCCATCGCGCGCCGCAGCAGGTCCGCGCCGCCGAGCGAATAGCCCGCGAGCTCCTGCGCGATCTGCATCACCTGCTCCTGGTAGACCATGATGCCGTAGGTCTCTTCCAGGATGTGCTGGATCTTGGGGTGCGGGCTCTCCCAGCGCTCGCCGGCCTTGCGCGCGCAATAGGCGGGGATGTTGGCCATCGGGCCCGGCCGGTACAGCGCCACCGCCGCGACCAGGTCCTCGAAGCGGTTGGCGCGCATCTGCCGGAGGCAGTCGCGCATGCCCTGGCCTTCGAACTGGAACACCCCCGCGGCGTCGCCGCGCCCGAGCATCTCGAAGGTCCTGGGGTCATCCAGCGGGATCGCGGCGATGTCGATGGCGATCCCCTGCCCCTTCAGGATCTCCACCGCGCGCTCGATGATCGTCAGCGTCTTCAGCCCGAGGAAGTCGAACTTCACCAGGCTCGCCTGCTCGACATATTTCATCGAGTACTGGGTGACCAGCATGTCGGAACGCGGATCGCGATAGAGCGGCACCGTCTCGATCAGCTTCTCCCGCCCGATCACCACCCCCGCGGCATGGGTGGAGGCGTTGCGGTACAGGCCCTCGATCTGCAGCGCGATGTCGAGCAGCCGCGCCACCTGCTCGTCGGAATCGCGCATCTCGCGCAGCCGCGGCTCGGCCTCGATGGCCTGCGCCAGGGTGATCGGCTTCGCCGGGTTGAACGGGATGACGGAGGCGATCTTGTCCACCTGGCCGTAGGGCAGCCCGAGCACGCGCCCGACATCGCGCACTGCCGCCTTGGCCTGCAGCTTGCCGAAGGTGATGATCTGCGCGACCCGGTCCTCGCCATACTCGCGGCGGACATAGCGGATCACCTCGTCGCGCCGGTCCTGGCAGAAATCGATGTCGAAATCCGGCATCGACACGCGCTCGGGGTTGAGGAAGCGCTCGAACAGCAGCCCGAAGCGCACCGGATCGAGATCGGTGATGGTGAGCGCCCAGGCGGCGACCGAGCCGGCGCCCGAGCCGCGCCCCGGCCCCACCGGAATCCCCTGCCCCTTCGCCCATTGGATGAAATCGGCGACGATCAGGAAGTAGCCGGCGAAACCCATGCTCTCGATGACGCCGAGCTCGTAGTCCAGCCGCTTGCGATAGGCCTCGCGCGCCGGCGCATCGGCCCCCATGGCGTCCAGGCGCCGCGCCAAGCCTTCGGCGGCCATGGCGCGCACCGTCTCGGCTTCGGTCATGCCCGGCGCCACCTTGGGACAGACCGGCAAGGCGGGCTTCTTCGCCTCGGTCATCACCGCGCATCGCCGCGCGATGGCCAGCGTGTTGTCGCAGGCATCGGGCAGGTCGGCGAACAGCGCACGCATCGCGTCGGCGGGCTTGAACCAGTGCTCTCGCGTCACGCGGCGGCGGTCCTGATCCGCCATCAGCCGCCCCTCGGCGATGCAGAGCAGCGCGTCATGCGCCTCGTACATCGCGGGACTGGCGAAATAGACATCGTTCGTGGCGACGATCGGCAGCGCCGCGTCGTCGGCCAGCGCCAGCAGCCCGGGTTCGACCGCGCGCTCGATGGCGCGCCCATGGCGCTGCAGCTCCACCGCCAGCCGGCCGGGGAAAGCCTCGGCGAGCCGCGCCAGCAGCCGCGCCGCCGCCTCGCGCCGCCCCTCGGCCAGCAGCCGCGCGACCGGGCCGGTGGTGCCGCCGGTCAGCAGGAACAGCCCCTGCGCATGCTCGGCCAAGGTCTCGAACGGCAGCGCCGGACGGCCGGAGGGATCGTCGCGCAGGAAGGCGAGCGAGGAGAGGCGCTGGAGGTTGTCGAGCCCCAGCGCATCCATCGCCAGCGCGACGATCGGATCGGGGCTTTGGCGCGCCGCCTCCGGCCGCTCGGGATCCGTCGCCGCGCGCGCGAGGAAGAGCTGGCAGCCCATGATCGGCTGCACGCCCTTCGCCGCGCAGGCCTGGCTGAATTCCAGCGCGCCGAACAGGTTGGCGCTGTCGGTCAGCGCCAGGGCGGGCATTCCGTTCTCCCTGGCGAGCGCCGCGAGCTTCTCCGCCTTAATGGCGCCTTCGCTCAACGAATAGGAGGAATGCGCATGCAGGTGGACGAAGCTGGCGACCATCGGCGACTCCCAGGGCAGCGCCAGCCTAGCATGCGCGGCTCGCTTGAGCCGTGCGGAGGCCTGGGGGGCGGAGTTCACGTCGCGGCAGTGCCGCGACCCCCCCAGACCCCCCACCTCCTTTTTTTGGCTAATGGGAAACGTGGCGAGCTCCGTTCGCAGCCCGACAACGCGGCGTCGCCTGAGAGTGCGGGAGGAGCCAGAACCAAGAAGCCAAAAAAAGGAGGTGGGGGTGTGGGGGCGGAGTTCTCTCCGCCCCCACCCTTTCTTCTTTCCACCACGGAAAAAGCCGGCGCAACGACCGGATGGCCGCCTCTTGCGCCGGGGTCCTAGGGACCCGGCTGTCACCAAGGAGGCGCGGATGGCCAGATCCTATTACAGCATCATGCTCGATCATCCGGCGGAGGCCGTCTGGGCGGTGATCCGTCCGTTCGGCCACTATGCCTGGGCGGGAGTCGAGGGCGAGACGGTCATCGAGGATGGCAGGGCCGGCGACCAGGTCGGGTCGGTGCGCCGGTTCACCTATGGGGGCAGCGTGGTCCGGCAGGTCTTGCTGGCCCATTCCGATCTGGAGCGGTCCTACAGCTTCGCGTTCTGCGGCGATCCGCCGCTGCCCGTGAAGGACTATGTGGCGACGATCCGGATCACGCCGGTCGTCGCCGACGGCCGGGCCTTCGTCGAGTGGTGGGCGAATTTCGACTGCACCGCCGGGGAGCCGGAGATCTGGGCGCGGCAGTTGGAGCAGGAGGGCTTCGCCCGCTGGCTCGAGGCGCTGCGCGGCTTCATGGCGGCGCGCCCGGGCTGACCGCCGGCGTCGTTCCGGTGTTCAGCGCCCGCGGACCGGCGCCATGCCGCCGGGCCGCTGGTCCAGGCCCGGCGGCCCTTGCCCCGGCCCATCATCCGGCCGCCCCCGCAGGGCATCGCGGCCCGATCGGCCCGGCCGGCCCGGCACCTGCCCCCGCTCCTGCCTGCCCTCGCCCACCGGTCCGAGCAGCCCGCCGGCACCGAGCGGCGGGGGCGCGAGCGCCGCCCCGCGCAGGCCGGTCACCGCCATCCCGCCATCCGGCTGGCGCCGGAGTTCCAGCACGGCCCGGCTCGCGGCCTCCGTGCCGGGGCGCGCGGCGGCCAGCGGCGCCCGCCAGCCGCCGGCGCCTTCCACGCCGCGGGGGCCGACCCCGACCACCGCCTCGACCACCAGCCGTTCCGCCCGCTGGCCGAAATGCGCCGCCGGATCGCGCAGCAGCAGGTCGGGCGCCGCCACCTCCACGCGCAGCCCGCCATCCGGCAGATAGCGCCCGCGCAGCTGGGCCGGCCCCTGCGGCACCGCCGCGCCTTCGAGCCGCAGCGCCCCGATGCGCCCCCCGGCGCCGACCGCGCCATGGACCAGCACCGGCCCGGGCGGCGCGGGATCCAGCCGGGTGGCCAGGATGCTGCCATCCGGCCGCCGCAGCCCGCTGACCGCGACCCACTGGCCGCGCCGCGGCGCCGTCTCGCCCTGGAGCGGATGCGCCGGCACCACGCTCTGGCCCGCCACCTGCAGCGCGCCGTCGGGGTCCACCCGCTCGACCGGGCCGATGACCTCGTGGCGCACCGCCAGGCTGCGCGCCTCCAGGCGGTCGCCGCGCCCCACCGCCTCGATGATGACGAGCTGCCCGGCGCGCAGCCTGTCCGCTGGAATCGCGGTGCCGTCGGCCTCCACCGGCATGCTCGGGTCGTATTCCACCTTGAGCCCGTTCACGCAGATGCTGGCGAAGCCGGTGATGACGCCGACGATGCCCGTGCCACCGATGCCCGTGCCGCCGATGCCGCGCTCGCCCTGCTCGGCCGCGGCGAGCGCGCCGGTCCCGCCGATGCCGCGGTCCCCCTGCTCCGCCGCGGCGATCCTGCCGGTGCCGCCGATGCCGCGATCGCCGGCGAGCAGGGGCCCGCCATCGGAGCCGATGCGGCAGAAGCCGGTCGCCGGCGCCGGGGCCGGCGGCGGCACCCGGGCGCAGCCGGCGAGCAGGGCGAGGGCAAGAAGCGCGCGCAGCCTCATGCCGCCGGCCCCGAAGGTTTCTCATCTTTGACAAGCAGATAGGCGCCGAGATTGAAGCGCCGCGTCCGCTGCTCCGGCGCCGGCTCGAGTTCCTCTTTTGCCAGAAGTTCCAGCGCCAGGCGATTGATATCCAACAGCATTCGCTGCGCGGCGTCGCGTCCCGCCGCCTCCAGCGCCGCCGCCACCCCGGGCGGCAGACGGTCGTAATGCACGCTGCGGTCCAGGAAGGGCGGCCCGCCCTCCGCCTCTACATTCGCCGCCGCCGCCGCCAGATGGTCGTGCAGGTTGCGAGCGAAATAATACAGCTGCTCCTCGCTGCCCTGCCGCGGCAGGAAGGCGCCGCGGTTCAGCCGCACCCGCCCCACCTCGTCCAGCCGCGCCACGCCCTGACGTATGAACTCCTCGAGCACCGCCCGCGGCCGCACATCGCTGGTCACCGACCGCACCAGCCCGTCGAAGCTCGGCTCACCCAGTTGTGCGGCCTCCCGCGGCAACGCCCGCGGCCCAGCTTCATTGCTGTACTCCGGAAGCCCCAGCCAGCGCGCGATCACCTGGCTGCTCAGGGTCACCACCGCCGGCACGGCGGGAGCGCCAGCGTCCTGTTCCCGCAGGCGCCTGAGTTCCTTCCGGTGCACCCCGGTCAGCAGGCTGACGCGACTGTCGGTCCGCTGCCTGGGGTCGGTCAGCAGGTCGCGGGCGGCGATCTCGACGTAAAGGCCGCGCAACAATTCGGCCAGTACCGGAAAGGTGATGCCGCGGCGGATGAGGAAGCGAATCAGCGGCCGCAACAGGTGGCGCAAGGGGCCGAGCAGCCGGTCGGCCGGCACGTCCGGCGGGGGTGAGGGGGAATTCATGCCGAGGCGATCATCCGCGAAGGCGGCGGAGCTTACCATGGGCGCCGTGGGAAAAAACCCCACAAGACCCCGTTTCGCGCTTGACGTGGGAAGTTTTCCCACGAATGCTCCGCGCACCATGCCACACCCCGAGCCGATCCGACGGAACCCGCCCATGCCCAGCTATCCGACGCTCTCCCCCGCCGCGGACCCCGCCAGCCAGGATCGCATCGCCCTCCTCATGCTGCGCCATCAGACCAAGAACGCCTGGCAGCGCATCCTGTGCGAGATCTGGAAGGTCGCCGGCATCGAGGGCGCGCCCTGGGCCGACCCCCTCGCGCGCCGGGTGGAAGAACGGGTGCGCCTCGCCGTCGGCCTCTCCGACGCGCTGTTCGGCTTCACCCGCGAACTCGCCCCCTTCCCCGAGCGGCTCCACGCCGTGGTGAAGACCACCGTCGCTCTCATGGGCGATCCGGCGCAGCAGATCGCCATCGAGACCGAGGTCGCGGCCGAATGCCCGGCAGCGCTGCAGGACAGCGTGCTGCGCATCGCCCAGGAGCTGACCAGCAACGCCGTGGTGCACGGGCTGCACGCGCGGCTGCGCGGCCGCATCCGCGCCGCGGTGAGCCGCGAGCCGGGCAGTATCCGCCTCCTCGTCAGCGATGATGGCTGGGGGCCGCGCCCGGGCCTGCCGGCAGGAGACGGCCTCGCCCTGGCCCGCGACCTCGCCGCGGAATGGGGCGGCAGCATCGGCCTCCGCCGCGAAGGCCCGCTGACCGTCGCCGCGCTCGACCTCCCCGCCAGGCCGACGGAGGCGCCCTGATGCCGACGCTGCATGCGGCCTGGGACTTCTTCCAGCGCCATCCCCGCATCAAGGCGCCGCTCCGCGCCATGCTGCGCCCCGTGCTGCCCCTCCTCGGCCCCTATGTGGATCCGCGCCACCACCAGAGCTCCTACCAGGCCTGGATCCGCGTCCATGACCGGCTGTCCGAGACGGACCGCGCGGCGATCCGCGCCCACATCGCCGAGCTCCCCTGGCACCCGCTGATCTCCGTGGCGATGCCGGCCTACGAGACCGATCCCGCCCTGCTGCGCGCCGCCATCGCCTCCGTCCGCGCGCAGCTCTGGCCGCATTGGGAGCTCTGCGTCGCCGACGACGCCTCGCCCTCGCCCGATGTCGCCGCCGTCCTCGAGGAGGCGGCCGGCGAGGACGCCCGCATCCGCTGGACCCGGCGCCGCCGCAACGGCCACATCGCCGCCGCCACCAACAGCGCCATCGCGCTCGCCACCGGCGAGTTTATCGCCCTGATGGACCATGACGACCTGCTGGCCGAGCATGCGCTCTACGAGGTCGCGGCCATGCTGAACCGCCACCCGGAGACCGATCTCGTCTATTCGGACGAGGATTCCGTGGATGCCGAGGGCCAGCGCAGCGAGCCCTATTTCAAGCCGGATTTCGACCCCGACCTGCTGCTCGGGCAGAATTTCGTGAACCACCTGGCGGTCTACCGCGCCAGCCTGCTGCGCGGCATCGGCGGCCTGCGGGAAGGCGTCGAAGGCAGCCAGGACCACGATCTCGCGCTGCGCACGCTGGCGGCGAGCGACCCCGCGCGCATCCGCCACATCCCCGCGATCCTCTATCACTGGCGGCGGCGGGCGAAGCAGGCGAGCTTCTCCGAGGAGCAGCTCGGCCGCTGTCTCTCCGCCTCGCGCAGCGCCGTCGTGCAGCACCTCGCCGCCACCGGCCAATGGGGCACCAAGGTCACCGCCTCGCCGGTGGCGCCGATGTGGAACCGGGTGATCCGCCCGGTGCCCGACCCCGCCCCGCTGGTCAGCGTGATCGTGCCGACGCGCGACCACTCCGCCCTGCTGCGCAGCTGCGCGCGCGGCCTCCTGCAAGTGACCGACTACCCGGCGCTCGAGCTGCTGATCGTGGACAATGGCAGCGAGGAGGAGGCGACGGCGGCGCTGTTCGCCGAGCTCGCCCGCGATTCCCGCGTGCGCATCCTGCGCGCGCCCGGGCCCTTCAACTACTCGCGGCTGAACAACCAGGCCACGCGCGAGGCGCGCGGCGAGCTGCTCCTGCTGATGAACAACGACGTGGAAGCGGTGGACCCGCTGTGGCTGCGCGAGATGGTCTCGCACGCGGTGCGGCCGGATGTCGGCGCCGTGGGCGCCCGCCTGCTCTACGCCGACGGCCGGTTGCAGCATGCCGGGGTGGTGCTCGGGATCGGCGGGGTGGCGGTGCACATCCACAGCCGCGCCAGCCGCGGCGACCCCGGCCATTTCGGCAGCCTCGCCCTGACCCGGCAGGTCTCGGCCGTGACCGGCGCCTGCCTGATGCTCCGCCGCGAGGTGTTCACCGCGATAGGCGGCCTCGACGAGAGCAACCTGCCGATCGCCTTCAACGACGTCGACCTCTGCCTGCGCATCCGCGAACGCGGCCTCCGCGTGCTGTGGACCCCCTTCGCGGAGCTGCTGCACCTCGAATCCGTCTCGCGCGGCTCGGATATGAGGCCCGAACGCCGCGACGGCTTCGCCCGCGAAGTCGCCTACATGAAACGCCGCTGGGGCAAGACCCTGACCAGCGACCCATTCTACAACCCGAACCTGTCGCTCAGCCTCGGCGACTACCACCCGGCCATCCCACCACGCCGCACCCCGCCATGGCGCGAGCCCAAGGCCGCGGTGGTCGTGGACGAGCGCGTGGCGCTGAAGGCGTGAGGGCGGGACCGAGAGGGGGCTCTGCCCCCTCTCGGGCTCTCCCCCGCTGGGGGGCGACCTCGCCCCCCAGACCCCGAGGGCAGGTTCGGCAATGGGAAGGGGCACGTCCCGCCCATTGAAGCGGCGCGCGGGTTGTGCCCCTTCCCATTGCCGAACCTGTACGCCAACGCGGGGTCCGGGGGGCACGGCTGCCCCCCGGCGGGGAGGTCCAGGAGGGGCGGCGCCCCTCCTGGCCCGCCCTCAGGCCCCCACGACCCGCCCTTCCTCCAGGGTCACCACCCGGTCCATGCGCCGCGCCAAGTCCGGGTTGTGGGTCGCGATCAGCGCGGCGAGGCCGCGGCCGCGGACCTGCTCGAGCAGCTCGTTGAAGACCCGGTCGGCGGTGGCGACGTCGAGGTTTCCGGTCGGCTCGTCGGCGAGCAGGATGCGCGGCGCGTTGGCGAGTGCCCGGGCGATGGCGACGCGCTGCTGCTCGCCGCCGGAGAGCTTGCCGGGGCGGTGATGCTCGCGCCCGGCGAGGCCGAAGGCGGCGAGGATCTCGCGGGCACGGGCGCGGGCCTCGGCGCGGGCGGTGCCGGCGGCCATCTGCGGCAGCGCGATGTTCTCCTCGGCGGTGAATTCCGGCAGCAGGTGATGGAATTGGTAGACGAAGCCGATGGTGCCGCGGCGGATCGCGGTGCGCGCGTCGTCGGAGAGGGTGCCGGCGGCGCGGCCTTCGACATGGACCTCGCCGCCATCGGGGCGTTCCAGCAGGCCGGCGAGATGCAGCAGGGTGGACTTGCCGGTGCCGGAGGGCGCGACCAGGGCAACGATCTCGCCGGCGGCGAGGGTCAGGTCGGCGCCGCGCAGCACCGGGAGCTCGCCGGCCTCGGTGCGGTAGATGCGCGTCACGGCCTCCAGGCGCAGGGGTGCGGCGTCACTCACTGCGCAGCATCTCCACCGGATCGGTCTTGGCCGCGCGCCAGGAGGGGTAGAGCGTCGCCAGCAGCGAGAGGCCGAGGCCCATGCCGACCACCTGCACGACCTCGTGGTAGTCCACCACCGCCGGCAGGCGGGTAAGGAAGTAGACTTCCGGGCTGAACAGCTCGGTGCCGGAGAGCGCCTGCAGCGCCTGGCGGATGCTCTCGATGTTCCAGCAGAAGACGAGGCCGAGCAGGAAGCCGGCGGCGGTGCCGACCACGCCGACCGAGGCGCCGCAGAGCAGGAAGATGCGCATCACCGCGCCGCGGGTGGCACCCATGGTGCGCAGGATGGCGATGTCCTTGCCCTTGTCCTTCACCAGCATGATGAGGCTGGAGATGATGTTGAAGGCGGCCACCACGATGATGAGGGTGAGGATCAGGAACATCACGTTGCGTTCCACCTGCACCGCATTGAAGAAGGAGGAGTTGGCGGATTCCCAGGAGATGATGTTGAGCGGCTGCCCCGGCAGGGCGTTGCGGATCTCGCGCATCGCCTCGCGCACGCGGGTGGGGTCCTGGACGAAGACTTCCACCTGCGTCACCGCGTCGCGCTGCTGGAAGTAGATCTGCGCGGCCTCGAGGGGGAGGAAGGCGAAGCTGCCGTCGTATTCCTGCATCCCGACCTCGTACATCGCGACCACGGTGTAGGCGCGGACGCGGGGGACGGTGCCGAAGACGGTGGTGCGGCCTTGGGGCGAGACCAGGGTGATCTGGTCGCCGATGTTCACGCGCATGCGGTTGGCGAGGCGGATGCCGATGACGATGGCGTCCTCGCCGTGGAAGTCCTCGAGGCTGCCGGAGCGGATGTTGTCGGCGATGATGGCGCGGGCGCGGAGGTCTTCGGGCCGGACCCCGCGGGCGAGGCCGCCGGTGGCGCCGCCGCCTTCGGAGGTCATCAGCACCTGGCCTTCGACGACGGGGGTGGCGGAGACGACGCCGGGCAGGGTGCGGATGCGCTCCGCGATCGGGTCGAAGTCGCGCAGCGGCCCGTCGGTGGCGTAGACCCCGATATGGCCGTTGAGGCCGAGGATGCGGCTCAGCAGTTCCTGGCGGAAGCCGTTCATCACCGACATGACGATGATCAGCGTGGCGACTCCGAGTCCGATCCCGACCAGCGAGAAGATGGCGATGACGGAGACGAATCGCTCGCCCTTGCGTGCGCGCAGGTAGCGGAAGGCGACCGCCCGTTCGAAGGGGGTGAAGATCAAGCGTTCGTTCTCCAGGGCCGTGCGGTTGCCGCCAGTGCCAATAGTCAAAAAAAGGAGGTGGGGGGCTCGGGGGGCGGAGTTCACTCCGCCCCCCGTGTCCATCATGTCAGTATCTTGCCGACCGCGTCCTCGAGGCTGACCTCTTCCCGCTCTCCGGTCATCCGCCGTTTCAATTCGACACGCCCTGTGGCGGCGCCGCGCGGCCCGACGATCGCCTGCCACGGGTATCCCATCAGGTCGGCGTCGGCGAATTTCACCCCCGCGCGTTCCGGCCGGTCGTCATAGACCGCATCCGGCGCAAGGCGCGTGTGGAGCTGCTCGCACAGCGCGTCGCAGGCGGCGTCGCCGTTCTTCAGGTTCAGGATTCCGGCGCGGAACGGCGCCACGGGGTCGGGCCATTTGATGCCGGCCTCGTCGTGGCTCGCTTCGATGATGGCGCCGACCAGGCGGGAGACGCCGATGCCGTAGCTGCCCATCTCCGGCGCCACCTGGCTGCCGTCCTGCGTGGCGATGCGCAGGCCGAGGGGTGCGGAGTATTTGGTGCCGAAGAAGAAGATGTGGCCGACCTCGATGCCGCGGGCGGAGACGCGCTCGCCCTCGGGAATGGCGTTCCACGCGGCCTCGTCGTGCATCTCGTCGGTGGCGGCGTAGCGGGAGGTCCAGAAATCCACGATCGGGCGCAGGTCGCCGTCGTAGTCCGGGGCTTCCGCGAGCACGTCGAAATCGAGCAGCGCCTTGTGCAGGAAGACCTGGCTCTCGCCGGTGTCGGCGAGGATGATGAATTCGTGGCTGAGGTTGCCGCCGATCGGGCCGGTGTCGGCGCGCATCGGGATCGCCTTCAGCCCCATGCGCGCGAAGGTGCGGAGGTAGGCCACGAACATCTGGCGATACGAATGCTCGGCGCCTTCCTTGGTCATGTCGAAGGAGTAGGCGTCCTTCATCAGGAATTCGCGGCCGCGCATGACGCCGAAGCGGGGGCGCACCTCGTCGCGGAACTTCCACTGGATGTGGTAGAGGTTGCGCGGCAGGTCGCGGTAGCTGCGGGCATAGGTCTGGAAGATGGTGGTGACCATCTCCTCGTTGGTGGGCCCGTAGAGCATCTCGCGGTCGTGGCGGTCGCGGATGCGCAGCATCTCCTTGCCGTAGTCGTCGTAGCGGCCGCTTTGTTTCCAGAGGTCGGCGGACTGGATGGTGGGCATCAGGATCTCCTGGCCCCCTGCCCTGTCCTGTTCCTCGCGGACGATCTGCTCGACCTTGCGCAGCACGCGGAGCCCGGCGGGGAGCCAGGAGTAGATGCCGGCGGCTTCCTGGCGGATGAGGCCGGCGCGCAGCATCAGGCGGTGCGAGACGATCAGCGCCTCGGCGGGGGTTTCCTTGAGGGTGGGCAGGAAGGCGCGGGAGAGGCGCACGGGCGCTCCTTTGCTCGGCGTCGGGCGGGGGGCGAAGCTAACGGGGTGCGGGCGGGGCCGGAAGGGGCGGCCGCGCCGGCGCGTGTTGCCCTGTCCGGCGCAATTTTCAGTCTCGTCCGCGAACGGAATGGCAAGCTTCCGTCGCGAATCGGATGAGTGACGCAAACAACCACTTGTCCACAGGGTAAAGTCTGGTAAACAAAAAAAGGGCCGCGCCCTTGAAGGTCGCGGCCCAAGTTTAGGGAGGAAACGCCAGTCACACGGCAGAAAGAGGAACAACCCTCTTCCTGACCCTGATGGTGGCGGGCGCGCGGCCAAGGCACAACCGCTTTTGCTGCGTCGCGAGATGAAAAAACAGGCTGCCAAACGCGATTTGCGCAACTCAAGAGCAATCCGGCCCGGCCTGGGTCGGAATTGCTTATTTCTCGGGCAGCGCTAGCCAGCCGCTTCGGAAAGACAGCCAGTCGCTCTGAACCAGCGCGAAGACGCCGAGCCAAAGGAGGGCGGCAACCAGCGTCGTCCACAGCAATTTGCGGCCCAGTCTGGGTGCCGTGGGCGTGCCACGCCAGCCGCCGGCGGCCGGATCGGCTTCCGAATCGGGGCGAATCCCGATCGGCAGGATGGCGAAGAGCGTCACCCACCAGATCAGGATGAAGACGACGACGCCGGTGAACCAGGTCACCGCGCGTCACACCCTGAGCAGATGGACCTCGACATTCGGCCGCTTGCGCAGCCGCTTGCCGACGGCCTTGCGGAGCGCGCTGCGCGCGGCCTCGCGCAGCGCATCGTCCTCGCGGCGCAGCGGCGCGGGCAGGTCGGCGAGGATCCGGCGCAGCTCGCCGGCGAGCTCGGCCGCGCTGCCGTCCATCATGTCGAGCAGGCCGGGGGCGGAGACCTGGGGCTCGCCCAGCACGCGGCCATTGCCGTCCACCGCCAGCGAGGCCATCACCACGCCGTTGAACAGCATGCGCTTGCGGGCGGAGATGATCGGCCCGTCCAGCGGCAGCAGACGCTCGCCGTCGAGCGCCAGGCGGCCGACGGGCACGCCCTCCACCACCTCCGGCCGGTTGGAGGAAAGGCGCAGCACGTCGCCATCCTCGACGAGGATCGGGGTGGCGCCGCAATCGCGCGCCAGGGCGGCATGTTCCGACAGGTGGCGCCACTCGCCATGGACGGGGACCGAGAGGCGCGGCTTCACCAGATGGTAGAGGCGGCGGAGCTCGTCGCGCGCGGGGTGGCCGGAGACATGGACCATGTGGTCGTCGGCGGTCATCACGCGGCAGCCGCGGCGGGCCAGCAGGTCCTGCACGCGCTGGATGGCGCGCTCGTTGCCGGGGATCTGGCGGGAGGAGAAGATCACCGTGTCGCCCTCCCCCAGCGCGATCTGCGGGTGGACGTCCTCGGCGATCTTGGTCATCGCGGAACGCGGCTCGCCCTGGCTGCCGGTGCAGATCAGCAGGATCTCGTCATCGGGGAGGAAGCCGGCCTCCTCCTCCGGCAGGAAGGGCGGGACGTCCTTGAGGTAGCCGCATTCGCGCGCGGCGGCCTCGACATTGCGCAGCGAACGGCCGAACAGCGCCACCTGGCGGCCGGCGGCGCGGCCGGCGCGGGCGATGCTCTCCACCCGGGCGAGGTTGGAGGCGAAGCAGGTGACGGCGACGCGGCCCTTGATGCTGCGGATGAGGGCGGCGAGGTTGCGGCGCACCTCGGCCTCGCTTCCGGAATGGCCTTCCACCAGGGCGTTGGTGGAATCGCAGACCATGGCGAGTACGCCTTCCTCGCCGAGTTTTTGGAGCGCCGCCTCGTCGGTTTTCGGGCCGATCAGCGGGTCCGGGTCGAGCTTCCAGTCGCCGGTGTGCAGCACCACGCCATGGCGGGTGCGCAGGACCAGGGCCTGGGACTCCGGCGTGGAATGCGCGACGGGGATGTACTCGCAGTCGAAGGGCGGCAGGCTGAAGCGGGCGCCCGGCGGCAGGGTGTGCAGCACGGGCAGCGCCTCGGTCACGCCGGCCTCGGTCAGCTTGCGGCGCAGCACCGCGGCGGCGAAGGGGGTGGCGTAGATCGGACAGCCGAGCTGGCGCCAGAGCGGCGCGACGGCGCCGATATGGTCCTCATGGGCATGGGTGATCACCAGCCCGACCAGGCTCGCGCGGCGCTCGGAGAGCCAGTCGGGGTCGGGGACGACGACCTCGACCTCCGGGTTCTCCGGCCCGGCGAAGCCAAGCCCGCAATCCACCGCGAGGAGCTTCCCGTCGCAGCGATAGACATTCAGGTTGAGGCCGATCTCCCCCGTCCCGCCCAAGGGGATGAAGGCGAGATCGCCGGACATCACATTCATTGTTCTCGTTCAGTCGTGTTCGTGTCGTAGAGGGTCGCGCAGCTCGCTGCGATGGAAAGCGGGCACGGGGTTGCGGTCGGCCAGGAGGCGGAGGCCTTCCAGCGTTATGTCGGGGTCGGTGTGCTCGATGACAAGGGTGCCCTCGGCAAACAAGGGGGCGAGGCCGCCGGTGGCGACCACCTTCAGCGGCGCGCCGTATTCGGCCTTCACCCGCGCGACGATGCCCTCGATGAGGCCGACATAGCCCCAATAGATGCCGGACTGCATGGCCGGCACGGTGGAGCGGCCGATCACCGCCTGCGGGCGGCCGATGCCGATGCGCGGCAGGCGCGCCGCGGCGCGGTGCAGCGCCTCGATGGAGAGGTTGATGCCGGGGGCGATGATGCCGCCGAGATAGGCGCCGTCCCTGTCCACCACGTCGAAGGTGGTGGCGGTACCGAAGTCTATGACGACGAGCGGGCCGCGGTAATGTTGGTGGCTGGCGAGCGCGTTCAGCAGGCGGTCGGCGCCGACCTCCTCCGGCTGGTCCACGCGGATGTCGAAGCCCCAGTCGAGCGAGGCGCGCGCGACCAGGGGCTCGCAATGGAACCAGTCGCGGCAGAGGCGGCGGAGATTGTAGAGCGCGGCAGGCACGACGGTGCCGAGCACCGCGCGATCCACATCGGCGAGCTTGAGGCCGTCATGGGCGAGCAGGGCGAGCAGCAGGACGCCGTATTCGTCCGAGGTGCGGTCGGCGCGGGTGGCGATGCGCCAGCGGCCGCGCCACTCGGTGCCGTCATGGACGGCGAAGACGACATTGGTGTTGCCGGCATCGATGGCGAGCAGCATCAGAAGGCGACCTCCCCCGCCGTGACGGGCCGGATGCGTCCCTCGGCGGCGAGGAGAAGACCGCCATCCTCGGCGAGGCCGGCGAAATGGCCGGCAAGCACACCGCGCGGCGATCGCACGGTGATGGCGGAGTCGAGGGCCGGGCCGCGGGCGAGCCAGGCGGTGCGGATGGCGGCGAAGCCCTCGGTTGCGTGGACGTCGCGCCAGCGCGCGATGGCGGCGAGAAGCTCCTCGGCGAAGGCCTCAGGGCTGGGCGGCGTGACGCCGAGCGCGGCGAGCGAGGCGGTCGGGCGATCCGGCATCGCCGGCGCATGGGCGAGATTGACGCCGATGCCGAGGATCAGCCAGGCGATGCCGCCGCGATCGCCGGCGCCGACCTCGGCGAGGATGCCGCTGCACTTCGCGCCGCGCAGCAGGACGTCGTTCGGCCATTTCAGCGCGAGCGCGGCGGGTTCCGGCAGGTGCGGCGCCAACGCATCGGCGAGCGCGACCGCGGCGAGCAGGCCGTAGCGCGGCGCCTCGTGCAGCGGCGCCTGGGGGCGCAGCAGCAGCGAGAGGTGAAGATTGCCCGGCGGGCTCTCCCAGGCGCGGCCGTCGCGCCCGCGCCCGGCGGTTTGCCGGCGCGCCATGACGGCGAGGCCTTCGGCCTCGCCCGAAGCGGCGCGCGCGGCGAGATGGGTCGAGGTGCTGGGCAGCGCCTCGTGGATCTCGAGCCGGAAGGCGCCTTGCATCACCCGAGGATGGAGGCGACCGCCTGTGCGGCCGCGCCCACCAGCGGTGCGGGGAACAGGCAGAAGAGCGCGGTGAACAGCCCGGTCGCCGCCATCACCACGCTGACGCCGGCGGGGCGCGGATCGAAGGCGCCGGCGCCCTCGTCGAAATACATCACCTTGACGACGCGCAGATAGTAGAAGGCGGAGACCACCGAGGAGAGCACGCCGATCACCGCGAGGGTCCAGAACCCGGCCTGCACCGCGGCGAGGAAGACGTAGAGCTTGCCGAAGAAGCCGGCGAGCGGCGGGATGCCGGCCATGGAGAACATGAAGACGACCATCCACATCGCCATGGCGGGATCGCTGCGGCCGAGACCGGCGAGATCGTCGATGCCCTCGACCGCCCTGCCCTGCCGGCGCATGGCGATGAGCACGGCGAAGGTGCCGATGTTCATGACGATGTAGATCGCCATGTAGAGCAGCAGGCCGCGCAGCCCGACATCGGTGGCGACGGCGAGGCCCATCAGCGCGTAGCCGACATGGCCGATCGAGGAATAGGCCATCAGGCGCTTGATGTTGCGCTGGCCGATCGCGGCGAAGGCGCCGAGCACCATCGACGCGATGGAGATCAGCACCACCACCTGCTGCCATTGCGCGGCGAGGTCGCCGAACGGCCCGGCGAGCACGCGGCAGAACAGGACGATGGCGGCGACCTTGGGTGCTGCGGCGAAGAAGGCAGTCACCGGCGTCGGCGCGCCCTCATAGACATCCGGCGTCCACATGTGGAAGGGCACGGCGGAGATCTTGAAGGCGAGGCCGGCGAGCACGAAGACCAGGCCGACGACGACGCCGGTGCCGACATTCGGCCCCGTCAGCGCATCCGCGAGGCGGTCGAAATTGGTGGTGCCGGCGAAGCCATAGACCAGCGAGGAGCCGTAGAGCAGCAGGCCGGAAGCCAGCGCGCCGAGCACGAAATACTTGAGCCCCGCCTCGGCCGAGCGTTCGGAATCGCGGTTGAAGGCGGCGACGACGTAGAGCGAGAGCGAGAGCAACTCGAGCCCGATATAGAGCGTCATGAGGTCGTTGGCCGAGACCATGACCATCATGCCGGTGGTCGCGAAGAGCAGCAGGACGGGGAACTCGAAGCGGTCCAGCCCCTCCTTGGCGTTGAAGTCGAGCGACAGCACCACGCCGAGCGCCGCGCCGGCGAGGATCAGCATCTTGGCGAAGCGCGCGAAGGCATCCGAGACATACTGGCCGGCGAAGGCGGTGCCCTCCGGCTCGCCCATCACCAGCACGCCGGCGAGCAGGAAGGCGCCGATCACCGCCATGGCGCAGTGGAAATGCATATTGCGCCTGGGCACCACGCCGAGGAGCAGGATGGCGAGGCCGGCGACGGAGAGCGCCAGTTCCGGCAGGGCAAGCGTCCAGTTCATGGCCTCACATCCCCGCCAGGCGGGCGGCGCCCATCGCCGCCTCGTGCCGCTCCACCAGCGCGCGCACGGAGGCGTCGAAGAAGGACAGGAAGGATTGCGGATAGACGCCCATCCAGACGGTGAGGACCACCAGGGGCGCGAAGACCGCGATCTCGCGCGGGCCGACATCGAGCAGCGCGCGCAGATCCTCGCGCTGGATGCGGCCGAAGATCACGCGGCGATAGAGCCACAGCATGTATGCGGCGCCGAGGATCATGCCGAGCGCGGCGCCGAAGGCGACCCAGGGGTTGACCCGCCAGGCGGCGACCAGGACCAGGAGCTCGCCGGGGAAGCCGGAAAGCCCCGGCAACGCGATGGAGGCCATGGTGAACAGCATGAAGATGAAGGCATAGATCGGCATGATCTTCGCGACCCCGCCATAGCGCGCGATCTCGCGCGAATGGATGCGGTCATAGAGCACGCCGACGCAGAGGAAGAGCGCGCCGGAGACGATGCCGTGCGAGAGCATGGTGTAGAGCGCGCCGGAAAGCCCCTGCTGCGAGAAGGTGAAGATGCCCAAGGTGACGATGCCCATATGGGCGACCGACGAGTAGGCGATGAGCTTCTTCATGTCCTCCTGCGCCAGCGCCACCAGCGAGGTGTAGACGACGGCGACGATGGAGAGGGTGAAGATGAGCGGCGCGAACTGCGCGGAGGCCTCGGGCAGCAGCGGCAGGCTGAAGCGGAAGAAGCCATAGGCCCCCATCTTCAGCAGCACGCCGGCGAGGATGACGGAGCCGGCGGTGGGCGCCTCCACATGCGCGTCCGGCAGCCAGGTGTGCACCGGCCACATCGGCACCTTCACCGCGAAGGAGGCGAGGAAGGCGAAGAAGATCCAGCCCTGCAGCGCCACCGGGATGCTGTGCTGGAACAGCGTCGGGATATCGGTGGTGCCGGCGCGATACCACAGCAGCAGGATCGCGAGCAGCATCAGCACCGAGCCGAGCAGGGTGTAGAGGAAGAACTTGAAGGCGGCATAGACGCGCCGCGGCCCGCCCCACACGCCGATGATGAGGAACATCGGGATCAGCACGCCTTCGAAGAAGACGTAGAACACGATGAAGTCGAGCGCGCAGAACATCCCGACCATCATGGTCTCGAGGACCAGGAAGGCGATCATGTATTCGCGCACCTTGGACCGGATGGCTTCCCAGGAGGCGAGGATGCAGACCGGCGTGAGCAGGGTGGAGAGCAGCACGAACAGCACCGAGATGCCGTCCACGCCCATGTGGTAGTTCACGCCGAAATCGGCGAGCCAGTCGGCGCGCTCCACGAACTGGAAGCCGGGCTCGGTCTTGTCGAAGCGGAACCACAGGATGAGGGAGAGCGCGAGCACGATCAGGCTGGTCCACAGCGCGGTCCAGCGGGCGTTGTCGGCCACCACCTTCTCCTCGCCGCGCACGGAGAGGATGATCGCCGCGCCGACGAGCGGCAGGAAGGTGAGCAGGCTGAGCAGCGGGAAGCCGACGACGTTCATCGAGAGGCCCCGAAGATGAGGATGGAGACGAAGAGCACGAGGCCGATGATCATGGCGAAGGCGTAGTTCGCCACCCTCCCCGTCTGCAGCCGCACCGCGCCGCGGGCGACGTCCACGGCAAGGTCCGCGGTGCCGTTCGCCACTCCGTCGATGATGCGCGCATCGCCGGTGCGCCAGAAGATGATGGCGAGGCGGCGCGCCGGGCGGACGAACAGCCAGTCATAGAGCTCGTCGAAATACCACTTGTTGAGCAGGAACAGGTAGATGCCGCGGAAGGTTCCAGCGAGCCTGCCCGGCAGGCTGGGCACGAGCATGTACATCACGTAGGCGAGCGCGATCCCGGAAAGCCCTACAACGGTCGGCAGGATCGGCACCCAGGACGGCACCTCGTGCACATGGTGCATGATCTCGTTGTGCAGGCCGTTGACGATCGAGCCGTTCCAGAATTCCTGCCAGTCATGGCCGACGAAGAGCGGCGCGAAGACCGCGCCGGCGAAGATCGCGCCGAGCGCCAGCAGCAAGAGCGGGATCAGCATCACCCACGGGCTCTCGTGCACATGCTCCATGGTGTGGTGATCGGCGCGCGGCGCGCCGTGGAAGGTGAGGATGATCAGCCGCCAGGAGTAGAAGGCGGTGAGGAAGGCGGCGGCGACGCCGCAGACGAAGGCGTACATGCCGACCGGCGTGTGCGCGGCGTAGGCCGCCTCGATCATGAAGTCCTTGGAGTAGTAGCCGGCGAAGAAGGGCACGCCGGCAAGTGCGAGGCTGCCGGCCCACATCACCGCATAGGTGATCGGGATCTTGCGCCAGATGCCGCCCATCTTGCGGATGTCCTGCTCGTCCGACATGGCGTGGATGACCGAGCCCGCGCCGAGGAAGAGCAGCGCCTTGAAGAAGGCGTGGGTGAAGAGGTGGAAGATCGCGCCCTGATAGGCGCCGACGCCGGCCGCGAAGAACATGTAGCCGAGCTGCGAGCAGGTGGAATAGGCGATCACCCGCTTGATGTCGTTCTGCACGCAGCCGATGGTCGCCGCGAACAGCGCGGTGGAGGCGCCGACGATGGCGACGACGGCGATCGCCGTGTGCGTCGCCTCATAGATCGGCGACATGCGCGCGACCAGGAACACACCCGCGGTCACCATGGTGGCGGCATGGATCAGCGCGGAGACCGGCGTCGGGCCCTCCATCGCGTCCGGCAGCCAGGTGTGCAGGCCGAGCTGCGCCGACTTGCCGCAGGCGCCGAGGAACAGGAAGATCCCGATCACCTCCAGCACCGGCATGCCGCCGAAGCGATCGCCCGCATGCTCGGCGACATTGGCGAAGATCGCGTCGAATTCGAGGCTGCCGAAGGTCCAGAAGGTGAGCGCGATGCCCAGCATGAAGAAGAGATCGCCCACCCGGTTGACGATGAAGGCCTTGATCGCCGCACGGTTGGCGCTCTCGCGCTCGTACCAGTAGCCGATCAGCAGGTAGCTCGCGAGGCCGACGCCTTCCCAGCCGAAGAACAGCTGCACGAGGTTGTCCGCCGTCACCAGCATCAGCATCATGAAGGTGAACAGCGAGAGGAAGGAGAAGAAGCGCGGCGTTGTCGGGTCATGCGCCATGTAGCCGACGCTGTAGAGGTGGATCAGGGTGGAGACCACGGTCACCATGCCGACCATCACCGCGCTCAGCGTGTCGTAGCGCAGCGCCCAGGAGACCTCGAAGCCGCCGACATCGATGAAGATGACGATCGGCACGGTGGCCGGCGCATGGCCGAGGGCGACCTGCACGAAGGCGCCGACGCCGCAGGCGGCGGCGATGGCCATGCACAGCACGGTCACCCATTGCGACGGCTTGTCGCCGATCAGCCGGCCGATAAGCCCCGCGATCAGCGATCCCAGCAGCGGGAGGAAGACAGCGCCTACGAACATCCCATCAGCCCTTCAGCGTGGAGATGTCCTCCACCTCGATGCTGCCCTTGTTGCGGAAGTAGATGACGACGATGGCGAGGCCGATCGCCGCCTCGGCCGCCGCCACCGTCAGGATGAACATGGCGAAGACCTGGCCGGTGAGGTCGTTGAGGAAGGCGGAGAACGCCACCAGGTTCAAGTTGCAGGCGAGCAGGATGAGCTCGACCGACATCAGGATGACGATGACGTTCTTGCGGTTGAGGAAGATGCCGAACACGCCGAGGGTGAACAGGATCGCCGCGACGGTCAGGTAATGCGCGAGGCCGACGCTCATCTCAGTGATGCCCCCCTGCCCCGTGATGCTCCACCTGCCGCTTCGGCGCCGCCTCCTCGGGCGGCGGCGGACGCAGGATGCCGATTTCCTTGAGGCCGGCGCCCGTCGGCACCTGGCGCGTCATCACCGAGCCGGTGCGCGCGATCTGCGTCGCGATGTCCTGCCGGCGCGTGCCGGGGCGATCGCGCAGCGTCAGCACGATGGCGCCGATCATCGCGACCAGCAGCACGAGCCCCGCACCCTGGAACAGGAAGATGTAGTCCGTGTAGAGGATGCGCCCGAGCGCATCGGTGTTGGTGACGCCGCCGCCCGGGTTCGGGTTCAGCCGCAGCTCCGCCGCCTGCGGCGCGAAGCGCCAGGCGCCGAGCACGAAGAGCAGCTCGAGGAACAGCACCAGGCCAATCGCGCCGCCGATCGGCGCGTAGCGCTGGAAGCCCTCGCGAAGCTGCGCGAAGTCGATGTCCAGCATCATCACCACGAACAGGAACAGCACCGCGACCGCGCCGACATAGACGATGACCAGGATCATCGCCAGGAACTCGGCCCCCGCGATCAGGAACAGCGCCGCGGCGTTGAAGAAGGCGAGGATCAGGAACAGCACGCTGTGCACGGGGTTGCGGCTGGTCACCACCATGACGCCGGAGGCGATCAGCACCGCGGCGAAGAGGTAGAAGGCGAGGGTCGCGATCATGGCCGGCTCAGCGATAGGGCGCGTCGAGGCGCAGCCGCTCGGCCAGCATCGGCTCCCAGCGGTCGCCGTTATCGAGCAGCTTGTCCTTGTTGTAGATCAGCTCCTCGCGCGTCTCGGTGGCGAATTCCAGATTCGGGCCCTCGACGATGGCGTCCACCGGGCAGGCTTCCTCGCAGAGGCCGCAATAGATGCACTTCGTCATGTCGATGTCGTAGCGCGTGGTGCGGCGGGACCCGTCCTCGCGCGGCTCGGCCTCGATGGTAATGGCGAGCGCCGGGCAGATCGCCTCGCACAGCTTGCAGGCGATGCAGCGCTCCTCGCCATTCGGATAGCGGCGCAGGGCGTGCTCGCCCTTGAAGCGCGGCGAGAGCGGACCGCGCTCATAGGGATAGTTCAGCGTGACCTTCGGCTTGAAGAAGTACTTCAGCGTCAGCGCCATGCCCGAGACGAGCTCGGACAGCAGCATGCTGCGCGCCGCGCGATCGAGAAGCGCCATGGGTTCAGAGCCTCGTCATGCCGGCACCCAGCCGGCGAGTTTCAGCACCGCCGCGGTCAGCACGAGCCAGACGAGGCTGAAGGGCAGGAACACCTTCCAGCCGAGGCGCATGAGCTGGTCGTAGCGGAAGCGCGGGAAGGTCGCCCGCACCCAGATGAAGACGAAGAGGCAGAGGCAGATCTTCGCGATGAACCAGAGCGGCCCGGGGATCCAGGTGAAGGGCGCGACATGCGCCGGCGGATACCAGCCGCCGAGGAACAGGATCGAGGTCAGCGCGGACATCAGGATCATGTTCGCGTACTCGCCCAGGAAGAACAGCGCGAAGGACATGGACGAGTATTCGACGAAGAAGCCCGCCACCAGCTCGCTCTCGCCCTCCGGCAGGTCGAAGGGGGCGCGGTTGGTCTCCGCCAGCGCGCTGATGAAGAAGATCACGAACATCGGGAAGAGCGGGATGAAGAACCACAGATTCTCCTGCGCCCGTACCACCGCATTGAGGTTCAAGGAGCCGACGCAGAGCAGCACGGTGACGATGACGAAGCCCATCGAGACCTCGTAGCTCACCATCTGCGCCGCCGAGCGCAGCGCGCCGAGGAAGGCGTATTTCGAGTTGGACGCCCAGCCGGCGATGATGATGCCGTAGACGCCGAGCGAGGAGATCGCGAACAGGTACAGCACGCCGACATTGATGTCGGCGATCGCCCAGCCGTCATCCACCGGGATCACCGCCCAGGCCAGCATGGCGAGCGCGAAGGTGATCATCGGCGCCAGGAGGAACAGCACCCGGTTCGACCCGGTCGGGATGATGGTCTCCTTCATCAGCATCTTGATCGCGTCGGCGAAGGGCTGCAGCAGCCCGAAGGGGCCGACCACGTTAGGCCCCTTGCGCAGCTGCATCGCCGCCAGCACCTTGCGCTCGGCATAGGTGAGGTAGGCGACGCCGATCAGCAGCGGCACCAGGATCGCCAGCGCCTGCAGCACGGTGACGATGAAGTAGCCGACGGGGTGGGCGACGAAGCCGCTCATCGCCTCACTCCGCCGCCAGCGCCGGCGCTTCGCCGTAGATCGCGGCGCATTCCGCCATCACGTCGGAGGCGCGGCTGACGACGTCGGCCTGATGGTAGTTGCGCAGCGGCAGGGTGAAGGGCGCGTCGAACAGCCCGCCGAAGCCGCCCGCAGGGCCAGCCATGTCGCTGCAGCCGCCGCCCGCCACCGCGCCGATCCGCGCGAAGACCGGGCTCGCCGCGGCGAGCCGTGCGCGCACCGCCTCCAGCGTGTCATAGGGCAGTGCCTTGCCGACGCCCTCGCTGAAGGCGCGGATGATGCGCCAATCCTCGCGCGCCTCGCCCGGCGGATGGATCGCCATGTAGGCGTGCTGCGCCCGGCCCTCGGTATTCACCCAGGTCGCGTCCTTCTCGGTGTAGGCGGCGCCGGGAAGAATCACATCCGCCCGCGCCGCCATCGCGTCGCCATGGTGGCCCTGATAGATGACGAAGACGCCGGCGGGAATGCGCGCCGGATCGAAGCCGTCGGCGTTCAGCAGCCACAGCGCGTCCACCGCATTGTCCAGCATGTGCGAAAGCGGATTGCCGCCCGGCCCGGGCACGAAGCCGAGCTCCAGCGCGCCGACCTGGCCGCCGAACAGGTGCAGCAGGTTGAACCCGTGCCAATCCGCCTTCAGCATCCCCGTCGCCGCGGCGATCTGCCAGGCGGTGGCGAGCACCGACGCGCCTTCCGGCCCCGTCAGCGCGCCGCGGCCGAGGATGAGCATCGGCCGCGCGGTCTTCAGCGCGTCGAGGAAGGGCGCCGTGCCGTCCAGCAGTGAGCGCAAGACGCCGGAGCCCTCGCCCAGATGCTTCGCCGGATAGGTGAGGTCCACGCCCTTGGGCCCGACGAAGCCCACCGGGAATTTCCCAGCCATGGCGCGCTTGCGGATGCGGGCATTCAGCACCGGCGCCTCGCGGCGCACATCGCTGCCGATGACGAGCAGCGACTCCGCTTGCTCGATGCCGGCGATCGTCGTGTTGAAGCGCCAGAAATCCGGCCGCGCGGCGTCGATCGCCGCGAAGTCGTCGCGGCAGTCGATGTTGCCGCTGCCGAACGCCGCCATCAGGTCCTTGAGCGCGATCACCGATTCCGCATCGGCCAGCGCACCGGCCACCGCGCCGATGCGCTGCCCCGGCAGGCTGGTGAGCTTGGTCGCGATCGCCGCAAAGGCTTCGGCCCAGCTCGCCGGTCGCAGCGTGCCGTCGCGCCGCACCCAGGGCCGGTCCAGACGCCGCCGCTTCAGCCCGTCGAAGGCGAAGCGGCCGCGATCGGCCATCCACTCCTCGTTCACCGCCTCGTTGATGCGCGGCAGGATGCGCAGCACCTCGGGCCCGCGCGCATCCACGCGGATATTCGTCCCCGTCGCGTCCAGCACGTCGATGCTGTCGGCCTTCGAAAGCTCCCAGGGCCGCGAGACGAAGGCGTAGGGCCGGCTGGTCAGCGCGCCGACCGGGCAGATGTCGATCAGGTTGCCGGACAGCTCGGTGGTCAGCGCCTTCTCGACATAGGTGCCGATCTCCATGTTCTCGCCGCGGTTGGTGGCGCCGAGCTCCGGCACGCCCGCGACTTCCGCGGCGAAGCGCACGCAGCGCGTGCACTGGATGCAGCGGGTCATGATCGTTTTGATCAGCGGCCCGACATACTTGTCCTTCACCGCGCGCTTCTCTTCGTGATAGCGCGACTTGTCGAAGCCGTAGGCGTAGGCCTGGTCCTGCAGGTCGCACTCGCCGCCCTGATCGCAGATCGGGCAGTCGAGCGGATGGTTGATGAGCAGGAACTCCATCACGTTCCGCCGCGCCTGGCGCACCACCGGGCTGTCGGTGAACACCTTCATCCCCTCCGCCACCGGATAGGCGCAGGAGGCGACGGGCTTCGGCGCCTTCTCCACCTCGACCAGGCACATGCGGCAATTGCCAGCGACCGAGAGGCGCTCGTGATAGCAGAAGCGGGGAATCTCCTTCCCCGCCAGTTCGCAGGCCTGCAGGACGGAGGCGCCGTTCGGCACCTCCACCTCGATACCGTCCACGGTGACCTTGGGCATCGCGATTACTCCGCGGCGAGCGGCAGCGTGGCCGCGCCCTGGCGCGCCTTGTAGGCGCGGATGCGTTCTTCCATCAGCGGGCGGAAATGCCGGATCAGCCCCTGCACCGGCCACACCCCGCCATCGGCGAGCGCGCAGATGGTGTGGCCCTCGATGCGCCGCGTGACGCTCTCGAGCAGGTCGATCTCCTCGATCTCCGCCCGGCCCTCCACCATCCGGTCCATCAGCCGCTTCTGCCAGCCCATGCCTTCGCGGCAGGGCGTGCACTGGCCGCAGCTCTCATGCTTGTAGAAATGCGCGAGCCGCGCGATCGCCTTGATGATGTCGGTGGACTTGTCCATGACGATCACGCCCGCAGTGCCGAGGCCGCTCTTCACCTCGCGCAGCGCGTCGAAATCCAGCAGGACGGTGTCGCAGATCTCCTTCGGGATCAGCGGCGTGGAGGAGCCGCCGGGAATCACCGCCAGCAGGTTGTCCCAGCCGCCGCGCACGCCGCCGGCATGGCGCTCGATCAGCTCGCGCAGCGGGATCGACATCTCCTCTTCGACATTGCAGGGCTTGTTCACATGGCCCTGGATGCAGAAGATCTTGGTGCCGGAATTCTTCGGTCGCCCGAAGCCCGCGAACCAGGCGGCGCCGCGGCGCAGGATGGTCGGCACCACGGCGATGGTCTCGACATTGTTCACCGTGGTGGGGCAGCCATAGAGGCCGACGGCAGCGGGGAAAGGCGGCTTCAGCCGCGGCATCCCCTTCTTGCCCTCGAGGCTCTCGATCAGCGCGGTCTCTTCGCCGCAGATATACGCACCCGCGCCGCGATGCAGGTAGAGGTCGAAATCCCACCCGCTGCCCGCCGCGTTCTTGCCGAGCAGCCCCGCTTCGTAGGCCTCGTCGATCGCCGCCTGCAGCACGACGGCCTCGTTGCAGTACTCGCCGCGGATGTAGATGTAGCCGGCATGCGCGCCCATGCCGGCGCCGGCGAGCAGGCAGCCTTCGATCAGCGTGTGCGGATCGTGGCGGATGATGTCGCGGTCCTTGCAGGTGCCGGGCTCGGATTCGTCGGCGTTGACCACGAGATAGGCGGGCCGGCCGTCGCTCTGCTTCGGCATGAAGGACCACTTCATGCCGGTGGGGAAGCCGGCGCCGCCGCGGCCGCGCAGGCCGGACTGCTTCATCTCCTCGACGATCCAGTCGCGCCCCTTGGCGATCAGCGAAGCGGTGCCGTCCCAATTGCCGCGCCGCCGCGCCGCATCGAGGCCCCAGGGCTCGATACCGTAGAGATTGGTGAAGATGCGGTCCTTGTCGCTCAGCGCCATGGCCTCACTCCTTCGCCGCCGCGCCGGCCATGGGCGTGTAGGGCGGCACCTCGGTCAGGGTCAGCGGCCCGCCTTCCGGCGCGCTGGTCTGCCGCCCGGTGGTGCTGCCCGGCGCCGGGCGCTCGCCCCGCTTCAGCGCCTCGATCAGCGCGACGGTGCGGTCGTAATCGAGATCCTCGTAGTAGTCGTCATCCACCGCGACCATCGGCGCGTTCACGCAGGCGCCCATGCATTCCATCTCGGTCAGGGTGAACAGCCCGTCCGCGCTGGTGTCGCCATAGCCCGTGAGCTTTCCGGCATCCTTGCAGGCGCGCAGCACCTCGTCCGAGCCGCGCAGCCAGCAGGGCGTCGTGCCGCAGACCTGCAGGTGATACTTCCCGATCGGCTTCGTGTTGAACATGAAGTAGAAGGTCGCGACCTCGTAGACACGGATCGGCGGCATGCCGAGCCGCTCGGCCACCAGGTCCATCGCGACCTTCGGCACCCAGGCGCTGCCGGTCAGGCGCCCCATCTGCTTCTGCACGAGATAGAGGAAGGGAATCACCGCCGAGGCCTGCCGCCCTTCCGGATAGCGCGCGAGGATCCGCGGGATCTGCGCCTCGCTCTCGGCGTCGAAGGCGAAGCTCTCGGGCTCGGCGTGCTCCCCGCTCACCGGTCGATCTCCCCGAACACGATGTCGAGCGATCCGATGATCGCCACCGCATCGGCCAGCATGTGGCCCTTGGACAGCACTTCCATCGCCTGCAGATGCGCATAGCCGGTCGGGCGGATCTTGCAGCGATAGGGCTTGTTGGTGCCGTCGGAGACCAGATAGACGCCGAATTCGCCCTTGGGGGATTCCACCACCGAATAGGTGGCGCCGGGCGGCACGTGATAGCCCTCGGTGTAGAGCTTGAAGTGGTGGATCAGCGCTTCCATCGAGTGCTTCATCTCGCCGCGATGCGGCGGCGCGATCTTGTTGTCGTCCACCTTCACCGGCCCCGGCTTCATCTGCTTGAGGCACTGCTCGACGATGCGCAGCGACTGCCACATCTCCTGCATGCGCACCAGGTAGCGGTCGTAGCAATCGCCATGGGTGCCGACCGGGATGTCGAATTCCATCCGGTCGTACACTTCGTAGGGCTGGGACTTGCGCAGATCCCACGCGCAGCCGGAGGCGCGCAGGCAGGGGCCGGCGAAGCCCCAGGCCATCGCCTGCTCCGGCGTCATCACGCCGATATCCACCGTGCGCTGCTTGAAGATGCGGTTCTCGGTCAGCAGCGCGTCGAGATCCTTCATGAAGGCGGGGAACTGCTTCGCCCAGGCGGCGATGCGCTCCTCCATCCCCGGCGGCAGGTCCTTCGCGACCCCGCCCGGGCGGAAATAGTTCGCGTGGTAGTGGCTGCCCGACACCTGCTCGTAGAATTCCAGCAGGTACTCGCGCTGCTGAAAGCCCCAGAGCGAGGGCGTGATGGCGCCGCAATCCAGCGCGTAGGTGGTGATGTTCAGGAGATGGTTCAGGATGCGCGTCAACTCGCTGAACAGCACGCGGATGTATTGCGCGCGCTCCGGCACGGTGACGCCGAGCAGCCGCTCGGTCCCCAGCGCGAAGGCGTGCTCCATGCTCATCGGGCTGACATAGTCGAGGCGGTCGAAATAGGGCACCGCCTGGAGATAGGTCTTGTACTCGATGAGCTTCTCGGTGCCGCGATGGAGCAGGCCGATGTGCGGATCGGCGCGCTCCACCACCTCGCCCCGCATCTCCAGGATGAGGCGCAGCACGCCATGCGCCGCCGGATGCTGCGGCCCGAAATTGATCGTGTGGCTCTCGACCTCGATGACCTGCCGCTTGACCTCCTCCGGCGCGCCGGGCGGCGCCTCCAGGGTGACGGCGGGAACCTGATCGGCGGGGCTCATGGCTTCGGGCCCTCGATACGGTTGAGATGCACCTTCTCGTCGCCGGGCAGGCTGGTCATGCCTTCCCAGGGAGAGAGGAAGTCGAAGGAGCGGAAATCCTGGGTCAGGTTCACCGGCCCATAGGCGACGCGCTTCTGCTCCTCGTCGTAGCGCAGCTCGACATGGCCGGTGAGCGGGAAGTCCTTGCGCAGCGGATGCCCCTCGAAGCCGTAATCGGTGAGCACGCGCCGGAGGTCGGTCTGCCCTTCGAACACCACGCCGAACATGTCCCAGACCTCGCGCTCGAACCAGGTGGCGACCGGCCAGATGTTCATCACCGAAGGCACCGCCGCCGCCTCGTCCGTCGCGACGATCACGCGGACGCGGTGGTTCTGCGACAGCGAGAGCAGGTTGTAGACCACCTCGAAGCGCTCCGGCCGGTCCGGCCAGTCCACGCCGCAGATGTCCATGCATTGCTCGCAGGCGAAGCGCGGATCGTCGCGCAGCACCAGCATCGTCTCGAGCAGCCATTCGCGGCGCACGCGCAGCACCAGCTCGGCGCCGCGTAGCACCTCGATCCCGGTCACCGCACCTGCCGGCACGGCATTGGCGATGGCGAGGCCGAGCGCGCGCAGCGGGCTCTCGGCCGCAACCTGCTTCTCGGTGTTTTCAGCCACGCAGGATGGTCCCCGTCCGCCGGATCTTCTTCTGCAGCTGCAGGATGCCGTAGACCAGCGCCTCGGCGGTCGGCGGGCAGCCCGGCACGTAGATGTCCACCGGCACGATGCGGTCGCAGCCGCGCACCACGCTGTAGGAGTAGTGGTAGTAGCCGCCGCCATTGGCGCAGGAGCCCATGGAGATCACCCAGCGCGGCTCCGACATCTGGTCGTAGACCTTGCGCAGCGCGGGGGCCATCTTGTTGGTCAGCGTGCCGGCGACGATCATCACGTCGGACTGCCGCGGCGAGCCGCGCGGGATGACGCCGAAGCGGTCGAGATCGTAGCGCGCCATGTAGGCGTGGATCATCGGCACCGCGCAGCAGGCGAGGCCGAAGGTCATCGGCCACAGGCTGCCGGTGCGCGCCCAGTTCACCACCTTGTCGAGATTGGCGACGACGAAGCCCTTGTCCTCGATCTCGCCGGTCACCGACTGCATCACGGCGTCCTGCCCCGTGCCCGGCGGCAGGGCGTCCCGATTCCATGCGAGAGCCGTCTGCTCGCTCATCGCCATCACTCCCAGTTCAGGGCGCCTTTGCGCCATTCATAGATGAATCCCACCGTCAGCACGCCGAGGAAGGCGACCATGGAGAGGAAGCCCACCCAGCCGACATCGTTCAGCGCCACCGCCCAGGGAAACAGGAAGGCGACTTCCAGGTCGAAGATGATGAAGAGCAGCGAGACCAGGTAGAAGCGCACATCGAAGCGGCGGCGGGTGTCGTCGAAGGGCTCGAAGCCGCATTCATAGGCGGAGAGCTTCTCGGGATCCGGCTTCTGCCGCGCCGCGAGCATCGCCCCCCCCACCATGGCGCCGGCGATCGCTGCCGCGATGCCGAGGAAGACCAGGATGGGGAAGTATTCGGCGAGCAGCGGCTGGGTCATGCAGTGTCGAGCCTCGGATCCCCCGCCGCGCGTCCGGGACGGACGCGCGGACGGCCACGCGGCGGCGTCTCCCGTGCCGCAGCGCAGCGCGGCCGGACATTAGCCCCGTGCCGCGTGCTCCGCCATAGGGTGCGGGGGCGATCCGGCATCCGCCATATGGGGGAGCGCGCCCGGAAGGATCAGGGGGCCCGGCACGCGAAAGCGGCGCCGTCCTGCCTAGGACGGCGCCGCTTTCACGAGACTGTCTTCACAAGGACCGTCGTGGCGCGAGTGACGGGGCTCGAACCCGCGACCTCCGGCGTGACAGGCCGGCGCTCTAACCGACTGAGCTACACCCGCGTGGTCCGCGACAGGGCGCCGGAGATAGGCGGCGGGCGTCGGTTAGTCAATGGGATTGGAGCTGTTTGGAAGGCTGGGAGGCGGCGTGAACTCCGCCCCCCAGCCCCGCACGGGGAAGCGGGGCGAGCGCCGTTCTCAGCCCGACAACGCTGCGCGCGCTGAGAGTGCGGGCGGAGCTGGCGCCAAGTGGCCAAAAAAAGGAGGTGGGGGTGTGGGGGAGGAGTTCATCTCCTCCCCCACTTCATCTCTGGTGGGCACTGACGGGGTCGAACCGCCGACATCCTGTGTGTAAGACAGGCGCTCTACCGCTGAGCTAAGTGCCCCTGCGGGAGGCCAGTAGCGCCGGCGCGCGCAAACGGAAAGGGCCGGCCCCCACCGGGCCGGCCCCCGCGAAGCTTCGGGCTTGCGCCCCGCCTCAGTTCACCGAGTCCTTCAGGGTCTTGCCGGCCTTGAAGCGCACGGTGGTGCTGGCGGGAATCTTGATCTCCTCGCCGGTGCGCGGATTGCGGCCCTTGCCGGCCTTCCGCTTGGAGGTGGAGAAGGTGCCGAAGCCGACCAGCCGCACCTCCTGCTTCTTCTTGAGCGCCTTCGAGATCGCCTCGAACACCGCATCGACGACGTCGCCCGCCTTGGCCTTGGGCAGGTCGCTGGCCTCGGCGACGCTCGCGATCAGATCCTGCTTGTTCACCCTTACCCCCCTCCTGGTCCGCACATGCCGAACCGGCGAATCGCCGGTCCCCCGGGGGGCGGAGACTACGGGGCTGCATTTCTCAGCGTCAACGAGGCGCTCGGCGCGGAATGGCGGGAGAGCGCGGCTTTCCGGCCCTGCTGCGGCATGTCCGCAACGGATTTCATGACGCAGGCATGAAAAACCCCCGGCGGAGCGCTGCTCCGCCGGGGGCGTTCCGGCCGGCCAGTCTCAGTGTGCGAGACCGGCGCCCACACCCGCTTCCTGGGGCCGCGGAGCCGGGGTTTCCGGCGGCTCCTCCCAGGCGATCGGCTCGGGCTTGCGCAGCAGCGCCTGGCCGATCACCTCGTCGACGTGGGAGACCGGGTTGATCGCCAGGTTCTTCTTCACGTTGTCCGGGATTTCCGCCAGGTCCTTCTCGTTCTCCTTCGGGATGAAGACGGTCTTGACGCCGGCGCGCAGCGCCGCCAGCAGCTTCTCCTTCAGCCCGCCGATCGGCAGCACCCGGCCGCGCAGCGTGATCTCGCCCGTCATGGCGATGTCGCGCCGCACCGGAATGCCGGTGAGGACGGAGACGATCGAGGTCGCCATCGCGATGCCCGCCGAGGGCCCGTCCTTCGGCGTCGCCCCTTCCGGCACGTGGACATGGATGTCCCGCTTGTCGAACAGGGTCGGCTTGATGCCGAAGCTGATCGAGCGGCTGCGCACATAGGAGAGCGCCGCCGAGACGCTTTCCTGCATGACGTCGCCGAGCTTGCCGGTCTGCTTGACGTTGCCCTTGCCGGGCAGCAGCACGCTCTCGATGGTCAGGATCTCGCCGCCCACCTCGGTCCAGGCGAGGCCGGTGACGACGCCCACCATGTCCTCGGCCTCGGCCTCGCCGTAGCGGAACTTCCGCACCCCGGCGAACTTGTCGAGGTTCTTGCGGGTGATCGCGACCTTCTTCGAGTTCTTGGAGACGATCTCCTTCACCGCCTTCCGCGCCAGGCCGGCGAGCTCGCGCTCAAGGTTCCGCACCCCGGCCTCCCGCGTGTAGTAGCGGATGAGGTCGCGGATGCCGTCCTCCGAGATCGACCACTCGGCGGCCTTCAGCCCGTTCGCCTCGCTCACCTTCGGGAGGAGGTGGCGCTTGGCGATCTCCACCTTCTCATCCTCGGTGTAGCCGGGGATGCGGATGATCTCCATGCGGTCGAGCAGCGGCTGCGGCATGCGCAGGCTGTTCGCCGTGGTGACGAACATCACGTCCGAGAGGTCGTAGTCCACCTCCAGGTAGTGGTCGTTGAAGGTCGAGTTCTGCTCGGGGTCGAGCACCTCCAAGAGCGCGCTCGAGGGGTCGCCGCGCCAGTCGGCGCCGAGCTTGTCGATCTCGTCGAGCAGGAACAGCGGGTTGGAGGTCTTCGCCTTCTTCATGCCCTGCACGATCTTGCCCGGCATCGAGCCGATATAGGTCCGGCGGTGGCCGCGGATCTCGGCCTCGTCGCGAACGCCGCCCAGCGACATGCGCACGAATTGCCGCCCCGTCGCCCGCGCGATCGACTTGCCGAGCGAGGTCTTGCCGACGCCAGGGGGCCCGACGAGGCAGAGGATCGGGCCGCGGATCTTCGGGCTGCGGCTCTGCACCGCGAGGTACTCGATGATCCGCTCCTTGATCTTCTCGAGCCCGTAGTGGTCGGTCTCGAGCACCTTCTCGGCGGCGACGATGTCGTTCTTGACCCGGCTGCGCTTCTTCCAGGGGATCGAGAGCATCCAGTCGAGGTAGTTGCGCACCACCGTGGCTTCGGCGCTCATCGGCGACATCGTGCGCAGCTTCTTGAGCTCCGCCATCGCCTTCTCGCGCGCTTCCTTGGAGAGCTTGGTGGCCTTGATCTTGGCCTCGAGCTCGGCGGCCTCGTCCTTGCCGTCCTCGCCCTCGCCGAGCTCCTTCTGGATCGCCTTGAGCTGCTCGTTCAGGTAGTACTCGCGCTGCGTCTTCTCCATCTGCCGCTTGACGCGGTTGCGGATGCGCTTCTCCACCTGCAGCACGCCGATCTCGCCCTCCATATGGGCGAAGACGCGCTCCAGGCGTTGGGTGACCGCGGGGGTCTCCAGCAGCTCCTGCTTCTCGGGGATCTTGAGGCCGAGATGGGAGGCGACCGTGTCGGCGAGCTTGGCCGGGTCGTCGATCTGGTTGATCGAGACCAGCACTTCCGGCGCGATCTTCTTGTTGAGCTTGATGTACTGCTCGAACTGCGAGACCACGGTGCGCGCGAGCGCTTCCGCCTCGCGCGGCTCGGCGCCCTCATCGGCGACCGGCTCGGCGAAGGCCTCGAAATACTGGTTGGTTTCCTTGAACGCGGCGATGCGCGCGCGGCGTCCGCCCTCGACCAGCACCTTCACCGTGCCGTCCGGCAGCTTGAGCAGCTGCAGCACGGTGGAGACGGTGCCGACCTGGTAGAGATCCTCGGTCCCGGGATCGTCCTGGGCCGCGTTCTTCTGGGCGACCAGCAGGATCTGCTTGTCGTCCTTCATCACCGCTTCCAGCGCGCGGACCGATTTCTCGCGCCCCACGAAGAGCGGCACGATCATGTGCGGGAACACCACGATGTCCCGCAAGGGGAGCACCGGGAGGAGTTCGCCGCGAATGGTATCCGTCATGTGACCTCGCATCGGACAGTCGGCGACCGGTCCGCCCACGGAAGGCGGACCCTTCCGGCTTTGAGCGGCGCAGACCAGGCGCCACGGCTTCATGCCTGAGATGGGACCCCGGGAAGAGCCCCACAAGCCCCGGGAACCACCCGGGGCCAGGACTCAGGCGCTGGTCTGCTCGGCAGCCCGCTCGCCGTAGATGTACAGGGGAGAAGCGCGGCCTTCCGCGACTTCCCGGTTGATCACGACCTCCTCGACATCCTCGAGACCGGGGAGGTCGAACATGGTGGCGAGCAGGATCGATTCCATGATCGAGCGCAGCCCGCGCGCGCCGGTCTTGCGCTGGATCGCGCGGCTCGAGACCGCCTTCAGCGCGTCCTCGGTGAAGGAGAGCTTGGCCCCCTCCATCTCGAACAGCCGGGCGTATTGCTTGACCAGGGCGTTCTTCGGCTTGGTCAGGATTTCCATCAGCGCCTTCTCGTCGAGGTCGTCCAGTGTGGCGACCACCGGCAAACGGCCGATGAATTCCGGGATGAGGCCGAATTTCAACAGGTCCTCGGGCTCCACCTCGCGCAGGATGGCGCCGGTGCGGCGCTCGTCGGGGTCGCGCACATCGGCGCCGAAGCCCATGCCGGAGCCCTTGCCGCGGGCGCCGATGATGCGCTCGAGCCCGGCGAAGGCGCCGCCGCAGATGAACAGGATGTTGGAGGTGTCCACCTGCAGGAATTCCTGCTGCGGATGCTTGCGCCCGCCCTGGGGCGGCACCGAGGCGACGGTGCCCTCCATGATCTTGAGCAGCGCCTGCTGCACCCCCTCCCCGCTCACGTCGCGGGTGATCGAGGGGTTGTCCGACTTGCGGCTGATCTTGTCGACCTCGTCGATGTAGACGATGCCGCGCTGCGCCCGCTCCACGTTGTAGTCGGCGGATTGCAGCAGCTTGAGGATGATGTTCTCGACATCCTCGCCGACATAGCCCGCTTCGGTGAGCGTGGTCGCATCCGCCATGGTGAAGGGCACGTCGAGGATGCGCGCCAGGGTCTGGGCGAGCAGGGTCTTGCCCGAGCCGGTCGGCCCGACCAGCAGGATGTTCGACTTGGCGATCTCGACGTCCGAGTTCTTCCCGCCATGGGCGAGGCGCTTGTAGTGGTTGTGGACCGCGACCGAAAGGACCTTCTTGGCGTGGTCCTGGCCGATCACGTAGTCGTCCAGGACCTTGCAGATCTCCTTGGGCGTCGGCACGCCGTCGCGCGACTTCACCAGATGCGTCTTGTGCTCCTCACGGATGATGTCCATGCAGAGCTCGACGCACTCGTCGCAGATGAAGACGGTGGGGCCGGCGATGAGCTTGCGCACCTCGTGCTGCGACTTGCCGCAGAACGAGCAGTAGAGCGTATTCTTCGAGTCTCCGGACTTCGTCATGCCAGCTCCTGCCCCCCGGCGGGCGGGGGGCTGTCATTGGACTGTAGTCCCCCGGGGGCCGGGGGGAAAGCAGTACAGGGCCCTGGAACCCCGTTGCGGGCGGGTGCGGCGGAGAAGCCACGCCCGGCCCGCGGCGAAGCCTCAGGCCCCCTTGGCGGCCTCGGCGGCGGGCATCGGCCGCTCCTCGACCACATGGTCCACCAGGCCGAAATCGCGGGCCTCCTCGGCCGACATGTAGCTGTCGCGCTCCAGCTTGCGCTCGATCGCCTCGATCGGCTGGCCGGTGTGCTTGACGTAGATCTCGTTCAGGCGCTTGCGCAGGCTGAGGATTTCCCGCGCCTGGATCTCGATGTCCGTGGCCTGGCCCTGGGCGCCGCCGGAGGGCTGGTGGACCATGATCCGGCTGTTCGGCAGCGCATAGCGCTTGCCCTTCGAGCCGGCGCAGAGCAGCAGCGAGCCCATCGAGGCCGCCTGGCCGATGCAGACGGTGGAGACCGGGCTCCTGATGTACTGCATGGTGTCGTACATCGCGAGGCCGGCGGAGACCACGCCGCCCGGGCTGTTGATGTAGAAGGCGATGTCCTTGGAGGGGTTCTCGCTCTCCAGGAACAGAAGCTGGGCGCAGATCAGCGAGGACACCTGGTCGAAGACCGGGCCCGTCATGAAGATGATGCGCTCCTTCAGCAGTCGCGAATAGATGTCGAACGCCCGCTCGCCCCGCGCGGTCTGCTCGATGACCATGGGAACCAGGGTGTTCTGGTAGACTTCGACCGGGTCGCGGTCCCGCAGCATTGATCGGATCCTTTCCTGGCACGCCTCGGGAATCCCGGTGGCGGTCGGGGAGGAATGTGGGCCATGGGCAGGCGTAGCAAAAGACCTGCCGCGGACCCATCCCCCGCAGCATGGGACGGAGAGCGTGTCCGTTGGGTAAACGCGGCGGCCGGAGGGCCGCGGCCGGGCGCCTTACTTCCTTACCATCTTACGATCTTACTTCCTTACCGGCGGCACCCGGCCCCTGCCTTGGGACTGGGGGGCGGAGTTCACGTCGCGGCAGTGCCGCGACCCCCCCAGACCTCCGCCTCTTTTTTTGACTCATGGGAAGCGCGGAAAGCTCCGCCCTCGGCGCGGAAACGGCGCGGCGCCTGAGAGTGCGGGAAAACAGGGGGATTGCGGCATTGCCGCGACATGACCCCGCCCCCCAGGGGCAAGCGGGGCGAAGGCAAGCTTCGGGCGTGGATGGTAAGAACATAGAGGGAACAGAGGGGATTTGCAAGCCTCCTCAGCCCCGCCACAGCCCCGCCAGGGACCCGGCCAACCCGGCCAGGGCGACACGCTGGCGGACCGGCATCGCTTCCCCGGCATGGCGAAGGTTGTGCTCCGCCGCCTCGGCCAGGCCGCCCATGCGGCGGGCGAATTCTGCCGCATCCAGCGCCATCAGCCGCGCGAAGGTCTCGAGCAGGGCATCGAGGCGGGCGGCGGGGTCCTCGATACCGTCATAGGCCTCGTCCAGGACGGGGGCGAAGCTCGCGAAGCCGAGCCCGCGCAGCGCCGCCACCTGCCCGGGATTGCCGGCCAGGAGTACGGGCCGCCCGCACAAAAGCGGCTTGAAAACCTTCTCCGTGCTACGGGCATTCCGCACTGTCATCTCGCTCTCGGCGACCAGGGCGAGGGCGGCGCGGCGATAGATCGGCCAGTGGTCGTCGAAGACGGTCTGGCCGGTATCGCCCTCGAGGCGCATAGGAAGCGGCAGGGTGGCGAAGGCGGCGAGGTCGGCCTCCCAGCCCGGGCCGGCCTCGCGGCCCGCGGTGTCGCGCTCGGGGGTGTCGGCGAGACAGGAGACCAGGCCCTCCGCGAGCCAGCCCCGCCGCGCGATGCGGCCGAGCAGGACGCGCCGGTGCGGGCGGGGCCGGTTCACCAGGCAGGCGAAGCGGCGCTCGCAGCTTCCCCCGCGCAGCGCGGCGATCCCGTCCAGCCTTTCCTGCCGCCGCGCCGGATCGGCCCACAGCCTGGCGAAGCCCAGGATCATGCGGTGCAGGTGGTGATGCCACGAGAAGAGATGGATCGGCGCCTCGCCGGCGCGGGCCGCCCAGGCGGCGTAGTCCTCGGCGAACAGCGGGTTCTGCTGGATCATCGCGACCCGCGGCGCGGGCAGGCCGATGCCGCGCAGCGCCTGGTGGAGGGCGCGGGCGTCGCGGGGCAGGAATTCGCGCCCCTCCCCCGCCCCGCAGAGCAGCAGCCGGCCCGGCCCGCGCAGCCAGTCGAGCAGCGCCGCCTGGCCCGCCAGCGCGGCGACCGCCTGCCCGGCAATCCTCGGGAGCTGGGTGCCGAGCAGGGCGAAGCCGCCCGCGGGCAGCGCGGCGGGCGGGGTGGCGGCGGGCAGGATGTCGAACAGCTCCGGCGCGGTGGCGGCGTCGGAGAGGAACTGCCGGGTGCCGTGGTCGCGGAAGCCGGACGGGAGGAGGTGGTCCGCCGGCCAGAGGGCCAGCCTCACCCGGGGACCCTGAGGGCGAGCCCGTCCCGGCCCGGCTCCACGCCGGGGGGCAGGTTGCGTTCCAGCCAGCCGGCATCGAGATCCGGGCTCATATGGGTGAGCACCGTGCGGCGGGGCTTCAGCCGCGCCACCCACGCCAGCACCTGTTCGAGATTGGCGTGGACCTTGTGGGGCGCGCGCTGGAAACAGCCGACGACCCAGGTGTCGAGGCCGGTCAGCAGGGCGAGGCTCGCTTCGGGCAGGCGCACCACATCCGTGGAATAGGCGAAGCCGCCGATGCGCAGGCCGAGGGTCTCCATCACCGCATGGTCCTGGACGAAGCTTTGGACCTCCATGCCGGCGGCGGTGAAGCATTCGCCGGGGGCGACGGGGACCGGTTCCACCGCGGGGCGGAAGAAATGCGGCGCGGTGGAGGGGAGGAAGGCGTAGTCGAAGCGGCGGCGGATGTTCTCGAGCGTGGAGCGCATCCCGAAGGCCTCGAGCGCGCGGCCGGCGAGGCGGTTGAGGATGCGGATCTCGTCGAGGCCCATGATGTGGTCGGCATGCTCATGGGTGTAGAGCACGGCATCGATGCGGCCGATGCGGCAGGCGAGGAGCTGGCCGCGGAGATCCGGGCCGGTGTCCACCAGCAGCCGCTGCCCCTGCGGCGATTCGATGACGATCGAGGAGCGGGTGCGGCGGTTGCGCGGGTCGGCGGGGTCGCAGGCGCCCCACCAGCCGGCGCCGTCGGCGCCACCGACCTGCGGCACGCCGCCGGAGCCGCCGCAGCCCAGGATGGTGACGGTGAGGGTGGCCTGGGCCTGCGCCTCCATGGCGGCGCCACGCGCGGGCCGATTCGGGGCCTCGCCGCGCTGCGGAGGCGCCACGCGGCCGAACCTGCCTTCAGCCTTCCGGCTGTCCGGTTCCGGTTGCTGCCGCACGCTCAATTGCCCTGCCGTGATTTGGTGGAGAACGCAGCAACCATGTGTCCCTCTTGGGCGGCGGAGTTCACCCCGCCGCTCGGAGTTACGCAAGCGCCGTGCCGCGCTAGAACTGGGGAAGGGAGATGAACTCCCTTCCCCAGACCCCATCCCTCCTTTTTTTGATGACTTGGCGCCGGTGGCTTCGGCATGCCCGGGCGATACGCGTTGTCTTGTGGAGAACGGAGCGCCTTCCGCACTCTCAGGCGCCGCACCATCCGGAAATTTTGCACGGCCCTCGCCACGCTTCCCCGTATCCAAAAAAAAGAGGTGGGGGGTCTGGGGGGCGGAGTTCACTCCGCCCCCCAGTCTTCTTTTTACTGGCCTGCGCGCGTGAACAGCCGATGAAAGTTGTTGGTGGTGAGCTCTTCGAGTTTCGCGATCTCGAGCCCGCGCACCGAGGCGAGCACCTTCGCGGTGTGTGCGACATAGGCCGGCTCGCAGCGCTTGCCGCGCAGTGGCACGGGGGCGAGGTAGGGCGCGTCGGTTTCCACCAGCAGGCGGTCTTCGGGGAGGTCGCTCGCGATGGCGCGGATCTCCTCGCTCTTCGGGAAGGTCAGGATGCCGGAGAAGGAGACGTAGCCGCCCATCGCGACCGATTCCTCGGCGAGCCTGCGGCCGCTCGAGAAGCAGTGGAGGAGGAAGGGGAAGGCGCCGGCTTCGCGTTCCTCGCGCAGGATGGCGAGGATGTCGTCGTCGGCGTCGCGGGCGTGGATGGCGAGGGGCAGGCCGGTGAGCCGCGCGGCGCGGATGTGGCGGCGGAAATTCTCCGCCTGGGTGTCGCGCGGGGCTTTGTCGTAGAAGTAGTCGAGGCCGCTTTCGCCGATGCCGATGATGCGCGGGTGGTCGGCGGTTGCGGCGAGCTGCTCGACGGTGGGGAGCTCGGCTTCGGCGGCGTTGTGCGGGTGGATGCCGACGGTGCCCCAGACTTCGGGGAAGCGCTCGGCGAGGGCCTTCACCTTTGCGGCCTGGCTCATGCGCACGCCGATGGTGACCATGCGCGCGACGCCGGCGTCTTTCGCGCGCTGGATGACGTCCTCGATCTCGGCCTCGACGAAATAGTCGAGGTGGCAGTGGCTGTCGATCAGCATGGCGGGATCAGGCGGGGTCTTCGATCTTGCGGAACAGCGGCTCGGGCGGCGGCAGCGCGAGGCCGGCGGGCAGCGGGGTCTCGAGCGCGGCAAGGTCGCGCGCGTCCTGCGGCACGCCGAGCTGGTCGAGCATGCGGCCCATGGTGTCCGGCATGAAGGGCTGCAGCACGGTGGCGAAGATGCGCAGCGTGTCGTGCAGGGTGCGCAGCACCGCTTCCATGCGCGCGGGATCGGTCCTCTTCAGTGCCCAGGGCTGCTCGATGGTGATCCAGGCGTTGGCCTGGCGCACCACGACCCAGATGCGCTCCAGCGCCTCGTGGAAGGCCTGGCGGTCGAGCACGCTGCCGAGCTCGTCCACCAGCGCCAGCGCGGGTTCGAGGAGCGACTCCTCGGATTCCGTGGGCGGCGTGCGCTCGGGGAGCCTGGCGTCGCAATTGCGCTGGAGCAGCGAGAGCGTGCGCTGGGCGAGGTTGCCGAGATCGTTGGCGAGCTCGTTGTTGAGCCGCGCGATCAGCGAGCGGCGGGAGAAGTCGCCGTCATTGCCGAACGGGACCTCGCGGAGGAGGAAGAAGCGCACCGGGTCGAGGCCGTATTCCTCGATCAGCGCGAGCGGGTCGATCGCGTTGCCGAGGGATTTCGACATCTTCTGCCCCTCGATCGTCCACCAGCCATGGGCGAAGACGCGGCGCGGCGGCTCGAGCCCCGCGGCCATGAGCAAGGCGGGCCAGTAGATGGCGTGGAAGCGCAGGATGTCCTTGCCGACGAAATGCACGTCCGCGGGCCAGAAGCGCCAGCGCTCGGCATTCGTGTCGGGGTAGCCGGCGGCGGTGATGTAGTTGGTGAGCGCGTCCACCCAGACATACATGACATGCGCGGGATCGCCCGGCACCGGCACGCCCCAGCGGAAGCTGGTGCGGCTGACCGAGAGGTCCTGCAGGCCGGACTTGACGAAGGCGATCACCTCGTTGCGGCGGCTGGTGGGCGCGATGAAGTCGGGGTTGTCGTCGTAGAATTGCAGCAGGCGGTCGGCCCAGTTGGACAAGCGGAAGAAGTAGGAGGGCTCGGTCACCCACTCGACCGGCGCGCCGGAAGGCGCGTAGCGCTGGCCGTCGCGCTCGGTGAGCTCGTCGGGGCCGTAGAACGCTTCGTCGCGGACCGCGTACCAGCCCTCGTACTGACCGAGATGGATCTCGTCGCGGCGGACCAGCTCCTCCCACAGCGCGGCGCAGGCGCGCTTGTGGCGATCCTCGGTGGTGCGGATGAAATCGTCGATCGAGTAATTCATCCGCTGCGCGAGGGTGCGGAAATGCTCGCTCACCTGGTCGGTGAAAGGCTGCGGCTCCATGCCCGCGTCGCGCGCGGCCTTCTCGACCTTCTGGCCGTGCTCGTCGGTGCCGGTGAGGAAGAACACGTCATGGCCGTCCAGCCGCTTCCACCGCGCCAGCACATCGGTGGCGAGCGAGGTGTAGGCATGGCCGATATGCGGACGGTCGTTGACGTAGTAGATCGGGGTGGTGAGGTAGGTGCGCGGGCTGGGCATTGCCGCCCTGGCCTACTCCCTCGCGGCAAGCCACGCCAGCCCGGTGAGCACCGCCTGCTTGCGATCCAGGTTCAAAACTTCGGTTTCCGCCGCGAGCTGGCCGATGCGCTGCCAGAGAAGCGACCACTCGGCAAGCGGGCGAAGGGCAAGCCACGGGGGGGCGTTGGCGCCGCGCGCCGCGGCGGCGATGGCCTCGGCGAGCGCGCGGCGCAGCAGCGCCATGAAGGTCTGGAAGCTGCCGCCGGTGCGGTCGGCGTTGAGCTTGTCGGCGACCGCATGGGCGCGCGCGGGATCGGGACGCGAGAGTGCGTTCAGGCACTGTTCCACGAGGGCCTGGAGCGCCAGCCCCTCGCCCTGGGCGAGCGCCAGCGCCATGCCCGGCGCATTGCCTGAGAGCCGCGCCAGGGCGGTGCGCTGGGCCTCCGGCATCTCCGGCAGCGCACGGGCGAGCAGCGGCGCCATCTCGGCATCGTCGAGCGGGTGCAGGTCGAGCCGGCGGCAGCGGCTGCGGATGGTGGGCAGCAGCAGCCCAGGCGCGGAGGAGATCAGCAGCAGCACCGCACGCGGCGGCGGCTCCTCCAGCGTCTTGAGCAGGATGTTGGGGGCGTCGCGGCGCGTCTCCTCGGCGCCGTCCATGACCACGACACGCCAGCCGCCCTCCGCCGGCGTCATCGCCATGAAACGGATGGCCGCGCGTGCGTCCTCGGCGCGGATCATGGACTTCACGCCCTTCTCGCTGACACCCGGCTCGAGGGTGAAGACATCGGCATGCGCGCCGGCGGAGACACGGCGGAAGACCGGGTGATCGGGGTCGAGATGCAAAGGCTTCGCGCCGGGCGGGCGCGGCGGCATGCCGGCAAGCAGCCAACGCGCGAAACGCCAGGCGAGCGTCGCCTTGCCGACGCCGGGGGGCCCCGCGAAAAGCCAGGCGTGATGCAGCCGGCCGGAGAGCGCGGCTTGCTCAAGAACCTCGGCGGCATGCTCGTGGCCGTGGAGGTCAGGCGTGGTGCGAGGGTCGGTCATGACGACCAGCGCTGGACACTGGGGCGGGAGTGAACTCCCGCCCCAGACCCCACCCTCCTTTTTTTGGCTTCTGGTGCTTGCATCAAACGAGCGCTCCGAGCCGGGAGCGGACGAGGGCGGAGAGGTCGGCGAAAACGAGGTCCGCGCCGCGGGAGGCATCCACGATGGCGCAGCGGGTGGGCTCGGCAGCGGCGATGTCGAGAAAGGCCGCACGGACGCGGCGATGGAAGTCGAGGCCCAGACTCTCGTAGCGATCGGCGCCGCCACGGCTGGAGGCGCGCGACATGCCAGTCTCGACAGGAAGATCGAGCACGAGAGTGAGGTCGGGCCGCAGGGAACCGAGGGCGAGGTCGCACAAGCGCTGCCACACATCGCGCGTGAGACCCTGGCCGGCGCCTTGATAGGCGAGGGTGGAATCCGCGAAGCGGTCGCAGACGACCCATAGGCCGGCCTCGAGTGCGGGCAGGATTGTGCGCGCGACATGTTCGCGCCTGGCGGCGAAGTGCAGCATCGCCTCGGCGAGCGGATCCCAGGGGCCGTGGCCGAGCAGGAGGGCGCGGATGCGCTCGGCGCCGGGCGCGCCGCCGGGCTCGCGGGTGCGCAGCACGGGGAGGCCGGAAGCGGCGAGCGCATCGGCGAGGCGGTGGGCCTGGGTGGACTTGCCCGCCCCCTCCCCGCCTTCCAGCGTGATCAGCTTGCCGCGCGTCATGCCGCCATGTCCCACACTCTCCGCCAGCGCGGCGTGTGTATGTTGGTGCAGACCCCGCCACTTGCTCCAAGTCACCAAAAAAAGGAGGTGGGGGTCCGGGGGAGGAGTTCATCTCCTCCCCCGGTGTCCAACATCGGGCCTGTTGTCCTACGCCCCGAACATCCACCGCCCCAGCACCGCGGGGATGCGCGGCACGATGCCGAGCCGCGCCACGTCCGCGCCCGCGATCAGCGGCACCGACATCGGCGGCACGCCTTGGCCGGAGACTTCGAGCCGCCCGACTTCCTGGCCGCGGGCGATCGGTGCGGGGATCGGCGCGTCGTAGCGGAGTTTCACCTGCAGGGTGCGGCGCCATTGCCGCGGCAGGGTCAGCACCAGGTCGCGGCCGCCGACCAGCGGCAGCTTGGCGCGGTCGCCGAGATAGACCGGCACTTCCTCGATGGTGTCCTGGGCGCGGAAGAGCACGACGGCTTCGAATTCGCGGAACGCCCATTCCATCAGGCGCTCGGTCTCCTCGCTGCGGACGCGCATGGTGGGGAGGCCGTTGACCACCAGGATGACGCGGCGGTCGCCGCGCTTGACCGTGCCGACCAGGCCGTAGCCGGCTTCCTCGGTGTGGCCGGTCTTGAGGCCGTCGGCGCCGGGGACGCGGGCGAGCAGCGGGTTGCGGTTCTCCTGGGTGATGTCGTTGTAGCGGAAGGAGCGCTCGTTGTAGATGCGGACGTTGTCCGGATGGTCGTGGATCAGGCGCCGCGCCAGGGTGGCGAGGTCGCGGCAGGTCATGCGCTGCTCGGGGTCCGGCCAGCCGGTGGAGTTGCGGAAGGTGCTGTTGGTGAGGCCCATCCGCCTTCCGTACTCGTTCATGAGCTCGGCGAATTGCTGCTCGGAGCCGGAGATCGCCTCGGCGAAGACGATGCAGGCGTCGTTGCCCGACTGCACGATGACGCCGCGGCAGAGGTCCTCGACCTTCACCATGGTGCCGATCTGCACGAACATCTTGGAGCCGCCCATGCGCCAGGCACGCTCGCTGACCGGCAGGGTCTGGTCCATCGTCAGGCGGCCCTGCCTCAGCCAGTCGAAGACGATGTACATCGTCATCAGCTTGCACATGGAGGAGGGCGGCATGCGCTCCTCGGCGTTCTTCTCGAGCAGGGTGGCGCCGGTGTCGTAATCCACCATCAGGGCCTGGCGGGCGACGACGTCCACCGGGCCGAGCGGCGTGCTGGCCGGCGTGCCCTGGGGCTGCGGCTGGCGGCCGCGGGTGGCGGGGCGGGCCTGCTGGGCCAGGGCGGGCGTGCCCAGCGCGGCGGCGCCGAGCGCCCCCGCGGCACCGCCGATCAGGTCGCGGCGAAACGGCATTGTGGGACTCCCCTGCGGTCCGGGCGGCGGGCTCTCAATCCACCAGGATCCGTGCTTCCGATACGCCGGCGGCCAGAGTCCGCTCAAGGGCCGTGTCGGCGCTGCGCGCATCTTGGAGCGGGCCGACGCGGACACGGTACTGGCGGGTGCCGCCCTCGCCGAAGGGCTCGACGCGGGCGCCGGGGATGCGGGCGGCCTGGCGGGCGGCGAGATCGGCGCGGAAGAAGCTGGCGGCCTCGACATAGAGCTGGCCGGGGCTCGGCGGACCCTGGGTGACGGTCTCGGGGATGGCGACCGGGCCGGCGGCGGCGGGGGCATCCTCGGCGGCGGCGCGCTGCGGCGGGGCGGCGGCGCGCGGGGCGGCCTCGCGGGCGCCGGGGGGCGGGGCGAGGGATTCGCTGGCGACCTCGCCGCGCGGGGCGGCTTCGATCGCGATGCTGCCGACCTCGCGGCCGGCGGCCTGGGTGGCGACGGCGCGGCTGAGCGCGGGTTCCACCTCGAGCCGCACCTGCGCCGCGCCGCCGGCGGGCACGCCGAGTAGCTCCGCGGCGCGCGGCGAGAGCTCCAGCACGCGGCCGGGATTGGCCGGGCCGCGATCGTTCACGCGGACCAGCAAGGTGCGGCCGGTCTCGAGATTGGTGACCGAAACCACGGACGGCAGCTGCAAGGTGCGATGCGCCGCGGTGGCGCGCGACCTTTCGTAAGGCTCGCCATTGGCGGTGAAGCCGCCGGAGGAGCCCGCGGCGACCGAGGCCAGGCCGGTCTGCACGAAGGAGAAGGTCTCGCGCGGATAAGACCACACGCCGCCCATCTGATAAGGCTCGCCCACGACATACCGCACCGGCGGCGGCGGCTCGCAGGCCGTCAGGAGCAGCAGCGCGAGGATGGCGAGCGGGGCGCTGGCTGTGAGGTGCGTGGGAGGGCGCTGCCCTCCCACACCCTCCCGCCGGGGGGCGCGCCGCCCCCCGGACCCCGGCTCGAGATTCAGGTCCGGGAGTGGGGAGGGGCATCGCGCGCGGGTGGAGATGGTGCGCCGGTTGTGCCCCTCCCCGCTCCCGGACCTGCCCTCGGGGTCTGGGGGGCGAGATCGCCCCCCAGCGGGAGGTGCAGGAGGGCGGAGCCCTCCGGCGCAGCTCTCAACCCAGCGCTCCGCCGCCAGCCTCACGCGCTGATCCGGTCGGCCAGGAGGCCGACGCAGAGGGCGTAGTTGATGGGGGAGTTGTAGCGGCGGATCACCCGGAAATTGTGGTGGCACAGGAAGACCTGGCCGGAGCCGCGGTTGGGGGTGATGACGAAGGTCTCGATCTCGGCGGGCGGCAGGGGCGAGCCGTCGATGTTGCGGAAGCCCAGGCGGGCGAAGTCGCGCAAGGGGCGGCGGCTGTCGTCGCCTTCGGCGTTGAAGCCCGGGGGCGCGGCGGCTTCGCGGCCCCAGGGCTCGCCCATGCGCCAGCCATTGCGGTGGAAGTAGTTGGCGATCGAGCCGAGCGCGTCGGCGCGGTTGTCCCAGATGTCGCGGCGGCCGTCGCCGTCGAAATCCACCGCGAGACGGTCGAAATTGGTCGGCATGAATTGGGGCTGGCCCATGGCGCCGGCCCAGGAGCCGCGCATGCGGTCCGGCGCGATGTGGCCTTCGTCGAGGATGCGCAGCGCGGCCATCAGCTCTCGGCGGAAGTAGCTGGCGCGGCGGCCTTCCCAGGCGAGGGTCGCCAGCGCCTCGATGACGCCGAAGCCGCCGGTGTTGCCGCCGAAATTGGTCTCGACGCCCCAGATCGCGACGACGATCGCCGGGCGCACCTGGTAGCGGCTGGCGACGCGGTCGAGCAGCGCGCCGTTCTCCGCATACATGCGCCGCCCGTTCTGGATGCGGGTAGGGCTCAGCATGATGCGGTCGCGGTATTCCTCCCAGGAGAGCGCGCCTTCGGCCTGGCGGCGGTCGAGCTCGATGACGCGCTGGTTGGGGCGGAGGCCGGTCAGCGCGCGGTTCAGCGTGGCCTGGGAGATGCCGCTGCGGCGGGCCTCGGCGCGCACGCCTTCGAGGAATTGGTCGAAGGGCTGGGCGGCGGCGAGCTCGGCGGCGAGGTCCTGCTCGGGCGCGGCCGCGACGGGGGCGGGGGCGGGCGCCGCGGGGGGCGCGGCCGAGGCGGCGCAACCGGCGGCGAGGCCGCAGAGGCCGGTGACGAGGAGTCGCCTGTCGAGCATGCGGCAGAGGTGCCATGCGGCGCGTCCGGAGGCAAACCGGATCGGGTGGCTTGGCCTCTGTGACCTGGGTGTTAAGGTTCGCGCAAGCTTGGAGGAGCGTCATGGCCGCTGTTACCCAGGAACTCGCCGCCTTCACCGCCGGGATCCGGTTCGATGCCCTGCCCGAGGCGCTGACCGAGCGGACCCGTTTTCTCGTGCTGGACCTGGTGGGCAACATCGTGCGCGGGCGGCATGACGCCGAGAGCACGCCGCCGCTGCTGGCGGCGGTGCGGGCGCTCGGGCTGGCGGCGGGGTCTTCGGCGGTGCTCGGGGATCCCGCGCGGTACACGCCGGCGGGGGCGGCGCTGCTCAACGGGGCGCTCGCCCATTCGCTCGATTTCGACGACACCCATGCGGCGGGGACGCTGCATCCGGGCGCGCCGGTGATCCCGGCGGCGCTGGCCGCGGCGGAGATGACGGGCGCGGATGGCAAGACCGTGCTGGCGGCGATCGTCGCCGGGTATGAGGTGACCTGCCGGCTGGCCTTGGCGCTGCCGGGGGGCGATCACTACGACCGTGGCTATCACCCGACGGCGACCTGCGGGGCGTTCGGCGCCGCGGCGGCGGCCGCGCGGGTGTTCGGGCTGAATGCGGCGGGGGTGGCGGACGCCTTCGGCATCGCGCTGAGCCAGGCGGCGGGCAGCCTGCAATTCCTCGCCAACGGCGCCTGGACCAAGCGCTTCCAGGTGGGGTGGAGTGCGATGAACGGCCTCGCCGCAGCGAGCCTGGCGCGCGAGGGATTCCGCGGCGCGGCCGAGGCGCTGGAGGGCAAGGCCGGGTTCCTGCGCGCCTATGCGCCGAAGCCGGTGCCGGAGCGGGCGCTGCAGGGCCTGGGCTCCGAATGGGAGCTGATGAACACGGCGGTGAAGCCCTATCCCTCCTGCCGCTACGGGCATGCCGGGGTGGATGCGGCGCTGGCGCTGCGCGCCGAGCACGGGCTGCAGGCCGAGGAGATCGAGGCCGTCGCCATGGGGCTGCCGGAGAAGGGCATGCTGCTGGTGGGGGCGCCGCTCGACTACAAGCGCAACCCGCAGAACGTGGTGGACGGGCAGTTCAGCGGGCCCTTCGTGGTGTCCTGCGCCCTCGCCCGCGGGCATTTCGGCTGGGACAGCTATGCCTGGTTGCAGGATGCCGACATCCGCCGGCTGATGAGCGTGGTGACCACCGGCGCGGACCCGGAGGTGGAGGCGGAATTCCCGCGCAACATGGCGGGCAAGCTCACGGTGCGGGCGCGCGGGCGGGACTTCGTGCAGTTCGTCAAGGTGGCCAAGGGCGAGCCGGAGAACTTCCTGACCGAGGCGGAGCTGCGGGCCAAATTCGCCGGGCTCGCCGAGGGCGTGCTGGGGGCCGAGCGGGCGCGGCAGCTCGCGGATGCCGTGCTGGCGCTGGACCGCGCGCCGGACGTGAACGGGCTGATGCGGCTGGGGGCGCCGATGATGGCGGCGCGGCTCGCGGGCGAGTAAAGGGGGCGCCGCGCGGCGCAGATCGCCCCGGGATGGGTGGCCGAGCGGCTTAAGGCTCCAGTCTTGAAAACTGGCGTGGGCGCAAGCCCACCGTGGGTTCGAATCCCACCCCATCCGCCATGCCGGAACGGACGATCGCGGCGCGGCTTGCCCTGAGGGACAACCTGGGCGGCAGGTCCGGCTCCACCCGATCGTGCACGACCTTGGGCGTGAGCGCCGGGTGGCGCGGCTCGGTCGCGGCAGAGGGGTATCATACCGAAGCAACGCCAAGGCTGGATCGCCTTCGCACGTGTGCATGGCGGAGGGCGCGGTTGGGGTGGTTGCGCGCAGGCCTCCCCCCTCAATCGCGTTTTGCGTGAATTGGACGTCAATTCGCTCGTAATCCGTTCGTGCCGCGCGGAAACAGACCATAAGGGTCCTGCCGTTTCCATGGTGGATGTACGCGTCCGGGCCGGGGGGCAGAGGCTCCGGTATGCTCCGAACCAAGTCTTCGAGGTCCGGGCGCGTCTTCTCCCCTCCCGAGCCAGCGGGAGTGGGCGTCGGAGTGGCAGGAGAGCCGGGATCTTGGTGCGCATCATCGGTGCCGAACTGCGGCGCAGGTCACCCGGCGCCGCGTTCGGTGCGTCGACCGGCGTCTCATCCGGATGTCCCGGCAAGCTTCCCTCCCCGCGCCTCCCGTGTCATTCTGGGCACCCTTCCCAGAATTGGAGCTAGGCCGTGCTCCTTCTCGCACGGGATGAGAGTGTGATCGCGGCGGCGCAGGCAGCAGCGCGCTGCCTGCATGTGCCGTCGCCCGTGCTGGTCGGCAGCGTCGAGGGTGCGCTGGCGCGGCTCGCCGGGCCCGGGGCTGGGCCGCGCGGCGTGATCTGCGAGGCGCCGCTCGCCGCGATGTCGCTCGATCGCCTGCTCTCGGCCGCCGATGAGGACAGCGATGCCGGCGTGGTGCTGGTGGGCGAGGTCGCCCCTGCCCTGCCCGCGCGCGTCCTGCACAGCGCGCCGGAGGCGCAGAGCCTCGCCGCCACGCTGCAGCGCGCCATGCGCCGCTCGCCGGCGGCGGCCGCCGATCGCAAGAGCCTCCAGGCCGGCATCCGCGGCGGCGAGATCACGCTGCGCTACCAGCCGGTGGTGCGCCTCGCCGATCGCCACCTGGTCATGTTCGAGGCGCTGGCGCGCTGGGACCATGCCGGCCGGCTGATCGGGCCTGACAGCTTCGTGCCGCTGAGCGAGCGCCACGGCCTGGCGCGCGAGCTCGCGGCGGCGGTGCTGGCGCGGCTGACGCGCGACATGGCCGTGCTGCGCTGGCATGGCGTGCCGGTGGCGGTGAACCTGCCGCTCTCCCTGCTGCTGCGCTTCGACCTGCCGCATTGGCTGCGCCGCCACATGCATCGCCCGGCAAGCCGGCCCGGGATCCTGCTGGAGCTCACCGAGAGCGAGCGGGTGCGGGACATGGCGCGGCTGCGGCTCGCGCTCGAGCGGGCCGGCCAGGCCGGCTTCCCCGTGCTGCTCGACGACATCGCCCCGCTCGAGGACCGCCGGGCGCTGCTCGACCTGCCCTTCGCCGGGGTGAAGCTGGATCGCGGCCTGGTCGAGGCGCTGCCGGGCAGCGCGCCGGCGCGCAGCTTCGCCCGCTCGGTGGTGCGCGAGGCGCATCGGCGCGGCATGAGCGTCACCGCCGAGGGCGTCGCCAATGCCGCGCTGTGGCAGGCGGTGGCGGCGCTCGGCGTGGACCAGGCCCAGGGCTGGGCGGTGGGGCGCGCCCTCCCCGCCGGCGCGCTGGCGAGCTGGGCGACGGCGTGGCGCGCTCAGCCGCCCCAGGCGCGGCGGTAGAGATCCAGGATCGCGGCCGCGTCCGGCACGGCGGGGTTGTTGGCCGGGCTGCCGGAGGCGAGCGCCTGTTCCGCCATGGTCGGCAGCAGCGCATCCCAGCGCGCCTTGTCGATGCCATAGGCGGCGGGGCTCGGGACGGCGAGGTCGCGGTTGAGCGCGGCGAGCTCCTCCAGCAGCTTCGCGCCGGCGGACTGGTCGCCTTCCTGCGCCGTCGCGATGCCCATGGCGCGCGCGGCCTCGGCGTAGCGCGGCAGCGCGGCGTTCAGCGAATAGGCGGTGACGGCGGGGAGCAGCATGGCGTTGGAGAGGCCGTGCGGCACGTGGAAATGCGCGCCGATCGGGCGGCTCATGCCGTGCACCAGGGCGACGCTGCTGTTGGAGAAGGCGAGGCCCGCCAGGGTCGCGCCCTTCATCATGGCGGCGCGGGCGGCGTCGTTGTCCGGCTCGCGATACGCGGTGCGCAGGTTGGGCGCGATCAGGCGCATGGCGCGCAGCGCGTATTCGTCGGATTCCGCGTTGGCGCGCTTGCTGACGAAGGCCTCGAGGGCGTGGGTGAGGCTGTCGATGCCGGTATCGGCGGTGATGCGCGGCGGCAGCGAGAAGGTGAGCGCGTGATCGACGATGGCGGCGAGCGGCAGCGCGCCGAGGCCGGCGATCAGCATCTTCTCGTCGCGCTCGGTGTCGGTGACGACGGTGAAGCGCGTGGCCTCGCTGCCGGTGCCGGCGGTGGTGGGGATGCAGATCACCGGGAGCGCGGCGCGGTTGGCCTGGGCGGGCACCTTGAAGTCGCGCATCCTGGCGCCGGGCGGGGCGGCGGCGAGGATCGCCATCGCCTTGGCGGTGTCCATCGGGCTGCCGCCGCCGAAGCCGATCAGGCAGTCGTAGTCGCCCTGGCGCAGCGCGGCGACGCCGGCTTCGACCACGATGTCGGTGGGGTCGGGGACGGTGTCGGCGAAGATGGCGGGGGTCATGCCGGCCGCGCGCAGCGGGGCGAGCGCGCGCTCGACCATGCCCGAGGAGATCATGAAGGGATCGGTGACGATCAGCGGGCGGGAAAGGCCGAGCTGCTGCAGCACCTCGGCGGTCTTGGCGACGGCGCCGCCGCCGATCAGCAGCAGCCGCGGGCTGACGAAGGGCGTCACGCGCTGTCTCCTTCGCGCAGCATCTCGATGATGCCGGAGAAATCCTGCGCCGCGCCGCCCTGGGCGATGTAGCGGCGATAGAGCTCGAGCGCGTGGGCGCCGAGCGGGGTGGCGGCGCCGGTGCCCTGCGCCGCCTCCTGCGCCAGGGCGAGGTCCTTGACCATCAGCGCCGCGGCGAAGCCGGGGCGGTAGCCGCGATTGGCGGGACTCGCCGGCACCGGGCCGGGCACCGGGCAGTAGGTGGTGAGCGACCAGGACTGCGCGGAGGACTTGCTCGCCACCTCGAACAGCGCCTGGTGCGAGAGGCCGAGCCGCTCGGCGAGGATGAAGCCCTCGCAGGTGGCGACCATGGTGGCGGCGAGCATCATGTTGTTGCAGAGCTTCGCCGCCTGGCCGGCGCCGGCCTGGCCGCAATGCACGACGGTGCGGCCCATGGCTTCCAGGATGGGACGGGCGGCGGCGAAGGCGGCGTCCGGGCCGCCGACCATGAAGGTGAGGGTGGCGGCCTCGGCGCCCATCACGCCGCCGGAGACCGGCGCATCGAGGAAGGGACGGGAGGCGGCGGCGGCGACCTCGCGCGCGGTGGCGACGTCGATGGTGGAGCAGTCCATCAGGATGGCGTCCGGGCTCGCGGCGGCGAGCATGCCGCCCTCGCCGAGCCACGCCTCGCGGACATGCCGGCCGGCAGGGAGCATGGTGATGACGAAACCGGCGCCGCGCGCGGCCTCGGCGGCGGAGGCGGCGGGTTGCGCGCCGGCCTGCGCGACGCCATCCAGCGCGGCGGGGACGAGGTCGAAAGCGGCGACGTCATGGCCGGCCTTGACCAGGTTGCGCGCCATCGGGGCGCCCATGTTGCCCAGGCCGACAAAGCCGATGCGCGCCATGTGTGCTTGCCTCCCTCGTTGGGCAGGAAGCCTAGGCGCGGACCGGGGAGGGAGTGAACTCCCTCCCCGGACCCCACCCTCCTTTTTTTGGCTTCCTGGCGCTGGTGCCTCCCGCACTCTCAGGCGTCGCAGCGTTGTCGGGCCGAGAACGGCGCTCGCCACGCTTCCCATTAGCCAAAAAAAGGAGGTGGGGGGTTTGGGGGGCGGAGTTCACTCCGCCCCCCAATCGAATGTCGCGCGACCGCGGCAAAGAACCGCGGGGGGACAGAGTTCACGCGGCGGCGCAACCTGCCTAGGCTGGCAGCCGAGGCGACCGTATGGGGGCGGAATGCGCAAGGCAGGCGCAATCGTGCTGCTGGGGCCGGCACTGCTGCTGTTCCTGCTGTTCTTCGCCGTGCCTTTCGCGGTGATGGCGGCGATGAGCGCGCTGACCGCCAACCCGCTGGTGGCGCCGAACGCCGAGTTCACCGCGCGGCACTACGAGCGGCTGCTGGGCGATTCCTATTACTGGGAGGTGTTGTGGACCACCTTGCGGCTCGGCTTGCTGACGACCGTGGTGTCGCTGCTGCTGGGCTATCCGCTGGCGCTGCTGCTGGCGCGGGTGACGAGCGGCGCGGCGCGCAGCCTGCTGCTGATGGCGGTGCTGGCGCCGATGGTGATGGGGCTGGTGGTGCGCACCTATGCCTGGCTGGGGATCTTCTCGAACCAGGGGGTGATCAACGGCACGCTGATGGCGCTGGGCGTGATCGCCGAGCCGGTTGCGCTGCTGGGGAGCGAGGGCGCGGTGGTGGTGGCGCTCGCGCATATCTACGTGCCGTTCATGATCCTGACGCTGACGGGCGTGATCGCGCGCATCGATCCGCGGCTGGAGGAGGCGGCGCGGGGCCTGGGGGCGTCGCGCTTCGGGGCGTTCCTGCAGGTGACCTTGCCGCTCTCGGTGCCGGGGATATTGGCGGGGTCGCTGCTGGTCTTCGCGCTGGCGATCAGCGCCTATGTCACGCCGACGGTGATCGGCGGCTATGAGGTGCTGACCCTGCCGATGCTGATCTACCAGCAGATCTCCGCGACCTTCAATCTGGGCTTCGCCGCTGCGCTGGGCGTGGTGCTGCTGGTCGTCGCGCTGGCGGTGGTGGCGGCGTACAACCGCGCCATGGCGCGGGTGGCGCGGAGCGCGGCATGAGGGCGGCGTTCCTGGCGCTGAACGGCGCGATCCTGTGCTTCCTGCTGGCGCCGGTGGTCATCGTGCTCTGCTTCGCGGTGAACCCCGAGCCCTTCCTCGCCTTCCCGCCGAGCGGCGTGTCGCTGCGCTGGTTCGTGAAATTCGTCACCAGCCGGGATTTCATGGCGGCGTTCGGTCTGTCGCTGGGGCTCGGGGTGGCGACGGTGGCGATCGCGGGGAGCATCGGCACGGCGGCGGCGCTGGCGCTGACGCGCGGGGCGCTGCCGGGACGGCGGGCGCTGACGGCGATGTTCCTCTCGCCCATCGTGCTGCCGGCCATCCTCACCGGCTTCGCGCTGTTCCAGCTCGCCATGGTGCTGGGGATCGGACGCAACATCTGGATCCTGCTGGCGGGGCATTGCGTGGTGGCGGTGCCCTATGTGCTGCGCACCGTGCTCGCGGTGCTGGCGCAGGCGGATGCGGCGCTCGAGGAAGCTGCGCGGGGCCTGGGCGCGACGCCGGCGGTGGCGTTCCGCGAGGTCACGCTGCCGCTGATCCGGCCGGGCGTCATCGCCGGCGCGCTGTTCGCCTTCATCATCTCCTTCGACCAGTTCCCGGTCAGCCTGTTCCTGGTCTCGCCGGGGTCGGAGACGCTGCCGATCGCGATGTTCAACTACCTGCGTTTCGATTTCGACGGCACCATCGCCGCCGCGAGCACGGTCTCGATCTTGCTTGCCGTGCTGCTGGTGCTGAGTATCGAACGCACCATCGGGCTGCAGGAATATGCGCGGCTGTAGGAGGCCTGCCATGATCACGCGTCGCATTGTGTTGGCCGCTGCGGGAACGCTGGCCGCACCGGGGATCGTCGGCGCGCAGGGTGCCAACACCCTGCGCATCACCGGTTGGGGCGGGCGCTGGGGCGAGATCATGCGCCAGGACATCATCCCCGCCTTCGAGCGCGCGCATTCCTGCCGCGTGGAGGTGGACACCGCCTTCCCCTTCGTGCCGAAGCTGATGGCGAGCCCGCGCGGGCGGCCGGTGTACGACGTGTTCCACTCCAACACCAACGAGCAATGGGCGGTGTTCGAGCAGGGGCTGGTGGAGCGCCGGCCGGACCTGGCGAAGCTGCCCAATGCGCGGCACATCTATCCTTACGCGACCTCCGACGAGATCGTGGGCATCGTGTTCCTGACCAGCGCCATCGGCATCGGCTGGCGGCGCGACAAGGTGGATCCGCCGCCGCGCTCCTGGAAGGATCTGTGGGAGGCGCGCTTCGCGGGCAGCCGCGGGGCCTATGTGATTCCGGCGAACTCGCTGGGCCAGGCGCTGTTCATGATGGCGGGGCGGCTGTTCGGGAACGGGTATCGCGACCTCGATGCGGCGTTCCGCGCGATGGAGCGGCTGAAGCCGGTGCGGCTGTTCGACTTCACCGGGGGCGTGGAGAACTCGCTGCTGTCGGGCGAGCTTTCGATCGCCTGCCTGCACGACACCGCGGTGTACCGCAACCAGGACCGCGTGCCGGTGGAGTTTCTCTCGCCGCCGGAGGGGGTGATCGCGCTGGAGCAGGTGCTGTCCGTGACGAAGGGCACGCAGATGGGCGAGCTGGCGCATGCCTGGATCGATTACACGCTTTCCACCGAGGTGCAGACCAAGATGTCGACCGAGGTGTGGTACAGCCCGGTGCGCAACGACCTGACCTTGCCGGAGCAGTTCCGCGGCAAGCTGCTGACCACGCCGGAGCAGGTGGCGACCCTGATCCAGATGCCCTGGCAATGGTACAACAGCCAGAAGGACCGCATCGACGACCGCGTGACGCGAATTTTCCGCGGCTGAGATGGCGGCTGGGGTCAGGTTGGATGGCGTGTCGAAGGTGTTCGCCGGCGGCACGCGCGCGGTGGATGCGCTGACGCTGGAGATCGCGGCCGGGGAGTTCTTCTCGCTGCTCGGGCCCTCCGGCTGCGGCAAGACGACCACGCTGCGCATGGTCGCGGGGTTCGAGGCGCCGGATGCGGGGCGGATTGCCGTGGCGGGGCGCGACGTGACGGCGCTGCCGCCGGAGAAGCGCGACATGGGCATGGTGTTCCAGAACTACGCGCTGTTTCCGCACCGGACGGTGGCGGAGAATGTCGGCTTCGGGCTGCGCATGCGGAAGGTGCCGGGGGCGGAGGCGCGGGAGCGGGTGCAGCGCGCGCTGGAGATGGTGCGGCTGACGGGGATGGAGGAGCGGCGGCCGGCGCAGCTTTCCGGCGGGCAGCAGCAGCGGGTCGCGCTGGCGCGGGCGATCGTGATCAACCCGACAGTATTGTTGTGCGACGAGCCGCTGGGGGCGCTGGACAAGAAGCTGCGCCAGGCGATGCAGTTCGAGCTCAAGGCGCTGCATCGGCGGCTCGGGCTGACGCTGATCTATGTCACGCATGACCAGGAGGAGGCGCTCACCATGTCCGACCGCATCGCGGTGATGCGGGCGGGGCGCATCGCGCAGCTCGGCGCGCCGCGTGAGATCTATGACCGGCCGAGCAGCCGCTTCGTCGCGGATTTCATCGGCGACACCAACATCCTGGAAGGCGTGGCGGAGGGCGGCGTGCTGCGGCTTGCCGGCGGTTGGGCGAGCCCCCTGCCCGCTTCGCTGTCGGGCAAGCAGGCGATCGCGCTGCGGCCGGAGCGGGTGCGGCTGGTGACGCCCGGGAGCGGGCTGGCGGATGCGAATGTGGAGGAAGCCAACTTCCTGGGCGATTCCGTGCTGGTGAAGCTCGCGGTGCCGGGCGGCGTTTCGCTGCTGGCGCGGCTGCCGCGCCATGCCGGCGCGACCTTCCTGGAACCCGGCGCGGTCACCGGCTTCACCTGGGAAGCGGGCGACCCCGTGCCCTTGGAGGAGGAATGATGTTGCGCGTGTTGGTGATCGGCCAGGCGCCGCGCCCGGATGTGGAGGCGGAGATCGCCGCGGCGATTCCGGGCGTGCGCTTCCGCGTGCAGGGCGCGCTGGACGGGCTTGCGCGCGAGGCGATCGGCGCGCTGACGCCGCGGGAGGATGCGGACACGCTGTTCACCATCCTGCCCTTGGGCGAGAAGGTGCGGCTTTCGAAGCAGGCGGTGACGGAGCGCATGCGCGGGCTGGCGGCGGCGCCGGGGCCGGCGCTGCTCGCCTGCACCGGCGCCTTCCAGGGGCTGCCGGAGCGGCCGGACCTGGTGCAGCCCTCGGCGGTGCTGAACGCGCTGGCGGAGGCGCTGCTGCCGCGCGGGCGGCTGGGGCTGTTCGTGCCGCTGCCGGAGCAGGTGGCAACGCTGGTGGCGAAGCGCTCGCGGCCGGGGCTGGAGGTGTTCGCGGTGCCGTTGGAACCTGGTTCCCACGATGCCGCGCGCGAGGAAGCGGCGCGCACGATGGCGGCGCAGGCGCCGGATCTCGCGCTGCTCGACTGCATTTCCTACGCGCGGGAGGACAAGGCGCGGATCGGCGCGCTGCTCCCCTGCCCTGTCCTGCTCTCGGTCGCGGTCGCTGCGCGCGCCGCGGCCTCGCTGCTGCCGGAGACGTGATGCGCGAGCTTTCCATCGAGGATATCGAGGCGCTGTCGGTCGGCGCCTGGGTGCTGGGCACCGGCGGCGGCGGCTCGCCCTATCTCGGGCTGCTGAACATGCGGCAGCTTTATGCCGAAGGCGCGCGGATTCAATTGATGCCGGTGGAGACGCTGGCGGATGACGATCTCATCGCCGTGGTGTCCAACATGGGCGCGCCGCTGGTGGGGCAGGAAAGGCTGACCGATTCGGCGAACATCGCACGCGCGGTGGAGCTGATGGAGGAGTATCTCGGGCGGCGCTTCCGCGCGATCATGTCGCTCGAGATCGGCGGCAACAACGCGATCCAGCCGATGATGGCGGCAGCGCATCTGGACCGCCCGGTGGTGGATGCGGATTGCATGGGCCGCGCCTATCCGGAGGCGCAGATGACCTCCTTCGCGGTGGGCGATCTGCGGCCCTGGCCGCTTTCCATGGTGGATCCGCGCGGGGTGGAGGGAATCGTGGCGCGCGTGCCGTCGTGGAAATGGATGGAGCGGCTGTCGCGCAGGATGTGCGTGGAAGTCGGCTCGATCGCCTCGACCTGCAAGGCGCCGCGCACGGGGCGCGAGGTGAAGGACTGGGGGATCCACGGCACGACGACGAAGGCGATCGCGCTGGGCCAGGCGATCCGGCGCGCGCAGCGCGAGCATCGCGATCCGATTGCGGCGATCCTGGAAGCGGAGGACGGGCGGCTGATCTTCCGCGGCAAGGTGGCGGATATCGCGCGGCGGACGACGGAGGGATTCCTGCGCGGCTCGACGCGGCTGGAGGGGCTGGACGAGTTCCGCGGCGCGCGCTTCGAGCTCGCGTTCCAGAACGAGTGGGCGGTGGGGTGGCTGGACGGCGCGCCGCGGGTGATGACGCCGGACCTGATCTGCGTGCTGGATTCCGTCACCGGGGAGGCGATCGGGACGGAGACCTTGCGCTACGGGCAGCGCGTGACGGTGATCGCGCTGCGGGCGCCGGAGGTGTTCCTGACGCCGCGCGGGCTGGATTTCGTGGGGCCGCGCGCCTTCGGCTACGACATCGAGTTCCGGAGCGTGTTTGCATGAGGCGGCGCATCGGCATCGATGTCGGCGGCACCAACACGGATGCGGTGCTGCTGGAAGGCGACGGCGTCCTGCATGCGGTGAAGACGCCGACGACCGAGGACGTGCTGACCGGCGTGCGGCGCGCGCTGGAAGGCGTGGCGCCGCATGTCGGCGCTGCCGGCGTGCAGGCGGTGATGATCGGGACGACGCATTTCGTGAATGCAGTGGTGCAGCGGCGGGACCTCGCACCCGTGGGCGCGCTGCGGCTGGGGCTGCCGGCGGCGCGCAGTCTGCCGCCGTTCTGCGACTGGCCGGAGGACCTCGCGAGCCTCGTGCGCGGCCAGGTGCATATGGTGGAAGGCGGGCATGATTATGACGGCCGCCCGATCATGAAGCTGGACGAGCGCGGGGTTGCCGCGGCGGCGCGGGAGATGCGGGCGGCGGGGATCGGGTGCGTCGCGATCTCGGCGGTATTCTCGCCGCTCGATCCTTCGATGGAGGAGCGCGCGGCGGAGATCGTGCGCGATGCGATGCCGGAGGCGGCGATCACGCTGTCGCATGATCTCGGCCGCATCGGATTGCTGGAGCGGGAGAATGTCGGGCTGCTGAATGCGTGCCTGGCGCCGCTCGCGGTGCGGACCGTGGCAGCGTTCGAGGCAGCGTTGCGCGAGGCGGGCGTTTCGGCGCCGCTCTTCGTCACGCAGAATGACGGGACGGTGATCCGGGCGGAATTGGCGGCGCGGTTCCCGGTGCTGTCCTTCGCCTCGGGGCCGACGAATTCCATGCGCGGCGCCGCGTTCCTCACGGGCGTGAAGGATGCGCTGGTGGTGGATGTCGGCGGCACGACATCGGATATCGGCGCGCTGAAGGCGGGGTTCCCGCGCGAGGCGAACGCGGTGGTGCAAGTGGGCGGCGTGCGCACGCTGTTCCGCATGCCGGACCTGCTCTCGATCGGGCTGGGCGGGGGATCGCTGGTGTCGCACGACCCGGTGCGGATCGGGCCGCGCTCGGTGGGGTTCCGGCTGCCGGAGCGCGCGCGCATCTTCGGCGGGCCGAATCTGGTGGCGAGCGATGTCGCGGTGGCGGCGGGTTTGCTGGCGTTGGGCGATGCGTCGCTTGTGGCGGATCTGCGGCCCGATTTCGTGTCGGCCGTGTTGGCGGAAGCGGCGCGCATGCTCGAGGAGTCGGTGGACCGCATGAAGACCGATGCGGCAGAGGTGCCGCTGCTGGCGGTGGGCGGCGGCGCGTTCCTGGTGCCGGAGCGGCTGCCGGGTGTGAGCGAGGTTCGGCGGCCGGCGCATGCGGCGGTGGCGAATGCGGTGGGGGCGGCGATCGCGCAGGTGAGCGGCGAGGCGGACCAGGTGTTCCAGGGGCTGACGCGCGAGGGCGCAATGGCGGAAGCGGAGCGCATCGCGCGCGAGCGCGCGGTGGAGGCCGGCGCGGACGCGGCGACGGTGTCGCTGGTGGATATCGAGGACCTGCCGCTCGCCTATCTGCCGGGTGGGGCGTTGCGCGTGCGGGCGCGGGTCGTCGGCGAGATCGCGGCGTAGAGAAGAAAGAATCTGGGGAGGAGTGAACTCCTCCCCAGACCCCACCTCCTTTTTTTGGATACTTGGCGTCTGCTGCTTCCGCACTCTCAGGCGCCGCGCCGTTGTCTCGTTGAGAACGGAGCTCTTCACGCTTCCCATTACCAAAAAAAGGAGGTGGGGGGTCCGGGGGGCGGAGTTCACTCCGCCCCCCGTGTCCTACGCCGCACGTTCGCGCGCCCTCGCAAACAGAGCGAGGCGTTTCGCCGCGTTCGGCGCGAGTCCACCGCTGAAGTCGAGCCCCGCATCCGGCAGCGTTTCCGCGAAGTGGCACGCGGCGAGGTGGGCGGACGCCATGGGGCGCAATAGCGGCTCCTCGGCGCGGCAGCGGTCTTGCGCGAAGGGGCAGCGCGTGTGGAAGCGGCAGCCGGGCGGCGGGTCGAGCGGGCTGGGGACGTCGCCGCCGATGGGCTTCACGCGGCCGCGGCGGGCGGGGTCCGGGTGTGGGATGGCGGCGAGGAGCGCGCGCGTGTAGGGGTGGCGCGGATTGGCGAACAGCGTGCGCTTGTCGGCGATTTCCGCGATGCGGCCGAGATACATGACAGCGATGCGGTCGGCGACGTGCTTCACCACCGCGAGGTCGTGGGCGATGAAGAGGTAGGCGAGGCCGAGGCGCGCCTGCAGGTCCTTCAGCAGGTTCACGACCTGCGCCTGAATGGAGACGTCGAGCGCGGAGACGGGCTCGTCGCAGACGACGAGGTCCGGCTGCACAGCGAGCGCGCGGGCGATGCCGATGCGCTGGCGCTGGCCGCCGGAGAATTCGTGCGGGTAGCGCTGTGCGTGCCAGGAGGCGAGGCCGACGAGTTGCAGCAGCTCGAGCACACGCTTGCGGCGGCTTTCGCCGTCGCCGATGGCGTGGACTTCCATGGGTTCCGCGATGGTGTCGGCGACGGTGAGGCGCGGGTTGAGGCTGGCGAAGGGGTCCTGGAAGACGATCTGCATGCGCCGGCGCAGGCGGCGCAGCTCGCCGCGGGAGAGCGACGTGATGTCATGGCCGTCGAAGCGGATGGTGCCGGCGGTGGGTTCGATCAGGCGCAGCACGAGGCGCGCGGTGGTGGACTTGCCGCAACCGGATTCGCCGACGAGGGCGAGGGTCTCACCCTTGTCGAGGGTGAAGGAGACGCCGTCCACCGCGCGGACGGTGCCGACCTGCTTGGCGAGGACCAGGCCGCGGCGCACGGGGTAGTGCTTGGCGAGGTACGTCACCTGCAGGAGGGTCATGCCGCGAGCTCCTCGAGCGGCGCGCGGTGGCAGGCGGCGAGATGGCCGGAGGCGATCTCGCGCAGGGGCGGCGGGGTTTCCTTGCAGGGCTTGGTGGCGAAGGGGCAGCGCGGGTTGAAGCGGCAGCCCTTGGGCAGCGCGAAGGGCGGCGGGACGGCGCCTTCGATGGCAAGCAGGCGCGTGCGCTCCTGGTCGAGGCGCGGGACGGAGCCGAGCAGGCCGAGCGTGTAAGGGTGGTGCGGGTCGTCGAACAGCGCGCGCGCGGCGGTGCGCTCGACGATGCGGCCGGCATACATGACCGCGACCTCGTCGGCCATCTCCGCCACCACGCCGAGGTCGTGGGTGATGAGGATGATGGACATGCCGGTTTCGGCCTGGAGGTCGCGCAGCAGGTCGAGGATCTGCGCCTGCACGGTGACGTCGAGCGCGGTGGTGGGCTCGTCGGCGATCAGCAGCTTGGGGCGGCAGGCGAGCGCCATGGCGATCATCACCCGCTGGCGCATGCCGCCGGAAAGCTGGTGCGGGTATTCCTCGAAGCGGCGTTCCGGCGCGGGGATGCGCACGCGGCGGAGGCTTTCGATGGCGCGCTCGCGCAGCGCGCCGGCGGAGGCGCGCGGGTCGTGGGCGCGCATCGCCTCGGTGATCTGGAAGCCGATGCTGTGGACCGGGTTGAGGCTGGTCATCGGCTCCTGGAAGATCATGGCGATGTCGCTGCCGCGGGCTTCGCGCATCTCGGCGGTACTGAGCGCGAGGAGGTCGCGGCCTGCCAGGAGCACGCGGCCGGCGGCGATGCGGCCGGGATGCGCGATCAGGCGCATGATCGAGAGCGAGAGGACGGATTTGCCGCAGCCGCTCTCGCCGACGATGCCGAGGGTGCGGCCGCGCAGGACGGTGAGGTCGACGTCGTCCACCGCGGCGATCTCGCCGGACGAGGTGCGGAAGACGGTGCGCAGCCCCTCGATGGCGAGAAGGGGTTCGGTCACGACCAGCGGAAGGTCGGCGGCGCGATCTTGTCCGCCGGGCGATGCGCCCAGTCCTGCTGCGGCGCGTTCGCGGTCACGCGTTTCTGGGCCTCGTTGAGATGCTCGGCGGCCTGGCGGTAGTCGATTGTCAGCACCTCGCCGTTCTCGACCACCTTGCTGCCGTCCACATAGACCGCCTTCAGCGCGCGGTCGCCCGCGGCGTAGATCAGGCTGCGCATGGGATCGCGCGCGGGGCGGATCATCGGGTGGGTGATATCCACCAGCACGAAATCGGCGCGGCAGCCGGCGGCGAGGCGGCCGATATCGTCGCGGCCGAGCGCCTTGGCGCCGCCGATGGTGGCGGCGTGGAACAGGTCGGTCGTCGTCATGGTGCGCGGATTGCCGGCCTGGGTGCGCGCGAGATAGGCGGCGAGGCGCAGCTCATCCAGCATATTGTGCGGATAGGTATCGGTGCCGAGGCCCATGTTGACGCCGGCGCGGCGGTAGCGGCCGAAATCCTTGAGCGTAATGCCGCGGCGCGCAAACACCGTGGGGCAATGCGCGACGGTGGTGCCGGTTTCCGCTAGGCGCTTGAGGTCGGTGTCGGTGTGCCAGCGGGTGGAGGGGTGGTCGTCGAGGAAGATGCCGTGGCCGATGATGGCGCGCTCCGAGAGCAGGCCGAGGGAATCGAGCCAGCCGATGGGCGTGACGCCATGGCGGCGGGTGATCTCGTGGAACTCCACCACCGATTGCGCGGCGTGGATCTGCCAGGAGAGGCCGCGCCTGTCGGCTTCCTGCTTGCTCTCGCGCAGCAGGGTTTCGGTGCAGGTGTCGATCTGTGCGGGAACCACCATGCCGAAGAGGCGGCCGGATTCGTGCTGTTCGGCGCGCTCGATTAGGCGCAGCGCTTCCGCCATAGCCTTCTCGCCGGCTTTTTGGTCCCACTCATACTCCACCACGTGGCCATTCTTCGTGTACCAGCGGGCGGAGCGGAACATCGGCGCGATGCAGACGCGCATGCCGGATTCCGCGAGCAGATCCAGCCAGCCGGGATGCGCCATGGAGAGATCGGCGAGCGTGGTGACGCCCGAGAGCAGCAGCTCGGAGAGGGCGACACGCACGCAATGCGGCACTGCTTCCGCATCGGCGCGGAAGATCGGCATGTATTCGTAGAGTGAGGAATTGTAGAGGCCGGGCGAGCCGATCTCGTCGATGAAGCCCTTGTTCATCGGCTCGCTGGAGGGGTGCGAGTGGATGTTGACGAGGCCGGGCATGACCATCAGGCCCTTGCCGTCGAGGATGGTGTCGGCGGGGCCGTCATAGCCCCGTCCCACGAAGCGGAGCGTGCCGCCTTCGAAGGCGACATCCGCGTCGGGCATGTAGATGTGCTCCTGGGCAGTCGCGTCCCAGGCGATGACGAGATCGGCGTTGCGGATCAGCGTGGTCATGGCGGGGTCCCTCAGCGCGTCAGCCGCAGGTCGAGGCCCTTGTAGAGGGCCACGCCGTAGATGCCGTGGGCGCGCACGCCTTCGACGCGCGGCGCGGAGGCAACCCAAAGCTGCTCGCGCGCGATCGGCAGCCAGACATTGTTTTCCGCGATGATGCGCTGGGCGCGGGCGATCGCGTTGCTGCGCACGGTGGCGTCGAGCGCGGTCTTCGCTTCCTCCAGCGCACGGTCGGTGTCCTCGTTCACCCAGTTCATGCGGTTGGGCGTCGGGCGGTTGCGGCTGTCGAAATAGAGCGAGAAGCCGTCGGTCGCGGTGACATAGGGGTAGGACATGATGAAGGCGTCGAATTCCTGCGTGGCGAGCCGACCCCAGCCGACCGTCGCGTCCCAGAGCTGGATGCGCATCTCGATGCCGACGCGGCGGAGATCGGCCTGGATGGCTTCGAGGCTCTGGCGGCCGACCTGGGTCTGGATGCCATAGACCAGGAAGCTCGCGCGCTGACCGTCCTTCACGCGGACGCCGTCGCCGCCCAACGTCCAGCCAGCGGCGTCGAGCACGCGGCGCGCCTCGTCCGGGTTGTATTGCGGCACCAGGCGCGCGGCTTCGGCATCGAAGCCCGCGGTGTTGGGGTTGAGATAGGCGTCGGCGGGCTCCGCGGCACCGAAGAAGACCGCCTGCACCAGGGCACGCCGGTTGACGGCGAGGTTGACCGCGCGGCGGATGGCGGCGTCGTTCACCACCGGCCGGTCCACCTTGAAGCCCATGAAGAAGTCCCAGAAGTAGTTCTCCTGGGTGGACATGCGGACATTCGGCATGCGGCGAAGCTGCTGCACGGCGATGTGGGGAATGTATTGCGTGATATCCCCCTGCCCCGTCTGCAGCGCTGCAAGCCGCGTCTGGCTTTCCGGCATGATGCGCCAGATGACGCGGTCTATCTGCGGCGCGGGGTTCTGGTAGATCGGCGGACCCCAGCGGTAATTGGGGTGGCGCTGCAGCACGAGATCCTGCCGCGGGGTCCAGGAGACCCAGCAATAGGGGCCGGTGCCGTTGAAGCCCTGCACGCCGAAATTCGGGCCGAGGCGTTCCACCGTGTGGCGGTCCACGATGGAGGCGAAGAACAGGCTGAGCTGGTAGAGCAGCTCGCCGAAGGGCTCGTTCAGCTCGTATTCGACGGTGTAGTCATCCCGCGCGCGGACTTCCTTGACCGGGCCGGCGCGCCAGCGGACGGGGCTGCGCGTGGCGGGATCCAGCCAGCGGTTGATGGTGTAGACCACGTCGGCGGCGGTGAAGGGGCGGCCGTCGCAGAAGGTGACGTCGCGGCGGAGATGGAAGGTGTAGGTCTTGCCGTCGGGGCTGATCTCCCAGCGCTCGGCGAGGCCGGGGCGGACGGTGCGCATGTCCCAGTCGAGCGAGACCAGGGTGTCGCTCATCATGTAGAGGCTCTCGCCGGCGCTGCGAGCAGTGGAGCGCGGCGGGTCGTAATTGTCGGCGTCGATCTCGCGCAGGATCACCAGCGTGTTGCGCGGCGTGGCCTGGGCCAGCGCGTCCTGCGCCGGCATGGTGGCGGCCAGCGCGAGCAGCGCGGCGCCGATGGCGGTCCTCATGCATGTCGTCTCCCGGATCATACGCGCAGCCTGGGGTCGAGGGCGTCGCGCAGCGCGTCGCCCAGCAGGTTGAAGGCGAGCACCACCACGAAGATCGCGATGCAGGGGATCACCGCGATGTGGGGCGCGAAGAACAGGAAGTTGCGGCCTTCCGAGGCCATGGCGCCGAGCTCCGGCAGCGGCGGCTGCGCGCCGAGGCCGAGGAAGGAGAGCGCCGAGCCGAGCAGGATCACCTGGCCGAAGCGCAAGGTGGCGAAGACGAAGATGGCGGAGAGGCAGTTCGGCGCGAGATGGCGCCAGATCAGCCGCGCATCGGACATGCCGGTGGCGCGCGCGGCCTCGATGTAGTCGAGGCGCATGACGACCAGCGCGCTGCCGCGCACGATGCGCGCCATCAGCGGAATGGTGGCGATGGAGAGCGCCAGCACCACGGCGAAGATGCCGGGGCCGAGGATGGCGGCGATGGCGAGGCCGACCAGGATCGCGGGGAAGGACAGCATCATGTCCACCAGGCGCATGATCGGGCCGTCCAGCCAGCGTTGGTAGGCGGCAGCGAGGAAGCCGAGCAGCGCACCGACGCCGCCGCCGAGCAGCACGGCGGCGAAGCCCATGAGCAGCGACACACGCAGCCCGTAGAGCAGGCGCGTGATCATGTTGCGGCCTTGCGCATCCGCGCCGAGCGGCAGGCCTTCGCTGCCGGGGGGCTGCATGGCGAGGGCGAGGTCGTTGTCGTAGGGGTCGGTCGGCGCGAGGATCGGCGCCAGCGCCGCCGCGAGCAGGATCAGCACGACGCCGGCAAGGGCGGCGGCGGCGACCGGCTCGCGCAGCAGCCGCGAGAGCACGCCAGGGCGGCGCGGCACCGGGACCTCGTCGAGGATGGCGGCGCCGCTCACGCCGCGCGCATCCGCGGATCGAGCGCGGCGTAGAGCACGTCCACCACCAGGTTGATGACGATGAAGCCGAGCGAGAGGACGATGATGGTGCCCTGCGCCATCGGGAGGTCCGACGACAGGATCGCACCGACGGCGAGGCGGCCGACGCCGGGCCAGGTGAAGACGGTTTCCGTCACCACCGCGCCGCCGAGCAGGAAGCCGATCTGCAACCCGATCAGCGTCACCACCGGCACCATTGCGTTGCGCAGCGCGTGGCGGGTGACGACCAGGCGCTCCGACAAGCCCTTGGCGCGGGCGGTGCGGACATGGTCGGCGGAGAGCACGTCCAGCACCGCCGTGCGCGTCATGCGCGCGACGGGGCCGATGAAGACGCCGCCGAGGGTGAGTGCGGGGAGGATGATCGCCCGCAAACCCTCGGCGGTCCACAGCGGGCCGGCGCGGCCGGTGAAGGGCAGCAGCTGCCACTTGAAGCCGACGAACCAGATCAGCAGCAGCCCGAGGAAGAAGACGGGAAGCGAGACGCCGGCGACGGAGATCGCCATCACCAGCCGATCGAGGATCGAGCCGCGCCAATAGGCGCCGATGGTGCCGAGCGCGATGCCGAGCGGGATGGACCAGATGAGGCTCGCGGCCATCAGCTCCAGGGTCGGGCCGATGGTGGCGCCGAGCTCCTGGCGGACGGGGACGTTGTTGATGATGGAGACGCCGAGATCGCCGTGCAGCAGGCGCCAGAGATAGAGGCCGAATTGCTTCCACAGCGGTTCGTCGAGGCCGAGATCGGCACGGATGGCGGCGATGACGTCGGGCGTGGCGCTGGGGCCGGCGCGCACGATGGCGGGGTCGGTCGGCACCACCTGCATCAGCAGGAAGCCGATCAGCAGCACGCCGAACATCACCGGCACGGCGAGCAGCAGGCGCTGGAGGGCGTGGCGCAGCATGGGTCATTGCGCCGCGGCGGCGGCGGCGAGCTCTCCGTGGCGGTCGAAGATGGGCGCGCCGTCGCGGAGGGTGAGATCGGCGCGTGTGGTCAGGATGTCGTCCGGAGCGCAGCCAAATATGTCGCGCGAGAGGATCGCGATGTCGGCGAGCATGCCGGGTTCCAGCGTGCCGCGGCGGGCTTCCGCGAATTGCGTGTAGGCGCCGCACCAGGTGGTGCAGTGGACGGCCTGTTCGGGGGTGAGCGCCTCATCGGGGCCGAGCACCGTGCCCTTGTTGGTCTTCCGCGTGACCATGGTGAAGAGATTGACGAAGGGGTCCACGGTGCAGACCGGGCAGTCCGAGGAGGCGGCGGGGTGGTGGCCGTCCTCCAGCCAGGTCCGCATCGGATAGGCGTGGTCGCTGCGCTCGTGGCCGAGATTCTTCACGTAGAGATCGCCGAACTCGTACATGAAGACCGGTTGCGGCACGGGGAGGATGCCGCGCGCCTTCATGCGGCGGCGCTGGTCGCGCGTCGCGAAGCCGCAATGCTCGATGCGGTGGCGGCGGCCGGCGAAAGGATGCGCCGCAGTGTCGGCGGCTTCCATGCCTTGCAGGACCTGCTCGATGGCGGCGTCGCCGATGGCGTGGATGTCGAGCTGCCAGCCCTGCTCGTGATAGAGCCTGAGCAGCGCGTGGATCTTGTCGTCGGGGAAGGTGAAGACGCCGCGGGTATCGGCGATCAGGTAGGGGTCGAAGAAGGCGGCGGTCAGGCCGCCGGCGGAGCCGTCCGCGAACACCTTCACGGCGCCCCAGCGCAGCGAATCATCCCCCGCCATCGGGCGCAGGCCGTGCTCCCGCGCCGCTTGCGCGATGCCTTCCGGATTGCCGGCGAGCACCTGCCACATGCGCAGCGGCAGGCGGCCGGAGGTCTTCGCCGACTCATAGGCGGCGATCTCTTCCAGCCCCGCGATCATGCCGACATTCATGTCGGTGGCCGATGCGAAGCCAAGCGAGGCGAGCTCGTGGCAGGCGGCCTCGATCGCATCGGTCATGCGCGCGCGGTCGGGTGCGGGCACGTGATCGCGGATGAGGCGCATCGCGCGTTCCTGGAACAGGCCGGTCAGGCGGCCGCCCTTGCGCTCGATGACGCCGCCTTCTGGGTCCGGCGTGTTGTGGCCGATGCCCGCACGCTGCATCGCCGCGCCGTTGGCGACGCCCATATGGCCGCAGGTGCGCACGATGAAGACCGGGTTGTGCGGGGCGGCGCTGTCCAGCTCCTCCGCCGTGGGGTGGCGGCCGACATCGAGCTCGCCATGGTCGTAGCCGCGGCCGAGGATCCAGGCGCCCCGCGGCGCGTTGCGCGCCGCGGCGGCGATGCGGCGCAGCACCTCGTCGAGGCTGCGCACCGCCTCGGCGCGCAGATTCACCTGCGAGAGGCCGAGGCCATAGGGCAGCAGGTGCATATGCGCTTCGTTGAAGGCGGGGATGGCGACGCGGCCGGCGAGGTCCACCCGCCGCGTCGCCGGCCCTGCCAGGGCTTCGATCTCGTCCTCGGCGCCGATGGCGGCGATGCGCCCGCCCGCGACCGCCACCGCCTCGGCGAAGCCGCCGGCGAGGCCGCGAAAGACGCGGCCTCCGGTCAGGACGAGATCGACGCTCACGAACGATAGTCCGGCTTGTCGTTCTCGATCAGCCGCAGCGCGGCGTTCCAGGCCAGCAGGTAGTGCTCCGCATCCTTCGGCCGGTTGAACTGCGCCGCGGTGTGCTGGCGCACGCTCTCGGGGGGCAGGACGATCTCGGACCCGCCGGCGAGGGCGGCGATCTGCGCCTGGCAGGCGCGCTCGAGATAGTAGATCTGGTCGAAGGCCTCCGGCGCGCCGCGGCCGCACACCAGCAGGCCATGGTTGCGCAGGATCATCGCGTTGTGCGTGCCGAGGTCGCGCACCAGCCGCTCGCGCTCGTCGAGGTCCAGCGCGATGCCCTCATAATCGTGATAGGCGAGGTGGCCATAGAATTTCAGTGCGTGCTGGCTGATCGGCAGCAGGCCCTGGCGCTGGGCGGAGACCGCGATGCCGGCGGCGGTGTGGGTGTGGATCACCACCGCCGCATCCTCGCGCGCCATGTGGATGGCGGAGTGGATGGTGAAGCCGGCGGCGTTCACCCGCTTGGTCTCCGCCGCCTCCTCCATGACGTTGCCGTCGAGGTCGATCTTCACCAGGTCGCTGGCGCGCATCTCGTGGAACAGCACGCCGTAGCGGTTGATGAGGAAGTGGTGATCGGGCCCCGGCAGCCGGGCGCTGATATGGGTGTAGATCAGGTCCGTCATGCGGAAATGCGCGACGAGGCGGTAGAGCGCGGCGAGATCGCAGCGGATCCGCCATTCCTCCTCGCTGATGCCGCGCATGGCGGCGGGGTGGGTCGCGACGTTCATGGCTTGTCTCCGGAACGGCCTTGGGAAACTGTCGTGGGGCGCGCGGGATGCGTCAACCGGGCGGCGAATGTTGCCGCACCGGAATTGGGCGCGCGGGCGGCAGGCGGTGCCGCCCGGCCGGGCAAGAAGCGTGGGAGGCGAGCATGGGCGCGGCGAAGAGAAGATTTTGGCACGGATTGGCGGCAGGCGTGCTCGCCGCCGGGCTGGCGGCGGCGCCGGTTGCGGCGCAGCAAGCCGCGAGCACGCTGCGCATCGTGCTGGTGAACGACCTGGCGAGCCTCGATCCGGTGTTCTCCACTGCGGCCTTCGTGCGCAATCACGGCTTCATGGTCTATGACCAGCTCTTCGCGCTGGATTCCCGGGGCGAGGCGCGGCCGCAGATGGTCGAGCGCTTCGAAGCCTCGGAAGACGGGATGAACTGGCGCTTCACCCTGCGCGAGGGCCTCGCCTTCCATGACGGGCAGCCCGTGCGCGCGGCGGATGCGGTGGCCTCGATCCGGCGCTGGTCGCAGCGCGACATCGCGGGGCGCGCGCTGGCCTCGGCGACGGCGGCGATGGAGGTGGTGGACGAGCGGAGCTTCACCATCCGCCTCTCCCGCCCCTTCGGGCTGGTGACGGAAGCGCTGGCGCGGCCGACGGCGAGCGCGCTGTTCGTGATGCCCGAGCGCATCGCGCAGACGCCGCCGACGACGCAGATCACCGATGCGACCGGCTCCGGGCCGTTCGTGTTCCGGGTGCAGGAATGGCGCGCGGGCGATCGCGCCGTCTATGTGCGCAACCCGGCCTACCGCCCGCGCGCGGAGGAGCCGGACGGACTCGCCGGCGCCAAGCGGGCGATGGTGGAGCGCATCGAATGGGTTTCCATGCCGGATCCCGCGACGGCGGCGGCGGCGCTGCAGAGCGGCGAGATCGACTTCATCGAGCAGCCCTCGCCCGACATCATCCCGACCTTGGAGCGCAACCGCAACATCCGGCTCTTCGCGCTGAATCCGATCGGCTTCATGGTGTGGCTGCGGCCGAACCACCAGATCCCGCCCTTCAATGATGCGCGGGCGCGGCAGGCGCTGCTCTACGTGGTGAACCAGCACGAGAACCTGCAGGCGGCGGGGGTACGGCCCTCGGAGCAGGTGCCCTACTGCCCGGCCTATTTCCTGTGCGGCTCGCCGCTCGAGAGCAACGCGGGGGCGCGCGGACTACGGCAGCCGGATTTCGAGCGCGCCCGCACCCTGCTGCGCGAGGCCGGGTACACTGGCGGGCGCGTGGTGTTCATGGACCCCGCCGACAGCCCGGTGAACCACGCGGTGACGGTGACGATGGCCGAGGCGATGCGGCGCGCCGGCCTCAATGTCGATGTGCAGACCATGGACTGGGCGACGCTGACGCAGCGGCGCAATCGGCGCGATCCCGTGGAGCAGGGCGGGTGGAACCTGTTCGTCACGGTGGCGAATGTGCTGGACGGGCAGAACCCGCTGACCAACCTATATCTCGCCGCGCCCTGCGATGGCGGCCTGGCCGGCTGGCCTTGCGACCAGGAGCTCGAGACGCTGCGGCGGAGCTGGTGGGAGGAGCGCGACCCCGCGAAGCGGCGCGAGATCCTGGAGAGCGTGCATGCGCGCGCCTATGAGGTGCTGCCCTATATCAACGCCGGGCAGTTCCGCACGCTGGCGGCGCATCGCACCACCGTCGAAGGGCTGCGGCAGACCACCATCCCGGTGTTCTGGGGGGTGAGCAAGCGGTGAGCGCCGCTTCCGGGCCGTGCGCAGCGTGCTGATCCTGCTGCTGGTGCTGCTCGGCCTGGCAGGGCTGTCCTACGGGTTGGTGCGGCTGCGGCCGGATCTGGTGCCGGTGCCGCAACGCGACCTGGCGGAGACGCCGGACATGCTGACGCGGCTGCGGCTGGCCCGGCTGGCGACGCGGCCCGCCGCCTGCCGCGCCGCGCTGGCGGAAATGGGGCGGCCGATGTCGCCGGTGCCGGACCGGCCCTCCACCGAGGGCTGCGCGGTGCGCGACGCGGTGCGGCTGGCGGGCGAGGCGGAGCTGGCGCCCGCGGGGCCGCTGGCGACCTGCGGCCTGGCGGCAGCGTGGCTGATGTATGAGCGGCATGTGCTGCAGCCTTCGGCGCGGCGGCATCTCGGTAGCGCGGTGGCGCGGGTGCGGCATCTCGGCACCTATGCCTGCCGCGATGTGCGCGGCGGGAGCTGGCGCAGCCAGCATGCGACGGCGAATGCGATCGATGTCGCCGGCTTCACGCTGCGCGACGGGCGGGAGATCACCGTGGCGCGCGACTGGAACGATGCCGGTGCGCGCGGCGCCTTCCTGCGCGAAGCGCATGACGGCGCCTGCCGCATCTTCGGCGGCGCGCTCGGGCCGCGCTACGACGCGGCGCATCGCGACCACTTCCATCTCGATGGCGGGCGCTGGTGGGTGTGCCGGTGACGATCGCGGTGATCGGCGCCAGCGGGCGTTCCGGCGCGGCGCTGTGTCGCGCGCTGACCGCGGCGGGGACGGAATTCGTGCCGGTGGTGCGGGATGCCGCGGCATGGAGCGCGCTCGGCTTGCCGCAGGCCGCGCGCCGCGCCGATCTGCGCGATGCCGAGGGGCTGCGGCGCGCGTTGGCGGGCTGCGCGCGCGTCGTCTCCTGCGCGCATGCGCGCTGGACGCAAGCCGTGCTCGCCGCGGCGCCGGCGGAAGCCAGCTTGGTGCTGATGGGCTCCACGCGGCGCTTCTCGCGCTGGCCGGATGCGCATGGCGACGGCGTGCGCGCCGGCGAGGCGGCGTTCCTCGCCGCGGGGCGCCCGGGCGTGATGCTGCACCCCACCATGATCTACGGCGCGCAAGGCGAGGACAATGTGCGACGGCTCGCCGTGCTGCTGCGCCGCCTGCCCGTCGCGCCGCTGCCCGGCGGCGGGCGCGCGCTGGTGCAGCCGATCTACCAGGACGATGTGACGCGCTGCCTGCTGGCCGCGCTGCGCCGGCCCTGGCAGCGGCCGCAGGCCATCGTGGTGGCGGGGCCGGCGCCGATCGCCTATCGCGACTTCCTGTGCGCCGTGGCGCGGGCGGCCGGGCTGTCGCCGCCGATGGTGCTGCCGGTCCCTGCCCTGCCGCTGCGGCTGCTCGCGCCGTTGACGCGCGTGCTGCCGCTGGTGCCGCGCATCGGCGCCGACGAGATTCGCCGGCTGACCGAGGACAAGGCGTTCGACATCGGCCCGATGCGGCGGGAGCTCGGCATCGCGCCGATCGCGCTGGAAGAAGGCCTTGCGCTGACCTTCGCGTGAGATCGGGGGGCGGAGTGAACTCCGCCCCCCGAAACGTGGCGAGCTCCGTTCTGAACCCGACAACGCTGCGGCGCCTGAGAGTGCGGGAGCCGCAAGCGCCAAGTCGCCAAAAAAAGGAGGCGGGGGGTCTGGGGGGCGGAGTTCTCTCCGCCCCCCAGTCTTTTTTCCGCAGCCCGGCGCTCCAGGAAGTTGTTGGGTCGGGCGCCAGCGTGGCCGCGGCGCGCCTGGCAGGCCGCGCGGCGATGTTGACCGGCCGCTCCCCAGCCGCCACACCCCTAGGCGCCTAAGCGGAGGCCCGCCCATGCCCGTGATCAACCGCATCGCCGAATTCCACGACGAGATGACCGCCTGGCGGCGCGACTTCCACCAGCATCCCGAGCTCGGCTTCGAGGAGCTCCGCACCAGCGGCATCGTCGCCGCCAAGCTGCGCGAATTCGGCGTCGACGAGGTGGTGACCGGCATCGCCAAGACCGGCATCGTCGGAGTCATCAAGGGAGGCAGCGACGGCGGCCGCGCCATCGGGCTGCGCGCCGACATGGACGCGCTGCCGATCGTCGAGGAGACCGGGCTGCCCTATGCCTCGCAGAATCCCGGGCGCATGCATGCCTGCGGCCATGACGGGCACACCACCATGCTGCTGGGCGCGGCGCGCTACCTCGCCGAGACGCGGAATTTCGACGGCACGGTCTATGTCATCTTCCAGCCGGCGGAGGAGAACCTCGCCGGCGGCGAGCGCATGGTGCAGGAGAAGCTGTTCGAGCGCTTCCCGATGGAGCGCGTGTTCGGGCTGCACAATTGGCCGGGCGCGCCGGAAGGCACCTTCTACTGGCGCGAAGGCCCGGTGATGGCGGCGGTCGCCAATCTCGAGGTCACCATCACCGGCAAGGGCGCGCATGGCGCGATGCCGCACAACGGCACCGATCCGATCGTGGTCGCCGCCGCCATCGTGCAGGGGCTGCAATCCATCGTGGCGCGCAATGTCGAGCCCGTGGATGCGGGCGTGGTCACCATCGGCCACATCGCCGGCGGGCACACCTACAACGTCATTCCCGAGACCGTGCGCATGCTGGGCACCGCGCGCTGGTTCGCCCCCGAGGTCGGCGACCTGCTGGAGCGGCGCTTCATCGAGACCGTCACCGGCATCGCCGCCGCCTTCGGCGCACGGGCGGAGGCGCAGTTCCTGCGCGCCTATCCGGCGACGATCAACGAGACGAAGAGCGTGCATCTCGCGGCCGACGCGGCGCGCGCGGTGCAGGGCGAGAAGCGCGTGCAGGTGATGCCGAAGCCGACCATGGGGGGCGAGGATTTCTCCTTCATGCTGAACGCGAAGGATGGCGCTTACATCATGCTGGGCGGCGGCCGCAGCGGCGACGATCCGCAGGTGCATCACCCGCGCTACGATTTCAACGACGCGATCCTGCCGATCGGCGCATCCTGGTGGGCGACGCTCGCGGAGCAGCTGCTGCCGCGGCGCGCTTGATGTCCGGCCGTGGGACCGAGAGGGGCGCTGCCCCTCTCGGGCTCTCCCCGCTGGGGGGCAGCCGTGCCCCCCAGACCCCGCGAGGAGAGGTCCGGGGAATGGGGAGGGGCACAAGCGGCGCGCTGGGTCAGCGCGTCGCTCTGCGCCCCTCCCCATTCCCCGGACCTGTCCCCTTGCCCGCGGGGTCCGGGGGGCATCGCTTGCCCCCCGGCGGGGAGGTCCAGGAGGGGCAGCGCCCCTCCTGGCCCCGGCTGGGCTTTCTGCTTCTCGCTCTGTGCGCGCCTGTCGCCGCATCCGCGCAGGAAGCCTTCATCACCCAACTCGATGCCGCGCTGCGCCCCCTGCCCTCGCTGAGCCCAGACGATGCGCGCGCCGCCTGCGCGCAGATGGTCGAGGCGACATTCGACATGCCGGCGCTGGCGCAGGCCGTTGCCGTCGAAGGCGTGGCGACCGCCGATGTCGGCGCCGCGCTGCGCGAGCGCTTCGTCGCCAACTGCGTGCGCAATCGGCGCGAGGAGCGGCTGGTCTTTCTCGGCCTGCGCGGCGAGAGCGTCGTCAGCCGGCTGGACCGCCCCGACGGCACCGAGCGCGTGATGGTCTGGCGCCTGCAGCCCGGCGGGCCTTGGGGATGGCGGGCGGTGGACGTCTCGGTGGAGGGCGTCGGCCAGGCGGCGCGGCTGCGCGACGAGCTGCGCGGCAGACTTGCCGCTACGGGCGATCCCGATGCGGCGCTCGCCGGCTTCGCGCGGCGCGGCGCGCCATGACGGCGCTGCTGCGGCTCGAGCAGGTCACGCGCAGCTTCGATGGCGGGCGCATCTGCGCCCTCGATCGCCTCAGCCTCGAGATCGCCGAGGGCGAGTGCGTCGCGCTGCTCGGGCGCAGCGGCGCGGGCAAGAGCTGCCTGCTCGCGATCGCCGGCGGGCTCGATTCGCCGGATGGGGGGCGCGTGCTGTGGCAGGGCAGGCCGGTCGCCGGGCGGCGCGCCTGGGCGGCGCTGCGGCGCCAATCCATCGGCATCGTGTTCCAGGATTTCAACCTGCTGCCGACCCTGACCGCACGGCAGAACGTGGCGCTGGCGCTGATGGGCTGCGTCGCCCCCGGCGCGCAGAACGAGGCGGCGGAGCGCGCGCTGGCGCGCGTCGGCCTCGCCGAGCGGATGGATCATCTGCCGCAGCAGCTATCGGGGGGCGAGCGGCAGCGGGTCGCGATCGCGCGCGCCCTGGTGCGCCGCCCGCGCCTGCTGCTCGCCGACGAGCCCACCGGCAGCCTCGACAGCGCCAATGCCGAGCATGTCGCCGATCTCATCTTCGCCCTCGCCGACGAATCCGGTATGGCGCTGCTGCTGGTGACGCATGACGCGACGCTCGCCGCGCGCTGCCCGCGGCGGGTGCAGGTGCTGGATGGCCGCATCGTCGCCGACGACGCGGTGGCAACAGCGGCATGACGCTGTTCGGCCTCGCGCTTAGCAACCTGATGCGCCGGCGCACCCGCACGCTGCTCTCCATCCTCGGCATCGGGCTCGCCATCGGCGGCGCGGTCGCGCTGCTCTCGCTCGGCCGCGGCATCGTCGACAGCGTCGCCTCGGCGCTCGAGGAGCGCGGCACCGATTTCATCGTCACCCAGCGCGGCACGGTGGACGTGTTCGGCGGCCGGCTGCCGGAAGGCATCGGCGCGCGGCTCGAAGCCGTGCCCGGCGTCGCCTCGGTCGCCGGCGAGATGATCACCTTCACCGCAACCGATGGCGATCGCCAGGTGCTGGTCGCCGGCTGGGCGCCAAACTCGCCCTCCTGGGGCGAGGTGCGGCTGATCGCCGGCCACGTGCCGCGGCCGGAGGAACGGCGCGTCGTGCTGATCGGCGATGCGGCGGCGGAGACCCTCGGCCTCAAGCCCGGCGACGGCCTCACGCTGTTCGAGGAGCGCTTCACCGTCGCCGGCATCGCGCGCTGGGCCTCGGTGATGAACCGCGGCATCGTCGCAATGCGCCTCGCCGAGCTGCAGGAGGTGTCGTTCCGCCCCGGCCAGGTCACCGGCTTCCTGGTGCGCCTGGCGCCCGGCGCCGATGCCGCCGCGGTGCGCCAGGCATTGAGCGCCGCCGGGCCGGTGCTGGTCTCCGATGCGCGGGAGATGGTGGCGCAGGACCGCAACCTCGCGGTGCTGCAGGCGGTGTCCTACGCGGTGTCGCTGATCGCGCTCGCACTCGGCGGCCTCAACGTGCTGAGCACCCAGCTCATGGCGGTGCAGGAACGCCGGCGCGAGATCGCGATGATCGCCGCCATGGGATGGTCAGACACGCGGCTGATCGGGCTCGTCGTGCTGGAAGGGATGGTGCTGGGGGTGGCGGGATGCGTGCTCGGCATCGGCATCGGCATCGCCGCGTCCGGGCTGTTCGGCGCGATCCCGCAGATCGGGCACTACATCGCGTTCAAGCCGACCGTGGAAGGATTGGTGCTGCCGGTGATCGGCGCGCTGGCGCTGTGCCTGCTGGGCGCGCTGTATCCGGCATGGCGGGCGGCGTCCGTGATGCCGGCAGAGGCGCTGCGGCGGGGGTGAGCGCGGTACTCGGAGGCTGGACACCGGGGCGGGAGAGAACTCCCGCCCCGGACCCCACCCTCCTTCTTTTGGTATTTGGCGCTGGTGGAAGCGGGGGTTCACGCCGCAGGAAGTCCGTGACCTACTCGCGGAAGCAACCGCGACAGGACCCATGATGCCCCTGCCCCACACCCGCCGGAGGCGCGCATGAGCACGCCGCTCTGGGCGCTCGACGCCACCGAGCTCGCACGCCGCATCCGCGCCGGCCTGGTCTCCAGCCGCGAAGCCGTCACCGCCTGCCTCGCCCGCATGGATGCGGTGAACCCGAAGATCAACGCCGTGGTGCGGCGCATGGACGAGGAAGCGCTCGCGGCGGCGGACGCCGCCGATGCGAGGCTGCACAGCGGCGCGACGCCGGGCCCGCTGCACGGCGTGCCCGTCACCATCAAAGTCAACATCGACCAGAAAGGCCACCCCACCGATGGCGGCGTGATCGCCTACAAGGACCTGATCGCGCAGGAGGACAACCCGGTCGTCGCGCATTTCCGCAGCGCCGGCGCCATCATCATCGGCCGCACCAACACGCCCTGCTACTCCATGCGCTGGTTCACCGCCAACGCCCTGCACGGCGCCACGCTGAACCCGTGGAACGCCGCCATCACCCCTGGCGGCTCGAGCGGCGGCGCCGGCGCCGCGGTCGCCGCCGGCATCGGCCCGATCGCGCATGGCAACGACATCGCCGGCTCGGTGCGCTACCCCGCCTATTGCTGCGGCCTGGTCGGCATGCGGCCGAGCTACGGGCGCGTCCCCTCCTACAACGCCACCGCGACACGCCCGAGCGTCATCGCCTCCCAGCTCATGGCGGTGCAGGGACCGCTGACGCGGACCGTGCGCGACAACCGCCTGGCGCTTGCGGTCATGGCGCAGCCCGATGCGCGCGACCCGCGCTACATTCCCGTGGGCGCGCTGCCGCCGCCGTCACGCCCGCGGCACGCCGCGCTGGTGCCGGAGCCGGAAGGCCGCCGCACCCACCCCGCCATCGCCGCCGCCATCCGCGAAGCCGGCCGCCGCCTGCAAGCCGCCGGCTGGGTGGTGGAGGAGATCGCCCCGCCGCGCCTGATCGAAGCCGCGGAACTCTGGCCGCAGATCGGCATGCCGGACGTCATGGCCCAGCTCGCCCCGCTGGTCGAGCAGAATGGCGACGACGCCATCCGGCGCAACTTCGCCCTCACCCGCGCCATCTGGGGCGAACCCAAGGCCGAGCGCGCCCTCGCTGGCCTCGCCACCCGCCTCGCCATCCTCAAGGATTGGCAGATCTTCCTCGAATCCTGGCCGGTCGTCGTCATGCCGGTCTGCTGCGCGCCGCCCTATCCGGTGGACCACGACCTCAAGGATGTCGAGACCGCGCGCGCCATTGCCGCCGAGCAGGCGCCGACCCTCGCCATCTCCGTCCTCGGCGTGCCCGGCCTCGCGATGCCGATCGCGCTGCACGAAGGCGTGCCGATCGGCGTGCAGATCGTCGCCGGCCGCTTCCGCGAGGATCTCTGCTACGACGCCGCGGAGATCATCGAGGCCCACGGCACGCCCGCGACGCCGCTGGACCCGCGGGCATAGCGCTGGTCGGGAGCTGTGCAGGGGGCGTTGCCCCCTGCACCGACTGGCGGTCTGCCGCCACTCGCCTCGCTCACGCGAGGCGCACTCGCCGCGTGACCTGGCCGTTGCTCTCCCAATAGGTGCGCTTGCTCGCGATGACGGGGTCGTCCATCGCCGGCTGGACGCGCCCCGCAGCGTCGATCGCGCGGGAGGTGATCAAGTGCTCGCCGGGCGTCGCATTCTCCCAGTCCCACGACCAGATCTTCCAGGCGAACTCCGCCTCCTCGCTGCGGTCGATGCTCGCCGGCAGCCACGGGCCTTCGTCGACCCGCAGCTCGATCCGCTCGATGGGTGCCCCCCAGGCGGCGCCGATGATGCGGTACCGGTCGCCCACACGCGTGACCCGCGCGGGCGCCGATTTCAGCAGCGCGCGGCCGACCGATGTCTCCACCACCAAGCGCTGGTCGCCGATCTGCTCCTCCCGGATCGTGACATAGTCGCGGCCCATGAACCGGCCCATGTAGCGCCTGTCCCGCACCTCGATGCGGCTCAGCCACTTCACGCTGGCAATGCCGTACCAGCCCGGTGCGATCAGCCGCAGCGGGAAGCCGTTCGCCTGCGGCAGAGGCTGCCCGTTCATCTCGTAGCAGAGCAGCAGGTTGGCATCCCTCGCGTCGGAGACCGACATGCTGCGGGCGAAGGGTGCCCGCACCGTGATGTCGCGCACGCGCTCCTCGCCGGTGTCGGCGCCGAAGAAGACCACCTCGATGCCGCCATCGGCGATTCCGGCCTCTTCCAGGATCGGTGCGAGCGGCGTGCCGGCCCATTGCGCCGTCCCGATGCCGCCGATGAAGAAGGGGAAGCCGTGATTGCCCGAGCATTCCACGGTGCAGACCACCTCGCGCCGGGGGCGGGCCCTGAGCTGGTCCAGGGAGAGCGCCATCGGCCGCCGCACCAGCCCCGCGATCTCCAGCTGCCAGTTCCGCGCCTCGATGGCCGGCATGCCGTAATGGGTGATCACGAAGAACCGCTCGCTCGGCGTGAGCCAGGAATCGAGTTCCTCCCAGCGAAGCTGCCGGCGAACGATCTGGGGTCTGGGGTGAGGCGGCGGCTGGTCTGCCCAGGGCACCACCTCCTCGCCCGCCCGGCCTGGGAATCCCCATGCCGGCAACGGGATCTGGAGGAGCGCCAACCCCGCCGCGGCCGCCGCGCCGCCGCAAAGGAGGAACTCCCGACGCTGTAGGTCTGCTGCCTTCATGCGCGCCTCCCTCTGTGTGGCTGCGCCCCATCGAGCGCTGGAACCCGCCATGAGGCGTACGCTCGGAGCGCTTGGTCAGTGATGGCGCGACCGAGGCGAGCGCGAGGCGCCAGCCCGGAACCCTGTACGCCGGTACCTGCGACAAGTGTCGGTGCGCCGAGGGAAAGCTACGCCTGGCGTGCGGCGGTGAAAACGAAAACCGGTTTCGCTGTCGCGCGGCCGCCGCTGTCCGCCGGCATCGCGCGACTTATGCGGAAGGGGCCGCTGCCGCGGCCCCTGGAAGGCGCTCCGCCCTGTCCTGGGCTCAGGCCCGCGCCAATTTCTTCAGCGGGTTCGACACCGGGCGGCGGGATTCGCCGACATAGCCCTCGTGGTAGTCCTCGATCTTCGCGGGGTCGTAGAGATAGTTCACCATCAGCGCCGCGCTTTCGCGCACGCCCTTTTCCGAGGTGTCGGCGCGCCAGTTGATGCGCTCGATGCGGGCGCCGTTGGAGAGGTGGAAGTGCGCCACCGGATCGAGCGCGCGGCCCGGCCGGCGTGGCGCTTCCCCGAGCACCAGGTAGCGCGCGCAGAGGCGGGTCAGCACCGGCTCCATCGCCTTGGCGAGGTTGGCGTCGCGCAGCCAGAAGCGGCGCAGCAGCAGGCGGCGCAGCACCTCCTCGCCGGTTTCCGGCGGCGGCGGCTCGGCGGGTTCGGCGCCGGGCGCGGCGAGGGCGAGCGGCGCGGCGGGGGCCGCCACCGTCAGGGCGCGGCTTTCCTCCTCGGTCAGCAGCGCCTCGCCCTCCGCCAGGCGGGCGTCCAGCCAGCGGCGGAAGCCCGGGATCGGCGACAGGGTGCAGAACACCTTGAGGTTGCGGAACTCGTCCGACAGCAGCCCGACCACGCGCTTGATGAGGAAGTTGCCGAAGGAGATGCCGTCCAGCCCGCGCTGGCAGTTGTTGATCGAGTAGAACACCGCGGTGTCGGCGCTGCGCGGATCCAGCACCGGCGCGTTGTGGTCGAGCAGGCGCTGCACGCTGTCGGCCATGCCCTTGGTCAGCGCGACCTCCACGAAGATCAGCGGCTCGTGCGGCATGCGGGGATGGAAGAAGGCGTAGCAGCGGCGGTCGGAATCGAGCCGGTTCTTGAGGTCGCGCCAGGTGCGGATGCGGTGCACCGCCTCGTATTCCACGAGCTTCTCGAGGATGGCCGCGGAGGAGCTCCAGTCGATCCGCTTGAGCTCGAGGAAGCCGACATCGAACCACGAGGCGAGCAGGCCCTTGAGGTCGGTCTCGAGCGCATGCAGCAGGGGGTCGTCGCCCATGCGGCGCAGCAGGTCGGCGCGCAGGTCGACGAGGAATTTCACCCCGTCGGGGAGCGCGGTGAAGGCGGTGAGCACGCGGATGCGCGGCGGCTCCAGGGCTCGGCGCAGCCTGGCGGTGGCGACCGCGCGCTCGGCGGCGTCATGCGCGGCGGCGACCCGTTCCATCGCCTTCGCCACCGCCTCGGGGTCGGAATCGAAGGAGGCGAGGGCGCGCAGGAAGTCCAGCCGGCCGGCGGCGTCCGCCCCCAGATAGGCCTGCGCCAGCTCGGCGGCGCGGTGGCGTGCGGAGACCTCGCCGCCGCGGGCATCCAGGCAGGCCTTGAGTTGGGCGGTGATGTCGGGATCCGCCTCGCCGCCGGTGACCGCGGCGGCCATGTCCCGCCACAGCGTCGTCATGCGGCGCAGGGCGCGATCCAGCAGCCTTTCCTCGACAACCTCCGACATCCGGCCCCCTTCTCCCTTGGTCGGTGAAATCCAGTGAAACACGACGTGAGGCTCCCCGTCACCCCTTCAAGGGTGCGGGTGCGAAGCTTTCGGCTTCGTGTTCAGTCCAGTACGGCGCCGATCGCCGGGATCAGGTCCTCGGCGATCAGCCCGGGGCCGCAGCGCGCGGCCGCCGCCCCATGGGCGCGGGCGGCGGCGCAGGCCGCCTCGAAGGGTAGCATGCCGCGTGCCAGCAGCGCGGCGATGATCCCGGCCAGCACGTCGCCGGTGCCGCCGGTGGCGAGGTTCGGGGGGGCGTTGTCGTTGATGGCGGCGCGGCCGTCCGGGGCGGCGATCACAGTGTCCGGGCCCTTCAGCAGCACCACGGCGCCGGTGCGGGCGGCGGCGGCGCGGGCGGCGGCGAGCTTGTCGGCGGCGGGCCCGAAGACGCGGGCGAATTCGCCCTCATGCGGGGTCACCACGGCGGCGCCGGCGAGGCCGGCGGGGTCGCCGGCGCAGGCGACCAGCGCCCCGGCATCGGCGACCGCCTGGCGGCCGGCGGCGATGAGGCGGCGGAGCGTGTCGCGCACGGCAGGCTCCGGCGGCAGGCCGGGGCCGAGCAGGAAGACGCGGCGCCGCGCATCGGCGAGCAGCCCGTCCAGCCCCTCCTCGGTCACGATCGCGCCCGGGTCGCCGGCGCGGTAGATCGCCGCCGCGGCGGCATCCGGCGCCGCAATCGTCACCAGCCCCGCGCCCGCGCGCCGCGCCGCCGCCGCGGCCAGCCGGGTCGCGCCGGTCATCGCCGCGCCGCCGATGATGGTGAGATGTCCCCGCGAATACTTGTGCGCCCCCTGGCCGTGCTGCGGCAACGGCGCCAGCGCGGCACGGTTGCGCCAGCACCGCGGCCGCACCGTCTCCAGCACGGCAGACGGGATGCCGATTTCCGCCAGCACCGTCTCGCCGCACAGCGCACGCCCCGGCAGCAGCAGATGCCCGGGCTTGCGGCGGAAGAAGGTGACGGTCAGCGCCGCCTGCGGCGCGAAGCCCAGCACCTGGCCGGTGGCGCCGTCGACCCCCGAGGGCACGTCCACTGCGACGATCGGCGCGCGCGCTGCGGCCAGCGTCTCGGCGGCGAGGCCATCCACCGGCCGCGCCAGCCCGGCGCCGAAGACGGCATCCACCACCAGCGCCGCCCGCGCCGCCTCCGCCGGCGCGAAGCCGGTCATCGGCCCGCGCCAGCGCGAGGCGGCCAACGCCGCATCAGAGCCGGGGCGCGGCGGCGCCAGGGCGGCCACCGCCACCGGCCAGCCCGCCTGCTCGAGCAGCCGCGCCGCGACATAGCCGTCGCCACCGTTGTTGCCCGGGCCCGCCAGCACCAGAGTCCGGCACGGCCGGAAGCGCCGCTGCGCCGCCCGCGCCACCGCCCGCCCCGCCGCCTCCATCAGCCGGATGCCCGGCACGCCGCCGGCGACCGCCGCCGCATCGGCGCGCGCCATCTCCTCGGGCGTCAGCAGCTCCTCGGGCATGGGGGGCACATTAAGGTGTTGGGGGGCGGAGTGAACTCCGCCCCCCAAACCCCCCACCTCCTTTTTTTGGCGACTTGGTACTGGCTCCTCCCGCACGCCGAAGCGCCGAGGCGTTGTCGGGCTGAGAACGGCGCTCGGCACCTTTCCCGGGGGGCGGAGTGAACTCTGCCCCCGGTTTAATCGCCCCGCGGCGAACCAACCGGTTATGCTGCACGACCACTCGCGGAGTCGCACATGGCCTTCGTCATCGCCGTGGCGCAGCGCAAGGGCGGCGCCGGGAAATCCACCGTCGCCGCGACACTCGCCACCACCCTGGCGCGGCAGGGCGCGCGTGTCGCCCTGCTCGACACCGACCCCCAGAAGTCGCTGGTGCGCTGGCACGCGGAACGCGGCGCCAACCGGGCCCAGGCCGCCGCCCTCGCCTTCGAGGATCCCTCCGGCTGGCGAGTCCCCGGCGTGCTGGACCGGCTGCGCCGCGACACCGACTACATCATCCTCGACACGCCGCCCCATGACGACACCGATGCGCGGCTCAGCATCCGCGGCGCCGATCTCGCCCTGGTGCCGCTGCAGCCCTCGCATGCCGATCTCTGGGCCACCGAGGGCACGCTCGACCTCGCCCGCGCGGAGAAGCGCGAGGTCCGCATGCTGCTCAACCGCGTGCCCGCCACCGGCAAGCTGCGCCAGGAAATCGCCGGCGAGCTCGCCCGCCGCAAGCTGCCTGCCCTGGACATCGCGCTCGGGAACCGCAATGCGTTCCCCGCCGCCTTCGCGCGCGGCCTCGGCGTGACCGAGGCCGCGCCGCGCAGCACCGCCGCCACCGAGGCGATGGCGCTGGCCGCGGCGATCGCCGGACTGGCCGAAAGGTAGCCTATGGATACCGAGGAATTCGGCGCAGGCATCCAGATCATCGAGGATGCCACGCCCGAATACGACGCCGTCGCCGCCATCCAGCGCGGCCTGCACGCCTTCAACCAGGATCTCGGCGGGTCCTATGACCGCGAGCCGGTGACGCTGCTGGTGCAGGATGCCGAAGGCGTGACGCTGGGCGGGTTGCTGGGGCTGACCTTCTGGGGCTGGCTGTTCATCGACTGGCTGTGGCTCGCGCGCGAATTCCGCGGCCGGCACATCGGCGAGGAATTGCTGCGCCGCGCGGAAGCCATCGCGCGCGAGCGCGGCTGCACGAATGCGTACACGGACACCTTCTCGTTCCAGGCGCCGGGGTTCTGGGAACGCAACGGCTATCAGGAATTCGGAAGGCTGGAAGGGATGCCGGCGGGGCACGCGCGGCTGTGGTTCCGCAAGGCATTGTGAGGCTGGACACGTCGGGCGCCAAGTGACTCCCGCACTCTCAGCCGACGCAGCGCCGTCGGGCTCGGACCGGAGCGCGCCACGTTTCCCCGTAGCCAAAAAAAGGAGGTGGGGGGTCTGGGGGGGTCGCGGCACTGCCGCGACGTGAACTCCGCCCCCCAGTCCTAGCTGCGAGTGCGCGTCTCCTGCCGCCACAGCATGAGGCCGGCGCCGATCACGATCGTCATGCCCGCGAAGTGCCACGCATCCGGAAATTCATGCCACAGCAGCGCACCCAGCGCCGTGGTCCAGACGATGCCGGAATACTCGAAGGGCGCGAGCAGCGTCGTCTCGCCGCGCCGATAGGCCGCGGTCATCAGGAGTTGCGCCACCGCCGAGACCAGCCCGATGCCGATCAGCAGCGGCCAGTGCAGCGTTGCCGGCCACACCCAGCCAGGAATCGCCGCGATGCCGGACAGCGCCGCGGAGCCGATCGCGAACCACAGCACGATGGTGACGCCGGCCTCGCCCGCCTCGCCCATGCGGCGGATGCTGATCATGGAGAGCGCCCAGCCGAGTGCGCCGAGCAGCACGATCCCGATGGCCGGCAGGCTGCCTTCGGCGACGCCGCCGACTGGGCGCACCATCACCAGCACGCCGCAGAATCCGATCATCACCGCGATGCCGCGCCGCCATCCGACGCGCTCGCCGAGCAGTGGCACCGCGAGCAGCGCGAGGAAGAACGGCATGGTGAAGCCGAGCGCCGTCACCATGGCGAGCGGCAGATGCGCATAGCCGTAGAAGGTCGCCGCCATGCCGAGCAGCCCGGCCAGCGTGCGCGACACGTGCCCCCAGGGGTTCTTCGTGCGCAGCAGCGCCCACCCGCCCTGGCGCAGCGCGAGCGGCAGCAGCGCGAACAGCGCGAACACGTTGCGGAACAGGATCACCTCGGCGACCGGCACGGCGCCGCCCAGCGCCTTGGCGAAGGCGGCCGCGAGGCCGAAGGTGGCGGAGGCGGCGATCACCAGCAGGATGGCGCGTCGCCGCGTGCTGGCCCGCTGCGAAGAGATCTTGGCGGCCGCGAGGGAGGGAGGGGTCATGGACGTTCCCGGCACCCCAGGCTAGGGTCGGCCGCGCATGAACGCCAGACCGCCCAAGGCGCGGCCCATCCCTCCCTATCCCGGCCTCGAGGTGTTTTCCGACGAGGTGGTGTGGAACGGCCGCTTCCCGTTGCAGCGCGTGCGCTTCCGCCATCGCCGCTTCGACGGCGGCGAGGGCGGCGTGCTGACCTGGGAGCTGTGGCGCCGCGGCTTCGCGGTCGCCGTGCTGCCCTATGATCCCTGGACCGACCGCGTCGCGCTGATCGACCAGTTCCGCCTGCCCGCGCTCGCCGCCGGGCTCGATCCGATCGTCACCGAATGCCCCGCGGGGCTGCTCGAGGAGGGCGAGGACCCGGAGGCCTGCGCGCGGCGCGAGCTGCTGGAGGAGACCGGCTTGCAGCCCGAGCTGTTCCAGGTGATCGGCCGCTACATCCTGACCCAGGGCGGCTGCGACGAGACGCTGACGATGTTCTGCGCGCGGGCCCATTTGCCCGAACCGGGCATCATCGCCAATCACGGGCTGCAGGATGAGCACGAGGATATCCGGCTGAAGGTGCTTCCGGCCGAGGAAGCGCTGGCGATGCTCGACGACAACCGCATCGGCAATGCGACCGCCGCGCTCTGCCTGTCCTGGCTGTGGCGGCGGCGCGAGAAGCTGCGCGAGGAGTGGACGCGATGACCGAGCTCGTTTTCCGCACCGACGCCTATGCGCGCGAGACCGCCGCGCGCGTCGTCGCGGTGGGCGAGCAGGGCGTGCTGCTCGACCGCACCGTGTTCTACGCGCAGGCGGGCGGCCAGCCCGGCGATATGGGCGTGCTGCGCTGGGATGGCGGCGAGATGGCGGTCGCGAATGCGGTGAAGGGGCCGGAGGACACGGTGCTGCACCAGGCGGCCGCCGGCGCCGCGCTGCCGCCGGTGGGCGCCGAGGTGAGCGCGGTGCTCGACTGGAATCGCCGCTACCGCCACATGCGCATGCACACCGCGATGCATCTGCTGTGCAGCCTGATCCCGGGCGCCGGCGTCACCGGCGGGCAGGTCGGCGCGGATCGCTCGCGGCTGGATTTCGATCTTTCCGATCCGCCGGCGAAGGAGTGGCTGACCGAGCGGCTGAACGCGCTGATCGCCGCCGACCATCCGGTGGGCGAGCGCTGGATCAGCGATGCGGAGCTGGATGCCAATCCGTCACTGGTGCGCACGATGTCGGTGCAGCCGCCGCGCGGGGGCGGGCGCATCCGGCTGGTGCGGATCGGGGATGAGAGCGCGCCGGTGGATCTGCAGCCCTGCGGCGGGACCCATGTGCGCCGCACCGGCGAGATCGGGCGCGTGGAAGCCACCAAGCTCGAGAACAAGGGCAAGCAGAACCGGCGCGTCTATCTCGTGCTGGGGGAGTGAGGCGCATGGAGCACCTGGTCTCCACGGAATGGCTGGCGTCGCAGTTGGGCGCGCCGGACCTCGTGGTGTTCGACACCACCAGGTACCTGCCGAACGAGCCCTTCGACGGGCGCACGAAGTTCCGCGAGGCGCATATCCCGGGCGCGCGCTTCTTCGACATCGACGAGGTCGCGGACACCGACACCGACCTGCCGCACATGATTCCGGCCGCGGGGCGCTTCGCGAAGCTGCTCGGCGCCTTCGGCGTGGGCAATGCGGCGCGCGTCGTGTTCTACGACCAGAAGGGCGTGCAGTCCTCGCCGCGCGGCTGGTGGCTGATGCGGCTGTTCGGGCATGAGCGCGCCGCGGTGCTGGATGGCGGGCTGCCGAAATGGCTGGCGGAGCAGCGGCCGGTGGAGAGCGGCGAGCCCCCTGCCCCGTCGCCCGCGGCCTTCGTGCCGGACTTCCGCGCCGAGCGCGTGAAGGGGATCGGCGACGTCAAGCGCATCGTGCGCCAGGGCGGCGGCGGCGCGCTGATCCTCGATGCGCGCGCCAAGGGCCGCTTCGACGGCACCGCGCCGGAGCCGCGGCCCGGCCTGCCCTCCGGCCACATGCCCGGCGCGGCGAACGTGCCGTTCAACGAGCTCTTCAACCCCGACCAGACGCTGAAGGACCGCGCCGCGCTGCGCGCGCGCTTCGCGCAAGCCGGCGTGGACGGCGAGCGGCCGGTGGTGACTTCCTGCGGCACCGGCGTCACCGCCTGCGTCCTCGCGCTCGGCCTGGTGCAGGCCGGCTTTCCCGAGCCCGCCGTCTACGACGGCTCCTGGACCGAATGGGCCAGCCGGCCCGAGACCCCGAAAGAGACCGCGTGATGCCGGACGATTCCCACCCCAAGAGCCACGGCTTCGCGACACGCATGTCGCATGCCGGGCGCGCCGGCACGCGGGTGCATGGCTTCGTCAACCCGCCGGTGCATCGCGGCTCCACCGTGCTGTATCCGAACTGCGAGAGCCGGCGCGAGCTCGCCAAGCGCCGCTTCGAGCAGGTGATGACCTACGGCACCCAGGGCGGGCCGACGCATTACGCGCTGGAGGACGTGATCGCCGAGATCGAGGGCGGCAGCCGCGCGCTCATCGTCGGCACCGGGCTCGCGGCGATCGCGGTGCCGCTGCTCGCCTATCTCAAGGCCGGCGATCACTGCCTGATGCCGGACAGCGTCTACGGCCCGGGGCGCAACCTCGCCGAAGGCCTGATGAAGGGCTGGGGCATCGAGACCAGCTTCTACGACCCGACGGTGGACGAGGCCGGCATGCGCGCGCTGATCCGGCCCAACACCCGCGTCGTCTATGCGGAAAGCCCCGGCTCGCACAGCTTCGAGATGCAGGACATCCCGGCCATCGCACGCGCGGCGCATGCGGCGGGGGCGAAGCTGCTGATGGACAACACCTGGGGCATCCATCACTTCAAGCCCTTCGCGCATGGCGTGGATGTCTCGATCCAGGCGCTGACCAAGTATGTCGGCGGGCATTCCGACATCCTGCTCGGCTCGGTCACGGTGAATTCGGAGGCGGACTGGCTCGCCGTGCGCGGCGCCTATTCGCAGCTCGGGCAGTATGCGTCGCCGGACGATGCCTGGCTGGCGCTGCGCGGCATCCGCAGCCTGTCGGTGCGGCTCAGGCATCAGGAGCAGGCGGGGCTGGAGGTCGCGCGCTGGTTCGGCACCCGGCCGGAGGTGCTGCGGGTGCTGCATCCCGCCCTGCCCTCGCATCCCGGCCACGCGATCTGGAAGCGCGACTTCACCGGCGCCTGCAGCCTGTTCGGCGTGGTGTTCCAGCCGCGCTACACGCTCGACGACATCTTCCGCTTCGTCGACTCGCTGGCGCTGTTCGGCATCGGCGCCTCCTGGGGCGGCTATGAAAGCCTCGCCTTGCCGACCACCGGCTTCATCACCCGCACCGCGACCAGCGGCGATCTCGGCGGGCCGACGGCGCGCTTCCATATCGGGCTCGAGGACACCGCGGACCTGATCGCCGATCTCGAGCGCGGGCTCGCAGTGCTCGGGCGATGAACGTGCGCACGCTGACGCCGGCCGAGCTCGCCTCGCGCAGCGGTATCGCGCTGCTGCGGGCCATGCAGGCGGGCGAGCTGCCGGCGCCGCCGATCATGACGCTGCTCGACTTCGCGCTGGTCGAGGTCGAGGAAGGGCGCGCCGTGTTCGCCGGCACGCCGGGCGAGCGGCACTACAACCCGCTCGGCTCCGTACATGGCGGCTACGCCGCGACGCTGCTCGATTCCTGCATGGGCTGCGCGGTGCATTCCACGCTGCCTGCCGGCACGGGGTACACCACGCTGGAGTTCAAGGTGAACCTGGTGCGGCCGCTCACCGCGGAAACCGGCGAGGTGCGCGCGGAAGGCCGCACGCTGCATGTGGGCAAGCGTTCGGCGACGGCGGAGGGGCGGCTGGTGGACGGCGCCGGGCGGCTGCTTGCGCATGGCACCACGACATGCCTGGTGTTTCCGTTTTGACCTTTTGCTAGAGCGCTTCATCCACGGTGTACGCGTTCGAAGAAAGAAGACTGGGGGGCGGAGATGAACTCCGCCCCCCAGACCCCCCACCTCCTTTTTTTGGCTTATTGGCGCTAACCCATCCCGCACTCTCAGGCGCCGCAGCGTTGTCGGGCTGCGACCGGAGCTATCCACGCTTCCCCGTGTCCAAAAAAAGGAGGTGGGGGGCTTGGGGGGCGGAGTTCACTCCGCCCCCCAATCTTCCTATTCTGATTCCCGTTGCGACGAAACCGCTCTAGCTGATCCGCTCCATTCGCTGCGAAGGGCAGCGAACGTCACGGGCAGGACACTAGGCTCCTTACCCGAGGGAGGACCGCGCATGGCCGAGGACGCGCCGCGCTGGTGGTGGAGTGGCAAGCGGCGGCTGGCCTGGCAGCAGGCTCGGCAGCAGCAGCAGCGTCACAGGACGGACCGGCCCGAGCGCCCGGGATCGGCTGGTGAGGGCGAGCCGCCCTACGCCTCCCCGGCGCTGTACGGCTCGTCGGCCGCGTTGGCCGATGACGAGCCGCGGCGCAGCAGTGGCGGCACGACGAGCAGCGTGGATACGGGGTCGTCGTGGTCGTCGTCGACCGCGGATCCCGGCGGATCGTCCGACAGCGGATCGGGCAGCAGTTCCAGCAGCAGCGACTGATCCGCCGGGCCTTCCCCGGTTCGCCGCCGGGCGGGGGGCGTGACGCCGCCGCCGCGCGGGCGCATGCTCCCCGCTCGCCCGCCGGAGGACGAGAGATGACTGCGCACGGCTTCGGGCGCCGCTGGCTGGGCCGCGCCGCGCTGGGCGGCGCCGCTTCCGTGCTCGGCGCCGACTGGCTGGGCGCCGCCCTGGCGCAGCCCGCCGGCGGCGAGGCCGTGCTGCGCATCGGCATGGCGGCGCCCAACACCACGCTCGATCCGCATCTGCAGAGCAACGCGCCGAACAATGCGGTGACGAGCCATGTCTTCGACGCGCTGGTCACCAACGACGCCGCGTCGAGCTCGGTGCCGGGTCTCGCCGAGAGCTGGCGGCTGCTCGCGGATGCGCGCTGGGAATTCGCGCTGCGCCGCGGCGTCCGCTTCACCGACGGCACGCCCTTCACGGCAGAGGACGTGATCGCCTCGGTGCATCGCGCGACGGAGCTCCCGAGCACCGCCTCCTTCCGCACCTACACGCGCAGCGTGAAGGCGATGGCGGCGCCCGATCCGCATACCCTAGTGGTGGAGACCGACGGGCCGGACCCGCTGCTGGCGAACTCGCTCAGCCGGATCCGGGTGATCGCCGCCAGGCATGCCGGCGCGGCCTCCGCCGCGTTCAACGGCGGCGCCGCGGCGATCGGCACCGGCGCGTTCCTGCTGCGGGAGTATGTGCCGGGCAGCCATCTGCGCCTCGCGCGCAACCCCGACTGGTGGGGCGGCGCGCTGCCCTGGCAGGAGGTGGTGCTGCGCATCGTCACCGATGACGGGGCGCGCCTCGCGGCGCTGCTCGCCGGCGATCTCGACATCATCGAGGCGGTGCCGTCGCAGGGCGCCGCCCGCATCGCCGGCAGCCCGCGCCATCACCTGGTGCGCGGCATCTCCAGCCGCTTCGTCTATCTCGGCTTCGATCATGGGCGGGAGCAGACGCCCTATGCCACCGGCGCCGATGGCCGCCCGCTGCCGCGCAACCCGTTCCGCGACCTGCGGGTGCGCCAGGCCGTCAACCTCGCCATCAGCCGGCAGGCGATGGTGGAGCGGGTGATGGAAGGCGACGCCGTCGCCGCCTCGCAGTTCCTGCCCAAGGGCCGGCCCGGCACCTCTGCGCGGCTCGAGGTGCCGCCCTTCGACCCGGCGCGCGCCCGCGCCCTGCTCGCCGCGGCGGGCTACCCGAACGGCTTCCGCCTGACCGTGCACGGGCCCAACGACCGCTACGTCAACGACGCCAAGGTGGTGCAGGCGGTGGCGCAGATGCTGACCCGCATCGGCATCCAGGCGAGCGCCGAGGTGATGCCGTGGTCGGTCTATGCCAGCCGCGGCGCGCGCAACGAGTTCAGCCTCCAGCTCGGCGCCTGGGGTGCCAATACCGGCGAGACCTCCAACCCGCTCAAGGGGCTGCTGGCGACGTGGAACCGCGAGACCGGCATGGGCGCGGCGAATGCCGGGCGCTATTCCAACCCGGAGCTCGACCGGCGGCTCGCGGAAGCGCTGCGCAGCATGGACGATGCGCGGCGCAACGCGCTGCTGGCCGAGGCGAGCGAGATCGCCTTCGACGATGTCGCCCTGGTGCCGCTGCACCACGAGGTCTCGGTCTGGGGCGCGCGGCGCGGCATCACTACGGAGCCGCGCAACGACCAGTACACCCTCGCCATGGGCGTGACACGGAGCTGAGACCATGACCGACGCCCCCGCGACCGCCGAGGCGGCCGAACGCGCACGCGCCATCTACGACCTCGGCCCGACGGCGATCTTCGCCTGCCGGGCGGATCCGCGCTTCCATTACTGCCTCTACGTGCCGCCGGCGGTGGCACAGGGGCGGAAGGTGGCGCTGCTGGTCGCCGTGCATGGCACCACGCGGACGTCCTTCCTCGAGTTCCGCGACGGCTTCGCCGAGTTCGGGCGCTGGAACGACGTCGCGGTGCTGTGCCCGGTGTTCCCGATCGGGGTGCGCGGCGACGGCGCGCGCTCCGGCTACAAGTACATGCGGGAAGGCGACATCCGCTACGACGAGGTCCTGCTGGCGATGGTGGCGGAGGTCGCGGAGAAGTACGGCCAGGACTGGTCCCGCTTCGCGATCTTCGGCTTCTCGGGCGGCGGCCATTTCGCGCATCGCTTCGCGATCCTGCATCCGCGGCTTCTGTGGGCGGCGAGCGTCGGGGCGCCGGGCTCCGTCACGCTGCTCGATGCCGGCCGCGACTGGTGGGTGGGCATCCGCGACCTGAAGCAGCGCTTCGGCGTCGAGTTCGATGCGGCGGCCCTGGCCGGCCTGCCGGTGCAGGTGATCGTGGGCGACGCCGACCTCGAGACCTGGGAGATCACGCACAAGCCCGGCGGCACCTATTGGATGGAGGGCGCGAACGACGCGGGCCGCACGCGGCCGGAGCGCGCGCGGGCGCTCGCCGAGAGTTTTCGCGCCGCCGGCGTGCGGGTGCAGTTCGACCTGCTGCCCGGGGTCTCGCATGACCGCAGGAAGGTGCTGGGCAAGGTGCAGGATTTTCTCGCCGCCGTGCTCGTGGAGCGGCGCGCCCTCCTGCAGGCGGCCGCGCCGCGGCAGCGGGGCACGCGGTAGGGGCCGGCGCGTTCAACGCGGCGGCTTGGCGCGTTCCGGATCCACCGCGCGGATCACGTACTCCTCGACTTCCGGCGCGTAGTCCTCCCACAGCGCGCGCAGTGCGGCGATCGGGTCGGGCGCCTTGTCCACCCGGAGGTCGACTAGGGGGAAGATCTCGCGCGCCACGACGAGCAACGCGGCGGAGGACACGGGCCCGTGCTCGCCGCCGGCGGCCTCGCCGGCTTCGAGGCCGCGCAGCAGGCGCTCGGCGAGGGGCGCGGTGTCGGCGGCGCGGAAGGCTTCCGCCATGGCGGCGGGTACGCCGTCGTTGGCGAGGATGTTGCCGATGGCGACGACGTCCTTGCCATGTGCGGCGCCGGAGGCGGGCTTGACGTTGGCGCCGTGGAAATGGGCGGTGTTGCCGGCGGCGTCGATGGCGGCGAGCTGGCGCCAGGCATGGTGCGGGGTGGAGGCGACGAGGGCGTCCACGGTTTCCTGTGCGGTGCAGCCGGAGCGCAGCAGGGCGAGGCCGCGCGGGCCGAGGCGCGGGTCGGTGCGGTGCTGCGTCAGCACGGCGCCGATGCCGGGCGCGGCGAAGGGCACGCGGCTGCCGACGGCGATCGCCGAGGTGGCGACGGCGGCGCCGAACTGGCCGGTGCGCGCACAGCGGCCGATGAGCGAGAAGGTCATGGCGCGGCATTGAAGGCGTGGCGCGTGCCCCTGTCCAGTTGCCGCGCCTTGCGCGGGCGGGCTGGCCGATCGGCATCGGTGCCTTGGCGGCAGTTCCGGTTGCGCGCCGGCGGCGGTGGTGCTGGCATGGCCCGCATGATGGATGTGCGATCCTTTGCGGCCTCGTTGCAGGAGGCGCTGCCCGCGCTGCTGGCGGATGCCGAGCGGGCGGTTTCGGTGGACAGCGGCAGCTACGATGCCGCCGGGGTGAATGCGGTGCAGGACCAGTGGGAGGCCCTGCTGCGCGGCATGGGGTTCGCGACAGAGCGCAGGCCGGTCGCGGGGTTCGGCGATCAGCTGACGGGGCGGCTTGCGCTGGGGAACGGGCCGCGCGTGCTGGTGCTCGGGCATGCCGATACAGTGTGGCCGCGGGGGACGGTCGCGGAGTGGCCGTTCCGGCGCGAGGGCGACCGCATCACCGGGCCGGGCGTGGGCGACATGAAGACCAATGTCGTGATGGCGCTGCATGTGATCCGCATGCTGCTGGCGCGCGGGCTGGCGGGGCTCGGCGGCATCACGGTGCTGACCGTGCCGGAGGAGGAGATCGGCAGCCCGCATAGTCGCGCCTGGATCGAGGCGGAGGCGCGGGAGGCCGATCTCTGCCTGACGCTCGAGCCGGCGCGGCCGGGCGGCGGCACGGTGATCGGGCGCGGCGCGATCGGCGCGGTGTATGTGCGCGCCGAGGGCGTGACGGCGCATTGCGGCGCGGCGCGCGAGCAGGGCGCGAGCGCGGTGGCGGCGCTGGCGCCGCTGGTCGCGGAGATCGAGGCGCTGTCGGATTTCGCGGCGGGGAATTACTCGACGGTCGGCATCTTCAGGGGCGGCAGCGCGCGGCAGGTGGTGCCGGACCGCGCGGAGCTGCATGTGGATCTGCGCGCGGCGGACGACGCGGTGGCGGATGCGCTGCTCGCGCGGGTGCGGGCGATCGCGGCGCGGGCGCCGGCGGATCCGCGCATCCGCGTGAGTGTCGAGGGCGGGTTCACGCGGCCTGCCTTCCCGACGCTGCCGGCGATGCGCGCGCTGTATGGGCTGGCGGAGGCGTTCGCGGGCGCACTGGGGGCGCCGATCTTCCCGCTGGTGTCGCGCGGCGGTTCGGACGGCGCCTTCGCGGCGCGGCTCGGCGTGCCGACGCTGGATGGGCTCGGGCCGGTGGCGCATGAGGTGTGCAGCCGGCGCGAATGGGTGGAGGTGTCGTCGATTCCGGTGCGCGGGGCGATCCTCGCCGGGCTGATTGCCGCCGCGGCCGAGGGACGCGCCTGACCGGCCTGCGCAGCGCCGGACCCAACGCCGAACCTCTCCGCGCGCGCCAAGTATCCAAAAAAAGGAGGGATGGGGTCTGGGGAAGGGAGTTCATCTCCCTTCCCCAGTCTTTCTCCGACACACCTCGTTGAAACCCGCCTGAAACCATCGCACCCGGCCGCGACATGGAACCGTAACGGGCGTGGCGTAGCTGCTGCCTCCACTCGAACGGATGGAGCGCCGTATGGCCCGCATCGATCTCTGGTTCCTGCTGCTGGCGACCGCCTGCCTGATCTGCGGCGTGGCGCTCGGCATCGGCATGGGAATCGCGCATGACTTCCACCTCGCGCCGGTGCACGCGCATCTGAACCTGCTGGGCTGGGCGTCGCTGGCGCTGTTCGGCCTGGTCTACCGCGCCTATCCGGCGATGGCGCGCGGCGTGCTGCCGCGGCTGCATCTCGGGCTCGCGGCGCCCTCGGCGGTGCTGTTTCCGGTGGGCATCTATCTCTCCATCGAGCAGCAGTCGCCGGGGGTGGCGATCGCCGCCTCGCTGCTGTGGTTCGCCGGCGTGGTGCTGTTCCTGATTGCGCTGGCGCGGCTTGCGCTGGGTGCGGCCGAGCCGCGCGCGATGGAGATGGCGCCGGCCGAGTAGGCGTCTTGCCGCCCGCGGCGGGGGTGCGACACTGGGCGCATCCTCACGTGGGGTGGGCGGATGGAATCGCGCGCCGGGCTCGGCACGCTGCTCGGGGTGTTCTTCAAGCTCGGCATGACGAGCTTCGGCGGCGGGCTTTCCGGCTGGATCCATCGCGAGGTGGTGGAGCGCCGCGGCTGGATGAGCGAGGAGGCCTTCCTCGCGAGTGTGGCCATCACCCAGGTGATGCCGGGGCCGAACGCGGTGAACCTGGCGCTGCATATCGGCATGCAGCTGCGCGGGGCGGCCGGGGCGGCGGTGGCGGGGTTCGGGATTCTCGGGCCGCCCTTCGGCTTCATCCTGGTGCTGGCGACGCTGTATCAGGGCGTGGCGGGCGCGCCGGTGGCGCGCGCGGTGCTGGCCGGGCTGGCCGCAGCGGGCCTCGGCATGACCTGCGTGATGGGCGCGCGCGGGGCGCGGCGGCTGCGCGGCGTGGCGCCGATCGGCGTCGCGGTCGCGACCTTCGGGGCGGTGGGGCTGCTGCGCTGGCCGATGATCCCCGTGGTGCTGGCGCTGGCGCCGGTGAGCATCGCACTGGCCTGGCGGGAGGCACGGCGTGGGCGCTGAGCGGCTGGTGGCGCTGGTGCTGGTGTTCGCGCCGCTGTCGCTGGTCTCGCTCGGCGGCGGGCCCAGCATCTTCGCGGAGATGCAGCGCCAGGCAGTGGAAGTGCATGGCTGGCTGACCGGGCCGCAATTCGTGGACCTGTTCGCGATCTCGCGCGCCGCACCGGGGCCGGGCTCCTTGATCGCGGCGCTGGTGGGGTGGCAGGCGGCGGGGTTCTGGGGCGCGCTGGTGGCGGCCTTGGCGCTGTATGTGCCGTCGTCGCTGCTGGTCTGCGGCGCCGGGCTGTGGTGGCGGCGCGGGGGCGAATCCGTGCTGCGCAAGGCGGTGGAGCGCGGGCTGGCGCCGATCGCGGTGGGGCTGATCTTCGCCGGCGTGCTGAGCCTGATGCAGGCGGATGGGGCGGGGTTCGTGGAGGTTGTCACGACGCTCGTCTGCGCCGCCGCGCTGTATGGGACGCGGGTGAGCCCGTATGTGGTGATGGGTGTCGTCGCGGCGGTGTACGCGGGGCTGTTCGCCTTGGGCGTGGGGCTGCGTTGAGGCGCGGTGTGCGGGTACTCGGGGGTTGGACACTGGGGCGGGAGTGAACTCCCGCCCCAGACCCCACCCTCCTTTTTTGGGGGACTTTGGCGAGCGCGGGTGGGGAGGGAGTACCGGGCGGTCTTCATGGGTCCGTGGCAAGGGGTAGCGGCCGATGGCGGGGCAACGCGGCGCGGTGATCGGTACGGGATGGCCGTAGCGAAGCAGCCACCGCTGTCCGCGATTCCGGTCCCTCCGTCGAACCCTCATGAACCTCGACGGCACTCGGCTTGACCCGGAACCACGCGGCATAGAGTGCGGGAAGGAAGAGCAGGATCAGCACCGTGCCTGCCGCCGTGCCGCCGATCAGCGTATAGGCCATCGATCCCCAGAAGACCGAGTGCGTCAGAGGGATGAAGGCGAGCACAGCGGCAAGCGCGGTCAGGATCACCGGCCGCGTGCGTTGCACCGTCGCCTCGATGACCGCGTGATAGTCGTCGAGGCCGGCCGCGCGGTTCTCCTTGATCTGTTCGGTCAGGATCAGCGTGTTGCGCATCAGGATTCCGGCCAGCCCTATCAGGCCCAGGATGGCGTTGAATCCGAAGGGCTGGTTGAAGGCGAGCAGCATCGGCACGACGCCGACGAGCCCAAGGGGTGCGGTCAGCAGCACCATGGTCATGGTCGAGAAGGATCGCACCTGGAGCATGATGACGATCAGCGTGGCGGCGATCATGGCCGGGAAGACCTTGCCCAGCGCCACATTGGCCTTGGTGGCTTCCTCGATGGATCCGCCGAGTTCGATCCGGTAGCCCGCCGGAAGCGATGCGATCAGCGGCTGAAGGGCCGTCATGATCTGCTTGGAGACCTCGGGCGGTTGGGTCGCCTCATTGATGTCCGAGCGGATGGTGATGACGGGCGTGCGATCACGGCGCTTCAGGATCGGCTCTTCCAGGCGGAGTTCCGAATGGCCGATCTGGTCGAGCGGAACCTGCCGACCGTCCCGGCTCATCAGCGAGAAATCGGCGAGCCGCGCCGGATCCAGCCGCTCGCCGCCGGCGCTGCGGGCAACGATGGGGACATTGCGGATGTCCTCGCGGACCTGCGTGACGGCGATGCCGGTGAGCAGGAATTGGAGTTGCTGGCCCGCCTCCGCCGGCGAGAGGCCGATGAGGTTCAGCCGGGCCTGATCGGGGACGAAGCGAAGCACCGGCATGCGATTGCCCCAATCGCGATTGGCCTGCCGCACATCCGCCACGCCCCGCATGATGTCGAGTGCCCTTTCGGAGATGCCGTACAGCTGTGCCGGGTCAGGCCCGACCACCCGGAACTCCACCGGGAACGGCGTATAGGGTCCGAACACAAGCTGAGTGACACGCACATGGGCTTCGGGTGCAAGCCCCTGCGACACCGCCTCGCGGAGCCGGTGTTTCAAGGCCTCGCGCGCCTCCGCGTTCGGCGTGAGCACGACGATCTTGGCGAAGGCGGGATCGGGCAGTTCCGGCGCCATCGCGAAGAAGAAGCGGGGCGCGCCCTGTCCGACATGGCTCGTGACGATCCTGGCCTCGGGCTGATTCACCAGCCAGCGTTCGAGCGTCTCGACCGTGGCGGTCGTGGTCTCGATGCTGGTGCCTTGCGGCAGGCGAACCTCGACCAGCACTTCGGGGCGGTCGGATGTCGGGAAGAATTGCTGCTTGAGCGCGCCCATGCCGACGCCGGACAGCGCGAAGGCAATGACAACGATGCCGCAGGTCACGAATTTGTGGCGCACGGCGAAGGTGATGAGCCGTCGCAGGCGCCGATAGTTCGGTGTGTCGTAGATGGCGTGGTGACCGCCCCCGACCGGCTTGATCGCGGGCAGCAGCTTGACGCCAAGATAGGGCGTGAAGATCACCGCGACGATCCAGGAGACAATGAGGGCGAAGCCGACGATCCAGAAGATGTTGCCGGCATACTCGCCTGCCGTCGAGCGCGCGAAGCCCACCGGCAGGAACCCTGCGATCGTCACGAGGGTGCCGGACAGCATCGGCGCTGCCGTGTGGCTCCACGCATAGGCGGCCGCCTTGATGCGGTCCATCCCCTCTTCCATCTTCACCACCATCACCTCGATCGCGATGATGGCGTCGTCCACCAGAAGGCCGAGCGCGAGGATGAGCGCGCCCAGCGTGATGCGGTCGAAGAACCGGCCGGTCTCCAGCATGATGAGGAACACGACGGCGAGCGTCAGCGGCACGGCAGCAGCCACCACGATGCCGACGCGCCAGCCGAGGCTGAGCAGGCTCACCAGCAGCACCACGCCGAGCGCCATGGCGAACTTCATCATGAATTCGTCGACGGCCGAGGTGATGTTGACGGCCTGGTCGGTCACCTTGTCGAGCGTCATCCCGAGCGGCAGCGTTTGCGCGATCGTCGCCGTCCTGCCCTCGAGCGCCCGGCCGAGAGCGAGGCCGTCCCACCCTTCCTGCATGACAACGGCGAGCATGATGGTGGGCTCGCCCTGGTGTCGGATGATGTAGGTGGGAGGATCCTCATAGCCGCGGCGGACCTCGGCCAGGTCGGAGAGCTTCAGCGTTCGCCCCGCAGCGACGATGGGCGTGTCGGCGATGGCCTCGACACTGTCATAGGCGCCATCGATCCGGATGAAGACGCGCGGCCCTCGCGTGTCGATCGAGCCTGCCGGCGTGACGGCGTTCTGCCGCTGCAAGGCGGCAACGATGTCCTGTGCCGACACGCCGAGGGTCGCCAGCCTGACGTAGGAGAATTCGACGAAGATCTGTTCGGGACGTTCGCCGAGGATGTTGATCTTTCGGACGCCTGGCACGTGCAGGAGGTCCTGGCGGATCACCTCGGCCTGCCTCGCCAGTTCCCGCATCGGCATGCCCCTGGCCCTGAGGGCATAGAGCGCGAAGCTCACATCCGAGTATTCGTCGTTGACGAAGGGGCCGAGCACGCCCGGTGGCAGGTTGCGCGCTTCGTCCCCGAGCTTCTTGCGCGCCTGGTAGAACTCCTCCTGCACGACGGATGGCGGCGTGCTGTCCCTCAGCGTGACGGTCATGTAGGCAAAGCCTGGCCGCGTGGTCGTCTCGACCCGGTCGTACCAGGTGAGTTCCTGCAGCCGTTTCTCCAGCCGTTCGGCGACGAGGTCCTGCATCTCGCGCGCCGTCGCCCCCGGCCATGCGACGGTGACCGTCAGCGTCTTGATCGTGAAGTTGGGGTCCTCCGCCCGGCCGAGCGCAAAGAAGGCGTAGGCGCCCGCGGCCACCAGCAGGAGGATGGAAAACAGGGTGACAGCCCGCTCGCGAACCGCGATCGCGGAAAGATTGAGGCTCATCGGTTGGCCACTCCTATTTCCTCGACGTTCGTCCTGATGCTCGCGCCAGGAGGTGGGCGCCGAGTGAACCGCGCTTGCCTAAAAGGCGTGGGCCTCTGCTGCGTCCCTGCTAGCTCACGATCTGTTCGGCGACAGCTTCTTCGAGGCCGGCTGCGGCCTGGGCGGCAAGTGCATGGGCCGCTGCTTGTGAATCTTGAAATTCCTCGAGTGCATGGACTCTCCCCCACCGCAGGGTGAACACGTGGAGACCACGGTTGACGTAAGACGCGTCGCCGTTGAGCAGCGTTGCGGTGCCATCCCACTGCGCAAACACGGTGGTATGCCCCGGCCAGCCCTTCACCCAGATGTTGTTGACGGTGATATGGAGAGTGGGCAGGACGCGGCCGAGGCGCTCAAACCAGCGGCGCAGGGCTTCCTTGTCGTGGCGCTCACCACCTAGCGCGTGGGCACCGGAAACGCGGTGATGGACATGCGACGCGACTGCTTTTACCGCCTTATCCCAGCGATGATTGTTGACGTGGTCGAAGGTCTTTCGGATTTCTTTCTTGACAATGTAACTGTATAGCATTGGGCTTCTCCAACCCGCGATCGCGGAAAGATCGAGGCTCATCAGTTGCCCCTGATTTCGGAAGCAGTCCTGACGCGGGCGCCCTCCTGCAGGAGATGAGCGCCGAGCGCGACAATCGGATCGCCGGCGTCCAGTCCGGAGATCACGGCGCTTTCGCCGCTCACTCGAACGAGCGCGACGGGGCGAAAGCGGACAGTCGAGGTGGCGCGATCCAAGGCCCAGACGCCGCTCCTGCGGCCGTCGTCGAGCACGGCTCCCAGCGGCACCTGGACTTCCGGCTGGCTTGCCTCGCCTGCAAGCCGAATGGTGACTGTCGCGCCGAGCGGTGCCGCCGCGGCCTCGCCGCCGAGCACATAGCGGGCCTCATAGGTACGGGTCTGAGCATCGGCGGAATCCGACAACTGCCGGAGATGCGCGGCGTAGCGACGGCCGTCGCTCCCATACAGGCTGGCTTCGGCCGCCGAGCCGATCGCCGGCCGAATGGTTTCGGGAAGCGCGACCACCGCTTCGCGGGGGCCGGCTTGGGCAAGCCGAACCACGGTCTGGCCGGCGGAGACGACCTGTCCCGGCTCGCCGAGCGTTTCGACCACCGTTCCGTCGGCGTCTGCGAGGAGGACTGAGTAGGTCGCCTCGTTCTCGGCGACCCGCGCATCGGCTTCAGCGGCGGCGAGTTGCGCCTTGGCTGCATCAGACGCGGCTCTCGCCTGCTCATAGCGCTGTCGGGAGGCCCACCCGCTGTTGAGCAGACTGGCGTATCGCCGTTCATCCGCCTCCAACTGAACGACAGCTGCGCGTGCCGCAGCGACGGCGTTGCGCTTCGCCGTCAGCGCAAGGCGAAGATCGGTTTCGTCAATCCGCATCAACGGCTGACCCGCTTGGACCTGCTGACCGACATTCACCAGCCGTTCCACGATCTTGCCGGCGACGCGAAAGCCGAGATTGCTCTGCACCCTGGCGGCAATCACGCCCGTGAAGCGGCGTTCGGATGCGGCGACCTGCGTTGCCGTCGCCAGCCTCACGATGGGAGCTTCCAGCCTGGGGTCGCTTACCGCGGAGGCCGCCGGCGTGTGCATCGTGACCGCGACGAAGGCCGCAGCCCCCGACGCCGCGACCAGGAAGCTTCCTACCACGATGACGATTCTATTGCCCTTGCGCATCGCTTGCCGCCATTTAGATTGCGTTCGCACTCTATGTCTCATATAGATGTCGAACGAAAGCTAATTTATGAGGTGCACCATGCGCGTCAGTCGCGCTCAGGCTGAGGAAAACCGGCAGACGGTGATCGAGGTGGCGAGCCGTCTCTTTCGGGAGCACGGCTTCGACGGGATTGGCCTGAAGGACCTGATGGCGGGTGCCGGGCTGACCCAGGGGGCGTTCTACAAGCAGTTCGCGTCCAAGGACGACTTGGTGGCGCAGGCATCCAGGCGAGCGTTGGAGAGCGCCTTCCGCCGATGGTCGGCCGCAGCGGCAGCGAAGCCGGACGCCCCGCTTGAGGCGGTGATCGCCTTCTATCTCAGCATGGATCATCGCGCCGAAAGGATGGAGGGCTGCCCGGTCGTGGCGCTCGGCTCGGATGCCGCCCGGCAGGGGATCGAGGTGAAGGCGTCCTTCGAAGCGGGGATCAGGAAATACCTCGAGATGCTCGGCAACTGGCTTGGCGACGCCGACGGCGATGAGCCCAGTCGGAAGGCCATGGCCATTCTCTCGACCATGGTCGGTGCGGTGGTCCTCTCGCGGGCGGTCAATGACGAGCGGCTGTCAAAGCAGTTCCTGCAAGCGGCTGCCGAGAGCGTGCTGGCCGGGACATCCGCCGGCGATGGCCAGGAGGGGCCGCTGCAGTGACGATCTCGGCATTTTCGACCGCAAGCCCCGCGCGGTCCGGGCGCCGTCCGACGGGGATTGCGCCAGCAGCGGCCGATCGGGGTCGCTCCGATGTGGAATGGAACCCATGATCCTGATGACGTTGGCGGCCGGCAGCCTCGCGCTCTCCCTGCGGGCCAGCGCGGCCGGCCCGCAAAAGGTCGGACCTCTCCGCCCCCTCGCCGCGTCGGTCTCCGCCGGCCATCCCGCTGCCGCGCGCTTGTGCCCGCTGGACGACCATGTCTTCGCCTTCGGCGACGCCAGGGCCGTCGTCCACTACACGCATGAATCTGACGCGGAAGGGGCCGATGTCGTCCGGGTGGTCACCACCATCGTGGCTACCGAGGGCGCCGGCGCACCGGGCCGGTTCGTGAGCTACCTCTCGCCCGCGCAAGAGATGGAGGTCCCGGTTGGGGGTGCGGTCGGCACGGATCCGGCCAGGCTCGAGTTTGTCTTTGACGGCGATTTCCTAAGCGTTCGGTCTGTTCCGCTCCAGAGGTTGGCGCACCTGGGTACCGAAAGGCCGATCGTCAGCTCACGGGCCAGCAACTGACATTCGCTTGCCGCGCAGATGCGTGCAGGACCGCACGACTTGATTTAATCCCCCGCGGGGTCCGGGGGGCGCGTCCGCCCCCCGGCGGGAGGGTGTGGGAGGGCGGCGCCCTCCCACGCAGCTCTCAGCTGCCCCGAAGTGCGGGCATGGTGAGGGCGTTGGCAATCTGGGACTATATTCCCAGAGCCCCGGCCACGTCAAGCCCCAGCCACAGCCTCCATCTCCACCCCCACCCACAGGCCATGATTCCCCCCGCCGAGGATCACGCCGCGGAGCGGGCTGACGTCGGCGAAGTCGCGGCCCCAGCCGAGCACGACGTGCTCGTCGCGGACCACCAGGTCGTTGGTCGGGTCCAGATCCACCCAGCCGTGCTCGGCGCCGAGCCAGGCGCCGACCCAGGCGTGGGACTGGTCGGCGCCGCGGAGTGCGGTGCCGCCGGGGGGCGGGCGGGTGCGGATGTAGCCGGAGACGTAGCGTGCCGGCAGGCCGAGGCCGCGGATGCCGGCGATCATGACATGGGCGAAGTCCTGGCAGACGCCGCTGCGGCCGGCCATCACCTCGGCGATGCCGGTGTGCGGGCCGGTGATGCCGGTGCGGTAGGCGAAGTCGCGGCGGATGCGGCTGGTGAGGTCGAGCAGGCCGGCGAGGATCGGGCGGCCGGCGGGGAAGGAGCCGGCGGCGTAGGCGGTGGCGGCGGGGAGGATGGGGGCGAGCGGGCTCGGGAAGAGGAATTCGGCGGCGTCAGAGGCGGGTGCCGTGGCGGCGATGTGGTCCCAGGGGGCGGTCGAATCCGCGGGGGGCGGGTCGGGGAAGCGGACCTCGACCAGGGCTTCGGTGACGACCTCGAAGCGCTCGTGGGGAATTTCGAGGAAGATGCGGGTCGCGGTGTTGCCGAAGTGGTCGGGGGCGTCGCTGCGATGGGTGGGGGACGGCGTGACCGAGAGTTTCGCGGCGGCGACCTGCTGGGCGGGGAGGCTGCGCGGGGTCAGGTGCAGCAGGTGGGCGGCGAGGTCCACCGGCTGGGCGTAGGCGTAGCTCGTGGTGTGGCGGATGCGGTAGATCATGCCGCGCCGCGCAGCGCCGGCTCGGCGCCTTCGAGGCCGAGCGCCTGGGCGGCGGGCAGCAGCGCGAAGTAGCGGCGGGTGACGAGGTCGGAGAGGTTGGCGATGCGCGCCGCCAGGGCCTCGAGGTGTGGCGGCAGGCCGGCGGCGGCGATCGCCTGGTCGGGCGCGTCGCCGACGGCGACGACGAGGTCGGCGGCCTGGCCGATCATCTCCTCGACGGTCGTGGCGAGGTCGCGGTCGGCGGGGCCGGCGACCTCTTCCAGGATGCGCTGCATGGCGAGGAGCTGGAAGGTGAGGCCGCGCGGGTTGCTGTCGTCGGCGAGGACGAGGTCGAGCGCGGGGGCGGGCTGCAGGACCGTGAGGTAGCGGCTGCGGTAGGTGATGACGCTGTCGCAGAGCTCGAGGATGAGGCGCAGGCCCCCTTCGATGCGGGCGGGCGGCTGGTCGAGGGCGAAGCCGATTTCCACGGCGACGGCCTGGGCGCGCTCGACGCGGCGGCCGAGGTCCAGGAACAGCCAGCCGCCGCCGCGCACCATGTTCTCCGCCGCCATGCCGGCGACGATGGTGGAGAAGCGGATGACGGTCGCCATGGCGGTGGCGAGGCTGTCGCCGCGCTCGCCGGCGGCGGCGATGTCGCGCTGGGCGTCGCGCAGCGCGCGGGTGTAGGCGCCGTACATGTCGGCGGTGAGGCGCTCGCGCGTCATGGCGATGAGGTTGCCGATGCGCGCGGCCATGTCGTCCACGGCGCCGCCGGCGCGGAGCGCGCGCTGGATGGCGTTGGCGAGCTGGCCGGTGTTGCCGAGGCTGCCGGTGTCCTCCGGGCCGACCAGGCCGGCCTGCTTGAGGCAGCGGGAGAGGGCGGCGAGCTCGGTGGCCTCGCGCGGCAGGGCGACGCCGCGCTCGATGCGGGCGGCGGTGGCGCGGATGAGGCGGGCGGCGCGCTCGAAGCGCTCGGTGTAGCGGCCGAGCCAGAACAGGTTGTCGGCGAGGCGGGAGGGCAGCGCGCCGCGGGCGCGGCGGATGGGGAGCGGCGGCAGGCTGAGGGCGGCGGGGCCGATGATGTCGGTGCCTTCGTCGCTCAGCACCCAGACATCCTTGGAGAGGCCGAAGAGCGGCAGGGCGCCGCCGAGGGCGGCACCTTCGCCGATGCGGGCGAGGCCGCCGGGCATGGCGCGCCAGCCGCTGCCGTCGAACACGGTGAAGAGGCGGAGGGCCAGGGGGCGCGGGATGAGGCCGTCGGTGCCGACGCAGGGGACCACCGAGGGGATGGGCGGCGCCATCGCGGCGAAATCGGCGGGGCGGGCGCGGATCTCGGGGAGGAGGGCGGCGGCTTCGAGGGGGGCGGGGGCGGGCGGCTTGCCGTCCATCGCGGGGCGCAGCAGCCAGGCGGAGGGGTCGGCGAGGATTCTTGTGCGGGCGCCGGGGTCGCCGAGCCAGCTGGTCTCGAAGCCGGGGAGCAGGAGGGGCTCGCCGAGGAGGTGTTCGGCGAGGGCGGGGAGGAAGGCGGCGAGGGCCGGGGCCTCGACGGCGCCGCTGCCGGGGGCGTTGAGGATGCGCACCGCGCCGGCGGCCCAGGCTTCGAGCAGGCCGGGCACGCCTTCGGTGCCGGAGGCGGCGAATTCGAGCGGGTCCAGGGAGGGGCCGGGGAGGCGCGAGAGGAGGACGTCCACGCGCTGGAGGCCCTGGAGGGTCTTGAGGAAGACCGCGCCGCCACGGACGGTGAGGTCGGCGGATTCCACCAGGGCGCAGGACAGCTCGCGCGAGAGGAGCAGGTCCTCGAACCAGCGGACATGGCTGGTGCCGCGGGTAAGGACGGCGATGGCGGGGTCGCCGCTGGTGGCGGGGGCGGCGCGCTGGAGGGCGTCCTGCCAGAGGTCGAAGAAGGGGCGGAGCGAGCGGACCTGGGAGCGGCGGAAGCTTTCCGGCATGACGCGCGCGAGGATGCGGCGGTTCTCGCGGGCGAGGCCGATGCCGGCGGGGGCGGCGGTGCGGTCGGCGAGGACGCGCCAGCGGCCGTCGGGGGTGCGGACGAGATCGGCGGCGTAGAGGTGGAGGTGGGGGTGCCGGCGCGGCTCGCCCTGGCGGCGGCAGGGGCGGAGGAATTCGGGGTTGGCGAAGGCGAGCGCCGGGGGGAGCAGGCCGCGGGCGATCAGGTGTTGGGGGCCGTAGAGGTCGGCGAGGATCAGCTCGAGCAGGCGGGCGCGCTGGGCGAGGCCTTCCTCGAGGGCGGCGAACTCGCCGGCGGGGAGGAGCAGCGGCAGCGGGTCGCAGCCCCAGACGCCGTCCTTGGTGCTGCGGCCGGGGAGCAGGCCGCGCACGCCTTCGTCCTCCAGCGCGCGGTCGAGGCGGCGGGCGCGCTCGGCGAGGGTGGCGGTGCCGAGGCTGCCGATGATGCCGAGCAGGTTGCGCCAGTGCCCGCGCACCCTGCCCTGCCCGTCCACCATTTCATCGAGAGGCGTCGCCGCGTGATCAGCCATACCGTCGGAGGTCGAGAGTACAGGGGTGCTCGAGGCCCGGCGGGGCGTCGCGCGGCACCATACTCCCAGGGGTGTGGCCGAATGGGAAGAAGCGGGCGCGGCGGCGCGCTTCCGCCTCGGCGGCGTTGACCGGGTAGGTCTCGTAGTGGCGGCCGCCAGGGTGGGCGACGTGGTGGGTGAGGCCGCCGAGGCTGCGGCCGGTCCAGGTATCGAAGACGTCGAAGATCAGGGGGGATTGCATGCGGATGGTGGGATGGAGCGCGGAGGGCGGGTCCCAGGCCTTGAAGCGCACGCCGGCGACGTATTCGCCCTGGCGCTCGGTGGCGCGGAGCGGCACGGCGATGCCGTTGACCGCCAGGGTGTAGCGGCCGTCCACCCAGTTGGCGACGCGGGCCTGCACGCGCTCGGCGGAGGAATCGACGTAACGCGCGGTGCCGCCGGCGACGTTCTCCTCGCCGAGGACGTGCCAGGGTTCGAGGGCGTGGCGGAGCTCCAGGTGGATGTCGCGGATGGGGACTTCGCCGATGACGGGGAAGCGGAAGGCGAAGTGGGGATCGAACCATGCGGGGTCGAGGGGCGCGCCCAATTCGCGGAGCTCCTCGATGACGTCGGCGAAATCCTGGGCGGCGTAGTGGGGGAGCATGAACTGGTCGTGCAGCCGCGTGCCCCAGCGGACCAAGCGGCGTTCGTAGGGGCGCTCCCAGAAGGCGGCGACCGCGGCGCGCATCAGCAGCATCTGGGCTGCGGACATCTGGGCGTGGGGCGGCATCTCGAAGGCGCGGAACTCGACCAGGCCGCGGCGGCCGGAGGCGCTGCCGGGGTCGTACATCTTGTCGATGCAGAACTCGGTGCGGTGGCCGTTGCCGGTCATGTCGCAGAGGATGTTGCGGAACAGCCGGTCGGTGAGCCAGGGCGGGGTCTGTTGGTTGGCGTCGATCTGGGCGAAGGCGATTTCCAGCTCGCGCAGGCTGTCCTGGCGCGCCTCGTCGATGCGCGGGTGCTGGCTGGTGGGGCCGATGAAGAGGCCGCTGAAGAGGTACGAAAGGCTCGGATGGTTGTGCCAGAAGCCGAGCAGCGACTTCAGCAGGTCCGGGCGGCGGAGGAAGGGGCTTTCCGCCGGGGTGGTGCCGCCCATGACGACGTGGTTGCCGCCGCCGGTGCCGACATGGCGGCCGTCCAGCATGAACTTCTCCGCGCCCAGACCTTCCTGGCGGGCGGCGTCGTAGAGCTGCTCGGTGCGCTCCACCATCTCGTTCCAGCTGGTGGCGGGGTGGATGTTGACCTCGATGACGCCGGGGTCGGGGGTGACGGAGAAATGGAGCAGGCGCGGGTCGTGGGGCGGGAGATAGCCTTCGAGGATGACCTTGCGGCCGGTTTCCGCCGCGGTCGCCTCGAGCGCCGCGGCGAGGTCGAGCCAGTCCTCGGCGCCGTAGAGCGGCGGGAGGAAGACGTGGAGCAGGCCGTTCCTCGATTCGACCGTCAGCGCGGTGCGGACGAGACCGGGGTCGGACTGGCCGATGACCGGCAGCTCCTGCGGCTGCGGGCGGAAGGCTTCGATTCCGGAGGCGGTGTGCTCGCCGGGGCGGCCCTGGCCCATCAGACGCTGGAGCAGCGCGTCGGGGTCCTGCCCGGCGCGCAGCGCGCGCTGGGCGGCGAGGGTGGCGTGGGGCGGCAGCGGGTCGCGCGGAGCGAAGGGGTCGGGTTCGTGGTCCGCGACGCGGATCGCGTCCTCCTCGCTCATCCAGGGCAGCGCGGCGAGCGGGAGGCGCAGGCCGATCGGGCTGTCGCCGGGGATCAGGAAGAGGTGCTCGCCGCGGAAGAACCAAGGGCCGGATTGCCAGCGGCGCATGCCGTCCTGGATGACGCGGCGGAGGGGGAGGACGGAACCGACCTCTGACGCCAGCCCCTGGCCGAACACCTTGGCCAGGCGGTCGCGTTCGAGCGTGTCGCGCAGCTTCGCGTCCTCGACCACGACATTGGCGGGGAGGCGCTGCTCGCGCCAGAGATAGTAGTGGATGTCCTCATGGGCGGGCTGGACCAGGGCAGGGTCCACCTGCAGGCGCTCGGCGAGGAGCTGGGCGAAGCGGGCGGCGTCCTGCGGCGTGGCGTCACCGGTGTCGTCGTCGGCGGCGAGCAGGGCGGGGTCGCGCCAGACCGGCTCGCCATCGGCGCGCCAGTGGGAATAGAGGGCCCAGCGGGGGAGCTGCTCGCCGGGGTACTGCTTGCCCATGGCGTATTGCAGGGCGGCGCCGGGGGACCACAGGGCGGCGAGGCGGCGCAGCAGGCGGCCGGCGAAGCGGCGCTTGGTGGGGCCGTGGGCGTCGATGTTCCACTCCGCCGCGTCGCGGTCGGACTGGGCGACGAAGGTGGGCTCGCCGCCCATCGTCAGCCGGACATTGCCCGCCGCGAGCTGGCGGTCCACGCGCTCGCCGGCCTCGCGGATCGCCGACCAGGTCGTGTCGGCGTAGGGCTTGGTGACGCGCGGGGTCTCGCGCACGCGGCGGACCGACATGGCGAAGGAGAAGTCGGTCTCCGCCTTCTCGGCCAGGCCGGAGATCGGGGCGGCGGAGGCGGGCTCGGGGGTCGCGGCGAGCGGGATGTGGCCCTCGCCGGTGAACAGGGCGGAGGTGGCGTCGAGGCCGATCCAGCCGGCGCCGGGGAGATACACTTCCGCCCAGGCGTGGAGGTCGGTGAAGTCGGCGCTCGGGCCCTCCGGGCCCTCCAGCGGCTTCTGGTCGGCGACGAGCTGGATCAGGTAGCCGGAGACGAAGCGCGCGGCATAGCCGAGGCGGCGCAGCAGCTGGACCAGCAGCCAGGCGGAATCGCGGCAGGAGCCGCGGCCGTTGGCGAGGGTCTCCTCGGGCGACCAGACCCCGGGTTCCATGCGGACGATGTAGCTGACGCGCTGCTGGACCCGCTGGTTGATGGCGACCAGCATGTCCACCGTGCGCTGCTCATGCTGCGGGATGTCCGCGAGCAGCGCGCCGAGCAGGGGACCGAGCGGGTCCATGCGGCGGAACGGGGCGAGCTCGTGCTCGAGCACGGGGTCGTAGGCGAAGGGCCAGGTCTCGGCCTCGGGCTCGAGGAAGAAGTCGAAGGGGTTGATCGTCGCCATGTCGGCGACGAGGTCCACGGTGACGTCGAAATGCGTGACGCGCTCGGGGAAGACCAGGCGGGCGAGGAAATTGCCCTGCGGGTCCTGCTGCCAATTCAGGAAGTGTGGCTTGGGCTCGATCTTGAGGGCGTAGGAGAGGATGGGGGTGCGGCTGTGCGGCGCCGGGCGCAGCCGGATGGTCTGCGGGCCGAGGGCGATCGCACGGTCGTAGCGGTAGGCGGTGCGGTGGGTCAGGCCGACATGGATGGACATGAGGCGGGGGCATCGCTGCTGGCTGCTGTGGGTGCTGCATTAGCGAAGGGCGGGCCGGGTGGTCCAGGCAAGGGTGCGCGTGTTGCGCGCGGATCAGCGGCGCGCGCGGCGCGTTTCGCCGCGTTGGTGGGCAGGGTGATGAGAAGGAGGGCAGGACGGGCCACCCGGTCCGGGTCCGCAAAGAGTGACTCGTCGCCTGCGGACGACAAGCGGCATGGTTCGCCACGCAGGTCGCCGACGACGCAACAAGCGCTGCAAAGAGCGGCACGATGGGGAGGAACGGGCCATGACAGGATCGGTCGGGATGCACGCGCGCATGCCGCGGCGTGCTGCCATCGGCGCCATCGCCGGTGTGATCGGCGCCTCGGCTGTTGGGCTGCCGCGCATCGGCCATGCGCAGCGTGGCGCGGAATGGCCGAGCCAGCCGGTGCGTTACATCAACCCCTTCCCGCCCGGGGGCGCGACCGACACGCTCGCGCGGATCTGGTGCGGCACGATGAGCGAGATCGCCGGCCAGCAATTCCTGGTGGAGAACCGTAGCGGGTCCGGCGGTCTGGTGGGTGTCGAGGCGATCGCGCGGTCGCGGCCCGACGGCTACACGGTCGGCATGGCGGGCGCGAACACGCATGCGATCGCACCGACGCTGTATGCGCGGCTGCCCTTCGACCCTGTCAGGGATTTCACGATGGTTTCCGGCCTTTGGCGGTGGCCCTCGGTGCTGATCGTGAACAACGATGTGCCGGCGCGGAGCCTGCCGGAGCTCATCGCGCTCGTACGACGCGAGCCGGGGAAATACGCCTACGCCACGTCGGGCCTCAGCACGTCGATGTACATCCTGGGCGAGTTGCTGAAGCGACTGGCCGGACTGGACATGGTGCATGTCGGCTATCGCGGCGGGCAGGCGGCGCTGCTCGACCTGATCGGGGGGCGCGTGCAGGTGCAGATAGATGCGATCTCCGGGCCGCTGCAGGCGATCCGCGAGGGCAAGGTGCGGGCGCTGGCGGTGATCGGGCCGGAACGCAGCCCGGCGCTGCCGGATGTGCCGGCGGCCAAGGAGACCATTCCGGAACTCGACTACAGCGGCTGGGCGGCGCTGTGCGGGCCGGCGGGCATCCCGGATCCGGTCGTGCAGCGCCTCTCCGCGCTGACGAAGCGGGCCCTGGAAACTTCCGAGCTGGTCCGCAGGTTCCTGGAGCTCGGGGCCACGACCTTCTGGACCACGCCGGAGGAGATCACGGCCATACGGGCGCGGGACGAAGTGCGGCTGGCGCCGCTGGTGCGAGCGAGCGGGGCGCGGGTGGAGTGAGGCTCGCCGCGCGTCGAGCTCAGGCGACCGCCTCCTCGAGGAAGCTCTGCACGGCCTGGAACAGCGCGCCGCGGTTGCGCTCCATCATGATGAAGTGGCTGCCCTGGGCGATGACGACGAGGCGCTTGCCGGGCGAATTGGCCAGCAGGCCGAACATTGCATCAGCGAAGGCTGGGCCGGACGGTCCTGGACGGTCGGTTGGCGCGTGGATCAGGCGGTGCGCGTGACGGGCTTCGCCGCGTTGGTGGGCAGGGTGATGAGAAGGAGGGCAGAGGCGCGCGTTTGCCGGAGGCTCCCAGGGTCCCGATCCGGGTCCGCAAAGAGTGACTCGCCACCTGCGCGGGACAGGACACATCATTCCGGCGGCACCTGAAATGCGCAGCAGCAGGGAGGCTCGCCATGAAGGGCATCACCTCGCGACTGATTCTGGGTGCGGTGCTGATGCTGACACCGCTCGCGACCATGCCGGCGGGAATGGCAGGCGCGAATGCCGAGACCTTGTCGCAGACAAGCAGCGAGGTGCGCCTGTACCTCTACTTCCGGGTCCCGGAGGAGGCGGCGCAGCGCCTGCTGCCAGCTGGCTGGCAACCGGCGCCGATCGCATCCGGACCGGCGCAGGGCGCGAATTTCGGGCTGATCTTCATTGATGCGATGAGCGTGCAGGACGCTCAGGGCCGACCGGTCGGCAGCGGTTCGAACCGCGCTGTCGTGGCCTTCGTGCCGGCGCGGAACCCGAGCAGCGCCGCGGCAGGCCCCATGATCATCCTGGGCTTCTCGGACGACCCGGCGGGCGCGCCGGGCGCATATGGCGTCTATGGTCCTGCACAGGTGCGGACCGAGCGGAGGATCAGTGTCGGACCAGGGGGCGAGCGGCGCGCCGAAGAGACATGGGGCGTCTCGGCGGCCGGCGGGGACGAGCGGCTGGAGCTCCGCCTGCGCTACACGGCTTCCAGGCCGAGCCGCGCCAATCTGGAGAGCAAGGTTTATTCGGCCCGCAACGCGGAGTTCTACCGGATCTACCGCGTGGATCAGGGCAATGATTTCCTGCGCGGTGCCGGGTTGAACCGCGTGGAGGAACTCGAGTTCCGTGCCTCCGGGGCGCGGCTGCGCACGGTCCTGGATGGATCTGAAGAGCTGGTCGGCGTTCTCAGCGTGCCTTGGTACGTGCGCCAGGTGTTCCTGCCGTAGAGGACGACCCGTCCCATCCTTCATGGCCGGCTCACTTCGGTGCGCCCCGGCTGGTCAGGCGGGCCGCATCGGCCTTTACTCGGCGTGTCCGAGAAAGGGAGCGAACGGCAATGGAGCTGGTGATCCGCGGCGGCATCGTGGTGGACGGCACCGGGGCGCCCGGCTTCGAGGCCGATGTCGGGATCGTAGGCGGGCGCATCGCCGCCATCGGCCGCGTCGCCTCGCGCGAGGCGGAGGAGATCGACGCGCGCGGCAAGCTGGTGACGCCGGGCTTCGTGGATGTCCACACCCATTACGACGGCCAGGCGGTGTGGGATTCGCACCTGGCCCCCTCCGCCTGGCACGGCGTCACCACCGCGGTGATGGGCAATTGCGGCGTCGGCTTCGCGCCCTGCCGCGCGGCCGACCGCGACAAGCTGATCGAGCTCATGGAAGGGGTCGAGGACATCCCCGCCCCTGCCCTGCACGAAGGCCTCGATTGGCGGTGGGAGAGCTTCCCGGACTATCTCGACGTGCTGGAGCGCAAGCCGCGCGACATCGACATCGCCGCCCTGCTGCCGCATGGCGCGGTGCGCGTGCACGTGATGGGCGAGCGCGCCATGCGGCTGGAGCCGGCGAACCAGGCCGATGTCGCCGCGATGCGCGCCATCACCGCGGAGGCGGTGCGCGCGGGGGCGCTGGGCTTCTCGACCTCGCGGACGATCAGCCACAAAACGCTGAAGGGCGATCCGACCCCGACGCTGCGGGCGGGCGAGGCGGAGCTCGCGGGCATCGCGGAGGGGCTGCGCGAGGGCGGCGGCGGGCTCCTGGAGCTGGTGTCGGACTGGAACACGCCCGATCCCGCGACCGAATTCGCCATGGTGCGGCGGGTGGCGGAAGCGTCCGGCCAGCCGGTGCTGTTCTCGCTGACCGCGCGGCACGACCGCAGCGAGGCGTGGCGCGAGCTGCTGGCGCTGTCGGATGCCGCGGCGGCGGAAGGCGTGAACATCCGGCCGGTCTTCCCGCCGCGGCCGATCGGCATCCTGCTCGGGCTGGAGGGCAGCCAGAACCCGTTCTCCGGCGCGCCCTCCTACAAGGCGATCGCGCATCTGCCGGCCGCCGAGCGCGCGGCCGCGATGCGCGACCCGAGCTTGCGCGCGCGCATCCTCGCCGAGGACCGCATCAGCGGCAGCACCTTCCCGCTGATCACCCGCATCGCCTTCGAGCGGATGTTCCCCTTCGGCGATCCGCCGGACTATGCCCCGCCGCGCGAGGCCTCGATCGCCGCGATCGCCGCGCGCGAAGGCCGGTCCGCGGAGGAGGTCGCCTACGACCTGCTGGCGGCGGATGACGGCGCGGGATTCATCTTCGCGCCGCTGACCAACTTCGCCGACTACACGCTGAACGCCAGCGCCGAATGCCTGCGGCACCCCAACGCGATCGTCGGGCTGTCCGATGGCGGGGCGCATGTCGGGTTCATCTCGGACGGGTCCTTCCCGAGCTTCGTATTGGCCTACTGGGGGCAGCGCGGCTTCCCGGTGGAGGAGCTGGTGCGGCGCCAGACCTCCGACACCGCGCGCGCCGCGGGGCTTGCCGACCGCGGCATGCTGCGGGCGGGGATGAAGGCGGATGTCAACGTGATCGACGCCGGCGCGCTGGCGCTGGAACGGCCGGTGATGGTGGCCGACCTGCCGGCCGGCGGGCGACGGCTGCTGCAGAAGGCGCGGGGCTACGTCGCAACGGTGTGCTCGGGGGTGGTGACGTATCGGGAGGGCGAGGCGACCGGGGCACTGCCGGGCCGGCTGGTGCGCGGAAGGCGGTGAGACGAGCGTCGCGCCCGTGACTCCGGGGGGGCGGAGTGAACTCCGCCCCGCCCGGACCCCCCCACCTCCTTTTTTTGGTGATTCGGGAAGCGTGGCCAGCTCCGTTCTCAGCCCGACAACGCGGCGGCGCCTGAGAGTGCGGGAGGAGCCAGAACCAATAAGCCAAAAAAAGGAGGTGGGGGGTTTGGGGGGCGGAGTTCACTCCGCCCCCCAATCTTTCATGCCGGGACCGCCGGGGTTCCGCCCGGCACGGGCGGGCCCATATCGGCCGGCATGATCCCCTTCTCCGTTCTTGACCTCTCGCCCGTCACCGAGGGCAGCGATGCCGGCCAAGCGCTGCAGAATAGCCTCGACCTCGCCCGGCACGCCGAACGCTGGGGCTACAACCGCTACTGGCTCGCCGAGCACCACAGCATGCCCGGCATCGCCAGCGCGGCGACCGCCGTGGCGATCGCGCATGTGGCAGGCGGGACCTCGACCATCCGCGTCGGCGCCGGCGGGATCATGCTGCCGAACCACGCGCCACTGGTGATCGCGGAGCAATTCGGCACGCTTGCCGCGCTGCATCCGGGGCGGATCGATCTCGGGCTCGGCCGCGCGCCGGGGACCGACCAGATCACCGCGCATGCGCTGCGCCGGAACCTCGCCGGGGACATCGACAACTTCCCGCAGGACGTCCTCGAGCTGATGGGGTATTTCAAGCCGGCGCAGCATGGCCAGGCGGTGCGCGCGGTGCCGGGCGAAGGTCTCGACGTGCCGGTGTGGATCCTGGGGTCGAGCCTCTATGGCGCGCAGCTCGCGGCGGCCTTCGGGCTGCCCTACGCCTTCGCCTCGCATTTCGCGCCGGCGGCGCTGATGGACGCGATCGCGGTGTATCGCGAGCGCTTCCGGCCCTCCGAGCAATGCGCGAAGCCCCATGTGATGCTGGGCGTCGGCGTGTTCGCGGCGGAGACGGATGCGGAGGCGCGGTTCCTGTTCTCCTCCCAGCAGCAGGCCTTCGTGAACCTGCGCACCGGCATGCCGGGGAAGCTGCCGCCGCCGGTGGAGAATTTCGAGGAGGAACTGGACCCGGGGCTGAAGCGCATGCTGGACCACGCGCTGGCCTGCGCGGTGGTGGGCGCGCGCGAGACGGTGCGCGCGGGGCTCGCGGATTTCATCGCGCGCACCGGGGCGGACGAGCTGATGATCACGGCGCAGATCTACGACCACGCGAAGCGGCTGCGCAGCTACGAGATCGTGGCGGAAGTGCATGCGGAGATGGCGAGCGCGCGGGCGGCGTGAGGTACTGAGAGGTTGGACACCGGGGAAGGAGTGAACTCCTTCCCCGGACCCCATCCTCCTTTTTTTGGATACTTGGTGCTTGCTGGAAGGTGGCGCTTCGATGGCGCCGCGGCGTACGCGCGCCGGCTGCGCCAAGTCACCAAAAAAAGGAGGGTGGGGTCTGGGGCGGGAGTTCACTCCCGCCCCAGTGTCCAGCCTCCGAGTTCTAGGGCCATCGCCCGAACAGCCGCCCATCCTTGTACCGCGCCTCCGCGGTGCCCGGCGCCGGACGGCGGGTCAGCACCGGGAAGAAGGTGTGGATATGCAGCCCGTGTGGGCGTTCGTCCACGCGGTCGAGCAGCATGCGGAAGGCGCCGACCGGCATGACGCCAGGTCCGCCGCCGGCGTAGCGGGCGGAGCAGATCCACGCGCCCTGGTGTTCGATGATGGCGCGCATGCCGGTATGTGAGCCCCAGGGGCGTTGTGCCGTGGCCGCCTGGTCGAAGAGTTGCGTGCGGGCCCACAGGCCGGCGGGGCCGTTCAGCACCTCGAGCGCGGCGTTCACCATGTCGACGCGGGTGACGAAGGCGCTGAAGAAGGCGATGGCGCCGTTGCGTGCTTCCTCCTCCAGCCGGCGCATCAGGCCGGCATTGGTGATGAGGTAGTGGCGCGCGAGGGCGTGGGCGGTGCCGTCCGGGTTCTGCTCGCGCCCCTGGTAGGCGGTGGGCCGGTCCTCGGAGCTGCGGAGGATGCGGTCGGCGTCGTCGAAGTGGAGCGGGGCGGGCGGCATGGCGTGGCTCCGGCGGTGGTCGGTGGGCATGGGAGCGCGGCGCGGGATGGACGCGCCATGCAGCGTTTCATGGCGCGGCGCCGGAGCCGGTGAGTGTGCAGCGTGACTGGCGCGATCCGGTTTTGCGGCGGTGACGGCGCAGGCCGCGGCGACGAGGATGAGCGTCGCGGGCACGCAGCGCGCGTCCGCATCGGCGCGCTTGCGGCTTCGCGCAGCGGAGGATGGGCTTGTGGCGGCCGGCATGGTCGAGCGCGTCCGCGTGCAGGGGCCGGGGGCCGGCTGGCCAGGGGGCGGGCGCGGCGGTAGCGTCGCGCAAGGCGGAGGGATCGGCGATGCAGGAATTGGTGCAGCGGCTGAACGCGATCTGCGAGGCGCAGCCTTTCGACACGACCTGGTATGTGAAGGATCTCGCGACCGGCGGCGAGGCCGAGCGCGGCGGGGAGCGCGTGGTGCCCTCGGCCAGCACGCGCAAGACCTCGATCCTCGTGCATGCGCTGAAGCGCGTGCAGGAGGGGCGGCTGAGCCTCGAGGAGCCCTGCACGATCGAGGCGCGGCTGCAGGAGGGGGTGGCCTCCGGGACGTATCAGCACATGACGCCGGGCTGCGCGATCCCGCTGCGCGACGCGCTGGTGAACATGATCATCACCAGCGACAATGTGTGCACGCAGATGGTGCTGGAGCGGCTGGACACGCCCTCGCTGAACGCGTGGTGCCGCGAGATCGGGATGGCGGGGACGACGCATCGGGCGCCGATCCCGCCGGCGGGGCTCGCCTGGGACCATCCGGCGGAGGCGGTGGCGACGACGACGGCGCGCGACCAGGGGGTGCTGCTCGATCTGCTGCTGCGCGCGGCGCAGGGCGATGACGCGGCGGCGGGGCGGCTCGGGGTGGATCAGGCGCGCGCGGGCTTCGCGCTGGACGTGCTGTCCTGGCAGAAGCTGCGGACGCTGATCCCCTCGCTACTGCCCTTCGGGACGCGGGTGGCGTGCAAGACCGGGCGCGGGGCGCGCGGGCGGATGGATGCGGGGATCGTGTGGCGCGGCGAGCGGCCGCTCTTCGTCCTGACGGTGTATATGGACCGGGTGCCGGAGACGATGCCGGACGGGCTGCCGGGCTTCAGCGCGGCGTTTGCGACGGCGGGGGAGCTGGCGCGGGCGTGCTGGGATGCGCTGGGGTGAATGGTCGGAGCGGCGGGATTTGAACCCACGACCCCCAGTCCCCCAGACTGATGCGCTACCAGGCTGCGCTACGCTCCGACGCCGCGGGTCGTAGCACCGGCGCCGGGGTTCCGCCAGTCCTCGGGGGTGGCACGCTTCTTGGGAATCCGGGCGCCATGGAGATCAACATTCCCGAGGTCCTGGCCGAGGTCGCCGCGGCCTTCGCGCGCTACGAGCAGGCGCTGCTGGCCAACGACGTCGCGGTGCTGAACGCGCTGTTCTGGGACAGCCCGCACACGCTGCGCTACGGGCCGGCCGAGAACCTGTATGGCCATGCCGAGATCAGCGCCTTCCGCGCCGCGCGCAGCCCGGCGGGGCTGGAGCGCGAGTTGCTGCGCACCGTCATCACCACCTATGGGCGGGATTTCGCCACCGCGAACACCACCTTCCGCCGCGGCGGGCGGATCGGGCGGCAGAGCCAGGCTTGGGTGCGGATGCCGGAGGGCTGGCGGGTGGTGGCGGCCCATGTGAGCCTGATGCCGCTGGAGGCGGCGGGCTGACCCCTGCGCTGACTCCCCTGCCCTGCCCTTGAAAACCGGCTCGCCAAGGCGAAGGTGACGGCAGCGTATCTTGCGCGCCGCGCGGCGTGGGTTCGCCGCAATTCCTGCGTATCAGGGTCGGACACGGGATCCCATGCCGCCGATCGCCACCAGCCTTGCCCTGCTCCGCCGGGCGCCGCCGCCCCGCGCCGAGGCCCCCGCCGGGCCGCCGGCGCTGGCGCGCGACCGCGCGGGGGCGGCGGACGCCACGCTGATGGCCTGGGCGGCGGCGGGGGACCGGCTCGCCTTCGATGAGATCGTCGGGCGCCATGCCGAGCGGGTGCTGCAGGTGGCGCTCGGGGTGCTGCAGAACGCGGCGGAGGCGGAGGAGGTGGCGCAGGAGGCGCTGCTGCGCGCCTGGACCCATGCCGGCGGCTTCGACGCCGAGCGGGCGCGGTTTTCCACCTGGCTGCACCGGATCGTGCTGAACCTGGCGATCGACCGGCTGCGGCGGCGCGGGGGGGTGGTGCCGGCGCCGCTCGAGCAGGCGATGGAGCTCAGGGATCCGGGGCTCGACCCCGAGCGGCGGGCGATCGCGGCGGAGGAGCGGGTGGCGCTCGCCGGCGCGCTGGCGGCGCTGCCGGCGCGGCAGCGCGCGGCGATATCCCTGGTCTGCGGGGCCGAGATGCCCTCGGCGGAGGCGGCGGCGAGCCTCGGCGTCTCGCTGCGCGGGCTGGAAGGGCTGCTGCGGCGGGCGCGCCAGGCGCTGCGGGCAAGGCTGATGGGAGGCGCGGCATGACCCCGATGCCCCTGCCCCGCTTCGAGCGGCTGCTGGATGCGCGCGGGCCGGCGCTCGGCGCCTGGCCGGCGCGGGATCGCGCGGCCGCGGCGGCGCTGCTCGCCGCCTCGCCGGAGGCGGCGCGGCTGCTCGCCGAGGCGCGGGCGCTGGAGGTGCTGCTGCGGGAGGGCATGCCGCGCCCGGCGCCCGAGGCGGTGGCGCGGCTGCGCGCGGCGACCGCCCGGGCGGTGGCGCGGCGGCCCCTACCCCGGACGGTGCGGCCCGAGCTGAGGCCCTGGCTTTCCGCCGGATGCGCGGCGCTGGCGACCGTCGCCGTCGCCGTGCTGTGGCTCGGCACCGCCAGCCCGGCGCCGCGGGCGGAAGGGCCGCTCGCGATGCTGCAGGCCCTGCCGGTCGCCGGGGAGCCGCTGTGATCCGCCCCGGCCGCAACACCGTGCTGTTCGCGCTGCTCGGCGCCTCGCTGGCGCTGAACCTGGTGCTCGGGGCGCGGATGCTGGGGGCGCAGGATCAGCCCGAACGGCCGCGGCGCTTCGAGAGCATCGTGCAGCGCATGGAGGCGGCGCTGCCGGAGCCGGACCGCGCCGCCTTCGCGCGCGTCATGGACGAGGAGCGGGACCGCTATGCCGGGGCGCTCGAGGCGATGCGCGCGGCACAGCGCGAGGTGGACGCGGCGACGCTGCGCGAGCCCTTCGATCCCGCGGCGCTGCGCGCCGCCATGCAGGACTGGCGCGCGCGCTGGAACGCCTTCAGCGACAGCTTCGGCGAGGCGCTGGTGCCGGCGCTCGCCGCCGTCTCGCCGGAGGGGCGGCAACGCATCGTCGCCTCGCGCCGTGGCCCGAGGCCCTGATCCGCGCCGAGGTGACGCTGCGCATGCCGATCCTGCCGCGCGCGCGCCTAGCACTTTCCTGCGTCCTGCTGCTCGGCGCCTGCGGGCTGGTGCCGGATGCGACGACCTCCGGGCTTTCCGTGCCGCAGCGCCTGGTGAACGCGGATGCCGGCCGGCCGGTGCGCTGGCCGGATCCCGACTGGTGGCGCGGCTTCGGCTCGGCCGAGCTCGACCGGCTGATGCGCCAGGCGATCGCGGCGAACAACGACATCGCCGCCGCCGCCGCGCGGGTGCGCCAGGCGGATGCGCAGATGCGCATCGCAGGCAGCGCGCTGCTGCCGATCGTGGACCTCAACTTCAGCACGGCGCGGCAGCAATCGCGCATCCTGACCGGCGGCAGCGCGAGCACGGCGCGCATCTCCACGCCGCAATCGCTGTCGCTGGCGGCGAGCTACGAGGTGGATCTGTGGGGCGCCAACCGCGCCGGGCTGGAGGCCGCGCAGCAGAACCTGGCCTCCAACCGCTTCGCGGTGGGGACCGTGGTGCTGACCACCGAGGCCTCGGTGGGCAACACCTATTTCCAGCTGCTGGCGGCGGAGGAGCAGCTGGCGATCCAGCGCGCCAACGTGGCGGCGGCGGACCGGGTGCTGCGGGTGCTGCGCGACCGCATGGCGGTGGGCACCGCCACCGGGCTGGACGTGGCGCAGCAGGAGACGCTGCTCGCCAACCAGCGCGCGCAGATCCCGGTCTTCGAGCAGCTGCGCGAGCAGAGCCGCAACTCGCTCGCCACGCTGCTGGGCATTCCGCCGCAGGAAGTGCGGGTGAGCGGGGGCGAGTTCAACCGCATCATCGTGCCGGTGGTGAATGCCGGACTCTCCTCCGAGCTCCTGGCGCGGCGGCCGGACGTGCTGAGCGCGGAATTCACGCTGGCGGCGGCGAACGCCAATGTGGTGGTGGCGCGCGCGGCGCTCTATCCGCAGATCACGCTGACCGCGACCGGCGGCTTCAGCAGCACGCGGCTGACCGACCTGGTGCGGCCGGAAGCGGTGGTGTTCAGCCTGCTCGCCGGGCTGGTGCAGCCGGTGTTCCACGGCGGCGCGCTGCGCGCCCAGGTGGCGCTGAGCCAGGCCCAGGCGGAGGAGCTGCTGGCGACCTATCGCGGCGCCATCCTGGCGGCGCTGGTGGATGCCGAGAACGCGCTGGTGGCGCTGCGCCAGACCACCGAGCAGGAGCAGCTGCAGCGCGAGGCGGTGGTGGCGGCGCAGCGCGCCTACGACATCGCGCAGGAGCAGTTCAACGCGGGCACCATCGATGTGGTGACCCTGCTGATCACGCAGCAGAGCCTGTTCAACGCACGCAACACCCTGGCACAGGCGCGGCTGGCAAGGCTGCAGGCGGGGATCGGGCTGTTCCGCGCACTCGGCGGCGGGTGGGGGACGCCGCGGTGAGCGCGTTGCGCCTAAGGCCCGGCTGCGGGACCGAGAGGGGCAGCGCCCCTCCTGGCCCGCATCACGGCATCAAGCGCTGCGCAGCGCATCGGGGCACTTCATGCGTCGGCTGATCGTCTGGACACTCCTTGTCGCGCTGCTCGGCGCTGCCGGCTATGGCGGCTGGTGGTGGTGGACGCAGCGCGCGCCGGCGCAGGCCGCGGCGGCGCCGGCGGGCCGCGCGGCGCGGCTGGGCGGCGGCATGGCGGTGCCGGTGACGGTGGCGCCGGCGGCGCAGCAGGACGTGCCGATCACGATCGACGCGCTCGGCACGGTGCAGGCCTATGCCACCATCACCGTGCGTGCGCAGGTCGACGGGCAGCTCATCGAGATCGCCTTCCGCGAGGGGCAGGAGGTGCGGCGCGGGGATGTGCTGGCGCGCATCGATCCGCGCAGCTATCAGGCGGCGCTCGACCAGGTGATCGCCAAGAAGGCGCAGGACGAGGCGCTGCTCGCCAATGCGCGGCTCGATCTCGAGCGCTACACGCGGCTGGCGCAGAACCAGGGCGTGAGCCGGCAGCAGCAGGACACGCAGCGCGCGCTGGTGGCGCAGTACGAGGCGCAGGTGCAGGCCGACCAGGGCGCGATCGACGCGGCGCGCACGCAGCTCGACTTCACCACCATCCGCTCGCCGGTGGATGGGCGCGTGGGGCTGCGCCTGGTGGACCAGGGCAACCTGGTGCGCGGCAGCGATGCGACGGGGATCGTGACCGTGGTGCAGCTGCGGCCGATCACCGTGGTGTTCACCCTGCCGCAGCAGGACCTGCCGCGGGTGCAGGAGGCGATGGCGCGCGGGCCGCTGCGGGTGGATGCGATCCTGCAGACGCCGGGCGCCGCGCCGATCGAGGGACGGTTGCTCGCGATGGACAACCAGGTGGACGCGACCACGGGCACCATCAGGATCAAGGCCGAGTTCGCGAACCTGGACGGGCGGCTGTGGCCGGGGGCGTATGTGACGGCGCGGCTGCATCTCGGCACCGTGCCGGCGGCGACGACGGTGCCGCTGGTGGCGGTGCAGCGCGGGCCGGAGAGCGTCTATGCCTTCGTGCTCAAGCCTGACCAGACGGTGGAGCAGCGGCCGCTGGTGCTCGGGCCGCTGACGCAGAGCGAGGCGATCGTGCGGCGCGGCGTGCGGCCGGGCGAGCAGGTGGTGACCTCGGGCGGGCTGCGCTTGTCCAATGGTGCCAGGGTGACGGTGACGGAGACGCCGCAGACGCCGCCTTCCGACGCGCCGACGGCGCCGCCGCAGCGGCGGCGCGGGCCGCGGCAGGCCGCCGAGGCGACGCGGTGAACACCTCCGCGGCCTTCATCGCGCGGCCGATCGCGACCTCGCTGCTTGCGGTCGCGGTGCTGATCGCGGGGCTGTACGGATATCTGCGGCTGCCGGTCTCGGCGCTGCCCGAGGTGGACTTCCCGACCATCGAGGTGACGACGCAGCTGCCGGGCGCCTCGCCGGAGACCGTGGCGGTGCTGGTGACGGCCTCGCTGGAACGCCAGCTCGCGCAGATCGCGGGGCTCGCCGACATCGTCTCGGTGAGCGGGCCGGGGGTGAGCCGCATCACGCTGCAATTCGTGCTGGACCGCAACATCGACGATGCGGCGCAGGACGTGCAGGCGGCGATCAATGCGGCGCGCGGGACGCTGCCGACCAACCTGCCCTACCCGCCGACCTATTCGAAGGTGAACCCCGCCGATCCGCCGGTGCTGACCCTGGCGCTGACATCGGACACGATGGCGGTACCGCGGCTGAGCGATGCGGCGGACACGCTGCTGGCGCCGCGGCTGTCGCAGGTGACCGGGGTCGGGCGCGTGCAGGTGCAGGGCAACATGCGGCCCGCGGTGCGCATCCAGGCCGATCCCGCGCGGCTCGCGGCCTATGGGCTGTCGCTCGAGGACGTGCGGAGCGCGGTGGCATCGGCGAACGTGTCCTCGCCCAAGGGGAATGTGGACGGGCCGCGGCAGGCCTCGTCGATCATGGCGAACGACCAGCTGCGCTCGGCGGAGGCCTATCGCGACATCATCGTCGCGTGGCGGAACGGCGCGCCGGTGCGCATCCGCGACATCGGCGTCTCGATCGAGGATCTCGAGAACACGCTGAACGCGGCGTGGCTGGACGGCAAGCCGGCGGTGCTGCTCGACGTCCAGCGCCAGCCGGGCGCGAACATCGTGGACACCGTGGCGAGCCTGCGCGCGCAGCTCGGCATGCTGCAGGCCTCGCTGCCGGCGGGGATCCGGCTGACGGTGGTGGCGGACCGCACCGAGACCATCCGCGCTTCCGTGCGCGACGTGCAATTCACCCTGGTGCTGGCGGTGGCGCTGGTGGTGATGGTGATCTTCCTGTTCCTGCGCAGCGGGCGCGCGACGATCATCCCGGGCGTCGCGCTGCCGCTTTCCATCATCGGCACCTTCGGGGTGATGGCGCTGTGCGGCTTCTCGCTCAACAACCTCTCGCTGATGGCGCTGACCATCGCCACCGGCTTCGTGGTGGACGATGCGATCGTGATGATCGAGAACATCGTCCGGCTGATCGAGGAGGGGATGAAGCCGCTCGCCGCCGCCTATGAGGGGGCGCGGCAGATCGGCTTCACCGTGGTGTCGCTGACTGTCTCGCTGGTGGCGGTGTTCATCCCGCTGCTCTTCATGCCGGGCGTGGTGGGGCGGTTGTTCCGCGAATTCGCGCTGACGCTGACGATCTCGGTCGTCGTCTCCATGGTGGTGTCGCTGACGCTGACGCCGATGATGTGCGGGCGGATGCTGCGCGCGGCGGAAGAGGAGGGCAAGCCGGGGCTCGTGTCGCGCGTGACCGAGCGCTTCTTCGACGGCATGCGTGACCTGTACGGCCGGAGCCTGGGCTGGGTGCTGCGGCGCGAGGCGCTGATGCTGCTGCTGGCGACGCTGACCGTGGTGGGGACGGTGGCGCTCTATGTGGTGGTGCCGAAGGGATTCCTGCCGCTGCAGGACACCGGGCTGATCACCGTGACGACCGAGGCGCCGCCGGACGTGTCCTTCCGGCGCATGGGCGAGATTCAGCGCCAGGTGGCCGAGCTGCTGCGGGCCGATCCGGACGTGACGGCCGTGGCGTCGGTGATCGGCGCGGGGACGGTGAATGCGGCACAGAACACCGGGCGGCTGGTGGCGGTGCTGACGCCGCGCGACGACCGCAGCGAGGATGTGCGCGCGATCGTGCGGCGGCTGCAGCCGCGGCTGGACGCGATCCCGGGCGTCGTCGTGCATCTGCAGCCGGTGCAGGACATCCAGATCGGCGCGCGGGCTTCCTCCACCCAGTTCCAGTACACGCTGACCGCGCCCGACAGCGCGGAGCTGATGACCTGGGCGGCGCGGCTGGAAGCGCGCATGGCGAACCTGCCCGCGCTGCGCGACATCTCCTCCGACCGGCGCGAAGGCGGGCTGCGCGTGACCATCGAGGTGAACCGCGACCGCGCGGGCCAGCTCGGCGTCACCATGCAGGCGATCGACGACGTGCTGTACGACGCCTTCGGGCAGCGCCAGGTCTCCACCATCTATGCGCAGAACAACCAGTACCGCGTGGTGCTGGAGGCGAGCCCGGCGATGCGCGACGACCCCGACCTGGTCGGGCTGCTGCGCGTGCCGGCGACCAATGCGAGCGGCACGGTCACGCAATCGGTGCAGGTGCCGCTTTCGGAGCTCGCGCGCATCGGGCGGGCGGCGGGGCCGATGACGGTGACGCGGCAGGGGCAATTCCCGGCGGTGACGCTGGGCTTCGATCTGGCGCCCGGCTACTCGCTGGGCGAGGCGATCGCGGCGATCCACGAGGCGCAGACCGAGATCGGCATGCCCGACACCATCGCCGGCGGCTTCGCCGGCGATGCGGCGGAGTTCATGCGCTCGCTGCAGGGCGAGCCCTGGCTGATCCTCGCCGCGGTGGTGGTGATCTACATCGTGCTTGGCGTGCTCTATGAGAGCGTGATCCATCCCGTGACGATTCTCTCCACCCTGCCCTCCGCGGGGATCGGCGCGCTGCTGGCACTGTGGCTGTGCGGGCTGGATCTTTCCGTGGTGGGCATCATCGGCATCGTGCTCCTGATGGGCATCGTCAAGAAGAACGCCATCATGATGATCGACTTCGCGCTGGAGGCGCAGCGCGAGCACGGCATGGCGCCGCGCGAGGCGATCGTGGAGGCGAGCCTGAAGCGCTTCCGCCCGATCATGATGACGACCATGGCGGCGCTGCTCGGCGCGCTGCCGCTGGTGCTGGAGAGCGGCACGGGGTCCGAGCTGCGCTTCCCGCTCGGCGTCTCGGTGATCGGCGGGCTGCTGCTGAGCCAGGTGATCACGCTCTACACCACGCCGGTGATCTATCTGGCACTCGAGGATCTGCGCGGCTGGGTGGTGGCGCGGACGCGCGGCGCGCAGCAGGCGGCGTGATGTCGATCTCCGGGCCCTTCGTCCGGCGGCCGATCGGCACGGCGCTGTTGGCGATCGGGCTAGCGCTGGCGGGCTTCGTGGCGTACCGCTTCCTGCCGGTGGCGCCGCTGCCGCGCGTCGACCTTCCGACCATCGTGGTGACGGCGCAGCAGCCGGGGGCGGATCCGGCGATCATGGCGTCCTCGGTGGCGGCGCCGCTGGAGCGGCGTATCGGCGCGATCGCGGGGCTGGCGGAGCTGACCTCGACCTCCTCGCTGGGGACGACCTCGATCGTCGCGCAGTTCGATCTCTCGCGGACCATGCAGAGCGTGGCGCGGGACGTGCAGGCGGCGATCAACGCGGCGGGCAGCGATCTGCCCGCCGGCCTGCCGAACCCGCCGAGCTTCCGCAAGGCGAACCCTGCCGATGCGCCGGTGCTGATCCTGGCGCTGACCTCCGACACCGTCACGCCCGGCGCGGTGTATGACGCCGCGGACAGCGTGGTGGCGCCGCGCATCGCGCAGATCAGCGGCGTGTCGCAGGTGGTGATCGCCGGCGGCGAGCAGCCGGCGATCCGGGTGGCGGTGGAGCCGGGGCTCGCGCACGCCGCGGGGGTGTCGCTGGAGGATATCCGCACGGCATTGCGCGGCGCGAACGTGACGCAGCCGGTGGGGCTGATCGACGGCGCGGTGCAGTCCGGCGCGGTGCTGGTGAACGACCGCCTGACCACGCCGGAGCAGTTCGGCAACATCGTGGTGCGCGCGGCGAACGGGGCGATCGTGCGCGTCTCCTCGGTGGCGTCGGTGACGCTGGATGTGCGGGACCGGCGGCAGGCGGGGAATTTCGACGGGCGGCCGGCGGTGCTGCTCACCGTGTTCAAGCAGGCCGACGCCAACGTGATTGACGTGGTGGATTCGATCCGGGAGCTGCTGCCGCAGCTCGAGCGCTGGCTGCCGGGCGGGGTGCGCGTGCACACGGTGCGCGACCGCTCGGAGACCATCCGCGCCAGCGTGGACGATGTGCAGATCACGCTGATGATCTCGATCCTGCTGGTGATCGGCGTGGTGGCGCTGTTCCTGCGCAACAACTCGGCGGTGGCGGCGGCGGGCGCGGCGGTGCCGCTGTCGCTGCTCGGCACTCTCGCCGTGATGTGGCTGGTCGGGTACTCGCTCGACAATCTCTCGCTGATGGCGCTGACCATCTCGGTGGGCTTCGTGGTGGACGACGCCATCGTGATGATCGAGCACATGAACAAGCTGCGCGAACGCGGCATGCCGGCGCTCGCCGCCGCGCTTGAGGGCGCGAAGCAGATCGGGTTCACGGTGGTCTCCATCACCGTGTCGCTTATCGCGGTGTTCATCCCGCTGCTCTTCATGGGCGGCGTGGTCGGGCGGCTGTTCCGCGAGTTCTCAGCGACGCTCGCCATCGCCGTCGCGATCTCGGGGGTGATCTCGCTGACCGTCACGCCGATGATGGCGGGGCACATGGCGCGGGAGACGGAACGGCCGCCGGGGCGGCTCGGGCGGCTGTTCGACCGCGCGCTGGAGCGGGTGACGGATGGCTATATCTGGTCGCTCGACCGGCTGCTGCGATTCCGGCGGCTGATGCTGCTGTTCACCGTCGGGCTGATCGGTGTGACGGTGTGGCTTTATGTCGTGGTGCCGAAGGGATTCTTCCCGGAGCAGGACACCGGGCTGGTCTTCGGCACCACGCGCGCCGCGCCCGACACCTCCTTCCAGGCGATGCAGGAATTGCAGGACAGGGTGGTCGCGGTGCTGATGCGCGATCCGGCGGTGGCGAGCGTCGGTTCCAATGTCGGCGGCGGCGGCTGGAACGCGTCGGTGAGCCAGGGGCGGATCTTCCTGTCGCTGAAGCCGCTGTCCGAACGGCCAGGCGTGACGGCCGACGACGTGGTGAACCGGCTGCGCGGACCGCTCGCGGCGATTCCCGGGATGCAGGTGTTCATGCGGCCGATCCAGGACATCAACATCGGCGGGCGCGCGGGCAATGCGAGCTACAGCTTCGTGCTGCTGAGCCCGAACCTCGAGGACCTCCAGCCCTGGTCGGAACGCATCGTGGACCGGCTGCGGCGCGTGAGCGAGATCGCCGACGTCAACAGCGACCAGCAGCGCGCCGGGCTGGTGGCGCGGCTCGCGATCGACCGCGAGGCGGCGGCGCGGATGGGCGTCGCCATGTCGGACATCGATGCCGCGCTCAACAACGCCTTCTCGCAGCGCCAGGTCTCGACCATCTACCGCACGCGCAACCAGTACCGCGTGGTGCAGGAGATCAACCCCGAGCTCCAGCAATATCCCGAACAGATCCAGGGCGTGTATGTGGAAGGCGCCGGCGGCGCGCAGGTGCCGCTCGGCGCCGTGGTGCGGGTGGAACGCAGCACGGCGCCGCTTTCGGTGACGCACCAGGCGATGTATCCCGCGGCGGCGATCACCTACAACCTCGCACCCGGCGTGTCGCTCGGCCAGGCGCAGGCGGCGATCGATGCGGCGCTGGCGGAGCTCGCCCTGCCGGAGGGGATGCGCATCGAGGCGGCGGGGAATGCGCGCGCCTTCCAGTCATTCACCCAAGGGCAGCCGCTGCTGATCCTCGCGGCGCTCGTTGCGATCTACATCGTGCTCGGCGTGCTCTACGAGCACCTGCTGCACCCGCTGACCATCCTCTCCACCCTGCCGACGGCCGGGATCGGCGCGCTGCTGGCGCTGCTGGCGACCAGCACGCCCTTCACCGTCATCGCGCTGATCGGCGTGATCCTGCTGATGGGCATCGTGAAGAAGAACGCCATCATGATGGTGGATTTCGCGCTGGAGCATGAGCGGAACGAAGGCGTTGGCGGGCTCGCGGCGATCCGCGCGGCAGCGCGCGAACGCTTCCGGCCGATCCTGATGACGACGCTCGCCGCGCTGTTCGGCGCCGTGCCGCTGGCACTCGCGACCGGGGCCGGCGGGGAGCTGCGGCGGCCGCTCGGCATCGCCATCATCGGGGGACTCGCGCTGTCGCAGCTGCTGACGCTCTACACGACGCCGGTGGTGTACCTCGCCTTCGATCGCAGCACGCGGCGACGCAAGGCGGTGCCGGTACCGGCGGAATGAAAGAGCTGGGGGGCGGAGAGAACTCCGCCCCCCAGACCCCCCACCTCCTTTTTTTGGATACGGGGAAGCGTGGGAAGCGCGGCTGCCAACCCGACAAGCGCGCGTCGGCAGAGAGTGCGGGAGGCGCGGATTTCCACGCCGGGTGGAAGCGCGCTAGCGTTCCCCGTGGGAACCGGGAGGACTGCCATGAGTGACGCACAGGCCGGGCGCATTCGCGACTTCGTCGGGTATGGCCGCAACCCACCCGATCCGCGCTGGCCGGGCGGGGCGCATGTCGCCGTCAATTTCGTCATCAATTACGAGGAGGGCGGCGAATTCGCCGTGCCGGACGGCGATCCGCAAAGCGAGGTGGGGCTCACTGAAGGCTCGAGCGCGCCGGTGAAAGGGCGCGACCTCGGCGCGGAAAGCATGTTCACCTATGGCAGCCGCGCGGGATTCTGGCGGCTGCACCGCATCTTCACCCGCCGCGGCCTGCCCTGCACGGTGTTCGCGGTGGCGCGCGCGCTGGAGCGCAACGCCGAGGCCTGCGCGGCGATGCGCGAGGCCGGGTGGGACGTCGCCGCACACGGGCTGCGCTGGGAATGCCATGCGGGGCTGGAGGAAGCAGCCGAGCGCGAGCGCATCAACAGCGCGACCGAGATCATCGCGCGCTGCATCGGCGAGCCGCCGGCCGGGTGGTACACGCGCTACGCGCCCTCGCTGAACACGCGGCGGCTGCTGCTGGATGCGGGCTACGAATACGACAGCGACGCCTATGACGACGAAATCCCCTACTGGACGAAGGCCGGCGAGCGCGACGTGCTGGTGGTGCCCTACTCGCTGGTCCACAACGACGTGCGGTTTCCGCGCATGGGGATGAGCAGCGGCGACGAGTACTACGCCTATATCCGGAACGCGATCGAATGCGTGCTGCACGAGGACCCGCCGCGCATGCTCTCCTTCGGGCTGCATGACCGCATCATCGGGCATCCCGGGCGCGCTGCGGGGCTCGCCAGGCTGCTCGATTGGATCGCGACCGAGCCGCGCGTGTGGGTGGCGCGCCGCGTGGATATCGCGCGGCACTGGAAGCGGGAGCATCCGGCGCCATGAGGGCGGATCTGCCCGCCTGGCGCTCGCTGCTCTACGTGCCCGCGAGCGCGCCGCGCTTCGTCGAGAAGGCGCATACGCGCGGCGCCGATGCGATCATCCTCGATCTCGAGGACGGGGTGGCGCCGGGGGAGAAGGATGGCGCCCGCGCCGGGCTGCCGTCTGCTGTGCGCAGCGTGGGGCAGGCCGGGGCGGATGTGCTGGTGCGCATCAACCGGCCGCTGGCGATGGCGGTGGCCGATATCGGCGCCGCGGTGGCGGCGGGCGCGCAGGCGCTGGTGCTGACCAAGCTGGTCGGCGCCGAGCATGTGCGGCTGCTGGCGGAGGTGATCGCCGAGGCGGAGGCGGCGAGCGGGCGCGCGGCGGGCGCGGTGCGCTGCGTCGCGCTGGTGGAGGAAGCGGCGGCGCTGCCGCAGCTCGGCGCCATCGCGGCGGCGCATCCGCGCGTGGTGGCGCTGGGGATCGGCGGCGAGGACCTGGCGACGGATCTCGGCGCCGAGGCGACGCCGGACGCCCTGGACCTGCCGAAGCGGCTCGGGCTGATCGCGGCGCGCGCGGCAGGCGTGCTGCCGCTCGGCTTCATCGGCACGGTGGCGGGAATCTCCGACCTGGAGGCGTATCGCGCCATGCTGCGGCGCTCGCGCGCGATCGGCTTCGCCTGCGCCTCCTGCGTGCATCCGGCGCAGGTGCCGATCATCAACGAAGAGTACGGGCCACGGCCGCAAGAAGTGGCGCGCGCGCGACGGCTGCTCGCCGCCTTCGAGGCGGCACTGGCCGAGGGCAAGGGCGCGGTGGCCTTCGAGGGGGAGATGATCGACAAGCCGATCGTCGAACGCGCGCGGCGGCTGGTGGAGATGGCGGAGAGGTTCGCGTGAAGAAGAAAAAGGTTGGGGGGAGGAGATGAACTCCTCCCCCCAAACCCCCCACCTCCTTTTTTTGGTGACTTGGGAAAGGTGGCGAGCGCCGTTCTCAACACTACAACGCTGCGGCGCCTGAGAGTGCAGAAGCAACTCAGCACCAAGTATCCAAAAAAAGGAGGTGGGGGGTCTGGGGGGCGGAGTTCATCTCCGCCCCCCAGTCTTACTCTCACACCACCGCCGTCATCCCGCCATCCACATACAGCAGATGCCCATTGACGAAATCCGATGCCGGGCTCGCGAGGAACACCGCGGCGCCGGCCAGCTCTTCGACTTTTCCCCAGCGCCCCGCCGGCGTGCGGCGTTCGAGCCAGGCGGTGAACTCGGTGTCCTTCACCAGTGCGTCGGTGAGCTCGGTCGCGAAGTAGCCGGGGGCGATCCCGTTCACCTGGATGTTGTGCTTCGCCCATTCGGCGCAGAGGGTGCGCGTCAGCATGCGCAGCGCGCCCTTGCTTGCGGCGTAGGCGGCGATGGTGGGGCGGCCGAGCTCGCTCATCACCGAGCAGGTGTTGATGATCTTGCCGGCGCGGCGCGGGATCATCCGCCGCGCCGCGGCCTGCGCCATGAAGAACACGCCGTCGAGGTTGGTGCGCAGCACTTCGCGCCAGATCTCGGGCGGGAAGGTTTCCGAGGGTGCGCGGCGGGTGATGCCGGCGTTGTTGAGGAGGATGGCGAGCGGGCCGAGGCGGGATTCGATGTCGGCCACGCCGGCTTCGGCGGCGTCGGGGTCGGTGACGTCGAAGGCGGCGGCCTCGACGGCGAGGCCTTCGCCGCGGAGGCGGTCCGCCGCCGCGTTCAGCTTCGCGCGGTCGCGGCCGTTCAGGACCACGCGCGCGCCGGCCTCCGCCAGGCCGCGGGCGAGCGCGAAGCCGATGCCTTGGCTGGAGCCGGTGACCAAAGCGAGCCTTCCGGTGAGATCGAACAGCGCCTGCGACATGCATCCTCCCTGGACAGCGCCGCGCGGGCGCGGATAGGAGGGGGGAAGGCTTAGGGGAGGCGTTGCGGATGGACAAGCCGGAGCTGCTGATCGTCGGCGTGTTGCCGGACTGGGACCTGGATGCGCTCGCGCAGGATTTCACCTTGCGCTTGCTGTACGAGGCGCCGGACCGGGCGGCGTTCCTCGCCGAGCATGGGCAGCGCATCCGCGCGATCTCGACCAAGGGCGAGATCGGCGCCGATGCGGCGATGATGGATGCCTGCCCGAATTGCGCGATCATCGCCTGCTACGGCGTCGGGGTGGATGCGATCGACCTGGCGGCGGCGAAGGCGCGCGGCATCCGCGTGACCAACACGCCGGATGTGCTGACCGAGGATGTCGCCGACATGGCCTGGGCGCTGCTGCTGGCGACGGCGCGGCGGATTCCGACGGGCGATGCCTGGGTGCGCGACGGGTCGTGGGTGCAGCAGGGCTCGATGGCGCTGACCACGCGGGTGTGGGGCAAGCGGCTCGGCATCGTTGGGCTGGGGCGGATCGGGCGGGCGATCGCGCGGCGGGCGGAGGGGTTCCGCATGGAGATCGCCTATAGCGGGCGGGCGCGGAAGGAGGATGTGGCCTATCCGCACTACGCCACGCCGGCGGCGCTGGCGCCGCAGGTGGACATCATGATCGTCTCCGCGGCGGGCGGGGCTACGACGCGCGGCCTGGTGGACCGCGCGGCGATCGAGGCGCTGCGGCCAGGCGCGATCTTCGTCAATGTCTCGCGCGGGACCGTGGTGGACGAGGCGGCGTTGATCGAGGCGCTGACATCGGGGCGCATCGCCGCAGCAGCGCTGGATGTGTTCGAGGGTGAGCCGAATATCGCGCCTGTCTTCGCGACCTTGCCGCATGTCGTGCTGCAGCCGCACGCCGCCTCGGCCACGGTGGAGACGCGCAAGGCGATGGGCGCGCTGATGCGCGAGAACCTGCTGGCGCAGATGGCGGGGCGGGCGCTGCCGACGCCGGTGGCGTGAGGGTCAGGCCGGTATCCCGGCCCAGACGGCGTTGAGCCGCGCCGTCTCCTCCTCCAGCACGGCGAGGAAGGCGGCGGCGGGCGGCGGCAGCGGGCGGCGCGCCGGCTCGATCAGCACGAGCTCGAGCGCGAGCGGCGGCTCGGCGAGCGGGCTCACGGTGAAGTGCCGCTGCTTCGTCTCGTTCGCCATCATGATGCCGGGCAGCACCGTCACCCAGCCGGCGCTCGCCACGAGATCGAGCGTGCCGAGCATGGCATCGAGCTCGACCAGGTGCGCGATGCGCACCTCGTTGCTGGTGACATAGGTCTCGAGCGTCTGGCGCCGCGTGTTGCGTGGGCCGGGCACGACCAGGCGGAGCGGCGGCAGCGCCGCGAGGCGCAGCGGGGCGAGGTGCGGCAGGCCGGAATCGAGTGCCGAGACCAGCACTTCCGGCGTGCGCAGGAAGCTGCGGCTGCGCAGGCCCGGCATGCCGCCGAAGGCGGGCACGATGGCGAAGTCGAGCTCGCCGGCGCGCACCTGCGGCGTGAGCACGGCGCTGTAGGCCTCGGTGACGTGCAGCACGACATTCGGTTCCGCCGCGGCGAAGCGGTCGAGCGCGGGGGCGAGCGCGCAGCGCGTCATGGTCGGCATCAGCCCGACGCGCACCTCGCCTTCCAGCCTTCCGCCGAAGCCGCGCACCGAGCGTTCCGCCCGGGCGCGCATGCGCAGCAGCTCCACCGCGTGGCGGTAGAGATCCTCCGCCGCGGGGGTGGGCTGCACCGAGCCGGGGCCGCGGGTGAAGAGCCGCACGCCGAGCCGGTCCTCGAGCTTGCGGATGTGCTGGGACACGCCGGGCTGCGTCGCGTTCTCGCGCTCCGCCGCGGCGGTGAAGGAGCGCTCCTCATAGGCGGCGACGAAGAGCGCCAGGTCGCGGAAGCTTTCCGGCACGAACCGAGGCTAGGGCGAGGGGGCGCGGCCGAGAAGCCCCTCAGCCCACCTCGATCGCCGCCTCGGCGACGATGCGGCGCCAACGCTCAAGCTCGGCCGCGAGCCAGGTCTTCGCCTCGTCGAGGCTGGCGATCGGCACCGCGCGCACGCCCTGGCGGCGGAACGCCTCGAGCACGGCCTCGGCGCGCAGCGCCTCGTTGCTGGCGGCGTGCAGCGCGAGCAGCGCCTCGCGCGGCGTCGCGGCGGGGGCGAACATCGCCTGCCAGGCGATGGTGCCGATGCCGGGGAAGCCGGCTTCCGCCATCGTCGGCACGTCGGGGAATTCGGCGAGGCGCGTGTCGGAGATCGCGGCGAGGGCGCGGATCTTCCCTTCGCGCACCAGCGGGCCGAAGGTGGCGACGTTGAGGATGCAGAATTGCACCGTGCCGTTCAGCATCTGCGTGATCACCGGCCCGGCGCCGCCCGCCATCGGCACGTGCACCATGTCGAGGCCGGCGCGGCGCGACAGCATCACCGCATCGAATTGCGGATAGCTGCCGATGCCGGCGGAGGCGTAGTTCACCTTGCCCGGGTTGGCGCGGACATGGGCGATGAATTCCTCCATGGTCCGCGGCGCGAAATTGGTGGTGGTGACCATCGCCATGGCGGGCAGGTCCGCGAGGCGCGCCACTGGCACCATCTCGCGCTCGTAGTCGAAGGGCATGCGGTCGCGGAACAGCACCGGCGTGATGGCGTTGGTGGTGACGTTGCCGACCATCAGCGTGTAGCCGTCCGGCCGCGCCCGGGCGGTCTGCTCCAGCGCGATGATGCCGGCGCCGCCGGGACGGTTCTCCACCACCGTGGGCTGGCCCAGGGTGCGGCGCAGCTCCTCGCCGAGGACGCGGGCGACGATGTCGGTGGCGCCGCCCGGCGCGTAGGGCACGACGAAGCGCAGCGGGCGGCTCGGATAGCGCTCCTGCGCGCGGGCGGGCGCGGCCGCGAGCGCGGCCAGCGCGGCGAGGCTTTCCCGGCGGGTGATCATTGCTTGGACTTTCCTCCCTCGCTGGACGGCGAGGCGGGAAGTCTAGGAATGCCGCGCTGCCCCGCAGAAATCATCGAATCTGGGGCGCGGCATCAGGGGCGGTGATGCGGGGAGGGCGCGGCGCCCTCCCCTGCCCCGCTCACTCGGTCCCGCCGGCGCTGTTGCGGCGGCGGATGGCGGCGCCGAGGATGTCGCCGAGCGAGGCGCCGCTCGCGCTGCTGCCATATTGCTGCACCGCCTGGCGATCCTCCTCCATCTCCTTGCCGCGGATGGTGAGCGCCAGGCGATGGGCGGCGCGGTCCACCGCGGTGACGCGCGCATCCACCTTCTGGCCGATCGCGAAGCGGTCCGGCCGCTGCTCGTCGCGGTCGCGCGCGAGCTCGGCGCGGCGGATGAAGCCGGTGAGGATCTCCTCGACCTTCACCTCGATGCCGTTCGGCTCGATCTTGCTCACCACGCAGGTGACGATCTCGCCCTTGCGCACGCGGTCGAGCACCTCGGCGGCCGGATCGGCCTCGAGCTGCTTGATGCCGAGGCTGATGCGGGCCTTCTCGACATCGACGTCGAGCACCTTGGCGCGCACCGTCTCGCCTTTCTGGTACTGCGCGACGGCGGTTTCGCCGGGCTGGTCCCAGGAGAGGTCGGAGAGGTGGACGAGACCGTCGATGTCACCGGGCAGGCCGACGAACAGGCCGAACTCGGTGATGTTGCGGATCTCGCCTTCGACGACGGTGCCGGGCGGGCTCGCCTCGAGGAACAGCTGATAGGGGTTGCCGAGCGCCTGCTTGATGCCGAGCGAGATGCGGCGCTTGCCCTCGTCCACGTCGAGCACGACGACGTCCACCGCTTGGGAGGCGGCGACGATCTTGCCGGGGTGGACGTTGGTCTTGGTCCACGACATCTCGGAGACGTGCACCAGCCCCTCGACGCCCGGTTCGAGCTGCACGAAGGCGCCGTAGTCGGTGATGTTGGTGACGCGGCCGCTGTAGCGCGCGCCGACCGGATACTTCAGCGCGACGCCGTCCCACGGGTTGGGCTCCAGCTGCTTCATGCCGAGCGAGATGCGCTGGTTCTCCTGGTTCACGCGCAGCACCTGGACCTTCACCTGCTGGCCGATGCCGAGCATCTCGGAGGGGTGGTTCACCCGCTGCCAGGCGATGTCGGTGACGTGCAGCAGGCCGTCGACGCCGCCGAGATCGACGAAGGCGCCGTAGTCGGTGAGGTTCTTCACCACGCCGTCGAGGATCGCGCCCTCCTTCAGCTTCTGCATCAGCTCGCCGCGCTGCTCGGCGCGCGCCTCCTCGAGCACGGCGCGGCGGGAGACGACGATGTTGCCGCGGCCGCGGTCCATCTTGAGGATCTGGAAGGGCTGCGCGCTGCCCATCAGCGGGCCGACATCGCGCATCGGGCGGACATCGACCTGGCTGCCCGGCAGGAAGCCCATCGCGCCGCCGAGATCCACCGTGAAGCCGCCCTTCACGCGACCGACGATGACGCCCTGCACGCGCTGGTTGCCGGCGTAGGACTTCTCCAGCACGGTCCAGGATTCCTCGCGCCGGGCGCGCTCGCGCGAGAGCTTGATGGCGCCGTCGCGGTCCTCGTAGCGCTCGACGAAGACGTCGATGCGGTCGCCGGGCCTGAGCTCGGCCGCGCCGCCGGAGGCGGCGAATTCGCGCAGCGGGATGCGGCCCTCGCTCTTGAGGCCCACATCGAGCACCGCGTAGTCGCCATCGAGGCGGACCACGAGGCCGTTCATGATCGAGCCGGCGAAGCCGGAATTATCGCCCAGGCTGGCATCGAGCAGGGCGGCGAAATCGTCGTCCGCCAGGGTTCGGGACATGGACATCGAGACGGAGATCCCGAAGCGGAGGCGCGGCGGCGCCCCGCTTCACATGCGCCCCTGCGGCGGAATTGCGCGGGCACGGCTTGGTCGCCGCGTGCGGCACGGCGACCCGGAGGAGCGAGGCAGACGACACCGGTGACGGCGCCGGTCGCGGCCGCGGACACGCCGGCAGAAGCAGCGCCGCCCTGCGGGGCAGGCGCGGCGCTGACCCCGGGTGCATAGACCCTTGCCGGCGCGGCGTCAAACCAGGGGCGGCGCAACACGGTGCGAGATTCCATTGCGGCGCGGCGCGAGCATCACTATGTGTGGAAGCGTCAACCTCGTCGGTTCGGCTTGCGTTCCATGCGCGCGATGCGTGCCGAGCCCGCTGTCCGTCCCCCGCAAGGCTTGATCCGCGGCGCCGCCAGGCATCGCGGCCCACAACGTGCAGCCGCGGGTCATGCTGCATCCCCATCAGGCCCGCGGCGCACAGCGCATATGGAAGGATCGGTACATGACGACTGGTACCGTGAAGTGGTTCAACGCGACCAAGGGCTACGGCTTCATCCAGCCCGAGGACGGCTCGAAGGACGTGTTCGTGCACATCTCGGATGTGCAGCGGGCCGGGCTCGACGGGCTGCAGGAAGGCGAGCGGATCGAGTTCGAGCTGCAGCGCGGCCAGCAGGGCAAGGTCTCCGCGGGCAACCTGCGGCGCGCCTGACCCGGCCGGACCGGCAGGGCGCGACCGCGCCCTGCCGACCCTTCTCGTTCACCGGGGGAGCCCTGATGTCGCCGCACAAATTCGCCGTTGGCGAGAATGTCGAGTTCATCCCCGGCCGCTACGACACCAACGTGCCGCGCGGCCTCTACACCATCACCCGCCAACTGCCCGGCGACGATTTCGACCGCGAGTACCGCGTGCGCAACCAGCGCGACGGGCATGAGCGGATCATCAAGGAAGCCCAGCTCCGCGCGCTCGGCGTGACGCGGCCCTAGCGGCGCGGCACGCTCCGTCGCCCGGCGCGGAACGCGCCGATCCGCTGTCCGGAATCGCGATCCTTCGTGGAGCTCCGCCCGTGGCAGAACCGCGCTGGTGGCAGTCCGGCATCATCTACCAGGTCTATCCGCGCTCCTTCCAGGACAGCGACGGCGACGGCGTGGGCGATCTCGCCGGCATCCGGCGGCGGCTCGATCATCTGGTGGCGCTCGGCGTGGACGCGCTGTGGCTGTCGCCGATCTATCCCTCGCCGATGGCGGATTTCGGCTATGACGTCGCCGATTACCGTGGCGTCGATCCGCTGTTCGGCGATCTCGCCGCGTTCGACCGCCTGCTCGCCGAGGCGCATGCGCGCGGGCTGAAGCTGATCCTCGACTTCGTGCCGAACCACAGCTCGGACCGGCATCCCTGGTTCCTGGAGAGCCGCGCCTCGCGCGACAATCCGCGGCGCGGCTGGTACATCTGGCGCGATCCCGCGCCGGATGGCGGGCCGCCCAACAATTGGCGCTCGGTGTTCGGCGGCAGCGCGTGGGAATACGACGCGGCGACGCAGCAATACTACTACCACGCCTTCCTGCCGCAGCAGCCCGACCTCGACTGGCGCAACCCCGAGCTGCGCGCGGCGATGTACGACGCGCTGCGCTTCTGGCTGGAGCGCGGCGTGGACGGGTTCCGCGTGGACGTGCTCTGGCACCTGATGAAGGATCCGGAATTCCGCGACAACCCGCCGAACCCGGCCTGGACGCAGGGCGCGCGCGACGTGGACCGCTACCTGCAGCTCTATTCCTGCGACCGGCCGGAGATCCACGACCTGGTCGCCGAGATGCGCGGCGTGCTGGACGCCTATCCGGACCGCGTGCTGATCGGCGAGCTCTACCTGCCGGTGGAGCGGGTCGTCGCCTATTACGGCGCGGACCTCGAGGGCGCGCACCTGCCCTTCAACTTCCAGCTGATCTTCGCCGCCTGGAATGCGCAGGCGATCGCGCGGCTGGTGGAGGACTACGAGCGCGCGCTGCCCGAAGGCGGCTGGCCGAACTGGGTGCTCGGCAACCACGACCAGAAGCGCGTGGCGACACGGGTGGGGCGGCGCGAGGCGCGCGTCGCGGCCATGCTGCTGCTGACGCTGCGCGGCACGCCGACGCTCTACTACGGCGACGAGCTCGGCCTCGCGGATGTCGAGATCCCGCGCGAGCGCGTGCAGGACCCGTGGGAAAAGCGCGAGCCGGGGCTCGGCTTCAACCGCGATCCGGCGCGCACGCCGATGCCGTGGGATGCGTCGCCGAATGCGGGGTTCACCACGGGCGAGCCGTGGCTGCCGCTCAATCCGGACTGGGCCGAGCGCAACGTGGCGCGGCAGGCAGCGGATCCGCGCTCGATGCTGAACCTGCACCGGCGCCTCGCCGCGCTGCGCCGCGCGCAGCCGGCGCTGCGCATCGGCAGCTACGTGCCGGTGCGCACGGAAGGCGACGTGCTCGCCTATGAGCGGCGGGCGGGCGACTCAAGGCTGCTGGTCGCGCTCAACCTCGGGCATGAGGAGCAGAGCCTCGCGCTGCCGGCGCGAAATGGGCGGCTGCTGCTTTCGACGGAACTCGATCGCGAAGGGGAGGAGATCGGGGAACGGCTGACATTGCGTGGGGCTGAGGGCGCGGTGGTCGCGCTACTGACATGATGGACACGGGGGGCGGAGTGAACTCCGCCCCCCGGACCCCCCACCTCCTTTTTTTGGGACTTGGGAGCGGCACACGACACCAAACGATGTTCCTTTGTTCGGCTGAAAGCGCCGTTCCTTCGTCCCGGCCACGCATTCGCAGCGCGCGGCGGCGGCGACGGTGTCAAGGATCGCCGAAGGCGACCGGCGAAGCCGGCGCGCAGCGTCCTTGATACCGGCGCCGCCGCCGCGCGACGCTCGACGTGACCGGGGCGCGACCCGGCGGCGACGCCCTACTTCGCCGCAGCGGCGGCAGACGCCCCGCGGCGTTCCTTCGACAGCAGGGCGCGCTTGCGCGCGATGCCCCAGCGATAGCCGGTGAGGTCGCCATCCTTGCCCACCACGCGATGGCAGGGCACCGCCAGGGACACGTTGTTCTGCGCGCAGGCACGAGCGACGGCGCGGACCGCGGTCGGCTGGCCGATCGCCGCCGCCACGCCGGCATAGGTCGTGGTCTCGCCGAACGGGATCGCGCGCAGCGCTTCCCACACCCGGCGCTGGAACGCCGTGCCGCGCAAATCGAGCGGCAGGTCCAGCGCGGCGCGCGGCTCCTCGACGAAGCCGATCACCGCCCGCAGGATCGCGGCCATGTCGTCCGGCGCTTCCTCGATCCGCGCGCGCGGGAAGCGGTGCATCAGGTCGCCGCGCAAGCCCGCCTCGTCCTCGCCGAAGCCGATGAAGCAGACGCCTTGCGCCGTCGCGCCGACCATCAGCGGGCCCAGCGCGCTCTCGGCCATGGCGACGCGGATGGTCTCGCCGGCGCCGCCGCGGCGCGCGGCGCCCGGCGTCATGCCGAGCACCCGGCCGGGATCCTCGTAGACGCGGCTCTCGCTGCCGAAGCCCGCTCCGGCCACCGCATCGGCGACGCGGTCGCCCTTGGCGAGCGAGGCGGCCAGGCGGCGCGCACGCACGGATTCGGCGTAGGAGCGCGGCGTCACCCCGGTGATGTCGCGGAACATCCGGAGGAAGTGATGGCGGGCATAGCCCGCGCGGTCTGCGAGTGCGGCAAGGGATGGCATGGTCTCGGACTCCTCGATCATGGCGCAGGCGGCGCGCACGGCGTCCGCGTGCAATTGGGCGCGCTCGCCCTTCGGGTCGCAGCGCTTGCAGGCGCGGAAACCCGCCGCCTCGGCGCCCTCGGTGGTGGCGAAGAAGCGGGTGTTCCGCCGGAGCGGCAGCCGTGAGGGGCAGCCCGGGCGGCAGAACACGCCCTGGGTGGTCACGGCGTAGAGGAAAGGACCGCATTGCGGGGCGGGATCGCGCGCGACCACCGCGTTCCACAGGGCGTCCTGGTCGAGGGGGGGCATCACGTCTGGCATGTGGGAAGAATGGCGCCGGGGCGCCAGCAACCGCCATCCGGCGGTTGCGCCGGCATCAGGTGGCCTCGCCGAAGGCCCGCCGGCGCAGGTCGCGCAGCCTTTCCTGGCCGCCGCGCAATTTGGGGTTGAGCGCTAGCACCGCTTCCAGGCTGCGCAGCGCGCCACGGAAGTCGCCGCCTTCCTCCTGGAGGGTCGAGAGGGTCATCAGGGCGCCGAAATGGCGCGGCTCGAGCCGCAGCGCCTCCTGGAGGTCGCGGGCAGCGGCCTGAGCGTCGCCCATGGCGGCGTAGGCCTGGGCGCGGAGGGTCCAGGCCTCGGCCGCCTCGGGCGAGAGGGTGATGGCGGCGTCGAAATCCTCGAGCGCCTCCTCCGGCACGCGGGAGGCCAGGTTGCGGGCGCCGCGGCGAAGCAGGAGCACGGCGGTGGGCGAGGCGAATTCGACCCAGAGGGCCCGGATGCGCCCCTCGACCAGGGCGGCGCCGGCCTCGTCGGGGGCGGATTTCAGGGCCTCGAAGAGCTGCTCGAGCTCGGCGCGGCGGGCCTCGGCGCGGCGCTGCTGCGGGGTGGGCTGGCGCTGGGGTGCCTCGCGCTGCTGGCCCTGACCTTGGCCGGGCGCCGGGCCGCGGCCCTGGCCCTGGGCCAGGGCGGCGGCCGGCAGCAGCAGCGGGGCGAGGATCAGCAGGCGGCGCATGGGGGAATCCTTGGTCCCTCCGGGGGGCCTTGCAAGGCCTAAAGGGGGGTGGGTCCTAAGCCGATCGCTAACCTGCCCGTGCCTATGGTCCGCCCGCGATAAGGAATTTCGGGGGTTGCATGTCGGCGAGACCGTCCCTCGCCGCGCTCGGCGCGGTGGCCCAGGGCATCGGCAGCGTATCGGTGGAGACGGCGGATGTCGCGGCGATCGTGGAGAGCCTGACCGCCGCCATGGAGCGGCGCGCGGCGAGCGCCACGGCGCTGTCGCGCGAGGCGGCCGGCATCGCCGCGGCCAGCGCCAGCATCGCGGAAGGCAGCGAGCGCGCCGACCGGCGGATGGCCGAGGCACGGGCGGCAAGCGAGGGCCTGGCGCAGGACGCCGCCATGGCGGCCGAGGCGGCGGGGCGCGTGACCGCCGCCACCGAAGGCCAGCGGCAGCGCTGCGCGGAGCTCGACCGCAGCCTCGCCGATGTCTCCGCCGTGGCGCAGTCGATCGACGGCATCGCGCGGCAGACCAACCTGCTGGCGCTGAACGCGACCATCGAGGCGGCGCGGGCCGGCGAGGCGGGCCGGGGCTTCGCGGTGGTCGCCGGCGAGGTGAAGGCGCTCGCCGAGGGGGCGCGCAACGCCGCCGCCCGCATCGCGCAGACCGTCGGGCTGCTGCGCGGCGTGGCGGCGGAGCTGGCCCGCGCGGTGGGCGAGAACCTGGGCGAGGCGGAGGCGGCGAGCGCCGCCGGCGCGCGCATCCGCGGCGCCGCCGAGGCGCTCTCCGCCCGCTGCGTCGAGGCGGCGGGCGACATCGCCCGCATCGCCGCCGATGCGCGCGGCACCGGCGAGGCCGCCGCCGCGCTGGGCGCCACCGCGGAGGCCGACGGCGCCGAGACCGCCGAGGCGGCCGCCGCCCTCGCCCGCGCCGCGGAACGCTGCGAGCGGCTGCGCGCGCTCGGCGAGAAGGCGATGGAAGGGCTCGCCGAGACCGGGCTGGAAACCGAGGACACCCGGTTCATCGGCGCGGCGCAGCAGGCCGCTTCCGCGATCGGCGCCGCCTTCGAGGCGGCGCTGGCACGCGGCGAGATCGCCGAGGCGGCGCTGTTCGATACCGCCTACCGGCCGATCGCCGGCACCGATCCGGAGCAGGTGATGGCGCCCTGCACGGCACTGACCGACCGGCTGCTGCCGGCGATCCAGGAACCGCTGCTCGCGCTGGATCCGCGCGTGGTGTTCGCCGCGGCGGTGGACCGCAACGGCTACCTGCCGACACACAACGCGAAATTCAGCCAGGCGCAGCGGCCGGGCGAGACGGCGTGGAACACGGCGAACGCCCGCAACCGGCGGATCTTCGCCGACCGCGTCGGGCTGGCCGCGGCGCGGAACACACGGCCCTTCCTGCTGCAGGCCTACCGCCGCGACATGGGCGGCGGGGTGTTCGCGCTGATGAAGGATTGCTCAGCGCCGATCAGCGTGCGCGGGCGGCATTGGGGCGGGCTGCGGCTGGCGTACCGCGCAGAGTAGAGCTGGGGGGCGGAGAGAACTCCGCCCCCCAGACCCCCCGCCTCCTTTTTTTGGCACTTGGGACGGGTTGCGAGGGCGGCTCCGAGCTCGGGCGTGGTGGCGGTTGAGAGTGCGGAATGCGCCGCGCGCCGTTCTGAAGCCGACAACGGTGCGGCGGTTGAGCGTGCGGCCGCCACTCGGCGCCAAGTATCCAAAAAAAGGAGGTGGAGGTCCGGGGGCGGAGTTCTCTCCGCCCCCGGCTTTTTCCTTTCACTCCGGTCCCGCGCTCAGGCTTTCAGCGCCGCGGGGCGAGGACCGCCGGACATCCAGTCGAGCAGCTCGACGGTGTGGATCACGGGCATGGCGTCGCCCGCGAGCTGCGTGATGCAGCCGATGTTCCCCGCGGCGACGAGGTCGGCGCCGGTACGCTGCAGGTTGGCGAGCTTGCGCGCCTTCAGGCGTTCCGCGATGGCGGGCTGGAGCAGGTTGTAGGTGCCGGCGGAGCCGCAGCAGAGGTGGGGCTCGGCGGGTTCCTTCACGGCGAAGCCGGCGCGCTTCAGGAGCTCCTTGGGTTCGGCGGTGATCTTCTGGCCGTGCTGCAGCGAGCAGGCCGAGTGGTAGGCGACGGTGAGGTTCGGCGGCTCGCGGGTCGGCGCGTAGTTGTAGCGGGCGAGCAGTTCCGAGATGTCGAGCGTGATGGCGGAGATCGCCTTGGCGCGCTCAGGCCAGGGTGCGGGCTCGGCGCGGAACATGTGGCCGTAGTCCTTCACCGTGGTGCCGCAGCCGGAGGCGTTGATGACGACGGCGTCGAGGCCTTCGCCTTCGAGCTCGCGCGTCCAGGCGGCGATGTTGGCGCGCGCTGCCCGCATGGCGGGGTCGTGATGGCCCATGTGGTGGTCGAGCGCGCCGCAGCAGCCCTGGTCGGGCGTGACGACGACCTCGATTCCCATGCGGGTGAGCAGGCGGATGGTGGCCTCGTTGATCGCCGGGGCGAGGACCTGCTGCGCGCAGCCGGTGAGGAGGGCGACGCGGCCGCGGCGCTCGCCTTGTGCGCGGTGGATGCCGGGGCGCTGCACGGGGCTGCGCGGTGGAAGTGAGCGCGGGGCGAGGCGCAGCATGGCGCGCAGGCGCTGCGACAGCATCGCGTTGCCCGGGATGGCGCGCGCGAGCGGGCGCGCGAGGCGCGCGCCGAGCAGCGCGAGGCGGAAGCGCGCGGGATGCGGCAGGATGAAGGACAGCACGCGGCGCAGCGCGCGTTCCGGCAGCGGCCGCGTGTAGGTCTCCTCGATGTAGCGGCGCGCGTGATCGACCAGGTGCATGTAGTGCACGCCGGAGGGGCAGGTGGTCATGCAGGCGAGGCAGGAAAGGCAGCGATCCACGTGCCGCACCACCTCCTCGGTGGCGGGGCGGTCCGCCTCCAGCATGTCCTTGATCAGGTAGATGCGGCCGCGCGGGGAATCGAGCTCGTCGCCGAGCAGGACGAAGGTCGGACAGGTCGCGGTGCAGAAGCCGCAATGCACGCAGGTGCGCAGCACGCGGTTGCTCTCGGCGAGGTCCGGATCACGCAGTCGTTCCGGCGCGAAGGTGGTTTGCATGGGGCAAGATTAGGCCAGCCGGGGAGGGTTGACAGCGGCGTCGGCATCACTTAACCATTCGGTTAACCGAAAGCCGGAGAGAGGACCGATGGCCGCCACCGACGCCAACGCCAGCAACGACCGCGAGCTGGTGCTGACTCGCATCATCGATGTGCCGCGGGAGAAGCTGTACCGCTGCTGGACCGACCCCGAGCTGATGAAGCAGTGGTTCACCCCGCGGCCCTGGACGACGCCGGTGATCGAGATCGACCTGCGCGCGGGCGGGTCGAGCTACGTGCTGATGCGCGGGCCGAACGGCGAGGAATTCCCCAACCGCGGCGTGTATCTGGAAGTGGTGCCGAACGAGCGGCTGGTGTTCACCGATGCGTTCGTGCGCGCGTGGGAGCCCTCGGACAAGCCGTTCATGGTCGCGATCGTGACCTTCGAGGATCTCGGCGGCGGGCGCACGCGCTACACCGCGGTGGCGCGGCACTGGACCCAGGAAGCGCGCGAGGAACACGAGAAGATGGGCTTCCACGAGGGCTGGGGGAAGGCGTGCGACCAGCTCATCGAGGTGGCGAAGGGGCTTTGAGGAAGAAAGAGTGGGGGCGGAGTGAACTCCGCCCCCACACCCCCACCTCCTTTTTTTGACTCTTGGCGCTGGCTCCTCCCGCACTCTCAGGCGCCGCAGCGTTGTCGGGCTGAGAACGGAGCTTGCCACGCTTCCCCGTAGCCAAAAAAAGGAGGTGGGGGGTCTGGGGGGCGGAGTTCATCTCCGCCCCCCAGTCTTTTTCAGGCTCTGCGTGTAATCCTCCGGCCGGAAGCCGACGAGGAGCGTGTCGCCGAGCTCGAGCACGGGGCGGCGGATCATCGAGGGCTGCGCCAGCATCAGCGCGATCGCCTTGGGCTCGGTGAGGTTCTCGCGATCCGGCTCGGGCAGCATGCGGAAGGTCGTGCCGGCGCGGTTGAGCAGCGCCTCCCAGCCGAGGCGGCGCGACCAGGCTTCGAGCGTCTCGCGCGCGATGCCGGCGCTCTTGTAGTCGTGGAAGCGGTAGGCGACGCCGTGCGCATCGAGCCAGGCGCGCGCCTTCTTCATCGTGTCGCAGTTCTTGATGCCGTAGAGCGTGGGATCCATGCGGTGGGGTCCTCAGGGCGGTTCCGGCTCGCCGGGCGGGAAGACGAAGGCGCGCTCGGCGTCCAGGGCCAGATGCACCGCCTCGCCGCGCGCGAGCAGGCGGCCGGGCGGCAGCCGGGCGTGGAGGTGGAGCAACCCCCCTGCCCCGTCCGGCACCGCGAGATGCACCAGGGTGACGGCGCCGAGCGGGCGACAGGCCTCGACCTCGGCCGCGACGCCCGCCGCATCGAGGCGCAGCGCCTCGGGGCGGATCAGCACCTCGACCGGCGCGCCCTCCGGGAAGTCCGGCGCGGGAAGCGCGCCGAGGGCGGTGACGGCCTCGCCGTGGCGGATGCGGCCGCGCAGCGTGTTCACCTCGCCGAGGAACACCGCGACGTAGCGGTCCACCGGCTGGAGGTAGAGCTCCATCGGCGTGCCGGCCTGCACGATGCGGCCCTCGCGCATCAGGGCGATGCGGTCGCCCATGAACATCGCTTCCTCGGCGTCGTGGGTGACGAGCAGGGTGGCGATGCCGGCGGTCTGCAGCACGTGCAGCGTGTCGTCGCGCACCTGCTCGCGCAGCCGGGCGTCGAGGCTGGCGAAGGCCTCGTCGAGCAGCAGCACCTGCGGGCGCGGGGCGAGCGCGCGGGCGAGTGCCACGCGCTGCTGCTGGCCGCCGGAGAGCATGTGGGGATAGGCGTGCTGATAGGTCTCGAGGCCGACGCGGGCGAGCGCGTCCATCACCCGCCAGCGGCGGTCGCCGCGCGGGACGAAGCGCAGGCCGAAGGCGACGTTCTCCGCCACGGTGAGGTGGGGGAAGAGGGCGTAGTCCTGGAAGACGAAGCCGACCGACCGGGATTCGGGGGGAACCTCGCGGCCGGGCTCGGCGATCAGGCGGCCGGCGAGGTCGATGCGCCCGGCCTGCAGCGGTTCCAGGCCGGAGGCGAGGCGCAGCAGGGTGGTCTTGCCGCAGCCGGAGGGGCCGAGCAGGCAGACGATCTCGCCGGGGGCGACGGCGAGGTCGATGCCGGAAAGCACCTCGCGGCCGCCATAGGCGTGGCGGATGCCGGCGAAGGCGAGGGTCACGCCGGCTTGTCGTCCTGGTCCGTGACGTCCGGGCGGGCCTGGTGCGCGTTGGCCTGGGCGTTGTCCTCGGCCGGGGCGTCGCCGTCGGAGGGCTCGGCCTTGCCGGGAATGTCGGCGAGTTGCGGGGCGGTGCCGGCGGGTTGCCCGGCCGTGTCGCCCGGCATGGCATCGGCTTCGGCGGTCGCCGCCCCGGGATGGACGGCGGCATCGCCGGGCGGATTTCCGGACGGCGGATCGGGTTCGGCGGACTCGACCTCGCCGGGGAGGTCGGCGGCCTGAAGGGCGGCGCCGGCGGGAGGGTCCGCCTCGGTCGGGTGGGCCGGGCCGGCCCCGCCCGGGGTCTCCGGGACGCGGTCCTGGACGGCGTCCGCCGGTGCGCCGCCAGCGCGGCCCGCGCCGACCGGGGGCAAGGGCAGCGTGGGGGCAGTCTCCGCGGTGACCAGCTCCTCGCGCTTGGGCAGGTCGGAGAGGGATTTGAGGCCGAACTGGTCGAGGAATTTCGGGGTGGTGCCCCACAGCGTCGGCCGGCCGGGCACCTCCTTCTTGCCGCGCGGGGCGATCAGGCCGAGCTCGAGCAGCGCCTCCAGGCTGGACTGGGCCAGCGAGGCGCCGCGGATGTCCTCGATCTCGGCGCGGGTGCAGGGCTGGTGATAGGCGACGATGGAGAGCGCCTCCATCGCCGCGCGCGGCAGGCGACGCGGCAGCTCGACCACCTTGGTCAGGCGGGGCGCCAGGTCGGGGGCGGTGCGGAAGGCCCAGCCGCCGGCGACCTCCACCAGCTGCACGCCCCTGCCCTGGCAGCGGGCGGCGAGCTCCTGGAGCACCGCGGCGGCGGGCAGGTCCTCCGGGAGCAGGCCGGCGAGCCGCTGCAGGCCGACCGGGCGGTCCGAGGCGAAGACCAGCGCCTCGGCGAGGCGGATGCCGGCTTCCCATTCGGGGTGCTCGGACGGGGCGCGCGGCTGGCCCTCGGCCGTCGCAGGCTCCGGCGATGCCGCCGGGGCGTCCGGCGGGGCTTGCCCGCCGTGATCCGCCTGATCCGCCGGCGCGTCCGCAGCGCCCGGCCCGGGCTCTGGCGGGTGGTCGGCCCGGTCCTGCCCGGGAGGGGATGCGGGGGCCCGGTCCTGGGCGGCGGGGTCCTCCTCCTCGGTCCAGCGGTCAGGCAGCGCGGACATGCCGTACGAATTCCTCCTCCTCCACGCGGCGACGGAGCAGGATGGGGCCGAAGGCCCGATCCTGGCGCAGCTCCACCCCGCCGCCACGGGCCATCTCCAAGCCCGCGATCAACGTGCTGGCAAGGGCCGCGCGGCGCTCGACCGGGTCCATCGCGCCCTCGGGCAGGAAGGCGCGCAGCTCGCCCCAGGCCGGCAGCGCGCCGACGAGGCGGGCGAGGCGGTCCAGCGCCTCCTGCACCGTGAAGAGCTTGCGCGGCTTGGGGCGGTAGGGGCGGCGGGCGAGCGCGCGGCGGCGGCCGGCGACATAGGCCTGCAGCAGCGCCGGCAGGTCGGCGGCGATGCCGGAGCGGTCCTCCTGCTTCAGCACCTCCGGCGCGCCGCGAGCGAAGACATCATGGCCGAGCCAGGGGCGGCGGTTCAGCCACAGCGCGGCGGCGCGCATGCGTTCCAGTTCCGCCAGGCGGTCGGTGAGGCGCTCGGCGAGGGCTTCCGCATCCTCGCCCTCGACCTGCTCGGGCGGGATGAGCAGGCGGGATTTCAGCCAGGCGAGCCAGGCGGCCATGACGAGCCAGTCGGCCGCGACCTCCAGCCGGACGCGGCGGGCGCCCTCGATGACGGCGAGATACTGGTCCACCAGCGCCACCACGGAGATCTTCGTGATGTCGACCTTCTGGGCGCGGGCGAGCTCGAGCAGCAGGTCGAGCGGGCCCTCGAACCCGTCCAGGCGCAGATGAAGCGACGACTCGGTCATGATCCGCCTCCGTGGCCCGACAGCATGAGAACGAGGTCGAAGGCCGGCGCAACCACGGCGCGCAGGAACCACGCCATCGGGTCGTAGCCGGGCAGCAGCGAGGGGAGGAGGAAGAGCAGGCCGATCACCAGGAAGAGGCCGAAGGGCTCCAGCCGGGCCAGGGGGTAGGCCAGGGGACGCGGCAGGATGCCCACCAGGATCCGTCCGCCGTCGAGCGGCGGGACGGGGAACAGATTGAACAGGCCGAGCACCAGGTTGGCGAGGATGAGCAGGCCGATGAAGCGGTAGATCGGCGCTTCCGCGGCGCCGAGGGGGACGGCCTCGGCGACGTGCGCCAGCAGGCCGGCGCCCCAGGCGAGGGCGAAATTCATCGCCGGGCCGGCGGCGGCGACCAGCATCATGCCCTGCCGCGGATGGCGCAGCCGGAGGATGTTGACCGGCACCGGCTTGGCCCACCCGAACATCGCCTCCACCCGGCCGATGGTGAGGAGCTGGGTGATCAGCAGGAAGAGCGGCAGCAGGACGGTGCCGACCGGGTCCACATGGCGCAGCGGGTTGAGGCTGATGCGGCCGGCGCGCTTGGCGGTGTCGTCGCCGAGCGCGTAGGCGGCATAGCCATGCGCGGCCTCGTGCAGGGTGATGGCGATCACCGAGGCGAGAATCGAGGCGGCGAGCTCGGGCAGCCAGGCGGGCATCAGGCGGTGGGGTCCGGGCCGAGGACGGCGGCCGACTGGCGCAGGGCGCGGTCGCGGAGCGCGCGCAGCCGGGCGGGGTCGCGGGTGGCGAAGGCGTCACGGGCCGCCCTGGCCGCCGCCATGCGGGCGGCAGCGGCGTCCGTGAGGGACGGGCAGGTCTCGAGCAGGGCGGCGCTTTCCGCGAGCCGGCCGCTGCAATGGAGGACGAGGTCGCAGCCGGCCGCCAGCGCCGCGCCGGCAAGGTCGTTGGAGAAGCCCGCCAGCGCGCCCATGCCGAGATCGTCGCAGACCAGCACGCCGTCGAAGCCGATACGGCCGCGGATCACCTCGGCGATGATCCGGGGCGAGAGGGTGGCCGGCAGCTCCGGGTCCCAGGCGGGGTAGAGGACATGCGCCGTCATGGCCCAGACGCCGGGACTGGCCAAGGCCCGGAAGGGGGCGATGTCGGCCTCCAGCGCCGCGGCGGGGGCATCGACGCGGGGGAGCTCCCTGTGGCTGTCGGCGAGGGCGCGGCCATGGCCGGGGATGTGCTTGATGACCGGGACGGCCCCGGCATCCTGCAACCCGGCGATGGTGGCGGCGCCGTGGCGGGTTACTTCCGCGGGGTCGGCGGAGAAGGCGCGGTCGCCGATCACGTCGTGCGCGCCGGGGACTCGCAGGTCCAGCACCGGGGCGCAGACCACGTCGAGGCCGGCGGCGACGCACGCCGCGCCGAGCAGCAGGGCATTGGCGCGCGCGGCGTCTTCCGGCGCGCCCTCGAAGGCGGCGGCAGGCGGGAAGGCCTCCCAGTGCGGGGGCTTCAGGCGCGCGACCCGGCCGCCTTCCTGGTCCACGAGAATCGGGGCCTCGGCGCCGAGGATGCCCCGGAGGTCGGCCGTCAGCGCCCCGAGCTGCGGCGGGTCCTGGACGTTGCGGGCGAAGAGGATGGCGCCGGCGGGTTTCCGGGCGCGGAAGAGCGCCGCTTCCTCGGGGGTGAGGCGCGGGCCGCGGATGCCGACGATCGCTGCCTTGGGCGTCACGCGAGAGGCCCAGCGCTGGACACGGGGGGCGGAGTGAACTCCGCCCCCCGAGCCCCCCACCTCCTTTTTTTGATACGAGGGAACGTGGCAAGCTCCGTTCTCCGCCAGACAACGCTGTGGCGCCCGCGAGTGCGGATGCCGCAAGCGCCAAGTGGCCAAAAAAAGGAGGTGGGGGTCTGGGGGAGGAGTTCACTCCTCCCCCAGCCTTGCCGTGCAGGCCGGGGGGCGGAGTTCACTCAGCCCCCCGGTTCTTCACCCGCCGATCACCACGCATGGCGCGCCCTTGCTGCGCGCGTGTTCGCAGAACGCCGTCGCGGTGGAGCGGTCCGCGAAGCCGCCGGCGCGGATGCGCCACATGGTCGGCTGGCCTTCGCGCTCGAACTTCACGATGTTGGGCCGGCGATCGCCGAGTTCCGGCACGCGGCGGAGGATGCGGTCCCATTCGCCGCGGGCGGCGTCCTCGCTGCTGACGGCGCCGAGCTGGACCTGGACGCGGCCGTTGGCGACCGCCGCGAAGGACGGGGTGGCCGGCGGCGCGGCGGCGGGTGTGGCGGCCGGGGGCGCCGGAGGCGGTGCGGCCGCGGGGGCCGGGGGCGCCTGGGCAGGGCGCGCCGCCGGTGCGTTCGGCGCGGCGGCCTGAGGTGCCTGGGCGGGCGCGGCTGGGACCGAGGCGGCCGGTCCCTGGGCCGTGCGCGTGGCGGGCGGGGCGCCCGGCGGGGCGGCAGCGGGCGCGGCCGGGGCGGCGGCCTGGGGGGCCGGCGGGCGCGCGGGCGGCGGGTTGACCTGGGCGCGCAGCGCGTCGATGCGCGGGCCTTCGGGTTCCGGGGCCAGGCGGGCGCCCGTGTTGGGCGCGCGGGCGCGGCTGCGGTCGCGGTCGTAGATCAGCTCGTCCTGGTTGAGCACGCGCAGCCCGCCGGGGTCGTCCGGACGGATCTTGATCGGGCGCGGGTCGGGCTCGATCAGCGGCACGCTGCGCGGGCCGACCTTGGTGAGACCCCACATCACGCCGCCGGCGACCAGCGCCGCGCCGGCGAGGCCGCCGGCGATCGCCAGCATGCGCCAGGGCGGACCTTCCTCGGCGGCTGGCCGCAGCCGATAGGACGGAACCGGTATGTCGTTCACCGCAACCCCCTGATGCGCGTCTCAGCGCATCTCCTCGACCGGCGTCACCCCCATGACGCTGAGGCCCGAGCGGATGACCGTGGCCGTGGCGGCGACCAGGGCGAGGCGCGCCTGGGTGGCCTCCGGCTCTTCCGCACGGATGAAGCGCAAGGTCGAGTCCTCACGCCCCTTGTTCCACAATACATGAAACTCGCCCGCCAAGTCTTGGAGAAAAAACGCGATCCGGTGCGGCTCGCGGGCCTGCGCGGCGGCCTCGACCGTGCGCGGCCAGGCGACCAGGCGGCGGATCAGGGCGAGCTCGGCGGGGTCGGACAGGGCGTCGAGCTTGCTGTCCTGGAGCTCGGAGGGCGCCGGGTCGCCGGCGGCGCGCAGCACGGAACGGCAGCGGGCATGGGCGTACTGGACGTAGAAGACCGGGTTGTCGCGCGACTGCTCGACCACCTTGTCGAGGTCGAATTCCATCTGGGCGTCGGATTTGCGCGTCAGCATGGTGAAGCGGACGGCGTCGCGGCCGACCTCGTCGATCAGGTCGCGGAGCGTGATGTAGGTGCCGGCGCGCTTGGACATGCGCATGGGCTGGCCGCCCTTCAGCACGTGCACGATCTGGCAGAGCACGATCTCGAGCGGGACCTGGTCGTCCGAGAGCGCCTTCACCGCCGCCTTCATGCGCGGGACGTAGCCGCCATGATCGGCGCCCCAGACATCCACCAGCAGCTCCATGCCGCGGCGGACCTTGTCGGCGTGGTAGGCGATGTCGTTGGCGAAGTAGGTGTTGCTGCCGTCGCTCTTGCGCAGCGGGCGGTCCACGTCGTCGCCGAATTGGGTGGCGCGGAACAGGGTTTGCGGGCGGGGTTCCCAATCCTCCGGGAGCTTGCCCTTGGGCGGCTCGAGCACGCCCTCGTAGATCAGGGCCTTTTCCGCGAGGGCGTCCACCGCGCGCTCGACGGCGCCGGATTCGACCAGGGCGCGCTCGGAGACGAAGACGTCCTGGGCGACGCCGAGGGCGGCGAGGTCCTCGCGGATGGCCGCGAGCATCATCGCGACCGCGGTCTCGCGCGCGGCGTCGAGGGCGGCAATGCGGATGAGCCAGCCCTGCTCCAGCGGTGCCTGGAAGCAGGTCATGGTCTCCTCGGCGGAGAGGGTGCGCGGATCGACGCGGCGCGGCGCCAGCGCGTCCTCGTGCTTCGCGGCGAGCGCCTGGCCGACCGGGACCAGGTAGTCGCCGCGGTACTGGAGCTGGAGGCCGAAGCGCCGCTCGGTCTCCTCGGCGCTCCAGCCGCCCTCGGGGGCGAGGGCCTGGAGGTAGCGCCAATAGGCCGCCCAGCCGAGCGCCTGCACCTGCGCGCCGGCATCGTTGACGTAGTACTCCTTGGTGACGCGCCAGCCCGCCTTGGCGAGCAGGTTGGCCAGCGCGTCGCCCACCACGGCGCCGCGGCAATGGCCGACATGCATCGGGCCGGTCGGGTTGGCGGAGACGTACTCGACATTGGCGTGGCAGGCGGCGCCCAGGGTGGAATCGCCGTAGCGCTCGCCGGTCTTGAGGATGATCGGGATCTGCGCGGCGAGGAACACCTCGCGCAGGCGGAGATTGACGAAGCCGGGGCCGGCGGGCGCGGCCTCGGCGACGATGGGGAGCTCGGCAAGGCGGGTCGCGAGCTGCGCGGCGATCGCCTGCGGCTTCTCGCCGGCATGCTTGGATACGACGAGGGCGGCGTTGGTGGCGATGTCGCCATGCGTCGCATCGCGCGGCGGCTCCACCTGCACGCGGGCGAGCGCCTCCCGCGGCAGGTCGGGCAGCATGGCGAGGAGGGCGGTGCGCACCTCGCCCAGCACCGCGGTGAAGATGTTGTCGCTGGAACTCATCACGGGGTCCTTTTGGCGGCCCGCTCAGCCCGGGACGTCGGGATCGGTCAGGCGCCGGTGCTCCTCGAGCGCGTAGCGGTCGGTCATGCCGGCGATGTAGTCGCACACCACCTGGGCGCAGGCGGGACCGCCCGCCTCCCCGGCCCGCTCGCGCCACAGCGGCGGCAGCATCTGCGGGCCGCCATGCAGCAGGCTGAACAGCATCTGCACCACCCGCTTGGATTTGGCCATGGTGCGGTTGACCCGCCAGTGGCGGTACATGCGGTGGAACAGGAAGTCGCGGATGGCGAGGTTGGCTTCCGCCATGGCGACGGAGAAGGCGATCACCGGCTCGCGCGCGCGGCGGATGTCATCCGGCGTCTCGGGCTTCAGGATGGCGAGGCGGCGCTCGGCTTCGGCGATGACGTCGGTCACCATGCGGTTGATGACGCGGCGGACCATCTCAGGGGCGAGGCGCTCGGGCGGGGCGTTGGGGGCGGCGTGGCGGGCCTCGGCGAGGGCGTCGCCGAGCAGCGGGAGGGTCGCGAGCTCCTCGAGGACGAAGAGGCGGGCGCGCAGGCCGTCGTCGAGGTCGTGGTTGTTGTAGGCGATGTCGTCCGCCAGCGCCGCGACCTGGGCCTCGAGCGACGCATAGGTGTCGAGCTCAAGCGGGTGCAGCCGGTCGTATTCGGCGATGTAGGGGGTTGGGCGGCGCAGCGGGCCGTTGTGCTTGGCGAGGCCTTCCAGGGTTTCCCAGGTGAGGTTGAGGCCCTCGAAGCCGGCGTAGCGGTGCTCCAGCAGGGTCACGAGCTTGAGGGACTGCGCGTTGTGGTCGAAGCCGCCATAGGGCTTCATGGCGGCGTTCAGCGCGTCCTCCCCGGCATGGCCGAAGGGCGGGTGGCCGAGATCATGGGCGAGGGCGAGCGCCTCGGCGAGATCCTCGTCGAGACGCAGGCGGCGCGCGATCGAGCGGGCGATCTGCGCGACCTCGATGGAATGGGTGAGCCGGGTCCGGAAGTGATCGCCCTCGTGATAGACGAAGACCTGGGTCTTGTATTGCAGGCGGCGGAAGCCGGTGCAGTGGATGATGCGGTCGCGGTCGCGCTGGAAGGGCGAGCGGGGATCGCCGGCCGGCTCCGCATGCAGCCGGCCGCGCGAGAGCTCCGGGCGGACGGCATAGGGGGCGCGGGACATGGCGCGCCGCCCCTAGCATGGGCGGGGGCGGGAGATGAACCCTGGGCGGGGGAAAAAGATCGGGGGCGGGGAGAACTCCGCCCCCGAGCCCCCACCTCCTTTTTTTGGCTACTTGGCGCCGGTGGCTCCCGCACCCTCAGGAGACGCTCCCCCGGCGCATGCACGCTGCGGGAGGCCCAGGTCATGGCCCGATTGTTCATGCTTGCCGCCGCCGCCTTGACGAGCCTGGCGGTCGCGTCTTGCGGCCCGCTGAGACCAAGCGCGTCACCGCCGACCTATGGCGGCCATTCTCAGCATTCCGGTGCCTGAGGGCCCGGCACGCCAGCACCGCCCGCCGGCGAGGCCGGTTGGAAAGGCGGCGCGGCAGCCATATCTTGCAGGGCCAGGAGTTGACCATGCCCGACGGGACCACCGCCCCCCTGCCCTTCCGCGTCACGCCGAGCGCCGCCGCGCAGGTCGCCGAGATCGCCGCCCGCGAGGGGCGGCCCGGCGCCGGGCTGCGGCTCGCCGTGGAGGCGGGAGGCTGTTCCGGCTTCCAGTACAAATTCGGGCTCGAGGACCAGCCGGCCGAGGACGATCTGGTGATCGAGGCCGGCGCGGCGCGGGTCTTCGTGGACCCGGTCTCGCTCGAGCTGCTCGCCGGGGCGGAGCTCGACTGGGCCGAGGAGCTGATCGGGGCGCATTTCGCCATCCGCAACCCGCAGGCGAGCTCGGCCTGCGGCTGCGGCTCCTCCTTCGCCGTGGGCTGATCCGCGCCGCGGATGAAGCTCGCCACCTTCAACGTGAATTCGGTGCGGCGCCGGGTGCCGCATATCCGGCGCTTCCTGCAACGCCAGCAGCCCGACCTCGTGATGCTGCAGGAGACCAAGTGCCAGGCGGAGGAGATGCCGGGGCTCGAGTTCCGCGACCTCGGCTACGAGATGCGCTGCATCGGCCAGAAGGGCGGGCGCAACGGCGTCGCGGTGCTGTCGCGGCTGCCTTTCGCGGTGGTGGCGGAGCGGCTGCCGGGCGAGACGGAGGACGGCCAGGCGCGCTACCTGGAGGTGGCGGCGGACGGGGTGCGGGTGGCGGGGATCTACCTGCCGAACGGGAATTCGGGCGGCGAGGACGGCTATGCCTACAAGCTGCGCTGGATGGCGCGGCTGCGCCAGGTGGTCGAGGCGCGGCTGGACGAATTCCTGCCGCTCGTGGTGATGGGCGATTTCAATGTCTGCCCGACCGACGCCGACATGGCGCCGGGCGCGCTGCCGCCGACCGACGCGCTGGTGCGGCCGGAGAGCCGGGCGGCGTACCGCGCCCTGCTGCATCCCGGCATGACCGATGCGGCGCGGGCGCTGCACCCGCAGGATGCGGCCTTCACCTACTGGGATTACGGGCCGGCCTTCGAGGCCAACCGGGGCCTGCGCATCGACCATGTGCTGCTGAGCCCGGAACTCGCCGAGCGCTGCCTGACGGCGGAGGTGGACACCGCGCCGCGGGCCGAGGAGCAGCCCTCGGATCACACGCCCGTGCTGGTCGAGCTGACGGCCTGACGCCTCAGCGCCAGTGGCCGGGGACGCAGCGCCCCCAGGCATTGCAGTGGCCGGGCACCCAATAGCCGCGCCCGTAGCGCGGACCCGGCTCGACGACGCAAGCGCCCACCACGCTGCCCAGGGCAAGCAGCACGGTCACGCGGAAGATCACGCGCATGCGGTTCCGATTCCCTCGCGGTGCTAGTGTCCTGCCCGCGAAGTTCGCTGCCCTATCGCAGCGAACGGAGCGGATCGCAGGCCACCGAAAACAAACGCTACTGTCCCGATTCCGGAGTACGCGGCCATGAGCAGGAACTTCGGAATCGGGACACTAGGCCCAGTGTAGCGCGAACCGCGTCGTGCCGCGCGGGCCCGCGCACTCGCGCGGGCCCGGCCGGTCGATCAGTAGTTCGGGCGCACCGTCACGGTGGTGGGCGGCGGCGCGGCCATCGGGGTGGTCACCACCGTGGTCGGCTGCGGCTGGGGCGCAACGACCACCGGCTGCTGCGGGGCGGGGTCGCGGGCGACGACGGTGCAGGCGGCCAGGCTGAGCGCCGTGCCGGCACCGGCCAGCAGGGCCGCCGCAGTTCGAACCAGAGTGCTCATTGCGTCCTCCTTCTTGACCGAAGCTGCGGCTGCAAACGCGGCCACGGCGGAGGCGTCGCAATGCAAGTATTGACGAATGCGTGATGGTCCCCAGGCGCCGGCGTGCTCTCACCAGCGGCGCCAGCCGCCATGCCCGCCATACCAGGGGCGATAGCCCCACCCCCAGGGCCGGTAGCCATAGCCGCCGCGCCAGCCCCAATAGCCGCCAATGGGCACGGTGAGGCCGAGACCGACGCTGACCGGCGGGCTGTAATAGCCCGAGCCGTAATAGGGATTGTAGTAGGGGCTGTAATAGGAGCCGTAATAGGGGGCCGCCCCCGGCGCCGGCTGCGCGGAGACGGGGGGCGGCACGGGCGCCGTGGTGACCGGCGCGCCGGGCGGCGGCGGCCAGGGGCCCCAGGTACCGTCCGGGTATTGCACGCAGCCGGCGAGGCCCAGGCCGAGCAAGACGGGGATCAGGGGCATGGCGCGCATGGCGTGTCTCCCATCGAGCCGTGAATCTAGGGCCTGGCGGGGCCCGTGCGCAGGCTGCCCCTGGATTGAATTTGCGCCATCCGGGGCGGGATGGCGAAGAAGGTTGGGGGGCGGAGTGAACTCCGCCCCCCAAACCCCCCACCTCCTTTTTTTGGATACGGGGAAGCGCGGCGAGCTCCGCTCTTGGCCCTACAACGGCTCGGCGCCTGAGAGTGGGGGAGGAGCCAGCGCCGCGGCACTGCCGAGACGTGAAGCGCCGCCTCTATTGGTCCGCGTAACAGTGGGTCTCCTCGGCGGCACCGGGATGAGTGACGGCGCCGAGATGGGCAGGGCCGACGGCCTGGGCGTATTTCCAGAGGGCGCCGGCATTGTAGTCGGTCTTGCGGGGCTTCCAGGCGGCGCGGCGCTTCGCGTGCTCCGCTTCGTCCACCAGCATGTCGATGGTGCCCTTTTCGGCGTCGATGACGATCTTGTCGCCGTTCTGCAGCAGCGCGATGGGGCCGCCGACCGCGGCCTCGGGGCCGACATGGCCGATGCAGAAGCCACGCGTGGCGCCGGAGAAGCGGCCATCGGTGATCAGCGCGACCTGCTCGCCCATGCCCTGGCCATAGATCGCCGCGGTGGTGGAGAGCATCTCGCGCATCCCCGGGCCGCCCTTCGGGCCCTCGTAGCGGATGACGATGACGTCGCCGGGCTTGTAGGCACGGTCCTCCACCGCCTTGAAGGCATCCTCCTCGCAGTCGAAGCAAAGGGCGGTGCCTTCGAAGCGGAGCTTCTTCATGCCGGCGATCTTCACGATGCCGCCCTCCGGGGCGAGGTTGCCCTTGAGGCCGACCACGCCGCCGGTCTTGGAGATCGCGCGGCTCACCGGGTAGATCACGTCCTGGTCGGTGGGGAACACGACGTTTTCGTGGTTCTCGGCGAGCGTCTTGCCGGTGACGGTGAGGCAGTCGCCGTGCAGCAGGCCGGCATCGAGCAGCGCCTTGATGATCACCGGGATGCCGCCGACCTTGTAGACGTCGTAGGCGACGTATTTGCCGCCGGGCTTGAGGTCGGCGATGTAGGGCGTGCGGCGCATGATCTCCACCACGTCGTCCATGGTGAAGCGGATGCCGGCTTCATGGGCGATCGCGGGAAGATGCAGGCCGGCATTGGTGGAACCGCCGGTGGCGCCGACGATGGTCGCGGCGTTCTCGAGCGATCTGCGGGTGACGATGTCGCGCGGGCGGAGGTTGCGGCGGAGCAGCGCCATCACCGCCTTGCCGGATTCCACCGCCCACTTGTCGCGGTCCTCATAGGGCGCGGGGGCGCCGGCGGAGCCGGGGAGTGCCAGGCCGATCGCCTCGGAAACCGTCGCCATGGTGTTGGCGGTGAACTGGCCGCCGCAGGCGCCGGCGGAAGGGCAGGCGACGCATTCGAGCTCGTGCAGGTCCTCGTCCGAGATGTTGCCCGCGGCGTGCTGGCCGACCGCCTCGAAGACGTCCACCACGGTGACGTCCTTGCCGCGGAACTTCCCGGGCAGGATGGAGCCGCCATACATGAACACGCTCGGCACGTTGAGGCGGAGCATCGCCATCATCATGCCGGGCAGCGACTTGTCGCAGCCGGCGAGGCCGACGAGCGCGTCGTAGCAATGGCCGCGGACGGTGAGCTCGACGGTGTCGGCGATCGCCTCGCGCGAGGCGAGCGAGGACTTCATGCCCTGGTGGCCCATGGCGATGCCGTCGGTGACGGTGATGGTGGTGAATTCGCGCGGCGTGCCGCCGGCGTGCTTGACGCCAGTTTTCACGCTCTGGGCCTGGCGGCTGAGGGCGATGTTGCAGGGCGCGGCCTCGTTCCAGCAGGTGGCGACGCCGACGAAGGGCTGCTCGATCTCCTCCTGGGTGAGGCCCATGGCGTAGTAGTAGGAGCGGTGCGGCGCGCGATCGGGCCCGACGGTCGAATGGCGGCTGGGGAGCCGCGACTTGTCCCACTTGGTCATCTGGCGTGTTCCTGGAGCGAGCGGGCGAATGTTGCCCCCGGGGCGCGGCGGAGCAAGAGGGGCCGCGCCAGCCGCTGCGCCGCCTCAGGCAAGAGCCAGAACCGGCGCTTCCGCGCGTAGGGGCGGCATCTCGGCATCGGCCTGGCCGTCCAGCACCGCGCGGATGCGGCCGCAATCGAGCTCGCCATCGGGCAATGGCCAGGATGGCGGCCGCAGCGCCGATCAGGGTGGCGAGGGGGCGCCAAGCGGGATCGGCTTGATGAAGGCGCCGCCGAGGGGCTTCGTGGCCGTGGCCGGTAAGGCTCGGCGGCGCCGAGCGCGAGGCCGGCAAGCAGCTGCGCATGGAGCGGCGGCCAGCGCCGCCCTAGCTTCGCAGGCGCCCGTCCTGGCGCCTCATCTGGTTTGCGTTGCAGCCAGCTCGTGGAAGCAGGGCACCATGTGAGGTGCAAGGATCGCAGCAATCCTTGCGCCCCATGCAGCAATGGCGCGGTCTGCCCGGCATGGGCGTGTCGCTACTGCGCTCTGTGGCGCCGCTTCGGCAGTGCCGCGACTGGGGCGGCGAGGCGCTCGGTCAGCAGATCGAGAACCGCGCGGGCTGCCGGCGAGGGTTCGGTGCCGCGGCGGACGAGGAGGCCGGTGGCGCGCTCGACCAGCGGGTCCACCAGCGGGCGCGCAACGAGGATGGGGTGCGCACCGCGCGGCAACGCGATGCGCGGCACCACCGCTATTCCGAGCCCGGCCTCGACCAGGCCGAGGCTCGTCGAGAGATGCTCGGTCTCGTAGCGCCACTTTGGATTGATGCCGCGCGGCAGCAGCGCGCGGTCGAGGATCAGCCGGTTGCCGGAGCGGCGCGAGACGCCGACCAGGCGCTCGCCTTCGAGGTCGCGCCAGCGCAGCGCCTCGCGCCGCGCGGCGAGCGGATGATCGCGCCGGCAGGCCAGCACGAAGGGATCCTGGCGGAGCGGGCGAAATTCCACATCGGGGTGCTGCGCGCCTTCCATGCCGATGCCGAACTCGGCGCCGCCAGTGGCAACCGCGTCGGTAACGCCGTCCGAGGAGAGATCCATCACGCGAACCCGGACCTCGGGGAAGCGCCGCGCGAAGGAAGCGAGGGTCGCCGGGAGGAAATAGTAGGCCGCGGTCGGGATGCAGGCGAGGGTGACGACGCCGCGCCGGCGCACCGCGGCCTCGCGGATGCCGAGCAGGCTCTCCTCCAGCTCGTCAAGGAGGCGGCGGGCGCGGGGGAGGAATTCGCGCCCGGTCTGGGTCAGCGCGACCCGCCGCGTGCTGCGCTCGAGCAGCGCGACGCCGAGCTCTTCCTCCAGCGCGGAAAGGCGGCGGGAGATGGCTGGCAAGGAGAGGTTCAGCGCTTCCGCCGCGCGCGTCAGGCCGCCGGCCTCGGCGACGGCCACGAAGGTGCGGAGCTGGTCGAGGTCTATCGCCATGGCGTGAGCGCTATTGTTGTGTGTGGCGCAAGTATCGTTCACGTCTTTGCACTTCAGCAAGGGCGTCTTCGCCGGCAGGTTCCGCCGCGAAGGAGACGCCCGACCGTGCAGACCCCGATCCCTTGCGTGCTGATGCGTGGCGGCACCAGCCGCGGCCCCTTCTTCCTCGCGGACGACCTGCCGGGCGATGCGGCGACGCGCGACGCGGTGCTGCTTGCCGCCATGGGCTCGCCGCATCCGATGCAGCTCGACGGGATCGGCGGCGGGCGGACGCTGACCAGCAAGGTCGCGATCGTCTCGCCTTCCTCCGAGCCGGACGTGGATGTGGACTATCTCTTCGCGCAGGTGTCGGTGGACCGGCAGGTCGTGGATACGCGGCCGAATTGCGGCAACATGCTCTCCGGCGTCGGCCCTTTCGCGATCGAGGCCGGGCTGGTGCGCGCCAGCGATCCCGAGACGCTGGTCAGGGTGCGCAACCTCAACACCGGCGCGCTGGTGGATGTGCTGGTGCAGACGCCCGGCGGGGTGGTGACCTATGAGGGCGACACGACGCTGCCCGGCGTGCCGGGCAGCGGGGCGCCGATCCAGCTGCGCTTCCGCCGCATCGCCGGCGCCAAGACCGGGAAGCTGTTCCCGACCGGCGCGCGCAGCGAGATCATACAGGGCGTGCCGGTGTCGCTGCTCGACTGCGCGATGCCGGTGATGCTGGTCGCGGCGGCTTCGCTCGGCGCGAAGGCCGAGGCCGCGCCGGCGGAGATCGAGGCGGATTGCGCGCTGATGAAGCGCATCGAGCGGCTGCGGCTCGAGGCCGGAGAGCGCATGGGCTTCGGCGATGTGCGCGACAGCGTGCTGCCGAAGCCGGTGCTGGTCGGCCCCGCGGCAACGGCGACGCTCGCGGCGCGCTACCTGACGCCTCATACGGTGCACGCCTCGCTTGCCGTCACCGGCGCGATCGCGATCGCCGCCGCGGCGCGGCTGCCGGGCACGGTCGCGGCATCCTGCGCCCGCACGGAAGACGGGCCGGTGCGCATCGCGCATCCCTCCGGCGTGCTGGAGGTGGCGCTCAGTATCGAGCAGGACAGCATCGCCTGGGCGGGCGTCCTGCGCACCGCGCGCCGCATCTTCGAAGGCAGGCTGCTGATTCCCGCTGCGGTGTGGGCCGGACATGACAGCCGGCGCGCAGCGGCCTGATCCATCCCCGATCTCCCCAACACGGAACAAGGAACGTCCTCATGCTCTCTCGCCGGGAAAGCCTCCGTCTCGCGCTGGCTGGAATTGCCGTGCCGCTCGCCTCAGGCCGGGTGGCCGCGCAGGGCGGCGCCTGGCCCAACCGCCCGATCCGCCTGCTCGTCGCCTATGCGCCGGGCGGCGGCACCGATGCGATCGCGCGCACCCTGGCAGCGCGGCTGCAGGCGGAGCTCGGCCAGCCGGTGGTGGTGGAGAACAAGCCGGGCGCCGGCGGCAATCTCGCCACCGAGGCCGCGGCGACGGCGCGACCCGATGGCTACACGCTGCTCATGGGCAATCAGGGCCCGATGTCGGTGAATCCCACGCTGTTCCCGCGCTTCCGCGTCAACCCCGAAACCGCGCTGGAGCCGGTGGCCTTGGTCGCGGACACGCCGCTGGTGGTGGTCGCGGGCCGCGGGACGCGGGCGGCGTCACTGCGGGAACTGATCGAGGAAGCGCGGCAGAAGCGCGGGGAGCTCACCTATGGCTCGGCCTCGAACGGCTCGGCCAGCCACCTCGCTGCGGCATTGCTGTGCCAGATGGCGGGGATCGAGGCGACGCATGTGCCCTATCGCGGCGCCGGCCCCGCGCTGACCGAGGTGGTGGCGGGCAATGTCGCCTTCATGGCGACGACGCTGCCCTCGGTGACCGGGCTGCTGCAGGGCGGGCAGCTGCGTGCGCTGGCGGTGACGGGTGAGCGGCGGGTCGCGGCCTTGCCGGAGGTGCCGACCGTGGCCGAGGCGGCCGGGCTCGCGGAATATCGCGCCACGGCCTGGTACGGGATCCTCGTGCCCAAGGGGACGCCGGCGGAGATCCGCGACCGGCTCGCCGCCGCCATCCAGGCGAGCCTCGCCACGGAGGAGGTCGTGGCCCGCCTGCGCGAGGAAGGCGCGGAGCCGGCGCGGATGGAGGCCGAGGCGTTCCGCCGCTTCATGCGCGACGAACGCCAGCGTTGGGCCGAGGTGATCCGCGCGGCGCGGATCACCGCCGACTGAGCGGGCCCTAACCCGCGATGCGCGCGAGCGCGGCGTCCAGCCGCGCCATCTCGCCGCGCAGGCCGGCGAGGCGCTCTCGGTTTTCCTCCACGACTTCCTCCGGCGCGCGGGAGACGAAGCTCGCATTGGCGAGTTTCTGCGCGATCTTCTCGGCCTCCGCCTCGGCGCGGCTGCGCTCCTTGGCGAGGCGGGCGCGTTCGGCGGCGAGGTCGATCACCTCGGCGAGCGGCAGCATCACGGTGGCTTCGTCCACCACGGCCTGGGCGACGCCGGCGGGGGGCTCGCCGTCGAGGGCACGCACTTCCGTCGCGCGGCCGAGGCGGCGGATGGCCTCGATCCAGCGCTCGGCGCGGGCGAGGCTTTCCGGGCGCGCGCCTTGCAGCAGCAGGGGGACGGTGATGGAGGGTGCCACGTTCATCTCCGCGCGCACGGTGCGGACTTCGGAGATCAGCCGCACCACCCAGTCGAGCTCTTCCCGCGCCGCATCGGCATCGGAGACGGCGGCGGGTTCCGGCCAGGCAGAGCGGATCAGGCTGCCTTCGGGGCCGTAGCCGAGGCGGTGCCACAGCTCCTCGGTGATGAAGGGCATCACCGGGTGGAGCAGGCGCAGGATCACGCCGAGAACGTGCTGCGCGGCGCCCTTCACTTCCGCCTTGTCGGCGCCGTCGGGGCCGTTGAGGACCGGCTTGGCGAATTCGAGGAACCAGTCGCAGAAGCTGTTCCACACGAAGCGGTAGGTGGCGGCGGCGTATTCGTCGAAGCGGAAGGCCTCGAGCGCGGCGTTGCCTTCCGCGAGCGCGGCGTTGGCGGCGTCGAGGATCCAGCGCGAGAGCGGCAGGCGCGCGGCCTCGGGGTCGAATGACGGATCGGGCGCGATGCCGTTCAGCTCGCAGAAGCGGGCGGCGTTCCAGAGCTTCGTCGCGAAGGCGCGGTAGCCTTCCACGCGCTGGCGGCCGAGCTTGATGTCGCGGCCGGGGCCCGCCAGGGCGCAGAGGCTGAAGCGCAGCGCATCGGCGCCGTAGGACTCCACCAGCTCCAGGGGATCCATCGCGTTCCCCTTGGATTTCGACATCTTCTGGCCCTTCTCGTCGCGGATCAGGCCGTGGATGTACACCGTGCGGAACGGCACCTCGCCCATGAAGTGGATGCCCAGCATCATCATGCGGGCGACCCAGAAGAAGATGATGTCGAAGCCGGTGACGAGGACGTCGCCGGGGTAGTAGCGCGCGAGCTCGGGCGTCCTGTCGGGCCAGCCCTGGGTCGAGAAGGGCCACAGGCCGGAGGAGAACCAGGTGTCGAGCACGTCCTCGTCGCGGGTGAGCACGACGTCGCGGCCGAACTTCGCGCGCGCGGCGGCCTTCGCTTCCTCCTCGGTGCGCTCGACGAAGACCTCGCCGTCGGGGGCGTACCAGGCGGGGATCTGGTGGCCCCACCAGAGCTGGCGGCTGATCGTCCAGGGCTGGATGTCGCGCAGCCAGGCGAAGAAGGTGTTCTCCCATTGCCGCGGGACGAACACGGTCTGGCCGCTCTCCACCGCCGCGATGGCGGGCCTCGCCAGGGTCTTGGCGTCGGCGAACCATTGCAGGGTGAGGCGCGGCTCGACGGGGACGCCGGAGCGGTCGCCATGCGGCACGGCGTGAGTGTGCGGCTCGATCTTCTCGACCAGGTCGAGCTCCTCGAGCCGCGCGACGATCGCGCGGCGGGCGGCGAAGCGGTCCCTTCCGGCGAGGGATTGCAGGAAGGCGGGATCGGAAACGCCCTCGACCGCGGCGACGTGGGGCGCGATCTCGTCCAGCATCACCCGCGCCTCGGCGTCCAGCACGCTGGGCGCAGGGAGGGCGTGGCGCTTGCCGACCTCGAAATCGTTGAAGTCGTGGGCGGGGGTAATCTTGACCGCGCCGGTGCCCTTCTCGGGGTCGGAGTGCTCGTCGGCGACGATCGGAATGGCGCGGCCGACCAGCGGCAGGATGGCGTGCTTCCCGACGATATCGGCGTAGCGCGGATCGGTCGGGTGCACGGCGACCGCGACGTCGCCAAGCATGGTCTCGGGGCGGGTGGTGGCGACCACGATGACGCGGTCGGTGCCGGTGATCGGGTAGCGCAGGTGCCAGAGATGGCCCTTCACCTCGCGGCTCTCGACCTCGAGGTCGGAGATCGCGGTGAGGAATCGCGGGTCCCAATTCACCAGCCGCTTGTCGCGGTAGATCAGCCCCTGCTTGTAGAGCGTGACGAAGACCTCGCGCACCGCGACCGACAGGCCCTCGTCCATGGTGAAGCGCTCGCGCTGCCAGTCGAGCGAGGCGCCGAGGCGGCGGAGCTGGCGGGTGATGGTGCCGCCGGACTGCGCCTTCCACTCCCAGACGCGGGCGATGAAGGCCTCGCGGCCCAGCACGCGGCGGTCCTGGTTGCCCTGCCCGGCGAGGAGCCGCTCGACCACCATCTGCGTCGCGATGCCGGCATGGTCGGTGCCGGGCTGCCACAGCGCGTCGCGGCCCTGCATGCGGCGCCAGCGGATCAGCACATCCTGCAGCGTGTTGTCGAGCGCATGGCCGATATGCAGGCTGCCGGTCACATTGGGCGGCGGGATCATGATGGCGAAGGGCCGCTTCGCGCCGACGGGATCGGCGGCGAAGGCGCCCGAGCGCTCCCACAGATCGTAAAGCCGCTGTTCGATCGCGGCAGGATCGAAGACCTTGTCGAGCATGCGGGGATGCCTGTCGTTCCGGCCGGGCGGCGTCAAGGCCCAGATCGGGGCGGTTGTGCGCACGCAACATTGCTCAACTCGGGCGCAAGCATCAGGAGCGTGTCACGCGACAGGGGTTGATGCTGCATCGCACAAGGCTAGGCTCTGGGCGGGCCCGCCGGGAGCTGGCCGCGGAGGATTGATGCCGGGCCAGGGCGATCCTGACTTCCACGATATCGTCGCGCGCATCGAGGCGGCCGCGAGCCTGGCGGCGCTGCGCGAGGCGATGGAGCGCCTCTGCGCCGAATACCAGCTGGCCTGCGCCTGCTACGAGGCGTTGCGCACGCCGCCGGCAGCGCCCGGCCTGCACCTGCATGTCCGCCGCGCCGAGGGCGACTGCCTCGGCGCCGAGGCGGTGCGGCGCTACGCGGCGCAGGATCCGGCGATGCTGGCGCTGCTCGGCAGCCCATTGCCGATCGACTGGGAGGCGGCGCTGCCCGCGGCGGCAGGCGCCGCGGCGCGGCGGGCGATCTCGGTGCCGATCCGCGGCCCGGGCGGCGCGGTCGCGCTGTTCTCGGTGGCCGGGCTCGCCGAGGCGGCGGAGTGGCCCGCAGCGCGGCGCGCGATCATGCGCGACATGCACCTGGTCGCGCTGCACCTGCATGCGCGGGTCCTCGCACTCACCGGCGGCGACGCGCCGCCGCCGCTCTCCGCGCGCGAGCGCGAATGCCTGGCCTGGGCGGCGGCAGGCAAGACCATCGAGGACACCGCGACCATCCTCGGCCTCTCGGTGCGCGCGGTGCGCGGCTATCTCGACAGCGCGCGGCGCAAGCTCAACTGCCTGACCAAGACCCATGCCGCGGTGCGTGCCGTGCAGCTCGGGCTGGTGGCGCCGTGACGCGTCAATTTTGACGGGTCGCCAGGGCAGGACGGAGCGGGGAAGCTGCGTGGCACACCATCCGGCCCGCTCGGGAGGCGGGCCGGCGGGGGATGCCAGGAGGGATCGGTGATCAAGCAGATGGAAGAGTTCCAGGCGGTGGGCAAGGAGCGGTTCGAGGCGGTGGCCGCGGCGACCGCGCAATTCTCGAAGGGGATGCAGGAGGTGATGACCGAGGCGGCCGAGCAGGCGCGGGAGGGCTATGCCGGCGCCGTCAAGCTGTCCTTCGCGACGCTCGAGAAGCTGCTGCAGGCGCGCTCGGTGGAAGAGGCGATCCGCATCCAGTCCGAGGCGGCGCGGACGGCACAGGAGAGCGTGGCGGCGCAGAGCCGGAAATCGACCGACCTGTTCGCCAAGTACCTCAACGCCTGCCTGTCGCCGCTCGCGGCGGCGAGCGCGACGGACGGGGCCAGGCGCGCCGGCTGAGGGAGGCGTTCGAGGAGGGCTGGGGGGCGGAGTGAACTCCGCCCCCCAGACCCCCCGCCTCCTTTTTTTGGATACGGGGGAGCGTGGCGAGCGCCGTTCTCGGCCCGACAACGCTGCGGCGCCTCAGAGTGCGGGAGCCGCAAGCGCCAATAAGCCAAAAAAAGGAGGTGGGGGGTCTGGGGGGCGGAGTTCATCTCCGCCCCCCAGCCGCGGGCGGGCTGCCGTCAGGCCGGCGCCGGCCGCGCCGCGCCGGCCGCCGCGGCGACCCGCGCGGCGAACAGCATCACCATCACGCCGAGGGTGATGCCGGCGAGCCGGTTGAGCACCGGCAGCAGCGCCTCCGGCGGCCCCAGGCTGGAGACCAGGGCGGTGATCACCGCGATCCCCGCCTGGGTGCCGACATAGGCGCTGCGGCCGCCGCCATGGTGCAGGGTGGAGAACAGCAGCATCCCGATCCCGAGCGTGCCGATCCACAGCGGCAGGGTCGGCAGGCCGAGGGCGAGGACGCCGAGCGCGTAGAGGGCGCCGGCGAGGCAGCCGAGGATGCGCTGCCGCCCCTTGGTGCGGAGGTCGACGAGGTTGCGGTCCACCAGCACCGTGGCGGTGACGCAGAGCTGCAGCACCGCGGGCAGGTCGAAGGCCTGCCAGGCCAGCACCATGAGGACCGGCACCAGGCCGCCGGTGAGGGCGAGGCGGCGGAGCTCGGCCTCGCCGGGCGGATCGGCGGGCGGCTTCGGAGGGGCGAAGACGAGGGCGGGGACGAAGACCGCGTTGACCAGGGTGGCGGCGGCCACGCCGGTGACGATCTCGGCGGCCCGCCAGCCGGCGAAGGTGACGAGGCCGCCCGGCGCGGTGGCGCCCTCGATCAGCATCATCAACGCAGTGAGCGCGCCGTAGAACCAGCCATAGCCATGCGGCGAGGCGAAGTGCTGGCGGGCGCCGACGGCGCCGACGCCGAACAGCAGGGCGAGCTGCAGGGCGGGCATCCCCGCCGCCAGGATGACGAAGGCGAGGCCGATGGCGAGCCCGGCCATGGTTCCCGCGATGCGCTGCGCGCCCTTGCTCCACAGCGCCGCGAGGTCCTGGTTGGAGACCATCCAGGCGGAGATCGCCGCCCACCAGGGATTCTCGAAGCCGAAGCGCAGCGCGACCAGCACGGCGAGGCAGACGGCGAGGCTGCTGGCGAGGCCCTGCCGCGCGCTCCAGGCGCCGAACGGGCCGGCGCCGCTCAGAACAGCACCAGGACGCGGGCGGTGGCACCGTGGAACAGCGCTTGGCCGGAGACGCCGGGCAGCACGATCTCCACCGGGAAGCGCTGCGGCAGGCGGATCCAGTCGGTGTCGGGCGGCACCACCGGGACGATGGCGGCCTCGCCGGGGCGCGGGGCGCTGGCGACTGCGGTCGCCAGGCTGCGGACCTCGCCGCGATGGATGCGCCAGGGATCGCTGCCCAGGGTGACGAGCACGGTCTGGCCGGGGGCGAGCCGCGCCATGTGGCGCTCGGCGAGGTTGGCGACGACGCGCCAATCGGCGTCGGTCACCAGCAGCAGGACGGCCTGGCCGATGGCGACGCGGTCGCCGATGCGCGCCTCGAAGGGAGCGATGCGTCCGGCGATGGGGGCGCGCACGGTGGCGCGCTCGAGGTCGTAGCGGGCGCGGGCCAGGGCGGCGGCGGCGGCGGAGACCTCGGCGAGACGGACGCGGACCAGCTCCTCGGCGACCGCGGCAGCGGCCTGGGCGCGGCGCAGCGCGGCGCGCGCCACCACCGCGTCGCGCTCGGCGTCGTCCACCCGCTGCACCGGCGCGTCGCCGGAGCGCAACAGGCTGCGCTGGCGCTCGAGGATGGCTTCGGCGTCGGTCACGGTGGCCTGGGCCTGCTCGACATCCGCCTGGGCCTCGGTGACGGAGAGCGCGGCGAGGCGGTGCTGCTCGGTGGCGACGGTGAGGCTCGCCTCGGCGGCGGCGGCGGCGATGGCGAAGGGCTCGCGGTCTACGACGAAGAGGGTGTCGCCGGCGGCGACGCGCTGGTCGATGCGCACCGGCAGCTCGGCGATCGGGCCGGCGACCTCCGGGGCGACGGCGATGAGGGCGGCGACCACGCGGGCATCGCCAGAATAAGCCACGAGCAGGGCGGCGAGTTCATAGAGGAGGAAGAGTCCCGCTGCGGCCAGGGCGACGGCCTTGACGAGGTGCGTCTCGATCCAGGCGAGCATGCGGAGCCGGAAGGTTAGGAGCCGCGACGCTAGAGCGGTTTCGTGGGAACTGGAATCAGAAGAAGAAGGTTGGGGGGCGGAGTGAACTCCGCCCCCCAAGCCCCCCACCTCCTTTTTTTGGATACCGGGAAGCGCGGCGAACTCCGTTCTCGGCCCGACAACGGCGTGGCGCCTTAGAGTGCGGAAGCCACCAGCGCCAATGAGCCAAAAAAAGGAGGGAGGGGGTCTGGGGGAGGGAGTTCATCTCCCTCCCCCAGCTACCCGACGGCGCGGCCGACGACCCGCTCGATCTCCGCGCGCACCAGGCGCTCCACCAGCGGCGGCAGGTGGCGGTCGAGCCATTCCTTGAGCAGCGGGCGGAGCTCCTCGCGCACCACGTCTTCGATGCTGGGTCCGCCCCGTGTGACGGTGGCGGAGCGCTCGGCGCTCACGGTGCGGTAGAGCTGGCTGACCGCGGCGGCGGCCGCGGCGGCGACGGCGGGAGCGACCAGGGCCTGGCCGGGATCGGGCGTGGTGGCCGGGTAGCGCTCCGGTGGCGGCGGCTCGGCGGCGGTGGTGGCGGGCGGCGAGATAAGCATCTCCTCGGTGAGCTCGAGCGGCTCCGGCGCGGCCGGCGGCTCGGGCGGCGGTGGCGGGGCCGCGGCCGCCGGCGCGGCGGGCGTCGGGGCGGCGGCGGGCGCCGGCGGGGTGGCGGCCTCGTCCTCGTTCAGGATGCGGCGGATGGAGGCGAGGATGTCCTCCATCGAGGGGTCCTGGCCGCCCTGCTGACCGGCGCCCGGCGCGTTGCCGCTCATGCTCAGCGCGCCTGGGCGGGCGGCGGCGCCGCGATCGGGGTCGCGGTGACCTGGGGGCGGCGCTCGGCGACGCCGGAATAGTCGCCGGTGCCGAACCAGCGGTCGCGCACCGCATTGTAGTAGGCGGTCGGGTCGTAGGTCTCGATCGGCAGGCCGAGGTCGCGCGCGGTGAGGCGGCCGAGGGTATTGGCCAGCGCGTAGGAGGCGTTGATCAGCGTCGCCAGCGCCTGCACCAGGCTGACGCGGGCGTTGAGCAGCTCCTGCTCGGCGTTGAGCACGTCGAGGGTGGTGCGGCTGCCGACGATCGCCTCGCGCTGCACGCCGTCGAGCGCGATCTCCTGGGCGCGGATCTGGGCGCGGGTGCTGTCCACCTGGGCGCGGGCGCTCTTCAGCGTCTCCCAGGCCTGGGTCGCCTGCTGGGCGGCGAGGCGGCGCTGGTCGTCCACCGTCTGGCGCGCCTGCTGCGCCTGCTGACGCGCCTGTCGGACCAGGGCGTGCTCGGCGCCGCCCTGGTAGAGCGGCACGGAAAGCGTCGCGGTGACCTGCACGCCGGTCTGGCGCGTATGCTGCTGGAGGCTGTTGTCGATGCGGAAGGCCTGGGCCTGGGCGCTGAGCTGCGGCAGCAGCGCACCGAATTGGAGGTCGATGTTGTCGCGCGCGGCCGCCTCGTTGAACAGGGCGGCGACCACGTTCGGGTTGTTCATCATCGCGGTCTGCGCCGCTTCCTGCGCGCTGCGCACCGGCGGCGACAGCGGCTGCGGCGCGCGCAGGCTGGCGGGCGTGAGGCCGATCACGCGCACGAAGGTGGCGCGCGAGGATTGCAGCTGGCCCTCGGACTGCTCGCGCTGGGCCTGGGCGCCGGCGAGGCGCGATTCGGCCTGGGCGACGTCGGTGCGGGTGATCTCGCCGACGCGGAAGCGCTCGTTGGTGGCCTGGAGCTGGCGGGTCAGCACCTGCACGTTGTTGATGTTGAGGCGCAGCGTCTCCTGGTCGCGGATCACCGCGACATAGGCGGAGACGCCGTCGAGCAGTACCTGCTGCTCGGAGGCGAGCAGGCTGGCGCGCTGGGCATAGACCTGGTTCTCGGCGCGGCGCACGCCGGCGACGGTGCGCCCGCCGCGATAGAGCGGCTGGGTAATGGTGCCGCTGGCGTTCAGCGTGTCGCGCGAGATGTCGATGTATTGCGAGAAGGGCTGGCCGGCGGTGGCCGGGTTGGTCAGGTTGCCAAAATTGTCGCGGATGGCCGGCACGGCGGCGGGGGTGCGCGCGGTGGCGTCGGCATAGCCGGCAGTGCCGTTGAGCACGACGGTGGGGCGCCAGCCGGCGAGCGCCTGGGGCACGTTCTCGTCCACCGCGCGGAGCTGGGCGCGGGCGGCGAGCAGGCCGGGATTGGTGGAATAGGCCGCGACCAGGGATTCGGCGAGGGTCTGCGCCCGGGCCGCCAGCGGCGCGGCGACCAGCGCCGTGGTGAGCAGCAGGGCAGTGGGAAGACGCATCATGCGGTGGCACTTCCTTCTTGGCGGCGGCCTCGGGACGCGGCCGGCGCCCGGGCCGGCGGCGTGCGGGGGCCCCGCACCGTCCCGGCAGGATGGTGCGATCAGGTTAACGCGGCACGAGGAGGGCGCGCCAGCGCCGGGAGGTCCGCCCCGCCGGTCCGTCACGCCTTCGCTTCAGAAGGCGAAGCTGGGGGCGGGGGCGAAGGATGCAAGCGGGGCGACGAAGGCATCGAAGGCGGGTGTGGCGCTGAAGCTGCTGCCGATGCGGCGCACCAGCACGGCGTGGCGGGCGCGGCGCGGCGGCGCCAGCACCGTGACGAGGCGGCCGCCTTCGATGAGCTGCTCCTCGATGGCGCGCGGGATGGCGGGGATGGCGCCTTCGATGAGGATGACGTCGTAGGGCGCGCCGGCGGCGTGGCCCTGCTGCGGAGGGGCCTCGACGAGGGTGACCGCGCCGGGCTCCACCGCGGCGGGGAGCGCCGCGCGGGCGAGGGCGAGCAGGGTGGGGTCGTCCTCCACCGCCGTCACCTTGCCGCCGATGGCGGCGAGCAGGGCGGCGCCGTAGCCGGGGCCGGCGGCGAGCGCCAGGGCGCGCTCGCCGCGCCGGAGCGCGGCGAGCTGGACCAGGCGCGCGGTGATCAGCGGGGCGGGCAGGACACGGCCGCCGGGGAGCGGGATGTCGGCATCGGTATAGGCGCGGGCGGCGAGCGCGGGGGGCAGGAAGCGCTCGCGCGGCAGCTCGCGCAGCGCGGCGACGATGCGGGGATCGGTCACCGCGTTCGGGCGGATCTGGCCGTTGACCATGTTGCGCCGCGCTGCCGCGAAATCCATCTGCCCCATGCCTCTCTTGCGAGCCGCGCGGGTTATAGGTCGCGGGCGCCGAGGGCGCCAAGCCGGCGCTTGACCGGGGCGGTGACGCGCCCGATAGAGGCGCCGCGCTGGTCCGGTGGCCGAGTGGTCAGGCAAGGGTCTGCAAAACCCTCTACAGCGGTTCGATTCCGCTCCGGACCTCCAGCGGCGCATGGCTCTTTACCGCGCCGGGCGCCCCTGCTAATGCCGCCGCCCTGGCTGATCCCCGATAGCTCAGCTGGTAGAGCAAGGGACTGTTAATCCCTGGGTCGTTGGTTCGAGTCCAACTCGGGGAGCCATGTCGGCCCGACGAGCCGTCGAGGCGCATCGCGAGCGGCGATGCGTTCAACCCCCAATGGCATCCGCAATGGCATCCCCGGCACGCGACGGCCTGCCGCTGCGTTCCGGCTGCCCGCGCGGACGGGCAACCACGTGACGGCGACGGAGCCTTGCGCGGCATCACGCCGTCCGCCGCAGCGGTGCGCGCGCCGACGCGGCCCTTGGCCGGCCGGAGAGAACTCCGCCCCCACACCTCTTTTCTTGGCGGCTTGGTTCTGGCTCCTCCCGCACTTTCAGGCGCCACGCCGTTGTCGGGCTCGGAACGGAGCCCTCCACGCTTCCCAATAGCCAAAAGAAGGAGGTGGGGGGTCTGGGGGGCGGAGTTCTCTCCGCCCCCCAGCTTCTCTAGCATCGCGGCCGGGATCGGGAGGACACGCGATGAGGATGCATCGGCGCACGCTGCTGGCGGCGGCCCCAGCCGCGCTGGCGCGGCCCGCCCCGGCGCAGCACGCCTGGCCGACGCGGCCGGTGCGGGTGGTCGTGCCCTATGCCGCCGGCGGCGGGACGGACATCCTGGCGCGCGCGCTCGGCGAGGCGCTCAGGCCGGGGCTCGGGCAGCCGGTGGTGGTGGAGAACCGCGCCGGCGCCGCGGGGGTGATCGGCACCGAGCTCGTCGCGCGGGCGGAGCCGGACGGGCACACCCTGCTCGCCGTGGTGTCGACTCATGTGATGAACCGGTACTTCCTGGCCTCGCTGCCCTATGACCCGGTGAGCGGGTTCGCGCCGGTCGCGATGCTGACGCGCAACACCATGCTGCTGATCGCGCCGGTCTCGGCGCCCTATGCGACGCTGCCGGCGATGGTGGCGTATGCGAAGCAGAACCCGGGGCGGGTGACGAGCGGGTCCACCGAGGCGCTGTCCTCCTTCATCGGGCAGGAGCTGGCGCGGCGGGTGGGGGCGGAGATCCCGGACGTCTCGTACCGCAGCGGCGGGCAGCTGATGAACGACATCGTCGCCGGGCACCTGCCGAGCGGCTGGACCAGCACGGCGAGCGTGACGCCGCACGTGCCGACCGGGCGGGTGCGGGTGCTGGCGGCGTCCACCGCGACGCGCACGCCGTTCTTCCCGGAGGCGCCGACGGTGCAGGAGAACGGCATCGGGGATTTCGACCTGGCGGGATGGGTCGCGCTGCTGGGGCCGCCCGGGCTGCCGGAGGCGATCGCGGCACGGCTGCATGCGCTTCTGGCGGAGGCCTACGCCGATGCGGCGCTGCGGGCGCGGTTCACGGCGCTCGGCATCGAGCCGGATCTGCGGCCGGGGCCGGCGCTGCTCGCGGCGATGCAGCGGGAAGACCGGATCTGGGCCGCCGCGGCGGCGGCGGGGCATATCCAGCGGCAGGGCTGAGCGGCGCCGGCGAGGAAGAAGAGCGGGGGGCGGAGTGAACTCCGCCCCCCGGACCCCCCACCTCCTTTTTTTGGCTTATTGGCGCTGGCGGCTTCCGCAGCGCCTGCGACCGCGGGTTGGCGACGGAGGAGAGAACGATATGGCCGATGCGAGAGTACGCGAGGCGCTGGCGGCGGGGCGATTCATCGTCGCACCGGGGGTGTTCGACATGATCTCCGCCAAGGTGGCGGACGGCATGGGGTTCGCATGCCTCTACGGCACCGGGTTCGGCACGGTGGCGAGCGCACTCGGGGTGCCGGATGCGGGGATCGCCACCTACACCGACATGGTGCAGCGGATGGGGCGGATGGCGCAGGGGTGCAGGACGCCGCTGATCGCGGATGCCGATACCGGCTATGGCGGGCTGCTCAACGTGCGCCACACGGTGATGGGGTACGAGGCGGCGGGGATTTCCGGGATCCAGCTCGAGGATCAGGAGATGCCGAAGAAGTGCGGCCACACGCCGGGGCGGCGGGTGATCCCGGCGGAGGAGATGGCGCTCAAGGTCAAGGTCGCGGCGGAGGCGCGGCGGAGCGCCGACTTCCTCATCGTGGCGCGGACCGATGCGCGGACCAGCCTGGGGCTGGAAGAAGCGATCCGGCGCGGGCGCATCTATGGCGAGGCGGGGGCGGATATCGTCTTCATCGAGAGCCCCGAAAGCGAGGCGGAGATGGAAGCGATCGGCCGCGCCATTGACAAACCGCTGCTCGCCAACATGGTTGAGGGTGGGCGGACGCCGATCCTGCCGGCCGAGCGGCTGCAGGCGATCGGCTATGCCATGGCGATCTACCCGGCGGTGGGCTTCCTGGCCGCGGCGGCGGCGCTGGAGCGCGCCTTTGGCCATCTGCGCCAGCACGGGGATTCGTCGGGCCTGCCGGACCAGGAAAGCTACGGCTTCGCGCGCATCTGCGCGCTGATGGGCTTTCCCGAGGTCTGGGATTTCGAGAAGCGCTGGGCCGTGCTGACGGACGGCGCCAAGGAGCGATGACGATGAACGAGGTGAAGGCGCTGGTGTTCGACACCTTCGGCACGGTGGTGGACTGGCGCAGCGGCGTGGCGCGGGATGTCGGGAAGATTTTTGGCAAGCGCGGGCTGCCCGTGGATGCATTCGGCTTCGCCGATGCGTGGCGCAAGCGGTATCAGCCGGCGATGGAGGCGGTGCGCTCCGGACGGCGGCCCTTCACGCGGCTGGATGTGCTGCACCGGGAGAATCTGGACCTGGTGCTCGAGGATCTCGGCGTGACGCGCGAGCAGATGCCGGAGGAGTACCGGGAGTATCTGAACCGGGCGTGGCATCGGCTGGATCCGTGGCCGGACGCGATCCCAGGGCTGTTGAAGCTGCGCGCGAAGTATTTCCTGGCGCCGCTGTCGAACGGGAACATCGCGCTGCTCGCGAACATGGCCAAGCGCGCCGGGATTCCGTGGGATGCGGTGCTCGGGGCGGAGGCGGCGCAGGCCTACAAGCCGCAGCGCGAGGCCTATACGCGGACGGCGGAAATCCTCGGGCTGAAGGTGTCGCAGGTGGCGCTGGTGGCGGCGCATAACGGCGACCTGCGCGCGGCGCGGGCGGCGGGGATGTGCACGGCGTTCGTGGCGCGGCCGACGGAGCATGGGCCGGGGCAGACCACCGACCTGGAGGCGGAGGAGAAGTGGGACGTGGTGGCAGAGGATTTCGAGGAGCTGGCGTGGCTGCTGGGGTGCGCGGCGATCTGAGGGCGGGCGTGGTGCGCTACTTGGCGAAAGCCGTCTGAATTCCGCGGTCAGGCTGCGTCCGCGAGCCGGAGGGCCCCGCTCACGCTCACCACTTCGTTCATCAGAGTTTCGGGGCCAAACTGATATTCTGCGGCCGACCGCAGGCGGCCTCGCATCCGGGGCCGCAGGCCGGTTTGGGGGTACCGCGTGGGACCGGGCAGCTCGCCCGCTCCCGCGACATCCGCGAGGTGCGCCATGGCCCCGACCTGCCGTTGCCTGAATTGCATCACGCCTCCTCACCTGCTCAGAAAATTGCTGGAGAGCAAGGACAAGGAGGTGCGAGAGGCGGCGCTGAACACCCTGCTCGTGACCGAGAGGCTGCGCGGCGAACGGGCGGTGCGCTCGACCCAGGGCTTCGCGGCCGCGCCCAGCCAGGCGCGCCGGACCGTCCTCGACTGCCAGAACAGCACGCGCCTTTCCGATGCCGTGGTGGCGCGGACCGAGGATGGGCCGGTCTCTGCCGACCCCTCCGTGAACCGGGCCTTCGAGGGGCTGGGCACGACCCGCGGCTACTTCCGCGAAGTCCACGACCGCAACTCGATCGACGACCGGGGCATGCGGCTGGACGCCTATGTCCACCGTGGCCTCAAGTACAACAACGCCTTCTGGGACGGGCGGGAGATGGTGTTCGGCGACGGCGACGGGGTGATCTTCACCGACTTCACCAAGTCGCTCGACGTCATCGGCCATGAGCTCGCGCACGGGGTCACCGAGTTCACGGCGGGCCTCGAGTACCGCATGCAGCCAGGGGCGCTGAACGAATCGATGTCGGACGTGTTCGGCTCGCTGGTGAAGCAGTGGTCGCTGCGGCAAACGGCCGACCAGGCCGACTGGCTGATCGGGGCCGAGATCTTCACCCCCGCCATCGCGGCGGATGCGCTCCGCTCCATGAAGGCTCCCGGCACGGCCTATGACAACCCCACCTTCGGGAAGGACCCCCAGCCCGACCATATGAGCAAGTTCAGGCAGCTCCCCGACACGGTGGAGGGGGACTGGGGCGGAGTGCACATCAATTCGGGCATTCCCAACAAGGCGTTCTATCTGGTGGCGACCAAGATCGGCGGCTTCGCGTGGGAAGCGCCAGGGCTGATCTGGTACGAGGCGCTGAAGGCCTCCGGCGTGCGGGCCCAGTTCCAGGAATTCGCGGACACCACCTGGGCCAAGGCGGGACAGCTCTACGGAAGCGGAGGGGCCGCGCAGCAGGCGGTGCAGGAGGCCTGGCGGGAGGTGGGCCTGCGCATCACCGGCGCCCCTACGCGCCCGCCGCCTGGCAAGCCGAGCGACGCGGATGCGCTTGCCGCGCTCGCGCGGCAAGTCGAGGCGCTGTCTGCGCAGGTGAAGGCGCTCGCCAAGGATGTGGAGGCGTTGAAGCGGCACGCTTGAGCGGCCCTGGGTGACCGGGAAGATGGGGGCCGGGCCGACCTGGCGGGGAGTCGTGGCATGAAGGTGACGTTGGAGCAGCATGGGGGGTGGTCGGCCCCGCTCACCATCGACCGGCGGGCCGCAGCGCTTACCGTGGACAGCCTTGCGCTGCCCGCCGCTGCGGCCAGCGAGCTGGCCCGCCTGTTCGCGGAGGCGGAGAGCGAGGCGCAGGCGGCCTCGGCGGCCGGGGCGCGCCGTGCCCCGGATGCGATGAGCTACATCGTGGTCATGGAGGAGAAGGATGGCCGGCGGGTTGTCCTGAGCCAATCGGATGCCGACATGCCGCCGGCCTTTGCGGCCCTCCTGGACTGGTTGCAGCGGCACGCCGCCCGGGGCTGACGGCTCCATGAATCAAAAAAAGGGTGGAGGGGTGCGGGGAGGCGGTTCTCCGCCTCCCTGCTGTCCAGCGCTGGGCCTCAGGGCGCGAACAGCCGCCACAGGAGCGGCAGCAATAGGGCCGTCGCCAGCGCGTTGAGCCCCATGGCGAGACCGCTGAACGCGCCGGCCGTGGCGTTGACCGCCAGCGCGCGGGCGGTCCCGATGCCGTGGGACGCCGTGCCCATGGCGAGGCCTCGCGCGCGCCAGTCGCGCACGCGGGCGAGGTTCAGCACGGTGGGTCCGAGGGCCGCGCCGACGACGCCGGAGCCGATCACCGTCACCGCGGTGAGCGACGGCACGCCGCCGAGCCGTTCGGCGATGCCCATGGCGACCGGCATCGTCACCGAGCGCGGCGAGACCGACAGCACGATGCCGGGCGCGGCGCCGAAGGCGAAGGCGAGGGCGGCGCCGGCGAAGGCGGCGAACAGCCCGCCGCAGATCACCGAGACCGCGACGGCGAGGGGCGAGCGGCGCACCGCGTGCCATTGCCGGTGCAGCGGGATGGCGAGTGCGACGGTGGCGGGGCCGAGCAGGAAATGGACGAATTGCGCGCCCTGGAAGTAGTCGCGGTAGTCGATGCCGGTGGCGAGCAGGCCCGCGACCAGCAGCAGCACGGCGAGCAGCACCGGGTTGGCGAGGGCGTGGCGGCCGAGCGCCTGGTGCAGGCGCAGCGCGGCGAGCCAGGCGAGCAGCGTCGCGGTGAGCGCGGCGAGCGGCTCGCGCGCGAGATAGACCCAGATCTCGGCGAGGTTGTGGGGCATACGGTCAGCCCAGCCGGCGGAACAGGGCCTGGGCCAGCCGCCCGGTGAGCGCGATGGTCGCCAGGGTGCCGGCCAGGATGGCGAGCGAGAGCGGCGCCCAGTCGCGGGCGAGGAGCGGGATGTAGAGCACCGCGCCGACGCTCGCCGGCACGAAGAGCAGGCCGAAATTGCCGAGCAAGGCGTCGGCGGTGGTGGCGAGGGCGGGCGGGGTCGCTTCCCTCGCCCGTGCGAGCAGCGCGGCGAAGAGCAGCGCCATGCCGATCACCGGGCCGGGGACCGGAAGGCCGAGGCTGCGGGCGAGGAGCTCGCCGGCGAGCTGGCAGACGAGCAGGGTAGTGATGCCGCCGATCATCGGGGGGGTTCTCGTGGCTTGGGGGTGCGCAGCGGCTGGGGGGCCGGTGAAGCAGATCGCCTGGAGCGTTGTCACGTCGCGGCAGCGCCGCGCCCCCAGGAACGTGGCGAGCTCCGTTCGCAGCCCGGCCGTGCCGCGGCGCCCGAGAGTGCGGCGGGAGCCGGTGCCAAGTCGCCAAGAGAAGGAGGTGCGGGTGTGGGGGGTCGCGGCACTGCCGCGACGTGAAGCCCCGCCCCACTCCTGCAAGGGCGCGAGGCGCCGGGCGTCGGCGTGGCGGCCGGCGGCTCGCCGCGAAATGAACGGGGTCTCGCCGCGGCGCGGGCGCCGTGCGGCTCGGCTGCCGTTATGATGGCGCATCGGCTCGGAGCCGCGGAGGAACAGGCATGCGACCGGTCGAGGCGATCCGCGCCGCGGCGCGGCAGGGCGCGGTGCTTGCCGTGCTGGCCTGTGGCGCCACGGCGGTGTTGGCTCAGGGCGGCTTCGCGTCGCCCTGGCCGGACGACACCACGCCTGTCAGGCTGCGCGTGCCGTCGGACTACGCCCAGCTGCAGGGCTGGTCCGCCGCGGGCGGCAGCGCGACCATGAACCTGCACTATCCCTCGATGCGGCCCTGGGGCGTGGTCGCCGGCTGCCGCGAGTGGTGCGAGGGCAAGCTGCTGCTGGTGGTCCGCACCGGCGAGCGCTCGGAGTTGAACCGCGAGGTGTGGAGCCTGCGGCGCGCCATCGCGCGCGAGGCGGCGGCCGCGTCGCCGACCACCGCCTACACCGCGCGGCCGCCGCCGGCGGGCTACACGGAAGCCTGGGAGGAGCGGCGGCTCACCCCGCAGGCGATGCCGCTGCTCCCGGAGCAGCGGATGCTCTATCTCCGCATCGGGCCGGACGGCGCGCCGCAGGAGTATGCGCAGTGCGCGGCGGCCGCGGGCGGGGCGGCGCGCTGCGACACCATGACGGTGCTGGAGGGCGCGCCCGCGGTGCAGCTCAAATACAGCTTCGCCGCGCCGCATTGGGCGGAGCGCGACGCGATCCGGGCGGCGATCATGCGCCTGGTGCGCGGCTGGCTTTAGAGCGTTTTCAGGCGCTGGGGGGCGGAGATGAACTCCGCCCCCCAGACCCCCCACCTCCTTTTTTTGGCTACGGGGAAGCGTGGCGAGCTCCGTTCTCAGCCCGACAACGGCGCGGCGCCTGAGAGTGCGGGAGCCACTCAGTGCCAATAAGCCAAAAAAAGGAGGTGGGGGTGTGGGGGCGGAGTTCTCTCCGCCCCCACTCTTTCTTCTCCTGATTCGAGTTCCGACGAAACCTCTCTAGTGTTCTGCCCGCGACGTTCGCTGCACTTCGCACCGGCCTTCGCGGGCAAGTCACCAGGCCCCTCCCCTGCCCCGCCGCCCCGCAGATAGGCGCGGCGGCCATGGTCGTTGTGAAACCGCTTCCGTGCTGCGCCGCGGCGTGGCACTTCTCGGCTGCTGCCCGCGGGAGGTGAACGATGACCGAGCAAGGCTGGACCAACCCCGAGACCATTGCCCTGCATGCGGGCTGGCGCGCCGATCCGAGCACGGGGTCGGTGGCGGTGCCGATCCATCAGACCACCTCCTACCAGTTCCAGGACACCGGGCATGCGGCGCGGCTGTTCGCGTTGCAGGAGCTCGGCTTCATCTACACCCGCATCATGAACCCGACGCAGGATGCGCTGGAGAAGCGCATGGCGGCGCTCGAGGGCGGCGTCGCGGCGCTTGCGCTGGGCTCGGGGCAGGCGGCGACCACCTTCGCGGTGATGAACCTGTGCTCGGCGGGGGACAACATCGTGTCCTCGACCGATCTCTATGGCGGGACCTGGAACCTGTTCGCCAACACGCTGAAGCAGCTCGGCGTCGAGGTGCGCTTCGTCGATCCGGCGGATCCGGAGGGGTTCGCGCGCGCCTCGGATGGCAGGACGCGGTGCTGGTATGCGGAGACGCTGCCCAATCCGAAGCTCGTGGTGTTTCCGATGACGGAGGTGGCGGCGATCGGGCGCAAGCTCGGCATCCCGCTGATCATGGACAACACCGCCTCGCCGGTGATCTGCAAGCCGCTCGCGCATGGCGCGGCGGTGGTGATGCATTCGACGACGAAATACATCGGCGGGCATGGCAACTCGATCGGCGGCGTGGTGGTGGATGGCGGCAATTTCGACTGGGAGGCGCATGCCGAGCGCTTCCCGCTGCTGAACACGCCAGACCCGTCCTATCACGGGGCCGTGTGGACGCAGGCGGTGAAGCCGCTGGGGCCGATCGCCTATATCATCCGCATGCGCACCTGCCTGCTGCGCGACCTCGGCGCGCCGATCGCGCCGATGAACGCGTTCCTGACGCTGCAAGGGCTGGAGACGCTGCCGCTGCGCATCGAGCGGCATTGCGCCAACGCGATCAAGGTCGCGGCCTGGCTCGCGGAGCAACCGGGGGTGACGCAGGTGATCCATCCCTCGCTGATGGAGGGCGAGGCGCGCCGGCGGGCGGAGGCGCATCTCAAGGGCGGCTATGGCGCGCTGATCGGCTTCGAGCTCAAGGGCGGCGCCGAGGCGGGGCAGCGCTTCATCGAGGCGCTGAAGATGTTCTATCACGTCGCCAATATCGGCGATGCGCGCAGCCTCGCGATCCATCCGGCGACCACGACGCACAGCCAGCTCAGCGTGGACGACCAGGCGGCGACCGGGGTGACGCCGGGCTATGTGCGCCTCTCGATCGGCATCGAGCATATCGACGACATCATCGCCGATCTCGAGCAGGCGCTGGCGGCGGCGGGAAGAGCGTGACGGAGACGGCGGTGGCGGAGGTCACACTCGAGATGGTGCTGGGACTGGTGCAGAAATCGCTCGATGGCCAGAACGAGCTGCGCCGGACGCTGAACACGACGGCGGCGGCGCTGCGCGGCGAGATGGCGGGCATCCAGTCCGAGATGGCGGGCGTTCAGTCCGAGATGGCGGGCGTCAAGACCGAGATGACCGGCATGCGGGCCGAGATGGCGACGCTCCGCAGCGAGCAGCGCGAGGGCCGCGCCCAGGTGCGGGCGCTGGTGGATGACCTCGAAGCGGCGCTCAAGGCCGAGATCATCGGACGCATCACGCATTTCGAGACGCAGGTCGAGGCGCGGCTGGATGCGCTGGCCGACAGGATCGGGGGTGGGCAGGCATGATCACCGGACAGTTCCCCTTCACCCGATTGCGGCGCAACCGCCGCGATGCGTGGACGCGCCGGCTGGTGGCGGAGAACGTGCTGAGCACGGGCGACCTGATCTGGCCGGTCTTCGTCATGGAGGGGACGGGGCAGGCGAGCGCGGTCGCCTCCATGCCCGGCGTGGTGCGGGTGACGCTCGACCGGCTGGCGGGGCATGTCGAGCGCGCGGCGGCGCTCGGCATTCCCGCGGTCGCGCTGTTCCCGATGACGCCGCCCGAGCGCAAGGATGCCGAGGGGACCGAGGCCACCAACCCCGACAACCTGATGTGCCGCGCGGCACGGCTCCTGAAGCGCGCTTATCCGGAGCTCGGGCTGATCGGGGACGTGGCGCTCGATCCCTATACCGATCACGGGCAGGACGGAGTGATCCGCCAGGGCTACGTCGCCAATGACGAGAGCCTGGAAGTGCTCGTGAAGCAGGCGGTGGTGCAGGCGGAAGCCGGCATCGACGTGATCGCGCCCTCGGACATGATGGACGGGCGGGTCGCCGCCATCCGCAAGGCGCTGGACGGGCGCGGGCTGATCCATACGCGCATCATGTCCTATGCGGCGAAGTACGCCTCGGCCTTCTACGGGCCGTTCCGCGACGCGGTGGGGTCCGGCACCGCGCTGCGCGGCGACAAGAAGACCTACCAGATGGATCCGGCGAACAGCGACGAGGCGCTGCGCGAGGTGGCGATGGACCTCGAGGAAGGCGCCGACATGGTGATGGTGAAGCCGGGGATGCCGTATCTCGACATCCTCAGGCGGGTGCACGAGACCTTCGGCGTGCCGAGCTTCGCCTATCAGGTGAGCGGCGAGTACGCGATGATCGCGGGGGCGGCGGAGCGCGGCTGGCTCGAGCGCGAGCGCGCGGTGATGGAGAGCCTGCTGGCGTTCAAGCGCGCCGGCGCCGCGGGGGTGCTGACCTACTTCGCGGTGGAGGCGGCGGAGGTGCTCCGCCGTGGCTGACGCCGTCGCGGCCATCCGCGCGCAGCGGGTGGAGGTGGACGCGCTGCTGGGCCTCCGGCACGCGCATGGCGAGGCGGCGGCGGCGTGCGCCTGGTGGCGGCTGGTGGAGGCGCGGCGCAAGCGGCTGGAATTGCTGGGCGGCGAGACGCTCGGGCTGCGGCCGCTGCCAGCGCCGCCGCCCGGGGCGGTGACCCGGCTGCAGCGCTTCTGGTACCGCTGCGGGCTGCTGCGCTGGGAAGCGGCGCGGATGCCGGCGCGGCTCGCGCGGATGGCGGCGGGAAGCTAGAGGACGACTGGGGGGCGGAGTTCACGTCGCGGCAGTGCCGCGCCCCCCCCAGACCCCCCGCCTCCTTTTTTTGGCTACGGGGAAGCGTGGAGAGCGCCGTTCTCGGCCCGACAACGCTGCGGTGGCTGAGAGTGCGGGAGGTCGCGGCACTGCCGCGACGTGGTCAGAACCAGCCCGGGGCGCCGGCGAGGCGTTCCGCGTGGCGGCGGCGGATCGCCCGCAGCTCGGCCGCGCAGCTGGCGAAGCGCACGGTGCCGGGCGGTGCGCCGAGGCGGGCGCAGCTCGCATCGTCCTCGGCGGCGATGTCGAGGGCGTTGCGCGCCTCGGTGGCGGCACGCTGCCGGGCCTCGAGGAGCAGCGCGATGCCGAAGGCGAGCACGGCCAGCGCCGCGAAGGCCGCGGGACCGGGGCGCAAGCGCATGGCCTGGGCCTGCAGCGCCGAGTACCAGTCGAAGGTCATGCCGGCCTCCCGGAGCCCGCCGGCATGGGTGCGGGTCCGCGGCCCTCATCATGCCGGGATTTCCGCGGGCGAGCCAGCAGGCTCGCCCAGTTGTCATCCAGCGTCAGAACCCGCCCGACAGCGATGCGAGAACGCGGTCCTCGTGACGCTGGCGGATGGCGTGCAGCTCGGCCGCGCAGACGGCGAACCGCGCGGTGCCCTGCGCGGAGCCGAGACGGGCGCACTGTCCTGGTCCTCGGCCGCGATCGCCGCGGCCATGCGCTCCTCGGCCGTGGCCCTGAGGTGCGGGCCATCGGCCAGCGCCCAGGCGCCGGCGCCGATGACGAAGGCGCCGAGGCAGACGCGCCCGATGCGCAGGCGCAGCGCCTCGATTTCCAGGGTCGCAGGCAGGTGGAGGGACATGATCGCCACCGCTCGAGAGGAGCCCCCGGGTGCATCATGCGGCATCCGGTGGAGCATGGGCGAAGCGTCACGCGATTGTTATTCTCCTGAAACGGTGCGTGTGGCCGTGGCAAGTTGGCTCGCGGATGCGTTGTCGCTGCGCATCCGGGGCAAGCCGCCGATTGCGCAACCGGCCTGGCCGTTCGCGGTGGCGTACGCGACACGCAAGCATGCGACGCCGGCCGCGACGTGAACGCCGCGCCCCGGTCTTCCTGTTACGCGACGTTCAGCGCGACCTCGATGTTGCCGCGCGTCGCCTTCGAGTAGGGGCAGACGCCGTGGGCTTCCTTCACCAGCGCTTCCGCGGTGGCGCGGTCGAGCTTGGGGAGGCTCACGGTCAGCGATGCGGCGAGCTGGAAGCCGCTCTCGGTGCGGTCGATCGAGACCGCGCAAGTGACCTTGGCGTCGCTCGCATCGAGATGCTTCTGCTTGGCGACGAAGTCCACCGCGCTGCCGAAGCAGGCGGCGTAGCCGGAGGCGAACAGCTGCTCGGGGTTGGTGGCACCCTCGCGGCCCGGGCCGCCCATGCCCTTGGGGATGGAGAGGTCGAAATGCAGCAGGCCGTCGCTGGTGTCGACATGGCCGTTGCGGCCGCCGATGGCCGTCGCTTCCGCCGTGTACAGCGCCATGGTCTCGCTCCTGGATGTCCGCTTCGTTGCAGGGCGCGGGGGATGACAAAGTCGCCCGCCCTGGTGCCGGGCGGGACGTGCCCGCCGGCTGCGAGGATCAAGTACAGCCGTCCGCCGGCGGGCGCATGGGGCGCCGGCTTCGCGTGAGCGCCGCTCGCCCAGAATTGCGCGGATGGAGGTGGGGAGCGGGTGGAACTGGGGAAGGGAGATGAATGTCGCGGCAGCAACCGCAACTCCCGCCGGAAGGCGCGGCGCGCTCCGTTCTCCACTCGACAACGCTGCGGCGCGCGAGGATCCGCGCGCCACGCGGCGCCAAGTCTCCAAAACTGGGGGGGCGGAGTTCACTCCGCCCCCCAGCTTCTTTCACGCCGCGCGCGCCACCGCCGGCGCCGCCACCGCGAAGAGCGTGGCGCCGAGCTCGCGCCAGCTATGGGTCTGCTCGGCGGAGGCGACGCGCACCAGCACCGGCAGCTGGTGCTGGCGGGCCTTGCCGATCACCGCGAAGGCTGCGTCCTCGGCCGGCGGGTCGCCGGATTCGAGGTCGATCGCGACCATGGCGCAGGGGGCGCGGAGCAGCGCCTCGAACGGCAGCTCGGGGGCGCGGGAGAGCAGGCCGATGCCGTGCAGCAGCGGGGCGATCAGGTTGAGGCAGTCGCGCAGCCGGGGCTGCGGCATGCCGGACGGGATGTCGGAGAGCAGCCCGATCAGGCGCTGGCGGGTGCCCGAAGGGAGGCCGCGGAGCTGTTCCAGATAGGGCTCGCGGCGGCGGCGCTGGAGCAGCAGGCGGCAGGACACCGGCAGCAGCCAATTGCCGGGCCGCCCCTGCGCGAGGTCGGCGGCGAGGGCTTCCAGTGTCATGCGCAGGCGGAGGATGTCGGGATCGGCGCCGGGCAGGTCCTCGTCGGGCAGGCTGGCGAGCGCGGCGTCCAGCTTGATCTCCTCGGCGCGCGGCAGATCGGCCCAGGCGAGGCCAGCGGGGGCGCCGGTGCGGTCGGTGACGCGCAGGATCTCGGTGGGCGGGCGGGCGGCGATGGCGGTGACCAGGTGGCGCGCCTGCTCCTCGATGCTGCGGACCTTCTCGCGCAGCTTGCGCTCGAGGGCGGGGAGCGAGGCGGCGTCGGGTGGCGCGCCGGGGTCGGCGGCGGGGTCGGCCTCGACCTGGACGGCGATGGCGGTGACGCTGGCGGCGGGGCTCTCGCCGAACTCGCCGAGCAGGCGGATGCGGATCTCGCGGGCGAGCGAGGCCATGCGCTGGGCCTGTTCCTCCTCGGTGCCGCCGGCGAACCAGATGCAGAAGCCCTGGCCGTTGGTACGGGCGAAGACGTCGCCGGGGTGCAGGCGGCGCTTGATGATCGCCTCGGCCAGCATGAGCAGGCGGCCGGAGACCTTCTCCCATTCCTCGGCATAGGCGGCGCGGATGGCTTCGAGGCTCAGCGTCTCGACGCGGCCGACGCCGACCGTGGCGGGGGTGGGCGGCGCGGCGGGAGCCGGCGCGGCGGGGAGCGGTGGCGGGGCGGCTGGCGCAGCGGGCCTCGCGGCGGCGGTCTCTTCCGGGTGCAGGGTGACGACGCGGAAGCGCTCGAGCGAGGTGCGCTCGACCAGCACGGAGGTGAGCCGCACCGGTGCCGTGCCGCCACCCTTGCGCAGCACGTGCAGCGCCATGCGGTAGGGCCGGCCGTCGGCGAGCTGGCGGGCATGGGCGCGGGCGGCGTCCTCCACCTCCTCGGGCGCGGTGAGGTCGCGGACGTGGCGGCCGATCAGCTCCTCGGCGCTGAAGCCGGTGAGTTGCTGGAAGGCCGGGTTGACCAGCATCAGGTGGCCGCTGGCGCGAACCAGGGCGACCGCGGCGTCCACCTTCATGTAGATCGAGCCGAGCAGGGCCTGCATCGAGGCCTCTTCCTGGCGGATGCGGCGCTGCTGGGTGATGTCGCGGCCGGTGAGCACGGGGTGGCTGCGGCCGCTCAGGGGGTCGCGCACATGGGTGAGCGCGAAGCCGAACCAGAAGGGCTGGCCGGCGGCGTTGGCGAGCAGGATCTCGTCGCGCAGGGCCTCGCCCTTGGCGATGGCGGCGGAGAGGCGGTTCCAGGCGGCGCCGTCGGTGCCCTGGCGGATCAGGATGTCGAGCGGGGCGCCGGCGATGGTGTCGCGGGCGAGGCCGGTGACGCGGAGGAAGGCCTCGTTGGCCTCCGCCATGATGGGGGGCCGGGCGGGGTCCGCGGCGGCGAGCACCAGCGCGACGTTGTCGAGCCGATCGAGAGCCGTCAGGACGAGGTGGCCGCTGAGCATCGCCCTCAGGCTTAGCGCGCCATGTCTCTTGAGGGAGTTAACGACGGGGGCGGTACGACCGGGTGGCCGGTCTGGCGGGCCTGTGGCAGCTGCGCCATATGGGCAGGCGAGGCGGCCAGGAAGGCCGCGCCGAAAGCGGGAGGACGGAGATGACGGCGACCGACAATCTGCGGGTGCTGCGCGAGCAGGCGCTGCGGGCGCGGAGCGAGCGGATGGCGGCGAGCCTGGGCGGGGTGCAGCGCGGCATGGATGCCGAGCGGCTGGCGCCGCTGCAGCGGATGATCGGGCGGATCGATGCGGCGCTCGGGCTGGAGAAGCGGCCGGCGGCGCCGCCGAAGCGGGGATAAGGATTGGGGGCGGAGAAACTCCTGGCGCTGACTCATCCCTCACTCTCAGGCGCCGCAGCGTTGCCGGGCTGAGAACGGAGCTATCCACGCTTCCCAGGAGTCCAAAAAAAGGAGGTGGGAGGTCTGGGGGGCGGAGTTCATCTCCGCCCCCCAGCTCTTTCTTTTGCGCCGGCTTTGCAAGCCTCCGTCACCTTCCGCATCCCCCCTTTACGCAGCGGCAGCTTAGCTTCGGGGCGCCAGCAAGGGGGCCACGCCGCCGCATGCGTCACGTCCTGCGCCAGATGGGTCCGAAAGCCGTCGCCTGGGCCGGCTTCGTCGTCGGCCTCTGCTGGGCTTTCTTCGGGTCTCTCGTGCTTGGCCTCGGCGTGTCGGCCGCGGTGCCGGTGCGGCTCTTCTGGCTCTGGCTGGGCGGCGAGGCCGGCATCGTCGGCCTGGCCGCGCTGGGCGCGGCGCTGGCGGCCGCGCCGGAAGTGCCGGGCGAATGAGGCCGCGCTCCTGCTATCATCCGGCGCATGGCCGATGAGCCTGTCCGTCCCGATCCCGAGGCCCTGCTCGCGCTCGCCGAGCGGGAGGGGCGCGGGCGGCTGAAGGTGTTCCTCGGCGCCGCGCCGGGGGTGGGCAAGACCTGGGAGATGCTGGCCGAGGCGCATCGCCGCCGCGCCGGCGGCACCGACCTGCTGATCGGCATCGTCGAGACCCATGGGCGGGCGGAGACGCTGGCGGCAATCGGCGACCTGCCGGTGCTGCCGCGCAAGGCGCTCTCCTATCGCGGCCAGGTGCTGGAGGAGTTCGACCTCGATGCCGCGCTGGCGCGGCGGCCGCAGATCCTGCTGCTGGACGAGCTCGCGCATTCCAACGTGCCGGGGAGCCGCCACCGCAAGCGCTGGCAGGATGTGGCGGAGCTGCGGGCGGCCGGGATCGAGGTGTGGACGACGATGAATGTCCAGCACCTCGAGAGCCTGTCGGAGGCGGTGGCGCGCATCACCGGCATCCGGGTGGCGGAGACGGTGCCGGACCGCGTGCTGGCGGAGGCGGATGCGGTGGAGCTGGTGGACATCCCGCCGGCCGAGCTGCTCGAGCGGATGCGCCAGGGCCGGATCTACCGGCACGACCAGGCGGAGCGCGCGCTGCGCGGCTTCTTCCGCGAGGGCAACCTCGCCGCGCTGCGCGAGCTCGCGCTGCGGCGCATGGCCGAGCGGGTGGATGCCGACGTCACCGGCTACATGCGCGCCAATGCGATCCCCGGGCCGTGGCCGGCGGGGCCGCGGGTGATGGTGCTGGTGGGCGCCGAGCCGCAGGCCGAGACGGTGGTGCGCGAGGCGCGGCAGATGGCGGATGCGCTGAAGGCGCCGCTGGTCGCGCTGCATGTCGAGCGGCCGGACGCGGGGGATGGCGGCGACACCGGGGCGGCCATGCGGCTCGCCGAGACGCTCGGCGCCGAGGTGGAGACCGTGGTCGCGGCGGATGTGCTGGACGCCATCCTGCGCGAGGCGCGGGCGCGCAACGTGACGCATCTGGTGATCGGGCGCGGGCGGCCTTCGTGGTGGCGGCGGGCGGCGGGGCGCTCGCTCTCGGCGCTGCTGCTGCGGCGGGCGGGGGAGTTCACGCTGCACCTCGTGCCGCAGCCGGCGGGGGCGCCGCTGCCGGCGCGGGCCGAGCCGCGCCGGCTGCCGGGGTGGCTCGGCTGGGCGGCGGTGGGGCTGCTGGTGGCGGCGGCGACCGGCATCGCCTTCGCGCTCGATGGCGAGGTCGCCGACGGCGCGCTCGGCATGGTCTATCTGGTGCCGATCGTGGCGGCGGCGGTGGGCTTCGGCGCGCTGCACGGCGTGGTGGCGGCGGCGCTCGCCTTCCTCGCCTGGAACTTCCTGTTCCTGCCGCCGCGCTACACGCTGACGATCGCCGGGACGCAGGACGTGCTGGGCGTCGCGGTGTTCTGCCTGGTCGCGCTGCTGCTCGCCGGCACCACGGGCGGGCTCGGGCGGTCGGTGCGGGCGGCGCGGGCGCGGCTGCTCGGGCTCCGGCGGCTGGTCGAGTTCAGCCGGCGGCTGAGCGCGCCGGGCGACCGCGCCGACCTGCTGCAGGCGGTGGCCGAGGAGGGCGCGCGCATCGCCGGCTGCCCGGCCTGCGTGCTGCTGCCGCTGCCCCCGGCGCCGGGCGAGAGCACGCCCGAGCCGGTGCTGCGCGCCGCCGTGCCGGTGGATGCGGAGCCCGACGAGGCGGCGATGGCGGCGGCGCGCTGGACCCTCTCGCGCGGCGAGCCGACCGGCAGCGGCACCGACACCCTGCCGACGGCGGCCTGGCAGTTCCGGCCGATGCGGACGGCGCGCGGGGTGCTGGGCGTGCTCGGGCTGCGGCTTGGGGCGGAGCCGCCGAGCCTGGAGACCGACCGCGCGCTGAACGCGCTGCTCGACCAGGCGGCGATCGCGCTGGAACGGGCGGAGCTCATGGAGGACCGCGCGCGCAGCCGGGCGCGGGCGGAGACCGAGGCGTTGCGCAGCGCGCTGCTGACCTCGCTGGGGCACGACCTCAAGACGCCGCTGACCTCGATCCGCGGCGCGCTGGCGACGCTGCGCAGCGCGGGCGGCGCGCTGTCGGAGGCGGCGCGGGAGGACCTGCTGGCGACGGCCGAGGAGGAGACCGAGCGGCTCACGCGCTGGATCGGCAACATCCTCGACATGGTGCGGATCGAGAGCGGCGAGGTGCAGGCGCGGCGCGAGCCGGTGGACGTGGCGGACGCGCTGGATGCGGCGGCGGCGCGGGCGGAGCGGGTGAGCGGGCGCGCGATCGGCCGGGCGGTGGCGGAGCGGCTGCCGAGCCTGCTGCTGGATGCCGCGCTGCTCGATCAGGTCCTCGCGAACCTCATGGAGAACGCGCTGAAATTCTCGGGGCCGGAGGGGCATGCGACGCTGCGCGCCTGGCGCGAGGGGCATGAGGTGGCGATCGCGGTGGAGGATGACGGGCCGGGCATCCCGCAGGAGGCGCTGTACCGGGTGTTCGATCCCTTCTTCCGGGCGACGCGCACCGACCGGGTGCCGGCGGGGAGCGGGCTCGGGCTCGCCATCTGCCGCGGCCTGGTCCAGGCGATGGGCGGGCGGATCGCCGCCGAGAGCCCGGTGGCGGACGGGCGCGGGACGCGGATCGTGCTGCGCTTCCCGGTGCCATGACCGATCCCGCGCCGCGCGTGCTGGTGGTGGATGACGAGACGCAGATCCACCGCTTCCTGGGGCCGGCGCTGGAGGCGGCGGGCTATGCGCCGCTGCGCGCGGAGACGGCGGCGGCGGGGCTGCGGCTGGCGGCCGAGCAGGCGCCGGCGCTGGTGCTGCTCGATCTCGGGCTGCCGGACATCGACGGGCAAGTCGTGATCCCGAGGCTGCGCGCCTTCTCGGCGGCGCCGATCCTGGTGCTGTCGGCGCGCGACCGCGAGACGGAGAAGGTCGCCGCGCTGGATGCGGGGGCGGACGACTACGTGGAAAAGCCCTTCGCCCTGGCCGAGCTGCTGGCCCGCATCCGCGCGCTGCTGCGGCGCGTGGGAGCCGAGCCGGCGGCGGCGGATGCGGTGATCCGCGCGGGGCCGCTGGAGGTGGACCTGGCGCGGCGGGTGGCGCGGGTCGAGGGCGGCGAGGCGCTCAAGCTGACGCCGCGGGAATGGGACCTGCTGGCGGCACTGGCGCGCGCGGGGCCGGGACGGGTGATCACGCAACGGCAGCTTCTGACCGCGGTATGGGGGCCCGCCCACGCGGAGGACGCGCAGTATCTGCGGGTGTATGTCGGGCATCTCAGGCAGAAGTTGGGGGAAGCCGCGCGGCTGATCCGGACGGAGCCGGGAGTGGGGTACAGGTTCGGGGAGCCGGACTGAGAGGCTGGACACCGGGGGCGGAGTGAACTCCGCCCCCGGACCCCAGGGGAATCGCATATCAGTAGAAAGCTGTTGCGCGGCGAGTAGAAGTTGATTCTGAAGGAGGTCCACCGACGCTGGGGGGACCTTCGGATGCTGGCGTTGATTCGGATATTCGAGGC
>Ga0081539_10000075_pt1 | contig 229419 bp, 200 predicted proteins | sample TabmetS4T2R2_FD_71023 | JGI IMG/M metagenome (GOLD analysis project Ga0081539, IMG submission 71023) | Tabebuia heterophylla rhizosphere microbial communities from the University of Puerto Rico - S4T2R2 | ecosystem: Host-associated > Plants > Roots > Rhizosphere ... | reverse complement strand
GGTGGACGAGAGAGAAAAGTCCGTTTGGCGGTTTTTGGGTTTGCCGCGTGCGGCGCGGCTTTTTAAAAAAGCAAAAAAGCCGACAAGCGTCGTTCCTTCATAAGACGAACTCGCATGCCACGAAAAGTTCTGATCGTCGACGACGAACCAGGTATCCGACAGGCCCTCGGACAGCTGCTCGAGTTCGAGGGGTACGAGATACGCGCAGCGGACAACGCGACCGACGGCATCACCGCGTACCAGAACTTCAGGCCGCATCTGGTCTTCATGGACGTGAAGATGGCGGGCATCGATGGGCTCGAGGCGCTGAAACGCCTGCGGGAGATCGATCCGGCCGCCGTCGTCGTGATGATCAGCGGACACGCCACGATCCAGACCGCCGTCGAGGCGACGCAGCGCGGCGCATACGACATCCTCGAGAAGCCGCTCGACACCGACCGCATTCTCGTCACGCTACGCAACGCGCTCTCGCATCTCGATCTCCACGAGGAGAACGCGCGGCTGCGACAGACCATCGAGTCGCGCTTCGAGATCGTGGGCCGCTCGTACGCGATTCGCGCCGTCACCGACAAGATCGAGAAGGTCGCGAAGACGCCGGGTCGCGTCCTCATCACCGGCGAGAATGGAACGGGGAAGGAGCTCGTGGCGCGCGCGATCCACCGGCAGTCGACGCGCGCCGACGGACCGTTCGTGGAAGTGAACTGCGCCGCCATCCCCTCCGAGCTCATCGAGAGCGAGCTGTTCGGACACATGAAGGGATCGTTCACCGGCGCCGTCGCCGATCGTCCCGGGAAGTTCGAGCAGGCGGACGGCGGCACGCTCTTCCTCGACGAAGTCGGGGACATGTCGCTCGCGGCGCAGGCGAAGGTGCTCCGTGTTCTGCAGGATGGCGTGGTCACGCGCATCGGCGGATCGAAGCCCGTACAGGTGGACGTCCGCGTGCTCGCCGCCACGAACAAGAAGGTCGAGGACGAGATCGCAGCAGGCCGCTTCCGCGAGGACCTCTACTACCGGCTGAATGTCGTGCCGGTGCACGTGCCACCGCTGCGCGAGCGGCGCGAAGACGTCCCGCTGCTCATCGCGCACTTCGTCGATCAGCTGACGCGCGGGGAGGGAATGCCTCCGCGCGTCGTGACGCCGGAGGCGGTCGCGCGGCTGCAGCAGCTCGACTGGCCCGGGAACGTGCGCGAGCTGCGCAACACGGTGGAGCGGCTGCTGATCCTTTCCATGGGACCACGCATCGGGGTGGATGACGTCGATCGTCTCGTCGGGCGGCGCGATCCCGACCAGGCCGGCATCGGGTCGTTGCTCGAGTGCAAGACGTTCGAGGAGTTCAAGCAGGCCGCGGAGCGCGCGTTCCTGCTGTCGAAGCTGCGCGAGCACGACTGGAACGTGAGTGAGACCGCGCGCGCGCTCGACATGCCGCGCTCGAACCTGTACAAGAAGATCGAGCGCTACGCGCTTACGCGCGAGAGCACATGACCGTGTTGTCATTCCGAGCGGAGCGAGGAATCTGCAGTTGAACCCTCACCCTGTTGTCATTCCGAGCGGAGCGAGGAATCTGCAGTTGAGATTTCAATGACGGAGCGCGACTGGGCGAAGGAGCTCGCGAAGATCGACAAGCAGATCGAGTCGGTCTCCGACGCGCAGCTCTTTCCCGAAAAAGCGGGCGCAAAACCCGCGCAGAAAGCCCAGGTCGCCGCCGATCGCGCCGCGACGTCTTCGTGGCCGGCGATCGTCCGACTCATCCTCTCTGTCGCGCTCGCCGTCGCGATCCTCTTCTGGCCGTACGCCAATCGGTGCGGTGTCGGACTCGGCGGTTATCTGGCGGCGGTCATCGCGGTCGTGGGAAGCGGCGTCTGGAGCGCGGTCTGGACATGGAAGCACCGCGTCGGCCGCGCGCACGCGCTCTCCATTCTATTGATTGTATGGGGGCTGGTGCTCGGCGCGCAGGAGGTGCTGCCGCGTGTCGGATACGCGCAGAAGGTATTGCCGTGGTCCTGTGTTCCGTCGCCAATCAAGTAAAACCATTTCAGGAGTGAGGGCAGAGGGCTGAGGGCTGAGGAGAATTCGCGCTTCTCAGTCCTCAGCCCTTAGCCCTCAGCACTCAGCACTCATGAAGACCTTCAAGAATTTCATCGGCGGCAAGTGGCAGGAGCCCGCGAGCGGCGAGTACTTCGAGAACCGGAATCCCGCGAACTGGGACGACGTGATCGGCAAGTTCCCGCTGTCCGACGCGCGCGACGTCGACTGCGCGGTGCAGTCCGCGCAGCGCGGGTTCGCCCGGTGGCGGGCGACGCCGGCGCCGGCGCGCGGCGACGTCCTGCGTCGCGTCGGCGACCTCCTCAGCGAGCGCAAGGAAGAGATCGCCGACCTCATGACCCGCGAGATGGGCAAGCCGCTCCAGGAGACGCGCGGCGACGTCCAGGAGGGGATCGACACCGCGTATTACGCGGCCAGCGAGGGACGTCGGCTGTTTGGACACGTGGTGCCGAGCGAGCTAAGGAACAAGTGGGCGATGAGCTTCCGTCGCCCGATCGGAGTCGCCGGCCTCGTGACGCCCTTCAATTTCCCGCTGGCCATCCCGACCTGGAAAAGTTTCCCCGCGCTCGTGTGCGGTAATGCGGTGATCCTGAAACCGGCCGAGGACGTGCCGCATACGGCGACGGTGCTGGTCGAGGTGCTCCTCGACGCCGGGCTGCCCCCCGAGGTCATTCAGCTCGTGCACGGACTCGGCGAGAGCGCGGGGAAGGCGATCGTCGAGCATCCGCAGGTTCCCGTGATCTCGTTTACGGGGTCGACGGAGACCGGACGGATCGTCGGCGAGACGTGCGGGCGGATGCACAAGCGGCTGTCGCTCGAGATGGGCGGGAAGAACGCGATGATCGTCCTGGACGATGCCAACCTCGACCTCGCGCTGGACGGCGTGCTCTGGGGCGCGTTCGGCACCACGGGTCAGCGGTGCACGGCGACGAGTCGTCTGGTCGTCCAGGACCGCGTCCACGACGAGTTCGTCAGCCGACTCGTGGACAAGGCGCGCGCGATGAAGCTCGGCGACGGCCGCGCGAAGGGAACCGACGTCGGCCCGCTGGTCAACGAAGGCGCGCTCAAGAAGGTGGAGAAGTACGTCGACATCGGCGTCAGCGAGGGCGCGGACCTGCTGTGTGGCGGCCGCCGCGCGACTGGTGGCGCGCTGGACAAGGGCTTCTTCTTCGAGCCGACGATTTTCGCGCGCGTCAAACCGGGGATGCGCATCGAGCAGGAGGAGATTTTTGGCCCGGTCCTCTCGGTGATTCGCGTCACCAGCGTGGACGAGGCGTTCCGCGTGAACAACGGGGTCAAATACGGGCTGTCGTCCTCTGTCTACACTCGCGACGTGAACGTCGCCCTGCGAGCACAGCAGGAGCTGGACAACGGGATCACATATGTGAACGCGCCGACCATCGGTGCGGAGGCACATCTCCCCTTTGGGGGTGTCAAACAGACCGGGAACGGCCACCGTGAGGGCGGCTGGGAGGTCTACGAGTTCTACTCGGAAACAAAGGTTGGTTACGTCGACTTTTCCGGTACGCTTCAGCGCGCTCAGATCGACAACTATCTGGGCACGCCGGACTGATACTTTGGCGCCGGAAAACAGTCTGAATGGAGAAGGAATGAGGGCCGAGGAAGGAGGAAGGAGGAGAGCGAACGCGTTGTTCCTCAGCCCTCCTTCCTCAGCCCTCCTTCCTCAGCCCTCAGCCCTCAGCCCTCCTTCCTCGCCAGCAATCGCAGCAGTAAACTCACAAAGTCCGATGGAAGTCTCTCCCTCCACTGAGAAAGACGCCAACCGCATGATCACGCCGGCGAAGCGCATCGACGCGCTGCAATACGTCAATCGCCGGCGGAGCTTCGGGCTTGGCTTCCTGTGGGAATGGACGAAGATCTTCTGGATCTCCGTCGCGCTCTTTCTGGTGCTGCGCACCTTCATCGTCGAAGCGTTCAAGATCCCGAGCGGCAGCATGGAGCGCACGCTCCTCATCGGCGACTTCCTGCTCGTGAACAAGATGGCGTACGGCGCCGAGATTCCGTTCACGCACAAGCGCCTGCCCGCGCTGCGTGGCCCGCTCCGCGGCGACGTGATCGTCTTCGAGTCGCCCGAGGACAAGACCAAGACGTACGTGAAGCGGCTCGTGGGTCTCGCGGGCGACACGCTCGAGATGAAGGACGGCATTCTCATCCGCAACGGCAAGCGTCTCGCCGAGCAGTACGTGTGGCACGTGGCGCCCGAAGTCGATCCCGTCGAGGAGCGCTTCCGCTGGCAGCGCGACTACATCGTGCACGCGGCGAACGCGACGGTCGGATACTATCCCTCGCGAAACAACTGGGGTCCGTTGGTCGTCCCTGAGAAGAATTATTTCGTCCTCGGAGACAACCGGGACAACTCGAGCGACAGCAGGTATTGGGGGTTCGTCGCCGACTCGCTCCTCAAGGGAAGCCCATTCGTCATCTACTACAGTTACGCGCCCGACTCCGCCTCTGCGCTCGCGTGGTTGACGAGAATTCGCTGGAATCGTCTTGGTGAGCGCGTGCGCTGACGCATGACGTATGACGCATGAGACGTACGACGCACGACGCACGCTGACTCAAGACGCCGCACCTTCCGTTATCAGGTAAGTCATTCGATGCCTCCTGGCACCACGAAAAAGTCTTCCTACGAGGAAGGCTCACTCGATCAGTATCTGCGCGACATCAGCGCCTATCCCCTCATCAATCGTGAGGAAGAGGTGCGGCTGGCGCAGCGGATCCGGGTCAACGACCAGGAAGCGCTCGACAAGCTGGTGCGCTCGAACCTGCGCTTCGTCGTGTCGGTCGCGAAGAAATACCAGAACCAGGGCGTCTCGCTCGCCGACCTGATCAACGAGGGCAACCTCGGCCTCATCCGCGCGGCGCACAAGTTCGACGAGACCAAGGGCATCAAGTTCATCTCGTACGCCGTCTGGTGGATCCGGCAGGCGATCCTGCAGGCGCTGGCGGAGCAGAGCCGCATCGTGCGCGTTCCGCTGAACCGCGCTGGCACGCTGCACCGCATCGGCAAGCGCGCGAGTGCGCTGCTCCAGGAGCTGGGGCGCGAGGCGACGCACAAGGAAATCGCCGACGGCATGGAGATCACGGAAGAGGAAGTCGCGAAGACGATGTCGATCTCGCAGACGCACCTCTCCCTCGACGCGCCGCTCACGCCGGGCGAGGACAACAAGCTCCTCGACTATCTGCCGGACAACATCAATCCCACGCCGGACGAGCAGACGTTCGAGAAGGCGCTCACCGAGTCGATCGAGGAAGCGCTGTCGCACCTGAAGGAACGCGAGGCGAAGATCCTCCGGCTGTACTTCGGGCTCGACGACGAAGAGCCGATGACGCTGGAGCAGATCGGCGCGCTCCTCGGCATCACACGCGAGCGCGTGCGGCAGATCAAGGAGAAGGCGCTCTCCCGCCTGCGCCACGTCTCGCGCGCGCGTGCGCTGGAGTCGTATCTCGGCTAAGGCCGTATCCCGAGCCTAGCTGTCATCCCGAGCGTAGCGAGGGATCTGCGTTGTAGTTGTAGTTGCGCGCGGGGCGGCGCAACGGTGCTGCTCCGCTCGGGCCGCTCGCTCGCAACACCCGCGAGCTTCGCTTATTTCCCCCGCGGAGCAGCACCGCCGCCCGCCCGCACGGTGAGCACCTAGCGCTCGAGCGACGCGATCGCGTCCCGCCAGACGTTGGGATCGCCCAGTCTCACCGCGACGTCGACACTGCGCTCATCGCGACGCATGGCACGTCCGGCGGTACCGCCGAGTCAATGTACATTGTACATGTACGCCATACATTTATCCGTCAAGCATGCGTCGACCACCCAAACGTCCAGCCACGGTTCGCGAACCGGTACAGGTGTATCTCGCGCCAGACGATCGGGCGCTCCTCGATCGTGTCGCGAAGAAATCCGGTCTCTCGCGCGCGGAGATACTTCGCCGTGGCGTCCGCCGTATGGCGGCCGAGCTGCTTGCCGACGAGAGCCCGATGCTCTCGTTCATGGAGGAGGTACGGGTTGAAGAGTGGCCGGAGATCACGCCCGATGACGTCTCCCGGCGTCACGACGAGTACGCGTATGACTTGCCGAAAAGGAAAGGCGCGCGCGGCTCATCCAGGGGGCCGCGCGGCGGCTCGTGACTCGTACTGCTTTTCTCGACACGTCCGGATGGTTCGCGGCGTTGTCGCCCGTGGACCAGTGGCACGAGCCAGCCAGGCGCATCTACATGGCTGCGGCCAAATCGGCGATGACCTTCGTGTCCACGACACTCGTCGTGGCGGAGATGCACGCACTCCTGCTGCGCTGGCGCGACGTAGCCACCGGACGTCGTTTTTTGGACGCGACGTGGACGACGCCGTCCTTGGTCATTGTCGCTGCCGACGTGGACTTGACGCGCGCGGCAGTTCAATCATGGATCGCGCGGTTTCGCGATCAGCGCTTCACGCTTTGCGACGCGTTGAGCTTCGAGGTGATGCGCCGAGAGGGCATAGCGTACGCGTTGGCATTCGACCGTCACTTCGAGATCGCCGGCTTCGAGACGCTCCGCGACGGAAATCGCGGCGTGCGCCGCTGGAGCGGCTCGCCGATTACGGAGGAGTCGCCTTGAGGCTCATCGTAGCGGACAAGCTGCCGCTGCGGGCGAGGAGGCTCTGCGGTCCACTCGCTCCGATCGTCCATTGGGCCACGGCCTCACCGAACTGGTTCGAGGTGACGCTCGGCGGCGCGACCGTGCCCCCGCCTGCCGTAACGCTGAAGGAGACGGCGACGCCGGGGACGAGCCGGCCGTCGGAATCGAAAACGGAGAAGACGGCAAGGATCGTCGATCCAGCGGTAACCGAGTCACGCGCATAAAAGGGGTGCAGTGCAAGGCGGGATGGATCGCCGGTCGACGTCGCGGTGAACGTCACCGGATCGACGCCCGCCACGGACGCGCGCACCGTCTGAGCCCCGGTCGCATTGCCGAGCGTCCACGACGCATCCGCGTTGCCGTTGGCGTCGGTGACGGCGGTATTCGCGGTCAATGTGCCGCCGCCCGTAACGACCTCGAACTGAACGGTCACTCCCCGCACCGGAGTGCTCTGCGCATCGACCACGCGCACCAGCAGCGGATTCGCCAATCTCGTCCCGTGGATCGCGCTCTGGCCGTCGCCCGAGGTGATCCCCACGCGGGCCGGCGCACCTGTCGCGTTCGCGACGAACGTGACCGCCGCAAGACCGCTCACCGTCGCGCTCACACGCTGAGTTCCCAGCGTCGAGCCAAGCTGCCAGAGCGTCGCCGCATCGCCGTGTGCATCCGTGAGGGACACCGTGGGCGACACGGATCCCCCTCCGTCCACGACCGCGAACGTCACGCGCGCGCCGGGAACGGCCGCGCCGAGCGCGTCCACGACTCGGACGACGATCTGATTGGACAGCAGCGTACCCTGTATGCCGCTCTGTGCGTTGCCGCTCACCCTGAGGATTGCGGTCGGTGGTCCGAGCGCCGTAGCCGAGAATGTCACCGGCGTCAGACCTTCGACCGTGACGGTCGCTCCCTGCGCTCCAGGCTGCGCCCCCAATTTCCACAGCGCCTCGGCGTCGCCGTTCGCGTCGGTTCGCGTGTTCGCGGGTGACAGCAGACCGCCGCCACCAGTCATCGTGAACGCGACCTTCACCCCGGAGGCGGGACTGCCATCGGCGTGCGTCACGCGCACGGCCAGCGGTTCGGGAAGCACAGCGCCGGCAGATCCGACCTGCAGGTCTCCGGAGACCAGCAACACCGCTGCAGGTGGTTCCGGCGCCGTGCCACTGTCGCACGCACCGCTCGCGAACACAACGGCAAGCAGCGCAGCCAGTCTGCTGCAACGCATAGAGGTGTGGCGCATCGACGAGAAGACGTCGATGGCACCCGCACACCCAATGCCAGTCGGTTGGCGCCAGCGCGTGTTGCAGCTCCTGCTGCGCGTACACCTCGAGCTCCTGGGCGATGTTCATGTACTCCGCGCCCTTGATCACCTGCGAGTAGACGACGTAGGCGATGATCGCCTCAGCAGTCAGCACTAACGGCGCTGCAACCGCAGCGAGTCCTGCTTCTTTAACGTTGCGGCTGCCAACTCGCGCACGGGATACACCGTTCGACCATCTCGTTGTATCGCGTGCGCGTCATGCGTGGCCACGGCGGCAACGATTTTACGCGATTCATCGTCCCCGTAATACGCGATGCCCCGCAAGGCCATGATGCGCGCGGACACCTTCTTGTCGTGCAGGGCGGTCAGCAGCACCGAGCGGATCTGCTCGCGCGAACGCCGGCTCAGCCCCGACGCAGCATCGCCTCCGACCATCTCCGCGAGCGCGCGCAACGCGGAGATGCGCGTCGCACGATTCGCCGACGTTGCCGCCCGCAACACCTCCGGGGCGGCGGGCTCCCCGATCGCGGCGAGGCCCTCGGTGGCCATCCCTCCTGTTTCAATGGCTCCCATCAGCGCCCGCACCGCACGCGGATCTCGGAGCGCGGCCACGGTGCCGATCAAATTGCCGTAATAGTCGACGGCGTAGCTCTCGCCGAAGTCGCGGCCCTCCCCACGGCGAACCGCACCGTTCTCACGTTCCAACAGGGAGATGAGCGCGGGTGCCACCTCGCGATGCTCGCGCGCGTACGACGCGACGTGTGTCGCGCCGGGTCGCAAGCTTGCCGTGGGCCGGAAACCGACGTTCGCGAGCCGAAAGATCTCATCGAATCCTTCCATTCGCGTGGTCGTCACGTTGCTCTCGAGCTTGGAAAGCGCAGTGGACAGCGTCTGCGCGCGTGCGCGTGGAGCCGCGAACACAATCACGAGCGCGCATGCGAGCCTGAATGTCGTATGCATGGTGAGATTCCTCCGGACTAGTGATTGCGCCAATCGGCGTGGACGTGAAAGAGGTACGAACCGTATTGCTCCTGAGGGTACATGATGCCACCGAATGGCTCGATGTAGTCCGCGTGTGCGACCTCCGCGGCGTCGTACATCGCTTCCCATTCCTCCTGCGTCGACGAGTCGTTGTTGAGGTCCAGCGCGTCGCCGTAGACGTGCCTGCTTCGTGGCGCGCCGCCCACGGCGGCGCTGCGATTGTGCATCGGCGTACGGTACGCGCTGGTGGCGACCCGTGTCGTGTTGTACGCCGCATTGTTGGCATTGTACGCGTCGACCCAGGCGTCCGCCCCGTACCCTTCGATCGCGCCCGCCATGAGCCCGAACTGCAGCAGCGCCCACGCCGTCCCGTTGCCCTGGGTCAGCTGTGCATGGGTGAACCGCTGCGTGTGTGACATGTTGTCGAACTCCCAGCAGTCCGGCTGAAAGCTCGTGTCGTCGAAGTACTTTGGATTTCGGTACTGCGCGACGAGATCGCTCAACTCCGCGTCGCCGCAGTTATTCCATGGCGTGTACCCGTTGTCCACAAGCCACACGTACCAATCGTAGTAGGCGTCGTAGTAGTACCAATAAAAGCCCACGCCGATGTACCAGCCCCCACCAGTCAGCCAGCATTCGATGCCCCACGGGTCATACGAATAGAACGCGGTGAACGCGTAGTATGCTCCGCCGCATCCCATGTCGTAGTGCTGGCCCGTCGTGGTCGGACCGGACACGAGCGATGGTGTGGCGTCGCGTCCCGAGCCTGGCTCGTGCATTTTTTCCGACCCGAGCATTTCCTTCGCATACGCCAGAGCCGCGGGGCTGAGTCGTCGGCTGCTGCTGTCCGGCAACTCGGCCGCTGTCTCGAGTCGATCCATGATTTGTCCCCAACGCGCATTCTGATGGGACCTCGTGACCGCGGAGGAGAGCTCCTCGAGTGTTGTCGTCTCGGGCACCCAGCACGTGAGGAAGACCGGCGAGCCCGTAGGGCGACGTAGGGTCATGCCCGCGACGCGTCCATTTCCCTTACCGTTGGGATTGCGACGAATTCCTGGAGTGTTGAACGGAAGATGCGTGCGCGGAACCGCGAGGGCGCGAAGCGTGCCCTTCGAGTCGACGGCGGCGACGGCGCAGCCCTCGCCCGCCGCACGCAGTTCGCTCAGCTTCTCGTCAGCGGTTTCGCTGACCGATCGAGGTCCTGCGGTGGCGAATTGCGTCAACTGCGTCGGAGGATCGCCGCACGCGACGACGGATGCGCAGATGACTGCGACCGTGAGCCCGCGCGCGCGCGAATGAACGTGATGCACCTGGATCATGCGCGCTCCCTGACAGGGTGGATGGAGACCAGCGCAGCAAGTATCTGCGGCGGCGTCATCGCCGCGTCATCGCCACCATCGCCAGCGCGCGATACTGCCTACCCCTGTCAGCCCTCAGCCCTCAGCCCTCTTGAATCACAGCGGCCTTCCCCTGCGTAAGGAAAGCCAGTCCGTCATACACGGTCAGCTGGAGAGAAAGAGCGATGAGATTGCTTTGGACGCTTTTGAAGGTCGTGATCGGAATCATTTTCGTGGTCCCCGTCTGCATCATCGTGCTGGCGGCGGCGCTCGGCATCCTGGGCACCATGCTGGGCTTGGCGATCCTGGCACTCAAGGTCGCCTTTGCGGGATTTCTCGTGTACGGCGCGTTCCGTCTTCTCACCCACCTCCTCGGCGGTCCGAAAGCTTCGTCGCGGCCGACGGAGGTCAGAGAGCTCCCCAAGGTCGATCCGTACGAAGCGGCGGCGATGCGCGAGCTGGATCGCGAGCTCGGGATCCGCTAGGAGTCGCGATTGGCGGACGCTAACGGCCCAGTCCGGGTCGTCGGTGTGGGGGCGATTTACCCGGCGCAGATCCCTTGCGCCCAATGGAGGCACAGCCGGACTAGCGTAAATTTCGGGCGATGACCGGGGAGCGACTCGACGACGCCCGCAGGCTGGACGCATTACGCGAATCCGGACTTCTGGACTCGCCCGCGGACGAAGGCTTCGACCGCCTGACACGTCTCGCCACGCGCGTCCTCGGCGTCCCGGTGGCGCTCGTCACGCTCGTCGACACCGACCGCCAGTTCTTCAAGAGCTGTGTCGGATTGCCCGAGCCGTGGGCCAGCAAGCGCGAAACGCCGCTGTCCCACTCCTTCTGCCAGCACACGATCACGACGGGCGAGCCGCTGGTCGTCAACGACGCGCGCGAGCACGCCGAGCTGCGACACAACCTCGCCATCCGCGACCTGTCCGTCATCGCGTACGCGGGTATCCCGCTGCGCGGCGTCGGCGGGCACCTCATCGGGACGTTTTGCGCGATCGACGGCAAGCCGCGGCAATGGAGCGCGGCGGACATCGATACGCTCAGCGACCTTGCCGCCGCCGCGGCCACGGAGATCGAGCTGCGGGGGGCGCTCGAGAAAGCGCGCGAAAGCTCGGAGGAGCTGCGCATCGTCGCGGAATCGAGCCGCGTGCTCGGCGCCTCGCTCGAGCTGGAGGAGACGCTCCAGGCGATCGCGCGCGTCGCGCTTCCGTATCTCGGCGACATGGCCATGGTGGACGTGCTGGAAAACGGCGTGATCCGACGCGTCGCCGCCTCCGTCGCCGGACTCCCGGAGGGCGACCTGCTCGAGCGCGCCCGCGCCTTCCCGCCGCATCTCGGGGACGGCGGTCCGCAGGACCAGGCGATCTCGCGCAGAGAGCGCGTGCTGATCGACACGCCCGACGAACATTGGGCCGCGCGCGCCGCGCGAAGCGACGAGCACCGGGCACTGATCCAGCAGATGCATCTCGGCGCGGTGCTCACCGTTCCGTTGAATCACGACGGCGGCGATCCGCTCGGCGCCATCACCTTTGCCCGAGTCCGGGGGCGCGAGCCGTTCGCCGACACGGATCTCCATCTGGCCGACGAGATCGCGAGACGCGCAACGCTGGCGCTCGAGAAGGCACGCCTCTATCAGACCGCGCGCGAGGCCACCAAGGCCCGCGACGACATGCTCGGCGTCGTCTCGCACGACCTGCGCAACCCGATTCACACCATCTTCATGAGCGCGTCGTTCATGCTCGAGCTTCTCGACGCGGAGAACCCGGCGCGCACGCAGGCGTCCGTCATCCGGCGCGCGTCGCTGCGGGCCAATCGACTCATCCAGGATCTGCTGGACGTCACCCGCCTGGAGAGCGGACGCGCGGAGCTCGACGTCCGGCCGACGGAAGCGGCGACAATCATCGAGGAGACCATCCAGCAGGCGAGCGCGGCGGCCGGCGAAGCGGGCATCGCGCTGGTGCAGCGGCCCATTCCGCCCGTGAAGCTCAAGGCGGACAGCGGTCGCCTCGTTCAGGCGCTCGGCAACATCGTGGCGAACGCGATCAAGTTCACGCCGGCCGGGGGAACGGTGACGATCTCCGCCGAGCGGCGCGACGGCGCGGTCGCGTTCGAGGTCGAGGATACGGGCAGCGGGATCGCCCCCGAACACGTGCCGCGGCTGTTCGACCGGTTCTGGCAGGCGAATCGCAAGGACCGCCGTGGCGTGGGCCTCGGTCTCTCGATCGTAAAGGGCATCGCGGACGCGCACGGCGGCGAGGTGAAGGTCGAGTCCCACCCGGGGCGGGGGAGCACATTCAGACTGGAGATCCCGGCGGAGTGACGTAGGAAGGAGGGCTGAGGAAAGAGGAAGGAGGAACTGCATGCTCCTTCCTCCTTCCTCCTTCCTCCTTCCTCTCCGCTACCGCTTCACGCGCACCGGCGGCACCTCCTCTCCCAGCGCGGTCGCCAGATCGATCTGGTGTTCCTGCTCCTGTACGATGATCTGGCGGATCTGCTCCGCCATCGCGTACTCGCCCAGCTCCTCGCACTGCCGCACGCGCTCCGTGTACGCGCGTACCGTCTCGTTCTCGGCGTCGAGGTCGAAACGCAGCATGTCCGTCGCCTTGTCCGAGGTCTTCACCTGCTTGGGCGTCACCGTGGGCATCGCGCCGAGGTAGTCGATCTGCTTCGAGATCATGAGCGCGTGCTGCAGCTCCTGCTGTGCGTGCAGCTGCAACTCCTCCGCAATGTTCATGTACTGCGCGCCCTTGATCACCTGCGAGTAGACGACGTACGCGATGATCGCCTGGTACTCTCGAGCGAGGTCCTCGTTCAGAAGCTCGGCGAGACGCTCGCGAGTGATCGACGGTTCGGCCATGCTGTTCTCCGCTGGGGTCGTGCCGGGAAGCTCACGGAGAGGGCCGTCGTGCGCAACGTGCCGTGGATCCTTGCGTGGACCGGTCAGCTGACGCGCTCGGCGCGGACGAGCACCCACGCGCGCGAGTACTCCGCGGGAGTGAACTCGTCGCCCTCGCGCACGTGCGTCGGGAACTCGAGCGTCTCGTAGATCTGGTCGAGAGTCAGCGGCGCGTCGACACATGGGATCGTGAGAGTGCCATGTCCGGAGAATTCCACCTTCGACCAGCTTGCATCGGGTTGCCGCGTGTGCAGCGTAACCAAACGGCGCCTTTGTTCGACGATCAGAAAGCCGCGAACGGACCGACAGTCGCGATATGCGGGTGGTTTCTCGCGGAGGTCGGTGGCGCGCGTGGCGGGTGAGGTGACCTCGACGACGAAACACGGAGCGACCACAATCTCGTCGCCGAGCGGCGCGCAGGTGATGACGACGTCGGGGTAGTAGTAGCGATCGTCCCCGACCCTGGTGAGCACGTCACCGAACATGTGGCAGGCCGCCCGCCGGACGGCGTGCTGGAGATGGTTTCGGATGTTGAAGACGATGGTGTCGTGTCGCGGACTGGCCGGCGACATCGCGTACGTCTCACCCGCGACGTACTCGAAGCCGACCCTGGAACCGCGGTCACGGGCGTCGCGCTCGCGCTCGAGGTACTCATCGACACTCAGAGACGCCGGCAGCCGTTGCGAGGGCTCGATCATGGGCCGAGCATAGGCTCGGCTCGCCGCATGGCGCAAGAGCAAATCCTTGCGGGCGGTGCAGCTTCCTCGCTGCGCTCGGGATGCCCCTCGATTGCGCGGGCGCTACTTCACGTGCTTGTCGATGAGCTTCTCGACGTCGCTCATGGCGACCTGTGATTGGCCCCCGAATACGGCGCGCAGCTTCTCGTCGACGTTGATCGCGCGTCGGTTGAGCCGGTCCTGCAGCCCGTGGCGCTTGACGTAGGCCCAGAATTTCTTGGTGACGTCCTTGCGCAACATCGGGCCGTCGCCGACGACCGCGCGCAGGGCCGCATCGGGTGTCACGGTATTCACGACCGCGATCTTCGGCTTCTTCGCCGGCTTCGCGGGCCGCGCGGGCCGCTCCGCAGCTTTCGTGATCCGCTCGACGGGTGCCGGCGGCGGAGTCTTCTCGGGCGCGGCCGCCGCCGGCGCGACTTCCGGCTCAGGCGCCGGCGGCGGAGTCAGAATCGGCGTCGGCAGATCGCGCCACGTCAGTCCGAGACTCGAATCACCAAGCCAGCGCAAGCCGTCGCCTCGCGAGCGCGCCTCGAGATCGGCTCGCGCCATCTCGACGCACAGCATCAGCGCCTGAAGGGCATCGACACCGACGCCCTCTCTCACTGCCTCGCTCCCGATGCCCACGATCTGATACGGACAGCTCCAATCGCGCTTGGGGTGCGGGCGAGGTGCACCGATGCGCAGCACGACGGGCGTAGCGTCTCGCCCGGCATCGAACGTCCGCTCCGCGATTATGAGCCCGAGCGTCGACTGTGCCTTGAGCGCCATTGCCAATAAGAGCCAGGACGGAGCAGACCACCCTCCAGACGCTTTCGTCTCACTGGCCGAGCACCCGCGCGAGGGCTGCGATCGCTAGTACCGCGCCAACCCAAAACGCGAACGACCACTTGATGAGATCCGCGGCGCGATCCGAGATCAGCTTCTCGAGATTCGCAAACCGCGCGTCAACGCGAACGAACCCGAGCTCCATCTGGTGCCGCAGCTCCGCCACGTCACCGCGCAGGGAATCCGACTCCTCGATCGATCGCACGAGCGCCTCCGCTGTCTCGTCGCCCAGCAACTGATACAGCCGTTCCTTGATTCGTGCCGAGAGGGCCATGAGAACGAACTCCGCGAAGTTCGTTGACGCTAATCGTATGCTCGGCCTACGACGCAATCAAATGCGCGCGTGTCACATCGTCATCTCGCGCGCGCGGGCACGGGCACACCCGATGACGTCTCCACGACACGGGTCTTGTCGACCGGCGCGGAGGTCTGCGACGGATCGCGCAGCTCGGAGACGTTGACGTCGATCGGCAGCGAATGCCCGTTCCATTCCTCGACGATGTCGATGACACCCTGCCACATCGCGGCGAAGGCATGTCCCACGTCGGAGGGCTCCTTGTCCTTCGAGAAGTCGCTCCCGCCGGCGATCCAGAAGGGCGGCTCCTCCGTGACGCCGGCCTTAGCGTACACCTCCTTCACGTCGCGGAAGATCGTCGCGGCGTTGCGCGTGTGGACGTACGCGCCCGGCCGATAGCGTCCGTCGGCAAGGACCGCCGCGGTCCACGCGCCGTAGTAGTCGCGCATCTTCTGCGGCACCGACTTCATGTACTCGACGTCGAGGAAGATCACCGAGCCGCGCGGGAAACCCTCGGCTTCGGTGCGCGCGATCGCGTCGGCCGCTTCGATGGTACCGCGCGTGGCGCTCACGAGCTGCGCGTTGCAGTCCTCGATCGGACGCTTGGCGGCGTCGACGCGCACGCGCACCGGTACGCGCACCGGGCGCTTCACGGCGACGCGGCGCGTGACGTAGCGCGCGACGCGCTTGCCGTTCACGGTGCGATAGACCTTCACGCGCTTGTTGACGTATTGCGTGCGGAGCGCGCTGCGATAATGCGTCTCGTAGCCGGTGGGCGTCTTGTCCCACGTCTGCTGCCCGACGTAGATCACCGCCATCCCCCAGCCCATCCCCGCGAGACGCTCGCGTTTTCCCACCCAGCTGGTGCCGTCATGACAGGGCGCGGGGAGGTAATACCCGACCCACTCGTAGGGCACGGACGCGTGGGCCCACGCGCGCATGACGTCGTCGCCGGGGTAGGCGTACGTGTCGAAGCCCAGGTGGCGCCCCTCGCGATTGGCCTTGGCGTCGATGACATCGCCGCCGGCCGCGACCTCCGCGATCGTGCTGGCGAGCTCGTCGCCAATAACGCCCGGTGCCTGGAAAGGCGACTTGGTGAGCAGGACTGCGTTGGACGTGACGAAGCCAGCCGCTATGGCGGTTGCGACGAGCGTCGAGATGTAGCGCTTGCGCATGAGCCGGCTCCGTTCGTGGGCATTCGCACAGCGGATCTGTGCGGGCTGCTATACACCGTCGGAGGAGTGAAGGTGCTGGCAGCGGAAGATCGACGCTGGCGCGCCGTACGGCCAGTCGATCTCCCTTCTATAGTATGCGCGTTGCGTGCCCGATCCTGGCGAGCACATGGGCTCATCCCGCTCGCTCAGACGTGCTCGCGAGAATCGACCATTCGGCTCACAAGCCGACTCTTCAGCCTTCGCCGTGCACGGATCCGAAGAAAGCGGCGAGGTCGAGGGTGAACGCGCGATGCTTCGCGTCAGGTTGCCAGGAGAGCGAGCCCGCAACGATCTCCGGACGTGCGTCCTGCGTTCGCCAACGTTCCACGATGCGTGCGTCCGGATCCACGACCCAATATTCCGGAACACGCTGTTGATAGACGCCACGTTTTACTACGCGGTCGTAACGGGCGCTGGACGGCGACACGACTTCTACAGCGAGCAAAAGCTCGCGCGCGGGAAATCCCTGGACCCGCAGACGCGCCGCCTCGCCCTTTGAAAGGACGAAGACGTCCGGCTGGGTAATCTGGTCTGGAAGAACTTCGGTGTCAGATGGCGACGTCAGGACTTCCCCAACATCGACCTCGCGAAGATACTCGGCGAGCGCAACGACGAGCACCACCACTGCCTTCTGATGCGGATAGGCCGGTGACGGCGTCACGAGCAGCTCGCCGTCGACGAGCTCATATCGCGGACTATGCAGAGGCGCGTCGGCGATAAGCTTGCGCACTTCTGAGGGTGTCCAGCTGCGCGTACGTCCAACAGGCATGGCCATAATCTGCTAGGCTCGGCGAAAACGATACAAGACGCCAGCGATCACGCTATGACGCACCGGCAGAGAGCGCGTCATCGATTCTGCAACACCCGTCTCAGAACTGTGCTGCGTACTGGAGGTACGCGGCCTCCAGTTGGGCGACGGACATGCCTGTCGACGTCGCGATGAAGTTGAGCAGCTCCGTGTTGTTCTTGATCGTTTGATTGTTGAGACGCTCGATCAGCTGCGTCCACGTCGACGACTGCTGCGTCGCCAGGTAGAACACCAACATCCCCGCCTGCGAGTACGTCTTGGTTGGCTCGGCGTAACCGTAGAATTCATCCCGCGTCATCGTCACCAGCTGCTGCAGCGGAATGAGCGAGTTCGCCGAACGCCAGCGCTTGAAGCTGTCGCGGATGTACGGGATGGGCGTGGTCACGTTCAGCTTGCCCGACGCATCGAAGGAGCCGGATTCGTAGTACATCCCGGTGCCTTCCTTCAGCCAGACGTTCGTCTCCGCAGCCAGATAGGTCGCGTACAGAAATGTGTGACCGATCTCGTGCAACTGCGTGCCGAAGTCCGGCTTGATGTACGGCACGACGTACCAGATGTAGACGCGATCGGTGTTGTCGAAGCACGTCGTGAGATTGCGTCCGCCCGGAATGACGACCGAGGGACAGTACTTGAAGATTCGCTGATACAGGCCGTAGAGATCGTCCGTATAGTGCATCACCGTGTAGTTGCCGGACGAACGAGCAAAGACGGACGCGAAGTATGCCCACGTCTTGACGAGGTGCTGCAAGTGCTCGGCGGTGAACTCGGGGCTGATGTCCGAGCAGAGCTTCAGCGCGCCCGAGTCCGCGCAGAAGGGGAAGTGCGCGTTGATGTCGGCGGGACTCTGCGGCTCGGCCGTCACGTTGATGGTCACGGAGCCGGACGCGCCGCTTGCGGTTGCCGTGAGCGCGGCCATGCCGACGCCGCGCGCCGTCACCAACCCTGCTGACGATATCGTCGCCACGGCCTCGTTCGACGACGACCAGGTGACGTCCGCCGAGACGTCGCCCGATGCGCTCGACGCTTTCAGTCGCGCCGTGTCTCCGACGAACTTCACCAGGACGCCGGGTCGCAGCGTGAGTTGTATGACCTTCGGTCTCACCTCGATCGTGACCGACGCCTGCTTGCCTTCGGACGTGGCGGTAATCGTCGCCGTGCCCGCGTCGATTCCTGCGACAAGTCCGCTCGTCGATACCGTCGCGACAGAGGCGGCGCTGCTCGACCAGGAGATGACGCGCCCAGTCAGGTCGTGGCCGTTGCGGTCCTTCGCGGCGGCGGTCAGTTGCAGGGTGAGGCCGACCTCGAGCGACGTAGCCGGCGCGGTAATGGACACGGACGCTACGGTGGGAGGAGCCTCCCGCGGTTCGCGGGGGATTTCGGGCCCTGCGGCCTCGCCGCCGCACGCGACGAACGCGGCCCACAGCAGCGGCAGCGTCTTGACGGATGAGATGCGGTCTCGCATGAGTCGTGTCGGACAGTCCAGCTGAAGGTACGGCAGGGGAACGGAAGCGGAACACCGGGGCCGTACTTTGGCGAGCGAACACCGCCAGGAGCGGCCATGCTCGCCTTCGGCCTTCGTCGCCTCGTCTGCGTTCTTGCAATAGCCGTCTTCCCCGCCGCTGCCTTCGCGCAGCGCTCGCCGGAGCCCGCGCAACTCGGGAAAGTCCCCTACAAATCGCCCTTTCTTGCAGGCGGGATGAGTCTCGTCATGCCAGGCAGCGGCCAGGTGTACACGGGGCACTGGAAGCGCGGCGTGATCTGGTTCGTCGCGGCCGCGGCGTCGTGGTACAGCGTGATTCTCACGGACGAGGACTACGCCTGGAACGGCATGTACGTCGTCTACGCCGCCAATTCGCTCGACGCAGCCACTGACGCGCTCGCGTACAATCGCGACGCGCGCCTGAGAGCGGGCCTCGCCCTGATGCCGCGGCGTGCGCAGATCCGTATGTTCGAGCTGACGTTCTAGCTCCGAAGCCCTCAGCCCTCAGCCCTCCCTCCTGTGCGGCATCACGGACTCGCGGCCTTCGCGCTGGCTCTGGTCCTCACGACCAACTCGTGCGACCTGCTCGCGCCCAAGCCCGAGCCGACGCAGCTCGCCTTCGAGGTCGTGCCGCCGAGCGCCGTCGCCGGCGCGAACTTTCACGTCGTCGTCAACGTTCTCGACAAGAAACGGAAGAAGGTCGGCTCCGTCCCGACCGAGATCACGCTGCACGTCACCGCGGGGGCAGGCGCGAGCGTCGCGCTGAAGGGGAATGTCACGAGCACCTCCGCGAACGGCGCCGCGTCCTTCGACGTCAACATCGAGAAAGCGGGCGTCGGCTACACGCTCACCGCGGAAGCGACGGGGCTGACCAGCGCGGTGAGCGAGTCATTCGCCATCGTTCCCGGGGCGCCGGCCAAGCTCGGCATCATGACGCAGCCGCCCGCGACGGTGACGGCCGGCGTCGCGCTCAGTCCCGCCGTGCAGGTCGGCGTGCTCGACGCGTTCGACAATCTCACCAGCTCCGCGACGACGTCGGTCGCGTTGGCGATCACCGACGGCACGGGCGCCGCCGGCGCGTCGCTCACGGGCGTCACGTCGCGTACTTCGGCGGGCGGTCTGGCTACGTTCACGGGCATCGCGATCGAGAGGGCTGCCACGGGCTACACGCTCACCGCGTCCTCCGCGGGACTGGCGTCGGCGACGACCACCGCGCTTTCGGTGTCGCCCGGCGCGCCCAGCAAGCTGATGATCGTCGCGAATCCCAGGAGCGCGGCCGCGACGGACGGGATCGGCCCCGTGAAGGTCGCGGCCACCGACGCATTCGCCAACATCGTTCCGACCGCGACGCCAAGCATCGCCATCGACATCTCCAGCGGCACCGGCGCGGGCGGCGCCAGACTCTCCGGCACGAAGACGCGCACCGCCGCCGCGGGCATCGCGACCTTCGACGACATCTCCGTGGACAAGGCCGCGGCGGGCTACACGCTCCAGGCGACGGGCACGGGGCTTGGCGCCGTGACGACGGCCGCGTTCGACGTGACGGTCGGCGCGGCGAAGAAACTCGCGTGGATCAAGCAACCGGGGAATTCCACGGGCGGTTCCGCGATACCCGCCGTCGAGGTCGCGATCCAGGACGCGGGGGGCAACACGGTGACGACCGCCGGCGCGTCGATCACGATCGCCATCACCGATGGCGCGGGAACCGCCGGCGCGAAGCTCGGCGGCACAGTCACACGCGCTGCGTCGAACGGCGTCGCCGCCTTTTCGTCGCTGAGCATCGACAAGGTCGGGTCTGCGTATACCTTGACGGCCAGCGCGGAAGGGTTGACCAGCGCAAAGTCGCTGCCCTTCGACGTCACCGTCGGCCCCGCGGCGCAGCTGGCGTTCAGGACGCAGCCGACGAACGCGGTCGCAGGCGCCGCGATCGCGCCGGAGCCGCAGGTCGAAGTGCGCGACGCGGGCGGCAATCTCGTCGCCTCGCCCGCGGTGGACATCACCGTCGCCATCACCTCCGGCACCGGCGCAACCGGCGCCGCGTTGGGCGGCACCAAGGTGCGCGCGTCCGAGAGCGGCGTCGCCACTTTCGCGGGACTTTCGATCGACAAGGCCGCGACGAACTACACGCTCACCGCCAGCGCGACGAGTCTCTCCTCGGCAGTCTCGAGCTCCTTCGCCATCGGCGCAGGCGCCGCGGCGAAGCTCGGCGTCGTCGTGCAGCCGGCCAACACAACGGGCGGCGCGGAGATGAGCCCCGCGCCGAAGATCGCGGTGCAGGACGCAAGTGGAAATACCGTCCCCGGCGCGACGAACACGATCGCGATCGCGATCACCAGCGCCACGGGCGCATCGGGCGCCGTGCTGAGCGGGACCAAGAGCCGCGCCGCGGTGGACGGCGTCGCCGAGTTCGCTGGGCTCTCCATCGACAAGACGGGAACGGGCTACAAGCTCACGGCGACGGCGACAGGACTCACGAGCGTCGTCACCGCCACCTTCAGCGTCACCGTCGGCGCTGCCGCGAAGCTCGCCTTCACCGTGCAGCCGCCTAACACGCAGAAGAACGGCGTCCTCGTTCCGGCGGTGAAGGTCGCGATTCAGGACGCCGGTGGTAACACGGTCACGAGCGTCGCTTCGACACCGGTCACGGTCGCGATCGCCTCCGGCACGGGCACAGCCGGCGCCGTCCTCGCCGGCAACGTGACGCAGAGCTCGGGCGCCGGCGTCTCCACCTTCGACAATCTCACCATCGACAAGGCCGGCACCGGGTACAAGCTCTCGGCGACGGCGACGGGCTTCACCGCCGCGACGAGCGCGACCTTCGACATCGTCGAGACGCCTGCCGTGAGCCTCGCGTTCAAGGTGCAGCCCTCGACCACGAAGGCGAACACGATCATCGCGCCAGCGATCGAGGTGAGCATCAAGGACGCGAGCGGCAGTGTGGTCCCCGGCGCAACGAACAGTGTGTCGCTCGCGATCACCGGCGGCACAGGTGCGTCGGGCGCGATCCTCAACGGTGTGGTGGTGCGTACCGCGGTCGCCGGCGTCGCGACCTTCGACGACGTCAACGTCACCAAGGCCGGCACCGGCTACACGCTCACGGCGTCGGCGTCCGCGCTCACGAGCGCGACGAGTACCGCCTTCGACATCATCTCCGACGCGAAGAAGCTCGTCCTCACGACGGCGCCGAGCGCCAACGCGCCGAACCGGACCGCGTTCCCGGTGCAGCCGGTGGTGCAACTGCAGGACGTGCTCGGGGCAGTCGTGTCGCAGAGCGGAGTAGTGGTGACCGCGGCGATCACGGCCGGCGGCGGCACACTGGGCGGCACGGCCATGGCGACCACGAACGCATCCGGCACCGCGACGTTCACGAACCTTCAGATCGCCGGCACCATCGGCGCGCGCACGCTCACCTTCTCGGCGACGGACATCACAAGCACCACGGCCAGCGTCAACGTTACCGCCGGCGCTGCGTCGTCGATCGCCATGCAGGCGGGGAACAACCAGACCGCCAACGGCGGCACTGCCGTACCGGTCAAACCCGCGGTGATCGTGAAGGACCAGGACGGCAACGTCGTCAATGGCGTCGCTGTCACCTTTGGCACTCTGACCGGCGGCGGAAGCCTCGCGGACCCGAGCCAGACGACGAACAGCAGCGGCATCGCAACCGTCGGCAACTGGTTCCTCGGCGACACGCCGGGCGCCAACACGATGAAGGCCACGTCCGGGACGCTCACCGGCAGCCCGGTGACGTTCACGGCGACGGGCGTCGCCACGGAGCTGCAGAACGACGTCGCCGTTCTCGTATCCGGCGCCAAGGACGCCATGAAGTACTACAGGATCAACGTGCCGGCCGGGCGCCCGCAGCTCGTCGTCAGCATCACGGGCGGCAGCGGCGACGCGGATCTCCACGTGCGCTTTGGCCAGATCCCGACGACGACCACGTACGACTGCCGGCCGTTCAAGGACGGCAACGAGGAGACGTGCTCCTTCCCGACGCCCGCCGCGGGAGACTGGTTCATCGCGGTGCAGGGCTTCGCGGCGTTCGACAACGTGCAGCTGCGCGCGGTCCATACCGCGGCACCCATGGACCTGACCATCGAGAACCTGTATGTCGTGCAGGCGACGCAGACGCCGGGGCGGACAGTGCCGCTCGTGAGCGGACGCGCCGCGCTGGTGCGCGTGTTCGGCAAGGCGTCGGCGTCGAACGCCGAGTCGCCCAGCGTGCGCGTGCGGCTGTATCGCAACGGCGTGCTCGTGCAGACGTACACTCCGGCCGCGGGCTCCGCCGGCGTTGCGACGCTCGTCGACGAGGGCGCGCTCACCAAGTCGTGGAACGTCACCATCCCGGCGGCCGAGATGACGACGAACCTCTCGATCCTCGCGGACATCGATCCCGCCAACACCGTCGCCGAGACGAACGAGACGAACAACAGCTATCCGGCGTCGGGGACGCCGCTCGCGCTCGACGTCCGCAACGTGCCCGCGTACAACGTCACCCTCGTGCCCGTCCTCCAGCAACCGAACGGGCGCACCGGGAGCGTGGCCGACCAGGAGTCGTACGTGGAGTACGCGAAGCGCATCCATCCCTTGAGCACCGTGTCCACGAACGTGCACGCGACCTACACCTACAGCGGCACGGTCGGCACCGACGCCAGCGGGATGAGCCAGCTGCTGAGCGAGATCAACGCGCTGCGCAACGCGGAGGCCACAGGTCGCGCGTATTACGGCGTGTTCCAGCATGGGCCGAGCTGCACCAGCGGCGTGATCGGGCTTGGCTACATCGGTCAGCCGGCCGCGGTTGGCTGGGACTGTACGTCGACGGACGGAACCACGACATGGCGTGCGTCGACCTCCGCGCACGAGTGGGGACACAACTTCGGACGCTTCCACTCGCCGTGCGGCGGGCCGTCCGGCGTCGACGCGAGCTATCCATACAGTGGCGGTGACATCGGCGTCTTCGGCTACGACTTCGCGACGAACGCCGTGATGACGGCGAGCTCGCAGTACGACTACATGTCCTATTGCCATCCGCCGTGGACGAGCGACTACACCTACAAGGGCGTGATGGACTCGCGGGGCACGAGCACTTCCATAGTATCGCTCGCGTCCGCGCCGGAGCCGTCGTACCTGATCTGGGGACGCATCGCGCCCGAGGGGATCGTCCTCGAGCCCGCGTTCGAGATCACCGCGCAGGCGACGCCGCTGCCGCGTTCGGGTCCGTATCTGCTCGAGGCGTTCAACGCGCAGGGGCAGCGCGTGCTGTACCTCTCGTTCGAGGGGGAGACGCTGGACCATCGCGAGGTCGAGCGGCACTTCTCCTTCGTGATCCCGAAGTCGCAGCTCGGCGAGCTGGCGTCGATCCGGCTGCGCGCCAATGGACGCGAGGCGGTCCGTTCGAGTGCCGCGCCCGATGCCATCGCGGCGGCCTCGGCCGCTGTCGCGTCAGCGAGGGCGGCCGGGTTCGGACGCTCGCGCGTGACGTGGAATTCCGCGCGGTACCCCGCGGCGTTGATCCGGGACGCGGCGACAGGGCAGGTGGTGTCGATCGCGAGGGGCGGCGCGGTAGACGTGCTGCCGCGGTCGCAGAATGTCGACGTCGTGCTGTCCGACGGCGTGAGGTCGACGACGCAACGAATCCGCGCTCGCTGATGCCGTGATCCCGAGCGTTGCGCTGATGCCGTCATTCCGAGCGGAGCGAGGAATCTGCAGTTTTCGTTGGCGCTCCAACGGCGGCGCCCTCAGCTGATGCGCTCGGCCGGCACGAGCACCCACTCGCCGCCGTACTCCTCGGGCGTGAACTCGTCGCCCTCGCGAACGTGTATCGGGAACTCGAGCGTCTCGTAGATCTGGTCGAGCGTGAGTCGCGTGTCGATGCAGGGGACGGCGAGTGCGTCGTCTCCCGAGAATTCCATCCTCGACCACGCGTGGCCGTCGATTCGCCTATGTAGCGTCACCAGCCGCCGCTTCTGTTCGACGATGAGGACGCCCTGGACCGATGCGCAGTCGCGATAGGCGGGTGGTTTCTCACGATAGTCCGTGGCGCGTGTGGCGGGCGAGGTGACCTCGACGACGAAACAGGGAGCGACCACGATGTCGTTGCGGAGCGGCGCGCATGTGATGACGACGTCGGGATAGTAATAGCGGTCGCCGGCGACGCGGGTGAGCACGTCGCCGAGCATCTGGCAGGACTTTGCGCGGACCACGTCATCCAGGTGGCGCCGGATGTTGAACACGATCCTGTCGTGCCGCGGACTGACCGGCGACATCGCATACGTCTCGCCGGCGACGTATTCGAAGCCCACCTTGGAGCCGCGGTCACGGGCGTCGAGCTCGCGTCTGAGGTATTCATCGACGCTCAGGCGCGCCGGCTCGCTTTGAGAAGGTTCGATCATGGGCCGAGCATAGACTCGGCTCGGCGGCCGCCGCAAGTATCCGAGGAGGATTGTCTCCTGGCTACCCTTTCGTCCGCCAACCCGAGACGACCCGTCCAGTCATGCAGGCGGCGCGACCCCGATTCTGGCGGCCGAGCGCGCGAGCGGTGCGTCCAGGGTCCAGAGCTTCATCAACGGCGACAACAGCGCCGCGGCCAGCAGGTGGACGTCGACGTAACCGAGGCCGCGTCCCATGAGTCTGCGCCGTTCGATGACCTCGAGGAGCTCGCTGTCTGTCGCAACGGTCGCCTGGGGCAAACGGTGCAGCAACTCGAGCACCTCGCGCCGGTCGTCGAGGTCTCCGCATGCCAGCTCACCGATCACGAATGGGTGTGTCGCGACGTCCTGTTCCTCGAGCGCAACCGCCAGGCGCCTGTTGCCCTTGCGAAAGTGGTCGATCCACACCGACGTGTCGGCGAGAAGCATCAGCGTTTCGGGCGCCGCCGGGGAATGCGCCGCACTCCCGGGCTCGTTCCGCCGAGCTTCGCAAGCCGGCGCGCGCTTTCACGCGCGATGAGCGCGCGCAGCCCCTCGTGGATGAGCGCCGTGCGTTCATCCACGCCGGTGAGCTTTCGGGCTTCCCGGAGGAGCTCCTCGTCCAGATTCAGGGTGGTGCGCATGACGACACCCATATGCACAAATGGTACATCAATTGATGCCTCGTGCGGCATCAAGCTATGGCGGCGAGTGGCTGAAAGGAAGAGTATTCACCAGCCGCCGCCCCACGTTCGTTCATTGTGAGCCCGCGCGCCGAGTGGTACGTTTGCGCCCCATGGACGCGCAGGCGCAGCTCAACGCCCGGCTCGCGGGACGCTACGTCATCGAGCGCGAGATCGGACAGGGCGGGATGGCCACCGTCTACCTCGCCCGCGACGTCCGCCACCAGCGCAACGTCGCGCTCAAGCTCCTCAGCCCCGAGCTCGGCGCGGTCGTCGGCGGCGAACGGTTCCTGAGCGAGATCCAGGTCACCGCGAACCTCCAGCACCCGAACCTGCTCCCGCTCTTCGACAGCGGGGAAGCCGAGGGGCTGCTGTTCTACGTCATGCCGTACGTCGAGGGCGAGTCGCTGCGCAAACGTCTCCAGCGCGAGAAGCAGCTTCCCATCGCCGAAACTGTTCGGATGGCGACGGCGCTCGGCGACGCGCTCGATTACGCGCACCGGCGCGGCGTCATCCACCGCGATCTCAAGCCCGAGAACATCCTGCTGCACGAGGGGCAGCCGCTGATCGCCGACTTCGGCATCGCGCTGGCCGTTTCCCGCGCCGGCGGCGAACGCGTGACGCAGACGGGCATCTCGCTCGGCACGCCGCACTACATGTCCCCCGAGCAGGCGACGGGCGACCGGCAGATCGACGGCCGCACCGACATCTACTCGCTCGGCGCCGTCATCTACGAATGTCTCGGCGGCGATCCGCCGCACACCGCGAGCACGGCGCAGGCGGTGATCGCGAAGGTGCTCACCGATCGCGTCACGAGCCTGCGTGTTCTCCGCCCGTCGGTGCCCCCGCACGTCGACGCGGCCGTCATGAAGGCGCTCGAGAAGCTCCCCGCGGATCGCTTCGCTACGGCGCACGAATTCGCCGAGTCGCTCCAGGGCGCGAGCGTCGCCCTTCCTCCGGACGTGGTCACGCCCGCGTCGGTGCGCACACCGAATGCGCGCGCGTTGCGCTGGCGTGGTCGAGCGATGCGCGCGCTGCCGTGGGTCGCGGCGGCCGTCGCGAGCTCGATCGCCGCGCTGGCCTTCGCGGAGCTCGCGCGCGAGCGCGACCAGCAGCGCGTCCTGCGCTTCATGCTCGAGCTGCGACCGAACGATCGGCTCGGAGTCGCGCAGAACGGCCGTCACGTCGCGATCTCGCCCGACGGGAGGCGCGTGGCGTACGTGGCGACGAACAGCGCAAGCCCGCCGCGTATCGTGGTGCGCGCGCTGAACGAAGCGATGGGCCACGAGCTACCAGGCACTGACGGCGCCACGGAGCTGATTTTCTCCCCGGATGGGCGCTGGATCGCCTTCATGGCACAGGAGCAGTTGAAGAAAATCCCCGCCGATGGCGGAACGGTCGTGAGCATCGGGAGCACGGGCGGTGTCCTCAACGGCGCGACGTGGGCGCGCGGCGATCGCGTCGTGCTGTCGATGGGCGATCACCTGGACGCGCTCGACGTCAACGGCAGCGGCGTTCACGTGCCGGTCACGAAGGTGCTCGGCACACAGGCCGTCACGCGCTGGCCGTATGCGCTGGACGACGGCAAGACAATCATCTACACGCAGTGGTCGGGCGCCATCTCGACCGCGCGGCTCGGCATCGCGTCCCTGACGACGGGTGAGACGCACGATCTCGGCGTACAAGGGACGTCGGCGCTCGGCGTCATCGACGACTACCTCATCTACGCGGGGCTGAACGACGCGTTGTATGCGATCGCCTTCGACGCACGGCGCGGTCGTGTGACGGGTGTTCCGATCCTGGTCGTGGACAAGGTCTACGTGAACGCCGCGGGGGGTGCGATGGCCGCGCTCTCGCGCACGGGAACGCTCGTCTATCAGGTGGGGTCGGCGGCGTCGTACCTCGTGCTCGCGGATAGCACCGGCGCGTACCGACAGCTGATGGCGCAGGCGCACCCCTTTTCGCACCCGCGCTTCTCGCCGGACGGCAGGCGCGTCGCGGTCGCGGCGCGAAACGCCGGCGCGACCGACATCAACATTTACTCGATGGAGTCGGGCATTCTCAGCCGGCTCACGACCGACGGTGCCACGAACGATCGCCCGGAATGGACGCCGGACGGGAAGCGCGTCCTGTATCGCTCCGAGCAGCCCACGGGCCTCGCCATCTGGTGGCAGTCCACCGACTTCAGCGCGCCGGCCGAGCAGCTCGTGTCGCCGCGGCCCGGTGGAGCGTGGGAGGGGAACGTGTCGCCGGACGGGCGCACGCTGCTCTATCGCACCGGGACGGTCGGCAAATCGGACGTGTGGTATCGTGCCCTGACGGGGGACACGACATCGACGCCGTTCCTGACGTCGCCCTTTACCGAGTGGGGGATGCGATTTTCGCCGGATGGCAAGTGGGTGGCGTATCAGTCGGATGACTCACACGTCTTCGAGGTATACGTGCGGCCGTTCCCGGGTCCGGGGCCGCGTGTGCAGGTGAGCGACAATGGCGGGACGACACCGATCTGGTCGCGCGCCGGTCGCCGGCTGTTCTACGTGAGCAACCAGCACGTCATCGCCGCTGACTACGAGACGAAGCCGACCTTCAGGATCACGAAGCGGAAGACGCTCTTCGAGATGGATTTCGTGGACCTTCCCGGTCACCCCAACTGGGACGTCGCGCCCGACGGCAAGCATTTCCTCATGCTGCGTCCGTCGTTGAGCGGGGACCAGCTCATGGTGGTGGACAACTGGCGGGCGGAGTTGCGTCAGCGGATTCGGGAGCGGGGGGCGGAGAAGTAGTGGTTCGCGGGCTCGCTTCCTGTGTGGCGCTCGCGATTGTGTCCACGGTCCGGGCGGTTGCGCAATGTCCGAACGGCACGCCCCCGCCATGCTCGGCGCAGCGCGTCGCGTCGCGTCCCATCGATCCGAACCGCATCGCGGTGCTCCCCTTCCGGGTGACGACGACCGATACGCTGCTGGGCGAGGGGTTCGCGGAGTTGCTCGCGTCCGAGTTCAGCGGCGAGAACGGCCCGCGCGCCGTAGACATGGCGACCGTTCTGAGCGCGTGGCGTCGTGCCGGCGGGGGGCTGCGCACGCCGCTTCCGCGCGAGCGAGCGTTGGCGCTGGCGCGCGAGCTCGGTGCCGGGCTCGTGAGCGAAGGAAGCATCGTCGGTATCGGCCGCCAGGTCACGATCACGGCGAATCTCGTCACAGCGACCACCGGCGCTGCGCGCGGCCGTCCGACGCGAGTCACCTCGCCGGCGGACAGCATCGAGGCGGCACTGAGAACGACCGCGGCCGGTCTGATTGCCGCGCTTGGCGGACAGCAGCGCTCCCTCGAGGGCACGCGGTATACGGAGTCAGCGGAAGCGATGCGGTTGTATCTCCAGGGCCTCAGCTCCTGGCGCCGCGGCCGGCTCTTCGACACGATGACGAGCTTCGAGCGCGCGATGAGCCTCGACTCGACCTTCGCGCAGGCAGCGTTCCGCCGGCTGCTCACGTTATCGTGGGCGCTTCCGCCTGGAACGCTCACGACCACCCAGGTGAACGAACGCGCGTGGGCCACGCGCGAGCGGTTGTCGCCGGCGGAGCGTCTGCTTCTGGAGGCGGTGCTCGGCCCAAACTTTCCCGCGCCGCGACCGGTCACCGAACGACTCGCCAGCCGCGAGCGAGCGGCGCTGCTGCTTCCCGATTCGCCGGAAGCGCAATTCCTTGCGGCCGATTTCCTGTTTCACTCCGGGCCCGTGCTGGACCACCTGAATCATCTGGTGCGGGCTCGTGATTATCTGGAGCGCGCCGCCGCGATTGACAGCCACGCCACGGCGCTCCGCCATCTCGTCGAGATCGCCGTGCGGCTGCGTGACACCACACGCCTGCGCAGGCTGCTGCCTGCGTACGCGCGCACCGAGGACATCGGCCGCTGGGCTAACCTTTTTCTCGGCTACGCGATCCTGCATGACGAGGCGCAGCTCGCGCAACTGCGGCGCAATCCGGTGGGAGATCCGATCCCGGGCTCGCAGTCCGCGCTGTTCACCGCCCTCGTCGCCGACGTCCCCGCTGCGCTGCTCGACGAGCTGTATGCGCTGTGGTCTCGCGCGGGCGAGGGAACGAGCTGGCGCGACGCCATCGCGTATCACTACGGCGTGGTGCTGGTGACACGCGGGCGCCCCGCCGCCGCCGAGCGCGTCTGGGGCTCGATCAGGGACAACGAATCGCAGCTCGCGGCGGACCGTGTGCGCGTCGCGTTCGCGCTGGCGAACTGGGGTTACGATCTCGATACCACGGGCGCCGTCGCACGGATGACGCGTCTCGCGCAGGAGGACAGCGTCGCGCTCGGCGCCGACGGGCTCTGCGAGCTGGCGCTGTGGCGGCTTCGTCACGGAAGCGCGACGGCGGACGACATGCGGCGGCAATCTCCCGGAACGTGCGGACGCACGCTCGACATCGCGCGCATCCCTCTCGGCCGCGGCGACAGCACGCTGCGGCTGCTGGAACACGCCGACTCACTCGCGCGCAACAATCTCGGCATCTTTTTGCGCGGCTACGAGAGCAGCTATCTCGCGCGCGCGTGGGAGGCCGTGGGCAGGCCGGACCGCGCGCTCACGGCGATCCGGATGCGGTACGTCGCTACGTTTCTCCCCGAGTCCCCGTGGCTGTATCCGGAGGAGGTGCGTCTCGCTCTCGTCGTGGGAGATACGGCGGCTGCCGCGCGGACGCTGCGCTATTATCTGCCGATCGTCGCGGACGCCGAGCCGGTGATTGCCGCTAGGCGTGATAGCTTGGCCGGGCTGCTGAATCGCGCGAGTCCGTGAGCTAAGGCAGCCGAGAGTCGAGCAAAGCGTGTCTTCATCAGCACGACCTTGGCGTCTGGCTTCGCGGGCGCGCTTTCTTTGTGATCGCTTGACGCGCCTACGTGTTAAGCACTATTTCCGCTAGTCATAGTCGTATCGACGTGATGCAGTACGGGTTTGTCGTCGTCCCTTGGTCAGCCTGACTCTGTCTCGATACATGGCGGACAGTCAACGGGCATCGCCCGTTCCCCGCTGAGTCACTGGGCCTTAACGTAGTCAGTTCCCGCCACGAGTTCTTCGAAGCTGACTTTCAGTACCGAGGCGATTCGTCGAAGCGGAATCTCGCCCATCGCGCGGTCCTTGCCGCGCTCGAACTTTGAGAGGCCGCTTTGATCAACATGAGCCTCGATGGCCAGCCGATCCTGGGACAAGCGACGCTCTTGCCGAAGCCGCCTGATCTTCTCGCCCAAGCGCTCCCCTCCCACAGTTTCGCCTTCAAACACCATCTGTCGGTCCGTCCTTGCGCGGGTTGCATGTCGGACATAATGTCCAGCGCATGTCCCCCCGAAAAAAAACCGAGAAAACGAGCGCCACGACAGTCGACGTCAAGAGCCTACGGGAGAGGATCGGTCTAACGCAAGCCGATCTCGGCGCCCAGCTCGGATACAGTGCCAAGACAATTCACCGCTGGGAATGCGGCAAGGGACAACCGAAGAAGGCGGTCATGGAACGGATGCGCGAACTCGTTCCTAGTGCACCCCAGACAGATGCGTCTTTCACATTCATTGACCTGTTCGCAGGGATAGGCGGTCTACGTCGCGCATTCGAGAGCGCAGGTGGCCGGTGCGTGTTCACATCGGAGTGGGACAAGTACGCGCAGCAGACGTACAAGGCGAACTACTCCGCGGACAAACCGATTGCAGGCGACATCGTGCAGATCGCTTCCAAAGCCATCGACGATCACGACGTACTGCTGGCTGGTTTTCCGTGCCAACCGTTTAGCCTAGCCGGGGTGAGCAAGAAGAACGCGCTCGGGCGCCCACACGGATTTGCGTGCGAGACGCAAGGTACGCTGTTCTTCGAGGTCGCTCGCATCCTCGAACATCACAAACCGAAGGCCTTTCTCCTTGAGAATGTAAAGAATCTCGTTGGCCACGACGGTGGGCGCACATTCAAGACGATCAAGCGTGTGCTAACGGCGGAACTAGGATACACGATCCATTGGAAGGTTCTAGATGCGCGCGCCGTGGTTCCCCAGCACCGTGAGCGTATCTTCATTGTCGGATTCCGGGAGCCGAATGGGTTCTCGTGGGACGACGTGATGTTGCCGGATCCAGCCAAAGGTCCGCGCCTAGGCAGCGTCCTTCACCGTGAAACGCGCGACGATGTCGAGCCGCCTTACACGGACGAAGATGGCCGTGTGGCGCGAAAGTATCAGCTCACGAAGCACCTCTGGGATTACCTCAAGGACTACGCAGCGAGGCACCGCGAAAAAGGAAACGGTTTCGGTTACGGCCTCGTCGGTCCTGAGGATGTCGCGAGGACGCTTTCAGCTCGATACTACAAGGATGGTTCCGAGATCCTCGTATGGACTGGCAAGAGCACGCCTCGTCGGCTCACGCCGCGCGAGTGCGCGCGGCTCATGGGCTACGATGAGCCGGGAAAGCCGGCCTTCAAGATCCCAGTGTCCGACACGCAGGCCTACAAACAGTTCGGAAACTCCGTCGTCGTTCCCTTGGTCAAGGCCGTCGCGGGAGCAATGCGTCCTTACATTGTTGGGGAAGAGTCAAGCGGTTCCCAGCTGGTCCTTCCGTTTGCGGCGAGTGCGTAGGCTGAATGGCGGACATTGTCACGAAGGCCGTTCGCAGCCGCATGATGTCGGGAATACGCGGTAAGAACACGCAGCCGGAGCTGGTGGTCCGCAGCTTCCTGCATCGCATGGGCTTTCGTTTCCGGCTTCACGTGCGCGACCTGCCAGGACGGCCCGATTTGTTACTCCCGAAGTACCGCGCGGCTATCCAAGTGCGAGGATGCTACTGGCACCGGCATCGGGGCTGTCATCTCGCTTACATGCCTACGTCTAACACCCGCTTCTGGCTGGCAAAGCTCACCGGAAACGCCAGGCGCGATGCCCGGAATGACCGCGCACTACGGCGTCTCGGCTGGCGCGTTTTGACCGTGTGGGAGTGCGAAATAAGAGACAGGTCGGGTCTGCAACGGATAGCTCGCGCGATTCGGAGTGGCAAGTGAGCGCCGACGTCCGTCAGTGGAGCGAGACTGTTACCGGACCCGGATGGTACTGGTTTGTCAAACGTCTGTCGGGCAACGACACGTTACTCAACAAGTCGCACCAGGCTGGACTCTATATACCGCGCTCCGTCGCATTCCACCTGTTCCCCAGCATGAAGCCGTCGAAGGTGGATCCGCGCGCGCAGTTCGCCGCGAGCATCGACTCACACAACGCGGAGGCGATGCCGACGGCGATCTGGTACAACAACAAGCTGCGTGGTAAGACTCGCAACGAGTGCCGTATCACGAACTGGGGAGGCAAAGCCTCTCCATTGCTGGACCCCGAGGCAACCGGCTCGGTATGCGTTTTTGCGTTCCAGAAGGAAGACGAGAAGAAAGACGCGGCGCTGTGCTGTGTGTGGCTGTGCAGTACGATCGAGGAGGAGGACGCAATTGAAGACCGCGTTGGGCCGGTCGAGCCAGGCGTGGGCCTGTTTTATGACGCATCAGGTTTCGCCCCACACCCCATTGCTGCACCGCAGGATTCACCGTGCTGGTTGAAGGCCGAGGAGATTCCGGCGGAATGGCGAGTCAACTTTCCTGAGGCTAGGCAGATAGTGGCCATGTCCGTCCAGCGCCTTCCGACCGCGAAGGCCCAAGGACCGGACCAAAGGCTGCTGCGCCGCCGCGAATGCGAATACGCGCTATTTCGATCCGTTGAGGACGTAACGGTCAAGCCGCGAATAGACGAAGGCTTTGCGACCGTGGATCTGTTCGTCGATTTCGCAAACAAGGTCACCAACCGGCGAAAGTCTCGTAGCGGCGCCTCCCTGGAACTGCACACCAAAACGATCTTCGAGGAGGAATCACTCGCGCACTCGCACGACGAAATATCGGAGGGTAGCAAGCGCCCGGATTTTCTCTTTCCGTCCGCGTCGGCCTATCGCAACGCGAACTTTCCCGTGAGCAAGCTGCGAATGCTCGGCGTAAAGACAACGTGCAAGGATCGCTGGCGTCAGATCCTCAACGAGGCCGACCGCGTTCGGGACAAGTTCTTGCTCACGCTGCAGGCGGGCGTTTCACCAAGACAGTTCGCCGAAATGGAATCGGAGAACGTGACCTTGGTGGTCCCGGCCCCCCTTCACGAGACCTACGTCCCCGCCATTCGCGCCAGACTCCTGAGTCTCGACAGCTTCATCAAACAAACGCGAGACGCTTGCGCCTGAGCGGCAATCGCGGCGTCGAGTCGAGGGCCATGAGACCTGTCGCGGTCTTCTGCGCGGACATCGGTTCCATCGCGCGAAGCCGATTTGGCTGGGCGGGTGGCATCGTCGGCGGTCACCTGCGATCGGGAGACTCGATCGGCGACTTGGCAATTGAGGTCAGCAAGACTCTATCTGCAGACATTCCCACGGCGCTTGGCCTTGAATGTCCCCTGTTTGTTCCGGTGGACCTCGATCCGCACCGACTGACATCTTCGCGCCACGGCGAGGGTGGGCGCGCGTGGTGCGCAGGGGCGGGAGCTGGAGCGCTGGCGACCGGCCTTTCGCAGACAGTCTGGATTCTGCGCGCAATTCGGGCGACTGTGCCGGAGGGAATTCCCGCGTTTCTCAGCTGGTCCCGTTTCCGCGCCGCCGGGCACGGGCTGCTGATCTGGGAAGCATTTGTCACTGGCAGCATCGAGCGCACACATGTCGGAGACGCAGAAGCCGCCGTACGGGAGTTCATGCGTGCTCTACCGAACCCCGAAAGGGCAAACGCCGTCACTGCTGATACAGTCCACTCGCTCGCCGGAGCGGCGTTGCTCCGAACCGGATGGTCCACGGACCTAAACCTGCTCGCGCAGCGATGCTTGGTTCTGAAGGCCAGCCCTATCTAACCCGGCAGCGCGCCTCCGCCGACATTGCACATAGTCTACAATGGTCGATTGCCTATACGTCTGATTTCAGCCAGCAAGGAAACGAACGAATTCACGCTGGGGAAGCAGATTCTGCAAGGCATCGTCGGGCATATCGACGAGGTCCCAGGTCAGGTCGAACTGGGTCAGAAGCAATCCAAGCCGCCTTGCTGCTCCTGGACCTTTACCTGCTGCCCCCCTCTTCAGCCGCTTCTCTCCTTCATCCCAATAGAGGGTCTTCGTCAGCCTCACTAGCGTTGCACTAGTGATGACCTCCTGTCTGCCCGCGATCTGCTCATAGAGATCACCCGGCGAGTCAGGTCGGCCACTCAGTATCGCCTTGGTGATGTGAAGCTCTTTAAAGTGCGCCCGGAGGATTTTGCAAGGAGCTGCGAGGAGGTGCCGATAGTAGCGTTGCCAGTTATCGGGCTCGAGAACGTAGCGTGCATGCTCGCCGATTTTGCGTTCGCCGTTCGCGCGTTTAGGTGCAATGACGTCGAACAGTGCGAATGCGAGCCAGGTCCAATGCCCAACCTGATCATCAGCCTCATCATCCAAAACGGAATCGAGCGTCCTTTGAAGCCAGAGTGCGAGCTCAAACCGACTCGCGAACTCACGTGGAACTTTTCCGAGCGACACCCCCATGTCCCTCGACAACGAATCGTCAGTTAGAAACGCAACGTCGATTTCCTGCGATCCCCCTGCCTTCATCGAATCGAGTAGGGCGTGTGCCTCAGCGACGCCTCGGTCAGTGAATGATCTGAGATTCATTGCTCGGCACCCTGAAAAAGCTGACCAGCGTACTTCCGGGCGAACGCGTGGTTCCGGCAAAACGCTTTGACAGCCGATGTTATCCAGTTTTCAAAGTCTTCCTCTAAGCCATCGTCAGTCGGCACTGAATAGCCTGCGAGGCGCGATCCCTGTCGCAGAGCCTGACCCTGCCAGGAATCGGGCGATTCTCCCTCGTCTTCGTCCGCGGCTTCATCGAGTGCGCGCTGCAGAAGTAGCCGAAGCATCGCAGGGAGCACGTACCACCGAAAGTGCGGTGACGACAGGAACAAGTGGCGTGGACCATGTCTCTTCTCGAGCAGCAATACCGGCGACGCCTCTGTGAAATCAAGGCGCCACAACTCGCCGCCGAGGTCTGTTTCTCTGACACGGATGAAAGACGGCTGATTGCCCTCCTCCGGATTGCTGATGCTCAGCGCACTCGCCTCAGCCAGCAGCCTGCCTACTCGTTCCCCTCTATCGACAACCTTTACTCTGAACAGAAGCTCCTCGGGTTCGCGCAGGCCCTCGAGATCCGTGCTGTCGATTGCGCGTGGCATGGCAACTGTTCCGAACCGGTAGCGTCGGAATTCCGTTTGCTTGTACGCCTCAACAAAGACCTCGGCGTCTGAAGGGAGGTCGTAGTCAGAGAGCGTCAAACTGACGTCAAACCATCGGGGCTCGCTGTCCGAGACGAGTGTTACAACCGCGTCCTGGCGGCGGATCTTCTTGCGACCCGTGTAATTAAAGCGTCTGATCGCCATCCGCGTCCTCAGCTGTCACTCGCACGAATAGGTCACGGTTCGCGTCAAAGCCCGACACCTTCACCCGGAAGTCATCGGAGAGAAGATCGACCACCATTTCATTTGCGTCCTGCCGCGCGATTGTCGCACCGCGAACATCAGCCGACAGTTCACGGGCGCCGAACTCGAAATCATATTTTACCCATTTCTTCAGCGGGTTACCGCGTCGGACGTCATACGCTGCGCGGATCCGCAGTCGCGCCGGACGTAGCGCCCTTGGATCTCCCGGTTTCACCTCAAAACCTCCGGGTACTTTCGTCAATGTGTACCGGCGCGGCTGCGGTGGTGGAACTGGCGGTGACGGATTCGCGTGCGGGTCTCCCTCCTTCGTTCTCCGCTTGGATCCTCCGCCGAGGCGATCGCTGTCCGAGGTAAGGTCCGGAAAGAAGGCTCCGAGTGCGAGAATGTCGTCCTCTCTGTCGCCCTCAAAGATGGCTTTGAAGAGGTTGATGGGAGCGTACCGCACGTAGTCGAGAAACGCCTTTCCGTATTGATACTTATCCTTGAAACCTCTGGTGTTCTGCCTCCACTCGGTGTGCGCTGGGTTCTCCGCATCGCCGAGGAGCGTGGCGAGCGGTCCATCATCGATCGTGACCAGACTTGCGTACCCAGGCAATCGCTGCCCTTTGACGTTGGTGACGGTTATTCCCTCGCGAACGAAAACGGGGGCCACACTTGTGGTTGATCCCGTCGAGAGCAGGTGTACCCGCAGGCTGGAAGGGTGCGACAACTTTCCCCTCTCGCAAACCGAGATAGGCACGTCTACGGCTACTGGCTTTCCGTTTTCGAGGGTCATGCGCAGCTCCTTCGCGACTTCAACAGGAACTGGTTGAGTTGGCCACCTGGGCGCACCTGATTGTTCAGCGCTCTTGATCCGCTGAAGCGTGGATCCGTCCAAAGAGGCGGCGAACTCAGCAAGTTGGCGAAGGAGATCAAGGGATTCGTCGACCCAATCCTGCCCTTTGGCCAGGATGGCGTGCTTGTCCAGTCGCACTCTTCGCCCACATGAAGCGATCGTTGCTACCAGCTCACCTCGCAGAATCGGCAGGACGTATTCTGCTACGATCGCTCGCGCCAGATTGTCGACTGTGAACTCATTGCTCTCACCAAGGTCGAGCCAGGGAACGACGACAGAGAGACCGGGTTCAGCCAGCCGAGTTACGCGAAAGTGCTTCCGAAAGCCCTCTATCGTCTGTGGGTCGGTTACTGGCGCGACGAAGTCGGCGTCGCTTGCAATGGTAGTCCGATTGCCGTAGAAGGCATCCGGCACGTACTCGATGCCATCGACCTTGTGATGCCGCAGGATCATGCGGCCCATAAGAAACGGCTTCCCAGTGGTTTTCTGGACTGTGTAGCCAAAAAACGCGCTGCCCCGACTCGACCGCGGGAATACCAGCTTGCCGACTCCCCAGCGGCCGCGGTCATCTCCGCTCTTCTCGCTATAAGCTTCAGCCCTGAAGAACGCGTAAAACGCATTAACAGCGTTCTCCCTTGGCGCCCACTCAAGTGCGTCACCTTCAAGGCCGGCGGTTCCGAAGTCTTCAACCGTGAGGAACTCACACTTCTGACCCTTCTCGGGGACGTGACGCAATCCGCTCTTCGGGGCGGACATGTGGACCCACGTGTTGCTGAAGAAATCTGCTTGATCTGGAGATACGGCGTCTCCAGCAACACCCAGATGAATGCGGATTTCGACGGGCTGCCCAGGCGCGCTGTCGCGCGCGTCGAGCGAATTCTGGACTGCTTCCCGAATGACGGACCGAGCAGCGTCTTCTACCGACTCGTCAGAGAAGAACTCGGACGAAATGGGGTCCCGCGCGATATCGCTCGGTCGCTTTTCCTTAAAATGCCATTCTGGTTTGTTCATAGGCGTCGGCGCAGTTAGGAAACCCACATAAAGTATGCATACCGTCGCTGTGTGTTAGGCCCTATGGACTGTGCAACGTGCAGGTCCGTCAGCGGCTGGCGAGCGCCCGTAAGGGAGGGCGCCCGACACATTCTGCTCTTACGCAGTTTCCATGACGGGAGGACTGATTGAGCGAAGCTCTGCCTCGCTCAGCTCCAAACCGAGCCGCTGCTTCAGATAGGCTTTCGTTGCCGCGCGGGCTTGGCGATTCGATACGACTGAGTTCGCAACCATGTTCACGTTCTCCCAGTCGCGATTCTTCTTACTCCAGTCGATCGAGGAGAGAGCCACCAGACGCGATTTCCATCCCTGCGGATCCTGCCGCATCAGTTCAGAGCCTACAGCACCAAGCGCACGAAGCACCACCGCGTGTGAACAGATCGATTCCTGTCGCAGCTCCCGCGCGAGCATTTTGCCTTCCTTTGCTCTGGTCCAGTCGGGAATCTGTCGGGCGACGGTTGTCCAGAAGTCGAGCGCGATCGACGACAGCTGATTGCGTGTCAGTTCCTGGTCCCGGAAACCAGAAAGCAATTCCTTATTAGCATCGTACAGCGCAGCGAGGCTGAAGAGGTTCTTCGAACCCGCGGGCAGAGAGATGTAGTCCTTCTCCACCTGACCCTTGAATGCGGGGACAGCGTCAGCGATATCGGCAGTGACCAATGCCATATCGTCCCGCTTGTCGTACAGGATGTCGAGCGACTTGGACGTTTTCTTGACGAACCGATTCAGGTCGGAAAACATCTGCTGAACGCGATCGCGATTTTCATACTCGAAGAGAAGCACGCTGATCGTCTCTTCTCCCAGCGCCGGGTTCATTGCTACGGCCTGCTTGATTGCTTCGGCGCGATGCTGGCCGTCGTTGATGACGAAGTTGGCTCCCAGCATATCCATCTCGACGATTCCGACGCTCTCGGCGATTTCGCTCGGGACAAACTTCACGCCGCTTTTGTAAGAGGCGGTTATCGACGAGAACAAATAGCCATCCTCGTTGTCGACCATGTAGCGCGCGATTTCCGGAACGCGCTTCGTGTTGAGTACACGCTGTTCACGATCTTCGGGACGGAATTCGGCCCAATCGGTGAACGTGAACATTCGCGGTACTGCGCTCAGGGGCATCAGCGTGGCGTAATATGTCCGCTGACCAATAATCCCCCGCATGGCGGGAAACATGACTTTCATCTGAGTTGTCCTCAGAGCTCAAGTGATGGGTTAGAGCGCGATTCGCTCAGCCCGATTGAGAGCTCATATGCGGCCTAATGTACAGCTCTGTAGAAATCAGTCAAGAGCTCTCGCATACAGAGGAGAGAGCTCTCCAATTTTGCACATGACAACCGCCTTGGACGGTCCTAGGTCATTCAACTACCTGGGTAGGCTGCTGTGGATCTCTTGCGACGCGTTCTCGTTTCGAGCGCGCGCAAAACCGTGTGAAGAGCTGCGTTTGTGGATCAACGAATCGGCACGCTAAGCGCGACGACAGATGCGCAACGAAGAACTGCCCCACGGCTCATTGACTCTCAGTTGTTCCGCTACGGCATGTTAGGTCCGCACGCGCTCGGCCGGGAGTGCGCAGGCTCTCGAGAAGCCTGACCATCGCCCAAGTATCCCGCTCGCAGTACTTCAACAAGTCCTGCCTCACCCTCACCCGTTCCTCCGGCGCGATCTTGTTCGCGACGAACAGCAGGCGCGCGATCTCGACGCTCGCGACCAGCCCGTCCACGATCACGAGATCGTTGTACGTCAGGTCCGGCACGAGCGCGGGCAGCACCTTCTTGAGACTGAAGCTCCCCTCGAACTTCGGGTGATAAACGTTGTCTCGGATCACTGGCAGCAGATCGATCAGCTTGTTCTCGAGGTCCACCAGCTCCGCGCGCAGAGTGGGGACGCACTGCTGTAGTCCGCGAATCCGCGTCTTCTCGAACGCGGAGTAGGTCACGACGCGCTCGACGCACCGCGTCGCCTCGATCATCTTCCGCGCCAGCTCGGGACGGCAGTCGTTCGGTCCCTCGGCGAGATACTCAACGTGCGAGTGAGTTCCGTCGCCATTCGCCTGGTGATAGCTGAACTGCGCCGCCGCCGGCTCCCACGGCGACATCCCGGGCCACACGGGCACCGCGCGCTGGATGGTCTCGAAGTCCAGGAAACCGAGCCTGCAGTCGAACGGCTTCAGCGCCTCGGCCAACGTCGACTCCACGATGACGCGATTCTCCTTCATCGCGCGGATCTGCCGCTGTGCCGCCGGCGGCAGCTTCTTCGACGCCGGAATGTCCGCGATGCGGTGCACGCCGGCCTTCATGTACTTGTCGCAGTTCTTCGGGCCGACGTTGTACAACTTGCTGATGTGGTCCGCGTCGTTCGGCCAGCAGCGCTCCAGGAAGGGACACTCGCGCGGCTCGTGGCAGTTGAGACCGATCGGCGCGTCGGGCAGGGGACCGCCTAGCATCGCGAGCTGCGCGTCGATCTCCGCCGGAATCGCCGCGAGCAGGGGACGCACGTCATCGGTGACCGTCTCGCGCTGAAACAGGTCGCCCTGGTCCGGATGACGGAACTTGGCGTTGAGGTGCAGGACGTCCACCGCGCGCACATGGACGCCGCTCCGCGTCAGCACGTGCAGCTGGATCGCCGCGTCCAGGAGATGCTCCTCCTTTAATGAAGAGGCGGACTTGACCTCCACGAGTCGCCATCCGTCGGCCTCGCGGAGCAGGACGTCCGCGGCGACATGCGTATCGTGATCCAAGAACGTAGCCTCATAGACGACAGCGGCGCCGTCCTCCATCGCAGCGCGGGACGCGTCGACCCGCTCCTCCACGCGCGGCGGCGGCAAGTTGATCAGCGTTCCGCCGGGATACAGATCGCGCGCGAGCTTCGACACCTGCGCCGCCTGGTCGAAGCGGTCCTGCAGCACCTTGTCCGGCTGCAGCTCCACCGCCATCGGCTCGTGCACCTGCCACCAGAGTAGGCGATGACACTGGCTCCCGGCCACGAATCGCGACTTGGACAGACGATACCGCGGCTCCGCGGGTCCGAATGGGAGCTCGAGGTTGGAATGTAAAGTCGTCTTAGCGGCCATTAATGAGGCGGGAGGCTGAGGCGCGAGGATGCTACGGTACGTCGCGGCATAAGTCTCTGCAACCGCGATGACACCGCGATAACGAGTCATTGCTCGCGGCAAGTCGCTGCACCGATACTGTAGACGGTATCGCAACCGGATGCTCGGCATGCCCAACATCGAAGCCGTGCGAATCGCGCAACGAGCGCGCTCCCATCTTCAGCTCGGGGAAGCCAGTCTACCTGATGCGTACTATTACGCATCGCCCACCTTCTGCGTCATCGACGCGGTGTTTTCGATCGGCGTGCGATATGAGGGCGTGGTCGCGGTTGTCAAACGGTACTGTGACGCGTTCTCCCTGACTCGGATTCGCACGGCGCGGTCTGAATATCCGGCACGCGACGTACAGGAGCCGATGACCAGTCTCATCACAAGGATCGCGAATGTCGGCGTGGAGACATTTGCCACATCGATCCTGAGGAATCGGCAACGGACGTCCGCGCGCGGTGGAATCCTGAAAGCGGAGGCGGTAGCGACATTTGCGTCGACACTCGCGGCGCACGGCATCGAGTATTTCCAGGACATCCCTGCCTTCGACGAGCATAGCCAGATCCATCGCGACTTGCGGAGGATTCGTGGTCAGGCGAGTGGCATCTCCATCGGGTATTTCTGGATGCTTGCGGGGTCGGATCACCTCGTGAAACCCGATCGAATGATTCTCGGATACCTGTGTCAAACGCTGGATCGACCGGTGCAGCTGCATGAGGCGCGCTTCCTCATTCCGGCGGCCGTTGAGATTCTCCGCGACGAGTACCCGCACCTGTCCCCGCGTTTACTGGACTACAAGATCTGGGAATATCAACGGAAGCAGGGTCGTTCCCACGCGCTCGACGGTCCGGCCAATAGCAGCGTACAGGGTGCTGCAGCCTTGCTTTCACGTGGCGAGAATTGATGATTCAAGCTGGGCGCCGTAGCGTTAGGGTTGCGGACCATCATCTGGCCGCCAATGCCCATTTCGCAGCAGCTGCAAAACAAGCTCCGGGAGACACTCGGAACAGACGCGGGAGAAGACCTCGTGAGTCTGCTGGAGGCGATGGACGGACTTCGCGGCGACGTGCGCGAACTGCGCCACGAGATGCAACTTGGGTTCGCGCGTCAGGAAGCAGCTCTCGAAAAGGCTCTCCGCGAGCAGACGCGATTCTTCTTCCTCGCATGGGCAGTGTTGCTCGCCGCGATCCTCGATCTATACGCGCGCGGTTCCTGACAGATCTCGCTTAGCTTGAGACGTGCGCCGACGTCTCTCCGTCGCCTTGGCGATACTCGTCGCGTCTTCAGCGTTCGCGCAGACCGACACTACGCGTCTGCGCTGGGTGCCAAACCCGCGCCCCAGTGGTAGCTGGGTCAGCGACCCCGCGAACCACCTCGCCGCCCCGACGAGACATGCGCTGGATTCCATCATCACCGCCCTCGTCAGCGCCAACGGCAGCGAGATGGCCGTCGTCGTCATCGATTCGCTCGACGGCCTCGAACCCGGCGCCGCCGCCCTCCTCCTCCACCGGCGCTGGGGAGTGGGGAAGCGCGCGCGCGACAACGGCATCGTCTTCCTCTGGTCCCCAAGGCTGCGCAAGACGTACGTCAGCGTCGGCTATGGCCTCGAGGGCGCACTCCCGGACGCTGTCACCGGTCGCATTCTCGACGACTCGGTGCTCCCGGCGTTCCGGCGCGGCGACTTCGATGCCGGGATCCTGGGCGGCACGCGCGCGATGGCGGCAGTGGCGCGGGGCGAGGCGTTCACGGGACGGGAGCGCAAGTCGCTGCGCGAACAGGACGATTCATTCCCGTGGGGTTGGGTGCTGTGGCCCATCGCGGTGCTCGCCGCGATCCCCGCGTCACTCCTCGGCTGGCGGGCATGGCGGCTGCGCAAGCGCCGCTGCCCCAAGTGCGGCAGCTGGATGTATCACCAGAAGGAGAAAGCGGACGACGCGTATCTTGCCAAAGAAGAACTTCTCGAGGAGAAGCTCGGCAGCGTCGATTACCACGTCTGGAAGTGCAGCGGCTGCGATAACCGCGTGGTAGAGGCGGAAGTCGAGCACTCGAAGATCGAGAAGTGCCCCAAATGCAAACGCCGCACACTGAAGCGGAAGAGCTCGAAGATCCTGATCCGGCCGACGCAACGGCGTCGCGGCTCGCGGATGGTCGTGCGCGAATGCAAGAACTGCGGCCATACGACCGAGAAAGAAGAGTCAATTCCGAAGCTCGAGAGCACAGCCACGAGTTCCGGTGGTCGTGGCGGTTTCAGTAGCGGCGGCAGCGGCGGCAGCGGCGGCGGCGGTGGCAGCTTCGGCGGCGGATCAACGGGCGGCGGCGGCGCCGGCCGCAGCTACTGATAGCGCGACCGGCGCTCGCACTGGTGCGACGGCACCGCGGGCAGATGCAGCGCCCGCGGTACCCCTACTTCACGACCGTCTTGAACGGCAGATCCTGGCGTGTTCCCAGCGGCGGGCCGAGGGGCTCCCAGACGCCGACCGCATTCGGGCGCGCATCGAACCAGCCGTCGCCGCCCGGATAGTTGTCTCCACCGGGCCCCTGGAAGACGCCGCACGAGCCGGTCGGATTCTTGAGCACGATCGCGAACGGCGTTCCGGCCACGATGCCGACGGGGAATGCGAACGGGATGTCGCGGAACGTCGGCGGATTCGGCGCGAACGACGGCAGCACGTTCGCTCCAAGCTGTGACCCCCCCAGCACCGTGCCGTTCGGCTGGCCGTTCGTGACGCTCTGAATCTCCACCTGCAAAACGCCATTGTCGCACGCGACCGGGAACGAGACCGCCACCAGGCTTCCCGACACACCCGGCGTCACGACCTGCGCGAGGATCTGCTCCGACCCCCCGCCGATCGCGAGGCCGCCGACGCTGAGGTCCATGAACGGCTGCTGCTGGTCGATCGCCGCGAGGCGGATGTGGCCGTGGTCCGAGGGGAAGGGGAACTGCGAGCTGTTGCTCCAGCTGCCAATCACCACGCTCATCATGAACCCGAGCGTCGCGTTGCCGCTCACGTTCATGTCATGGGCGACGTCGAGCGACGCAAGCGGCTTCGTGATCTCGTATGAGTGTACGCCACCCGCGGCGCTGAAGACACCGAAACCGTCGTTCGTACCGGAGCTGTCGGCGTCCGGCCAATGGCACAGGTGGTCGGTGCTGGCGCACGCGAGGCCGCCATCCGTGAGGAACAGGTCGGTCAGAAAGGCGCCGGGCGCCGGCGAGAAGATCGGCTGCACGGCGAACGCGTCGTCGCCGACCGTGCGGCCGTCGTCGGTGTTGTCGAGGCTGAGGTAGAACTGGTAGTCCCCCGACGTCGGCGCCGGCCAGGAATACGACAGCGAGGCAAACAGGTTGGTGGCGTCGTTCATGACGCAGAACTTCGCGTTGGTCGTGGAGCTGGGGCCGACCGTGACCGCGAAGATGCGGCAGTCCGCCATCGCCCACTCCGTGCCGAAGTCGATCGTGCCGTCCACGACCGCGGTGCCCCAGGCGGACATCGTGATCAGGGTCCCGCCGCCCGCCGCGAAGGGGCTGAAGCTGCTCACGTCGCCCGAGACGGTGTTGTGCACGACGTCCACGATCGATCCGGGCACACCCTGCCACGCGCCGTTCACGAAGTGCATCAGCGTGAGCTCGTTCTCAGGCTTGCCAACAGGTATCTGCGCCTCGTCATACCGAATGACCACGTGCACCGGCACGGCGAACGTCGTCCCGTGCGGCCCAAACTCGTAGATCGCGCCGCCGACGAGGAATCCGCCGGCCGGTGACGCGACCGACGTCGGCGCGATCGTGAAGCCGACGTCGCCGGAGACCGCGCCAGGCGGGACGTCGATCGCCGCGCGTCCGTCGAGCGTGGCGACGTGTCCGCCGGCGGCGCCGACCACGGTGATCGCGCCGCGCTCGATCCGGAAGTTGATGCGCAGGTTCTTGCCCGCGATGAGGGGCGCGTACTGGGAGGCGTCGACACGCTTCGCGTCACGCTCGTTCGCCACGACGGCGATGTCCGCGAACCCCAGCTCCACGCCCGCGACGAGCACGCGCAAGCGATACCGTCTGGCGGGATCGAGATTCAGCCCGCGCGTCTGCCACTGCACGGAATAGCGCGGCTGCGAGCCGTCGTCGTCCGCGTCGGCGACGTCGCCGACTCCGCGCACCTTGACGTCCGTCAGCCGCGCGACGAGTGGGCTCGCGCACGCAGCGCCCGTCCAGACGCAGACTTCGACCACCGGGTGCAGCGTCGCGTCGAACTCGCCGTTGAACGCCCGCCGCGGCGCGATTGGAGGGAGAAACGCGAAATGCGATCGGCCGGCGATCAGCGAGCTTTGGCCGCCTGGCCTCGCCGAGAGCGGCGTCGTCGGGACGCCGGCATCGTCGCAGCCCGCGAGCAACAACACCGCGAGCGCCAGCGAGGCAACACTGAGGTAGTAGAGCGCCGAGGAAGAAATGGAGACGGGGAGGGGGAGGGGGAGGGGGAGACGTGCAACTTTCGCGCGGACGTTCCGTAGGCGCCTCAACGACTCCTGGGGAGGGATGCCGCCTGTGCGGCGCCGCCACTACGCGGCGCGGGGACGGGGCATGAGGTCTTCCAGGATCTGTGCGAAGCGTTCCGCCGGCGTTCCGTCAGCGTTCCGTCAGCGTTTGCATCAACTGACGAGAGAGTCTGACAATGCGAAAGTGCTTCGATAGCCTCGCGGATGACAGGGGAAACCACCGTAAGATGTCACTGCGGCCCGCATAAGCACTCTCGGTCTCAATCAGGGGTTTGCCTCCTGCCAAGCCAGAACCATCGCGCGATAGTCCACGAAGCCGAGCGACGCAGGCCGAAGGCCCTGCTGTCTGCACATCGTCAGCAGCTCTCGCGCAAACTGCGCATATCGGCGTTCGATCTCGACTTCCCCCGGCAACTCGACGCCGCTCGCGTTCGTTCGCAGCCATGCGCGGACTGCGCCGATCGCGCCCGCCACAGTGTTGGCGTGAGCGCGCACGTCCTGTCCGGCAATGTCGGAACAGAACTTCTGATACCGGTACGGCTGCGAATCGAGCACCAGAGCAACCTTGCCCGAATGCGGTGAACCGCCAAAACGCTTTGCGCCCAGAAAGATCCCGAGCTCGAGAGGCATATTGAACCGCGGTAAGCGGTTCACCGTATCGAGTGTCGTGCGCGACAAGTCGTGAATGCCATACTTACAGTCGCGAATGAGCTCGTAGAGTTTCTCGACGCGAACTTGGCTGGCGTCGGAACCTTCCAGCGCGCACCTGGCATGGAAGCCACAGTCGTGCACTGTGAAAACGAGTGCATCGAAAAGCTTCTTGTACCGCCGATCGAACGGAACATTGATGAAAACTCGCCGGCCGTAAGGCGGCATGTTTTCGGTCGGAGGGTTCTAGGCTGCTTGCGTCTTCAAGTGCCGCGCGCGGCTGCGCTTCTTGCCGCCATGTCTGACAGGCGGACCAAAGTGACCCAAGAGGCGCTCGCGATCGGTCCGAGACACGTCCTTCAAACGACCGCGTCGCTTGGCGCGCAAATCCTCCGCGGTTTTGCGCGCCTTGGCGACATTCACTCGGGACTTGGCGCTGGCTGGACGCTTGGGCATGTGCGCAATCTAGGGTCCTTTGCCCCTGTACGCCACGCGCTTAGCTCGAGTTTGCCGGAGTGTGATGCGCGTCCACTTGGTAAAACTTTCTGGAATCGTGATGCACATTGAGCGCGTCGGCACCGCTATCTCGATACAGATGTCGAAACAGTGATTCGAGCTGGGCGATCTCGTCATCGCTAATATTGTCCCCGTACTCGCGCTCTCAACGCTAGGGAGGCAGCGGACCCCGATACTCGGTATCCCTGAGATCCGCGTACCAAGCCTCGCGTCCTGTCTTGAGGTCGACCGCGCGCAACCGCAATGGTTCGCGACCTTTGTCGTCACGGCCGAACGGCTCTGTTACATAGATCAGCGTCGATTCGTTGACGTAGAAAGGCGCAACAGAGAAATGGCTCCGCATCTCACCAACCTTCTCGCGCGTTGCGCGATCCAGGACCGTCCATAGGTATTTCTCCCACACGCGCTCGTCGGCCACGAGCTCGGTGATGATGACATGTCGTCCATCCGCGGAGGTGAACTCGCGCCCGTGATCCGTTTTCGTCACGCGTAGACGTGGTATGACCGGTACGAAGGCGAGCGTGTCCGTTGCTACAGCGGCGGCGAGAGCACCGGGACGATCCAGCGATGGCGACAAGAGGTCGCCGGATTTCGTGATCAATAATTGTCCTCGGAGCACGCGGTCGCGACCGGCGCCTCCGCCGCCAAAGCCGCCACCGCCTCCTTCCGCAGGCGGCGCAGCCGGTGGCGCCTCAGTGGGATCCGGCGGCATTCCCGTCGGCAGAGAAATCGTCTGGCGCCAGGTTACCACGGCCGTGGAGTCCGAGGCAATACGAAAACCATGGGCCTCGAACGCCCCACGCAAACTCTTGTCGATTCCGACGTGAACGCCCCGGGGCAGGAGCGTTTGCCACTGCCGCATCACCTTCGCATTGCGATACGCGTCGAGCGCCACCACATCCAGGACGTTGGCGTGTTCCGCGTCGTGCTGCTTTTCCATCTGCGCGAACAGTGTCCCATTCGCCAGCGTCAATGGTTTCGCGCCGGCCTTCGTGGTCCAGAGCGTTTTGAATCCGCTGAGGTCTACGGCCCGAATACCGTGATCGGGGCTCATGAAATAGGCCGCCTTTGAGCGCGGATCTATGACGACGCCGTCTCGCAGTTGAAATGGCAGCGGTGCGGGAGCTGCGGCCGGTACGTTCTGCGCGCGGACGTCGCCTGAGGCCGTCGAGCAGATGACCACCAGGACCGCCAAGCCACAGCGTCTCGAGCAACTCATGAATGACATCGTCACTGCTGTTTACCTACGGTGACCTTGTGAAGATCCAATGTCCAGGCACCGCGGCCGAGCGTTCCAGCCACGAGGACTTGATCCCGGACGCCGACGTCGAGGTCGTACACGGGTACCCTCGGAAGCCCACTACCAACCACCGCCCATTCGTCAAAAGACGGACCACGCGCCGCGTAAACACCGCGGCTGGTGCCTACGAAAACGAACTCGCCCACCGCCGTGCTGGCGTACGCGATCGACAGCAGCCTTCCCGGCGAGACACTTCGAAGGTTGCCCGTGATTTCGGCCCATGATGCGCCGGCGTCGGTCGTGCGATACACCGCGAATGAGTCGACCGCGAATGCCTTGAGCGCGTGCTGGGGATCGTTCGTGATGCCCAACACCCAACGTCCCGACGCGCGTCCCGGATACGATGGCGACGGGGTGAACGCGGCCGGAGACGGTTCCGTGCGAATGTAGATCTCATTCCTCATCCCAACGTAGACGATGTCCGGATTGTCCGCCGCGCCGTACGCGATCGGATCGCTGCCGTCGCTGTTCACCACGAGCCTCGGCGCGATCTCCGTGACCGTCTCCCCCTGGTCATCAGACTCATAGAGGCCGTTGAGCGCGCCGATGAGAAGCCTGCGCGGGTTCGCGGCGTTCAACTGGATCGGTGTGATGAACTGCGCGATGATGGTGTCGCCGTCCAGGACGAGCGGCTGTCGTATGTCTTCCGATTTGCAGTGGTTCGTTGCGTCGTATGTGGCGCGACGAAAACCGCGAAGGCGCTGCGCGCTGGTGATTCGTACCGAACGTCCCGGTGTAGACCGATCGTCGACAGCCACGTCGCCGCCGTCGCCCGTGGACACACTCTCCCACTTCCGGCCTGCGGTGGTCTGCTGCTGCGGCACACCGGTGTCCTGCGTACCGCTCACGACAAGGCGCGCCACTCCATCCCACGCGACGTCGTGAATCTCCGTGACGTTGATGTCGCCGTTGAGCGAAAGCCAGTCTCCTCCATCGGATCCTGGTGATGTCCGCCGATAGATGCCGCCGTCATCCACTTCAACCAGGTCGCCGTTCGACGCGATCGCCATGTTGCGCGAATCAGCATGGGGAGCGCTGTTGTGTCTCGTCTTGTCGTGCGTGATCGCTCTGAACCCTCCGCGTGCGCCCGAAGCCTCGAGTCGGAAGAGGCGGCCCGAGAAGTCTTCGGCGCCGAGCGCATTCGGAAAACACTGCCCGTCACCGTCCTTGCCGTCCACGGACCGGGACCAGCACGGCTGACGGTCACCGCCGATATAAGCGATCTTGCCGTCACGCGGATCGGCAGCGAGCGACAAGTGTCGAGCACCCTGTCGACCGGGATGAATGCCGACAGGCGTTTGTTCCGATTCGAGCGTCACCGGAAGCTGTAGTGCCTTCCAGGATGCTCCTGCATCAGGCGATTGGAAAAGCGCGGACAGTTTACCGTCAGCGACGATAGCGACGAAGACGCTGTGCCGTGCGCCGACGGAGATCAGAACGCGCTGCGCGACGGCAATCTGCGCGTCCATTGTCGCGTCGCTCACCTTGATCCACGTCGCGCCGGTGTCCGTGCTCTTGTAGATGCCGCGTCGCCCGGCATTCGTGTAGAGGTGCGCAACGTCGGACGGATCGCTTGCGAGTGTGAACGACCGGCCGACAGGGAGGCCCGCAGCCGGGGTATCCGAGAGCCGCGTCCACGTTTGGCCCGCATCCGTGCTGCGCCAAAGCCCAACATTGGCGGGGTCCTGGGCACGTTCGGCGGCGACAACGATCGTTGCGCCGCGGGGTGCCACGCCCGCGATATCCATCCGCGCGAGCACACCTCCACCGTCCAGGGCTGTCCACGTAGATCCTCCGTCGGTCGTACGCCAAAGACCTACGAGGTCACCGCCGACGCTGTAGAAGCTGCTGAAGCGGCCGCTACCTGCGACGAGCGTGTTGTGCGTTGCATCGGTTGGGTCGAACTCGAGTGCGCCGATGGACAAGGATCGGTCTCCCCCGAGCTGCTCCGTCCATTTCGGTCCCGCTGGATCGAGTGCGTTACTGGTCTTCCAGATCCCGCCGTTCACCGCGCCGACGTAGATGATGTTCGCCTCGGTCGGGTGTGTTGCGACGACCTTGATCGCACCGGCGACCTCACGGTCCGTGATGTGCTCGACTTGTCCGAGGGTGTTTGGACCTGGCCCATGCTGCACCCATTGAGCGCGAACCTCGGCGCTCAACAGAATCGTAGACGCGCCGATGACGTGCTTGTACCTCATGGGTTCGTCACGGAGATCGTGAGTCGGCCGTATACCGTGCCGCCGCCGCTCTTTGCGGTCGTCCCGGTGACGACGACGAGGCCGCGATAATCCGTTTTGCCGGGCGAGTAGCGTACGGTGACCAGGCCGGTGTCGTCGCTGGGCGTCGCGGCGCCAAGGAATCCCATCGACTTTCCGAGGGTGTCGACGGCGGTAAACGCGACTGTGTCACGCGCTGAAGTGAAGCCAACGAGCCGGCGCAGGAGCGCGCGAATGGTAATCGTCTGGGCGGGATCTGCCTTCGCGGCGAACGAATCGGCATCGAGGTCGATGCGGTCGGGAAGCGCTCGCACGAATCGAATGTTGCGCGCTTGAACCGCTCCGCCGTTGCTCGCTTGTACGAAAGCGGTGCCGGGCTCGCGAGGTGCTTGCAGTTCCACAACCGCCTGTCCCGTGGAATTTGCGAGTGCAGTGCTGGACGACGCCGTCGCGCCGGGCGTGAACGTGCCGAGGTTCGTGAAGAACGCGACCGTGCGTCGCGACGCCGGGGCGTTGGGGGGTACCGTTGCCGATATCTGAACCAGCGAAGCGCCGTCGGCGAACGCTGTATCGGCCGCGGTGAGCGAGGTGATGTCGAACGTTGACCTGTCCGGCGCATGCGGATCGTCTATCTCCGGACATCCGATCGCGGCGAGCGCCACGACCCCGAGGACGAGGTATCTGTGTCGCATCGTCACTTGATCCTGTAGGTGAGAGCGAAACCCGGCCGAAACGCAGTCAAGGTTCGCTTTGGTATTTCGGAGCCTGCCGGAACCTGGCTGTTGATTGCAAGATCGCCCGCCAGCAACGTCGTTCGGCCGGCGTACGCGCCCCCGACGAGCATGAGACGCGTGTCGAACAAACTGAACGCGCCGCCGAGCAGGAACTCCAGATTCGTGGCGCTACCTTGCTGATAGATCGTCGAACCGAGCGTCGCATGTACTCCGACCGGCCAATCCGCACTGCTGAGACGCGTGTTGAGGGTGACGACTGGAACGACGCGATTGTGCGATTCTTCCTTCACGACCACGACTGTGATCGTCGTATCGCCAGGGCGTCCAGGGAATGCGGGGATAACCTGGGTCGCTGTCTTGTAGTCGCGCGTCGGGAGATCGGTCCATGCGACGCCCGCGCCGAAACTGAAGCGCGGATACCCTCCGAAATTCAGCGACCGCTGTACGACCGAAACGAATTGTGTGGTATCGTCGGTCGTGTACTTCCGCAGAACGCGTACGTTCACGTCGGTCGGATCGGAGTGTCGACCGAGGCTGAGCGTTTTGTAATACATGCTTTTTTGATGGGCTCCGCGACGTAGGCTCTTGGCCGTCTTCGTCGCGTCATCGAGCCAGGACTCGACGAGCTTGTAGTTGGCGCGCAACGTGATGGTATCCGCGGCGATGTTGCGAAGAGTTCCTCTCATGCTCACCACCGCCCCGCAAAGACCGCCCTTTGTGACTATTTGCGAGAGGCTGCTATCGAAGTCCTTTACCTTCTGCTCGAACGCTAGGAGCTGGTCCGGAAGATTGCCGAGCTTATTGGACACGTCCTTGATCGTTGCGTTCAGGGCAATTTCCGCGGCACCGGCCGCTGGCATGATTTCATCGGGCGTAGATGACTCAGCGCGAACGATAGCGACGTATTGTTGATAGGGAGTCTCGGGTTCGAGTATGGCGTTTCCTGCGCTCTGAAGCGCGCGGTCGAGCCTGTGTTCATCATTCACAAGTGCCTGAAGCTCGTTTCTCGCTTTGGCAACGGCGTCGGAAACTTCCTGGCACGGATCGGCGGCCTTCACATCCTTGGTCGTCTTATCAGGTGCGGTCGTCTTACCAGGTGCGTCGGAAGATTCACCGGCGATGGGTTCGTTTTGCGCGCGCAGCTTCGCAAGGTCAGCGCCGAGCGCCAGCTTGAAGAATTCGCCGGGCCAGAGATCCGGATAGCGACTCTCACTTGTCAGAATGCGATAGTCGTACAAGAAGGGATTGACGTTCTTGACGGCCACCCGGACGCGATCGTGCAATCCATAGTTGAGCTTGCCCTTGACGCTGGCATCCATCGCATCGACGAGCAGGTCCTTCTCCTGCGGGTCAGGGGGCGGCTCGCAACAAGGTGTTTTCGCCGGTGGAGCCGGAGCTTGTGGTTGAACTGTGCGCCAACCGACAAAGCTGGCCGCAACGCCAAGAATGATGAGTCGCTTCAGCATCGGTCGAGAGACGTGGGGTTATGGGGCACCAACAATAGGAGCAGTACACAACGGTCGCAATCGTTTTGGGAGAATGAGATTCCTTAAGAGACGTTAATACACGCCGTATGGGAACGCACGACGATCGTAATCGCGGTGGCGAGTCGCCCGCGGTCACCGCGGCGGCGGTCGCCGGATAGAGACGAGGTCGGCGGCGCGCACGTCGAGTGTGCTCCAGTCCCGCGACCCGTCAATGCAAAGCGGGCTGCGCGCGCAAGACCTCCTCGTTCAGATTGGGAGGAGCGCCATCCGGAACGATCTCGATCTCGTATGAACCCGAAATGCAGTCATGCGGCAGCCTGGCTTCGACGAGCGGTCGAAGAATGGTCATCGGGTCATGTTGGAACGACACTCGCTGCGCCCGACCTTCGATCAGTGCCGTCAGCGTTGAGACTTCGTAGTCCAGCACCTCGTCCAGATACGACACGTGGACGTCTCGGCGCGACAGGAAGCTGCGAAAGGCAATCGCCTCCGACGACGCAAACATCAAGGGCGTTTGCTCCATCCAATAGTCGTGCAGCAGTCGCCGCACGCCTGATTCAGACAACGTCAGCAACAGCAACCGCGTCGTCAGTTGCAGCGTACTCGCGATCATCGAAGAACGAAACTCCTCCAACATGGAGCGCATGATCCGCAGGCCGGGGTCTCGCTGGAGCGACTTCGCGAGCGAACTATCGTCTTCGCGGCCGACAACCAGGGACCCGAGTACGCGTTCCCATTCGGCCGGGGTGGGACCTGGAATTGCGTCCTGCGATCGCAGTCGGACGGATGGCGCGGGCGGTATGGCGGGCGCACGCCGCGTCGAGCGCGCGTCCCAGATGGATCGTATGCGTTCCAACTCGCCCGCAACTCCGCTGACGCCGAAGCTCGGGAGGTATGCCGGGAAGAGCTCGAAGATCAACGCGCCGAGGTTGGGAAGCGCCGAGACGACGTCTCGCGCGAGATCAAATAGATCCGACGGCGTTGCGCCGCAGTGCGAATCAAGCCAATAACCATCGCGCTCCTCGCCACCGGCAAGATGCACTTCCCAGACGCGCTCGAGCGGGATCCCGGCCAAGAAGCTCTCGATCGTTTGCCGGCCGTTCTTCTCGTTCGCATAGAGGTTATGCAGGTCCAGGAGGATGCCGCAGTCGGCGCCGACCGCGACCTGCGCGACAAATTCTGCATCGGGCAGCTCATCGTGTCTGGCTTGCAGATAGTTGACCCCGGTTTCGACGGCAACGGGCTGTTGCGTCGCCGTCGCATACTCGCGGATAGAGCGCACGGCCGCCGCCACGCCTGCCGCGGTCTGGCGCGGCGGCAGCAAAACTCCGGTGACGAATTCGCGGTCAGCTAGACGGACCCGATTGAAGTTGAGATGCTCACTGATCCACAGAGGTTTCAGCAAATCGATCGTCCGGCACAGCTCCGGAAGATGCGAGCGCGCGGGAGCGATCGTTCCGCCGACGGGGAAGCCGATCCCATGCACGAGTTTCGGCACAGGCAGATCGCGCACGCGGCGCAATTCAGCTTCGTCGACGACATACGACTCCTCTCCGGCACGCTCGGCCATCCAGAGCGTCTGCGGCTCGACCTCGAGCACGTCGACGAGCTGCGGCGCCGACTCCAGGAGGGTGTACAGCCCCGAGACGTACGTGACACCCACGCCGAGAGTCGGCGGCCGACAGACGTCAGCGGCCATCGACGAAGCTGCCTCCGGCCAGCGCATCGACCGCGAGCGTCTTGGGGTTGATCACGTAGTCGCGAGCGATGTGAAAGCGACAATCCGCCCCCGACAGGCACGCGCGACAGCCCAGCCGCTCGGCGAGGCTACCCATGGCCTTCGTGAACTTGTCGAGATTGAAGGCGATTTCTGCGGGGACTACGATACGGATCGTGCGCTCGGGAAGGGGCACGGTGTCGATGGCGGCGGATCCGGCGGGGGGTGTCATGAGGTCTCCTTGTGTGGTGTTCGAGGACGCAGCTCATGAACAGCCTACCCTGGTGCCGTTCTCTCTCTGTTCCCTGATCGTCCGAGCGGGAACAGCACACTATGAAGAAACATTAATACAAAGCGCCCTAGCTCATCGCCGGCCGATCACGGCGACAAAACCAATCGGGCTGACCGCGGCTCGGCTTGCACAACCCCGAGATCGCGTACCGTGGCGGGTTATGGTCAACCGCGGTTCGGACTCGGGTTCTGGCGGACACAACCGCTCGTAGCGCGCCGAGGCTCCAAGCGCCTGCCTGGGAGGAGGTCAGCCAGTCGGCAGGTGCGTGCCCACGCAATCGTGCTGACTCACGCTGGCATTGTGTGGAGTCAACACCGAACGCTTCCGGTGCCGCAGCCACAATCCCACCGCACTCAAATCACTTCGCTGATCTGAACCACCGGCTGGATATTCGTGAAGTTCGGCACGTCCGCCACGATCTCGTTCCCGTGCTTCGCCCACCCGGTCTGAAAATCCTGGAGCGACGTGAAGGTGAGGTGTCCGCATGCGACGTACGATGGAGGGCCGCCGGTGGGGTCGGAGACGCCTTTCTCCATGTCGATCGCTTTCAGCCCGAAGTCGCCCAGGCGTGTTTGCACCAGCTTCCGGTGCTCGCCGGTGTAGTAGGAATGGTCGAACTGCGCCGACGTGCCGGTAGGATAGAACACGCTCATGCGAATCACAGGCGGCTCCTCGAGACAAGGCCGGCAATTGTACTGCGGTGCACAGGGATGCGACAGATGCCCGAGAAGGGCGGTATGATCACCGGCACTGCCGGTCGTCCGCCAACTTCCGCCATGGCCCAGACGTTCTCCTTCGACGTCACCACCGGCGACCTTTGCGCTGTCTGCCGGTTGGGCCTTTCAGTGGCAACAGGAACTTGAGGGCCTGGCGCTCGGCGCGCCGGTGAGCGGCACGGCGGATGTGGAGAAGGCGCTAAAATGGCGCTTGTCCAAGCGAGGCACCCTGTAGATCGGAATCCAACTGCCGCAGTGGCTGCAGCGATGTGCGCAACGCGTATCGTGATCAATGTCACGATCCCAAGGCCCGACTCGTGCGACACAAGTTGCCTCAGCCGGTTGTCGTTCGTCGCCGAGGACGAGAATGCCCGATCGCACCCAGAGCCGTGGCCAGCAAGCCGACCCGCCGCCGATTCATCTCTGCGGCGAGGAGATTCCGCACGCGGGGCACATCTGCGCGTTCTTCGATTCCCGCAAGGAGAAGTACAACGTCCTCGCGCCGTACTTCGCCGAGGGATTGGAGCAGGGCGACCGGATCGTGAACGTCGTCGACGCCGCGGACCGCGAGCAGCACATCCGCGCGCTCGCGCATGCCGACGTCCCCATCGCGCACGCGATCGACCGCGGACAGTTCCAGCTGCTGACTGCCGAAGAGACGTACCTGACTGAGGGCGCTGTCGATCTCGAGGGGATGCTCGAGCTCCTGCGCGACGTGCTCGACGCGTCCAATCGGGACGGCAAATGCGTCCGCACCTGCGGCGAGATGAACTGGATCGGCCGCAGCAGCATGCCGATCGACAACGTCATGGCATACGAGTCGCGCGTCAACGAGCTCGTGCCGACCTTCCAGTGCACGCTCGTCTGCGTCTACGACATCGCGTATCTGCGGTCCGGTATCGTCGCGGACATCCTCGCCACGCACCCGACAGCGATCATCAACGGGCGCGTTCGCGCGAACCCGCTCTACGTGCCGCCCAAGGACTTCCTCCACATGCTGCGACATCGCAGTCGGAAGGTCGGCGGCGCGGGGCCGTCCGCCGCGACATAGCCAGCACAAATGGCCGCGCAGGACGTATTTTGTTGCGATGGCCCAGAACTTCTCCTTCGACGTCACGACGGGCGTCGACCTCCAGGAAGTCGACAACGCGATCAATCAGGCGCAGAAGGAGCTGGCGCAGCGCTACGACTTCAAGGGCTCTAAGGCCTCGATCGAGTTCAATCGCGCCGAGGCGATGCTGGTGCTCGTGGCTGACAACGAGTTCCAGATGAAGTCCCTCTTCGACATCGTGCAGGGTCGGCTCATCAAGCGGCACGTGTCGGTGAAGAACCTCGACATTGGTGAAATCAAGCCTGCGGGCAACGACACGGTGCGTCGCGAGATCAAGCTCAAGACAGCGCTCGACTCCGACACCGCCAAGAAGGTCGCCGCCACCATAAAGAATGCGAAGCTGAAGAAGGTGCAGGCGGCGATTCAGGGCGATCAGGTGCGCGTGTCGTCCCCCTCCAAGGACGACCTCCAGGGCGCGATGGGGCTGCTCCGGGAGCAGGACTTCGGCGTCGAGCTCAAGTTCGGGAACTATCGATAGGGCTGAGTGCTGAGGGCGGAGGGCTGAGACAAATGCCTTCCGCCCTCGCCCCTATCTCCGCGTGTATCCTTCATCCATGAAGGTCACGGTCATTACGCTCGGCTGCGACAAGAACACGGTCGACTCGGAGCGCTATCTCGCCGAGCTGATGGATCGCGGCGCCGAGCAGGCGGACGCGGAAGACGCGGACGTCATCGTCGTCAACACCTGCGGCTTCATCGACGCGGCGAAGAAAGAGTCGATCGACGCGATTGTCGCCGCGGGACGTCTCAAGGACGCGGGACGTGCGCAGGCGGTGGTCGCGGTGGGGTGCATGGTCGAGCGGCATCGCGCCGAGCTCGAGGAGGCTCTCCCGGAAGTCGATCTCTTCCTCGGCGCGAGCGAGATGGATCGGCTCGTGCCGGAGCTCGTCGAGCGCGGATTGATCGACGACGCGCCGGTCGCGCATCCCGGCGTGCGCGTCTTCTCGGGCGGGCTGCCGCACGTGCGGTATCTCAAGGTCAGCGAAGGGTGCGACCACGGCTGCGCGTTCTGCGCGATCCCGCTCATGCGCGGACGACATCGCTCCTTCGCGCTCGACGACGTGGTGCGCGAGGCGCAGCTGCTCGAGGCGCAGGGCGCGCGCGAGGTGAATCTGGTTGCGCAGGATCTGGCGCATTGGGGAAGGGATGTGCTGAGGGCTGAGGGCAGAGGGCTGAGGGTCGACGACAAGGCATTTTCCTCAGCCCTCAGCCCTCAGCCCTCCTTGCCGGTTCTACTCGAGGCCCTTCTCCGCGAAACCAGCATTCCCTGGATCCGGATGCTCTACCTCTACTCCGCCGGCATCACGCCTCGACTGCTCGAGCTGGTCGCCGGCGAGCCGCGGATCGTCCCCTACTTCGACATGCCCATGCAGCACGGATCCGACGCGGTACTCAAGCGCATGCGTCGCCCGGAGCGCAACCGCACGATCCGCGAGAAGGTCGCGCGCATTCGGGAGATCGTGCCCGACGTCGCGATCCGCACGACGTGCATCGTGGGATTTCCGGGCGAGACGGACGCGGACTTCGAAACGTTGATGGAGCTGCTCGAAGAGGCGCAGTTCGACCGCGTCGGCGCGTTCACGTACTCGCCGCAGGAGGGGACCGCCGCGCACGAGCTCGCCGATGACGTTCCCGAATCGGTGAAGCAGGAGCGGCTCGACCGCCTCAACGAGCTGCAGCGCATGATCACCGCCGAACGCTTCGAGGCGCGAGTGGGACGCACCGTCCGGGCGATCGTGGACCGCGTGGAGGACACTACTATAGAAGGGCGTACGATCTGGCAGGCGCACGAGATCGACGGAGGGCTGAGGGCTGAGGGCTCAGGGCTGAGGGCTGAGGGCAGAGGGCTGAGGCCTGGTGATTTGCTCGACGTCCGCATCGAAAGCGTGGTCGACGACGTCGACCTCACGGGGACGATCGTTCGCCGGATTTCCTCAGCCCTCAGCCCTCAGCACTCCACCCTCCGAAGCCGCAGTCTTCCTCTGGCCAGCGCATACGGTCGTTGACGGACCTCAGAGCGTCCCGAACGCCGAGTACAGCGCCGCAGGCGCGCACCGGCGCCGCAAAAACTCTTTGCGGCGCCGGGCCGAGAACGTTGAACTGCAGATCCCTCGCTGCGCTCGGGATGACGGCGAACTGCAGATCCCTCGCTCCGCTCGGGATGACGGCGAACTGCAGATCCCTCGCTCCGCTCGGGATGACAGCGAACTGCAGATCCCTCGCTACGCTCGGGATGACCGCCCTGATCGCCTGCTCGACCCGCTCGCCGGGGCGGCGCACACCCCGGCCGGTGCGCGAAGCGCCAGACCGCATCATTCGCGTCGCCATCACGCCGGTCATCGCGACGGCGCGCGTGAGCGCCACGACGGAGTTCCAGTGGTTCGTCGCGGACGGACGCACCTTTCTCACGCGCGGACGCGCGGGCGAGCAGTGGCGCCTCGAGCACGAGGAGAACGCGCGGCGCGTACGGGCGATCCGCGCCGACGGCGTGCCGACTGCGTGGCAGACACGGCTCATCGCGCGCGTCGGCGCCGACGGGTTTCTCACGCTCAACGGCAAGCGCTACCGGGGCGAGCTCAACGTCGTCCCGTCGGATACGGGGCTGGCGGTCGTGAATCGCATCGGCCTGGAGGACTACCTGCGCGGCGTAGTACCCGTCGAGATGGGCGAGCACCCGAAGCGCGACTCGTCGGCGCTGCAGGCGCAGGCCGTCGCATCGCGGAGCTACGCGTACGTGCGACTCGCGCAGCGCGGCGAGACGTTCGACGTGCGCGCCACGACGTCGGACCAGGTGTACGGCGGCGTCGACGTCGAGAACGACGAAGCCAACGACGCCATCGATGCGACGCGCGGGCTGGTGCTGCGCTACAACAGCCGCGTCGTCGACGCGCCCTTCCACTCCACCTGCGGCGGGACGACCGCCGAACCTCCGGAGGTGTGGCGCGTGGGCGAATCGGCGTATCTCAAGCGCGTCAGCGATCGCGTCGGCAACAGCGAGCGATACTACTGCGAGATCGCGCCGCGCTATCGCTGGACGCGCACGCTCGTCGGCGCTGACCTCAACGAGGCGCTCGAACGCTATCTCTCGACGTACGCCACCGTGCCCGGGGGCAAGCCGGGCGCCGCGCGCGGTATCGGCGTTCGCGGCCGCACGCCGTCGGGACGCGTCGCTACCATAGATATAGAAACGGAGCGCGGCATCTACGCCGTGCGCGGCAACGACATGCGCTACGTCCTCCGGCAGCCCGGTGGCGAGATACTCCCCAGCACATATTTTTCCGTCGAGCCGGAGTACCGCGACGGACGCGTCGCCCGCGTGACCTTCCGCGGTCGAGGCAACGGCCATGGCGTCGGGATGTGTCAGTGGGGCGCCATCGGACGGGCTCGCGCCGGCCAATCCTTTCGCACCATACTCGGCACCTACTACCCCGGAACGACGGTTGGCACAGTCCCAGGCCAGTGAGGTACGAGTTGGTCTGATCGGCGTCGGCGCGGTGCCGCAGACGGCGCACCTGCCGATCCTCACGAAGATGCGCGGGGCGACACTCGTCGCCCTGTGCGATAATGACGGCCCCAAAGCGCGCGCGATCGCCGAGCGATTTGGTGTCCCGGACGTGTTCACCGACATCGACGACCTGCTGGACCTCGAGTCGCTGGACGTCGTCATCATCGCGACGCCGAACCACCTGCACGAGCCCCACGTCCTCAGCGCGCTGCGCGCCGGGTTGCACGTGCTCTGCGGACGCCCGCTCGCGCTGTCGGTGCGCGGCGTCGAGCGGATTCTCTCCGCGGCGTCGAAGGCGGGGAAGTTCGTGCAGGTCGACAACCACAACCGCTTCAGGGCAGACGTGCAGGCGCTCGACCGCTTTCTCCACGGGGGCGAGCTGGGAAAGCTGCAGGGGATCCGCGCGGGCTCGTATCAGCTGCGACGCGCGCTGGGCGACTGGCGCTACCGGCGCGCGGAGGCGGGGGGCGGCGCGTTCATGGAGCTCGGGTATCCGCTGCTCGACCTCGCACTCTGGTTCGCCGATTTCCCCGATCCCGTGCGTGTGAGCGCGCAGATGGAGCGGCCGCGCGGCTCGTCCGCGGTCGAGGACTCCATGCTCGTACAGCTCGAGTGCTCGGCGGGGATCTCCTTTTCCTTCGATCTCAACTGGTGCTACATCGGCGAGGACGACCGCTTCTGGTTCGAGGTCCTCGCGAGTCGCGGCACCGGGCGCCTCGCGCCGCTGCGGGTGATCAAGGATCTGAACGGCCGCGCAATGGACGTGTCGCCCACCGGCGCGAGCGCGCGCGAGAGCGCGTTCTATCAATCGTACCGCGCGCAGCTGGCGCACTTTCTCGCCGTGGTGCGCGGTGAGGCGAAGTACGAGCCGCCGGAGGACCAGATCGTCGTGCACAAGGTGCTCGACGCGATCTACAAGAGCGCGGAAGAGGGGAAAGAAGTTCGGTTGTGAGAATAGCTCTCCTCGCAGCGATACTGTTGAGTGCTGAGGGCAGAGGGCTGAGGGCTGAGGTCAGCGCCGAGGGCCGAGGGCTAAGTGCTGAGGCACTGACCTCCCGCTTCCTCAGCCCTCCTTCCCCAGCCCTCAGCACTCTCCTCAGCCCTCAGCCCTCAGCCCTCAGGGTCTACCTCATCACCGTCGGCCAGGGCGCCGCCGTCTGGGAAAAGTTCGGCCACAACGCGCTCTGGTTCTTCGACGGACAGGATGTCGACGAGGCGTACAACTGGGGCACGTTCGACTTCAAGCAGCCCCACTTCATCCAGCGCTTTCTCACGGGCGACACGCGCTACTGGGTCGAGCAGTATCCCGGGATGCCGCTGATGCAGTTCTATCGCGAGGCCGACCGCGGGATCGTCGTCCAGCGGCTCAATTTCTCCGCTGAACAGGCGACGCGCGCGCTCGCGTACGCGCGCTGGAACGCGCGCGAGGAGAACAAGTACTACCGCTACGACTACTATCGCGACAACTGCTCCACGCGCGTGCGCGACGTCATCGATTATGCGCTCGGCGGCGCGCTCAAGCGCCAGACGGCGAACATCCGCACCAGCGTGTCGTACCGCTCCGAGACGGTGCGTCTCGTCGACGACCTCACGCTCACGCAGCTCGGCATCGACATCGCGCTGGGCGAGCCCGCGGACCGGCGCATCTCGCTGTGGGAGGCCATGTTCATCCCGATGCGGATGCGCGACGGTATCCGCGGGCTGCGCGTCTCACCCGACGCGAATGCGGCGAAGCTCGTCGCGGAAGAGCGCGTGTGGTATCAGAGCAAACAGTATCAGGAGCGCAGCAGCGTCCCTCGGCTGTGGATTCCGTACCTCATCATCGGGCTGGTGCTCGGCGCGGAGTTCCTCGCCGTGGGACGCGCGCGCGGGCGTGCACGCGTTGCCGACAGGCTGTTTCGCATCGAGGTCGCTGTGTGGGCATTCGTGACGGGTCTCGTCGGCCTGATCCTGCTGCTGGCATGGACGACGACGCGACACGTGTTCTGGTACGGCAACGAGAACCTGCTGCTCTTCAATCCGCTCTCGCTCTGGCTCTTCGTGAGCGTGCTCCTGTCCTTCGGGCGCGAGCGCTTCGCGCGCCATGCGGCAATCCTCGCGGCGATCATCGCAGGTGCGGGTGTCGCGGCATTCGTGGTCAAGGCGATCCCCGCCTTCCGGCAGGACAACCTCGCTATCCTCTGTCTGGTTCTTCCGGCGAACGTCGCGATCGCGTGGGGCATGAGAGGAAGGAGGAAAGAGGGCTGAGGAAGGAGGGCTGAGGAAGTTCTCCTTCCTCCTTCCTCCTTCCTCCTTCCTCGCTTTATGACTCTCTGGATCGGCGTCGACGTCGGCGGGACGTTCACCGATCTCGTCGCGATCGACGAACAGGGACGCGTCGACAGCCGCAAGGTGCTCAGCACGCCGAAGGATCAGAGCGAGGGCGTGCTCGAGTCGCTGCGCGCGCTGAACCGCCCCAACGTCGACCGTTTCGTGCACGGCACGACCGTCGCGACGAACATGCTGCTCGAGCGCAAGGGCGCGCACGTCGCGTTCTGCGTCACGCATGGATTCACGGACATCCTGTATCTGCGGCGGCAGAACCGCGCGTCGCTGTACGACCTGAGCGCGGATTATCCGCCGCCACTCGCGTCGCGCGAGATGACCGTGCCGGTGCCGGAGCGCATCGAGCCGCAGGGGATCACCAAGCCGCTCACGCCGGACGCGATGCGCCGTGTCGCCGACGAGGTGGCGGCGCTGCGGCCGGATATCGTCGCCGTGCTCCTGCTGCACGCGTATCGCGACGCGTCGCACGAGCACATGCTGCGGCGCGCGATTCGCGAGCGTTTGCCCGAGGTCGACGTCGTCATCTCGTCCGAGGTGTTCCCCGAGATCCGCGAGTACGAGCGCGGCGCGACGACAGTCGCCGAGGCGTACCTGAGGCCCGGCGTCGCGACGTATCTGCGGAATCTGCACTATCGCCTGAGCAACAGGCCTACGGACCGCCCCAACACCATCGGCGTGATGACGTCGAGCGGCGGCATGCGCTCGGTGGACGAAGCGTCGCGGGCCGCGGTGCAGCTTGCGCTGTCGGGTCCCGCGGGCGGCGTAGTGGGCGCGGCGGCGATCGCGCGTGCGCTCGACGTCGACCGTGCGCTGACGATCGACATCGGCGGGACGAGCGCGGACGTCGGGCTCGTCCTCGACGGGGAGCCGCTCGTCGAGCCTGGGGGGAGCGTCGCGGACGTGCCGATCGCGATGCCGCGCGTCCTCGTGGAGACGGTGTCCGCCGGCGGGGGAAGCATCGCGTGGGTGGACGCGGGCGGCGCGCTGCAGGTCGGACCGCACAGCGCGGGCGCGGTGCCCGGTCCCGTCGCGTTCGACCGCGGCGGCATCGAGCCCACCGTCACCGATGCACACGTAGCGCTCAAGCGCATCGTCGCGTCGCACATGAGCGGCGGTGTCGCGCTCAACGTGAAATCCGCGCGCGCCAGCATCCTCGCGCTCGCGCAGAAGCTGGGCGAGACGGACGTGCGCACCGCGCGCGCGGTGGTCGCGACGGCGGACGCCACGATGGCGCGCGCACTGCGGCGCGTGAGCGTCGAACGCGGGATCGATCCGCGCAGCTGCACGCTGATCGCCTTCGGCGGCGGCGGACCTCTACACGCCTGCGGACTCGCCGAGATGCTGGGTATCACTCGCGTCGTCGTACCGCCGCACGCGGGGGTGCTCAGCGCGCTCGGTCTCGCGATGACGCCGGAGCGGCGCGAGGTCATGAAGAGCGTGATGCGTCCGCTCGACAAATGGTCCGACACCGACCGCGTCGCGATGCTCGGCGAACTCGCCGGCGTTTTGCCGAAGCAGCTCGCGAAACGCGCGTGGCTCGCGCGTGTGCGGTACGTCGGCCAGGGGCACGAGCTCGACGTGCCGCTCACGCCGAAGCAGTCGACGCAGGACATCCTCAAGGCGTTCGCCGCGCTGCACGAGCGCCGCTACGGCTTCACGCTGCCGTACGCCGTCGAGGTCGTGAGCGTGCGGCACGTCGCCGAGGGGGTGGGGCGGACGCCGAAGCTGCGTCCGGAGGGGAAGGTGACGAAGCGGCGCGTCGTCGGTCCGGCGTCGATCATGTTAAGCGACGCCACGCTCTTCGTTGCGCAGGGTTGGTCAGGCAGGCTTCATCAGACCGGTTCATGGGTTCTTCAGAGTCCATAGAAAGACATCCTGAACCGCAGGGGACGCGGAGAACGCAGAGGACCACAAACCAATGTCGTCATCCTGAGCGCAGCGAAGGATCTACTCTACGTAGAGAAGATTCTTCGTTCGCTTCGCTCACTCAGAATGACAGGCTTTTTGTAATCCTCTGCGTCCTCCGCGTACCTCTCCGGTTCAAATGGTTTGGCTGGCCTGAGGCCGTGCACGGCAGCATATTCGCCTGACCATGACCGCGGCTGCTGACCTCCGCGAACAGCTCCAGCAGACCCTCAGCAACAGCTACACCCTCGAGCGGGAGCTCACCGGCGGGGGAATGTCGCGCGTCTTCGTGGCGACGGAGACGGCGCTCGGGCGGAAGGTCGTGATCAAGGTGCTGCCGCGGGAGATGGCGGAGGGGGTGAGCGTCGACCGCTTCAAGCGCGAGATCCAGCTCGCGGCGCAGCTGACGCACCCGCACATCGTGCCGGTGCATGCGGCGGGGGAGACAAACGGGCTGCCGTACTACACGATGCCGCTCGTGGATGGGCTCTCGCTGCGGACGCGGATCGCCAAGTCCGGGCCGCTGCCGATGACGGAGGCGATCGGGTACCTGCGGGACGTGTCCAAGGCGCTGGCGTACGCGCACGACCACAACGTCGTGCACCGCGACATCAAGCCGGACAACGTGCTGATCACGGGCGGGAGCGCGGTCGTGACGGACTTCGGGATCGCGAAAGCCATCGCGGCGGCGCGGAGCGGGCCGCGGCAGGAGACGATCACGAACATCGGGAGCGCGATGGGGACGCCGGCGTACATGGCGCCGGAGCAGGCGGCCGCCGATCCCGGGATGAACCATCGGGCGGACATCTACGCGTTCGGCGTGATGGCGTACGAGATGCTCGCGGGGGCGCCGCCCTTCCACGGGCGGTCGCCGCAGCGGCTGCTCGCGGCGCAGATGACCGAGCTCCCGAAGCCGATCGTGGAGCACCGCCCGGACACGCCGGAGCTGCTGGCTGAGCTCATCATGCGCTGTCTGGCGAAGGACCCCGACGCGCGGCCGCAGACGGCGATGGACCTGGTGAAGGTGCTGGAGACGGTGACGAGCGGCGGAAACCATCCGGCCATGCCGCAGATCCTGCTCGGCGGGCGTCCGCGGCTGGGACGCGCGCTGGCGCTGTGGGCGGCGGCGTCGGTCGCCGTCATCATCGTGGCGCGGGCGGCGATCATCGCGATCGGGCTGCCGGACTGGGTGTTTCCCGGCGCGATCGTCGTGATGGCGCTCGGGCTGCCGGCGATCCTGATCACGTACCTCGTGCACCGCGGCGCGCACCAGGCGATGACGGTGCCGATCACACCGGGCGGGACGACCGCGTCGCAGTCGACACTGACGCGTCTCGCGATCCGCGCGAGCCCGCACGTGACGTGGCGTCGTACGACTATCGGCGGGATCGTCGCGCTCGGCGTATTCGCTGTTCTCGTCAGCGGCTTCATGGTGTTGCGCGCGCTGGGCCTGGGGCCGGTCGGGTCGCTGTTCGCGAAGGGCGCGCTGCAGAAGAACGAGCGCCTGCTCGTCGCCGACTTTCACAGCAGCGGCACGGACACCACGCTGGGCCCGATCGTGACGGAGGCATTTCGAACGAGCCTGGGTCAATCGCAGAGCATCATGGTCATGCCCGCGACCAGCGTGCGCGACGTGCTGCGGCGCATGCAGCGAAGCCAGACGTCGCGCGTCGACTTCGCCCTCGCCCGCGAGATCGCCACGCGCGAGGGAATCAAGGCGTTCATCGACGGCGAAATCCTGTCCGTCGGCGGCCGCTATTCGCTCTCCGCCCGACTCGCGGCCGCGCAGACGGGCGAGACGCTCGCGTCCGTCCAGGAGAACGCCGACAACGAGCGCGACATCCTCGCGGCGGTCGACCGGCTCACGCGCAAGATGCGCGAACGCATCGGCGAGTCGCTGCGGGACATCCGCGACGCGCGCGCGCTCGAGCAGGTGACGACGCCGTCGCTCGACGCGCTGCGCAAGTACGTCCAGGGGACGTACGCGCTCTCCTTCGAGGGCGATTTCACCAAGGGCGTCGGCCTGCTCGAGGAGGCAGTCGCGATCGACACGGCATTCGCCATGGCGTACCGCAAGCTCGCCGTGGAGTACTGGAACCGCAGCTTCGAGACGCAGGGCATGGAGTACATCTCGAAGGCGTATCGTCACCGCGAGCGGCTGAGCGACGCCGAGCGGTACCTCACCGTCTCCGGATACTACCAGTACGGTCCGGAACAGGATCTCGGTAAGTCGATCTCGGCGCTGGAAGCGCTGGTCGACATGCAGCCGAACAACGCGACCGCCCTGAATAATTCCGCGGTCGCATATCAGATCGCGCGGGAGTTCGACAAGGCGCAGGACGCCGCGAAGCGCGCCACCGAGCTGCCGGACGCCCCGGCCGTCGCGTTCTCGCAGCTCGGAACGCTCGGCGTCCACTTCGAGGACACGGCGCAGATCAACCGCGCGCTTGCCACGCTGCAGAATCGTTTTGCGCGCAATGCGTTCTCGACGGTCACGCGCGCACGCATACTCTACGGCGCCGGCCTCCGCGATTCCGCGAGAGGCGTCGCCGCCCAGTTGCTCAAGCCGGGCGCGGCGGATCCGGAGACGCGCAGCTTCGCTCATCTCGTATTGGGCAGCATCGCCGAGACCAGGGGCCAGATCCGCGAAGCGCGCCGCTCCTACGCGGAGGGATACACCCTCCAGACGCAGCGGGGAAGCGCGGAGGCGCCGCTGCAACATGCTGCCAGGGACGTGTGGCTGGACGCGTGGCTGCGCGGGGACTCCGTGACCGCACGTCGCCGCATCGAGCTCGCGCTTTCCGCGCATCCGCTGACGTCCATCGAACCAATCGAGCGTCCCTATGCCGTCGTTGTGGGCGCGCTGGCGCTGCTCGGGCGCGTCGACCAGGCCAAGAGCGTTGCCGCGCTGTTCGAGCGCGACCGACAGACACTGAAGCGGACGGATGACGAGGCTGTGAGGAGGCGGATGCTGGGGGACATCGCGGTCGCCGAGGGCCGGTACGAGGACGCCATCCGCGAGTACCGCGACGGCGACGTCGTGAACCCGTGCGTCGTGTGCATGCTCCCGCGGCTGGCGCGCGCGTACGATCTCGCGGGCAAACAGGATTCGGCGATCTCGGTGTATCGCCGTTTCATCGAGACGCCGGACGCGTTCCGCGTGGGCGCGGCGCGCAGCGGCGTCGGAGTAGACGGGGATTTCCTGGCCCCGGCGCACAAGCGCCTCGCCGAGCTGCTCGAGGCCCGCGGCGACAAGCGCGAAGCGCTCGGCTATTATCTCAGATTCGTCGACCTGTGGAAGAACTCCGACCCCGAGCTGCAGCCCCAGGTGGAGGACGTCCGCCGCCGCATCGAGCGTCTCAAGCGCGTCGAAGGGCAGTGACGAGTCATGTCATTCTGAGGGAGCGCAGCGACCGAAGCATCTATTGTCATTCGAGTAGATCCTTCGCTTCGCTCAGGATGACAGCAACTGCAGATCCTTCGCTTCGCTCAGGATGACGACATTAGGGCAGTCCTCTGCGTCCTCTGCGGCCTCTGTGGTTCACACGGTTTGGTGACTGATGAAGTTTGATCCGCTCGAGATCACGGTGATGGCGAATGCGTTCGCCATGGTCGCCGAGGAGATGGGCACGGTGCTCGTGCGCGGCGCGCTGTCGCCGAACATCCGCGAGCGGCGCGATGCGTCCTCCGCGCTGTTCGACGCGCAGGGGCGCATGGTCGCGCAGGCGGCGCACATTCCCGTGCACCTGGGCGCGATGCCGGAATCGGTGCGCGCCGTGCGCGAGCGTCGTCCTTGGCCGGACGACGTCTTTCTCCTCAACGATCCGTACGACGGCGGATCGCATCTCCCCGATCTCACGCTCGTGCAGGCGATCGGGATGAAGGGCAGGATCGTCGGCTACGCCGCCGTGCGGGCGCACCACGCGGACGTCGGCGGCATGTCGCCTGGGTCGATGCCGCAGGGCGCGACGGAGCTGGTGCAGGAAGGGCTCATCGTGCCGCCCACGCGGCTCGTGCGCGCGGGAGAACTCGACGAGGAGCTCCTGCGCGTGATTCTCGCCAACGTCCGCACACCTGACGAGCGGCGTGGCGACCTGCGGGCGCAGCTCGCCGCCTGCGCCGCCGGCGCGCGCGGATGGATCGCGCTCATCGAGCGCGAGGGCGCGAAGCGCATCGACGCGGCGGTAGGCGCGGTCCTCGACTACACGGAGCGCGTCGCGCGGGCGCGCATCGCCGAGCTCGGAGACATCAAGGGTAGTGCACGCGATTCGCTCGAGGGCGACGGCGTATCGGACAGCGAGGTGACGGTTGCCGTGTCCCTGAGTATGCGCCACGGAAGGATGCGGATGGATTTTACCGGAAGCGCGCCGATGGTTCCCGGCAACGTGAACTGTCCGGCGTCCGTGACACGCGCGGCGGCGGTGTTCGTGCTGCGCACGCTGCTGCGGCATGACGTCCCCACGAACGACGGCATCGCGCGCGCCCTCGATCTCGTGATCCCGGAAGGCTCTGCGCTGAATGCCAGGTGGCCGGCCGCCGTCGCCGCCGGCAACGTCGAGATGTCGCAGCGCATCACCGACACGATCTTTGCCGCGCTCGCGAACGCCGGCGTCGACGTGCCCGCGCAGGGGCAGGGCACGATGAACAACGTCACCTTCGGCGGACGCGGATGGACGTTCTATGAAACGCTTGGCGGAGGACAGGGAGCGTCCGCGAAGGGCGTCGGGCCGAGCGGCGTCCACGTCGGGATGTCCAACACGCTGAACACGCCCGTCGAAGCGCTGGAGGACGCACTCCCCCTGCGCATCGAGGAGTACACCCTGCGCCGCGGGTCAGGCGGCAGCGGGCGGCATCGTGGCGGCGATGGCGTCCGCCGCGTCTATCGCGCCATGCAGGACTGCACCGTCACCCTGCTCACCGAGCGGCGGCACGTCGGTCCCCGCGGCGCCAATGGCGGCGAGTCCGGCCGCCCCGGGCGCAACGGTCTCGATGGACGCGAGCTCCCCGCCAAGTGTCGGGAGACCATGCGTGCCGGGAGCGTACTCGCCATCGAAACGCCCGGAGGCGGCGGCTGGATTCCGCGGTGACACGCGTCCCACCTTCCAATCCACGGTGGCCGCTTCGCGCGCCATGGCGAGGCGCTCGCGATGCTCGAGCAGGTCTCGCATCAGGAGCCGGACGCCTTCCTCGAGCGTGATGGTCGGGATTCCCGCGTTCTTCAGGCGCAAGGTGCGCGCGGGCCCGCTCTTTCCCGGACGCTCCGCCTCGTGACGCGGATCGTGCTGCGTGTCGAGCGTGACCGAAATTCCTCGCTCGGCGGCGAGCTTGCGGACGAGGTGCGCGATCTCGAGCACGCTGATACGCGTCTCCGTCGCCTGGTTCACGACGCGATGCTCCCCGCGCGCTGCGGGCTGCCGGATCCAGTGCACGAGCGCGGAGACTGAGTCGTACAGCGAGATGAGCCCGGTGGTCGCGCGCCCGCCGGCGTACACGGTGAGCGGGGCGCCGAGCGCAGCCTGCGCGACGAATCGGTTGAGCACGGACCCGAACACCGGACCGCAGTCGAAGCGCGTGGCGAGGCGATTGTCGCGCTGCCACAGTGCCGTGCGCGTCCCGTATGCGATGCTCTGCATGACGTCCGTCGCGGCCAGTCCCCACACGCGACACGCCATCGCGATGAAGTTCGAGTCGTTGATCTTCGTGATGTGATAGACGTCGTCCGCCGCGCGCGGAAAGGGCACCGGACCGTCGGCGGCGACGCCGTCGAGAACCGCGTCCACGTAGCCCTCCCCCAGTGGCACGCCGCAGGGCGCGTACTCGCCCATGCTTCCCATCTTCACGAGGTGCGTCTTCGGCGAGTGGTCGCGGATGGCGAAGAGCACGGCGACGTTCGCAAGCTCGTTGTTGCTGATCGTCTCGAGCGCCGTCTGCACGCTGGCCATCGAGTACGGCGCCGACGGAATCTGCGCGAGATTGACGATCGTCCGTGGCGTCTCCTCGCGCACGAGCGTCTCGATGCAATCCGTGACACCCGCGACGATGCCCTTGATGTCGCGCCGGCCGGTGACGCGCCGAAGCAGCGCGATGCGCTCCTCGAAGGGCAGGATCGGGATGACGCTTTCGCCGCCGAGCTCGGCGACACGCTCGCGCTTCGACAGGTCGTCGACGGCGATGATCGGCTCGTTCGCCTCGACCGCGAGGCGGCAGACGAGCGACCAGCCGATGTAGCCGTCGGCGCCAAGTACGATGATGCTCATACGGACACCGCCTGTGTGGTCGCCGGCGCAGCGGCGGGAAGCTCGAGCGGTTCGCGGAGGATCTCGGTCAGCACCGTGATGGCGTGGTCGATGTGCGCCGCGTCCGTCCACCACGGGAATCCGACGCGCAGCACCTCGAGACAATCCTCGCCCGTGTCCGCACACGGCACCTGTCGCTTGATGCACTTCACCGAAATGCCACGCTCGACGAGGCGGCGGTACACCGGATACACGTCCGTGCCCGGAAGCGCGAAGGCCACGACGCGTCCATTCTGTGCCGACGACTTGAGGACGCAGACCTGGTCGCCGAGCGCGCCCTCGAGCTTCTCGATGAATCGCCGGCGCAGCTCGCCGCCCGGCCGCGCGTGACATTGATAGGCGCGGATCGCCGCCGCGATCCCGGCGACGCGCGAGAAGTCCTGTCCGCCGCGCGGCTCCCATCGGCCGATGGGCACGTCCTCACACAGTGGCTCGCCGGCCCGGAAGGGCGTCGGCCATTTCTCGACGACGTCGGGACGCAGATACAGCAGCCCGGAGCCGTGCGGCCCGCCGAGCCATTTGTGCGCGCTCGTGAGATATGCCTGGCATCCGAGCCGGGCGACGTCGACGTCGACCTGTCCCACGGCCTGCGTTCCGTCGACCACGACCATCGGCGCGTCGAAGCTGCCCGCGCCCGTGCCGCCACCGCGGCTCGCGAGGGCGATGATCTGTTGCGTGAGATCGCGATTCGTGTCGTACGTGAGGTGCGAGAGGAAATACAGTTGCGCGCGCGTGCGCTCGAGCTCCTCAGGCGCGACGATGCGCACGGCGAATCGCGGATCGGCGGTGAAGGCGCCCAGACCGCCGATGTGTTCGCTGTGCGTGCTCACGACGGCGATCGGGTCGCGCTTCGCGAGGAACTGCGCGATCGTGCCGGCGACGCGATCGATGGTCGCGGTGTGCCCGTCGGCCAGCGCCCAGCTGCTGGGTTCGCCGCCGAGCACCTCCGACGCGACGACGCGCAGATCCTGCAGCACCGCCCGGCACTTGTCGTAGGCGCCGACGGGATGGCCGCGTACGCTTCGCTTGAACACCGCCATCGCGCGCTCGACGGCGGGGAGCGGGTCCGACATCGTCCCCGGGTTATACGAGATGGGCGCGGGGCCCGTCGCGCCTTTCTTTTCTATGGCCCGGATCGATTTGAGGCGGCGCTGGCGCATATGCATCTACGTCCGTGTCGGTTGCGGTCCCGAATAAACACTTGATAGGGCAAGGACCGTGCACCGCGTCACAATGGGCCCGGCGATCTCAGCTGCTAGTCTGTCTAACGGCGGACGTGACGGCGGACGTGACGGCGGACGTGACGGCGGACGTGACGGCGGACGTGACGGCGGACGTGACCGCGGACGTAAACCGCGGACGTGACGGCGGACGTAACCCGCGGACGTAAACCGCGGACGTAACGGCGGACGTGACGGCGGACGTGACGGCGGACGTGACCGCGGACGTGACCGCGGACGTAAACCGCGGACGTAAACCGCGGACGTAACGGCGGACGTAAACCGCGGACGTAACGGCGGACGTAACGGCGGACGTAACGGCGGACGTAACTGCGGGCGGGGTCGCGCGGATACAAGAGCTGTCCGCGGATTCTTGGATTAGTCGTCGATCAACCGCGTCAGCATCTTCAAGATCGCAATGATGCGATTGTGCAGGCGCCAATACACTCTCGTCGCCAGGCGTCGCGCTGCGTAGTTGGCACGCAAGTGCTCATCGGTCTCTTCGGCCGAAGCCCGCGCCGTTCGGAAGAACTGGTTGCGGTCGGCACCAGCACGACGCCCGTATCGTTCCCGGATATTCGACGAGATTGACTCGGCGGCTTCCCGAAGTTGTCCTACGTACAGAAGTGATCGAGGGCGTGCATCGATGAGCGCGTTGACTTCATCGACGATGCTGCGAGCGGCATCGAGAACACGTAGGGCACTGGGCACAACACCAGGATTGCGCTCGAGCGGGTCGTTCGCATACCCAATTCGTGCCGCGACGCATCATTTCGCTGCCACGCGCGTTCACGTCCGCAGTAGCGTCCGGTCCCACGTCCGCTGGAGCGTCCGCCGTAACGTCCGCCTGTCTCCGTAGTCACGAGCTATCGGCCGATGATTTTGCCACGTAGCATGACAAAGCGTACGCGAGAGAGCGCGGACAGATCCATGAATGGTTCGCCATCGACGGCGATGATGTCCGCGATCATCCCCGGGCGGATCGCGCCGAGGGAGTCCGAGAGCTGAAAGGCGCGCGCCGCGTTCGTTGTGGCCGCCCGTAATGCCTCGATCGCAGCGAGTCCCGCGTTGTGCAGCGCCTCGAACTCGGCGGCGTTCTGGCCATGCGGAAGGACGCCACCGTCAGTGCCGAACACGATGGGGACGCGCGCCCGATGTGCCAGCGCTGTCGCGGATATGAGCGCGCGCGAAGCGGCGCTGGTGTCGGCCCCAGTCAGCGACGCGAGCGTCGGGATCATGAAGACGCCGCGATTCTTCATCTGCACGGCGGTCGCTGAATCGACGTATGCGGCGTGCGCGAGACCGTCGACGCCGGCGCGCAACGCAGCAGCGACGCCGCCGAGGCTGATGTCGTGCGCGATCACTTTGCGCTTCGCCGCGTGCGACTCGGCGACCACCGCGGCCAGCGCGTCGTCCGCGATCTCGTAGGCGGCTGGGCGTGCATAGGCGTCCGCCGGCCACCCCGAGACGCAGACTTTGATGACGTCGGCGCCGGCCGCGACGTTTTCCTTCACGCGCGCGCGGAACGCGTCCGGACCGCCGGCGATGCCAATGCCGCCGAACTCGCAGATGCCGTTTTTCGTCCCCACCCACATGCCGGAAGCGAGGACGCGCGGCCCGGGAATGGCGCCGGCGTTGATCGAATCGCGCAGCTGCAGCAGGCGTGTCGATCGAGCCCCGAGGTCCACGACCGTCGTGAAGCCGGCGCGAAGATCCGCGAGCGCGTTGGCGCGTACGGGGCCGCCGATGGCGAGGTGCACGTGCGCGTCGATCATCCCGGGCATCACGGTGAGGTCGCCGAGGTCGATGACCTGGGCGTTTTCCCGGATCGGTATCGAGCCGCCGACGCGAACGATGCGCCCGCTGTCGACGACGATGATCTGGTTCGCCGCGATGCTGCCGTACTCGGGGTCGATGAGACGGCCGGCACGAATCACAATCGTCTGCGCGAACGCCGTACCGGAACACACGATAAAAGCGCAGCAAAGAACTAACGGCGGACGTAACGGCGGACGTAGGAGCGGACGTAAGAACGGACGTAAGAGCGGACGTAAGAGCGGACGTAAGAGCGGACGTAAGAACGGACGTGACAGCGCAGTAACGTCCGTCGCAACGTCCGCAGTCGCGTCCGCAGTCGCGTCCGTCCTTAGGTTCATCGTTATCGCTGTGCTCGGGTATTGCCCGCCAGTCGCGCCCGCTCCTGCTGGACATACCACTCGGCCTCGCGCAGCAGCGCCTGCGCGTCGAACACGATTCCGTCCTTGATGGTCCAGCGCACGCCCCCGTGCTTCGAGATCTGCGCGCGCGGCATGGTGCCGTAGAAGCCGTAGCCGCGGCCGTACATGACCTTCATGTTGTCGATCGGGTTGCCGTTGACCACGGCGATGTCCGCCGCGCAGCCGACGCGTATGCCGCACAGGCGGCGCAGCGTATCGAGGCCGATGGCCTGGTACGCGTTCGTCGTCGCGACCCGGATGATGTCCAGGGGATGCAGACCTGCCTCCTGCATCATCTCGAGCTCGCGCACGTACGCGATGCCGCCGAAACCGCCGTTGTCGCTCCCGGCGGTCAGCAGGCCGCCGCGATGGTGGAACTCCTGCACCCACTTCATCCAGACCGCGAAGTTGCGCTTCCAGTTGATCTCGTCGGACGTCTTCCACTCGCGGTGATAGGCGCCATGGGACGAGCTGTCCGGCTCGACGACGTCGCTCGGATGCACGAGCGTCTCGCGATACGGCGCCGTGGCATACTTGGCGAGGTCGCGATTGTCCTCGTATACCGACATCGTCGGGTCCCAATTGGTCTTGTACTTGAGGAGCGTGTCGAGCACTGCGCTCAGGCGCTCTGGGTGCTGGTTGGCCTCCTCCCAGAGCTTGCCGGCATAGCGGAAGCGATCGAGCTCGTCCCAGTAGTTGTAGTCGGGCGGAAAGCTCTGCGTACCCATGAGCGCGGCATCGGGAACGCCATACCAGTGCTCGATGCTTCGTACTCCCGCGGTCGACGCGACCACGGCGTCGGATTCGGAAACCTTCAGATCCACCATCGTGAACATGCCGAGCTTCCTGCCTTCCTCGGCGGCCGCACGCATGACGTCGGGATAGTGACCCGGGCTCTTGCTGATCTTGATGCAGTCGGCGCCCATGTCCCGGAACTGGCGCACCATGACGCGCGCCTTGTCAGGGGTGTTGCCTTCGTCCCAGTGCCGCAGCGGCTGCGGCCAGCGCAGACACAGCACCAGCCTCGGCGCCACGATTGCATTTGCCTCGCCCAGGCGTCGCTGCTCGACCAGTTGCTTGATGCCGGCATCGCTTCCCGCGTCGCGCACGACCGTCACGCCGTGGCCGAGGTAGAGACGGAACGCGTAGTCCGCCGCGCGCGCGCCGAGGGGTCCGCCGTCGCGCGGCAGGTGCGTGTGCATCTCGACGAGGCCGGGGAGGACGAACATGCCCGTGGCGTCGATCACGCGGTCGCCGGTGGCGCGCTGAAAGCCGCGGCCATATCCGGCCGAGTTGACCGGATCGACGGGGATCATGTTGACGATCGTGTTCCCTTCGATGACGATGTCGACGGGACCCTCGGGTGGCATCGCTCGGTTCGTGCCGGGCGTCCCGCGTCCGCTCACGATCGTGGCGTTGCGGATCACGAGGCGATTGAAGCGCTCACCCTTGGTCGTGCCCATCGGGATGGGGCCGTCGCCCGCGGCGGGCTGAAGAATGCGCTCGGTATTCTGCGCGAGGAGAGACGCGGGAAGCGCCAGCAGTGCAAGGGAGGGGGAGAGACGTCGCATCTGAAGTCGGTTGGGGTGACGCGCTAAGCTTGCGACCCGTCGCGCGGGCGCGCCAGACTCTTCGGATGTCTCGGACGGCGATTCCCATCGCGCTGGCGGCGGCAGGGACGATCGCGATGGCGGTCGCGATCGTCAACGAACGCCGCATGCATCGCCATCGTCAGCCGGGGGTCACGTACGCGCAGGCGACGTTTCGCCGCGACGGCGGATGGCGACGCGCCGACCTCTTTACTGATGAAGGGCTGCGCTTTCAGCGCCGCGCGGCGACGTTGGGCGTGACGGGGACCGCGCTATGGGTCGCCGCGCTGCTTGCTCTGGTAGCGCTGAGCTGAGCGTTATGTCGCCTCGCAACACCCGGCGAGGCAACTCACCCAGATCGGATCGGTGAACTGCTGTGACGCAGTCGACGGAACGAGAGATCCAGTGCCGTTCACAACGCCGTGCAGGGCGGCTGCCGATAGGCAGGTTGCGAACTTGGCGTCGGAGGATGCTTTCGGCGGATGATTACACGGCGTCAGAGCGCCCGATGATCCGACGCCAACGAAGGTGTATTGCCGCGCGCTGCCGACGAGCTTCCAGGAGAAGTTGACAAGGGTCCACCGGCCATACGTGGCGCTGCCCGAGGGAGGAGTGACGACCAGCAGATACGCGAAGGTGCTGTCGCGATAACCGTATTTCGTCTCGGTGCCGCTCGATAGTGTCGTCGGGATGATCCGCAGCGCCACGGCGCCGTTGTTCGGTGTCTTGTCTCCACCCAAAAAGCGCGCGTCGCTGACCGCCGCGATCTGGACGGTCATCGTGCTGTTCGGACAACCGGTGCAACCCCGGTCGAACGTGCGCGGCGCGCTCATTGGATTGTCACTCTGATCGAGCCGCGTGGCGAGGCTGACCCACTGCGCCGCGCTCATGCTGGTAATCGCTACAGGCAGCTGTGCGATGAACGACGCAGGAGGACCAGTACCGGGCCCTTGCTCGGCACACGCCACCTGAAGCAGTGATCCGACACAGAGAAGCCAAGGTGCCAGGGAACCACCGCGCATTCCACGCATTAGAGATTCTCCACGGTTCGAGTTGTCACGCACGTCGGTGGGCAGTCTGCTATCGTGTCGCGACTTGGATGGACTGCATGCGCGTCACGACGGGGCGGAGCAAAGGATCACTCCCGTTCCACAACGTCACGACGGCGGTCGACCAGCGATGCGCCGTCGCTCGATCCTGCCGCGCGGCAGCCAGCTCGGCACGAAGCGCCATGGCACGCACAAGACCGCTGGCAAGTGGAACGGTCCGCATCGCCCGAACGCCGAGGGTGGGCAACGCATCGAGGATGACGTCGAGCTGTGCGATGGCGCCACTCGTGTCCTTGATCGCGGTGCGGAGCCAAGCCTCCTGATAGGCGTGGTCGAGCGTGACGTCACCGGGCCGGATCGTTGCCCGGGCCCGGTCCAACGCATCGAGATCGGTGCGCACGCGTAACGTTTCGCCGCGTGCCAATGCCGCCTGCATTCGAACGAGTGGGATATTCCGCTCGGTGATGCGAAGCGCGGCGCCGGGACCGAGACAGGGAACGGCAAATCGCAGCGGCATCTCCAGCAATTGCTGTCGCAGCGTCGGTCGCTGGCGTGCATCTGCGTAGGTGTTCAGCAGTCGGTCGAGCGTGCGCTCGAGGACTTCGAGCGTGTCTCCGCAGACACCCAAGGACGCATATGCGAGGAACTGCGAAGCAACGGCATCGATCGGCTGCGGCGCGGAGATCGAGGTACGCTGGAGGCGAGCGGCAAGCTCTACGCGCCCGGTGAGCGCCGCGATGCCACGAAGCTCGAGGGCGTCGGCCGAGTCCGGATTCGGATTCGCGGCAAGCAACGAATCTGCCAGCTTCTGCGCTCGAGCGAACTCGCCGATCTTGGTCTGCACTCGTACTTCGCGAACACCAAGCCGAAGTCTTTGCCCGGGGTCTGTGGCCAGCCGGTTGGCCGTCGCAAGGGCCGAAATCGCCGAGTGTGCCTTACCTGGGACGCCGGTCAGATCACCACGCTGCTCGAGTACGTCCGACAGTGCCTCGAACGCATCCGCGCTATTGGGAGCGCGCCGAGTCCACGACGTTACGAACGAGAGACGAATGTCACGTCCGCGCGCCATGGCTAGATCGAAACTTGGCGGGATGTCTCGGTTTCGAACGGCTTGAAAGTCCGACATCCGTTGCGGCACGAACGCGATCGTGTCGCCGGCTAACGTTGGATAGGCAGCGAATTGCGTCGTATCGCCTGCCAGCGCCCGGCCGTGCCGGATTCGCCGTGCGTCGGCGATCACGAGCCCCTGGAGCCGATCGTAGCTGAACGCGGCATGCAACCCCGGTTCGATTTCCACGGCTCGGAGATACGCATTGACCGCGGCATGCCTGCTTGCACGAAACGACCAACCACTGGGGCTGGCTCGGTCCCGCACAACGATCGAATCGCGGGAGAGACACTCGCCCGTGCCGTACCAGGCGAGGGCGTCGACGGAATCGCGTGCGCGAAGTCGCGCATAGATCGCGCATGCTTCCGGGAATCGCTCCCTCGCCAGCGCCTGAAGGCCGAGAGCCAACAGTGAATCGCGCGGAGAAAGCCCGCGTCCCAAGAGTAGCGCACGACTCGCGTGCGGACCCCACTGCGCTTGTTGGTCGCCGTGAAGCCACGACAGAACTTGCGCGAGCCACAGTTGTGCCGGCGCGAAGCCAGGGTCTTCCATCGTTGCCCGCTCGAGCTCGCGCGCGGCAGTCGACAGCTCCCAGTTCATAAGCGCGACCCGCCCCCGACCGTAGGCCTGGAACGCGGGGAAGGATCGCGTCGTCGAGTCGCCAGGATCGATTTCGCCTGAAGGGAGGCGCGGATCACGCAGCACGCCGCGTATAAGACCAGTGACAAGGCGAGCGGGATTCACATCCGCTCGACTGAGCGACGCTCTTCGCTCCTGCAGCAGGCGACCGCTGCGGACGTCGTACAGCCCAAAGCGCACGACAGCCGTGTCGCCGTTCGATTCGACGTCGCCGGCGAGAAGTTTGCCCGCACCCAGGTCCCGGCCTATTTGCCGCGCGGCACCGAGATCGGTGACCGGTCCTCGCTGCGCGATGGCCTGCGCGACCTCAACGCGCGACGCCGCGGGCAGGTCGCGCCACTCCGCGAGCGCGTCGTTCATCCAGTCGCCGAGCGACAGACGGGCCGCGCCAGAGTCGCCGGCGGCACCCGCGCTGTGCGGCGCGATGGCTACGGGCGCAATGCGGCTGGTGTCCGCCGGCGCGAACCAGCGATCGCCGAGCGTTCGGGCGATGGGCCTGACGCCGATCGCCAGCGCGAGCAGGAGGACGAGCGCGAGGCCGGCCGACAGCAGCCTCCGCCTGCTGCGCGCGCCGGAGTCGCGCGTCGCGACCGCGGGCGCGAAGTCCGGATTGTCCAGGGCATCCACGAACTCCTGCGCGGTCTGGAAGCGGTCGGCGCGCGCGACGGACAGCGCCGTCTCGGTGGCGCGCACGATGTGTTCCGGGACAGCCCGGTAGCGGCGCAGCTCCGGCGGCGCGTGCGAGAATCGCTGTGCGATCACCGCTTCAGGTGTCGGGCCGACGAATGGCGCCATCCCGGCGATCATCTCGTAGACGACGCAGCCGAAGGAGTAGATGTCGCTCCGGGCGTCGAGGTCGCCCGCTCCACTCCCTTGCTCCGGGCTCATGTACGCCGGAGTGCCGACCGCCATTCCCGTCGCGGTCAGACGTTCGCCGGCGGCGCTCGACATCGCCCGCGCGATGCCGAAGTCCGCGAGGTGCGCGCGCCCGCCGGAGAACAGGATGTTCTCGGGCTTGACGTCGCGATGGACGATTCCGTGGGAATGCAGGCAATCGAGCGCGGCGGCGATGTCGCGCGCGACGGCCATGACCCGCTTGAATGGAAGCTGTCGCTCGCGATCCAGCACATGGCGCAGCGAGCCCTCTTCCATGTACGGCATGACGTAGTACGGACGCTCGTTGGCAATGCCCGCGTCGAGGATGTGCACGAGCATCGGATGCTCGATCTTCGACGCAATGCGCGTTTCGCGAAGGAAGCGCTCGGCGCTGACGCTGGACGCGCGGTCCTCCGACAGCCATTTGACGGCAACCGTCCGTCCGAGCCGCAGATCGCGCCCGAGGTAGACGACGGCCATCCCGCCGCGTCCGAGCTCGCGCTCCAGGACGTACCGTTCGCCGACGGTTACCGCGCTGAGATTCGCCTGGCCGGATGACATCTGCGCCTGAAGACTGGAGGGACCTGCGCCGACGCAAACATATGTGATGAAAACACCTGCGCAACGCCGACTGGACTCCGACGCTCCGTGGAGCGATGATCAGCAGCGGACCTCATCGGGAGCCGAACTATGGAAAGCGCGAATGCCGCCGAAGTTCTTCTCAAGCTCTACGAGCTGCGGACGGAGCCCACGCTGCGACAGGCGCGGGCGTGGTTCGCGTTCGAGTTCCATCCGTCGAGCGCCAAGGATGTGCTGGCGACGTGGCTCGGTCCCGGTCACGAGAGCGCGCCGTACCGCATGGTGACGAGCTACTGGGATATGGCCGCCTCGCTGGTGACGGTGGGCGCGATCCCGCCGGAGATGTTCAACGCCGCGAATACGGAGCACATCTCGCTCTACGCGAAGATGCGGCCGTACCTCGCCGAGGTACGCGCGGCGACGAACTATCCCGACTACCTGATGAACGTCGAGCGCGTCATCATGTCGCTGCCGGACGCCGAGGCGCGCATCGGGATCTTCAATCGCTACATGGACCGGCAGCGGAAGTTCGCGGCGGAGGGCAAGCAGCGGTCGTATCTGTCCGGCCAGACGCCGGAAGCCAATTAGACCGCGCGCGTGGAGATCCGCGACCGGGCGACCTTTCTCGACTATCTGTCGAGCTTTCACGGACGCACGCGCCGCGTGATCATGTGCGTCCCGCCCGAGGATCTCAACTGGGCACCCGCGCCCGGCAAGTTCTCGTTCGGCGATCTGGTGCGGCATCTCGCCGGGATCGAGCGCTACATGTATGGCGAAACGGTGCAGGGGAAGCCGAGCCGGTACGCCGGCCACGGCCGCGACCTCGCGGACGGCTTCGAGCGCGTCCTCGAGTACTACGATCGCCTTCACGAGGAGTCGAAGGAGATTTTCGCTTCGCTCAGCGACGAGCAGTTGAGCGGCAAATGCCGGACGCCCGCGGTGACGCCGATCACGACGTGGAAATGGCTGCGCGCGATGTTCGAGCACGAGGCGCACCACCGCGGGCAGATCTACATGATGCTCGCGCTTCGGGGTGTGAAGACGCCGCCGCTGTACGGTCTCACCGAAGAGGAAGTCGTCGCCAGGTCCGCCGAGCGCGCTACTGCTTTGTGAGCATATCCGGCATCTTCAGCGCCGACAGCTGAGATCAGGGACCCGAAAACCCTACGCGGACGCCACCGGGCTCGCGCACCACTGCGATCGTCACTCCTTCCATGATGCGCGTCGGTTGCTGTACGGCCTCAGCGCCCGCGCGAATGGCCTTGTCGAACGCGGTCCGGCAGTCGGCGACGTGAACAGTGAAGCTGCTGTGCGGCGTTTCGCCCGGGGCGGTCTTCCGAATTCCGCCGCCGCCCGTGTCGGAGTACGCGAACAGCTGGTATTCGCCGCCGCCGGGCATCGGCATGCTCTGCGTCATCGTCCAGCCGAGCACCTCGGTGCACCACGCTTTCGTGGCGGCGGGGTCGTTGGTTGCCAGCTCGGTGTGCGTGATCCACCCGTAGAGTCCGGGCGTCGGCGTGTGCTTCGGCTTCGATGTGCGCGACGACTTCGCTGCCGGCCGTTTCGTGCTCCGCCTCACGGGGCTTCGGGGGCTTCGTGTCTCTTTTTTCATGGTAGCTTTGTCGGATGCCAGCCTACGTGATCGTCGACATCACCATCGACGACCCCAAAACCTACGAGCGCTACAAGACACTCGCACCTCCGTCGATCGCGAAGTACGGCGGCAAGTACGTGGTGCGCGGCGGGAACACGGAGGCACTCGAGGGAACGTGGAAGCCGGAGCGTCTCGTGATCCTGGAATTCAGGGACGCGGAGACCGCGCGCCGCTGGTGGAGCTCGCCGGAGTACGCGGAAGCCAAAGCACTGCGTCAGTCCTGCTCGCGCGCCAGGATGTTGCTCGTGGACGGCCCGTCGTTCGATCCGGAAACTGCAGATCCCTCGCTGCGCTCGGGATGACTACTGCTTCCGGAGCGCGAAGGCGACGTAGGTGCCGCCGCTCTCCGCGTCGTTCTTGCCGCCGCCGCACGCGATGACGACGTACTCGCGCCCGTTCACCATGTAGAGCGACGGCGTCGCGTTTCCGGAGAAGGGAAGCAGCGTCTCCCACAGCAGCCTGCCGCTCCGCTTGTCGTAGACGCGGAACTTGCGATCGTACGTGGACGCGCCGATGAAGAGCAGCCCGTTCGCGGTCACGACGGGGCCGCCGTAGTTGTCGGACCCGGTGTTCTTCATCCCCTGCGCGGCGAGCTTGGGATATTCACCGAACGGCACAGACCAGCGAATCGTGCCGGCATTGAGGTCGATGGCGTTCAGCGTTCCCCACGGCGGCGTGATCGGCGGATAGCCGTCGGGATCGAGGAAAATCTGCAGCCCCGTGCTGCGGTAACGGAGGAAGTTCGGGTTGCTCGCGACCGCCGCCGCTGCACCCGCGTCCCGGCCGGTGATCAGGTAGAGCGCGAGGTCGTTGATCGCGTTGTTGTCGAGCGTCCCACCGAACGCCGGCATGCGACCCGTACCCTCCCGGATCACCTTCGCGACGTCGTCGCGTGATCTTCGCCCGACCAGCTCGACGAGTGAGGGTGCCTGCGCCGAACCCTCGCGATTGTCCCCGTGACAGCCCGCGCAGAACGCGCCATAGAGCGACCTGTCGTCGTGCTCGACGAGCGTGTGGAACCAGGGCATCTCGTTCGCGTTGACGTAGAGCAGTCCCGTCGCGGGGTCGAACGCTGGACCGCCCCATTCGCCGCCCCCGTCCACGCCGGGGAAGATGATCGTGCCGCGCGTATTCGGCGGGTCGTACATCCCGCTCGTCCGGTACGCGCGAAAGAACTTGAGCGCCGAGTCGTGCGCGGCCGGCGTGCGCGTCGTCAGCATGTCCTCGGTCAGCGTCTGCCGGACGAAGGGCGGTGGCGCTACGGGGTAGGGCTGCGAATCCGCCGCGACCTCACCCTCCACCGTCGACGGCGGGACGCGGCGGTACTTGATCGGGAACAGCGACCGCCCGGTCGCGCGCTCGAAGAGGTACACGTAGCCCGTTTTCGTGATCTGCGCGACCGCATCGACGCGCCGGCCGTTTTGCGTCAGCGTGACGAGCGTCGGCGCAGCGGGAAAGTCCCAGTCCCAGAGATCGTGCTTGACCGCCTGGAAGTGCCAGAGGCGTTTCCCCGTCTTCGCGTCGAGCGCGAGAAGCGTGTTCGCGAAGAGATTGTCGCCGACGCGATTCGCGCCATAGAAATCGAAGGAGGGCGAGCCCGTCGCGGCGAAGACGATGCCTCGTTCTTGGTCCACGGTAACGCCTGACCACGCATTCGCTCCACCGGACACCTTCCATGCGTCGGGCGACCACGTCTCGTAGCCAAACTCACCGGGGCGCGGGATGGTGTGGAAGACCCAGCGCAACGCGCCGGTGTTCACGTCGTACGCGCGAATGTCCCCCGGTGCCGACGGAAGCTGCTCGGGCACGGTACTGCCGATGATCAACAGGTCACCGTACACGACGCCCGGGCTGCTGGCGCTCACGCTGATGCGATCGCGCGGACGATCGAACGCGTTGCGCATGTCCGCGAAGCCACTGCTGTCGCCGAACGACGTTATCGGCCGGCCCGTCTTCCGGTCGAGCGCGTAGAGCCTGTAGCGGTAGGTGAAGAGCACCCGGTCGCCGATGACGACCACGCCACGATGCCTGAAGCGCTGCGGCGCGGGCTTACCATAGTTGGGATCGAAGCTCCAGAGCTCGCGCCCCGTCGCGGCATCGAGCGCGAAGACGCGCAGCTTCGGGCTCGTGGCGTACAGGACCCCGTCGAGGACGATCGGATTCGACTGCATCTCCGAGCCCTTCCACGCGTCGCGGGTGTCGTACGTCCACGCGACCTGGAGCCTGGTAACGTTCGCCGGCGTGATCTGGCTCAGCGTCGAGTAGTGCGTGTTGTCGGTGTTTCCGCCGTAGACCGGCCAGTTGACGTTCTGCGCGCGCGCAGCGGCGGTCATGGTGACGAGCAGGAGGACACTCTTCGCGACGTGAGACATGGATGCTCGAGAAAGTGTGTCTTGACGGAACGCGCGCCCATACTAGTTTGCTCTAGGCCTGTAGCAACACAGCCTGGGCCGGCGGAGTGAACATGACCGACGCAACGTCGCGCGATCTCTTTCCGGGCGCGCTCGAGATGATGGTGCTGCGGCTCCTCAAGCAGGAGCCACTCCACGGCTACGCGCTCGTGCAGCGCATCCAGCAGGTGTCGAACAATCTCCTTCAGATCGAGGAAGGCTCCCTCTACCCCGCGTTGCAGCGCCTCCTCAGGGACGGCCTGGTCGACGCGAAGTGGGGCGTGTCGTCCACGAACCGGCGCGTGCGCATCTATCGGCTCACGCCCGCCGGCGCGAAGCGTCTCGCGCGCGAGGTGTCGAGCTTCGAGCGCATGCTCGAGGGGATCAACCTCGTGCTCGCGGCGGGGAAGTGAGCCTCGTCGACCGGCTGTTCCGCCGCGAGCGTATCTATGACGACCTCGCGGAGGAGATCCGCGGACACATCGACGAGCGGACGCGCGATCTGATCGCGCGCGGCATGTCGCCCGACGCCGCGCGCGCGGCGGCGCGCCGGGCATTCGGGAACCTGACGAACGTCGAGGAGCAGGGACGCGAGACCTGGGAGTGGCCGGCCGTCGAATCCGTGCTCTCGGACGTGCGCTACGCGCTCCGGCGCCTGATCGGAGCACCGGCGCTGTCCGCGATCGTGATCGCTACGCTCGGGGTGGGCATCGCCGCGGCGGCCACCGTATTCAGCTGGACGCGCACCGTGCTGCTCGACCCATTGCCGGGTGCCGGAGAGCCCGCACGCGTTATGGCGCTGGAGACCACAGCCGCATCGGGCAGCTGGACGCCGTCGTCGTGGCTCGACTACCGTGATTTCCGGGACTACCTGAAGTCGTTCGACGGCGTCGCCGCCGCCTATCCCACGTCGCTCGCGCTCGGCGATGCGTCGCACAGCGAGCGACGCTGGGGCGAGCTCGTGTCCGCAAACTTCTTCGACGTGCTGTGCCTTCGCCCCGCGCTCGGGAGCTTCTTTCCCGCAGCCGCGGACGAAGCCGAGGGGGCGCGGCCGACCGTCGTCATCGGGCACGGGTTGTGGCAGAGCCGGTGGCGCGGGGACAGCAGCGTCATCGGCAGCATCGTGCACGTGAACCGGTATCCCTTCACGGTCATCGGCGTCGCGCCCGCCGCATTCCGCGGGTCCATGCCCGGTGAGGATTTTCAGATCTGGGTGCCAGCGTCGATGCTGGGGCAGATCGTGCCGACGGGCGGTTGGTGGCTGCGCGACCGCGGCACGCGCACCTTCCGCGTCCTCGCGCGGCTCGCGCCCGGCGCCACGCTCGGCGGCGCGCGCGAGGAGGTCCATGCGCTCGCCGCACGCATGGCCGCGGCGAACAGACAGAACATGGGGATGGACGGCCGCGTGATGCCGCTGTGGCAGTCGCACTGGGGGCTGCAGGACGCGCTGCGCGCGCCGCTCGCGGTCCTGCTCGGCGCCTGTGGCCTCGTGCTCCTCATCGTGTGCGTGAACACAGCGAACCTGCTGCTCGCACGCTCCATCGGACGCGCGCGGGAGCTGGGGCTGCGCCTCGCGCTCGGCGCGCCGCGCACGCGTCTCGTACGCCAGCTGCTCACGGAGACGTCGGTGCTGGTGCTCGCGGGCTCCGCCCTCGGTGTCCTCGGCGCGGTATGGCTGGCGCGCTCGCTGCGCTGGCTGGTGCCGGCGTTCGCGTCGACGGCGCTCGTGGCGCCGCGCGTCGACGGCGCGGTCGTAGCGTTCGCCGTGGCCGTGGCGGCGGCAGTCACGCTCGTCGCGGGCATCGTTCCCGCGCTGCACGGATCGCGGCAGGCGTTGAACGAGACGCTCAGCGAGGGCGGGCGATCCGGCGGCAGTGGCCGCAGCGCCGTACGGCTGCGCGGGCTGCTCGTCGCGGTGGAAATGGCGATCGCGATCATGTCGGTGGTCGGCGCCGGGATGTTCTACCGGAGTCTGCGAAACACGCGCGCGCTGTCGCCGGGATTTGCGGCCGAGCGCGTAGCAATGGCGTCGGTGAGCGTCACCCTGTCCGGCTACGACTCGGCACGTGCGCAGACCTTTCTCGAGCGCGTTGCCGAGCGCGTTCGTTCCGAGCCCGGTACGCAGGCGGTGAGCTACACGGACTATGTGCCGCTGAGCATGGGCGAAGGGTCGTGGGAGGAGCTGCGCGTCGAGGGGTACGCGCCGCAACCGAACGAGAACATGAAGCTGTTCCGCGCCGCCGTCGGTCCGGACTACTTCAGGACGCTCGGCGTGCCGATCGTGGAGGGGCGCGAGTTCGTGTCGTCCGACGATTCGACCCACGCCGCGGTGATGATCGTGAACGAGGCATTCGTGCGCCATTTCCTCGGCACGCGCGCCGCGCTGGGCGTACGGGTGCACGGGTGGGGGAAGTGGTTCACGATCGTGGGCGTCGCGCGCGACTCGAAGATCCATCGCGTGACGGAGCCGGCGAAGCCGTATTTCTACGTTCCCGTCCGGCAGGTGTATCGACCCGAGTACGGCTACACCTTCCTCGCGCGCAGCGCCATGCCCACCGAGCAGACGGCGGGTGCGATTACCCGGGCGGTGATGGCAGCTGATCCCACTGTGCCGGTCTTCGACGCCATGCCGCTCGCCGAGTACATATCCGGCCCGCTGCAGGCGCAGCGGTCAGCGGTGCAGCTCCTGGCGGGGCTGGCCGGCATCGCGCTCCTGCTTGCCGCCATCGGCCTGTACGGCGTGATCGCGTACACCGTCGCGCAGCGAACGCGGGAGATCGGGGTGCGGATGGCCCTCGGTGCGCAACGAACCGACGTGGCGCGCGACGTGGCGCGGCACGCAGGCGCGCTGTTGGCCGCGGGGCTCATCGGCGGGCTGACGGGCGGCGCGGTGATCGGGCGGATCGTGACGGCCATGCTCTATGGGGTCGGGCCCGGCGATCCCGGTGTGTTCGCCGCGGCGGCGGCCGGGATGGCGGTGGTCGCCACGCTCGCGACCGGCGTTCCGGCGCGGCGCGCGATGCGCGTCGATCCGATGGTCGCGCTGCGAGCCCAGTAGCTGAAGAAACACGAACGCGCCCCAGGTGAATCCAAGGCGCGTTCGCGGGTTGGCGTGGCTCAGCGCTACGGCGTACAGCTGACCGACTTGTTCGCGATGGGAGCAGTTGCGAAGGGCGTGTACATGTCCGGCGTGGCGCCAGGTCCCGTCGCAGTCGGTCCCGCCGCGTCTCCCCACCAGTTGCACTTGAGGTCGACGCTCGCGAAGATCGGCGAGTTGAGGAGTATCTGCATGTAGTCCGTTATGTCATTGCGCCGAAAGACCGCCGTCGCGGTGCCGGGCATGCCGCCACCGAAGAGCACCGTCGAAACGTGTGAGATGGTGTTGTCGTGTCCCTGCAGCGCCGTCGGAGTAGCATTCACCGCGGCCCACGCATTCTGAATCGTGTTATTGACGACACTCGCGGAGGCCGCCGAGATCTGCATCGCGAAGCCGTCGATCGGGTAGCTCGACGGCGCCATCCGGTCTCCGCCCCCGCCGGTCCCCGCGACGTGGTTGCCTTCGATCACGACGTTGCCGCCGGTGCTCGATGACACGTTGATCGGCGTGAACACGGGGTGCGAGGCATCTACGGCGATCTGGTTCCCCGCAATCCGGCCATTCCCCGCGGCGCCGAGGAAAAGGCTGACGCAGTTGAAGCGTGCGCAGGTGTCGAAAGTGTTCGACTCCACGGCGACCGTGAACGACGCCGTCGTGCCACCCGCCGCAATGCCCGCGTTGGTCTGGCCGGTGAAGTGATTGTCGCGAATGCGAAGGGTGCCGTCGCCGGGACCGCCGTCGCTCGTACAGCACGACGTGTTGGCGTGCACACCCAGATCGCCACCGATGAAGGTGTTTCCTTCGATCGTGACGTTGCCGATGTGGCCGAAGAGTCCAACTCCCGACATGAATCCCGCAGGGTTGTTTTGCGTCGACAGCTGGTACGGATACGTCTGGAAGGGATGGAACTCCGAGCCGCTGACCTGGAGCGACCGGTTGCTGTTGTAGTGAATCGCATGCTCCGTGCTGCCCTGGAAGCGCAATCCGCGCACGACGACGTCGATCGGCTGGTTGAACATGCGGAACATGCCGAGCGCGCCCTGGGCGTCGAGCGTGGGCATTCCGGGTCCTTCTGCGGCGAACGTCAGCGACTTGAAGACGTCCAGGTTCTGGACGATGTGCGTGCCGTCGCAGAACAGAATCGTCCCGCCGGCCTCCACGACGTTGTATGCGATCCTCGCGGTCGGGACGGTGAACGTCGTCCCCGAGACGCTGCAGACGCGCACGGTTTTCAGAGACGCGTTCCTGTCGCAGGCGACCGTCGTACCTGCGATCGGCTGCGTTGCCCATGGCGCGTACACCGAACCCGGAAGGTTGCCGGGAACGTTCTGCGGCCCTGCGGCCGTGCCCCACCAGTTGCAGCGCAGGTCGGACGACATACCTCCGCCGATCGCGGCGCCGTTATCGGTGATATCGCTCCGATTCATCGTGACGCTGCCGAACGCATTGAACGCGAACGCTGCCCCGGAGATAACGTTGTCGCTTCCCGTCACGCTGGCGCCGCTCGCCACGTCCACAGCCAGGCTGATCGGATAGCGCTTGAAGAAATCAGGATTGTCCAGATCGCGGCCGATACCGGCGATCGTATTGCGGTTCATCCTGATGACCGCGCCGACATTTGCTGCGCTGACGACGGCTCCCGCGGGCGCAGTCAGATCGACCGTGACCTGATTGTCGTCGAAATCGATCTCGGAGGCCCCACCGCCTCCCGCGCACTGGTCGCCGCAGCCGACGAAGACGTTGTGATTCGCGATGAGCCGGCCGCCCGGACTCACGCCAAGAGGAAGGCCGGCGCGCTGGGCATGGTCGAAGCGATTGTGATGCACCTCCGCGCGCAGGATGCCATTACCCACGTCTACCGCACGGAAACCGTCGAAGAAATGCGACGCACGTACCTCGAGAACCGTCGTCCGCGCAGCGGGCGGCGTCGCGAAGCTTGTTGCCGTAATCGCTGAACCTCCAGCGGCAAAGTTCGGATTCGCGCTTTGCTGCGCGAACATGCGAAAGGTCGACCGATCGACGATGACATGGTCATTGCTCGCGCCGACGATGAGGCCCCAGCCCCCGCGGACACGGAATTCGAGGCCACTGATCGTGACTGTGCCGTCGGTGACGTTGTCTACGATGAACGAGACTGTCTCTACACCCGGGTCGAGGATCGGTGTGCCGGGACCCGCCGCCTGGATGGTGATCGGCTTGTTGACCGACACGCCGCGGAAGGTGTGCGTGCCATCGCAGATCGCGACGGTCCCGCCTGCCGGGGTCTGGGCGATCGCCTGTCGGATTTCGGAGACACTGCCTGGCCGTCCGTCGGGACAGAAGAGCGTCGCCGCGCGCTTGCCCTCGACCCAGATGTCGAGGAAGCTCTCCGGCTTGCTCGCGAGTGTTACGGACAGCGTGGCGAGTTGCTGCGGCGACACCTCGATGCCCAGTTCCTGAATCTGCTCGTTGAGCGCGCTCGGACGGATCACCTCTACCCCGTCGAGGCGGATCGTGGCGCTGGAAACGCGATGCTCGCCGGAAGCGTCGCCGTTCCTTATGTGCAGAATGAAGGGCGCTTCGAAATGTTCGGTCGAGAATTGCCGCACAACCTCCTGCGGCTGGGCACGCCCTCGCGTGAAGCGGTCGGGGCCGTAGATCGTCTCCAACGCTACCATTGCCGGCAAGCTGTGCTGCTGAGCGATGCTTAGCTCTGTGGGTGAAACGCGCGCGTCGCGACACGCCGCGGCAAAGGTGAGCGGCAGACAAAGCCGGACTAGACGCGTTGCGGAGGAGGAGCGGACGCGAAGCATGGTCAGGCGACCTCGAGGTGGTGGGGGCCCGGGCGGGCAGCATAGGCCCGCAGAAACACTTGAAGGAGGGGCGGCCAAGATTGCGTCCGGTACAGGGTTTTTCAAGCATTTGTTTTCCAAGCTCGCGATTCCGATGCGTGGCGCCCTGGAGTCGCTGTCCGTAAGCCGGCGATCCGGGTATCCTCTCGGCATGGTCGGTGGAGACAGGCGATGCCTTGTGCGGCGAACGGCACTCGTCTGCACGTTTTTCATGCCCCGACTAAGGACCTGTAGTCATTCCGAGCGAAGCGAGGAATCTGCAGCTTTGCTGTCTATGAACTGCAGATCCCTCGCTTCGCTCGGGATGACGGCAAAAGTGGTCGTCGGGGTGACAATTCTCGCGGCATGCGCCTCGACGCCGCGAGCCGGTGCGCCGCCGACGTACGACGTTTACGCCATCCGCTACGCGACCATCTCGGGCTTTCCTGTCTCCGGACTGATCGCCGGCGCGGACACCAGCCGGCGCCTGGACATCGCGATGATGGTGTGGCTGGCGAAGGGGAACGGTCGCAACGTCCTCGTCGACGCCGGCTTTCACCGGCCGGAGCTGATCGAGCGGTGGAAACCTGCGGATTACATCGAGCCCGGCGCCGCAGTGACGCGCGCGGGCACGCGCCCCGAAGACGTCACCGACATCATCGTGTCGCACGTGCACTGGGATCACTTCGACGGTGTGGAGCTCTTTCCGAACGCGAAGATCTGGATGCAGCGTGCGGAATTCGAGCACTACGTCGATTCCGCCGGCAAGTCTCTCGATCGCGCGCTGAATGGCCCGGACGCATTGATGCTCGCCCGGCTGCACCGCGAAGGACGCGTGATGCTCGTGGACGGCGATGCGCAGGAGATCATCCCTGGCATCACCGTATACGTCGGCGGCAAGCACACGTGGGAGTCGCAGTACGCCGCGGTCCGCACGAGTGCGGGCACGGTCGTTCTCGCGTCCGATAACGTCTATCTCTACGAGAACCTCGATCGCCGCCTCCCGATCGCGCAGACGCTCGACCCGACGTCGAATCTGCGCGCGCAGGACCGCATGCGTACGCTCGCCTCGAGCCCGCGCCTGATCGTGCCCGGCCACGACCCGGCGGTGTTCCAGCGCTTTCCGCTCGCTCAGCCGGGCGTCGCGATCATTCGCTGACGACGATGTGACGCCGCGCTGTCGCCGGCGCGTACTCGATCAGTCGGCGACGGGGAGCCGGAGCATGAACGTGGAGCCCTCCCCGACGCGACTCGTCAGCCACAGGTCGCCGTTCATCTTGCGCGCGAGATCGCGGCTGATCGAGAGGCCGAGCCCCGTGCCCTGGCTGTCGGAGGTCAGGCCGCGCCCGAGCTGAACGAACGGCTCGAAGATCGACTCGACCTTTTCCTCCGGGATGCCGACGCCCGTGTCGCGGACCGCGATGAGCACGTCGTTGCCGCGACGGCGCCCCTGGACGGCGATCTTCCCGCCGTTCGGCGTGAACTTGATCGCGTTCGAGAGCAGGTTCAACAGGATCTGCTGCGTCTTGTCCTCGTCCGCGAGCGCGCGAAGGTCGGGGTCGGTCACGCCGGATGCGTACGCGATCTGCTTGGCGCCGAGCTGCGGCTCGATGAATTCGTCGAGGCGCCGCACGAGGCTCGCGATCGGGAAGGGCTTGATCGAAAAGGTGACGTGGCCTGACTCGATCTTCGCGTAGTTGAGAATGTCGTTGATGAGCGACAGCAGATAGCGCTGGCTCTTGGCGATGCGCTCGAGGTCGGCCCGCTGCTGCTGCGTCACGGGACCGTGGACGCCGAGCGACATGATCTCCGTGTAGCCGGCGATGGCGTTGAGCGGTGTCCGCAGCTCGTGGCTCATCGTCGCGAGGAAGCGTGACTTCGCCTCGCTGGCCTCTTCCGCCTGGCGCCGCGCCTCCTGGAGCTCGATCTCGCGTTCGGCGCGTTCCGCGAGATAGTCGCGAACCTCCAGCTGCCGTACCCGCGCGCGCAGCGCCGAGCGCAGCGTGGTGACCAACGCGGTCAGGCGCGCCGGCCGATCCATCACCGTGAGGTTCGTTTCCTCGGAGAGCGCCTGCAGCGCCCGCGAAGAATCCCGGGCGAATTCGCTCTCGTCGGTCAGGACGACGAGCGGGATGTCAGACCAGGGTTGCTGCGCGCGCAGCACCTCGAGCAGCCGCTCGCACACCGCGGGCGTCAACGCCTCTTCGGTGAGGAGAATCGCTCCCGGCCCTTCGGTGATGCCGGCGCAGAGCGCGTCGACGTCGGCGCAGGTCGTGACCGTGAGTCCCCACGCGCCCAGCACGCGCTCCGCGACTTCGGCGTCACGGCCGAAGGGCGCCATGACGAGGATCGAATTCACCGTCGCCGCTTGGAGTTTGTGGGTTGCACGGCGTGCATGAGCGGGCCCGCCGCGCCGAGGTATTCCGGCACGCCGGTCAGGACGCCCTGGAACTCCCGCAGCGGGTCACCGACCTGCAGGCCGCCCCGGCCGACGCGGCATTCGCGAATGGTGCGCTCGTGGTCGCCGCTGCGCTTCTTGACCACCGAGATCGCCTGACGAACCTCACCCATCACCTCGAAGTACCGCAGCAGGATGACGGTGTCCGCGAGATACGAAACGTCCGCGGCCTCGTCGACGGGATTCCCGAAGATGCCGCGCTGCACGAGCGTGAGGATCGTCGTGACGCCGTTGTTGGAGAGGAACGTCAGCAGCTCGTGCACCTGGACGGGCAGCAGCCGTTCCTCCGGCATCGATTGCATGTACCCGTTGATCGAATCGATGACGATCATGCGGGTCTTGTGCTCTTCGACGCGCTGCTTCACCTGCGCCGCGAACTCCCCTGGTGAGAGCGCCGTCGGTTCGATTTGCGCGAGCATCAGACGACCATCGGCGATGGCCTTCGCGAGGCGCATCTGGAGACCCTCGGCGCGCATGCGGAACGTGCTCAGGCGCTCGTCGAAGAGATAAAACTGCACGTGCTCGCCTCGCTCCACTGCGGCCGCCGCGTACTGCGTCGACAGGACCGATTTGCCGGTGCCGGCGGCGCCGGTGATGAGCGCGCTCGTTCCGCAGGGAATGCCGCCACCAGTCAGCGCGTCGAGGGCGGCGGAGTTGCTCGAGTGCAGCTCGTGCTTGAAGCGGCGATCCTCGGGTACGCTGGTCAGGCGCGGAAAGACGCGCAGCCCGCCCGTCGTGATGCGGAAATCATGATAGCCGCCGCGGAACGCCTTGCCGCGGAGCTTGCGCACCTGCAGCCGGCGCCGTTCCGCGCCGTACTCCAGGGCGACGTGCTCGAGCTCGATGACGCCGTGCACGAGACTGTGGAGCTGCAGGTCGGGCAAGGGCGACGTCTTGTCGTCCAGGAGGAGCACCGTGCAGTCGCGACCCACGAAGAATTGCTTGAGCGCCAGCATCTGCCGCCGATACCGCAGCGGGTCGCGCGCGAGCAGTCGCATCTCCGAGAGGGAATCGAACACGGCGCGCTGCGGGCGGAAGCGTTCGATCGCCGCATACACCGATTCCATCGTCCCGTGCAGCTCGATCTCGGCGGGATGAAAGAGGGTGTAGTCGTCGCGCGCCGCGGCCACGAGATTGGCGATCTGGAAGATCTCGATCCCCTCGAGCTCCTTGTCGAAGCCGTGCGACTCCGCCACGACGCGCAGCTCGCCGGCGCTTTCGGACAGGGCGACGTACAACACGCGTTCGCGCGCCGCCACGCCGTCGAGGAGGAATTGCAGCGCCAGCGTCGTCTTGCCGGTGCCCGGTTCCCCATCGATGAGGTACACGTGGTGCGCGGGCAAGCCGCCGCCAAGAATGTCATCGAGGCCGGGCACGCCCGTGCAGGCAAGCGCGTTGCGCGGCTCCGAGAGCGTCGATGAGGTCGTTCGATTTCTCTTTGGCAGGGTAGAGCTCCGAGGAGGCACAGATCGTCGTGAAAACTACGCGCCCTTATGCAGGGCCCGTGCTCGACGCTTCACTGCGGATACCGGCATATTCCGCTGTGAGCGGGCAGCCATCCGGCGGCCCACAGTCTGCGTTAAGGACCTCAATCCGCCCTCACATGGAATCGTCGAGCGTGGACGGCGCGCTGTTCGAGGCGGCTCGCGAGGGAGACGCAAAGCGTCTCGCCGCGCTGCTCGACGAACGACCGGAACAGCTGCACGCGCGCGCCAAACCGTACGACACCACGCTCCTGCATGCGGGCGCGCGGCACGCCGCGGTGGTGGATCTGCTCCTCCGGCGCGGCATCGATGCCAACGTGCGCGAGAACGGGGACAACACGTACGCGATGCACTGGGCCGCGGCGGCCGGCCAACTGGACGCGGTGCGGCTGCTGGCAGACGCGGGTGGCGACGTCGTGGGTCGCGGCGACGACCACGAGCTCGAGGTCATAGGGTGGGCGACGTGTTGGGAGGGCTGCGACGACGATGCCCACCGCGCCGTCGCGAACTTTCTCCTCAGTCGCGGGGCGCGGCATCACATCTTCTCCGCGATCGCGATGCGGCTCGGCGACGAGGTGCGACGCATCGTCGCGAACGACCCCGCGCAGCTCAACCGGCGCATGAGCCGCAACGAAGACAATCAGCTCCCGCTGCACTTCGCCGTGCGCATGCGGCGACCGGACATGGTGTCCCTGCTCGTGTCGCTCGGCGCCGACCCGCTCGGCGTCGACGCGTCGGGCTATCCCGCCGCAGCTTACGCGACCGTATCCGATGTCGACGGACCGATCATGGAAGCGATCCGGTCACTGACGGCGGCGGAGCTCGACAGCGCCGCGCGCGGCCATCGCCGGCCGCAGCTGCGCATGCTCGACCTGCTCGCGGCGCTGGCGCTCGGCGATTTGAGCGGAGCCGAATACCTCTGGATCAACGCGCCCGGCGAACGCACCTACGACGGCGCGCTGCACCTCATGTCGAAGCGCGGCGACGTGCGCGCCGTACGCTGGCTGCTCGAGCGTGGCGCGAATGCGAACGCGAGGTGGGGACACTGGGACGCGCAGGTGACGCCGCTACACCTCGCGGCGCTGGCGGGCCACGACGCGGTCACGCGGCTGCTCCTCGAGGCCGGCGCCGATCCGACCATCCGGGACAGCAAGCATGACAGCGACGCGCGCGGATGGGCCGAGTTCTTCGGGCGGCGAGAGATTGCCAGGCTCATGATATCTTTGTCCTGAACCTGCTCGCCGGAGCGCCCATGCAAACTGCCCCACACAACGCCGGCTCGATGCGCACGGATGAGGACGCCAAAGCGCATGCGACCTCTGAGTCCCGCATTCTGCCGCATCTCCCGAACATCACCCTCGCGCTGCTGCGCATCGTCGCCGGGCTGATGTTCATGCAGCACGGCGTGCAGAAGTTCTTCGGGGTCCTGCTGCCGCCCGGGATGCCCGCGATGCCAAGACCTGCGCTCTTCTCGCAGCTCTGGTTCGCCGGCGCACTGGAGCTGGTCGGCGGAGCGCTGATCGTGCTCGGCCTGTTCACGCGTGTCGTCGCGTTCCTGCTGTCGGGCGAGATGGCGGTCGCGTATTTCCAGGTGCACGCGAAACAGGGGCTCATTCCCGCGGTGAACCAGGGGGAGCTCGCGGTGCTCTACTGCTTCATCTTCCTGATGTTCGCTGGGGTGGGACCGGGACGCTTCAGCCTCGACCAGCTCATATGGCATCGCAACATTCCCGACCGGACACACAAGCACAGCGGCGGCACAGGAATCAGAACCTGAAGTAAATGAAGGGGCTCGTGCGGAGCGGCGAGAGAAGAAAGATGCCCACGAGCCAGGCGGTCACGACGAACGCGCCGGCGAAGGGAGATTGCGGAGGCGCGGCCAGCGGCTGAGGAGCTCCCCGTCGCTCCGCGACGATCGCGGCCGCGTGCGCCGCAACGACGACGGCGAGCGCCACGGCCAGCGGCAGGTAGAACCATACGACGCCGCCCGGCTCGAGTCCCGCGATCTTCCGCAGCACGAGCGTCGCGGTTGCGAAATCGCGCGCACGGAAGAAAACCCATGCGACGCACACGAACGCGTACGTCACCGCCCAGCCCAGCGCGCCGCCAAAGGGCCGCCGCCCGCCGACGATACCGCCCCACGCCTTGTGAACGGCCAGGCCGACGCCGTGCATGAAGCCCCAGAAGACGAACGTCCAATTCGCGCCGTGCCATAGTCCGCCGAGGAGCATGGTGATCATGAGATTGACGTAGGTCCGCGCTTCGCCGCGCCGGTTGCCGCCGAGCGGGATGTACAGGTAGTCGCGCAGCCACGACGACAGCGTCATGTGCCAACGGCGCCAGAAATCCGTGATCGACGTCGACCGATACGGCATGTCGAAATTCTCCGGCAAATCGAAGCCGATGACGCGCGAGACGCCGATCGCCATGTCGGAATAGCCGGAAAAATCACAGTAGATCTGGAGCGAGTACGCGACGACGGCTCCGGTGACCGTCCACTGCGAGTAGGCGGCAGGAGCCGCGAATATCGCATCGACGTACGTCGCGAGCCGGTCGGCGAGGAGACGCTTCTTGGTGATGCCCAGGAGGATGCGCTGCAATCCCGGCCCCGCGCGCGCGAGCGAGGGCTCCAGCGTGCGCGTGAGCTGCGGGAGGAAGATGCTCGCGCGCACGATCGGCCCGGCGACGAGCTCGGGGAAGTACGCGACGAACATCGCGTAGCGCCACAGACTGCGACTGGCGAACAGCTCGCGACGGTACACGTCGATCGTGTAGCTCATCGTCTTGAACAGGAAGAACGAGATGCCCACAGGCAGGGCGATGTCGAGCGGCGCGGTGTGCGCGCCGATCAGCCGCGCGACTGTGTCGGCGAAGAAGTTCGCGTACTTGAAGTACGCGAGCAGGCCGAGGTTCGACACGAGGCTGAGCAGCAGCCAGCGCTTGCGCGTCTCGGGATCCGTCGCGTCCTCGATGCGGATCGCGCACGCATAATCCACGAGCGCCGGCGTCGCGAGGACCAGCAGGTGCCACGGCGTGCCCGACGCGTAGAACACGATGCTCGCGACGAGAATCAGCACCTGCCGCGATTCGCGCGTCGGCATGACGCGCAGGCCGACGAGGACCGCGGCGAAGAAAAAGAGAAAATTCCAGGAGACGAACGTCATCGCGTCCGGCGGGTCATCCTCCAGATCTCGCGCGCGACGAGCGCGTGGCCGTCGGCGTTCAGATGCCCGACGCCGATCACCGTAGTCGAAAAGCCGCGCGCGAGCACGCCGGCGCGACGCGCCTCCAGCATCGCCGGCCGAGTGCTGACGCAGCGCACGCCGTGCTTTGCGCACGCCTTCAGCATCATCGACTCGGCGGGGGCGGCGCCGTCGTCCGTCGCCCGGACGTCCGCGATGTACACGAGGAGGAGGCGACCTCCGTACGTCTCGTGCAGCGCGCGGACGGCGGCGTCGGCAACTTCGGCGTGCGGCGTGTCGTCCATGTGGGCGTCCGGCGCGCGATGCTCGCCGCCGAGCGCGGCCAGGCGACGCACCAGAACCGGTGCGCGCGCGACGAGCAGCGCCCAGCGGCGCTCGACGAGGCTCGCCAGTGCGACGCGCGGGGCGGGCGCCAGGAAGCCCTGCTTCGCCCCCGTCGTGTCGATGCGCCAGCTTCCGTCCGCGGCCACCAGCAGGCGTGGTGGCAGGCCAAGCGTCGTGTCCGCACCGAAATCATCCCCACTCAGCAGCACGATGACGTGCGAGGGCCGCCACTTTCGCAGGACCGCCGGCGCTGCCGCGATGTATTGCGCCGGTGACGCGCCGCCCCACCCGTACTGTCGCACGTTGAGCCGCTCCCCGGAGCGGCGCGCGATGCGCTCGAGCTCCGCGCCCATCGTTTCGTCGTCATCCACCTGGCGCGCCGCGATGAAGGAGTCGCCGAGCAGAACGTCGTACGGCGCCCCGGCAATAGCCGCGTTGCCGGTGAGACGCGCGCCGCAGCGCGAGAAATGGGCGATCGCCGTACCCTCCTCGGTCTGACGCGTCGCGATGACGCGACCGTCGGGCGAGTCACAGGAGACATCGGGCCGCGGCGGCTCTCGCAGCTCGCCTGCCATCGGATGCAGCACCGCTTCCCACGCGGCGAGTGCCGCGAACGTGCCGGCGACAATCTGCACGGCGCGCGGCCAGCGTCGTGGAGCGAACCGGAATTGCACGCGCGTAACGTAGCACGTAGACTCGTGCTCTGATGTGCACCAGACGCCTGTCGTCGCTCGCGGCGACGCTGCTCTTCGTCACCGCCGCGCACGCGGCCGGTGCCCAGCAGCCGATCATCGGTCTCATCACGAAGACGGAGACGAACCCGTTCTTCGTGAAGATGAAGGAGGGCGCGCAGGAGGCGGCGAAGGCGAATGGCGTGAAACTCCTCACCGGTGCCGGAAAGAACGACGCTGACAACGCCGGCCAGGTGACCGCGATGGAGAACATGATAGCGGCCGGCGCGCGCGTCATTCTCCTGACCGTGAACGACTCGAAGGCCATCGTACCGACGATCCGCAAAGCGAGGAGCAGGGGCGTCGTGGTCATCGCGCTGGACAGTCCAGCGGATCCTGTGAGCGCCACGGACGCTCTCTTTGCCACCGACAACTACCGCGCGGGCACGCTCATCGGCCGCTACGCGCGCGCGGCGCTCGGCGCAAAGCCGGCGCGCATCGCGATGCTGGATCTTTTCCCAGGGCATCCGGTGGGTGCGCAACGGCACAACGGATTTCTCACCGGCTTCGGGCTGAGTGCTCCGGGCCGCGCCAGCAATCAGCTCGGGCGGCCGGCGGAAGTCGTCTGCATGGCGGACAGCTACGGCAATCAGACGCGCGGACAGACGGCGATGGAGAACTGTCTGCAGAAGAATCCGGACATCAATGTGGTCTACACGATCAACGAGCCGACCGCGGCCGGCGCTCACACCGCGCTGCGCGCCGTTGGGAAAGAGAGGGACGTGATCGTGGTGTCGGTCGATGGCGGCTGTCAGGGAATCCGCGACGTGCAGGCGGGCGCGATCGCGGCCACCGCGCAGCAGTATCCGCTCAGGATGGCGGCGCTCGGGGTCGCCGCTGGGGTCGCGTATATAAGGAATGGGGTCAAGCCCGCGGGGTATACCGACACGGGCGTGACGCTGATCGCGGGCAAGCCGCTGGCCGGCGTCGAGAGCGCGGATGTGAAGACCGGCCTGGAGCTGTGCTTCGGCCGAAAGTAGCACCACAGGCGTCGTACGAGCGTCGCCTGCCCCTCGCCTCGCTCGGTCCATTGCTAGCGCTGATCGCGGCCTGCGCGTTCTTCGCGAGCCGGACGGACCGCTTTCTCACCGGGGACAATCTGTCGCTGGTGCTCCAGCAGGTGATGGTCGTCGGCGTGATCGCGATCGGCCAGACCCTCATCATTCTCACGGCGGGCGTCGATCTCTCCTGCGGCATGGTGATGGCGCTCGGCGGCATCGTCATGACGAAGCTGGCGGTGGAACATGGCGTGTCAGTCCCGCTGGCGATCACGGCGGGCGTGGGCGTGACGACGCTGTTCGGCGTGGTGAACGGCGTGCTCGTGAGCAGCGTACGGCTGCCGCCGTTCATCGTGACGCTCGGGACGCTGAACATCGCGCTCGCGATCACGCAGCTGTATTCCGCCGCGCAAACGGTCACGGACCTTCCCGCGTCCATGACGGCGCTCGGCGCCACGTTCAGCCTCGGCGGCACGACGGTCGTGTACGGCGTCGCGTTCATGCTGCTCCTGTACGCGATCGCGTGGTTCGCGCTGCGGGAGACCGCGGCGGGGCGACACGTCTACGCCGTCGGGAACGATCCGGAGACGGCGCGTCTGTCCGGGATCGCCACGGCGCGCGTCCTGGTCGGTGTGTACGTGATCGCGGGGGTGTTGTACGGCGTCGCTGCGCTGCTCGCCGTCGCGCGCACCGGCGTCGGCGATCCGCAGGCGGGCCAGACGGAGAACCTCGACGCGATCACCGCCGTCGTGCTCGGAGGGACGAGCCTCTTCGGCGGTCGCGGCGTTGTCCTCGGCTCGCTCGTCGGCGCGCTGATCGTCGGCGTTTTCCGGAACGGGCTCACGCTCATGGGCGTGTCCTCGGTCTATCAGATCCTGATCACCGGCATCCTGGTGATTCTCGCCGTGACGACCGACCAGCTGTCGCGCCGGGGATCTCGCGCATGACGGTCGTCGTCGAGGCGCGCGGTCTGGTAAAACGGTACGGACACGTGACGGCGCTCGACGGGGCCGACTTCGAGCTCCGCACGGGTGAGATTCTCGCCGTCGTCGGCGACAACGGCGCGGGCAAATCGACGCTGATCAAAGCGCTCTCCGGCGCGGTGATTCCGGATGCCGGCGAGATCTTCGTCGACGGCGAACGCGTCCACTTCTCGAACCCGATCGACGCGCGCCGCGCGGGAATCGAGACCGTGTATCAGACGCTGGCCCTCGCGCCCGCGATGTCCATCTCGGAGAATCTCTTTCTGGGACGCGAGCTGCGGCGGGCGGGCGTCCTCGGCGGCGTGTTTCGGATGCTCGACAAGCAGCGGATGTTGAACGAGAGCGCCGCGCACCTCCGGAGTCTCGAGATCGACGTCGGCTCGATGACGCAGCGCGTCGAGACGCTCTCCGGTGGGCAGCGGCAGGGCGTGGCGGTGGCGCGCGGTGCGGCGTTCGCGCGGCACGTCGTGATCATGGACGAGCCGACCGCGGCGCTGGGCGTGAAGGAGAGCGGCATGGTGCTCCAGCTGATCCGTCGCGTCCGCGACCGCGGGCTGGCGGTGGTGCTCATCTCGCACGACATGCCGCACGTCTTCGAGCTGGCGGACCGGATTCATATCCAGCGGCTGGGCCGGCGCGTGGCGATCGTGAATCCGAAGACGATCAGCATGAGCGACGCGGTCGGCGTCATGACCGGAGCCATTCAGCCTCATCAACTCAAGGCATGAGTGCGGACATGACTGCGGACATGACTGCGGACATGACGACGGACAAAACGACGGACAAAACCACGGACAAAACCACGGACAAAACGACGGACATGACTGCGGACAAAACCGCGTCACTGGTTGGAAACGACACTATGCGCGCGATTTCGGTGATGGTGCACATAGTCACTGAACACAACGTGCGGCATGCCGAATCCACTGCGACTCATGGACGCTGCGCGTCTCGTCGTGGATGACGTGAACGAGCTGTTGGATTCGCGCACGAGGCGTCTGCTGTACGCGCCGCAGCTGCGTGAGGCTGCGGGATCGATCGCCGCCAACGTGCGCGAGGCATACGGTCGTCGCGACGGGGCCGAGCGTGTTCAGTTCTTCCGCGTCGCCCGCTCCTCGGCGGAAGAGACGGACGAGCATTTGCGCGGCAATTTTGCTCGCGCGAGAATCCCGGCGCCCCGCTATTGGCGGCTCCACAATCGCCTGGCAACAATCGTGAAGATGCTGAACTCGCTGATGGATGAATAGTATGACGGCAACGCGCCACGCCGTGACCGTGCAGGAATGTCCGCAGTATTGTCCGTCGTATTGTCCGCAGTATTGTCCGCCTTTTTGTCCGTAGTAATGTCCGCTGTCATGTCCGCAGTAATGTCTGGCACATGTCGTTGACCACCCTGTTTTCCTTCCTGCAAGAGCATGGCATTGCCTTCGTGCGCCACGACCACGCGCCGGTCTTCACGTGCGAGGAGGAGCTGGCACACGTTCCCGAGAGCGGCGCCGCGCGCACCAAGAACCTTTTCATGCGCGACCGCCGCGGCAAACGCCACTTGCTGCTCGTGACGCTGTGCTCCAAGACGGTGAGCATCGCGACCTTCGCCGAGACCGCGGGCGCGGACCGGCTGAGCTTCGCGTCGCCCGAGCGCCTCGAGCGACACTTGGGCGTGGAGCCCGGAGCAGTCACCGTGCTTGGATTGGTGAACGACAGCGCGCATGCGGTCGAGGTCTACATCGACGCGGACGTCTGGTCGGCCCCCAGCATCCATGCGCATCCCCTGCGCAACGACGCGACGCTCGTCCTGACACACGATGCACTGGTGCAGTTCCTCGCGGCGACCGGCCACCAGCCGCGAATCGTCACGGTGCGGTCGGCGCCGCGCGAATAGTCGTCGGCTCTCGACGAACCTTTTTCTCACGAATCCGGCCTCCCCTCCTCCAAGAAGCGATGAAAGCCACGAGGGACTAACTTTCGCTCCTTGACCGATCACGATTCGCCCTATCGAAAGGCTCACAAGGGCCCCGCGCGAAAGTCGCCGAAGCGCCATGCGTCGCAGGGTGGAGGCGCGAAGTCCAAGCGCTCGAAGTCACGGCGCCGACGCGGCGGCGGCAAGCCCGAACGCGCGGAGCCGCATCTCACCTCGCATCCGACGACGCGCTCGGCGCAGGTGTCGACGCGCGCCTGGCTCCTCAAGGAGTATGGGCCGCACTGCGCGTACTGCGGCCAGCGTTTCACCGCGCAGAAAATGACGCTGGATCACGTCGCGCCGCGCCGCGGCCAGACCGCGTACGACCGGCGCGACAACCTCGTGCTGGCCTGCAAGCCCTGCAACCAGGCAAAAAAGGACCAGTCGCCGCTGGCGTTCCTGCTTGGCCTGCGCAGCCGCGCGGTGCATCTGGCGCGATTCGGCGCGCATCTCAGCCACGGACTCATCGAGATGGCGAAGTCGCTCATCCCGACGCCGCCCCCGTCATCCGGGCGGGACAACATCGACTACTCGCGCTGGGGCCCGGCGGTCGATGACGACGACGACTCGCCGTACCGGCGCTGATCTACGCCGAGGCCGCGAGACACGACGTCCAGCCGCCCGCGCCCGCGCGGCTGGCCCAGCGCGCGGACTGTGCATCGTCGCCGAGATGGTGCAGCGCGCACGCGAGCCAACCCATCGAGGCGCGGTCGGTGGGATCGACACGCAACGCGCGCACGAAGAAGCGCCGCGCGCCGTCGTAGTTCCGTCGCGCCATCATCACCGAGCCCACCTCGCGCAGAGCGAGCGCGTTGTTCGGCTCGAGCTGCACGGCGCGCGCGCCTTCCGCGAAGGCCGTATTCAGATCACCGCGCTCGCGCGCGAGCCGTGACAGATACACGTGCGGCAGCGCGCTCCGCGGCAGCTGGCGTGCTGCCGTGCTGAGCTCGGCGACCGCGCCGACGTTCTGTCCCCGCTGCCAGAGCTGCACCCCGCGCCGCAGCGCCGGATTCCGATCCGGTGAGCGCCGCATCGCGAATCTCGACGCGCCAAAACCGAGTGCCAGGAGCACCAGGAGGGCGGCGCCGACCCACACGATCGCGTTCGAGCGCTTCTTCGTGGCGGCCGCCGGCGCGGCCGCGACAGGCGTTGCGGCTGCCACCGGCGTAGCAGCCGCCGGCCTGGAGGCGCGCGGCACGAGCGTCGTCGGCGCGCTCGGCCGCGACATCGGCATCGGGCTCATCGGCACACTGAGACGCGGCTTTCGCTCCGGCGTGCTGCGCGCGATGGACATGAGACGGCCGCGCGCGCCCTCCACGTTCGCCGGGTCGGGCGCGCCGATCGCCGCGATCGCGGACTCGAGATCGGGGAAGCGCGCGTCGGGCTTCTTCGCCAGCATGCGCGCGATCGCGTCGGTCACGTGCGCCGGCAGATCGGAGCGCGCGAGCTTGATGTCGGGCGGCGCGTCGAAGAGCTGCTTCGTGATGATCTCAGCGAGCGACACGCCCTCGAAGGGTTTCTTGCCCGTGAGCATCTCGTACGCGACGACACCGAGTGCGTACTGATCCGCGGCGCCCGTCACCGGCTCGTTGTGGAACTGTTCGGGCGCCATGTAATGCGGCGTGCCGACGGCGGTGCCGGTCGCGGTGAGGGCGTTGCCGTCGTCGACCTTCGCGATCCCGAAGTCCGTCATCACCGCCCAGCCGTTCTCGTCGATCATGATGTTGGCGGGCTTGACGTCGCGATGGATCACGCCGCGGTGGTGCGCGAACGCCAGCGCGCTGGCCGCCTGCTGCAGGATGAGCCGCGTCGCGTCGAGATCGAGGGCGCCGTGCTGGGTGATGATCGAGTCCAGGCCGCGACCTTCGATGAACTTCATCACGAAGTACACGATGCGGTTCGTCTGCTTGACCGTGTGGATCTGCACGATGTGCGGGTGGCTCAGCCCCGCGGCCATCTGCGCTTCGCGCTTGAAGCGCTGCACCATCGCCGGCTTGGCGGTGAGCTCCGGCAGCATCGTCTTGATCGCGACCTTCCGGTTGAGCGCCACGTCGGTCGCCAGATACACCGCAGCCATTCCGCCGCGCCCCAGCTCGCCCAGGATTTCGTAGTCGCCGGCGGTCGCTTCGCGGATCAGCGGGAGGAGCTCGTCGGTCTCGTTGCCGACGTTGAGATCGTCCGCGCTCATGCGCGCCCTCGCGGCAATTCCTCGCCATCCGCGCGATAGGCGGGCGGCACGTACAGGTTGAGCGTCTTGAGCGACGTCCGACCTGTGTTGCGGATCTCGTGCGTCGTGCCGCGCTCGATCAGCACGATCGACCCCGCCTTGAGGCGGTGGCTGCGACGGCCCAGGATCGCCACGCCGCTGCCGGACAAAACGAAGAGCCATTGGTCGGCGCCGCGGTGGCGATTGTCGGGACCACCCTCGGAATCGCCGGGCGGGATCACCATCGTCGCCGCTTGTCCGCGCTTGTTGGCCAGCGCGACGGAGAAGCCCTGTCCGAATCGAAGATGTTTGACCGGCATGCGTCCACGGAAACTGATCCGCCGGGCGCAGCGAAAACAAGTACGTTCGGGCGAAACTGCGAGGGCGTCAGACGACCGCGAAGGCGCGAACGGGAAACGTTCCGAACGCCTTGACCTTCACAGGCACGGCAAAGAAGCGCGCGCCGGAATCCGGGAGTGCCGCGAGACCACGCATGTGCTCGACGATGGGGATCTCGTTGCCCAGCAGGGTCGTGTGCACCGGTCGTTCGCCGGTCGCAGTGCTGTCGATGTTGAGCGAGTCGATCCCGACGAGCGCTGCCCCGGCTTTGGCGAGCCATGCGGCCGCCTTCTCCGTGAGATGCGGATGTCCCTCGAAGTACGCATCGGTACGCCAGTGTCTGTCCCACCCGGTGTGAAACAGGATCGCGCGGCCCTTTACCTGGTTGGGAGACAGCGGAACTCCGTCGATCGCCGGACCGTGCTGCGGGTCGACGCGCACGACGAGGAGCTCCAGGTCCGCGAGCGACTCGAGCGGAAGCTCGGACAGATCCTTCCCATTCTCGTATCGATGAAACGGGCTGTCGACGTACGTGCCGGTGTTCGCGATCATCTCGATCTTGCCGATGTGGAACTCGGTGCCGTGCGCGTACTTTGCGCGCGAGGCCTCGCGGCTGAGCCAGTCACAGATGATCGGCGCGGGGAACCCCTTGTACGTGATCATCCCGTGCTCGACAGTGTGGCTGACGTCGATCAATCTTTTGGGCACGTGTCGTCCTTCCGGAGCGAGGCGGCGAATGTACTGCGTCGGAGTGCGTAGGGAAGGTTCACTGCTGCGGAGCGCCGCGGCGATCGCGATGGCGGCCGCAACGTCGTGCACGCCCGCCAGCGCGCCCGCTCCGTCGCGTCCTCGCGTGACCGTGGACGCGGGCGCGCTCGCGGGTCGCGTCGACTCCGTCAGCAATGCGCTCGTGTTCGAGGGCATCCCGTACGCCGCGCCGCCGGTCGGCGCGTTGCGCTGGCGCGAGCCGCAGCCGGTGTCGCCGTGGCAGGGCGTGCGAGTCGCGGACCGCCTCGGGCACAACTGCATGCAGCACCAGCCGTATGGCGACATCCGCGCCGACGCGGCCGGCAAGTCGGAGGACTGTCTCTATGTCAACGTATGGACGCCGGCGCTGAGCGGCCGGCGCGCCGTCATGGTGTGGATTCACGGCGGGGGTTTCTTCGCGGGCTTTGGCGGCGAGGAACGGCACAATCCGGGTCCGCTGACGCGCAAAGGCGTGGTGGTCGTGACCCTCAACTATCGCCTCGGCGCGTTCGGCTTTCTCGCGCATCCGGCGCTCGCTGCCGACGCGCCGTCGCACGCGTCAGGGAACTACGGCCTGCTCGACCAGATCGCGGCGCTCCGGTGGGTGCAGCGCAACATCGAGCGCTTCGGCGGTGATCCGTCGCGCGTGACCATCTTCGGCGAGTCGGCGGGCGCGATGAGCGTGGGGTCGCTCGTCGGATCCCCGCTCGCGAGAGGACTCTTCCATCGCGCGATCCTCGAGAGCGGCACGGGCACGGTGCTCGTGCAGACGCGCGCCGGCGCGGACTCCACGGCGGCCAGACTCGCGTCCGCTCTCGGACTCTCGCCGGGTGACGACACAGCCGCGCGGCTTCGCATGATACCCGCGGACTCGGTGCTCTCAGCGTCAGTGCGACTCGGACCGAACCCGCAGACGTCCGTCTTCTGGCCCATCGTGGACGGCTACGTGCTGCCGCGTCCGGTGGACTCGGCGATCGTGAGCGGGCAGGCGAACGTCGTGCCCATCATCGTCGGCAGCAATCGCGACGAGTCGCAGGACTTTTTCGCCGCGCCGAGTCGCTCGCTTGCGAGGCTCGTGCGCGCGCGCGGCGTGCCGGCGTACCTCTATCTGTATACTCGCGTCGGAGACGACTCGGTGAGCCGGCGTCTCGGGGCGTATCACAGCTCCGAGATCACCTTCGTGTTCGGACGCTCGCAACCCCTCGCGGCGATCGCCGGCCACACGTCGTACGACGCGCGGCTCGCGGACGCGATGAGCGATTACTGGGTCGCCTTCGCGACGACCGGCGATCCCAACGGCGCGCCGGCGGCGGGGAAGTGGCCGCGCTGGCCGACGTACGACGCGTCGACGGACGCATACATGGAGCTCGGCGCGGAGATCGTTGCGCGGACGGCTTTGCAGCGAGCGCTGTACGATTCACTCGATGCGGTGGGTCGCTCGCGAGGCCAGATCCGCCCCTGACTCAGACATCTTTGTTGATTCCACACCAACAAGGTTCTTGTCCTGTCGTTTCAAGCCTCTTCTGCCGTGTCCCCCGAGAAGCAGTTCAGTTGAAGTGGCTAGAACGTCGGCTTGAGAATCATGAGACAGAGCGCCGCGACCGGAGCGAGCGTCGCCACCGCGCCCCAGATCTCCCACTGCCGCGTCACGGCCGCGTAGCGCGCCCAGTCGAATGATCCGCCGTCGCGGCCGTTCTCCGCGATCCGACGCAGCTCTCGCTGCAACGGCGCGACCCGCGTCATGAAGGAGATCCCCGAGATTGCGAACAGGATCAGCGACCACAGAATCCATGGCGTGCGCATGATCGGATAGTGCCCCACGATCGCCGCCCACACGCCCGCGACGGCGATCCCCGCGACGCCGGGGATCGTGAAGACCTGATCGCTCCGGATGATACCGCTCACCGTGTGCGCGAGCAACCGCGGATCGCGCGTGCGGCTGGCGAACGCGTGCCAGAACAGCCCGGTGATGATGTTTCCGAGAAAAATCACCACGGCGGCGACGTGAATCACCTTGAGCCAGAGGTACATTCTGGGGGGAAAGCGTACACCCAAAGGAGCTCTTCATGCAATCCGTGACGCGGCGCGATTTCATGCACATCCTATCCCGGCCATGATCAAAGCATTGACGCGTGTCTCGGGGCGCGCGCTTCCGTCGCTCAGCGACGGTGAAGCGCGCATTGCCGACCTTCCGGCGGACGACACGCTGGAGCGCAAGCTCGAGAAGGCCGCGGACCGCGTCGGCGATCTGCAGAAGGTCTTCAACGCCGACGGCCGTTACGCGCTGCTCGTCATCCTCCAGGGTCGCGACGCGTCGGGCAAGGACAGCGCGATCAAGAACGTCTTTCGCGAAGTGAATCCGCAGGGCATCCAGATTACCGCCTTCAAGGCGCCGGCCGGGGAGGAGACGCAGCACGATTACCTCTGGCGGGTGCATCAACGCGTCCCGCCGCGCGGTATGATCGGCGTCTTCAATCGCTCGCACTACGAGGAGGTGCTCGTGCCGCGCGTGCGGGGCTGGATCGACGGGCGGGAGTGCGACCGACGCTACCGGCAGATCAACGACTTCGAGCGCATGCTGTCCGAAAACGCGACCGTGATTCTCAAGTTCTTCTTGCACATGTCGCGCAAGGAACAGAAGAAACAACTCGAGGAACGACTCCAGGATCCGACGAAGAACTGGAAGTTCCGCGAGGGCGACCTCGACGATCGCGCGGCGTGGGACGACTATACGAAGGCGTACCGCGAGGCGCTGCGGAATTGCAGCACGAAATGGGCACCCTGGTACGTCGTGCCCGGCGACGACAAGAGAGCGCGCAATTTCCTGATCGCGCGCACCGTGGCCGACCGCCTGGAGGAGCTGGATCTCGAGTACCCGCGTGCCGAACGAAGAGTGCTGCGCCTCAAGATCACCTGAACGTCGTGGAGCGTCTCTGATGAATCGCGTGAGCTCGACCGTACTGCTTGCCGTCTGCAGCGCGACGGTGGTACATGCGCAGATCCCCGCCGCCGAATTCGCGGCGCGGCGCGACTCGCTGGCCGCGCGCATCGGCGATGGCGTGGTGATCGCGTTCGGTGGACGCACACCGATCACGGACTTCGGGCCCTTCTATCAGCTTCCTGCGTTCCATTACCTCACGAACTTCGACGAGCCTGACGCCGCGTTCCTCATGGTCGCGCGCGGTGGTCGCGGTACGTCCACGCTCTTCCTGACGCCGGTCGGCGCGCGCCGGGCATTCTATTACGGCCGGCGGCCGGATTCCGCGGCCGTCGTGTCGCAGTTCGGCATGCGCGCGCGCTCGTTCGACGCGCTCGGCTCCGTGGCCGATTCGCTGGCGGCGACCGGACTGCGCTTTCACTACCTGGGTGACTTCGGCGCCGCCGATTTCGCCACCGAGGATTCCCTGACCCGGGGACGCGCCTTCATGGACGCGCTCAAGGCCCGACATCCTCCTCTGGTCGTGAGCGACGCACACGCCATCGTCGACGAGCTGCGCGCGCGAAAGTCGCCGGCGGAGCTCGCGCTGCTGCGCCGCGCCGCGGAGATCAGCTCCGAGGGACACCGCGCCGCCATGCTCGCGCCGGAGCCGCGCTGGGAGTACGAGCTGCAGGCGGCGGTCGAGTACACGTTCATGCGCCTCGGCGGCGCGCGTCCATCGTACGGCTCCATCGTGGGCGCAGGCGCGCGAGGGACCCAGCTGCACTACATGAAGGACCGCGGGCCGGCGAAACCTGGTGATCTCGTCGTCATCGACGCCGCTACCGAGTACGAGGGATACGCCGCCGACGTCACGCGAACGATCCCCGTGAGCGGCACGTACACGGCGGAGCAGCGCGCGATCTACCAGCTCGTCCGCGACGCGCAGGCCGCGGCGGAGCGCAACTCAAGACCGGGAATGTCCGCGCGCGCAGCCGCGGATTCATCCATCATGGTTCGCGCACGCGGGCTCGCGGCGCTCGGCCTCGTCGAAAGCGTGGACGCCAGACTCGACATGCCCTGGCGCGTGGACTGCGACCGGCAGCCGCTCGGCTGCACACAGGCGTATTTCTGGATGATCCATGGCATCAGCCACGGCATCGGCCTCGCCGTGCACGACCCGGCGCAGTTCTATTCGGGGGATCGCACCTTCAAGCCCGGGGACGCCTTCACCATCGAGCCCGGCATCTACATCAGCACCGCGATGCTCGATGCGCTTCCCGACACACCGCGCAACCGCGCCTTCATCGCGAAGGTGAAACCCGTCGCGGCGCGTTACGAGAACACGGGGGTGCGCATCGAGGACGACTACATCGTGACGCCGAATGGCCTCGAGCGCATCAGCGACGCCCCGCGCGAGATTGCCGAGATCGAGGCGCTGATGCGCAGGCGCCCGCCCCGAACTCTTCCGTAATTCTGGCGACCGCTTCTCGGGGGAAACTGCAAGAAGAGACGTTTTGTGCCTTTTCTTGTTGTTTCCCCCGAGCTGCAGTTGGCGGTCCTACAACAGAGCCAATCGCGGCGCGATGTGAGCCGGCCTGGCGGTGGTGTATCGTCGCGGGGCCCGATGCTCGCGCGTCCGCGCCAGGCGCAAGAGGTCGTTGAACACCCCAGCGGCCGTCACCGCCGGCCCCGCGCCCGGACCGCTGATGACGAGCGGCTGCTCGCGATACCGGGACGTCGTGAAGGTGAACTGATTGTCCGTGCCATGAAGCGAGCCAAGTCTGTCCGTGAGCTTCACGTCCACGAGTCCGACGACGATCGTGCTGGGCGTAACGTGCGCGCGGTACCGCGGCACCCTACCTTTGCGACGCGCGGCGTTCACGCGGGCAGCCCACGTGCCATCGAGCTCGCCCGCGCGCGCCAGGAATTCTTCGCGCGTGAGCGCCGACCACGACGCCGGCACCAGCGATTCCACGTGCACGTCCGCCAGCTCTCCGCGAAAGCCGATCGCGCGCGCGAGGATGAGCGCCTTGCGCGCGACGTCGAGTCCGGACAGATCGATACGGGGATCCGGCTCGGTGTAGCCGAGCGCGATCGCGCGCTGCAGCGCGCCGGAGAAGCTGTCCCCGCGTCCCATCTCGCCGAAGAGAAAGCCCAGCGTCCCGGACGGACAGCCCTCGATCGAGAGCACCTCGTCGCCCGCCTCCTGCAGCTTGCGCAGCGTGTCGAGCACGGGCAGCCCCGCGCCGACCGTGGCCTCCGACAGGATGGTGCGGCCGGCGCGCGCGGCAACGTCATTGAGGCGATCGACCGACGCCTGCTCGGCGGCGAGCGGAACCTTGTTCGCGAGCACGACGTCGAAGCCGAGTGTCAGCGCCGACTCGAGCAGCCCCGAGGTATCGGCCGGCGTCGCGTCCACGAGGATCGGCCGCGACAGCTCCGCGCGCGCGGCTTCATGCAGCGCCTCGAGCGCCGGCGCCGTGCGCGCGCCCGGCGTGTCTCCAATGGCACGGCCGGATGCCTTGCTCGCGCGCAGCGTTTCGAGCTGCTCGCGCGACAAACCGGCCTCCGAGAAGACATAGCCTGACCGGTCCGCAAGTGCGTGGATGCGGAGCGGCGTTGCGGCGTCGCGCGTCACCTGCGCGATCAGCTCGCGTCCGATGGCGCCCACGCCGACGAGTACGACGTCGGCCGACTCGCTGCGACGCGCAATGCCGACGCGGGTCTTCGGCGCAGGCGCGACGGTGACCGCCTCGAGCACCCGGTCGAGCGCCGCAGTGACGTCGTGCGCCAGATCATCCGGGCTCTCGACGCCGCACGACAGCCGCACCAGGGAATCGCTGATCCCGGCTGCGGCGCGCGCGTCCGCGTCCATGGACGCGTGCGTCATCGTCGCCGGGTGGGCGATGAGACTCTCCACACCGCCGAGCGACTCGGCGAGCGTGAAGCACCGCAGCTGCGCCGCCAGCAGCTCGACCGACTTCGTGCCGCCGTGGACCTCGAAGCTGACCATCGCGCCGAACCCCGATTGCTGCGCGCGCGCGATCGCGTGTCCCGGGTGTCCGGGCAGCCCGGGATAGTAGACGCGACTCACCGCAGCGTGTGCGCACAGCGCATCGACGACCGCTTCGGCGCTCGCGAGATGGTCGCGGATGCGGCTGTGCAGCGTGCGCACGCCGCGAAGCGTGAGATAGCTGTCGAAGGGCGCTCCGGTGATGCCGAGACAGTTCGCCCACCACGCAAGCGTTTCCGCGAGCTCGGCGTCGCGCGCGATGACGGCGCCGCCGACGACGTCGCTGTGGCCGTTGAGGTATTTCGTGGTGGAGTGGACGACCAGATCGGCGCCGAGCGCGATCGGCTGCTGCAGCGCGGGCGAGAGGAAGGTGTTGTCCACGACCGCGATCGCTCCAATGGCATGCGCGGCCTCGCACACGCGCCTGATGTCCGTGATGCGCAGGAGGGGATTGCTTGGCGTTTCGATCCACACCATGCGGGGACGCCCGACGCACGCGCGCGCGAGCGCGTTGTCCTCCGTGAGATCCGCGAACACGACGTCGAAGTGGCCGCGCTTCGCGAGGCTGCGCAGCAGCCGCTGCGTTCCTCCATAGCAGTCGTGCGCCGCCACGATCGTCTCACCCGGATTCACCAGCTGGACGGCGAGCGTCACCGCGGACATGCCGGTGCTTGTCACGACCGCGCCCGCGCCGCCCTCGAGCTCCGCGAGCGCGTCGGCCAGCTGCGAGCGCGTGGGATTGCCGCTGCGCGTGTAGTCGAACTTGCGTGGGCGGCCAAAGCCCTCGAAGGCGAAGGTCGACGACAGATGGATGGGCGGCACGACGGCCCCGTGCTCGCGGTCCGTGGCGATGGCGGCGCGGACCGCCCGCGTCGTCGCTGAGAGTGGGATGCGATCGGTCATGACAGTGCGGCGTGAAGGATGGGGTTGAGTGCGGCGGCCTCGGTGAGGAAACCGTCGTGGCCTTTGTCGGAGGGCAGGTCGACGAGTCGCGCGGGTGCGCCCAGGTCGCGCGCGAGCTGCTCGACCTGCTCGCGGGGAACGATCGTGTCGCCCTCGATCGCGACGAGCGTCGCCGGCGTGGTGATGCGCGCGGGATCGACGCTGTGGAGATCGCTCGACAGCGAGAGCGCGAGAAAGCGTGCGGGTGTGAAGCGAGCGGCAAAGCGCTCGCCGTGGCGCAGGAGATAACTCTCCACCGGGAAGATCACGTCGTTCGCCGTGACGATCGGCGTGAGGTCGAAGCGCGTCTCGAACTCGCGTGCGGTGCGATACGTCGTCACCGCGAGCGCGCGCGCGAGGACGAGAGCGTCGTGCGCACGGCCGGTGGCGAGGCCGAGCTCCACCACCCGACGTTGGATGGCGCGCAGGGCCGTGATCATCGGATGCGAGCGGTGCGCCGCGCCGATGACGACGAGCCGCTCGAGGCGCTCCGGAAACAGCTCGGCGAACGCCAGCGCGACCATTCCGCCATACGACGCGCCGACGACCGCGTGCACTCGATCGATACCGGCGTTCTCGAGCGCCTGCGCAACCGCCGCCGCCTGATCGCGGGTCGATACCGCGCGGTCGGCGCGACCGTCCGCGGACGAGCCGCCGTCGACGTAGTCGCACCCGAAGAGCTGGAAGCGCGTCGTGTCGAGTGCGCCGGCGTCACCGGCGACGCCTTCCCACCAGCCGGGCAACGGATTGCCGGCATGGGCGCACACGTGTCGATCGGCGGAGATTCCGCCGAGCACCACGACCACGGGCGCGCCCGCGAGTCCGATCAACTCGCACGGCGGTGCGGCGACGGTGTAATCCTGAGCCAGCGACAAGGGACGACCTCCTCTGCATCGGATCGCGCCGCCGCATGTCGCTGACGAAACAGTGTGCGGACCGGCGCCGAGGCCGTCGGCACCCTCCCCTCAAACGAAAGCGCCCGAGCGGGAGCCGCCGGGCGCGTCGCGTTTTAGCACATTGTTTAACGTGGCGGCAATAGGCGGCAAATCACCACGAGAGCTTCGATTGTTCGCGTAGTCTATGTGCGGCTGCGCGGGCTGTCAACCGGGCCAAATCCCTGTCATCCTGAGCGAAGCGAAGGATCTACTGTGACCAGAATGGATTCTTCGCTCGCTGGCGCTCGCTCAGAATGGCATGATTGCACGCAATGGCAAAGCGCGGCCGGGCGGGTCATCATTCGTCATGCGACCCGCCGACGTCGAAGTCCTGAACAACAACGAACAGCGGCAGTTCGAGATCCACGACGGAGATCAGCTGGCGCATCTCAGGTACGCGCGCCACGGTGACGTGCTGGAGCTGATCCACACCGAGGTCCCGCCCTCGCTGGAAGGACGCGGCTACGGATCGAAGCTCGCGGTAACCGCGCTGGACTATGCCGCCGAGCATTCGCTGCTGGTGAAGCCAACCTGCCCCTTCGTTCGCACGTATCTCGAGCGACACCCCGAATACTCGAAGCTCACCACGCGAACCGACGACTGACCTATGGAAGATCGCGGCTGTCCCGAGCTCAATGCGATCAAGAGCGTGCGTCAACCGCAGCGTCGCGAATGCGAGGAATGCGTCAAGATCGGCGCGTCATGGGTGCATCTCCGCACCTGCCAGACGTGCGGAGGGACACGGTGCTGTGACAGCTCGCCGAACAAGCACGCGTCGAAGCACGCACGCGCGAGCGGGCATCCGGTGATCGCGTCCGCGGAGCCGGGCGAGCGCTGGCTCTACTGCTTCAAGGACGATCTGATGGCCGAGTACTAATCGCCCCAAATTCGGCCGCCTGCCGGCGTTTCGACCGCAAATGCGCCGGCTGCAGGCGACGTTCCACGAGGGCGAGCACGCCGTCGACGAGCAGCGCGAGGACCGCCGCCGGAATCGCGCCGGACAGGATCAGGCGCGTGTCGGCGAGCGCTAGTCCCTCGACGATCGGCTCACCCAACCCGCCGGCCCCGATGAACGCAGCGAGCGTCGCCGCGCCAACGGTGATCACCGCCGCCGTCCGCACGCCGGCCATGATGACGGGCGCGGCGAGCGGAAGACGAACCCACAGCAGTCGCTGCGCGGCGGTCGTGCCGAGCGCCTCCGCTGCCTCGACCGCCTCGGGATCCGCGTTGCGGACGCCGGTGTACGTCGCGCGCGCGATCGGATACAGCGCATACAGCCAGAGCGCGACGAGCGCCGGCACGACGCCGACGCCGAACAGGGGAATCATGAACGCAAGAAGCGCGATGCTCGGGATGGTCTGGAGGATCCCGAGGATACCGATCGCGGGCTCGGCGGCCGCGCGGCTGCGCTCGAGGAGGAGTCCGAGCGGTACGGCGACGAGAATTGCGGCGAGCAACGCGATGCCGACCAGCAACAGGTGGCGCGCCGCGAGCGCACCGATGCGATCGACCGCCCTGCCGCGCGTCCGCGTCGCGACGCCGGCACCACCCAAGGGCGCGTCGATCACCTCGCGCAGCGCGTCGCGCGCGACCGTCGCGACGTCCTCGCGGTCGACCTCGACGCGCTTGTTCAGCGCGCGCATCCGCATGACGTCGATGCGGCCGCTGAGCAGCGATAACGCCGCGATCGCGTCCGGCCTCTCGCGCGCCAGCCGTGGGCCCACGAGCGCAGCCGCGTCATACGGTGGAAAGAATCCCTTGTCGTCGCGGAGCGTGACGAGCGAGTAGCGCGCGAGGAGTCCATCCGTCGAATAGCCGTCGATCACGTCGACGCCGTCGCTCGCAAGCGCCTGATACTTGAGGGCAGGCGCCAGCGGCAGCACCGCGCGAAAGCGCATACCGTAGACCCTGGTGAGACCCGCGAGCCCGTCCGCGCGCCCGGTGAAGTCCGCGGTGAAGCCGGCCCTGAGCTGTGGGCTCGCGCGTGCGAGATCGCTGAGCGTGGCCAGGTGGTATCGGGCGGCCGTCTCGCTTCGCACCGCGATGGCGTACGTGTTCTCGAAACCGAGTGGCGCCAGCCAAAGGATTCCGTACACCTGCTGAAAGCGCTGCGACACGCGGCGGTAAACTTCGTCGCGACTCGCCGTGTCGTGAAGAATCGCGACGAGTCCGGTGCCGGTGTACTCGGGGTACACGTCGATCGCGTTCGTGCGCAGCGCCGCGAACAGGATCTCCGTCGCGCCGAGGCCGGGGCGGCGCTCCACGCGCACGCCGCGCGCCTCGAGCAGCTGCGCGAACATCTCGGCGAGAATGTACGACTCGCCGAAGGGCTTCGACGCGACGATGACGGGCCGATCCTGCACCGCTGTCATTCCGAGCGCCGCGAGGAATCTGCAGGTCACGGCCCAGGCGATCATGCCGACGAGCCCTCGAGCGCTTCGAGCTTTGCCAGCGCGCGCGCGACCAACTCCCGCACGTACGGGGTCGCGGGGGCGTCCCGCAAATCAGCGATGGTTCCGCGCTGCTCCACGTGCCCCGCGCGCATGACGACGATCACTGTCGCGAGATGCGCCGCCTCGCTCAGATCATGCGTGACGAGCAGTGTCGTGACGCCGAGCCGCTTGCGCACGCGGTCGAACGCGTCGTGCAGGTCCGCGCGGGAGATCGCGTCGAGCGCGCCGAACGGCTCGTCGAGAAGCAGCGCGCCCGGATTTCCCGCGAGCGCACGCGCGAGCGCCACACGCTGGCGCTCGCCGCCGGAGAGCTGCCGCGGAAAGCGCGACCCGAATGTTTCGATCGGGAGACCGACGAGCGCCATCGTCGCGGACACGGCGTCGCGATCGGGGCGTCTCATCGCGCGCAACACGAGCCCGACGTTCTCCGCCGCCGTCCAGTGTGGCAGCAGGCCGCCGTGCTGCTGCACGTATCCCAGGCGGCGGCGGAGGACGATCGGATCCTGCGAGCGCACGGTGCCATCACCGACGAACAGGTCGCCGCTGTCCGGCTCGATCATGCGGTTGAAGCAGCGCAGCAAGGTCGTCTTTCCCGAGCCGCTTTCGCCGACCATCGCCACAGCGGCGCCGGCGGGCACGTCGAGCGACACGTCGGCCAGCGCCGTTGTCGCGCCGAAGCGATGCGTCACGTTGCGCGCCGAGAGCGGGATCAAGCGGTGACCGGGAGGTGGGAGCGAGCGCCGACAGCAGGATCAACGTATGAGCCCTCGCCCTGTGACGCCACGTCATCGCGCGTGCGGGTAGCACCGGTTCGTCGGCCATGTAGAATGGGCGCATGCGTTCGCCGCGGCTGATTCTCGTGGGCACGATTCTCGGATCGGGTGCGGTGTTTCTCGAGGGCTCCGTCACCATGGTGGCGCTCCCCGCGATTGCGCGAGACTTCCACCTCGGCGTCGCGGGGCTGCAGTGGGTGCTGAACGGCTATCTGCTCACACTCTCCGCCCTGATCCTCCTCGGCGGCGCCCTCGGCGATCATTTCTCGCGACGCGGCGTCTTTGCGGTCGGCCTCGCCGGATTCGCCGCGGCCTCGCTTGCCTGCGCCATCGCGCCGAACCTGCCGTTGCTTGTCGCCGCGCGCGTCTTGCAGGGCGCCGCGGGCGCGCTCGTCGTGCCGAATAGCCTCGCCCTCCTCGAGACGACGTTTACGGGCGCTGACCGCGGCGCGGCGGTGGGACATTGGGCCGCGTGGTCCGCGGTGTCTGCTGCGTTCGGGCCGCTCGTCGGTGGCTGGCTCGTCGACGCCGCGTCATGGCGCTGGGTGTTCGTCTGCATCGCGCCCTTCGCCGCGGCAGCGGTTCTCGCCGTTGGCGTGGCGGGGGACGCGCGCCGCTCCACGACGCCACGCCCGAAAGTCGATTACCTGGGCGCAGCGCTCGTGACCCTCGGCCTCGCGGCCGTGACGGGCGCGCTGATCGTCGGACCGGACATGGGATTCTCACGTCCGGCCGTGATTGCCGCCATCGTCGGAGGCGCCGCGCTCCTCGTGGCGTTCGTTCTCGTGGAGCGCCGGGCAGCGTCACCGCTGCTGCCGCTCGATATCTTCAGCATCCGGCAGTTCACCGGCGTAAACGCGACGACGCTGCTCGTCTACGCCGCGCTCAACGGCCTGTTCTTCCTGCTCATGCTGCAATTGCAAACGACGTTGCGCTACAGCGCGCTGCGCGCGGGTGCGTCGCTGCTGCCGATGAACGCGCTCATGCTGCTTCTGTCGCCGATCTCGGGGCGCGCGGCCGCTCGCGTGGGTCCGCGTGTGCTCATGGTTGGAGGCTCGATCGTCGCCGCGGCCGGGATGCTGCTGTTCACGCGCGTGAGTCCGGGGGCCGCGTATGCGACGTCCGTGCTGCCCGCGGTCGTGGTGTTCGGCGCCGGCCTGGCGTGCTTCGTCGCACCGCTCACCTCCGTGGCTCTCAGTGCGCTCGGCGAGGAGCGCACGGGTCTCGCCTCGGGGGTGAACAACGCCGTCGCGCGCCTCGCGGGGTTGCTCGCCGTAGCCGCGATTCCGCTGGCGGCCGGACTTGGCGGCGCACGAGAACTCGCCGGCGAATCCGTCTCGCGCGGCTTCACGCGCGCCATGATCATCTGCGCCGCATTCTGCGTTGCGGGCAGCGCCGTCTCGGCAGTCACCATTCGCAGCGACGGAGCCGTGAGCCAATGATCGGCAAATGCGACAGACGTTACGCCGACAATCGCTGAGCGAATGACCTTTCTGACGGAGGAGACCTGGCCCTCGCTGCCGCTCGCGGAGTGGCTGCCCACCTATGCGACGGTTCACCGCTGGGCGCAGATCGTCGGCAAGACACGACTGGGGCTGGCGCCGTTCGAGAATCATTGGTGGCACTCCGCGCTGTACGTGACGACGCGGGGCCTGAGCACCTCGCCGATGCCATATGGCGCGGGCAGCCTGGTCGAGATCGAATTCGATTTCCTCGACGACGTTCTCGTCGCGCGCACGAACGCCGGGGTGACGCGCACGCTGCGATTGGAGAGCAAGGCCGTCGCCGACTTCTATCGCGAATATCGCGAGCTGCTTGCGTCGCTCGATGTCGACGTACGCATCGTCGGCACACCGAACGAGGTCCCCGACGCCGTACCATTTGCCGAGGATCGCGATCACGCGACGTACGATGGTGATTCGGTGCGCCGATGCTGGCATCTGCTCACGCAGACCGACCGGCTGCTGAAGCGTTTCCGCGGTCGCTTCACCGGGAAATGCAGTCCGTCGCATTTCTGGTGGGGATCGTTCGATCTGGCGTGTACGCGCTTCTCGGGCCGGCGCGCGCCGGAGTACAAGGGCGTCGTTCCGAATTGTCCGACTTACGTCATGCGCGAGGCGTACTCGCACGAATGCATCAGCGCGGGCTGGTGGCCGGGCTCGGCGGGTTCTCCGGTCACGGAGCCGGCGTTCTACGCCTACGCCTATCCCGAGCCGGCCGGCTGCGCGGCGGCGCCGATTCGGCCGGCCGCGGCGTACTGGCATACGGACATGCACGAATGGATACTGCCCTACGCCGCCGTACGCGACGCGAGCGACCCGGAGGCGGCGGTCATGGACTTTCTCGAGAGCACATACGCCGCGGGCGCGGCGTTGGGCGGCTGGGACGTCGCCGCGCTCCGAGCGTCGCGCTCGCACTGACCCTCACGATCGAGGCCAGCCAATGCTCCAGCGATCCGCGATGTATGCATACCTTCCCGCCTCGGACGTGGCGCGAGCGCGGCAGTTCTATGAGCAGAAGCTCGGCTTCAGCCCCGGGCGCGAGGTGGGTGGGGGAGTCACCTACGAGTGCGCCGGCGGTACTGCGTGCTTCCTGTATCCCACGCCGAATGCGGGCACGTCCAAAGCCAGCCAGGCCTTCTGGCAGGTCGATGACATCGAGAGGGAGGTCGCCGACCTCAAGGGCCGCGGCGTGAAGTTTGAGGAATACGACATGCCGGGGATGAAGACGAAGAACGGCATTGCCACGGCCGGGGGCGCCAAGGCCGCCTGGTTCAAGGACACCGAGGGAAACATTCTCGCACTGATTCAGAATTCCTGATGGCGACGGAGGCGGAGCTCCCCGGTGGCGACGTCATTCTCGTCGTCGACGACGAGCCCAGCGTGCGCACGCCGATCGTCCGCAGCCTGCGCATGAAGGGCTACACCGTGCTCGAGGCCAACAACGGCGAGCACGCGCTCCAGGTGATGCAGGAGCATCGCGCGCCCGTGCATCTCGTCATCTCCGACGTCTTCATGCCGGAGATGAAGGGCACGGAGCTCGCCGCGCTGCTGCGTTCCTGGTATCCCGGAATGCGCGTGCTCTTCATCTCGGGATACAGTCCCGAGCACATCGACTCCATCGGCGACGAAAGCATCGAGGGCATCCATCTCCTGGCCAAGCCCTTCAGCCTCGACGATCTCGCTCGCCGGGTCCGCGAGGTCCTCGAGTCAGACTGGCCCCAGCAGTAAATCGCCCCCGGATCGTCGTCAAAAAATGCAACCACGAGCGTCGTAGCTCGCCTTCTGCCCGAATCTTGCGATTCCGGAACGTCGAATCGCAACGATCAGGTGATGAATGCCGCGCTTGTGCGTCGTAGCTCTCCTCGTTCTGTGTGGCTGCAACCGTGATTCGCTGGCGCCGTCGGTCCAGCAGCGTCCGCCGGCGGTCGCGCATGCGGACGCGGGTGAGGGGCCGCCCGCGCCTCGCTCGTTCGGTGACGACAACTATCGCATCGGGTTGTTCACCGGCGCGGGGACGACGCGCCCGGGTCTCTCGTGCGTCAAGACCTCCGCCGACGTGCGCGAATGCGACGGATTTCTCGCGTCCGCCGCGGATGGCGCCCTGCTCGACGTCACCTTGCAGATACCGCTCAACGCGACCAAGCCGGCGCCGCTTGTCGTGCTCATCCACGGCTACGGCGGTAGCAAGGGCGCCTCGGGCGGCATCGCCACACAGCTCCTCGCGGAGGGCTACGCGGTCCTCCGCTACTCGGCACGCGGCTTCGGCCATTCCTGGGGGCAGGTGAATCTCGTCGACGTGCACGCCGAGGTCGTCGACATGCGGAGCATGATCGCGCAGGTCGTCGATGCGCCGCAGTATCACGTCGATGGCGATGCGGTCGCGGTCATGGGCGCGTCATACGGCGGCGGCCACTCGTGGATGGCGGCACTCGAGCCGGTGTTCACGACGCCGAAGGGAAACGCCGTGCGCATCAGGACTGTCGTGCCGATCGCGGCCTGGAGCGACCTGGTCTACTCACTTCTTCCCAACGGGCGCGAGCGCGAATCGCTCGACACGCCGGGAGGGGCGAAGCTCAGCTACGTCAACGGACTCTACTTCTCCGGAATCCGCCGCGATGCGGACCGTCCCTACCCCAATTATCCCGAGTACTTCATGGCATGGCACGCCTGGATCAACGCGCAGGAACCGACGAGCGTCGATCCGGTGTTCGCGAGCATCATCGATGGCCTGGCGGGCTATCGCTCTCCCTGGTGGCAGCAACGGTTGTGGGACGCGGCGCGTGGGACGCGCATCCCGATCTTCATGGCGCAGGGATTCACGGACGACCTGTTCCCCATCGCCGAAGCGAACCGGATGCTGCTGGCGCTGAGGACGATCGATCCGGCGTATCCTGTGAGCGCGTACTTCGGTGACATCGGCCATCCGCGGGCGAGCAACAAGACCGGCGAAACGGACTACGTGATTGGGCTCATCCGCGCCTGGCTTGCCTTCTATATGAAGGGCGTAGGCACCGAGCCGCCCCACGTCGTGTACGCTGCGCTCACGCGGCCGCGCGACGAGCCCTTCGACCCGGCGAACGTGGTCGTCGTTCCGACGTTGTCGGCGCTCGCGACACGCAGCGTATCCGCGGAATTCGATCAGCCTGCCGTCCTGGTGAATCCGCTCACCGATCCTGCAGGCGGCTTTTTCTGGGATCCGCTGGTGATGGAAGGCGCGCGCGAGCTCCGCCCGTTGCCGGTGCCGCCCGAGTCACCGCTCGTTCCCGGCAGTCTCGCGACGTACGACGTGCCCGTTGATCAACTCGGAGGCGGCGCAGCGCTGGTGATCGCCGGTCGACCCTCGGTGTATCTCCACGCATCCACGTTGGCGCCGCGCGTGCAGCTCGACGTGCGCCTGTTCGACGTCGACGGAGCGGGCACGAAGCAGCTCGTCACGCGCGGCACGTTCACGCTGGAGAGCACGACTCCCGGTCTGCCGATCGGAGACGCCGACGTCGTCATTCCGACGTACGGCAACTACTGGCGCGCCGAGCCAGGCCACACGTTGCGCCTGGAGCTGACGAACGTGGACAGCCCGTACATCACGCCGAGCCGAGTACCCAGCGAGACCACCGTGACGAACGTCCGACTCGAGATTCCGGTCCGATAGCCGGGCCCGCGATTCACACTTCGTTTCGCTTCATGGCCGCGACCGCGTGCGCAGCCGCGCGCGCGGTCAGTGCCATGTAGGTGATGCTCGGGTTCTGACACGCGGTGCTCGCCATGCACGAGCCGTCGGTGACGAAGAGATTCTTCACGTCCCACGCCTGATTCCATCGATTGAGCACGCCCTCCGTCGCGGTCCTGCTCATGCGCGCACCGCCCATCTCGTGGATGCAGTGCCCCGGCGGATTCATCCCGTGGTCCTCGCGCACGTCCTTGCACCCCGCGGCCTCGAGCATCTCGGCCATCGTCTTCGCCATGTCCTTCTCCATCGCGCGCTCGTTGTCCGTCCAGCGGACCTCGATGCGGGCGGCGGAGATCCCCCATTTGTCCCGGACCTCGGGATCCAGGGTGACGCGATTCTCCTCGCGGGGCAGCGACTCGCCGAATCCCGTGCCGCCGAAGTACCAGCCGCCCAGGTCGTCGATCAATGATTGCTTGAAGTCTGCGCCGTATCCCTTCGTCCATTGACCGCGATCCCAGCCGGAGCGTCCTGACCAGCCCTGGAATCCATAGCCGCGCAGGAAATCGGGATGCTGCGTCTTCACGTTTCGGAAGCGCGCGATGTAGATGCCGTTGGGACGGTTGCCGGTCGTGCGCTTGTCGCGGAATCCAGGATGCGAGCCCCCGGCGCCCGAGCCGAAGTTGTGATCCATGACGAACCTGCCGAGCGTGCCGCTGGAGTTCGCGAGGCCGTCCGGGAACTGCGCATTCTTCGAGTTGAGCAACAGCCGCACCGACTCGATCGTCGACGCGCACAGAAAGACGATGCGCGAGGTATACACCGTTTCGTGCCGCGTGATCGCGTCGATCACGCGCACGCCGCGCGCGCGGGCGCGTTTCGGATCGTAGAGCACCTCGGCGACGACGCTGTTGGGCAGGAGCGTCAGCCGGCCCGTCGCGCGCGCGGCGGGCAGCGTTGCCGCGAGGCTGCTGAAGTACGAGTGCGTCACGCAGCCTTTCTCGCACGGTCCGCAGTAATGGCAGGCGAGGCGTCCGTTGTGGTTCTGCGTGAGGATGCCGACGCGCCCGATGGTGAGTACGCGCTCGCCCCCGAACGCCTTCATGATCCTGGGACGCGCATCGGCCTCGACGGCAGTCATCTGCATCGGCGGGAGAAACACGCCGTCGGGGAGCTGCGATAGCCCTTCGCGTGCGCCGCTGACGCCGATGAAGCGCTCGACGTACTCGTACCACGGCGCGACGTCGCGATAGCGGATCGGCCAGTCGCACCCGTGTCCGTCCTTCGCGTTCGCCTCGAAATCGAGATCGCTCCAGCGATACACCTGGCGTCCCCACATGATGGAACGGCCGCCGACCTGGCGTCCTCTCAACCAGTTGAAGGGCGCGTCCGCCGGCGTGGTGTAGGGGTTCTCCGCGTCCTTCACGAAGAACTTGTGGCCGATCTCGTCGCACGCGTAACACCGGCTCTGGATCGGATATTCGCTCTGCATCCGCTTGCGGTCGCCGAGGCCGCGGTAGTGCATCTGCCACGGCTGCACGTGCTCGACGTAGTCGTTGCGCGGATCGACCGGCCCGCCCGCCTCGAGGACGAGCGTCCGAAGTCCGCGCTCGGTGAGCTCCTTCGCAGCCCATCCGCCGCTCATCCCGGAGCCGACGACGATCGCGTCATAGTCGTACGCGTCAGCCATGCGCGTGCTCCGCGTGCCGCATCGCGTCGTCACTCGGCGGCGTGAGCGTTTTCGACGGACGCTTCTTGATCGTGACCGGCGCGGCGCCCTCGAACCTGCCCGGCATGACCTGGACCATGAGCACGTCCTTCATGATGGACTCGCTCGTGAAGTAGCCGTGAACCACCAGCCCCTTGAGGCGCCAGTACGTCTTCGACGGATCGGCGTCGCGGCTGCCATCCTCCAGCGCCTCGATCACCTTGCCGCGCGCGTCCGGGTCGAGATCCATGAATGGCTTGCGCGCGTCGGCGAGGGCATTCGCGTCGATGGCGTCGAGGCCCGCGAGGAACGCCGCGCGCTCGGTGTCCGCCCATTGCTCGGTGACGATGACTTCGACGAACCCGTGAACGCGCACGTCCGTCGCGCTCGGCGTGTCCGTGCGCGGGATGATGGTGTCGGCGATCGCGCGCACCAGCCCCATGTGGGCGTTGCTGAGTCCATCCGCCGATCGCGCATTGGCCGCGACGCGCGACCAGGCCTCGAGCGTCTTGTGCGGCAGCAGCGTGAGCGCGGTCGCGGAGGCGAAGGCGCGCAGCAGATCTCGACGTTCCATGAAAGCGCCCGGACGGGAGGGATAGTGCCTGCGCTGGTATCCTGTCTTCCAGGCGGGGCGGCGTCAACGCTCTACGCAATGCCCCGTCGCGAGGAAGGTTACCGCCTCGGGCGCGTGGCGAACCAGGCACGAGCACGAGCAACGTATGTACACTATGATACATCGTACGTACACACGCTCCCAAGGAACGGGACATGGCAGCAGGCAAAAAGCGCAAGTCGGCAATTGGCGGCAAGGTATCCGAGCGCAAGACTCCCAAGACCTATCGTCTCGCCGCCGCCAAGATTGCCGCCGCGCGCAGGATTCTCGGCGCGCCGTCCGACACGGCAGCGATCGAGATGGCGCTCGACATGGTCACCTTCCGCGCGGAGCTCACCGCCGGCGTCATCGCGATGCGTGGCACGCGCCTCGACGGCTTCGACGGCGACTGAGCGGCGTTGCCGGTCAAGTATGCGCTCGATAGCAATCTTTTCATCGACGCCTTCCGCAACGCCGCTGAGGAGGCGCGCCTGCTGGCCTTTCACCAGCGCTACGCGCCGAACGAGTACCTGAGCGCGATCGTCGCGCTGGAGCTGCGTGCGGGGGCGCGGGCGGGGCCCGACGCGGCCAGGTTGGAGCGGCACGTGCTCGGGCCCTTCGAACGCCGCGGCCGTGTCTTCGCCCCGAGCTATGCGACGTGGAAGCTCGCGGGCGCCGCGGTGGCCGCACTTCGCGGGAATACGATCACGCGTGGGTTCTACAACGAGATCCTGCTCGCTGCATCGTGCCGCGAGCATGGTGTCACCTTGGTGACGCGAAACGTTGCGGACTTCCAGCGCATACGGCGCGTCCTGCGCTTCGAGTTTCTGAGAGACTGGCCGTAGCCTGTTGCCTTCGTTACAGAGATCGTGGGCGCGACATTCTGCTAGGTTCACGGGAATCGCCGGAGGGGCAATGCGAATCGGCATTCTCGGGTCAGGGCTGATGGGCGCGAAGCTCGGGACGATCTGGGCGCGCGCCGGGCACGAGGTCGTGTTCAGCTACTCGCGCAGTCAGAAAAAGCTCGAGCGACTGGCGCGCGGCGCCGGGAAAAACGGCCAGGCGGGCACCCCGGCGGAGGCGGCGAGGGATGCCGACGCGCTGCTGTTCGCGGTACCGTGGGCGAGCGTGGACGATGTGCTGGAGCAAGCCGGCGACCTCTCGGGAAAGGTCATCGTCACCTGCTCGTTGCCGACGAAGGCCGATGGCAGCATGGATCTGTTGTACGGGCACTCATGGTCCGGCGCCGAAGAGCTGGCGAAGAGGGCGCCGAAAGCCCGTGTCGTGCAGGCGTTCAACACCGTTCCGAGCGAAGTCTTCTTGGCCGTGTTCGAGAAACGCCGGCGCAAGCAGCGGCCCAGTGTCGTCTACTGCGGCGACGACAGGAAAGCAAAACGCGTGGCCGCTGAGCTCATCAGCGACGTCGGCTTCGAGCCCATCGACATCGGTGCGCTGCGCATGGCGCGCTTTTCGGAGCCCTTCACGGCGATCGTCGCCCAGCAAGCGTACGAGACGGACCGCGGCCCCGCGCTGGCATATCGCTTCGAGTGGTACGAGGAGCGAGAATTCGATGAGGACAAATAGCGCATCGGAGTGCCCACCATGAAACATGTCACGCCCGTCGTCGCGGCCGCGCTCTGTCTCGGCGGCGCTCTTCTTCTCCGCGCTCAGCAGCCACCAGCACCGCAGCCTTTTTACGTCGGCAACCGCGTCGGTCTTCCCGTCAATCCCGCAGCCGACGCGGCGTTCGACGCGGTGTCGCCAAACGTGAAGGTCTACGGCGCCATCTATTCCGCCGAGAGCTGCTCGTACGACGCCGAGCGCGGGCTGATCGTGGTCCCGAATCGCGGCGTTCCGCAGAACGTACAGACCAACAACGCCTGGGTGTCGTTCATCAACCACGACGGTTCCGTGCACACTGCGCGCTGGATCGGCGTGCAGGCGCCGGCTGAGCGAAGCGCACTGATGCCGCCGCTCGTGCTGAACGAGCCGTATGGCAGCGACATCGCCAATGGCATGCTGTACGTCGCCGACCGCGACGGTGCCACGTCGCCGACGGATGCGAGCGTCGCCGTCATCCGCCGCTTCGACATGCGCACCGGCGCGCCCGCAGGCGAGATGCGTGTTGACCGCGTCGCGTGGTTCAACGACATCGCGGTGGCAAAGGACGGCACCGTCTATGCGACGCAGACAGGCGATCGCGGCGAGACGCCCGACCCATCCACCTGGCAGCTCTGGAAGATCGCGCGCGACGGCTCGGCGTCGATCTTCGTTCAGGGTGCGCCACTGCGGCAGCCGAACGGCGTCGCGCTCGATGCGCAGGGCAACATCGTCGTCGTCAACATCGGCAACGCCGACGTGCTCACCTTTTCGACCGCCGGCCAGCTGGTGAAGACCGAGACCGCCGCGCAGCCGGGCAACGACGGTCTGGTGATCATGCGGGACGGCACCAAGTACGTGAGCAGCGTCGTGAACGGAGGCGTGTCGCGGATCCGGCCGGGTCGTCCCGCGGAGTTGATCGCGCGGAACATTCCGAGCGCGGCGTCGATGTGCTACGACGCGGGCGCGAATCAGCTGGTGATCCCAATGAACGCGAACAACGCGTTGGCGTTCATCCCGCTCCGCTAGTCACCGCGATGTTGCGGAAACCCGGTGTCGCGCGCAGTATCAGCGCTCCACCTTCGCAATCCTTAGAAGAGGAACGTATGAAACGTGTACATGCAGCTTTGCTGGCACTTCTGCCGGCACTTCCGATGACCGTCGCGGCCCAGCAGCCTCCGGCTGGAGGACCGCCCGCGAACCCGATCACGGCCGTGTTCCGCACGCGGAACGCCGCTCTGCAACGCAACCTCGCGCAGGCGTTCGACTCCATTCCCGACGCCAAGTTCAGCTACAAGCCCACGCCGGCGCAGCTGACGATCGGGTACATCGCGCAGCATCTCGCGAATGACAACTATCTCTTCTGCAACAATTTCGGCGCGATGAAGTTCACGCGGGCCGCTCGGGATACGTCGACCGCAGACTCGGTGAAGGCTACGTGGCCGAAGGACACGCTGACGGCGAAGCTCAAGGAGTCGTTCAACTTCTGCGAGCAGGCGTTCGCGCAGCTGGATGACGCGAAGCTGGCGGACCAGATCTCGGTGACGTTCGGCCCCAACACGCGAACGATCACGCGCGCGACCATGGTGCTCGGCCACGTGCTGGACATGGCCGACCACTACAGCCAGATCGCGAACTACATGCGTCTGAACAACATCCTGCCGCCGACCGCGCTCCCGCGGCCGCGGCCCGCAAGCAACTAGCCCAGAACAGGAGCAACGCCCGCGATCGTATGGGTGCCGTGTAACATTCGGCACCATGAGAACCGACCTTCAGATTCTGCAGATCACCCTGCAGGCGCTGTCGTCGTTCGCGATCGCGGGCGGGCTGCTGTTCACCGCGATCCAGTTCCGGCAGGCGCGGCGCGCACAGGAAGTCGCGAACTTCTCCAAGCTGGTCGAGCTACAGTACCAGCTGCGCAAGCTGCGCGTCGATCATCCGGAGCTCGCGGGGGTCCACCAGCTCGACGTGCAGCAGCTGCACTCACCGCGTGAGATTCAGGAGTACTTCCTCAATCTCATGCAGGTGTCCTTGTTCGAGATCGCGTGGTACGCGCACGAGCAGGGCCAGTTGCCGGATGACTACTTCGCCTCCTGGGAGAAGCGCATGCGGCAGATCAGCCAGGAGAAATCGTTCCAGCGGATGCTCGAGAATCCCGCGATGAAGATCATGCACGACGACTTCGACGCCTACCTGCGCGCCCTAGTTCGAGCGCAACGCCCCGATCGGGTCGATTCGTGACGCACGCCGCGCGGGAACCCACCCGCTCAGGACGGCCACGGCCGCGAGCACGAAGAGCATCGCACCGAAGGTGAGCGGATCGGTTGGTGTGACGCCGAAGAGAAAGCCCCGAAGCGCGCGTCCGAGCAGCCACGCGCCCGCGGCGCCGATGGCGATGCCGGCGGACGCCAGCGCCAGCGTTTCGCCGATGATGCGCCGCTGCACGTGCCCCGACGATGCACCGAGCGCGATCCGCACCCCGATCTCCTGGGTGCGATGGCTGACGGTGTAGGAGATGACGCCGTAGATCCCGAGCAGCGCGAGCACGAGCGCGAACACCGCAAAGGCCCCCAGCAGCAGCGTGATGAATCGGCGCGGAGACACGGCCTTGTCGACCACCTGACTCAGCGTCCGCAAATCGTTCGTCGGAAGGTCGGGCATCACCGACTGCAGTGCGTTGCGTACGGCCGCGCCAAGCGACACGGGCGCCAGGGTGCTGCGAATCACGAGGTTCACCGCGGGAAAGTCCCCCGTCTGCCGCATCGGGATGTACATCTCGTTTCCCGCGCCCTCCTCGAGCGCGAGATGCCGGACGTCGCCGATGATGCCGACCACGCGACGATCCCCGTCTGCGCTCATGACCTTGCCGAGTGCGTCCTCTCCCGGCCAGAGCGCGCGCGCCAGGGTTTCGTTGATCATGATCACCGGTTCGCTCTTCGGACCATCGTGAATGGTGATCTCGCGGCCGGCGATAAGGCGCATCCCCATCGTGCCGACATATCCCTCGCTCACCACGCGCACGAATGCCGGCTGCCAGTCTGAGCGCTCGGAGGTCCGTCCTTTCGCCGCGACCCCCCAACTGCGATTGCTCCCGAGCGGCAGCCGGTCGGCAAGTGCCACGGACTGCACCCCGGGCAGCGCGCTCGTCCGCGTGGGGACTTCGTCGAAGTAGGCGTTCATGCGTTCCCGCGACGTCGTCCACCCCGCGCCGGGGTCGACGCGCAACGTGGCGACCCGCCCCGGCCGGAATCCGAGATCGACTTCCATCACCTTGAGGAAGCTGCGGATCAACAGTCCCGAGCCGACGAGCAGCACGCACGCGAGCGCGATCTCGGCGACGACGAGGAAGCTGCGCGTCCAGTTGCCACGCTTGCCCTCCGTCACCGCGCGACCTGATGACTTGAGCTCTTCGTGTACCGCGGCCGGCACGTTCAGGGCGGGTACGAGGCCGAATGCCAGCCCGGTGACGACAGCCAGGATCAGCGTGAACGCCACCGCGCTCGGATCGATGCGGACGCCGCCGAGCAACGGAAGCGCGACCGCGTCCAGGCGCGCGACCGCGCGCGTGCCCACGATTGCCAGCACCATGCCGAGCGCCGCGCCGAAGGACGAGAGCACCACGCTCTCGGTGAGCATCTGGCGCACGAGCCGCCGGCGCGAGGCGCCGAGTGCCGCGCGTACCGCCATTTCCTTGCGACGCGTCGTCGCGCGCACCAGCAGCAGGTTCGACATGTTCGCGCAGACAATCAGCATCACCACTCCCACGGCAAAAGCGAGTACCCCGAGCGCGCCCTCGACGCGGCCGCTGACGTGCTCGCGCAGCGACGTGAGCCGCGGGTCGAATTCGTTCCGTCGCGACGCCGCGGCCGTAATCCGCGCTCCGAGCATGCGCGATTCGGCGGCTGCCTGCCCGAGCGTCACGTTGTCTTTCAGGCGCCCGACGACGGAGATCGTGTTTCCCCAGCGGTCCGTTTCGTCGGTGAGTGGGAACGGGACGAACATGTCGATACGCGTTCCCGGCGCGAACACCGCTCCGAAGTCGAACGATGCCGGCAGCACTCCGACGACGAGCGCCGCCGCATCGTTGAGCGTGATCGAGCGGCCCACGATGCCCGGATCGGACGCAAAGCGCGTCCGCCAGAGCGCATTGCTCAGGAGCACGACTTTCGGGCCGTTCCAGCGCAACGACTCCTCCGCGCTGAACTGCCGCCCCAGGATCGGCTGCACGCCAAGCACAGGGAAAAAATTCCGCGACACCGGGACGACGCTGAGGCGCGCTGACGCGCCCTCGCCGCTGAGCCGCGTGTCACCGATGCCGTAGAACGCCATGTACGCGCCGAGACCCTCGAACGAGCGATTCTGCTGCTCGTAGTCGAGATAGTTGGCGACCTGGATCGTCTGTGCGGACAGCCCGGCGCCCAAGCCATTCTCGATCCACACCAGCCGATCCGGATCCTGGAAAGGCAGGGGGCGCACGAGCAGCGCGTTCGCGACGCTGAAGACGATCACCGTCGCGCCGATGCCGACGCCGAGGATCAGGGCGGCGAACGCCGCGAACCGCGCGTCGCGCCGCAGGGTGCGGATCGCGTAACGAAAATCGTGGAGAAAATCGTGCATCATGTCGCGCAGTCGCATGTGTCTCTCCCGGCGGGCAGCCGATGCATGAAGAAGGAGCGTCGTGTCGCTCAGCGGCGCGCCGAGTCGGCGGAGCGCTTCGGCGCGGGCGTCGGCGGGCGGCATTCCGCGTCGCACGAGGTAATCGACGCGTTCGGCGAGAAACACCCTGAGCTCCGCGTCGGCGTCGGCGGCAGCGCGCGCATCGCTCGTGAGCGGCAGCCGAAAGAGGCGTTTGACCCCCGACCGGATGCCTTTGCCAAGCATGGGTCGCGTCTCAGCGTGACTTGAGGGCGAGGACCGAGACGACGGCGTCGAACTCGTCCACGAGCGCGGCAGCGGTCGTTCGCAGGTGGGCGCGGCCGGCGGCGGTAACGCGATAGTAGCGCGCCCGGCGTCCGTTCTCCGTCTCGCCCCATTCGGCCGTCACGAGCTCGCGCTCCTCGAGCCGGTGGAGCGCCTGGAGCAGGGCGGCGTCCGTGATCTCGAGGCGCTGGCTCGAGCGGTCCTCCACCCAGGTCGCGATCTCGAACCCGTGCATCGGTCCCCACGACAGTGCCTTCAGCACCAGGACGTCGAGCGTTCCTTTCAGCATCCCTTTCCTCCAAGGCTCTACCCTAAGACACTTGCCCCAAGAGAAAGGTTGAAAGCTGCGGCACGCGAGCGCAAGTGGTGCGACGCCCTGTCATTCTGAGTGAGCGAAGCGAACGAAGAAGCTTCTATGAGCCGGGCAGATCCTTCGCTGCGTTCAGGATGACAAGCGTGTCTAGATGACGTCGCCCGTGCGGCCGCCCCAGAACCGCGGCGTGAACTTCGGGATGCGCCTCGGCCGCATGATCGGCACGCCGGAACGCCAGAAGCTGCGAAAGCGCCTCTTGCGGCCTGTGCGATAGAAGTGTGTCAGATACGCGACGTCGCACTCGGCGTAGTCGGCGAGCCACTGATCCAGGCCGCGGATCCCACAGTCGCGCAGGAGCTGCAGGGAATAGCCAAGCGCATACCGCTCGTACGCGATCAGCCGCGCGAGAAGCTTCGGGCCTGGCCGCGTCACCTCGAGCAGTCCGACCTTTCGCTGGGCAGCGCTCACGTTCCACTGCACCGTGTGACCGAACAGATGCAGGACGAGAAACAGCGCCTCCTCGTCGTTCAGCTTGCGCCGGTCGAGCGTGATGGTCTTGCCGTCGATGTCGCCGGTGAAGCCCGGCGGCAGCTTGGCGTCCTGCACGGGGATTCCGTACTCCTCGACCGCGCGAGTCACCACCCGCAACGCGTCTCGTTTTCTCATCGGCCGCGCGCATCCTCGTACGAATTCCTCGAATGTATCCCGCTCGAAGTGATCCGACACGTCGTGTAACATTGGAACCATGCGATCCCTCAACTTCGCTCTCGCCGCGACCGTCGCGGCCAGCATATCGACTGAGGCACGGGCGCAGACGCCGCGCCCCGTCTTCCCCGGCGACACCTGGCAGCGTGTCGCCAACCCGACGCGCGCAGGCTGGAGCAAAGCCGGCCTCGATTCCGTCGACGCGATCGTCCGGCGCATGAACACGAGTGCCATGGTCGTCGTCGAGCACGGCAGGATCGTCTACTCCTACGGCGACCTCACGGCGCAGAGCTACCTCGCCTCGGTGAGGAAGAGCATCCTGTCCATGCTCTACGGCATCGAGGTCAAGCGCGGACACATCGATACGTCGAAGACGCTCGCGCAGCTCGGCATCGACGACGTCGGCGGGCTGCTCCCACGCGAGCGAGAGGCGACGATCCAGGACCTGCTCGGCGCGCGCTCCGGCGTCTACCACATGGCGTCATACCCCGGCGACTTCCTCGCCGAGGCGCCGCCGCGCGGAAGTCAGCGGCATGGGATGTATCAGCTGTACAGCAACTGGGACTTCAACGTCCTCGGGACGATCTTCGAGAAGGAGACCGGGCGCAACGTATACGACGCTCTCGAGCAGGACATCGCGCGTCCCATCCACATGCAGGACTTTCGGCGCGATCTCCAGGAGAAGCAGGGGGACACGACGCGCTCGGTCCACCTCGCCTATCCCATGTGGCTGACGACACGCGACATGGCGCGCGTCGGCCTGCTCATGCTGCACAACGGCAAGTGGAACGGGACGCAGGTCGTGCCGCGTGACTGGGCGGTGAAGTCGACGCACATCATTACGCCTGTCTCGCAGCTGAATCCCTCGCGCATCCGCCGCAACCGGTTGGGTTACGGATATCTCTGGTGGGTCTTCGACGGTCCGTGGGCGACCGGCCCTTACGAGGGCGCGTATACCGGTGTTGGAGCGATCGGCCAGTTCATCACGGTGATCCCGAAGCTCGACATCGTCGTCGCGCACAAAACCATCCCGCGTCCGCCGAACACGCCGAGTGTCTCGGAGTCGCAGTACATGGCGCTCCTCGATCGCATCGTCGCCGCGCGCACAGGTCGGACGCCGGGGCCGAAGCTGCCGACGATGGCACCGTACGACGTGCTGCTCACGAACGCCCGGATCGTAGACGGGACAGGAAGCGCCGCCTACAGCGGCGACGTGGCGATCACCGGCATGCGCATCGTGCGCGTGTCTATCGACCCTATTCCGAGGGACTCGGCACTAAAGGTCATCGACGTGAGGGGTCATGTGCTCGCGCCCGGCTTCATCGACATGCACGCGCACCTCGACCCGCTCTTGCGCATGCCCGACGCGCAGAGCGCCGCGCGCCAGGGTGTGACGCTCGCGCTGGGCGGTCCGGACGGCGGCGGACCTTGGCCCTTCGGCGCGTACCTCGACTCCGCCGATCGCGCTGGGCTGGGGATCAACGTCGCCTATCTCACCGGCCATAACACGATCCGCGAGCAGGTGATGGGGACGGCGAATCGTGCGCCGACCTCCGAGGAGCTCGCCCGCATGACGCAGATGGTGGGGCAGGCGATGCACGAGGGCGCGTTCGGGCTGAGCACGGGGCTGCGGTACATCCCCGGCTTCTACTCGAAGACCGATGAAGTCGTCGCGCTCTCCAGAGTCGCCGCGGACTCCGGGGGCATCTACACCTCGCATCTGCGCGAGGAAGGCCTCGGCCTCCTCCAGGGTGTCGCCGAGGCGATGGAGATCGGCCGGCAGGCACATATCCCCGTCGTCCTCACGCACCACAAGGCCATCGGACAGCAGATGTGGGGCAAGAGCGCCGTCACCGTGCACATGGTGGACTCCGCGCGCGCGGCGGGCACCGACGTCATGATCGATCAGTATCCGTACACGGCCAGCTCCACCGGACTCGATGTGCTTGTGCCACCGTGGGCCCTCGAGGGCGGGCGCGCGGAACTGCGGAAGCGTCTCGAGAATCCCGTGCTCAGGGACAGCATCACGCGCGGCGTCGTCGACAACCTGCTCAATGATCGCGGAGGAGGGGAGATTCGCCGCGTGCAGTTCGCGAACGTGGCGTGGGACCACACCCTCGACGGCAAGACGCTGTACGACTGGGCGGTTCGTCGGGGCGTAGCCCCGACGCCCCAACAGACGGCGCCGCTCGTGCTCGAGGGCGTTGTGAATGGCGGCGCGTCAATGGTGTATCACGTGATCGACGAGGCCGACGTCAGGCGCATCATGGCGCATCCGGTGACGATGATCGGGAGCGACGGCCGCCTCTCGCGCCCGGGCGAGGGCGTGCCCCATCCGCGCAACTACGGCACCTTCCCGCGCGTCCTCGGCGAGTACGTTCGCGTGCAGCATGTGCTCACGCTCGAGCAGGCGGTGAACAAGATGACGGGGATGTCCGCCGCGCGACTCGGTCTCGCCGACCGCGGCTGTATCCGCGCCGGCTGCATGGCCGACGTCACGGTGTTCGACCCCGCGACCGTCAAGGACATGGGGACGTTCACCGACCCGCATCGATATCCGGTCGGGATCGATTGGGTGTTCGTGAACGGCGCGGCCGTCGTCGCGGATGGAAAGTTCACCGACGCGCGGCCGGGGCGCGTCATCCGCCACATCCCCCCTCGAAACTCAGCGCGTTGAGCTTCTCTGCGGAGGTGGACCTGGCATCCTGTGGGGGATCGGCCGCGATCCCCCACCCATCCACACATCAGTTCGCGAGAATGAACCCCGTGAGGTGATCGGTCGTGAACGTGACGGTCCGCAGCACCCTGTTGTCGACGCTCGGCATCGGCGAGATGAGTGCTTTCGTCTCGCTATCGATGTACCAGGCCGTCAGCGGCGGCGTCAGGAGCCAGACGTTGGTACAGCGCGCGTAGTTCACCGTGACCGTCGTCGGCGACTCGAACAGGAAGTGATCCACGCCGGCGACGGAGATGTCGATCTCCATGTAGTTCGATGCCGGCACCGTCACGGTCATCGTCACGGTGCTGAGGAGCGCACCGACGGGCACGTTGATGCTCGTCCCGGCAACGGAGATTATGCCTCCCAGCGGGCCGATGTCCGCCGTTGCGGACTGGGTGGTCGACGTGGGGCACCACAGCTTCTTGGGAAGGATCGGCAGCCCAAGGAGCTTGCCGCTTTCCGCGGTTTCGGGGCGGGCCTCGACGCCCGTAACGCGAGAGCTGTCGCATGAAAGCACCGACAGAACACTCGCGGCCGCCAGAACTCCCCAGATCGCGCGCCTGATCATTCTTCCTTCGTCCTCCTCAGCTGGTTGTGGCGAAAATCCTGCAACGAAACGTCGCACTAGCCATGCCGGAACATCGGGAAATGCTGGAAGACGGCGTGCGCGCCGAGCGGGCGGGACTTCTCGATCGCGCGCTGCTTGCGTATCGCAACGCGGCGAACAGCTGCGACGATCCGGATGTGATCGCCTCCGCGCTGACGCACGAAGCCGACATCCATCGCGCGCGCTGCGACTGGGACGCGAGCCTCGACGCGGCGCGCCGGGCGCAGCAGGTCGCGCGGAATGCGCAGCTCCGCAATCGCCTCGCGGACGCGCTCGTCGCCGAGATCAACGTCTTCATGTCCCAGGGTGATTTCGGCACCGCCGCGATCATGCTGAACGCCGTGATCGACGCGAGCCCGGATCCGCGAACGCGGGGCATCGTGCTTCAGAACATCGGGATCATCCTCGCGCAGCAGGGCCAGCTGCGTGAGGCGGAACGCGCCTTCATCGAGTCGCGCGCGAACTTCCGCGAGGCCGGCTACACGCGCGGCGAAGCCATCGCGCTCAACAACTTCGGCGAGCTGGCGCTGAAGCATGACGAGCCCGAGCGCGCCAAGCCCTTGCTGGAGCAGGCGCTCAGGCTCAGCCGCGAGATCGACGATCTCGAGGTGGCGGCCATGTGCAGCCTGAACCTCGCGTCCGCGCTCTCCGGCACGCACCAGCTCGACCGCGCGCAGGATCTCGCGATGTCCGCGCTCGGCTACTTCAGCGGATGCATGAATTCCTGGCGCCAGATCGAATGTCTGCGTCTCATCGGCGACATCAACGAGAAATGCGACGACGACCACAACGCGGCGCGCTGCTACGATCTCGCGCTGCGGCTGGCGTCGGAGATCGGCGCCGAGGTGGAGGAGCGCGTCGTGCGGGAGCGGCTGGACGCGGTGAATCGGCGACTCGAGAGCGCGCAAGCTGCGCAATAGCAATCGTACGAATGAGAATGCTGCCATCTGCGTTTCATGGATGACATCGGTCTCACCGGGAGACGCGATGCTTGACGCGATGGAAATCTTCCGAACCACCGTTCGCGTGGCGCACATGTCCCGACCCGCCGACGCGCGTATCTTCGCGGGTGATCGATCGGCCATCAGTGCCGTGGTCTTTGCGGAGCCAACCGACATGGTGCTGCTCGGCGCGCATGGTCTCCAGAGCCTGAACTTGCGGATCGACCTGGGACGCAAGGAGCTCGTCCCGGCGGGTCCCCTTCCGGCTGCCGCGTTGGCTTGATCGACGCAGTCTGCGGATCTTCCTTCGAAACGGAAATTGACGCCCGTCGCTCGGAACGCCGCCACGCTCGTCGCCCTGTCCTGCGTGCTCGCCGCGTGCGTGAGGATCGCACGACACGAGGACGCGACGCAGCTGCGCGTCATGTCCTACAACATTCAGGCTGGCGGAGGCAATCTCGACGGCGTCATGCAGGCCATCCGCGATGCAGCACCCGATCTCGTCGCGCTGCAGGAGGTCGACGTGCACTGGGGCGAGCGCAGCGGCTTCACCGACCAGGCGACGCAGCTGGCCGCTTCGCTGAAGATGGAGGTGCGCTTCGCGCCCATCTATCGAATGGCGCCTCGCGCGGCCGGCCAGCCCTCACGCGAGTTCGGGGTCGCGCTTCTCAGCCGCTTCCCCATCCGCACCTGGAGCAACGACACACTCACACGGCTCTCGACGCAGGACCCGAACGCCAGCCCGACACGCATGCCAGGCCTGTTGCGGGCGACCATCGGCGTCAATGGATGCGCGGTGCACGTGCTGACGACGCACCTGGACTACCGCTTCGATCCCAGCGTGCGGCGGCAGCAGGTCGCGGAGATGGTCCGTTACCTCGGCGCGTTGCCCAAGCCCATTATCGTCGCGGGCGACCTCAATGCGCCACCTGACGCGCGCGAGCTGGCGCCGCTTCTGCGCGTGCTGCGCGATGCCTGGTCCGCGTCGCCGAGCGGTGGTCGCGCAGGGCAGGGGAACGGGCTCACATATCCCGCGGACAATCCGACGAAGCGCATCGACTACGTGCTCGTGTCCTCGGACTTCGATGTGCGCTCCGCCGCCGTGCCGATGACGCGCGCGTCCGATCATCGCCCGGTGATCGCAGTGTTGTCGATCCAGGCCGCTGCCTGCTATTCGCACCAGCAGCGATAGGCAGCTCGCCCGGGGCCCGTTGCGAAGTTCGTCAGCGAAGCGCCAGCGCCAACGTATTGATCGCGACGTGGGCCGACGCATGCGCGACCATCGCCGCCTCGAGCGAGCGCCGCCAGAACAGCCAGCCAAAGACGACGCCCGCGATCGCATTGAGCACCACCGTGCGAACGGTGATCGCGGCGGTCGGCGGCACCAGCGCGATGAGCGCGGGCAGGTGGCCCAGTCCGAAGACGATCGCTGCGATGACGATCGCCGCGCGCATCTGCGCCGACGACAGGCCCTCGGCGCTTTTCCCGGAGGCCCTCCAGATGATCCACGCGACGAAGCTCATGAATCCCCACCGAAGCATCAGCTCCTCCGTGATGCCTCCGTAGGCCAGGCCGACGATGAGACCGTTGAGCGTTCCCGGCCCTCCACCGCCGGACTTCATTCTCGATTCGACGGCCGCCCAGAGAGGACCCATGAACGGCGCGAACCCGAGGTCGAGAAGCATGGTCGCCGCGCCGGCGGCGAGACCGAGGCCGACCGCGAGCGGAACCGCAGGCGCCAGTCTCGGCCAGATCGCCGTGCCGTCGCGCGCGCGATCGTCGACCAGCGATCTGAGGCCGAAGTGCGGAGTGCAGCGCAGACCCGCGAAGACGCCCAGGGCGAGGAGGATCAGCGGGTTGAGGAGGGAGCCGAGCACCAGAGCGAGAAATGGCGGCGGTGGCACGCCCGGCGGCATCTCGATCGGCGTGCTGCGGAGCATGGGGACGATCTGGATCGGCAGGAAGGCGATGCCGATCGCACCGAAACCGAAGAGCGCCCAGAATCGTTTCTTGCGATTCACAGGGCTGATGATGGCATTCCGATCTTGCCGTCGTCAGGGCACGACTTTCTTGAACAGGATGCCGCGTGCCCTCCCGTTGCCGGCCTCGAACCCGGTAATCCTGCCCTCCGCATCGCGGCGGAATACGACCTGGCTCACCGGCAATGTGCCGGAAAAAGTGTCGCCGCTGGTGTGCGTCAGCGGGACTGGCCCGAAACGACGGTGCCGGATGACGAGCTGCCCGCCCTCGACGCTCAGGTCATAGAACGTCTCGAGCTCCTCGCTGAAATAGCGACCCGCGAAGATGCTGAGGTCCGCCGGCGGTTTCTCCACGACGCGTCGCCCCGGGTGCTCGCCGTCCTGATGGAAGGTGATCCCCGCGACCGTGCTGTCCGCCGCGACGTTGAAGGTGATCCGCGCGGGCGCGCCGACGACCTCGAAGGAGGTCATGGACGTCGGCCGCAGCGGCAGCGCCGGCTGGCCGGGAAGCTGGACGCGCAGCTGACCTCCCTGCATCTCGATATTGACGAGCAGACCGCCGAGCGTGGTCATCTCGTATTTGCCGGCGTAGCGCCTCAGCGTCGCGGCAGGCACCTCGACGCCCGACGTCGCGGTCGCGCCTGCAAGCTGCGTCGTCTTCATGTACTGGCCGAAGAACGCGTCCGCCACGACGTTCGCGATGTTACCCGGAACGCCCTGGTAGTTGCTGAACACGACATAGCCGGCGTCGAGATCGGGGTAGTACACGAACGTGGAGCTGTGCGCGACGTCGTTGCCGCCATGCTGCCAGCGCCGCAGACCACGGGCCGAGTCGAGGAACACGCCGAACCCGTAGTTCGACGGCTTACCATCGTTGAGCACGAAGGACGTGGTCATCTCCTTGATGACGGCGGGTCCGCCGAGCTTTCCGGTCTTCAGATTGTGAAACCACTTTGCGACGTCGCCGGGCGTCGTATGGATGCCGCCCGCGCCCGTGGACGCATGGAGGTCGCGCACTTCACGGAAGCCGCCCTCGCCGGCGACGTATCCAATCGACCGGCGCGGGATGATCTGCCCCGGATTCGCGCGCACCCAGGTCTTCGTCATGCCAAGCGGCAGGAAGACCTCTTCGCGCATGAACTCCGCGAACGGCCGGCCGGTGACTCGCTCGACCACTATGCTCGCCAGGCTGAACGCCGAGTTGTTGTAGTTGAACTCCGCGCCCGGCTCGTTCTGTAGCGCCGCCTGCCGGTTGATCACCCTGATCGCTTCGTCGGGAGCGATGTAGTCGCCCTCCAGCACCTGACGGCCCTCGATGATCAGCGTGTTGATGAACTCGCGGTAGCCGGTGGTGTGCGAGAGCAGGTGACGCACCGTGATCTTCTTGCCGAAGTCCTTGAGCTCGGGAATGTGCTTCCGCACGTCGTCGTCGAGCGAGAGCTTGCCTCGCGATGCCAGCAGGGCGAGCGCGAAGCCGGTGAACTGCTTCGACGAGGATCCGATGTTCGTCGGCGTCTCGGGCGTGAACGGCATCCCGTAGGTGAGATCCGCGGCGCCATACGCCTTCACGAACACCAGCTTGCCCCCCTTGATGACACCGACGACGGCGCCCGGCGTGTCCTTGTACAGCTGCGCGGCGGCCTGGTCCACCTTGCCTTCAGGTGGAGGCCACGGGCTCGGAACGCGTGAGCTGCACGCGCACGGCGCCGCTCTTTCCCGCCGTCGCAGGCGTCACCTCGATCACGTAGCGGCCCGCCGTGTCGGTCGCGAACGCAAACGTCTCCGGTCCGCCTCGCCCGACACGCGCGGCACGCTGCACGCGCTTGCCCGCCGGGCCCGTGATCGTCACCGTGGCGTCCACGCTGTCCTGATCCACTCGGCCGGCGACGAAGCGCCCTTTCGTCAGATTGAGCTCGTATCGCAGCGTGTCGTTTGCCGCGAGCATCGCGCGGACAGGCGTTCCGACCTGGAGCCGCGAGCCTTGAGCGCCGAGGTTGCCGACGGAGAGGAGAATGAGCGAAAGACTGGCCGCGATGCACGCTCTCATGGCTGATCCCTGAAAGGTGACGGTCCACGAAGAACGACCGTGTTGTCGTGATACCAATTCGGTATACCAAATCTGTCCACCGTAATACGGCTCCGCCACTCGATGCGCGTCATTCAGGTCCGGATCGCGGCCAATTGTGTCGCAACGCGGTGGTCCCGCATTTAGTCTTGGAAGGTCGTGCACACGCCCACGTCGTCCCAGCGCGCCGCCATCGAGGCCGACCCAAAACCGCTGCTCGTTGTCGCCGGGCCGGGGTCGGGAAAGACGTTCTGCCTCATCGAACGGATCCGCTTTCTTATAGAAAGCGCGGGCGTCACTCCCGATCATATCTGCGCCTTCACGTTCACCAACAAGGCTGCGGAGGAAATCGGCACGCGCCTCGCGGAGCTCGGGGACAAGGCGGCCCTCGTCCGGCGCACGACCATCCACAAGTTCTGCGTCGACCTCCTCCGCGAGCACGGACGACGCATCGGGATCGAGCCCGGCTTCGGCATCGCAGACGACGAGTACCAGATGCAGGTGCTCTGGCGCCTAGAGGCGAATCCGGCGAAACGCAATGCGCTCCCGAAATACTTCTCGCTGCACCGCCTCCGCGGCGACGAGCTGCGACACGGGGCAGCCACGCGACTGGAGCAGTACGAGCGCATCCTCAAGCAGAGCAACATCCTCGACTTCGACATGCTCCTGCTGCGCGCGCGCGACCTCCTGCTCAACGTCGACGAGGTCGGGGACGCCGCGCGCGAGCGCTGGGCGGCAGTGCTAGTGGACGAGTTCCAGGACCTGAATCCGATCCAGTATCAGATCCTCCACGCGCTCACGCACCGGCACCGCAACGTCTTCGCCGTCGGCGACTACGATCAATCCATCTACGGTTGGGCGGGCGCGCTCCCCGAGCTGTTCGCGCGCTTCTCGAACGACTTCGGCATCATCGAGCCGATCTCGCTCCTCGAGAACCGCCGCTGCCCGCGCGACATCTTCCGGCTCGCGCGCCGCCTGGTCGACGTCAACCCGATGCTCCCTGGGCTCGGCGGACGTCCCGACATCGTCGCCATCAACGACCCGAAGTTCGACGTTGAGACGCCCGTCTTCGAGACCGACGACGCCGAGATCGCGTGGGTCATCGGCGACATCCTGATGCAGCGCGAGGTGTACGGCCTCTCGTGGGGCGACTTCGCCCTTCTATATAGAAAGCACGAAATCGGGAACCTCGCCGAGCCGGCGCTGCTCGCCGCAGGAATCCCGTGTCGGCTCGCGCACGGCCGCGCGATCGCGGAAGACCCGATCGTCCGCTACGTCGCCGCGGCGCTCAAGGTCATCGCCGAGCCGCACGACGACATCCACAAGGAGACGTTCCTCGGACTCGTGCTCCCGAAGACATTGCGCGACGTCGTCAAGGCGGAAGCCGAGGCGAACTGTGAGGCGCCAATCGACCGGCTGAAGCGCATGTCGCACGACCTGCCGCGCGACGACGAGGACGGCAAGAAGCTCCGCCGTGCCTTTTATGCGCTCCGCAACTTCGGCGCTCTTGGCCGGCGGCATTCCTCGCTGAGCGCATTGATCGACGAGCTGCTGTCCCAGCGCGTCGGCGAGTACAAGACCGCGCTCGAGCGACAGCACCAGCTCATCAGCGATCCGGAGACGCAGCTCGAGGCGCGCACGATGGCGTTCCGGATCGAGAGCGTACTGAAGCACCAGCGGCCAGTGTCGATTCCGCGGATGAACGGAGCGGAGATACCGACCAAGGCAATGCTTCACGCGCTGGGAGTACGCACAGTTGTTGTCATCCCGAGCACAGCGAGGGATCTGCAGTTGTCCGAAGCGGAGCGCTTCAGCGAGGCCGACGCACCGCAACTCGGATTGCCGCTCGCGATCTTCAAAGCAGGGCAGATACTCGCGGGACGCAAGTTCGCCGACACGTTCCGCGACTACACGGCCATCGACCTCGAGACCACGGGACGCGACGCGAACACCTGCCGCGTCGTAGAGATCGCCGCGGTCCGCGTGCGCGACGGCAAGATCGTCGCCGAGTTCAGCGAGCTCGTGAACCCCGGCATGCCGATCCCGCGAGACGCGACCGCCACGCACGGCATCACGAACGCCGACGTCGCCAACGCTCCGGCTTTTCCTGACGTTTTCCGCCGTTTCCGAGAGTTCTGTGGTAATGACATCGTCGTCGCGCACAACGGATACGCGTACGACTTCAAGGTCCTGCAGCGGCTCGCCGGATCGCTCCAGGGTATCGGGACGTACGACACGTATCCCCTCGCGAAGGAGCTCGTCCCCGAGAGTCGCAGCCTCGAGAACCTCGCGGCCAAGTACGGCATCGATGCGGGACGCTCGCACCGCGCGCTCCCCGACTGCCGCGCCCTTGCGAAGGTGTTCCTGCGTCTCAACGAGGCCAAGCTGGCGCGCAGCCGCAAGACGTCGCTCGTGCAATTGCTCGATCATCTCGGCGTCGCATTGGCGTTGACCGCGCCGCACGCGCCCGAGGGCGAGGCGAATCTCCTCCTCGATCTCGCGCGGCCGTATGCGCTGGGCGGCTTCTCGGAATGCCTCGAGTACTATCGCGCGATCCGCGAGGACCTCGGCGACCCCGAGCTGCCCAGCGTCGAGCACGTGATCGAGTCGCTCGGCGGCGTTCGGCGCATGCAGCGGATTCGCGCCGAGAAGAGCGCGGACGAGCGATATCCGGTGGCGATGGACAGACTCCGGCGACTGCTGAACGGCATAACCGCGGACACAACTACGGACATAACTACGGACATAACTGCGGACATGACTACGGACGTAACTGCGGGGAATCGGAAGCGTTTGCGCGCGCAGATCGATCGATTCCTCGAGCGCGTCGCATTGTCCGTCAACGAAGGACCTTCCGCCGACCGAAACCGCGTCAATCTTCTCACCCTCCACTCGACGAAGGGGCTGGAGTTTTCGCGCGTCTACGTCGTCGGCGTCGAGGACGCGCAGTTCATCCCGGGCGAGCGGCCGACGAAGCAGGAAATCGAGGAAGCGCGGCGCGTGCTGTATGTCGGGATGACGCGCGCCAAGGAGCGCCTGGTCATGACCCGCGCGCTGAATAGGGCGGGGAGGCCGACCGGCGCCGCGCAGTTCCTGGACGAGATGGGCCTTGGTCCGCGGCGTCCCGTCGGGTCGCCGGAGTCTCCGCTCAGTGCTCCGGCAACGGCAGGAGCGCGCGCACAGCTCTGATCACGCGGTCGGATGCATCGCATGCCGAGGTGGCATCCTCAGCGTCGAACATACCGAGATCGGCGTACCGCGGCTCGACGGCAAAGGCGGAGAGAAATTGACAGTCCGCGTCGAGACCATCGAGCGGTCTCCCGGTATCGCGTACAGCGGATAGCAACTCTTCGAGATTGTGTGTGTGCTCGGGATGCACGCGCCGCGACACAAGCAGCGCCTTCATGAATTTTTCCGCCGCTTGTTGCGACAACCAGCAGACGTGGCTGGCAAAGGTTTGCCTCCCTTGGTCGCGCAGCACGTTGCGGACAAGCAACTCCTGCTCGGCCAAGCCGACCCATTTCTCGAAGGACTTGGGAACACCTGGCGCAGGTTCGCGAACAGATGCCGCCGGAGCGATATCGACGGACGCCCCTGAACTGGCGTAAACGACTCGTCCCTCGCGCGCGACATCCCACTCAATCGTGCCGGGATCATCGCGCCGTCGTTCCAGGTCACCCGGGCGTTGGACCTTGAAGTCGAACGTACATTCGGCGCTGGAACACAACCTGTGCAGCCGATGCCAGACGTCAGTCAGACGTTCCTCCGAAGCGACTTCGATCTCGACATAGAAATCGAAGTCGCTGTCTTCCATCCAGTCGCCACGTGCTCGACTCCCGAACAGCACGATGCGCCAGGGCTGGAGCGCGCCCGTGACTCGCGCAACGACTTCCTGAATGACGTCTTCCGCAGCGGCAGCTCGTTGGATCATGCCGAGCAATATGCACGAAGCGGCGGCCGAGCAGCATCCATTCGATGCCGCCCGGCACGGCTCCGTGCGTCAGGACAGCGACGCCACCAGCTCGTCCAGCTGGTCGTACGACTCCCGCATCCCTTTCTCCATCCCCGACTGCATGATCATGTCACGTACCTGCGGTGAGGGACACAGCGAGTGCGAGGTGAGCAGCGTCTTGCCATCGCGCTCCTCGAGCGTCACGGTGACCACGATGCCCTGATCGCCCGGCTGCACGCCGCCGGCGGTCGGCTCGAAGAACTCCGTCTGAACCAGCCGCTTGTTCGGCGTGATCTCGTTGTACTTCCCCGTGAACGCCATCGTGCTGCCGTCGCGATTGCGGAAGACGTAGCGATACGTGCCGCCGACGCGGACGTCGGCATCGACGCTCACGATCGTCACGCCGTGTGATCGCGGCGCCCACCAGCGCCGGACGTGCTCCGGCTTGGTCAGCGCTTCATAGACGATCCGCGGCGGACCGTTGAACGTGCGCGTGATGCGAAAGGCGCGATCGCCCTCGAGTATCAGCGACGTCTGATTCATGACGGCCTCACTTCCTTGCTTTGCGAGCATGTGATGCCTCCTTGGCCTTGAGCTCGTCGATGACCTTGTCCATCGCGTCGAAACGCTCGTCCCACAGACGCCGGTAGCGCTCGAGCCAGTCATGCAGGTCGCGCAACGGCTTGGCGCGCAGCTCGTACAGCCGCTGCTGCGCGCGGGCCTCGACGTCGACCAGCCCCGCCTCCCTGAGCACACGCAGGTGCTTGGAGACCTGCGGCTGGTTGAGGTCGAGCCGCTCGCCGATGTCGTTGACGGACCGCGGGCCGCTCCGGAGCAGCTCTACGATCCGCAGGCGATTGGGCTCGCCCAGCGCCGCGAACGTATCGATCATGGGGTTGAATATACCGATAAAGGCATATTCCTGTCAAGGAATATACAACCGAGCTGCGCGCGAGTCGCCTAAAGGGAAGCGACGAACGCGTCCACGGCCGCCGGGCCCGAGCCGCCCTCGGGGACGTGGTCGTGCTTGAAGAACACGTATGCCTCCTTCCACGCACCGCCGCTGACGCGCCTCGCCCAGTCGGCCAGCTGCGCTGCCGTATAGTCGAGCCGGTGCAGCCGCAGATATCCCCACGTCGCGGTGGCTTCGACCGGAGAGGTGAAGTCGTCCTGCTCGATCGCCACGAGCGCGACGTTGTGATCCCGCAGGGCGTCGAAGATCAGGGGTTCGAACCACGTGGCGTGTCTGAATTCCACAGCGTAGCGGCGGCCCTCCGGAAGACGCTCCAGGAAGCCGCGCAGGAGGTCGACGTCTTTCTTCAGGTTCGGCGGGAGCTGGAACAGAATCGGACCCGCGCGCTCGGCGAGAACCGCCGTCGCGCGCACCATGTACTCCACGAGCTCGGCGGATTCGGGCTTCAGACGCGCGAAGTGCGTGATCCGCCGGCTGGCCTTGATCGCGAAGGAGAACTGCGCCGGGACCTGCTCGGCCCAGTCGAGGAGCACCTTCTCCTTCGGCATCTGATAGAACGTGTTGTTGATCTCGACGGTGGGGAACCTGCTCGCGTAATAGGCGAGCATTCCGTCGTCCTTGAGGTCCGCGGGGTAGAAGGGCCCCTTCCACTCCTTGAAGGCGAAGCCGCTCGTACCCGCGAGGATCTTCATGAACAGAGGTAGGATGCGTGCATCGCCACCATCTCGCCAGACGTCGTCATGCCTCGGGAACGACAGCGGCGTCGCCGAGTAGACACTACCGTGACGTCGCGCGCCGCCGTTGTCGTCTCGCTCGTGTGTGTCGCCCGAATCGGCTTTGCGCAGGATCCGGCGCAGCCCGACTCCGCGCGGCGCGATTCGCTTCGCCGCGCGCCGCAGACGCTGCCGGCAATGGAGACGAAGGCGCCCCGCAACGAGCGCGTCACGTTCGAGCAAAGGCCCAACGTCGGAACCATCTCGATCACGGGACGCGAGCTCACCGCCGCGCCGCGTTTCTTCGGGGAGGCCGACGTGCTGCGCGCGGTACGTCTGCTTCCCGGGGTCACCGCGCGCAACGACTACTCCGTCGGAATGAACGTGCGGGGTGGGGAAGCGGACCAGAACCTCGTGCTCCTCGACGGTTACGCGATCTACAACCCCTTCCACATGGGTGGGTTGTTTGGCGCGTTCGTCGAACCGATGGTGGACAAGGTGGACTTTCTCACCGGCGCATTCCCGGCGATGTACGGGGGACGGCTGTCGAGCGTGCTGGACGTGCATTCGGCCGTCGAGCCGCGAATGGAGAAGGTGCATGGCCGCGCCGACGTCTCCGCGATCGCAACGACGGTCGCGCTCGGGCGCGGACTTCAGGGCGGCCGCGGCACGTGGACCGTCGCCTTCCGGAGGACGTACGCCGACAAGGTGGCGGACCTCTTCGGTGCTGACCTGCCGTACCATTTCCGCGACGCGCAAGCGCATTACGTGCGCGTGCTGCCCGGAGACGTGCGGCTGTCGTTCACCGCGTACGACAACGTCGACAACCTCGTGCAGAAGAACGACGACGGCTCCGTCACGATCGAATGGGGAAACCGCTTGTTCGGCGCGACGGCGGCGCGCAGCTTCGGCGCACCGAAGCTGTTCGGCCGTTGGGTGGGTGACTCACTCGTCGCAGAGCAGCGGCTCTCGTGGTCGCGCTTCGACGTGAACATGAACCTGTTCGAGAGCGCGCTCACGCTGAACAATCGCGTGTACGACGCGCGGGCGGCGGGCTCCCTCGCCGCGGTCGGCGTGCGGCACACACAGACGCTCGGGTACGAGACGAACCTCCAGCGCTTCACCTTCGCGGCGAACTATCCGCTGCTCCTGTATCCGTCGGACTTCGTGGTGAATCGCAACACGCCGCTCGCCGTGTACTACGACCACATGTGGCGGCCGAGCCACGCCTGGATCGCCCAGCTGGGTGGTCGTCTTGACGCGGTCGACGTCGGCGACGGACGCGGCATGCGAGCGGCCGTGTTTCAGCCGCGCGTCTCGGCGAAGTACTTCCTCAGCCCCGACCTCGCGCTCACGGCGGGCATGGGAACGTTCGCACAATCGGCGCACTCGTTGTCGCGTGAGGACGTCCCGATCCGTGCGCTGGACTTCTGGGTGGGCAGCAGCGCGGCGACGCCGGTTTCGCGCGCCCAGCACTACGTCGTCGGCGTCGAGCGGTGGCTCTCGCCCGCGCGTGCGTTGCGTGTCGAGCTGTTTCTGAAGCGCTATCCCAGCCTCGTGGAGCAGAACCCGACCAGCGATCCGAATGTGCGAGGGGACGAGTTTCTCGCGGTGTATGGGCGGTCATTCGGCGGCGATCTGATGCTGCGGCAGTTCGCCTCGAAGAGATTCAACGGCTGGCTCGCGTACAGCTTTGCGAAGAGCACGCGATTCGACGCGAACAACGCGCCGTTCTCGCCGGGACAGGACCGCCGCCACGAGATGAACTTCGTCGGAAACTGGACCGGGCCGCGGATGACACTCTCGACGCGATTCAATCTCGCCACCGGGACGCCATACAGCGTGGTCACGGGGCAGTACGACCGCCGTGACTACGATCCGGTGCGTCACACCTTCAACTTCACGACGATGACGCAGTTCGTCGCCGGTCCGCGCAACGCCCAGCGACTCCCCCTGTCGCAGCGTCTCGATCTCAGCCTCACGCGCAATCCCCGCGGGACCGGCGTGCGCTGGTCGCCCTTCCTCAGCGTGATGAACGTCTACAACGCGCGCAACGTCTTCGCGTACCTGTTCGACTACACCGAGACGCCACCGAAGCGGCTGCCGCTGCAGCAGTTCCCGATCTTTCCGACACTTGGGATATCCATTGTCTGGTAATCTGCTCGTCATGCGTGGTGCGTCAGGGTGCGTAGTACGTAGTGCGTCAGCGTACGTGATGCGTCGTGCGTCTCATGCATCACGCACGATGACGTACCACGCACGACGTACGCTGACGTACCACGCACCACGTACGCTGACGCACGGCGCACGACGCAGGATGACGCATTACGCAGCCGTCGCGATGCTTGTTCTTGCTGGTTGCGAGCCCAGGCTGGAGCCTATTCCGCCTTTGCCCGTGCAGTTCCTCGTCCAGGCAGTGATGGATGGCGGCTCGCGCTATCAGCTGATCTCCGTCGAGCGCACGGACAACGGCATCGCGCAGTCCGCGGCGGTGACTGGCGCGAACGTCCGCATCATTACGCCCGACGGGATCAGCATGCAGGCGACGGAGGACGTCCCGACACCCGACGGGCGGGCGCGATGGAATGGCATGTACCGCGTCGACCTCAACGCCCATGGTGTGTTTCGACCGCAACCCGGCGCCACGTACACACTCACGGTCACGGTGCCGAGCGGCGCGCGGACGATCACGGGAACGACGACCATGCCGACACCCGCCGGCGTCGATCCGGGCACCATCCGGCCGCTGTTCAACCGCCAGACAGATACGCTGCGAATGGCCTGGCCCCGCGCGAAGGGTGCCGCGACGTATCAAGTCACCATCGAATGCGCGATACCCTCCGGTGACGCGACGATCTTCGCGCAGTACTCGTTCTTCGCGGACACCGCGTTCGCGCTCCCCGGCACCGCCCGCACGCTCGACAACGACCCCGTCTTCTTCGACGGCTCGATCGCAACGGTGTACGTCCACGCGGTCGACGACAACTACTACTCCTATTACCACGTTACCACGGATCCCTTTGCGGGCGCGCCCCCAAGCCGACTTCACGGTGCGCTCGGTGTCTTCGGCTCCATGGCCGTCGTGACGCACACGACCTTCCCGGTGCGATAAACTGTTCTCGGCCCGCGCCGAAGGCGCGGGGCCGAGAACAGCCTGCCCCGCGAGCGCGCTCCTTCTACAGCTTGACGACGATGAGATACCGTGAGGCGGCCCAGAACTCCTCGGGCTTCGTGATCCTGAGGTCGCCCTTGAAGGACGTTCTGTCGCGCCACGTGACCGCCGCGTCGTCGAGGCTCTGGCGCGAGACGATGCGATAGCGGCGCGTGCTGTCCGGGACGGAGATCATCTTCGTATCGCGCTGATCGATCGCGGTGAACACCGAGGGGTTCAGCGTCCGCGCCGGAACGAGCGTCCGTCCCCGACGTGTGACGAGGAAGTTCACGCCGCCTTCCCGCGTCACGATGCCTTTCGCGAGAAGCTCCTTCTCCGTGCCGATCACGTAGTACGCCTTGTAGTGCTGCGCGCTCACCGTCTTGATCTCCGTGCCGAGGCTGTCGATGCGCGCGCCGAGCGTGGTGATCTCCTGCCGCTGGCGCTCGATCGTGCTTCCCAGGTCGGCGATGAGCTTTGCGTCCTCCTCGAGCTTCGCCACCTGTGCGGCGTTCTTTTCGCGCAACTCGGCGTTCGTCGCCTGCGCCGCGGCCTCCTGCTTCTGGAGCTCCGCGAGCTGTCGCGCGGTCTGGCGCGCGCGCTCGACGAGCGCGTCCACGCGCGCCTGGACGTCCTTGCGCGCCTGGATCTGATTCGCGAGCGGGTCAGAGGCCTCGCGCTTGTTGCGCGGCAACCCCTTCACGGAGCTGATGGCGCTGTCCATCCGGCCGATGAATGCGTCGGCGTCGAGCACGACGCGCGTGAGGGAGTCCTTTTGCGAGGCCAGCTGCGTCGCCAGGCGCTCCTTCTCGATGAGGTTCGTCTGAAGGCTGTCGGCACGTGCGATCAGCGCCTTGTCCTTGCAGGCCCCGAGGAGGGCCAGTGAAGCGATGAAAAGGGTGGAAACGCGAGTCATCATGGTAAAGGGTGAAAGCCGTGTGTTATATGCAGTTGCGACACGCAGGTTCCGTGTGACGCAGCCCACACGATGGAGTGTTAACATCATGTACATGCGATTTAAAGCGCTCCTTTTAGGCCTTTTCCTCGTGGGTGAAATTGCCGCCTGCGACCTCGTGAACCCCAACGAGGTCGACTATCGCGCCCAGGCGCTCGCAGAGACCAAGCGGCGCGAGGACCTGTGGAAGGCGCTCAACATCCACGACTACGATTTCAAGTTCCAGCGCGCGTGCGCGTGCAGCGACAAGGCGACGCAACCGGTGACGATCCACGTCCGCAACGACGCAATCGCGCGGATCCTGGATTCGACGGGCGCGGTAGTCAGTCCGTCGCAGGACATCCCGTGGCCGACGGTGGACTCACTGTACTCGTGGACGCGTCGATTCCTGAACAACAAGAACTTTGCCGTCCAGGTCGAGTTCGACACGACCTTCCAGTTCCCGCAGACGATCACCGGCGAAGATCCCGGACGGAGCCTGACGAAGCACGTCTCCACGAACTTCGTCCAGCAGCCGCCCGGAACGCCGGCGATGCGCCTACCGGACTGAGACCGCGCGGATCGCCGGCGCCGCGCGTCTGACCTCGGTGCGATAGTCGAGTCCCACCGCCGCGGCGACCGTCGCCGCCACCTGCGCCTGCGCGACGAGGTGGACGTCGCGCGCCTCGCCGATGGCGGGGACGGCCGGACCGATCATGGCCACGAACGTCTCGTGGGCGCCGGCGATGTCGCGGTTGTGGTCCGTCCAATCGCGCGTCGTACGTCCGCGGCCATGATCCGCGGTGAAGATCAGCGTCGTGCGGCCGCGATACTGCGGGTGCGCCTGCACGGCCGACCACAGCTGCGCGAGGTAGCCGTCCACCGCGTGCACCGCGTCGAGCGTGCGATCGTAGCGCCCGCGATGTGCCCAGTCGTCCGTCTCCACGTAGGCGACGAACAGGGCGCGAGGCCGCACCTCGTTCAGGAGGTCGAGCGCCGTGCGGTGTGAGCGCTCGTCCAGCGGATCCTCGCGCCGCGCGTGCACGTCGATCGCGCTGCGCCGCGCGTTGAAGATGTCGGCGAATGCGTCCCACGCGCCGACGGCCGCAACGCGCTCGCGGAATCCCTCACGCCGGTTCAGCCACTCGAACACGGTGACGTTCGGGTTCGGGCCCACCCGGTTGCTGTTGATGCGCGGGTCGGGATAGCCCACGAGCAGCTCGTTGTAGCCGGGGTACGAGAAGTTCAGCCCATTGGTGACGTTGACGCTGCTTCCCGCGTCGCGGTTGCCGAGCAGCTGCCCCTTCCGGGCGACGGTCCCCCAGATGAAGGGCATCAATGCAGCGCGTCGCTCGGCGACGCTCGGGCGCCAGTACCGCTGGTGGACGCGCGCGGGATCGCCGCCGAGTGCCTTCGACTGTCCGAAGACGAGCAGGGAATCCGCTCCGCGAAACACCTCCTGCCAGCGCATCCCATCGGACACGACGAGGATGACGCTCGCCGCGCCGCTGCGCGACGCGACCGCCGGCGTGCCGTGCCGCGGATGAGCGATGCGGGTGCGTTCGCGTCGGTCGACGCCAAAGGCGGCGATGGCCAGGGCGCCGATCAGGATCGAATCGCGGGCGAGAGACATCGTAGCTGATAATACGCGGCGTCCCTTCGCGAAGCTTCAGTCATCGGCGCGCCTTGCCTCGTCGCGGGGCCGCAGGCAACTTCGCATGGCTACGCGAACCAGAGGTCGCCATGCGCTGCCTTCCTGTCACGGTGCTGTTGCTGACACCAGCGGTCATGTTCTCGCAAGCGCGCGTCGTAGAGGACGACGGTGGAGCGCGCGTCATCGCGAGCGCGACGAAGGTGGCTCGGCTCGCGGCGGATCGGACGAGCTTTTATGCGGTCATCGAGGGTACGGGTGAGACGAGTACGGACGCCGCGGCGCGGGCGGAGCGAAAGCTCCAGACTGTGCTGGAGGCGGCGAGACAATCCAGCGCGCGCGCCGACCTGTCTCCGGCGGTGCCGTATGGAGTGATGCCTGCCCCGAACTACGGCGGCTACCCGGGGCAACCGTCGCAAAACCCGTTCGTAGCGCGCTACGTCGTGCGCGTCCAGGCTATGCGCAACGACCAGCTCATGAGCCTCTCGGCGGCGCTCGTCGCTGCCGGCGCGACGGTGTCGCTGCCGCAGTTCGAGGCGCAGGCTGCCGACTCCGCACGCCGCGCAAGGTTCAGCGAAGCGCTGGCCCAGGCGCGCGCCGACGCCGAGGCACTCGCAGCGGCGATGGGAATGCGGCTGGGTGCACTGATCGAGGTATCGTCGAGCGGCGGGCCGGGCGCGAATTTCGGGAACCAGTTCGTGTCCCTGGGACGTCCATTCGACATGTCAGGGTCGGCGCCGCCACCGGAGGTCGTGGTGACGTCCAACGTGACCGTGCGTTATCGGCTGCTGCCGCGATAATGGCGAGGAGGGACGCAGCTCTCGACTACCGGATCGGCACCCGTCGCTCGAAATCGTAGAGCGTGACCTGGCGCAGCCGATAATACGCACCCCAGTAGCTGCGCAGAGCCTGTAGATATTGGCTCACCGCCTGATCCTTTTCGTTCTGCGCGATGTACAGGTTGTCGATGCCGATGCGTCCGATGACGTAGCGGTTGTACGCCACCTCGAACCGCTTCTGCGCCACGGTGTCCGCCTTCGCCGACACGAGGACGTTCCGCTTGGCCTGCGAGAGCAGCAGTGCGGCAAAATGGGCATCCTGCGCGACCTGCTCGAGCGTGAGCCGCGAGAGCGCGGCCACTCGCTGCTGGTCGGCGACCGCCGCCTGGACGTCCGCACTGCGCGCGCCCCACTGGATCAGCGGCACCGCCACGCCGACGTTGAAGCGCTGCGCCTGGAGCAGGTTCTGATACGCCAGGTTGGCCTCCGGCGCCGATTGATTGAAGCCGACGCTCGCATTCACCGTCGCGCCGATGCCGTTGTTCAGCTTCGCCTCGGCGATGCGGCGGCGTGCCTGGACCGCCTGGAGTTGCAGCTCCGTCAGCTGCGCGCGCTGGCGTAGCGCCTGCTGGACGGCGACGGCGGTGTCGGCGTCGAACGCCGGGATGACGGTCGAAGCCTCGATCGCGATCGGTGCCGACGCCGGGAGATTGAGCACGAGACGGAACGCCGCCGCCGCTCGCTCATAGTCGAGGCGCGCATTCTCCTCTGCCGAGCGCGCGCGCAGCAGCGCGAGCTCGCTCTGCAGCAGATCGTTCTCCCCGATCTTGCCGACCTCGAGGCGCCCCTTGTTCAGGGTGTACAGCGTGTCATTGACCGCCGCGTTCAGGATCGCGTTGCTGAGCGTCTTCTGCGCGACGTAGAGGTCGAAGAACGCATTGCTCGCCTGAAGTGCGATCGTCTCCCGCGCCTCCAGGTACTGCCGCTCGGCGGCGTCCGTGCGCAGGTCGACCTCGCGTCTGTCCCAGCCGATCGCGTTGGGACGGAGGAGATCCTGCCTGAGCTCGAAGGTGACCGGATTGGAGGTCCAGGAAAGATTCTGCTTCGCGCCGGTGAACTCGGTCCGCCGCAGCCCCGACGTGACGGACAGAACACCCCCGCTGAAGGGAAGCTTCTGCTCGATCTTCGCGCCCGCGGTCGCCGTCTTCGTCTGGAGCGGTGTGAAGATGATCGAGCCATCGGGCTGGATGATCGGCTGAATCGAGCGCTCGTACTGCGGCGTGCCACTGAAGGAGAGCTGGGGAAGGAGGCGCGCGTTGAAGCCTCGGTCGCGCGCCCGCGCGGCGTCGCGCACCGCGGTCGCGGCGCGAGCCTGGTGGCTCTGCTTCTGCGCGAGGTCGACGGCCTGTTGCAACGTGATCGGCTGCTGCGCCTGCAGTGTCAGCGGCGCCGCGATTGCCATCGCGAGTAACGCGCTGAACCGTTCTCGGCTCGCGGCCGCAATGCGTTTTTGCGGCCGCGGTGCGCTTCGCTGTTCTCGGCGGTCGGGATGTTTTCTGACGCCCGGTTGCGTCCCGGACGCCGAGCACAGCGGCGCAGCCGCGCACCCGCCGCGAAGCGGCGGGGCCGAGAACCGTACTTGGCTCATTCGTACCTCAAACAGACGACGACGTCCTGCCGCGCCGCGCGATACGCGGGCACGATCCCGAACAACACGCCGACACTGAACGACACGGCGAACGCGACGAACACGGACAGATACGACACGATCGTCTTGATCCCGGCGAACTGCTCGATGCCGAGGCTCAACCCGCCCCCGACCATGATGCCGGCGAAGCCGCCGGCGACGCTGATCAGCACCGCTTCGCTGAGAAACTGGAAGAGGATGTCCCGCTGCGTCGCGCCCATGGCGCGGCGGACGCCGATCTCCTTGATGCGCTCGAGCACCGACGCGAGCATGATGTTCATGATCCCGATGCCGCCGACGATCAGGGAGATGCTCGCGATCGCGCCGAGCACGATGTTGAAGATCGTCTTGGTGCGCTGCTCCTGTTTCAGCAGGGCTTCGGGCACGGTGATCTCGAAGTCGATCATCGAATTGTGCCGCCGCTGCAGCATCTTTTGCAGCATCGACGCGACGGAGGGCACGTACTTCGAGTCCTCCACGCGGACGATGATGCGGTCGAGCTGGTTGCGGTTGAGCTTCTCGGCGCGCGTCTCCTCGTCTTCCTGCGGCTGCCCCTGCTGCACGAATTGCACTGGGCGCGAGGCGAGCTCGATGTCCTGCTGCGTCACCTTCGAGCGGTTGCGATACCGCGTGAGCATGGTGTGGATCGGCACGTACACGTCCATGTTCGCGTCGCGAATGCCGAGACGCTGCGCGTTGTCCTTCGCCACCTTGCGATCCTCGAGCACCGCCACGACGGTGAGCCACGTCTCGCCAACCTTGATCGGTTTCCCGAGCGGGTCTTCCGTCGTGAAGAAGCGCGACCGGACGCCGTTGCCGATGATCGCGATGGGACGTCCCGCGGCGACCTGACGCGCGGTGAACCCGTTGCCGGCTGAGATGGCGAGGTTGTTGAGACGGAAGTACGTCGTATCGACGCCAACGAGCTTTCCGGAGCGCCGCCGCCCCTCGCGGAGGATGTGCGTGTTGAGGACGATCTCGCCGCTCGTCGTCTCGACGTTCGGCACGACGTTGCGGATCGCTTCGGCGTCGTCGTAGCTGAGCCCGGGCGAGAACTTCTTGATCTGCTTCTCGTCCTTCTCCTCTTTCGCCGGCCCCTCCTTCTGCTCGACGATCGGCGTGATGATGATGTTGTTGGAGCCGAGCAGCCGCATCTGCTCCAGGATCTCCTGCTCCGCGCCCTTGCCGATCGCGAGCATGGCGATCACGGACGCAACGCCGAACAGGATCCCGAGGGACGTCAGCCCCGCGCGCAGTTTGTTGTGCGCCACGGCATCGAGGGCCGTGCGCAGGCTGAAAAGCACGTGCGCGATCAGCTGAGCACGCAGGTGCATCAGCGTCTCGCGATTCAAGCGCAACGGCAACTGCAGATTCCTCGCTACGCTGGGAATGACCGTGTTGTCATCCCGAGGCGCGGAGCGACGAGGGATCTGCAGTTCACGGTTTCTTCGCGGCGGCGCCCTGGAGTGTCGCGGCGCGGGCGGAATCACCCGCGATGGACGTCTTGGGCTTGAGCGATGGACCGGTGAGCTGCGCCAGCTTCAGCGTTTCGTGATCAGGAGGCGGCGCGAGCAGCACGCGGTCGTTGTCGCCGAGACCGCGCAGTACCACGACTTCGTCGTCGCTCATGGTGCCGGTCTCGACCTCCTGCTTCGTCACGCGGGTGCCGTTGCGCTTGTACACGAACGTGACGCCGCTGTCCGCGGAAAGGGCTTCGATAGGGACGTAGAGCGCGTTCGGGACGGTGGCCGTGAGGATCTTGTTCGAGGTCGTCATCCCCGGACGCAGCGTCGTGTCGGCGCTGCTGAGCAGCACCTTGACCTCGAACACCTTTGCGTCGGTGTTCGGGCGCTGCTCGCCGACGTTCGCGACGGAGGTCACCGTACCCGAGAACTTCTTGGTCGGATCCGAGTCGAGGATCACCTGCACGGCCTGGCCAATCGCGACTTTGCGGATGTCGATCTCGTTGACGTACGTCTGCGACTCCATGCGCGACAGATCGGGCAGGGTCGCGACCGTCGGCTCCCACGCGCCGATCGTCGAGCCCACCGTGCGCTTCTTGCCGTTCCATTCCTTCTCGTAGATGACCATCCCCGGTCCGGGCGCCTTGATGGTGAAACCCTGCATGACCTCCTGGACGACCCGCACCTGGTTCGCGAAGCGATCGCGCTCGGCGCCGACCTCGCGCATCTTGGCTTTCGCCTGCTCGGTCTTCGTCACGTAATCCTTTTTTGCCTGCTGGAGCGCGCGCTGGGCCTTCTCGTAGTCGATCTCCGTTTGGCGCTTGACGGTGGGCGCCTCGAATACGGCCTGCTCCTTGGCCAGGCGTTTCTCCTCGAGGCCGAGCTCCATCGTTTTGATCTCTTCACGCGCCTTGGACAGGTTGAGCGTGGAATCGAGCTCCGCCTGCTCGAACTGCGCCTGCGCCTTGGTCAGGGACGTGGTGACCTCGGTAAGGCGCGCGGCGATCCCGGACCGGTCCAGCTCGGCGACGACGTCGCCTTCCTTGACGACCGTGCCCTCCGGAACGATCGACGAGATCTTCATCTGCCACTGCTGCGCGGCCTGCGCGTTCTGCGGGGCGGTGATCCGCACGAACTTCGTGGCCCGCAGCTCGCCCGAAGTGTTCACCACGACCTTGAATTCGCCGCGCTTGACCCTGGCGACCAGGGTCGCGTCTTCCTTCTCCGAGCTGCCGGCGACGAGCAACGCGCTCGACACGATGAACAGCAGGGCAACAGCCCCCGCGATGAACCAGCGATTGCGAATCATGCGCATTGTTGTGTCGAGTGAAGGAAGAGGCGGGAGCCGGGCGGCTGGAGCTTGCCCACGGCGGCGCTACCTCACGCCTCCCGCCTCAGCACTCCGTCCTCATTAAGACACCACAATACGGCCGAGCGTTGGTTACCAAAAGATCTTTTGCAGCCCAGTCAGGGAACGGTTGCCGCGCATCAGCCAGTAGATGATCAGACCACTCACGGTCAGCACCACCAGGGACAGGCCCCAGAACATGGCGACCACCAGACCCCCGTCCCCGAAGGCCTCACCGCTATGCAACCGCGTCAGGAAGGGTTTGTCGGCATACGCCTCGACCTTGATGATCGCGCCGGTGCGGGCGTCGACCACGAACTTCCGGTCCTCGCCTCCCGAGGGACGACCCGTAAAGACCGTAACGGTGGGCTGGTTCCCCTTGAATTGGATCTCGACCCTGTCGATCGGGGCGCTACCGGCCTGAGCCTGGACCGCCTTGAGGGCGTTCGTCACAGGGGGGAACCACAGCTCGTTGCCGCTCGCGGCGGTCATCGGGCTGACGAGATCGCGCGTTGCCTCCCGCAGCGCCTCGGCTTCGCCGAAAAACTCGGTGAAGGCGACGAGCATGCCTGTCGTCGCGGCCCAGCAGAGAAACAGGGCGGCGGGGAACCCGATCCAGCGGTGCCACCGCCGCCAAAAGGCAACGTCCATCTGATCCCTCAGGTGGTTGCAGGGCGGGGAATCTACGTAGCTGGACAGTCCGTCGCGGCGTCGAACAGCTATCACGAATTGGATCGATCGCCACCAAGACACAACCAGCACACGAATCGGATCAGGCGGCAATCGACTTCCCTGCTGCCTGATCCAATTCGTGTGCTGTTGCTCTGTTTCCGGCCGATCCAATTCGTGATTGCTGTTTGACCGGCCAAAACAGGTGTCGGCGTTACGGTACGAGCACCTCGATCCGCTGGAGATTTCGCGCGGCGAGCGCCGAGTTGATCGACGGCAGCTCGGTCGCGATCCAGGCCTCGAAGGCGCGCGACACGTCCCCCATCTCGCGACGGATCGCGTCGGTGCGCGCGACCTGCGTCGCGGACGGACGACCCTCGTAGTTCACCACGCTGCCGTACAGCTCGACGAGATTCTCGCGCAGCCGCTCCTCGCCGGTGATCGCGCCGCCCTCCTTGGTCGCGACGATCTTCATGCGCATCGTGTCGACCGCGCTCGACGCGTTGCGGAGCCGCAACGCCAGCGAGTCGCTTGCCGTGAGCTGCGTCGCGCGGCTGTCGAGCCCACCACGAATTCCGTTCATGCGGTCGACCACGCCCGTCATCTCGTTCAGCATCGCGTACAACTTCAGCGCGAGATCGAACTGCGCCTTCCGGTCCGCGATCGAATGCTTCATGCGCGCGTCGCGCTCGACGCGGAGCGGCGCGGTATACTCCTCGCCGCCCTCGATCAGCTTCACCGTGTACGTGCCAGGGAGGAATCGCGGGCCGACGCCGAAGCCCACGCTCGCGGCGGGCGGGATGCGCGGCGGTGCCATGCGCATCGACCACGCGACGCGACTGAGCCCGCGACGCTTACTCGTAGGCAGCGACTGCACGAGCTTCCCGGTCGAGTCGCGGATCTCGAGCTTCATGTCGCCGAAGATGTGCCGCTTCTGCAGGTAGTAGGTGATCACCGCGTCGCCGGGCGGATTCGGGCCGACGTACTCCGCGTCGCCATTCGCCCAGCCGCCGAACGCGCCGATTCGCTGCACGACGGGTTTCGTCATCAGGAAGGCGGCGCCCTTCGTGAGCGTCTGCGGCGTGAGCGCTCTCAGCGGCGTGATGTCGTCGATGATCCAGATGCCGCGGCCGTGTGTCGCCACCACGAGGTCGTGATCGCGCGGATGCACGGCGAGGTCGCGCACGGCGACGCTGGGGAAGTCGCCCCCCTTGTACCGCGCCCAGTTCTGCCCGCCGTCCACCGAGATCCACAGCCCGAACTCCGTGCCCAGGAACAGCAGCTGTGGATTCACGAGATCTTCCTTGATCACGTGCGCGTAACCGCGCACCGGTGAATCCGCCGCGACCAGCTTCGTCCACGTGCGGCCGTAATCCGTGCTCTTGAACGCATACGGCTTCATGTCGCCGAACATGTGATAGTCGAGCGTGACGTAAATCGTCCCGTCGGCGAAGTGGCCCGGCTCGACGGACGACACCCACGGATTGCGTGCGACGCCCTGGATGTTGCCGATCGTGTTCGTCCACGTCTTGCCCGCGTCGCGCGTGACCTGGACGTTGCCATCGTCCGTGCCCGCCCAGATGACGACCGGATTCCGCGGCGACTCCGCGATCGCGACGATCGTCGTGTGCATCTCGGCGGACGAGTTGTCGACCGTGACGCCGCCGGACTGCTCCTGCTTCTGCTTTTCGGGATTGTTCGTCGACAGATCGGGCGAGATGCGCTCCCATGTCTGCCCGAAGTCGCGCGAGCGATGCAGGAACTGCGAACCGATGTAGACGATGCCGTTCTTCGTCGGGCTCACGTGGATGGGCGCGTTCCAGTTGAAGCGCAGCTTGCCCTCCTTGTAGTTCGGCAGCGGCTTGATGTCACGGATCTCGTGCGTCTCGCGCTGCACGCGTCCGATGTAGCCGCCCTGCGCCTCGGCGTAGATGTAGTTGTAGTCGGTGGGATCCACGAACACCCAGAAGCCGTCGCCACCGTACACGTTTTCCCACTGGCTCTTGGCGATTCCACCCGGATACTGCGACTCGCCGACCCAGGAGCTGTTGTCCTGCAACCCGCCGTACACCTTGTACGGCCGAGCCATGTCGACGCTCACGTGGTAGAACTGCGACACCGGCAGGTTCTCGCCCTTCCACCACTTGTCGCCGCCGTCATAGGAATACCAGATGCCGCCGTCGTCGCCCGTGATGAGATGGTCGGTGTTGTCCGGGTCGACCCAGACGTCGTGATGATCGCCGTGCGTGCCCCCGTTGATGACGTTGAACGTCGCGCCGCCGTCGTTGCTCATCGTGAGCACGAGGTCCGGCTTGAAGACGCGATTCTCGTTTTTCGGGTCGACGATCAGGTTCGCGAAGTAGAAGGGACGCCACACCATGTATTGGCCGCGATCCTTCTTCTCCCACGTCCGGCCGCCATCGCTCGACCGATACAGCGCGTTCTTCGGCGGCTCCGCCTCGATGAACGCGTACACCACGCTCGGATTCGATGGCGCCGCCGCGACCGCGACGCGTCCCCACGGCTTCGTCGGCAGTCCCTGCGCACTGCTCGCGTCGAGGGATGTCCAGCTCGCGCCGCCGTCCGTCGTCTTGAACAGGCCGCTCCCGCTCGGGGCATTCGGGCCATCGCCACCAGAGCGGAAGGTCCACGCCTTGCGCCGGAAGTCCCACATCCCGGCGTAGAGGGTCTTCGGGTTCTTCGAGTCCATGGTGAGCATCGAGCAGCCGGTCGACGCGTTCGAACCCGCGAGCACCTTCGTCCACGTTCTGCCGCCGTCGGTGGTCCTGTAGACGCCACGATCGTTGCTGTCGCTCCAGAGCTTACCGGGGACGCAGACGTACACGGTGTTCGCGTCGCTGGGATCGACCAGGATCTTCACGATGCGCTCGGACTCGCGCAGCCCCATGTTCGTCCAGTTGTCGCCGCCGTCGGTCGACTTGTAGATGCCGTTCCCGATGGACACGCTGTTGCGCGTCCAGGATTCGCCGGTGCCGACCCAGACGACCTTGGGATTCGTCGGATCGATGGTGACGGCCCCGATGGACTGCGCCGCTTCCTTGTCGAACACCGGCTTGTAGGTCGTGCCCCCGTTCGTCGACTTCCACACGCCGCCGCTCGCGGAGCCGAGGTAGATCGTGAGGCGGCCATTCTCGCGCGTCGCCGCGACCGCGGCGATGCGTCCGCTCATCGCCGCCGATCCGATGTTGCGGGCGCCGAGGCCGGAGATGGTGTTGGAGTCGACGAGAGTGGCGAGGGCTGAGGGCTGAGGGCTGAGGGCTGAGGAGGACCTCGTTCTCCCTTCGTTCCTCAGCCCTCGGCCCTCAGCCCTCAGCACTTCCCCCGCCTGGATCGTCTCCACCGGCGGCTTCGTCTTCGCCGAGTCACCCTTCGGCTGCGCCTTGGATGCATCGTCCGGCACCGGCATCGATGGCTGAGCGCCCGTGACCGGTTTGGCGAACTTCGAGTCGTCGAGCGAGACGTTCGCCTCGATGCGCTCCCAGGCGTACTGCGCCTTGCTCGCGCTCGAGCTGCCCTTGGAACCGATCGCGAACGCGAAGGGATACAGCACGCCGCTCACGTCCTTGTAGTCGCCGAGCTCCACCTCGAACTCGCGCTCGGCGCCACGCACGGTGCGCTTCACCTCGTACTTGATCGGGACGCCGGAGTCCTTGTCGAGGTAGTACGTGCGCACGTCGCCGTTGCTCGCCAGGGTGAGCTTGACCTTGTAGACCTCGGTGCCCTCGATGTCGTCCGTGCCGATCAACTCGATCTTGTTGCCCCTGCGCTGGTAATCGAAGAGCGGGTCGTCGAACTCGGCATCCTCGACGATCCCCTTGATCTCGTCCTCGCTGAGCGTCTCGGCGTCCTTCTTCCCCTGCCAGGGTTCGATCTTCCACCCGCTCTTTCCGTCCCACGCGTTGACGCCGACCATGCCGCCGAACGCGAACTCCTCGCGGATCTTGTTGGGACGTTTGCTCTCGTTCTTCACCTGCGCTTCGAAGCCGCCGCCACCGTAGAACTTTCCGGAGCGTCGCAAGGACTGAATGGACTGAAGTCGCTGAGCGCCGCCGATACGCTGCTGATACTTGCCGATGATCTCGTCGACGGATTGCCCCGCGAGCGGGGCCGACGCGGAAATGAACGCAACTGCTGCAATGAGAAGTTTTTGCATCGTCAGTGGAGGTGGCAGTCGCGCAAAACGTATCACGCGCCCCCTGAGGACGTCAGGGCGCGTGAATGGCGCGGCTGCGTTCCGTGGTGGAACGGCCCGACGACGACTCGACCGGCGCTTATTCGGAGCGGAGCGCGATCATCGCATCGACGCGCGCGGCGCGCCTGGCGGGGATGGCGTGCGCGGCGAGCGCGACGACGGACAGCACGCCGAGGGCGATCGCAAAGCTCGCGATGTCGAACGCACCGACGTACAACACGCTCGACAACGCCCGCGCGGCGAGCGCGGCGAGTCCCGCTCCGATCACGGCTCCAACGCCGGCCAGCAGCATGCCCTCGCGGAGCAGCATCACCACGAGCTGCGTCGGGCGCGCGCCGAGCGCCTTGCGGATGCCGATCTCGCGCACGCGACGGCTCACCGAGTAGGCGATGACGCCGTAGAGGCCGACCGCCGCCACGACGAGCGCGAGCACACCAAATGCGCCGATCAGCCAAGCGCCAGCGCGGACAGGGAAGAGCCGCACGTCCGCGAGGCCGCGCAGCGTTCCCGTGTCGAGGAACACGAGCTCCGGATCGAGCACGCGCAGCTCGCGCTGCAGCGTCGGCACCATGCGCGACGCGGGCAACGACGTGCGCACGATGTACACGCCGAAGTTCACCTTTCGTGCAAGCGGCAGGTGGATGTACGACTTCGCGTTCTCGCCCGGCGTGTCGACCTTGTAATCCGCCACGACGCCGACGACCCGATACGGATCGCCACCCCAGCGCAGCCTGAATTCGCGGCCGATCGCGTTCGCAGCGTCGCCGGGCCAGTACCGTTGGGCCATCGCATTCGAGATCACCGCGACCTTGCGCTCCTCGTCGCGGTCGGCGGGCTGGATGTCGCGCCCGGCCACGAGACGTAGACCCATCGTCCGCACATAGCGCTCGTCGACGTACGCGCCGTCGATCGCGAACGGGCGATCGCTCGCGGAGGCCTGGCGTCCGTCGATGAAGACGCCGAAGCCATTGTTGTTCAACGACAGCGGGACGCGCGTCGCGATCGCGACGTCCTCAACGCCCGGCACGGTCGCGAGACGCTGTACCCCACGCTCGAGGAAGATGCCGCCCCGCTCGCGGTCATAGCCGTTCATCTCGAGGGGAACGGCGAGCTGCGCGATGCGGTCGCCGTCGAAACCGAGCCACACGTGGGCCGCGATCGCCAGGCTTCGCACCAGGAGCGCGCCGCCGACGATGAGCACGAGCGACACCGCCATCTGGAAGACGACGAGCGCGTCCCGCAGCTCGAAGCGCCGCCGGCGATGTCCGTTGGCGCCGCCTTTGAGCGCGGGAACGAGATTCGGGCGCGACGCCCGCACCGCGGGCACCAAGCCGAACACGAGCCCGGTGCCGATCGCGACGACGAAGGTGAACGCGAGGACGCGCCAGTCGGGCGCGAGTCGGAGGCCGATGTCGATCGGCAGCGGAGGGCGAACGCCGGCCATGAGACCGGCGAGCCACGCCGCGATCGGCAGGGCAACCGCACCGCCGGCGAGCGCCAGCACCATGCTCTCGGTCAGCAGCTGGCGGACCAACCGCGCGCGCGGCGCGCCGATGGCGAGTCGCACCGCGATCTCGCGCCTGCGGCTCGTCGCGCGCGCGAGAAAGAGGTTCGCGAGATTGGCGCAGGCCACGAGCAGGACCAGCGACACTGCGGCGACGAGAAACAGCCCGGCGGGTGTCAGCGTCTCGTCGAGGTCCGGGTTGAGGCGAACATCGTTCGTCGCGACGACCGTAAGGCGCTCGTTCGCGTTCGTCTCCGGAAACTCTGACGCAAGCTGGCGCGAGATCCGATCGAACTCCTCGCGCACCTGCGCGACCGTCACGCCCGGTTTCATTCGTCCCTTCACCCACAACCACCCCTGTCCGCGCCGCTCGAATCGCGTCGCGCCGACCGATTTGCCGGTCGTGCGCTGGTTGCCGAAGGGCTCTACCTGCTCGACCATCGTCGCCGGAATCCACATCTGCGCCGTCACGGCGCGCACCATCCCGCCGAACTCACTCGGCGCGACGCCGACGATCGTGTACACGATGCCGTTGAGACGGAACGTTCTGCCGACGACGTCGGGCGCGCCGCCGAAGCGCGTCTGCCAGAGGCGATCGCTGATGACGGCGACGGCGTTCGCACCTGGACCCGAGTATTCGTCAGCCGTGAACGCGCGGCCGAGGCGTGGCCGGATGCCGAACGCGGAGAAGTAGTTCTCCGTCACGAGCTCGCCGACGACGAGCTCCGACGTCTTCGCGATGCTCAGGTGCGCGAAGAAGTTGGAGTATCCGATGACCTCCGAGAGCGTCGCCGTGCGCTCGCGAAATGCGAGGTAGTTCGGGTAGGAATGCGTGTCGTGCGACCGGGAGGTCGCCGCGTGCCCATAGATGTCGACGAGCTGCTCGGGCGCGGCGACGGGCAGGGGACGGAACAGCACCGCGTTCACCACGCTGTAGATCGCGCTGTTCACTCCGACGCCGAGTGCGAGCGTCGCGAGCGCGACGATCGTGAAGGCGGGAGATTTGAGGAGACCGCGCACCGCGTAGCGAATGTCCTGCAGGAGGGTTTCCATTGGGCGGGAAGGGTTGGCGGCGGAACGGCGATGCTGTGCCGACTCCTACGCTGCGCCCGGTGGGGCTGTTTCGCCATCTTCACGGCATGAGCCATCCATACGATTCCATCCCGGAGCTCGCCGGGGTGGCGAGCTACGCGTCGGCGGCGCGGGTCGGGTATTCGGTCGCCGAGAACGTTGCGCGCCTGCTGCGCTACCATTGGACGGAGCGCCAGCTCATGAGCGCCCTCGTGCGCCGCATGCCGCAGATGCCCGTCTGGGAGGTGAAATGCGCCATGGCGCTGCATCAGTGGCAGTGCGCGGAGCACGTGGATGCGCTACGCCATCGCATCGCCGAAATGCGCAATCCGCTCCCGAACCTCGACGCGGCACCGGGCGACCACGACGCGCTCGGGCTCGATGACGCCGTTCGTGCGGTAGATGCGGCGTCGAACGCACTCGAGCTCGTAGCGGCGGCGTACGGCCGGGCGTTTCCCGCGCTCGCCGCCGCATATCGCGAGCATCTGGCGGCGACAAACCCGTTGGTGGACCATCCCACGCGCCGCATCCTGCGCGTTGCGCTGCTGGAGATCGAGGACGCGGTGCGCTGGGGCGCGTCGGCACTCGAGAGCTTCGAGGCCGCGCGCGATCGCGGCGTGGCCAGCGCGACGGCGACGATGTCAAACGGATTCGAGCCGCGCAGGGACGAGCGCTTTCAGGGTCAGTACAACTTCGAGTTTCCGCCACACGTCGTGTACAACATGCCCGAGGTCCCCCCGGACGAGCGCAACCTCGCGTTGCTGTGCAAACGCGCTCTCGAGATGGACGTTCCCGAGATGATGGCGTCGTTCATGTCCGAGCGAGCCGCTGAACCGTGGCAGTTCTATCGCGACTACTCGCGGCAGCTGTGGGACGAGGCGCGTCACGCGATGATGGGCACCGTCGCGCTCGAGGCACGCGGCGTGGACTGGAAGAAAGAAGTGCCGCTCAACGTGAGCTTCGCGCTGCGGCTCAACCTCCACGCCGAGCCACTTGACCGGCAGATCATGCTCTACGCGATCGAGCAATCCCTCATGCCGGGGGAGACGGGCAAACGCTTCGAGTATGAGACTGCCGTCGAAGCGGGCGACGCGCTGTCAGCGCACTTCCACGATTACGACTGGGCGGACGAAGTGCTCCACGCCCAGATCGGCCGGCGGATGCTGAAACGCGATACCGTCAGCGGCTCGGAAGCCGCGGAGCGCGCGAAAGCGGTGCACGAGAAGACATGGGCGGCGCTCGACCAGTACCGCGATCGCGAACCGCAGCACAACTGGTGGCCCGCGTTCGTGCGCAGGGTGCTTGGCAAGGAGAGCGCAGTTGCTGCGAGGGCGGACCTGGGGCCGATCAACGTTTTCTCGGAGTAGGCATGAGGGCTGAGGGCTGAGGGCTGAGGACACAACCTGCAACGCAGTTCCTCAGCCCTCATTCCTCAGCCCGCAGCCCTCCGGTCACACTCGTCGCACAGTGGCCGAGCGTATCAGCCGCAGAACGAACAACAGAACCACGGCCCCGATGAACGCGACGAAGATCACGCCGGCGAGACCACCGAAAGGCACACCCGTACCGAGCTTCTGGAAGATCCACCCGCCGACGAAGGCACCCACGATCCCGATGATGATGTCGCCGATGATGCCGTAGCCCGTGCCGCCCATGACGAGCGACGCGAGCACGCCGGCGACGAGTCCGACGATGATCCACGTTAGAAAACTCATGACGTTCTCCTTAGCTTTGCGCATCCCACGCGCAACTGCTGTGCCGGCCACGGACTTCACGGTGTACCTCCCGCAAGAGAAGCACTGATGCGCGGCGAGCCCCGCACTCGCGTCGCGCACCTGACCCCGGCCGACCTGCTCGCGCGTTTGCCGGGCGGCGCTGGCGAGCGCTATTACGCCGCGTATCGGCGCGGACAGCTGGAAGTGGAGCTCTACGCCCCGCGGGGACACGACCCGCAGTCCCCGCACACGCGTGACGAGGTGTACATCGTGGTCAGCGGGAGCGGAGAATTCGTGGGCGGGGAAAGCCGCTACCGCATCAAGGCTGGAGACTTTCTGTTCGTCGCCGCCGGGGTCACGCATCGATTCGAGAACTTCACCGACGACCTGGCGGTCTGGGTGCTGTTCTACGGTCCCGAAGGTGGAGAGAATTCGTCTGGATAGGTGCTCTCGGCCCCGCCGCTTCGCGGCAAAAGCGCGGGGCCGAGAACGTCCTTACCGGCGGCGACGAACGATCGGGCGCTCGGCAGCAAGCCCCGAAAGCAAATAGACGAGACTCGCCGTCCCATCCATGATCGGCTCGTTCGTCGAGTAGTCACCGATGTCGTCGTGATACACGATGAATCCGGTATTGAAGCGCGCGAATTCGTCCGGCTGGTTGAGGCGGATGCCGCGGAGGTTCTGGTAGATCGAGCGATATACGGGACCGTCGAGCAGTCCGCCCACCAGCACCTGCACGCCGAGCCGGCTCGCGTGCGCCGAGTGCGGATCCTGCGCCGTTCTGCCATCGTGGGGATAGCCGATCACCATCGACACGCCCCACGGATTCACGCCAAAGAGCCAGTCGATCGCCGCCTGCTCGTACTCGCGGTATGACCGGTCGCCGGTCATGCGGCGGTACAGCATCGCCTGCGTCGCGAACGACGTCATCAGGTTGTTCGAGCACCAGATGAAGGGAATGCCCACGCGAAAGCCGTTGGTCGCGCGCTTCAGCACTGCGTCGAGTCCCAACTTGTAGTAGCCCGCGAAGGGCGAGGGATCGGTGCGTGAAATACTGCGCCAGATGGCATAGTGCCCGTTGTTGTGCCACGGGAACCACTGATAGTGCCGCGCGGTGTCCGCCCCCATCCACGGCGTCTGCGTCTCCATGCTGGCGTATTGCTCGGCGTCCGCGCGGTACTCCGGCTTTCGCGTCAGCGCGAACAGCTCGGCGGCGCCAAGCTCGACGTCGTCCGTCCAGTTGTCCTCTTCGTAGAAGTAGGGAGCGCGCCCCGGCGCCGTCTGACAGACGCCGGGATACTGGCGCGCGAGCTCGTACGCGGCCGTCGCCTTGTGCTCGAGCATCGCGGCGTACGCGCTGTCGCGCGCGAAGATCGACGCGGCCAGTGCGAATGCCGACGCGTACTTGCCGGCGGTGGAGGCATACCCCGTCGATCGATTCTTGTACTCGAACAGACCCTGCGGCCTTCCGGTGCACGGATATACGGGCCGCTCGCGCCCTTTGCCCCAGCCGTAGTCCGTCGAATCGTTCGTGATGAGATCGAAGTACGTGTGATCGCGGTCGTCGCCGAGCTGATTGTACATCTCGCTGTCACTCGGAAACATGCGCGCGAGCCAGTCGAGACCGTGCCGCGCCTCGTCGAGGACGTCCGGGACGCCGTTCGCGCCGGGCAGGCCGCGCGCATCGAAGAGATCGCCGAACGCGCGAGGATGATCGTGGTAGGCGGCGAGCATCATGTATGTCGCGGTCGCCGACGTCGTGACGTACTGCAGATAGTCGGACGCGTCCGCCCAGCCGCCGCTGACCGGCGCGAACTTCACGACACGGCCCGAGTCGTCGATGACGTTGCCGTCGTACCTGTGCACGGAATCCCTGAAGACCGGATTCCATCCGGAGCGCTGCTGCCGCATGTAGTACAGCAGCGTGTCTGCGCCTGCCGCGTACACGTCGGGATCGATGCGAAACTCACGCGAGGACAGCTGGCCGGCGACGATCGTGTATCGACCGGGACCGCGCACGGCGGTGAAATCCAGCCGCTGCGTTGTGACACAGGGGCCGAACGCACCGGCCGGGATCGCGCGCTTTGGACCGAGCACGACGTGCCCGCGCGCGTTACGGACGAGAAACGTCCTGACCTGTACGGTATCCAGCGAGCACACGACGGCGACCTTCGGCGCGTCCGGCAGGTAGCCGACCTGGTTGACCCGGATGAACGACGTGGTGTCGGCGAGGGCGAGGAGGAAGGCGAGCAGAGGCTGGGAGGCTGGAGGCTGGAGGCTGGAGGCTGGAGGCGGGAGGCGGGGAGGCGGAAGACTGGAAGCAGTTCGACGGGGCGAAACTTGCCGCGGATGGCTACCGTATCAATACCATGTTTGCCACCGGAGCCCGCTAAATGTTCGCCGCCCTCGCACGCCTCTTCGTTCTTCGACCGCTGCTCAGTCTGGCCGTGCTCGGCATTCCGGTGATTGTCCTCATCGCCGTCGGACTGATCACGATCTGGGCGGTGAAGTTCTTCGTCTTCATCGTTCTGCCGATCGTTCTCGTGGTCTGGGTGCTGCGGCGCCTGTTCAGCTCTCCTTCGAATCCATAACTAGCCGACAAGCGTCGTTTGTCCTTACAGGGCTACGAGTCGGCCAGGCGTCGGCACCGACCCTCGTTTCTCGTTGATCACCGCCTCGAAGACGCGCGCCTGGATGAATGCGGCGAGCAGGTCCGCGTCGAGCATCCCTTCCTTGGCTTCCATCGCGAGGATGTCCAGCGCCCGCTCGTACGGCACCGCGCGCTTGTAGGGGCGGTCGGTCGCCGTCAGCGCGTCGAAGATGTCCGAGATCGTCATCATCCGCGTCTGCACCGGGATGTCGTCCGCCTTCACCTGACGCGGATAGCCGCGGCCGTTGAGCTTCTCGTGGTGGCCGTACGCGATCGTCGGGATGCCTTTCAGCTCGCGCGTCCACGGGATCTGCTCGAGGAATCGATACGTATGCGTGACGTGTGATTCGATCTCGCGCCGCTCGCGGTCGTCGAGGTTGCCCTTGCGGATCATCAGGAACTTGAGCTCCTCGTCGCGCAGCAGGGGGCGCTGCACTCCCTCGAAGTCGACGTACATCCGCTGATTGATCTCGCGCAGCTCCTCGAAGCTGCCCTCCGGAAGGACGGTCGGTTCGTTCGCGCGGACGATGTGGTCGAGGAAGTTCTGCAGCTCCTCGCGGCGCTTTCTGCGGATGTCGCTCAGCCCTGCGACGGCCTTTGCGTATTCCTTTTCGCCGTGCTGCGCGAGGTAGTTGGCGCGCTCGCGCTCGAACTCCAGGTCGACGCCCTGGAGGAGGTACGCGAAGCGGTGTCGGATGATGTCCAGATCGTACGGGTACAGCTTCTTCTGCTTCACGAGCACCTGCTCGCGCACGCCGACCTTGCCGAAGTCGTGCAGCAGCCCCGCATAGCGAAGCTCGCGGAGCTGCGTCTTCGTGAATTTGACGTCGCGGTACTTGCCGGTGCCGCCGCGGTCCACCGCCTCCGCGAGACCGACCGTGAGCGTAGCGACACGGCCGGAATGGCCTGACGTGGTCGGATCGCGCTGCTCGATCGCGGTGACGGCGGCGGTGACGAAGCCCTCGAAGAGGCGCTCGATGTCCTCGTAGAGGAGACTGTTCTCGATCGCGACGGCCGCCTGCGAGGCCAGCGCGTTCACCAGCTCCACGGAGCGCTGGTCGTACGGCAGCACCTCCGAATCCACGACGGCCTCCGACGTCAGCATCGCGTCGAAGTTGCGCTTCCGGTTGATGAGCTGGAGGACCCCGATCACCTCGTCCTTGTGCGTGCGCATCGGAAGCACGAGCATCGACTTCGTGCGATAGCCGAACTTGTCATCGAAGCTGCGCCCGTGCTTGTACGACACGTCCTCGGGCAGCAGGTACACGTCCGCGATCACCAAGGGCTGCCCGGTCGCGGCGACATACCCGGAGAGCGTCGCGTGATCGACGGCGACGGTGTACTCCGAGAAGGGAAGATTGGGCAGCGAGAAATTCTGGGACAGCTTGAAGCGCAATTTTCGCGGCGGCCCCTGATCTTCGGTGCGCTCCGCGAGATACAGCGACCCGGCGTCGCTGCTCGTGATGCGGCGCGCCTGACTCAGGATCATCTCCAGCAGCTTCGTGAGATCGCGCTCGTGCGACAGGGCGACGCCCACGCGTGTCAGCTCGGTGAGCTCCTGGTACCGCTGCTGCTCCGCCTCCGTCGCGGTGCGCTCGGCGACAAGGGCGGCGGCGTGGCGGAAGGCGCCGCGGAGCTGGGTGATGACGGTCGCGACGGGGGCGTCGCCGGCGACGAAGCTCGTCAGGAGGTCGGTGGGAAAGTCCTTGCCCGGCTCATGCTCGCCCGCGTCCCCGATCCCCACGAGTGCGGCGACGGCGGCGATGTCCTCGAGCGTCTTCCGCACTCCAGCCGCGGACTGCAGCAGCGCGCGATCCAGGACGATGACGCACGGGCGCCGCTCCGCGGCGAGGGCCGCAGGTGTCGGCAGCGCCGGGATGCGCCGCACCTCGATGTCATCCTCGCGGCGACCGAGCGGAGCGGCGGAGATCGTCCGTCCAAAGGCGATGAGGAGAAGTGGCTTCACCTGGCTGGAGTACCGGTTTGGGGTGCCCGGCGGCGAGCGGTTTCAGTGCGCATCCCAGGCGTGCGCGCGGGATGCCTGGAAAAGAGAAGTCGCCGACGGACCGGGCTCACGCCCGATCCGCCGGCGACAATATGTGACTTAAATCACTATCCGCGCGATAGTTTCTGGATCTTCTGCTGCGCGGGAGCGTATTCCGGGAATTTGTCGACGACCATGCGATACAGCTCGACCGCCTTGGTGCGGTTGCCGGCATCTTCCTCTTCCAGCGCCTTCGAGTAGAGCATCGCGGTCTTCATGTCCATTTTGCGCGACGTCTTGGCATGCGCGACCTGCTTCGCCGGCTTCTGTTCCGAGACAGGGTGCGTCTTCACGGAGTCCACGTGCAGCTGCGCCGCGGGCTGCGCGGCGGGCTGCCCCGCCGGCTGAGCGCTGGGGCTCGCGTCGCCCACGCGAAGCGCCGGAAGCTTCATCTCCGTGTTGAGCTTCGTGGACAGCTGCGCGATGAGCCCGAGCACATCGTCGCCCTTCGACGTCAGCTTCACCGAATTGCTGATCGCGCTGGTCTGCGTGTTCACGGCGTGCGACGTCAGCACGAAGGTGCCTTTCCCGTCGCTCATGAAACCCCCGTAGATCATGTACTGGGCACCGAGGATCTTGCCGAGGCGGATAGCCGTCTGGGGGTCGATCACGCCCTGCTTCGTGAGATTCTGCTCGGTGAGGAGCGCCTGCACGCGCTCGCGCTCGACAATCGTCAGGTTCGGGTTCGAGGCCATGTCCGTGATGAGCATGTCCGCGATACCCTTGCCGACGCCATCGTAGTCAAGGCGATCCTTGCCGATGGAGTTGTTGTCGAAGTAGAGCACCGCGACCACAGGCTTTGCCTGTGCATGGACCATTGGCGGCGCAAAGAGACTCGCGACCGCGAACAAAGCGCTTACTGCCTTTCTCATTTCTCCTCCTCGAGAGTTCGCTAACTACGCTTGTCGGCTTGTCAGCTTGTCACCAGCATCGCGATGCAAGTCGACAAGCCGATAAGCCGACAAGCGTCGTTTGAATCACACCGTCAACGTCATTCCCTCAGCCGCGGCCTCCACTTCGAGATTGGCGCCGCGTTCCTTCACGATCTCCCGGCACATCTCCACGCGCTGATCGAGCTCCTCGTCGCTGCGCTCGGGCTTGTGGTGAAACAGCACGAGCTGCTCGACGCCCGCCTCGATGGCCAGGGCCAGCGCGTCGTCGTACGTCGAATGTCCCCAACCGCGATAGTGATCGTATTCCTCGGCCGTGTACGTCGTGTCGTGAATCAGAACCTTCGCGCCCTTCATGAACTCGACCAGCTTGCTCCGCCAGCCGACCGGCGTTTCGTACTTGCCGCCCGATCCCAGCTCGTTGTCCGAGATGTACACCATCGACCGCGCGCCGTCCGTCGTTTCCGTGAAGCGATACCCGAGTGCGCCGCCAGGGTGCCGCACGGGATAGGCGGATACCTCGAACCCCATGCGCTGCGTCTTCGTTTCGTTGATCGCGGAGAAGTCGATCGTCGCGTCGAGCTCCTCGAACGTCACCGGGAAAACCACCGGGTTCATCTGATCCCGGACGATGCGATCGATGCTCGATTCGAGGGTATTGCTTCCCCAGATCGTGAAGTGATTACCTCGCTGGAAAATCGGACCGAAGAACGGGATCCCTTGAATGTGATCCCAGTGGGCATGCGTGAGAAAAATGTCGCCCTTGATGGGCGCGCCGTTCGCGCGCCCGAGCAGAGAACGGCCGAGCTCCCTCATGCCCGTACCGGCATCGAGGATGATCAGCCAGCCGTCCCCCGTGCGCACTTCCACGCATGGCGTATTGCCACCGTAGCGCACGGTTTTCGGTCCGGGGCTCGGGATGGACCCCCGAGTGCCCCAGAACTGGACGCGCAGGCTCATTGAGGGCGAGCCCCCTGCTCAGCATTACACATCATGGAGTTACAGCGTCTCGTATGCTACCTAAACTGTCACGACTGGCCCGTGACCAAGGTCACGCCGCAAGTGCCGTTCACTCCCGCACTTGCGCGCGGTGCTCGAGGGCATCCCGGTTCGCGAGGGAGATGCGGCGGCGCTCGACGTTGATCCAGCCAGCGTCCTGGAAGTCCTTCATCGCGCGCGACACCGTTTCTCGGCTCGCTCCGATCATCTGCGCGATGGTTTGGTGGGTGAGGGACTTCTCGATCTGATCGGTACCGCTTTCCTCGGACAGGTCGAGCAGGAGGCGCGCGATTCGCCCAGGGACGTCGAGCAGCACGAGCCCGCCAATCTTGTCGTCCGCGCGCCGCAACCGCCGCGACAGCTCCAGCAGCAGCGACCACGCGACGGACGGGTTCGCTTCCACGCGTTTCCGGAAATCCTCACGGCGCAGCACGATGAGGTTGGCGTCCTCCATCGCGATGACGTGCGCCGAGCGGGGCTGCTCATCGATGAGCGCCAGCTCACCAAAATGCTGGCCCACGCCGAGCACGCCGAGGATGACCTCGCGTCCGTCCTCGCCGATCAGAACGACCTTCACGCGTCCCGACCTCACGATGAAGAGCGAGTCGCCGGGGTCGTTCTCGAAGAGAATGACGCTGCCGCGCGGATAGGAGCGCTCGCGCGTGAGCTCCGCGAAGCTCTCGAGATCTTCGGGCGAGAGCCCACTGAACAGTGGCACTGTGCCGAGGAAGTCTGCCGTCGTCGTCGTCACGTCGAGGATTGCTGCGGGAACCCGCGTCGGGTGAGAGAACGCTAAGAAAACGCGGGGAGACGGCAGGCGGCGTCACCTGCGGAATCGAGGGCCGAAGTTACCGTTAGTTGCCAACTGTGTCAAAGGGGCAAGCCGTTGTCGGGTTGTTTGTTACGGCGGTTTGCGGGTATATTTCGCGTCTTGCAAGGGCTACCGCGGCAGTTCCTGTCATCCTGAGCTCAGCGAAGGATCTTGGTGGCCCATAGTAGATCCTTCGGACGCGGCGCGTCCTCAGGATGACACAGAGGAGCTTTCCATGAAAACCGGCATCCACCCCGAGTATCACACCGCCACCGTCAAGTGCGCGTGCGGCAACACTTTCCAGACGCGCTCGACGCAGGCGGAGATCCATACCGACATCTGCAACCAGTGCCATCCCTTCTTCACCGGTAAGCAGAAGCTGATCGACACGGCGGGCCGCGTGGAGCGCTTCCGCCAGAAGTACGGGAAAGAGAGCTGAGTCTCCGCGATCGGCTGACGGAAGCGCTGGAGAAGGCGCGCGAGGTCCAAGCGGCTCTCTCGGATCCACAGACACTGAAAGACGCTCGGCGGCTCGCCGAGCTGGGTCGTGAACATCGGCGGCTGGCTCCACTCGTGGAGCTGGCCGCCGAGCTTTCCAGGGCCGAACGTGAGCTGGCGGACGCGCGCGAGCTCGCGGCCAGCGACGACGTCGAGATGGCGGCCGAGGCGAAGCATGAGACCGCGCGTCTCGACGTCGAAATCGCGCGGCTTGAGGAGGAGATCAAGCCCCTGCTCATTCCACACGACCCGCTCGACGAGCGCAATGCGATCGTCGAGATCCGCGCCGGGACGGGTGGCGACGAAGCCGCGCTCTTCGCCGCGGATCTGTACCGCATGTACAGCCGCTATATCGAGCGCCGAGGCTGGAAGACCGAGGTCATCTCACACTCTCCAGGCACCCTCGGCGGAATCAAGGAAGTGATCTTCAAGGTGCCCAGGGAGGGCGCGTTCGGCGTGCTGCGCTGGGAGTCCGGCGTTCATAGGGTGCAGCGGGTGCCGGCGACCGAGGCGCAGGGGCGCATCCACACGTCCGCCGCGACCGTCGCGGTCCTGCCGGAAGCCGAGGAGGTGGACGTGAAGATCGACGACAAGGATCTTCGCGTGGACGTCTTCAGGTCCTCCGGACCGGGCGGACAGGGCGTAAATACGACAGATTCAGCGGTGCGAATCACACACATTCCCACAGGCATCGTGATCAGCCAGCAGGATCAGCGCTCCCAGATCCAGAACAAGGCCAAGGCCATGCAGATTCTCCGCGCGAAGCTCCTCGACCGGAAGCTCTCGGAGCAGGAAGCCGAGCGTGCACGCATGCGTCGCACGCAGGTCGGCACAGGCGATCGCTCGGGGAAGATCCGCACGTACAACTTTCCGCAGAGTCGCGTGACCGATCACCGCATCGGGTTCACGACGCACAATCTGCAGGCGGTGATGGATGGCGATATCGAGCCTCTGATCGACGCGCTGAAGCTTGCCGACGTGGAGGAGCGTCTCAGTGCCTAAATCAGTGCGGTTGGCCGTCGACCAATCCGTGGAGCATCTCGTCGAGATCGTGCAGCGCAGGCTCTCGTCGCTCCCCAACGCCCGCACCGAAGCGCTCGAGCTGGTGGCCGCGCTGCTGGACGTCCCGAAGCACTGGCCGCTCCTGCACGCGAATAAATGGGTCGAGCAGCCGGTGTGGGACGCTGGCCTCGCGGCGTCAAAGCGTCGCGCGTCGGGCGCGCCGCTCGCCTACGCCGTCGGCCAGGCGAATTTCAGGAGCCTCACGCTCCAGGTCGACGAGCGCGTGCTCATCCCACGCCCGGAGACGGAGCTGCTGGTCGACCTCGTGCTTGGCCGCGCCAGGTCAGGTGTCGTCGTGGACGTCGGCACGGGATCGGGTGCCATCGCCATCGCGCTCGCCACTGAGGGCGCGTTCCGGCGCGTGATCGCGACGGACATCTCGACAGATGCGCTCGATGTCGCGACGCGAAACGCTTCTCGCTACTCAGCTAATATCGACTTTCGCCATGGCGACCTGCTGAGGGCGATAGGTGATAGTCATAGGCGTCAGGTGGATGTCGTGGTCAGCAATCCGCCGTACGTCGCGTACTCGGAGATCGGGCAGCTGCCCGCGTCGGTGCGTGACTGGGAACCGATGATGGCGCTGATCAGCGGCGGCGATGGGTTGGCGGCCACGGCGCGTCTCGTGCGGCAGGCGAGTACGACGCTTCGCCCGGGCGGAACGCTCGCGCTCGAGGTCGACGCCCGGCGGGCGTCGCTGGTTGCGGAGCGCATCGCCGTGGACGGGCGGTACCGCGACGTCAGCGTCCAGCTCGACCTCGCGGGCCGCGAGCGGTTCGTGCTGGCGACGAGAAATGAGGAACGGCAATGATCGAGGAGAAAGCGCGCGACCTTGGCCGCCTGATCGGCCAGAGCAAGGAATACCAGGAGCTCAAGCGCGCGAACGAAGCGCTCGGCCAGGACGCGGAAGCCGTCAAGCTGCTCAAGTCGATGGAGCAGCTGCGGCGTGACGCGCAGCGCATGATCGAACGCGGGGAACGGCCGTCGGAGGAGATGGAGCGCCAGCTCGACGATTTCCTCTCGAAGGTACAGGTGCAGCCGGCGTATCAGCGCCTGATCTCGGCGCAGGAGAACTTCGACAAGCTCATGGCGCGCGCGAACGAATGGATTCTGGATGGGATAGAGAAGGGCGCGGCGAGCCCGATCATCGTGCTGGGATGACGCAGGGCTGAGGGCTCAGTGCTGAGGGCTGAGGACACGACGGTCAGCCCTCAGCCCTCAACCCTCAGCCCTCAGCCCTTATGCCCCTCATCGTCCTCGAAGGCCCCGAAGGCGCCGGAAAGACCACGCAGGTGCGCATGCTCGCGGAGTGGCTCGGCGCTGCCGGTGTCACGGTCGTCGCGGTGCGCGAGCCCGGCGGCACGCCACTCGGCGACGAGATTCGCAGGCTGCTGCTCGACCCTGCGTCGGACGTAAGTCCGCGCGCGGAGAGCCTGCTCTTCATGGCGTCGCGCGCACAGCTGGTCGAGCGCGAGCTCATCCCCGCGTTGAACGGCGGCGCGTTCGTCCTGCTCGACCGTTTCTTTCTGTCGACGTACGCGTATCAGGTGGCCGGTCGCGGGCTCCCCCACGACGAGATCGGCGCCGCCAACCGCCTGGCGACGGCGGAGCTGCGGCCGGACGTCACGCTGTTGCTGTCTCTCCCTGTTGCGGAAGGGCTCGCGCGCGCGCACGTACGCGGCGGTCACGATCGCATCGAGCAGGCGGACGTCGATTTTCACGAGCGCGTGGCGCGCGCCTTCGAGCAGTTCTGTACGCGTGAGTGGCAGGCAGCGCACCCGGAAGCGGGCCCCGTCGTCATCGTCGACGCGCGCGGCAGCGTCGAGGACGTCTTCGCGCGCACGCTCGCCGTGCTCGCCAGGCGCTGGCCCGAAACTTTCACCATCTCTACGGGCGAGAACGCACCATCACGGCATTGAAACGACGCTTGTCGGCTTGTCAGCTTGTCGACGAGCGTCGGAGTGGTTGACAAGCTGCCAAGCCGACAAGCGTAGTTTCTTCGGGCATCGATGCGCAAAAGCCAGCAGAGATCGTTGGTCGCCGGCGCCCTCCTTGGCGCCGGACTCGTTTCGGGTGGGCTGCTCATCCAGAGCGGCGCCTGGCGCGAAGCGCGCGCGAGCGCGGCGAGCGGCACGCCGCGTCTGCTGCAGGAGGTCATGGCGCGCGTTCGCGCCGACTACATCGACACCGTGTCGGTGGACGAGATGTATCGCCGCGCCGCTTCCGGCTTGGTGAAGGAGGTCGAGGATCCCTACAGCGTGCTCCTCACGCCGGACCGCTTCCGCCGCCTGCGCGAGAGCACGAGCGGACGCTACGCGGGGATTGGCGTCGAGCTCGGTATGCGCGAGGGATTCGTCACCGTCATCGCGCCGCTCGCGAACACGCCGGCCGACAGCGCCGGGATTGCGCCGGGAGATCATCTCACGTCCATCGACGGCAAGACGACGATCGGTCTGACGATGGACGAAGTACAGCAAATGTTGCGCGGCGCCATCGGGAGCAGAGTGACCCTCGGTCTCGACCGCGCCTCGGGGCACCGGACGCTGACGCTCACGCGGCGGATGATCACGTATCATCCGGTCCAGCGCTCCGAGCTCCTCGGCGACGTGGGATACGTCGAGCTTGCGACGTTCAGCGAGGACGCGGCGGACGAAGTCCGTCGTGCGGTCGACGCGCTGCGCGCGCGCGGCGCACGGTCGCTGATCCTCGATCTGCGCGAAAATCCCGGTGGTTTGCTCGAGCAGGGCATCGGCGTCGCGGATCTGTTGCTCGACCGCGGCCAGACGATCGCGAGCACGCGCGGACGGACCTCCGACGCTGACCACGAGTTCACGGACGGGAGCGCGCAGCCCTGGCCGACCATGCCCGTCGTCGCGCTCATCGACAGCGGCACCGCGAGCGCGGCGGAGATCGTCGCCGGCGCACTGCAGGACAACAAGCGGGCGTTGCTCGTCGGATCGGACACCTATGGCAAGGGAAGCGCGCAGAGCGTCTTCCCCATTTCCGACGGATACGCGCTCAAGCTGACGACCGCACGCTGGTTCACACCCGACGGGCGCACGATCGAGCGCGACTCGACCGCGGGTGGTATCAAGCCCGACGTCGCCGTGAGCGGAGCGCCGACGCCTGGCCGCGCGGCGGATCTCGCGTCAGATCCCGTCGTTGCGCGCGCGCTGCAACTCCTCAGCGGCGTCACGACGGCCGACCAGCTTCGCGCGCGCACGCCGAAGCGCAAGTAATTCCTGGAACGCCGGCTAGCGGTCGACGATTCTGACCCCGGCCGGCACCTTGAATGCGAACGCGTCCGTCTTCACCGACGCGTTCGGCGAGAGCGTGAGCAGCCGCACGCGCCGCGTCACACCGTTCGCGTCCGTCGACTCGAACTGCCGGATCATCGAGTCGCTCGTATCCACCCAGACCTTGGCGCGCAGGAAGGGAAGCGACTGCCCCGGCTTCGCCACGAGCACGAGCACGCGTGCGCTGCGCGAGCCGACCTTTTCGATGCCCGCGTCGGATGCGTCGTACCTGCCGCGCGGCGTGTTGAGGAACTGGCCGATCAGATCCGTGTTCGCGGCCCCCACGTCCGTGCTCTTCATGCGCAGCACCTGACCGGGTGTCGCGCTCTGGAGAAAAACCCAGACGTACTTGCCGTCGGCGACGATGCGGTCGCCCGCGGGCTCGGAGAAGGTGATCGCAAGACGTCCCGGCTTGCGTTGCTGCAGCTCGCCCCGCGACGTCATGCTCGATCCGGTGATCGGATTCGCGATCGTCTGCTCGAAGCTCGCGCGCAACGTCCTGATCTTCGACCACGCCGACTGCGCGCGCGTGATGGTGCCGTCTACAGACTGCTTCTTTGGGGGAGCCGCGAGCGTGATGGCGGCGAACAGAAGAGCGGTACGCATCATAAGGTTGTCATCCCGAGCGAAGCGAGAGATCTCCCGTGCTTCGCGTGGATCCTTCGGTCGCTGCGCTCCCTCAGGATCACACCTGGACTACACCGCAGTCGCCGCCGCCGTTCCGACGTTCCGCACGCCCGCGTTCGGCAGGGTTCCGATATTGCGCCCGATCGCCTGCGCAATCGTGCGTAATTCGCCGACGAGCGACGCAAACTGGTCGGGATACAGTGACTGCGCACCGTCGGAGAGCGCGCGATCGGGGTTCGGATGCACCTCGATCATGAGTCCGTCGGCGCCGGCGGCAACCGCGGCGCGCGCCATCGGCGTCACCTTGTCGCGCAAGCCGGTGCCGTGGCTCGGGTCCGCGATGATCGGCAGATGTGACAGCCGCTGCACCATCGGAATCGCCGTCAGATCGAAGAGGTTGCGTGTCATCTGGTCGAAGCTGCGAATGCCGCGCTCGCAGAGAATCACCTGATCGTTGCCCTCGGCGAGGATGTACTCCGCGCTGAGCAGCAGATCGGTGATCGTCGCCGCCATGCCGCGCTTGAGGAGCACGGGCTTCTTCATCTTTCCCACCACGCGCAGCAGCGAATAGTTCTGCATGTTGCGCGCGCCGATCTGGATGCAATCGCCGAACTCGGCGACCAGATGCGCGCCCTCCTCGTCGAGCGCCTCGGTCACGATGGGAAGACCGGTCTCGCGTCGTGCGGCCGCGAGCAGCTCCAGCCCGCGCTTGCCCATCCCCTGGAACGAGTAGGGCGAGCTACGTGGCTTGAAGGCTCCGCCACGAAGGGCGGTCGCGCCCGCCGCCTTGACCGCCCGCGCCGCCGTGAGGATCTGATGCTCGGATTCCACCGAACACGGTCCGGCAATCACGTGCACGCTCTCACCGCCGAACGTCACACCTGGCGCGATGGACACGACGGTGTTCTGCGCGCGCCACTCGCGCGACACCTGCTTGTAGGGCTTGGTGACGTGGATGATCTCGGCGACGCCCGGAAGCGCCTCGATGCGCGACCCGTCGACGCGCCCGTCGTTGCCGACGAGGCCGACGGTCGTGCGCTGGCCGCCCGGCATCGGCCGCGCCTCGTACCCCATCTCTTCTATCGTCTTCACGACGCGTTCGATCTCCTGCGGCGTCGCGCTCTGACTCATTACGACAAGCATCTGCTCAGTTCCTCACTGCAGAATCCCTCGCACAGCCTGCCCAGAGCATAACTGCAGATCCCTCGCTGCGCTCGGGATGACAGCGAGGGGCTCGGGATGACTACATCTCCACCCGCCATCCGTCGTGCGCGATGACGACCGGACCACCGTACTTCGCCGCCACGATCCCGGCGACGTCAACCGACTCGACCGGAGGATACAGGTGCGTGAGCGCGAGTCGGCTGGGTTCCGCGAGCCGCGCGATCTCGCCGCACTGTTCCGGTGTGAGGTGCTCGACGATCGCCATCGATTGCGGCAGCGAACACTCGAGCACGAGGAGATCGCAACCGCGCGCCCACTCGGCGAACCCGGGATCAAAGCCGGTGTCACCCGAATACACGATGCGGTGCGGACCCTCGGTGAAGGAATATGCAATGCTCTCCGGCGTGTGCGGAACCTTCGTGCAATCGAGGCGCGCGCCGCCGAGGTCGAATGACGCACCGGGGGCGATCTCCGTGACTCGGACGGCGTATCCGGGGTTGAGGACCCAGTCGCCGTACGCGGCCGCGAGCCGCTCGAGCAAGGCCTGGGTGCCCACGGGACCGAGCACGTCGATCGGCGCGCTGCGCGGCGGGAGCTGGCCGTACTTCCACGCAAAGAGGATCGAGGGCAGGTCCTGATGGTGGTCGATGTGAAAGTGCGTCAGGGCGACGTGCGTGATCTCCTGCCACGCAATGCGTTGCTCGGCCAGGCGGCGCGTCGTGCCGGACCCGCAATCGACGAGCATCCGCGCACTGCCGGCTTCCAGGTAGTAGCCGGCGCAGCTCCGCTGCGGCGAAAACGCGATCGTACCGGTGCCGAGGACGGTAAGGCGCAATTGCTGTCATCCTGAGCGAAGCGAAGGATCTACTCTAATCAAAGTAGATCCTTCGTCGCTGGCGCTCCTCAGGATGACACTGGTTCGTCAGGCGGCCGCGACGCTCTCCGCATCCACGTGTGCGCCCTTCATCCGCACGCTGACGACACTCGAGACGCCGGGTTCCTGCATCGTGACGCCGTACACGGCGTCCGCGGCCTCGGTCGTCGTGCGCGGGTTGTGCGTGATCACGATGAACTGCGTGCGCTGCTTGAACTGATTCAGCATGCGCACGAAGCGGCCGATGTTCGCGTCGTCGAGCGGCGCGTCCACCTCGTCGAGCACGCAGAACGGACTCGGCTTGGTGAGAAAGATCCCGAAGAGCAGCGACAACGCCACCAGCGCGCGCTCGCCGCTCGACAGGAGATGGATGCGCTGGGTGCGCTTGCCGCGCGGCGACGCATGGATCTCGATGTCGCAGTCCAGCGGGGCGTCCGGGTTCTCGAGACGCAGGTCGCACTCGCCGCCGCCGAAGAGCGTCATGAAGATGTGGCGGAAGTTCTCGCGTACGTGATTGAACGTCGACAGGAACATGTCGCGCGCGCTGGCGTCGATCTCGCGAATCGCCTGCGTGAGCGAGTTCTTCGCCTCGGTGAGGTCGGCACGCTGCGCCGTCAGGAAGTCCAGGCGCTTGACCGTTTCCTCATGCTCCTCGATGGCGAGGACGTTCACGGGGCCGAGCTGCTCCACCTGGTCGCGGAGCATCTCCGACTCGGTGCGCAGGGCTTCAGTGTCCTCGGCCATCTCGGGCGCCGCGGCGATCATGTCCTCCAGCGGCTTGCGCCATTCGGTCTCCAGCCGCTCGCGAATCGCGGCGCGGCGACCCGACAGCTCCGTGAACGCCACCTCCGCCTCGTGCAGCTCCTGCAGCAGGCCGGACGCGCGACGGCGCGTCTCATCCAGGCGGTGCTCGGCCGCGGTCAGCGCTTCGTCGGTCGCGCGGACCGCGCGCTCGGCCGCGGCGAGATGCGCCTCGCCGTCGCTCAACGCCGCCTCGCGCGCCTCGAGGTCGGTGCGCCACGCCGTCATCGCCTCGGCGATCGAGCTGGCGGACTGTCCGAGGTCGGCCAGCTCCGCGTGCAGCTGGCCGAGGCGGGACGTCGCGTGCGCGGCCTCCTGTTCGAGTCGCCGCTCGCGGTCGCCCGCGACCTGGAGACGCGCCTCGATCTGTGCGCGATCCACCTGCGCCCGCGTGTGCGCGTCGCGCGCGGCGTCGTGCGCGCGCTCGGCGTCCGCGAGCTGCGCGCGGGCGCTGTCCGCATGCGCGTCACGCTCCGCGACGGCCCGCGACAGCTCGGCGTTCACCCGTCTCTGCTCGGCGACGCGCTCCCGCAGCGCCGCCGCGCGCTCGCCCAGACGCGCGGCGAGGGCAGCTGCGTCTTCCAGCTCGCGATCGATGCGCTGGAGGCGGCGGTCGAGCTGCGACTGCCGCTCCGCGACGTCGTGCGCGCCGCGCTGCGCTTCGGCAACGCGCTCGGTTGCCCGTACCAGTTCCTGTTCTGAGAGACGCAGGTGCTCGCGCGCCCCTTCGGCGGCGGCTCCCGCCGCGTCGCGCGCCGCGGCACTGGTGCTGAGCTGAGCGCGCAGCGCAAACAGTTCGGCGCGACGGCGGAGCGGTCCGGCCCCGCTCGCGACGCCGGGCAGCCACACGGCACCGCGAGCGTCCACGAACGCCGAGCCTTCGCCGACCGCGCGTACCTTGCCGAGCAGGGCGCGGACCCACGCGCGCGCAGTGGGCGCCGCATCGATCTTCACGGCGAGGCCATCGGCCGAGAGGGCGTCGGACGCTTCCTGTACTGCGTCCAGCGGGAGCAGCAGCAACGGACCGGGATTGGTACGGCGGTGCCACTCGCGAACCGCGTCAGCCGCCGCGCTGTCGCGCACGAGCACGGCGTGCACCGTGGCGCCCAGGAAGCGTTCGATGAGGCCGGCAGCCTCCTGATCCGTCGCGATGTAGTCGGACAGCGGTCCGACGATCGCTCCCTCCTCGAACGAGCTGCGCTGATTCAACAGGCGCGCCGCGGCGGGCGCGAGGCCGACCCGCTCGCGCTCCAGTGCCTCGAGGCCGTGCACCTTTCCCTGCAGTCCCGCATGCGCCTCGTCGGCGTCGAACAATGCCGCGCGTGCGGCCGCGTCCGCGTCCCTTGCAGCCTTCTCCGCGGCCCGCGCCTGCTGCGCATACTCCGTGAGCCGCGCTGTGTCCGCGTCCGCGAGCTCGCGCGCGACCGACGCGTCCTCGAGCTCGCGCCGCGCCAGGGTCGCGCTGTCCGCGAGCGCCGCGCGCTCGCGCTCGAGCACGTCGAGGCGATCGAGGGTTTCGTCCAGCTCACGCTGCGCACGCTCGCGCGCCAGTTCGGCTTCGTGCTGGCGATCGTGTGCTTCGCGGAGCTCGGTACTCATGTGATCGAGTGCGCTGCGCGCCGCGGCAAGCGCCGCGCGGCTCTCCTCCTCGCGTTTGGCGAGGGACTCGAGGACGTGCGTCGCCTCCGCGAGCTGTTCCTCGAAGCGTGCGCGCTCCTCCGAGGCATTCGCGCGCTCGGACGCGAGCTGCTCGCGCATCGCCGCGCCCTGCGACGCTTCGGCCTCCGCGCGCTCACGACGCACCAGGGCGTTCCGCTGGCGCTCCTCGGCGACCGCCATCTCGGCGCGGATCTGCTGCACCTGCTCGCGCTGCTGCGAGACGAGGCGAGACAGCTCGGCGCGCTGGGCTTCGGCTGCGGCGCGCGCGCCGTGCGCCGCGTCGCGTTCGCGCTCCTGCTCGCTCACGACGTCGTCTGAATGCGGAATCTGCGCCCGCAACTCCGCAACGCGCACCTCGAGGCGCGCGAGCTCGTCACGCCACGCGGACATCTCGCGCGCGGCGAGCGCGATCTCGACGTTGTATCGCCGCGTCATCAGCTCGGTGTAGCGCTCGGATCTCTTGCGCTGCCGCGCCAGTGAGCGCACCTGGCTCTGCACTTCCGCGATGAGGTCGTCGAGGCGCTGCAGATCGCCCGTCGTCTCCTCGAGACGACGCTCCGTCGAGCGGCGCCGGTCGCGATACAAACCGATCCCCGCTGCCTCCTCGAAGAGCTCGCGGCGGTCATCCGGGCGGTCGGAGAGCAGAGCGTCGATCATCTTCGCTTCGATCACGACGCCAGTGTCCGAGCCCAGCCCGGTCCCATGCAGGAGATCGGTGATGTCGCGCAGACGGCACGGCGCGCGATTCAGCAGGTAATCGCTTTCGCCGGAGCGCGACAGGCGGCGCGTGATCACGACTTCGCGGAACGCGACGGGCAGAACGCCCTCGTCGTTCGAGAAGTGAAGCGACACCTCCGCGATGTTCACCGGGCGGCGCGAGGTCGAGCCCTGGAAGATCACCTCTTCCATCTTCTGGCCGCGCAGCAGCCGCGCACGCTGCTCGCCCAGCACCCAGCGCACCGCGTCGGACACGTTCGACTTTCCGCACCCGTTCGGGCCGACGATCGCGGACACACCGGACTCGAACGTCATCACGGTGGAATCGGCAAATGACTTGAACCCGTGGAGCTCGAGCTTGGTCAATCGCACTAGTACACTCTCCCCGTTCGGTACACCAGCGAGGTAGAAATCCTGGCCGCACGTAACGCCTCGTACAGCGACGTCGCTTCCTCCGGCGTCTTGAACGCGCCGGCGAACACTCGCGCTGTGCCGTCGGACTGCAGCAGCGCGTAGACCGGAAGTCCGCGCGCCTGTAGTGCCGACACCCGCTGCGCAACCGCGGTGTCCGGAACGTTGCGCTCGACCAGCAACGCGTACGGGAAGCGCTCAATCACCGCCCGTCCCGCGTCGCTCGCTCCGCGAGCTCTCAACGTGTCCAGAAGTGCCGCTGCAGATGCGCTATCCGGATACGCTCCGGCCACCACTCGAAACCACGGCGTCTCCCGAATGAGCACCGGAGTGAACGTGCCGGCGCGCAAACTACTGCCGTTGCGTCGTAGCTCCAATAGCGCGCCAGCCTGTGTGTTGAAGGTGACGAGCGCGATTCCGTATGGGGAAATCCCAGCCGAATCCATTTTTGTGAGCAGGCCGTACGCTGGCGCGATCTTCACGCCCGTATCCGCGACCGCGGAGTCCGCGCGCGGAAGCAGGTGCGCCGAATCCGCGGACACACCGCGCCTGCCCAGCCATGCCGGCGCCCACGCGCTCGAGGCGAACGGGCGGTATGCGAGCCAGAGGCCGACGGCGACGAGCACGGCGGTGAGCATCACGCCGAGACTCGCCCCGACCTTCCACAGTGACCGGCGCGCGCGGACGACGTACTGGCGCTGCGGGATCGTGCGCAGTCGCGGGATCGAGATCCGCAGCGACGTGCGTGACGCCCGCAGCGGCCCGCGGATGACGCCGAGGACGCGCGCGACGGGGAGCCGCGGCGGCGTGACCATGTCTCCGACGAGCACGGCACCATCGAGCTGAATCACGAGCGACTCGATGTCCGGCGCGTCGGCACTCGCCGCCACGATCAGCAGGCCATCTTCCTTTCTGAATCCGGCGGCGAGCCGCGACCAGCGCCGGTTCGTCGCGATTCCCGACGGATCGGTGAGAAACGCGCCCGTCGGCATGATGAAGAGCTGCTCGTCGCCCTCGACGCGGTGCGCCACCTTGTCGAGCGACACGCCATACTCGAAGACGTCCGCCAGACCGTGGGGATCGTCGGAGGGCACCAGCGCCTGCAGCGGCTCGGCGTCGCCCAGCAGGTCGCCTATGGCGACGCGTCGCTTCGCGGACTGCTGGCGGGCGATACCCAGTGCGACGCGCGCGGTCTGGACGTCGTTCGTCCCCAGCACCGCCAAGGCATGCAGGCGGTCAAGCTTTGCGCCGAGCTCGCGGCCGGCTTTTTCCCAATCGAATTCGGCGGTCGTTGGCGGCACACCGGCCGTCAAGGGACTCCCTCGTAGACCCAGAACGACCGTCCGGAATTCCGGCCCGCGGTTTCTGCCTCTTCCTTCGTCAGAAACGGACCGAGGACGACGCGATAGATGGTGAAGCCGTCGCGCGTCACGGACACGACGCGCGCCAACTCGCCGTCGACCTTGATGCGCGACGCCAGGTCTTTGGCTTTGTCTTCGGCGGGAAATGCGGCAAAGGACACGATGTAACCTTTAGGCGTCGTGGTGTCCGCAGCAATAGCCGTCGAATCGCTCGCGCGCAGGGTATCGAGCCCGGCGCTGTCCGGCCTCGCGCTGTCGAAGTGGACCGGTTCGTCGAGCCCGGCCGCGCGCGGCCGGAAGCCGTCCCATATGAAGGGATACCAGTAGTCCTGCGCGCCCCCGCGGACGCGCGCGCGCTCGCGCAGCGTCTCGCCGTCGTACAGCACGACGTCCTCTCCGCTGGCGACCGTTACGGCGCCATCGTACCCCACGAAGGGAAGATCCGCGCGCCACGCGCCGCGCAGGCCGCCGATCACGCGTTCCGTGCCGATGGCGATCACCCAGATCGAGTCGCTGTCGGCCGCGCGCGCGAGCACGTAGCGTCCGAAGGGATCGACGCGCATGTCCGCCGCGGCGCCCGGGAGATCGAGCGTGCCGGTCACGCGGTCGCGATAGCGATCGACGACGGAAATTTTCTTGCGCGGCTCCGTCAGCACGAAGATGCGGTCGCCACTCGGCGTCGACGCCATGACCACGATCGGCTCCGTGAAGGGCACGCTCGGTCCCCAGTCCATGGTGCGCGTACGAAGCACGATGAGGCCCGTGTCGACGGCGAGGTACAGGCGGTCGCCGAGCTGCGTGCGCACCGCGCGCGACGCCACGGGGAAGGGGATCGAGTCGAGGATCTTCGAGTCGGGCGGAAAGATCTTGAGCAGACGCGTGTTCGCACCCGTGCCGACGGCGATGAGCGCGGCACCGTCGGGCTGCGGATAGATCGTCCGCGGCCGCGCCGGCGTCTTGAACGCCCACTCACCCGTCGGCGTCATGCGGACGACCTCGTTTCCGCCGATACCGAAGATCGCGCTTCCGTTCACCGAGGCGAGCGCGTCCAACTTCTTGTTCGAGCGCACGGTGATGCTGCCGAGGCGCAGCTCGAGCAGCACCGGGCGGCCCCGGATGTCCTGATACGCGACGCTGCCGCCGTTGTCGTCGAATGCGAGCACCTGTGCGGGCGTCGGCGCAGCCTCCGACGACGTCCATACGACGGAATCCACGCGCGGATAGGCGTGCACGCGGGGCGCGCCGCCGGTGCGCGGGACGCGAAGCACGAGAGCTTGCGGCCCCGACGCCGCTGCCGTCCTGGGCGTACCCGACTGCGTGCTCGATGCCGCGCCGCGGTCGGTGCGACCACAGGCGGCTACGGCGAGCGCGAGGAGAAAGGAAAGGTGGCGGAAGGGCCTTAGAACGACGGCCACAGCGACCATGTCCAGAATCCGCGTCTTCCGCCGGGCTGGTCGAGCGGCACCGCATAGTCCCAACGGAGGATCGCGTAGTTGAACATGTTGAGACGGAGCCCGAAGCCGTAGCTGCGCAGCGGGTACCGCTGCCGGTTTCCGTCGTAGTTCGTCGGCTTGCTGCCGTACACCACCTGGTTCTTCGACCACGCCATTCCCTCGTCGAAGAAGAACAGGCCGTCGAGCGGCGGCAGCGCGATGGGCAGCAATCCGAGCTCGAAGCGCCGGACGAGCGGGAAGCGCAGCTCGGCGTTCGCCACCGCGACGCGACTGCCGAGGAGCTGGACAGCGCTGCAGTTCACGCTCGAGGCGCCGATGATCGGGCACGTGAGGAAGAGAACGTTGTTGCGGTCATAGCCGCGCACGAAGTCGGGGCGCGCGATGTACTTCATGAACTGCGTCTCGTCCGGCCCGATCGAGATGCTGGAGTACAGACGCGTCGCGAGCGTCAGATAGTTGAAGATGACCGCATCGTAGCGGCGATAGTCGGCAAGGTATTCGACCCAGTTGAGTCCCCCGACCACCGGCGTCACCTGGAAGCGGAAACGCCGGCCGAAAATCGGACCCGTGTAGCCGAACAGCGTGTTGTCCGACACGTACGCGAGGTGCGCCTCGGCGTAGTTGAGCGCCGCGTCCCGCTTGATGCTGTCGGAGACGAACGCGGTGGCGCTATTGCGGTTGAGGATCTGGCGCCGCAGGAAGATGCGCTGGCGCGCGATGTTGTTGACGCCACCGCCAAGCTCGAAGCGCGTGAAGCGATTGAGTGGATAGGAGGTCGTCCCCACAAGCATCCGCGCGACGTAAATGGTGATTTCCTGTTTTTCGGTATTGAGCGCGTCGTTCGTCGGATCGGCGAGCAGCGAGTCGTTCGAGAGGAAGTAGTACGGGAACTGCGAGAAGTTCGCGTTGTACTGAAGCCGCCGGCCCAGGTTCGAGTAGCCGAGGAACATCTGGGCTTCGCTCATCCGGCCATTGATCTCGCCGGCGATCGCCAGGCGGTGATTCCCCAGCATGTCGCTCAGGATGACCGTCGTGCCGCCGAAGACGTTCCGGCCGTAGTTGTCGGGCGCGTACCCGATGCTGGGGCGCGCGACGTAATCGGGCTGGAAGCGGATGTGGTACTTGTAGTCCTGGAACTTCGACGTGTCCGGGAGCGCGAGCTCCGCGCTGTCGAGGAGGGCGGCGATCGTGATCGTCCGGCGAGCCGACGGTTCGCTGTCCGCGCCGGCGGTGGAGGGCTGCGGCGCCGTGAAGCGCGTCGCCGGCACGGGCAGGGTGCGGTCGACGCGAGGGAGATCCTGCGTATTGGCGTCGCCCTGGGCTGGCGCGACCACGCTGGCGATGGTCGCGGCGACGGGCGTCTCCGGATTGCGGTACGGCGCCTTCCGCAGCGACCGCGGATTGCTCACCTGCCAGATGGTATAGTCGCCGTTGTCGTAGTAGTTGAACGCCAGCCGATCCGCGCCGCGCGCCCAGGAGATCGACGGGCTGTATTCCGTGAACGACGACACCGCGCCCGCCACGTTCGTGAGCTGATAATGCTCCCGCGTGTCGAAGTCGTAGAGAAAGACGTTCGCGATTCCCGTGCGGTCGGATACGAACGCGACCGACTTGCCGTCCGGTGCCCACTGCGGGTTCGTGTTCAAGCCGCGCTGGTTCGGCAGCACGTCGACGCGGCCCTTCTCCATGTCGTAGACGGCGATACGCCAGTGGGGAAGGCGGAGCGACGCGAGATCCGCGTCCTCGCCACGATCGGTCGCGAATGCGATCGTGCGGCCGTCCGGCGACCACGCCGGCTGAAGATCTCCGAACGTGTCGTTCGTGAGCTGACGGAAATTCTTGCCGTCGCTGCCGATGACGTAGAGGTCCGTGATCCCGCCGCGATTGCCGCTGAAGACGAGCCGTTTGCCGTCGGGGGACCAGCTTGGACCGGTGATGCCCTCGAGCTGGACCTTGAAGCGCCGCACCGTCTTCTTCGACTTGACGTCGAGGAGATAGAGAACGTCGCGTCCCTCGTGCTGTGCCGTGAATGCGAGATACTTACCGTCCGGCGAAAACGCGCTCTGCGAGTACAGCAGCCGCAGCTCCTCGAAATTCGGATCGAGGGTGCTCTTCACGAGCCGTTTGATGCGCTTCCCGGTCTCCGCGTCGCCGAGCCAGAGGTCGATGAACACCTCGCCGCGCGCGAAGCTGCCGTTGGACAGAAACGCGATGTACTTGCCGTTGTTGGACAGCGCCGGCGCGACGAACACTTCGCCGCCGCTGCGGCGGTTGGTGAGCAGCGGCTGCGCGAACTTGCGCGCGCGGTCGAGGGTCGCGATCTGTGGCAGGTGCTGGTTCTGGAGGCCCTCGCGCCATTCGTCGGCGAGATCCTCGAGCGACATCCCGAGCTCTCGCTTGAACGCGCGCTCGACGCCGACGCTCGGCACCGCGTTCATGATCTGCCCGATCGTTTCGTCGCCCCAGCGCTGCCCGACGTACGCCCAGAACGCGTGGCCGTACCGGTAGGGGAAGTATCTGTCCGGCTGCTCGGTGAGCTGCTTGATCGTCGGCAGACGGCCATTCATCGCGGCGTCACGCATCCATGCATTCGTCTGCGTGGTGCTCGGTCCCAGCGACAGGTACTCCGCCATGCCCTCGGCGAACCACAGCGGCGGAAGATTCTGCGCGAGGTTCTGGAGCCCGGTGCCCGCCTTGCCGCGCGCAAAGATGTCGTACTGGAAGGCGTGCACCATCTCGTGCGTCAGCACGTGCTCGAAGCTGCGATAATCGCCGGTGAAGTTGAGCAGCATGCGATGCCGCAGGGCTTCGGTGACGCCACCCGTCGCCTCACCCAGATCACCGGTCACGTTGTTCTGCCCAAAGTCCGTGCGCGACGCGAAGAGCACGATCGGCTTCTTCTCGCGGAACTGATGGTCCAGGATCCGCGACAGGCGGGCATACGAGCGCTCCGCCATGCGTGCAGCGTCGACGGACGCGGCGCGCTCTTCCGGGTAGTAGTAGATGAGGAAGTGCTCGGTCTCGAGCACGCGCCAGTCGAACCGGTCGTACTGAACCTGGTTCTGCCCGAAGTAGCTCTGCGCCGCCGCCGGTGTGGCGGCGCTCGACGCGGCAACCATCGCCGCGGCGACGAACAGCTTCATGCGAGACGTCACGCTACCTCTCTCGACCTGGGCCCGTCCAGTTTACCGCTACCGCGCCGGTTGCGCGGTGACCGGTACCACTTCGGCGTCACTCCACAACCGCTCGAGCTGATAGAAGGATCGCAGCGATGGATGAAACAGGTGAACGACGAAATCGACGTAGTCGAGCAGCACCCAGCGACCCTGCGTGAGCCCTTCGGCGTGGTGCGCTGTCGTCCCGTCCTTTCGCAGACCCTCCTGAACGCTCTCCCCCAGGGCACGGACATGCGTGTCGGACGTACCGCTCGCGATGACGAAGTAGTCCGTCATATCCGAAACACCCTTCAGGCTGAGCACCACGACATCAACTGCCTTGTGATCGAGAAGCACCGCGGCGGCGCGCTGGACGAGGTCCGCGACTGCCGGGGATTGGTCAGACCGGATGGATGGAGAAGCCACTGTTTCCATTGTAGCAGTTGGACCGGACTCGTGCACGTATTGCACCAGAGCTGAGGGCTGAGGGCTGAGCGATCAGGATTAACGTGGAAGCGTTCTTCCGTCGTTCCTCAGCCCTCAGCCCTCAGCCCTCAGCCCTCTGCCCTCCGCCCTCACTGCTTGATAACCCAAACTTTTATCTCCGGTTTCACGTCCGCGTGCAGACGGACCGGAACGCGGAAGACGCCGAGGGTCTTGAGCGCCTCGTGCAGGTCGATCTGGCGCTTCTCGATCTGAAAGCCCTGCGTCTCCAGCTGGTGGGCAATGTCCGCCGCGGTCACGGACCCGAACAGCTTGCCCTCCTCGCCGACACGTGCGGAGAATGTCAGCGAGACCTGCTCGAGCTTTTCGGCCAGCGCCTGGGCGGCCGCACGGCGCTCGTTTTCCTCGGCCTCCAGCCGTGACTTTTCCTGCGCGATGCGCTTGAGGTTCCCTGGAGTGGCCTCGAACGCGATGCCGCGCGGCAGCAAATGATTGCGCGCGTAGCCGTTGGAGACCTTCACGACGTCTCCGGGCTTGCCCAGGTTCTCAACGGCCTGTCGAAGAATTACTTCCATAGATAGGTGCGAGGTGATGGGTGATAGGTGCTAGGTGCTAGGTGCTAGGTGCTGGGTGCTAGGTGCTAGGCGTCGTACGCGCGCGGCTGCGCCAGTCCGCCCAGGTATCACCCAGGCCGAGGCCAAAGGCAGCGACGCCCAGGAAAAGAAAGCCAAGCGCTGCGATGGCGTTGAGCACGGGCCACCAGAGCATGGCGAAACCGACGGTCGCCGTGATCGCCAGCGCGCCGGGCGCCATGAACCAGCTCAGAACACCGAGCCCGCGCAACGCGTACAGGGCACCAAAGAAGACGAGCAGGTTGCGTCCCAGGACTCGCACCGAGGCGAGCGTGGGCAGGAAGACGATCGTGAGGCCGACGATGAGTCCCCAGACCAGTTGGTCGTTGAAGCGAAAGTCGCGAAGTGGCCGCAGCGGTGGTCCAAGACGCGCGCGTGAAAGCCGGTGATACATCGACCATGCGATCGCGACCGCGACGATCGACTCGAGCGCGAGCAGGGACGGGAAGAGACGCTCGCCGGCCACCGCCAGCAGATTCAGCTGCTTCTCCGTCTCGGCGGGCATGTCCGTGATCTGCGGGATCGCCGCCACGATCTGGTTCCATTCCTTCGGATGCTGTCCGATGAAGGTGTTGAGCGTCCCCATCGTCTCCGAGTTTCGCCGCGTGAGCTCATCGTGCACCGCGCGGTTCATGTGCGTTCCGGTGACGGGGCCGATCACGCTCATCATCAGCGCGAGGCCGAGCGATACGGTGAGCGCGATGAGGACGCGCGGAAAGAACGGACGACGCACGCCGAAGAGGCAGACGAGACCGAACGAACCGGCGAGCACGAGGCTCCACCCGCGCGCCAGGTTGTAGAACGCATCCGCGGACTTCGGCGTCTGCAGCGCGAGCAGCGTCGCGAGCGCAACCCACGCGAGCGCGAGCAGCATGCGTCCCCCGGCCCACCATCCCACGACCGTGCACGCGGCGAGCGCGGGCACGACGAGCAGCATCGTCTGGTCGATCGGGATCAGCGCGCGAAACTGCGGCACGCTGGGCACCAGCAGGAACGCCGCGAGCGCCAGGATCACCTTTCCCCAGCCCCGTTCCCCCGGCGGTACCGGCGGTGTCGAGGAAGGAGTCGGCGGTGGCGGCGCCGCGGCGGGTTGCGTCACGGTCGCGTCAGGCCTGCATTCCGCGCACGTACGGGATGAGCGCGAGGTACCGCGCGCGCTTGATCGCGTTCGACAGCTGGCGCTGATGACGCGAGCACGTGCCGCTCAGGCGGCTCGGCAGAATCTTGCCCTGGTCGGTGATGAACCGTCCGAGCGTGCGGTCGTCCTTGTAGTCGATGAAATGCACGCGCGACTCGCAGAACGGACAGGATTTCTGCGGTCTGCGCATTCCGCTATTCCTCATCGTCGTCATCATCCTGATCGCGACGGGCACCGGCGGCGGCGGCGAGTTGCTCCTCCGTCAGCTCCGGCGCACCGAGCTCGCGATCGTGCAGGGTGAGTAGGTAGCGAACCAGCCCATCGTCGAGGCGCAGCGCGCGCTCGTACTCGGGAAGGGCGGTGCCCTCCGCGCTGAAGCGGGCGACGACATAGTAGCCCTGCTCCTTACGGCCGATCGGATAGGCGAGTTGCCGGCGTCCCCAATGGTCGACCTTGAGGTCGGCCGGACTGCCGAGCAAGGAGTGGTAGCGCTCGAGGCGCTCGTTGATGGCGGAGTCTTCGAGGCCCGAGTCGAAGATGTACACCGCCTCGTATTGCCGAGACACGGTCAGAACCTCCCTTTGGTCGTGACTGCCCCCCGCGGGTTCGAGCGGGAGGAGGGTGAATGTTGTCGAGGGCGTAAGTCTAACGGACTGCGTCCTTTTAAGGGAAGCTTTGGTCGTGCTTCGGTCGGACGTCGTTCGTGCTTTGGCGAGCGGATCTCCGGCGGCTTCGCTGAGCACGATGCAAGGCGTGGTCTCCGGCGGCTTTGGGCGCACGAGACGAGGCGCGCGGGCCTGCGGTGCGTTCGCGACGGCGCGCGTGAGGCCGCGAACGACGCGGTTAGGTTTCCGCGATGCTCAAGCTGGGAATCGTCGGACTTCCCAACGTCGGGAAGTCCTCGCTGTTCAATGCCCTCACCGCGGCGGGCGCGGCCGCCGAGAACTACCCCTTCTGCACTGTCGAGCCAAACGTCGGCATGGTCGAAGTGCCCGATCCACGCCTGAATCGCATCGCCGACATCGTCAGGCCGAAGAAGACCGTTCCTGCCGCCGTGCAGTTCGTCGACATCGCGGGCCTCGTCAAAGGCGCAGCGGAAGGCGAAGGGCTCGGCAACAAATTCCTGGCGAACATCCGAGAGACGGACGCCATCGTCCACGTCGTCCGCTGCTTCGAGGACCCGGACGTCACGCACGTGATGGGCAGCGTCGACCCCGTGCGCGATCGCGAGGTGATCGAGTTCGAGCTCGCGCTCGCGGACCTCGCCAGCGTCGAGAAACGTCTCGAGAAGACGCAGCGTGCCGCGCGCATCGGCGACAAGGACGCACAGGTCGAGCAGCCCCTCATCCAGCGCGCGTACGACCTGCTCAAGGACGGACGCGGCCTGTGGGAAGCGGGCTTCAGCGACAGTGAGCTCGCGATCCTCCAGCCGCTCACGCTGCTGACCGTGAAACCGATTCTGTATGCGGCGAATGTCACCGAGCACGAGTTGGCCGGCGACGAGGGGAAGCATCTCAAAGCGCTGCGAGACGCGGTCGCGCGGAGCCACGAGCCGGCGGAGATCGTTCCGTTCTCCGCGAAGATCGAGGCCGAGCTGTCGGAGCTGAGCGGCGAGGAGCGCGCGGAGTTTCTGCACTCCCTCGGCATCGAGTCCGCCGGTCTCGATCGGCTCATCCGCGCGGGTTATCACCTCCTCGGCCTTCAGACATTTTTTACGGCGGGCGAGCAGGAGGTGCGCGCGTGGACGATCCATCAGGGCGACACGGCGCCGAAGGCCGCTGGGACGATCCACACCGACTTCGAGCGCGGCTTCATCCGCGCCGAGACCGCGAGCTACGACGACTTCGTCGGCAGCGACGGGTGGAAAGTCGCGCGTGAGCGCGGCGTGGTTCGCGCGGAGGGGAAGGAGTACGTCGTGAAGGACGGGGACGTGATGTTGTTTCGATTCAACGTCTAGGAAGGAGGAAGGAGGAAGGAGGAAGGAGGGCTGAGCGGGGACGTGCGACTACTCCTCCTTCCTCCTTCCTCTTTCCTCCTTCCTGTTGAAGCGGTTCATCGCGACCTCCACGCCCTCGCGCAGCCACGTCTCCGTCAGCTCGGCAAGTGTCGGCAGCAATTCCTCGACGAGCTTCGTGTCACGCCTTCCGAAATTGTCGAGCACGTAGTTGGACAGATTGCCGCGGCGCTTCGGATCGTCTGGTCCTATACCGACGCGGAGCCGTGCATACTCCTCCGACCCCACCGCGCCCTGAATCGACTTCAGCCCGTTGTGTCCTGCCGTTGATCCTCGTGCGCGGAGACGAAAGCTCCCGATGGGTAGCGCAACTTCGTCGACGACCACGAGCAGGTCGTGCGCGGCAGACCAGCTTTCACGACGCAGATATGGTCGGAGCGCCGCGCCGCTGAGGTTCATGTAGGTCTGCGGCTTGACGAGACGCACGCGCTGGCCGTTCACGATGCCGGCCGCGACGCGAGCGTCGCCATCGCGCTTCCAGCCGTCGAAACGCCAAACGTCGGCGAGGTGGTCGAGGACCCACCAGCCGACGTTGTGTCGCGTTCGCTCGTACTCGGGGCCAGGATTGCCCAGCCCCATGACGATCTTCATCGGCTCGTCGTCGCTCCCGTCGCCAGGCGCGCGTCGGCCAAAGAGTGCAGAAAAGAACCTGAGGATCAGCTCTCCTGTTCCTCTCCCTCTTCCTCGCCGGCCTTCGGCTTCCGGATGAGCTCCGGCTCGGCCGCTGCCTCGGGCGCAGCAACCGCACCCTCTGCCGCAGGCGCGGCCTCCTCCTCCGCCTTGGGCGCGGAAACGATCGCAACCGTCTGCTCCGGGTCCTGCTGGACCTCCACGCCCGCCGGAAGCTTGAGGTCGGAGACGTGCAGGCCGTGTCCGATGGTCAGGTCGGTGACGTCGACGTCGATGTGGTCCGGAATGTTGGCCGGATCGACGCGCACGTCCACCTGGTGGATCACTTCCTCGAGAATCCCGCCGTCGTTCTTCACGCCAACGGCCGTGCCGACGAAGCGCAGCGGAACGCTGACGACGATCTTCTCGCCGGCGACCAGCTCCTGGAAATCGATGTGCAGCACGCTGCGCTTGATGGGATCGCGCTGCAGCTCGCGGATCAACGTGCGCGCGGTGCGTCCCTCGAGCGCCAGCTCGATGACCGTGCTGGTAATGCGAACGCGCTCGGCGAGACGATCGAACTCACGCGCGTTGACCGTCAGCGAGACCGGCTCGCGTCCGTGTCCATAGATCACGCCGGGCACCTGACCGGCGGCGCGAAGCTTCCGCGCGACTCCCTTGCCCTTCTCCTTCCTCGGTTCGGCCTTCAGTGAAGCTGTTGCCATTGCAGTCTATCCTGGTCCCTTGTCCTTATCCTCGCAGCCATCGCCGTCCACGCGCTTCTACTCTCAGGAGGCTGCGTCCTCCCTACCATACGCGTAACGACGTTCCTTCAAACGCGAAACTGTCATCCTGAGCGCAGCGAAGGATCTACTGTGATCAAAGAAGATCCTTCCCTTCGCTGCGCCCAGGGCAGGCTAACTTCGCTGCGCTCCTCAGGATGCCACCTAAACCACCGCCGGCACCTGCTCCTCGAACAGCGAGCTGACCGACTGCTCGGAGTGCGTGAAGCGCACCGCCTTCGCCAGCAGCTCGCCGACCGACAGCACCGTCAATTTGTCGAATTTCTTTTCGTCCGGAATGTAAATGGAGTTCGTGACGGCGATCTCCTTGATCGGCGCCTTCACGAGCCGGTCTCGCGCCGGTCCCGACAGCAGCGCGTGCGTCGCGCAGACGTAGATGTCACGCGCACCCATGTCCTTGAGGGCGCGGGAGGCCTCGGACACCGTGCCTGCGGTGTCGATCATGTCGTCGACGAGCACGCAATGCAGGCCGTCGACCTCACCGACGACGTTCATCACCTCGGAGACGTTCGGTTTCGGGCGACGCTTGTCGATGATGGCCAGCGACGCGTTGAGCCGCTTTGCGAAGCCACGAGCCATCTTGGCGGAACCAACGTCGGGCGCCACCACGACGAGCTCTCCGTCACCAAATCCCTTCTTGCGATAGTGCGCGGTAAAGACGGGCATCGCGTACAGGTGATCGACGGGGATGTCGAAGAAGCCCTGCAACTGGTGCTGGTGAAAATCGACTCCGAGGACACGGTTCGCCCCCGCGGTGACGATCATGTTCGCCAGCAGCTTCGCGCCGATGGCGACGCGCGGCTGATCCTTGCGATCCTGCCGCGAGTAGCCGTAGTACGGCATCACCACCGTCACACGCGCGGCGCTGGCGCGCTTCGCCGCGTCGATCAGCAGCAACAGCTCGAGGATGTGATCCGCGGGCGCGTTCGTCGGCTGGATGATGAAGACGTCGTTGCCGCGCACGTTCTCGTCGATGCGAACGAAGATCTCGCCATCCGCGAAGCGGTCGATGCGCACCTTGGCCAGCTCGACGCCGATCTCATGCGCAATCTCCTCCGCCAACGGCCGGTTGGCCGTGCCGGAGATCAGCTTGAAACCGTGGCTGGGGACGGAGAGTCCATCCATACGTAGCGCGTGGTTCTGCTGCGGAAATGGGAAATGGGAAATAGGAAATGGGTTCAGGATGCGTCGGGCAGGGCCCGTCCCGGACCCATTTCCCATTTCCTATTTCCCATTTCCACTTTTCGGCCGATCCATTGCCCCCGGTGGATTCGAACCACCATTCTCGGATCCAAAGTCCGATGTCCTGCCATTGGACGAGGGGGCAGTCGCGCTCGCCGAGTGAGCTGAGAAAGTTATTCCAGCACTTCGACTTGGACAACTCGCGAGGACGTGCGCGTGCGCATCACCGCCGCGTCGCGCGCCAGATCGTGCGCAGCGGGCGGAGTGCCCTCGAAGACGCCAAAAACGGTCGAACCGCTGCCTGACAGGCGCGCGATCCGGGCCCCCAGGCCGCCGAGTTTCTTGCGGTACTGTCCCAGCTCTTCGTACCGCCCCTCGACGACCGCCTCGAAGTCGTTCTGGGACAAACGTTCCACGACCGACCAGCTCCAGGGCAGCGATGGGGCGACCCAGTCCGCGGACGACGGTACGCGCTGCCGCGACCCGTCGAGCCAGCGATATGCGTCGGCCGTGGCGATGCCGAAGCGAGGGACGATGAGCAGCACGTCGCGCTGCGGCAGCGCCGGAATGGGTACGATGTGCTCGCCTCGGCCGCTGCCGAGCGCCGCAACGGCGACGCTGGTCAGGAACGGGACGTCTGACCCGAGCGTCCGCGCTACGTCGCGAAGTTCCGCGGCGGACAGCGCCGCCGGCGCCACCGCGTTGAGCGCACGCAGGACTGCGCCGGCATCGGCGCTGCCGCCGCCCAGTCCACCGCCGACGGGGATGCGCTTCGTGAGCTCGATCGTGAAACCCGTCGGCCACCCCGCGCGCTGCGAGTACGCGAGCGCCGCGCGGAACGCGAGGTTCTTGTCCGCGGGGCCAAGACCGGCTTGCGGCAGCTGAGGTCCATCGCAGTCGAGCGTCCTGTTCGTGCCACCGGCGCGCACCGTGACTTCATCCGCGAGGTCGATGCGCTGAAACAGCGTCTCGATCCGGTGATAGCCAGCGTGGTCGACCTCACCGACGCGCAGGAACAGATTCACCTTTGCCTGTGCCTGCAGGCGCGCGACACGCATCACTTGCGGACGTCGCGCAATGCGCCGAGGCTCAACCCGCTGCGCGCGGCGTAGTACAGGCCGATGACGGTGATCGGCAGCAGCGAGAGAATGTGATAGCTCAGCGCCCACGCCCCGGCGAGGTTTTCGTCGACGCCGTAGAGCCGCAGCCCCGCGACGGACGCGAGCTCGAACGGACCGAAGTAGCCCGGCGTCGACGGCACCGACACCCACAGCACGATGAGCCCCTGCACGAAGAGCGACGCCGAGAACGGGACGACGATGCCAACGGCGCGGAAGCCGATCCAGAATGCGACCGCTTGCAGCACCCACAGGGCGAGCGCCCAGAGAAAGACCTGGAGGAAGCGCAGCGGATGCCGCAGGACGCTGAGACCGTCCGCGAATGAGCGCAGCAGCTGCCGGCCGCGTGCCTCGAAGCGCGGTGCCACGCGGCGAGCGAAGACCTCGTACAAGCGAATCAGGCGATCCGGAAAGAACACGATCGCATACAGCGCCGCCGCTACGACGACGAGGCCGAAGACCCCGCTCCCGGCGTAATTCGACGCCGGCCGTCCGGCGATGAGCGTGCCCGCCGGAAAGGCGGAGTCGAACATCGCGACGAGCGTGAGCAGAATGACGATGACGGCGTCGAACACGCGATCGACCACGAGCGAGGCGAAAGCCGCGGAGAAGGGAACCGCGGTCTCTCGCGACAGAACGAACGCGCGGACAAGCTCGCCGGCGCGCGCCGGGAGCAGGTTGTTCGCCATCATCCCAATGGTGGTGGCGCGCCACAGCGGCCCGAAGGGCATGTTCGGAGCGACGGGATGCAGGATAGGGCGCCAGCGTAGCGCGCGCAGCACGAAGAGAAAGGTGCCGATCGCAACCGCGATCGCCATGAGACCGACGTTCGCGCCGCGCATCGCGGCGGCCATTTTCGACCACTGCGTGTCCCGAAATGCCCACCAGAGCAGCAGGATGGTGACGGCGAGGCCAATGAGTCCGCGCCACGAGACTTTCATGAATGACCGGAGTGGGATGAACGCCTAGTCGATGCGGGCAAGCTCGACGAGGTCGTAGAGCTCTTCGAGCTCTTCCGGTGATGGCGGCGTCCCCGCGCGCCGGATCGCGTCGCGGAGCTCGACGGCGCGGTCGAGGGCCGCGCGGCCGCGATACACGAGCGCGTCCACCGGCACCACGTCGTCGTCGAGCGCTGCGGGCTCCGCCATGCGCTCGTTCGCCAGGTTCTCGAACGCGGCAATCGTATCGTCGAGCGAGAGGGCCATCGACCTGAGCGATCTGACCGGTGGCTTCGACACCTCGGCCCGACGCGCGTGGCCGGTGGCGTCATCCGCGGATATCGCCGCGGGGCCCGGCTGGGTGACGCGTGACGATACGGCGCGCTGCGCGGCGGGTGTCGGTGCGACGGCAGCCGGCGAGATCGTGGTGGCGAAATTCGCGATCGCGTCGAGCGCGGCGACGTTCAGATCGCCGGTGCGCTCCAGGTATGCCTCCACCGTCTGCGCCACGGCCATCTGCCCGAAGCTCGCGGCCGTTGCGCGAATGGCGCGAAGCGCGCGCGCCAGCTCGCCGCGCGCGTGCTCGCGCTGAATCTCGTCCGTGGCGACGCGCGCGTCGCCGATCACCTTGTGCAGGTGTTCGCCGAGGCTCACGACTTCCATGCGAAAGCGCTGCGCCGGTGTCGTCGGCGGATGGGGTGCCGCGCTGATCACGTGCGGACCGGCGTCGTTGTAGAACAGGTTCGCGATCGGAATGACGCGGTCGCTCCCCGCGACGTCGGCGAGCATGGCGTCGAGCGCCGAGAGAAAGCTGTTGTACTGTGGCGTCGCGGACGTGATCACCTCGCCCGTCGCCAGGCCGGCGGCGATCGTACGCAGCAGCTCGCCCGCGACGCGAAGCAGGTTGACGCGCTCCGGCGAGAGCGAGGGATCTCCGAGCTCGATCGGACGCAGCGCGGCCTCCGCGGCCTCCGACACTTCCGGGAGCGCGGGGATCTCGCGCATGCCGGCCACGCCGCGCAGCGCGCGCACGCGTCGCAGCACGTTGAGCGCGCCGTTGCGATCGTCCGGCCGTGTCGCGAGCAGCTCGAGCCCGGCGGCGATGTTGTTGGTTTCCGTGCCGATGAAGTTGGGATCCGGCACAGGCACCGCCGTCGGTCCGGGGATCACCGGCTGCACGAATTGCGACAGCTCCGCGAGGCGGTTCAACGCCCACTGGTCTTCGGCGGGAGACCACGAACGCGCCGCGCGCACCAGGATCTTGAGATCGTCGACCGCGGCGGTGAGCGAGCCCTTGATCCCCTCATCCCAAGCGAGCACCCCCTCCTTCAGCGCGCGTCCGACGGCTTCGACGCCGGACGCGAGCTCGGCGAAGGAGGGCAGCTTTGCCATCGTCGCGCTGCCGCGCAGCGCGCGTGCGATTCGCTGCAGGGAGTCGGAGTCCGGCCCGGCCGCGGCGGCGCGCAGCAACAGCCCGTCGATCTGCTCGACGTACTCGCTCGCCTCCAGTACGAAGAAGTCGAGGAAGGATCCCGCGGGCGGTGAGGTCATGGCGCCGGTGTCCGAAGTTTAGGACGACGCACGGGCGGAATCCATTACGCGCCGCAGCTCGCGCACCGCTTCCGCGAGACCGACGAAGATCGCGCGGCTCACGACGGAGTGGCCGATGTTCAGCTCCTCGATCTCGGGGATGCGCGACACCGCGCCCACGTTCCGCACGGTGAGGCCGTGTCCCGCGTGAACGGCCAGCCCGATCGACGCAGCGTGTCCGGAAGCCTCCCGCAGCGCCGCGAGCGGACCCGCCTCGCCGGGATGGTGCGCGTACCTGCCCGTGTGGAGTTCGACGGCGGCGGCACCGAGCTCGCGCGAGCTGTCGACGGCGCCGAGATCGGGGTCGATGAAGAGGCTCGTGCGGATGCCGGCCGCGTTGAGGCGCGCGACTCCATCCCGGAGCCGCGACCGGTCGCGGCTCACGTCGAGCCCTCCTTCGGTCGTGATCTCCTCGCGTTTTTCCGGCACGAGCGTCACCTGGTGCGGGCGCAGCTGCGTCGCGATGCGAAGCATCTCGTCGGTGCACGCCATCTCGAGGTTGAGCACCGTCCGGACCGCCTGTGCCAGCCGCTGAATGTCGTGATCCTGGATGTGCCGCCGGTCCTCGCGAAGATGCGCGGTGATGCCGTCCGCGCCGGCGTCCTCGCAGAGCGCGGCGGCGGCGGCCGGATCAGGCTCGTCACCGCGGCGGGCCTGCCGGACCGTCGCGACATGGTCGACGTTGATGTAGAGGCGCTGGCGCATTGTGATCCTGAACCGTTAGCCTTCGCCCACCGGCCATGCACTACGGAGACTGCGCGTGAAAAAACTAGCGATCGTCGTGCTGCTCGTAGTCGTCGGCGGCTGCACGCGCAAAGTGGTCACAGGATCGCCGCAGGTCGCGGCGAACGCCCCGGGTGGCGTGACGCCGCGCGATGCGCTGCAACGGTTCATGACCGCCGCGAAACAGCAGGATCTCCAGGCGATGGCGATGGTGTGGGGCGACGCGCGCGGACCGGCGCAGGCGACGATGGACCAGGGGGAGCGCGACCAGCGAGAGGTGGTGATGATGTGCTTCCTCAAGCACGACAGCTATCAGATCCTCGGGGACGCGCCCGCAGCGAACAACGATCGGGTCTTTGCCGTCGAGCTGCGCTACAAGGCCTTGACGAAGTCGTCAAATTTCATCACGACGCGCGGACCATCGGAGCGGTGGTACGTGAAAGAGGTGAAGGACATGGAGGCGCTGCGGGAGATCTGCGCTGCGCGCTAGTGCTCGGTAAGCTCGACGAGGACGCCGCCGGTGGACGAGGGATGCAGGAACGCGATCCGTTTTCCATCGGCGCCGATGCGCGGGACGTCATCGATGAGCTTTATTCCGGCATGGCGACAGCGTTCGAGGGTCGCGGCGACGTCATCGACGGCAAAACAGACGTGATGAATCCCGGGACCGCGCTTTGCGATGAATTTGGCGATGGGAGACGCCGGATCTTCTGCCTCGAGAAGCTCGACGAGCGAGTCGCCGGCGCGGAGGCCGGCGATGCGGGCACCGTCGGCGTCATCGAGGGCTTCTTCGGGGAGTCCGAGCAGGTCGCGATAAAATGGTAGGATGCGGTCGAGCGCGTCGACAGCGATGCCGATGTGTGCGATCCGGGTAGGCACAGGCCATCAATCTATAGAAGGGGGAAGCGTGAACATGGCGGAGAACACTCTGCACACCACTGCGGTCACGGACGACACGTTCGAGTCTGAGATCGAGAAGCACGAAGGACTCGCCGTCGTCGATTTCTGGGCCACATGGTGCGGCCCCTGCCGGATGATCGCACCCGTTCTCGAGCAGCTGGCGGTGGAGTATGCCGGCAAGGTGAAGGTGGCCAAGCTGGACGTCGACACCAACATTCGCACGGCGACGCGCTTCAACGTGCGCTCGATCCCGATGCTGATCTTCTTCAAGGGCGGCAAGGTGGTCGACCAGATCGTCGGCGCCGTCCCGAAGGTGCACATCGAGAACAAACTTCAACAGCACGCGGCATAAACCCGCGCGGTACGGCTCGCGTCGCGGAGGCAATCAAACGACGCTTGTCGGCTTTCGGCTTGTCAAATGCGGGCGATGCTCGTCACAAGCGGACAAGCCGACAAGCGTCGTTCGACGTTGCCGGGTGATGCGCCCCCGCCAATATTCAGCGAATGCCTGCGATCGTTGCGGGACTGCGCTATCCGTACTCGCGCGCGATGCTCCCGCGCACGCGGCTCGCCTACATCCACCTCCGCAATCTCCTGAATGACGCGAAGCGCGACCGCGCGGCGCGTCTGTCGGCGTACGTCGCCGTGTGGCTGCCCGAAGAGTTCGTCGTGCTGTATCTCCAGCGCGGCGAGGTGGTCAACGCGACGCTCATGGACGCGAAGGGCTGGCGTGCGGTGGCGATCCAGACCGCGCTCGAGCGCATCCCGACGGAACCGGAATACGGCGAGATCGTCTTCGCCGAAGCGGAGGACGATCAGCTGGCGGCGATGTTCGCCGCGCAGACCGTGCCGTCCGAGCCCTGGCCGGCCGAGATCCATGTCACCGATCCGGCGGCGCTGTTCCCGTTTTTGATGTCGATCATGTTCGACGGCACCGTCGAGATCGCGTCGGAGGGATCGGTGAATTATCTCAAGTTCCGCGCGGGCGCCGTGGACAAGGCGTATCTCTCCTTCGCGGCCACGGGATCGGTCGTGGAACGCGTGGCCAAGCTGTTCGCGCCCGGCCACAAGATGGAGCAGGCGACCTTCCGCCGGTGGTCGCACGTCGATCCGCTTCCACTGCAGGCGCCCCCGGCACTGGTGCAGGCGTATCGCGATCTGTGCAACGCCTTGGTCCAGCGCTTTGTCACTGACGGCCGCGAAAGCGCGCCGGCGATCGCGGAGCAGGCGCGTCAGAATCTGGTGAAGAAGCATCCTGAGCTCGACAGCTTCTGTATCGGGAAGAAACCAACGCGTGAACCGGTGTCCGATACCACGAAGCTCACGGCGGCCGTGGCGTCCTGGCTGTCCGAGGTCATGTGGGCGCTGGCCGACCACGAGGGCGCGCCGCCCGAGCAGCTGCTCAAGGAGCTGACGTGGGAGCGGCGACACATGTTCCAGTCGGCAGGGTTCTACGACCGAATGCCGTGGAAGGTCATGTGACATGCGTCAGCGTACGTCGTGCGTGACTCGGGACGCGGCGCCGGGTCGGCTGTATGTCGTAAGCACGCCGATCGGGAATCTCGGCGACTTCTCCTTTCGCGCGGTCGACGTCCTCAAGTCCGTCACGCTCGTTCTCGCGGAGGACACGCGACATTCGCGCACGCTCCTCGATCGCTACGAGATCCGGACACCGACGGCCGCATTTCACGAGCACAACGAAGCGAAGTCGTCGCCCAGTTTCGTCGAGCGTCTGCTGGCTGGCGATTCTCTCGCGCTGATCTCTGACGCGGGCACGCCGCTCCTCTCCGACCCCGGCCAGCGCCTCGTCCAGGCCGCCGTCGACGCCGGTATCGACGTCGTGCCGATCCCCGGACCGTCGGCGCTGCTCGCCGCGCTGGTTGCGTCCGGGATCGCCGCGGATCGATTCACGTTCTTCGGCTTCCTGCCACGGAAGGGAAAGGAGCGCGCGGCCCTCCTCGAAGAGATCGCTTCGTCCCCGCACACGGCCGTTCTGTATGAAGCGCCGAACCGCGTGGCCGATTCGTTGCGAGAGCTGGCGGACAGGGCAGCGGACCGCCGGGCGGTCGTCGCGCGTGAGCTCACGAAGCAGTTCGAGGAGCTCCGTCGGGGAACGCTCGAGGAACTCACCGCGTATTACAGTGATACGCCGCCCCGAGGAGAAGTCGTGATCGTGATCGCCGGCGCGCCTCCCGTCACGCTGGACGAGAGCGTCCTGCACGAGGAAGCGCGCGCTATGCGGTCGGGCGGAATGACGGTGAGAGACGTGGCTGCGGCGCTGGCGCAACGGGGAGTGCCGCGGAACGTGGCGTATCGCATTGCAAGAGGGGCGGAAATCGGAAATGGAAAATAGGAAATGGGTCCGGGCATGATCTCTCGATTCGTATTGGGGGCTGGTCTCATGATCGGCGCCCTGGGAGGATCTTGGACCCATTTCCCATTTTCCATTTCCCATTTCCGCCCTTCTTCGGACGTCAGACTCACCATCGCCCGCCTCCAGTACGACGGCGGCGGCGATTGGTACGCGAACCCATCCAGCCTCCCCAACCTGCTTCAGGCGATTCGCGAGCGGACGTCGCTCAAGGTCGAAAAAACAGAGGCCCGGGTTCGTCTCAGCGACGACAGGCTCTGGGATTTCCCCTTCCTGCACGTCACCGGTCACGGGAACATCCGTCTCAGCGAGACCGAAGTCGTGCGCCTGCGCGAGTATCTCCTGCGCGGCGGCTTTCTGCACGTCAGCGACAATTACGGACTCGATTCGGCGTTTCGCCGCGAGATCGCCCGCGTATTCCCTGACCGCCCCCTGGTGGACGTGCCGCTGTCCCATCCGATATACCATCTTGTGTACGACTTCCCGCGCGGCCTGCCCAAGATTCACGAGCACAACGGCAAAGCGCCGCGGGGGTTCGGCATCTTCGTCGGAGAGCGGCTCGCCGTGTTCTACGACTATGAATGCGATCTCGGCAACGGTTGGGAGAACAGCGAGGTGTACAACGATCCTCCGGAGCTGCACGAGGCGGCGCTGCGCATGGGCGTGAACCTCTTCACGTACGCGATCACCAGCAGAGCGTTGCAGTGACGGTCATCGACATCGTCGAACGCGAGCGCGCGCGCCTGCGGCTCGTCGACGCCACGGGCGCCGTGGCGCTTGCTGTCGTCGTGACGATCCTCATCGTCGGCGGCGGGGCATTGCTCCTCGCCGGCTCGCGCTGGCTCGCGCTGCCGCGGGGGACGCCCTTGGTCGTGTGGCTCGTACTTGCGGCCGCGGACACCGCGGTCGCGTGGTGGGCAGTGCGCCGCTTTCGGCGGGAGCTCGCCCGCGCGTCGGTCGCCGCCGCGATCGAGCGCGAGCAGGCGCTGCGCGCCGGTGCGTTGCGGGGCGTGATCGAGGTGGCGGACAGCACCGCGCTGGCGCGGCGCGCCGACCGCACCCTCGCCGCTGAGCTCTCCGCACGCGGACCCGCGCTGGCGCCCAAGCTGCGCCGCACGAGCGGTGTGCGCGCGGTTCGCGCGGGCACGGTCGCGCTCGTGACCCTCGCGCTCCTGCTCTGGGCCGCTCCGACACTGAGCGATGGACTGCTGGCGATTCGCCGCCCGATCGCCGCGTGGCGCGGCACGCTCGTGCCCGCGTTGGCATTCCGCCAGCTGCCGAAGGAGCTTCTGCGCGGCGAGAGCCTCCCCGTCCGTGTCGAGGCGCGGGGCCGCCGCGAGATCCGTCTGAGCGCGCGGAGCACGGGCGAAGGCTGGCGCGACCTCGTCGTCGCGGTGGACAGCGCGACCGGCACGGCGTCCGCGACTCTCGGCCCCCTTCGCGGCGATCTTGTGCTCGTTGCGTCGGACGGACGCAGCGCCACGGACACGACGTTCGTCCGCGTCACCGATCGTCCCTTCGTCGGCGGCGTCGTGTTGCGCGCGGTGTACCCGGCGTACCTCGGCCGCGCGCCGGAGGGATTGCCTGTCGGGGAAGCGGCACGTGTGCCGCGCGGCACCGTCATCGAGGTGACGGGACGCGCGTCGACGTCGCTCCGGCAGGTCTTTCTGCGTGGTGGGCACGACTCCGTCGACTTTCGCACGAGCGGACACACCTTCCAGGGAAGGCTGATCCCGACGACGACGACGCGTCTCGACTGGTTCGCGTTCAGCATGACGGGTCCGATCGCCGACGTGCCGCTCCCGCTCGAGCTCGACGTCATTCCCGATTCCGTGCCGCGCGTCGAGCTCATTCAACCGGCGACGGATACGCTGATCGCCACCACCGATCGCATCCCGTTGCAGGTGACGGTGACGGATGATCACGGGATCGCGTCCGTCGAGCTCCTGACTGGGCGGGAGGCGGGCGGCCGGAGGCGGGAGGCGAGCGTGACGCAGAGAATCGCTGCCGACCAGGGATCGGTATGGAATGGAACTCCGGTCGTTGACCTCTCGGCGCGCGAGCTGAAGGCAGGGGACGCGCTGCGGGTGCAGGTTGCAGCCGTCGACAACTCGCCGTGGGCGCAGCGCGGCGTGAGTCGCGAGATCCTGATTCGCATTCCGACGATGGAGGAGCGCCGCTCGCTCGCGCGTTCCTCGGCGGATTCCGCCGCGAGTGAAGCGCGCGCGGCCGCGGTCGCGCAGAAATCGCTGGAGCAACGGACCGACGAAGCGTCCCGCGAGCGCGGCTCGCGGAACAACCAGAACACCAACGGCGCGCGGGGCGCGGAGGCCGCGCGTCAGCGCGAGCGTGACATGAGCTTCGAGTCCGCCGAGAAGGCGCGCGCGCTCGCTCAAGAGCAGCGCGAGCTGCTCGATCGCGTGAACAAGCTCAAGGAGGCCGCGGCGAAGCTGGAAGAGCAGCTCAAACAGGCCTCCGCGCTGGACACTGCGCTGGCGCGCCAGCTGCGCGAGGCGCGCGATCTGCTGCGCGACGCCCTTACGCCCGACCTCATGGAGCAGATGAAGAAGCTCGAGAGCGCGACGCGCGAGCTGTCCGGGGACCAGGCGCGCGACGCGCTCAAGAACCTCGCCGAAATGCAGAAGCGGCTGCGCGAGCAACTGGAAAAGAGCGCGGAGATGCTGAAGCGCGCGGCGCTCGAGGGCGCGATGGAGACGCTCAAGGACGAGGCCAGGGACATCGCGTCGCAGCAGAAGGCGCTCGCCGACTCCGGCCGTCCCGGGGACGAGGCCAAGCAGCAGCACGAGCAGCAGTCCCAGCAGCTCGCCAATCGCGCCGAGCGGCTGTCGAAGGACGTCAAGCAGCTGCAGAGCCGTCTGGAGCGCGAGAAGGCTGACGCCGCCGCCAACCGCACGCAGTCGGCGCAGCAGCACGCGGCCGCGTCCGAACAGAAAATGCGTTCGCGGGACGCGCGCGCGGCCGCGCAGCAGATGGAGCAGGCGGCGAACGACATGCAGGCCGCTCGCGACCAGCAGGTCGGCGAGTGGAAGAAGGAGCTGACCGAGGCACTGGATCAATCGATCCAGGAGCTCCTGCAGATGGCCCGCGAGGAGTCGTCGCTCGAGGAAAAATCCCGGAGTGCGGGCCGCGACGCGTCCAGGGCGGAGCAACTGCGCGGGCAGCAGAGCGCCGTGCAGCAGGGCGTCGACAAGACGAACGAACGTCTGCAGCGCGAGGGACAGAAGACGTCGCTCCTCTCCGGCCGCGCGCAGCGCGCGATGGCGGACGCGAAGCAGCGCGTCGGGCAGGCCACGCAGCAGATGTCGGAGCCGCGCGGCGGCCAGCAGACCGCGAACTCCCTCGGCGAGGCGGCGGAGTCGCTGAATCGCGCGGCGGCGGCACTCGCACGCGACCGCGAGCGCGCCAACGGCGCCAGCTCCGCGACGGGTTTCGCCGAGCTGCTCCAACAGATGCAGGAGATGGCGCAGAAGCAGGGGTCGATCAACGCCCAGGCGATGGGACTGATGCCCGTTCCCGGCCAGAGCTCGATGAGCGGCGAGGCGCAGGCGACCGCGCGCATGCTCGCGCGCCAGCAGCGGCAGATCGCGCAGCAGCTCGACGAAATCGGCGAGGCCGCGGGCGGCGACCGCGCGGGCGAGCTCGCGAAGGAAGCGCGGCAGCTCGCCGAGGCGCTCGAGCAGACGCGCGTCGACGCGGGCACGGTGGCGCGGCAGCAGCAGCTGTTCCGCCGCCTGCTCGATGCGGGGCGCGCGCTCGAGAAGGAGGAGCGCGAGGACAGCGAGAAGCGCGAAGCGAAGTCCGCGAATGGCGACGCGAGGTTCGACCCGGGCCAGGATGCGATGCGCGGGCGCGCCGGCGTGCGCTACCGCGAGCCCACCTGGAGCGATCTGCGAGGATTGAGCGCGGACGAGCGGCGCGCGATTCTCGAGTATTTCAAGCGGATCAATGCTGACAAGCCGTAGTCCTTTGCAGTTTCTGTCGCCTGTCGCCCGCCGCCCGTCGCCTAAACCGCTTGTAATAGCGATCGCTTTATTACTGGCGCTCCAGGCGCCGGGCGTCGGGCAGCAGGCGTCCGGGGCGGATTCAACGGCCTTCTACAGAGCGCTCGATCTCGAAGGCGCGGGAAAATATCGCGAAGCGGCCGCCCTGTTCCGGCAGGCGCTCCACACGACGACCGGCGTGAGCGCGCTGCTCGGACTCGAGCGCGCATACGCCGAGCTGCACTGGACCGACTCGCTCCTCCCCCCGCTCGACACGCTGATCCGCGGGAATCCCCGCGAGCCGATCTTTCGCGCCGTGCAGCTGCGAAGTCTGCAGACGCTCGGCCGCGACGCGGAGCTGCAGCAGGCGTTCGAGCGCTGGGCGCGCGAAGTGCCGCGCGACCCCGCCCCCTACCGCGAGTACTCGCGTCTGCTGCTGCAGAAGGGGCAGGCGCAGCGCGCCGACAGTGTGCTCGCGCGCGCGCGCATCCAGCTGGGCGGCAGCGGCGATCTGCAGCTCGAGATCGCGCAGGCGCGTGCGGCGATGGGGCAGTGGGAGGAGTCGGCCAAAGCGTGGCGCGCGGCGCTCGAAACGTCGCCGTATCTCGAGCAGGCCGCCGCGTACGCGCTCGCGCCCGCGCCGAAAGACATTCGCGACGCCATCCGTGCCCAGTTCTTCGCCCCGCCGATTCTCGTCAGCGCGCGAAAAACGCTCGCGACGCTGGAGGCCGCATGGGGTACGCCCTCGAATGGGTGGTTCGCGCTGCGCGATCTCCCGCCTGACAGCGCCAGCGCGGCGGCGTGGCTCGATTTCGCCCAGCGCGCGGAGGCGGAAGAGCGCTGGACGCACGCGCGCGAGGCGTTGTCGTCCGCGTTGCGCTGGCGGCGAACGCCCGACGTCGCGCTGCGTGCCGCCATCGCCGCGTTGAACAGTGGAGATCCGGGCAGCGCACTCGCGCTCGCGCCGTTGACGCTCGCGGGCGCGGATTCGGCGCGCATCGCTCGCAGCCTGCTTCCCGTGCACGTGCGCGCGCTCGCGGCGCTCGGCCGGCCGGCGACGGCGGAACGGCTGGTGGCGTCCTTCGACCGCTGGCTCACACCGTCGAGTCGTGCGACGCTGGCGCGCTCGATCGCGTTCGGCTGGGTGCGCATCGGCGACATGGGTCGCGCGCGCGGCGCGCTGACCGTCGCTGGGCCTGACGCCGACTCGAGCGACGCGGCGGGGTGGCTGGCTCTCTACGCGGGCGACATTCGCACCGCGCGCCGACTGTTGCGCACGGGCGCGGACGCTTCGCCGGAGCTCGCTCTCGCGCTGTCGCTGGTCGCGCGTGTCAAGGAGGACAGCGTGCCGCAGCTGGGACGCGCGTTCCTGATGCTGGCGCGCGGCGATTCCTCCGGCTCCGCGACGACGATGGTGGAGGCGGCCGAGCGTCTGCCCGACGTCGCCTCGCTGCTGCTCTACACCGCGGGTCAGCTGCGGGCGTCGCTGCACGACGAGTCGCAGGCGTCGGCATTGTGGAAGCGCGTCGTCGAGCAGTACGCCACCAGCGCAGAGGCGCCCGCGGCGGAGCTCGAGTGGGCACGGTCGCTGCGACGGGGCGGCAACGCCGCGGAGGCGGCGCGTCGTCTCGAGCACCTGATTCTCACGTATCCGAATAGCGCGCTGGTGCCTCAGGCGCGGCGCGATCTCGAGATCGTGCGCAACAATATTCCCGGCCTGCCGTGAACGTTGTCATTCCGAGCGCAGCGAGGAATCTGCAGTTCCTCCGCTGGTCGCATGGAGCCTGCAGATCCCTCGTCGCTGCGCTCCTCGGGATGACAGCATTGGCGAGCTCACACGCCCAACGTCTCCTCGTGCCGATGGATGACGCGCAGCAGAACCACCTCAAGGCGTACGGGCTGACGTACAACGCACTCAAGGCAGGGTTGAAGGCGGAGTGGCTGCTGAACTATCGCGGTGGCTCCTTCCTCCTCCTCGACGTGCCCGAGCTGCGACGTCAGGCGGGTCTCGACGGCATCACCGTCGAGTCGGTCGACGAGTCGCAGGTCGCGGCGATCCGCGCCGAGATCGCGAGCAGCAACATGGACGCGATCCCGCTCGAGAAGGCACCCAAGATCGCGGTGTACACGCCGCCCGACGCGCCGCCCTGGGACGACGCCGTCACCCTCGCGCTCAAGTATGCAGGCATCGAATACGCGCCCGTGTACGACGACGAGGTACAGCACGGGGACCTCAGCAAATACGACTGGCTGCATCTGCACCATGAGGACTTCACGGGTCAGCTGAACAAGTTCCACCTCGGCTATCGGGACGCGCCGTGGTTCGTCGATCTCGTTCAGAAGAACACGGCCGCCGCGCGGAGACTCGGATTCGCGAGCATCCCCGCCCTGAAGAAGGCAGTGGCCGAGAACATCCGGCTGTTCGTCGAGCGGGGCGGGTTCGTCTTCGCGATGTGCGGCGCGACCGAGACGCTCGAGCTCGCGATGGCGGCGGCGAACGTCGACATCGCGGGCGCGTTCGCCGACGGCACGCCGATGGACGAGAACGCGGACGCCAGGATGTCGTGGAAGCGCACGTTCGCCTTTCAGGACGTACACCTGGAGCAGTCGCCCTTCGTGAACTCGATGAGCGACATCGACGGGCACCAGGTCAACGTGCCGGGGCGGCGCCAGCCGCTGGGCGCGTTCACGCTCTTCAATTTCTCGGCGAAGTTCGATCCCGTTGCCGCCATGCTGGTGCAGGATCATCGCAGCGTCATCAGCGACTTCTACGGCGTGACGACGAGCTTCACGAAATCCACGCTCAAGTCCAGCGTCATCGTGCTCGCCTTCGAGGAGGGCGCGCCGTGGGTGAAGTACGTGCACGGCGACTACGGCAAGGGAACGTGGACCTACTACGGGGGCCACGACCCGGAGGACCCGCAGCACGCCATCGGCAACCCGCCCACGGATCTATCGCTGCACAAGAGCAGCCCGGGCTACCGGCTGATCCTCAACAACGTGCTGTTCCCGGCCGCGAAAAAGAAACCGCTCAAGACGTAGCCGCGAGGCTATTGATTGAACCGAAATACAGCGCTTCGGTCGAGTGTAGCTGTCGCGAAGATCGCGATGAGCGCACCGTTGACGGAAAGCGCCCTCGGCGTCGGCAAAAGGCCCGAGTTTGCCAAGGGCACGCTGGCGCGCACTGCCCATTCGTTGCGTTCAGGATCGTAAAGGTGTACGAAGTTTTCCGTCTGCGTGAAGTCCTCTCCGAACACGCCGATGAGGAGCTTTCCGCCGAGCGTATCCGCAAACGTGATCTGGCTATTGACCGGCATGGACTTTCGTGAGGTCCAGGTATTCGTCGCCGGGTCGAATACCTCGAGGCGATCGCTTCGCGCGCCGCTGCACAGGACGTCGAAGCATGGCACCGGGGCCTCGTAACCACTGAACGCGTAGAGCTTGCCACCCAGCACCGCGCCGCGGGCCTCGACTCTGCCGCTCGCCATGGGCGCGCGCCAGGTCCATGTGTCAGTCGACGGATCGTACATGGCGCCTGCGCCGTTGCCGAAGAAGTAGATCCGTCCGTCGAGGACAGCAGGGCCGATGGCCACCGGGAGGTTGCCCGTCGTTGCTCCGAGCGCCCACGTATTCGTCGCCGGATCGTAAATGTCGACGACTCCAGGATTGTGGACGAAGACGTAGATCTTTCCGCCGATCGCTACCGGCGCAAAGAAGCTTGCGCCGCCCAGCCGGACGCGCGGCATCGGTGGTAGCTCCGTCCAGCTATTCGAAGCGTGTCCTCGTCTGGGAAAGGCCGGACTGCTGCATCCACGTTCCGCACCGAAGGCAGGGTCGCAGTCGAACGGACGCGGACGCGATGGCGTCGTCAGTTGTCGCTGTGACGACAACGTTCTTGGCGACCGCGGTAAATCGAGCCGTGGCGAGACCAGTGGCGTCGACGGTTATGACGGTGTCGCTCGTCGTCCAGTGGACCTCCGCACCGCTGATTTCCGCTCCGCCACGGTCCCGGACCACGGCGTGAAAGCGCAGCGTATCCGCGGACGCGATAATTCCCGTTGAGGGAACGATCTGGATCGAGACGTTCGGCGCGTCATCGCTGCAAGACGTCAGCAATGTCGGCAGCGCGGCGGCGGCGATCAGTCTGAGCCAGAATGGCGGTCGTCCCATCATCATCTCCGAATAAAAAGCGCGTCGCCTACGGTGTGAAGGTCAGCAGGACCGAGGCCGGCGTCGTCCCAATTCGCGCATAGAGGACGTGCAGCGCGCCCCTGGTCGCCGCGCCGCCCACGAGAATCTGGCCACTGCCAAGCCCCGCGTCGGGCGCGGGTTCCTTCGCCGTCCATCTGTCCGCTGTCGGATTGTAGGCGTAGATCGCCGCGAGCGCACCGCCGTTCTGCACGGGGTTGCTCGTCACGGCGTACAGCACGCCATTGACCGTGGCGGCGAAGACGAGGGTTCCTTTGCCCGGAAACAAGCCCTTGGCCGTCCAGACGTTGGTCGCTGGATCGTATACCTGCACCGACGTCGTCGCCGTCGACGATACGTCGCGCGTCATCGTGTACAGCAGCCCGTTGAGCTCGGCCCCCGCGGTGATGAGGGCCGGGGATGGCATCGGGGCGCGCGAGCTCCACGTGTTCGTGCTGGGATCGTATGCGTCCACTACAGCGGACGCGCCGCCGACGACGTACAGAATCCCATTCACACCGACGGCGATCGCGCCGCTGGGGGCGCCGCCGATTGCGCCGATACGCGCCGCTGGCATCGCGGCCCGGGTTGTCCAGACGTCGGTCGCGTACGTGAATCGCCGCAGCGTCGTCGTGGGCGCATACGGATTGTTTTGCGCGCCGCCGACGACGAACAGGAATCCACCGATGGTTCCGGCAGAGGCGTAAGCACGGCCATCCGGCATCGTGCCAGCTCGCACTCTCCATTGGTCGAGTGTGGTGACGAACTCGGTCACCTCGGACGATGCGGCGCCGCCCGAGACCGCGACGCCACCGAAGACGAACAACGCGTCCGGCGTGCCTGCGATCGCGACTGCGGTCCTTGGCGTCGGCAGGCCCGGCTTCAACGACCACGTTCCGCAGTCGATGGCGCACGGCTTCACCGTCACCGCTGCAGTCTTCGTGACGCCCCCGCTCGTCGCGCTGACGGTGGAGTTCAGCACGATGCCGCTGAGGGCGGCCGTGGCCAGCCCAGTCGAGTCGATCGCGACGACGGCGGTATTCTGGGAGCGCCATTGCACAGCCGCGGCCACGGGCAAACCGGAGGCGTCGCGCACGGCGGCGAAAAAGCGCAGCGTGTCCCCCGCGACGATCGTGGCGGACGCGGGGTCGATGAAGATGGTCGTCCCGGTTCCCCCGAATCGCGGCGCCGTCTCGCCGCACGCGACGATCCCTAGGAGAACCACGGTCGCGGACGCAGAAATACTTCGCATGATGCGTGTGAAATTGTGGTAGTTTGGGACGTGCCCACCGCGCTCCCCGTCACAAACCGCGTCGATCCCAGGGCGGCGGCAGCGATGCGCGCCGCGATCATCCTCGCGGGAGGGAGGGAGGTGTGCTTCGCGTGCGAGGTGGATGCGGACCGCTCCATTCTCACGGCGCGCGTCGTGGCTCGCGGCGACGCGACCTCGGTGCTGGCGATGCCCGGATTCGCCAAACGCGGCGAGATGCTGGTTCACAACCATCCGTCGGGCGATCTCACGCCGTCGAACGCGGATCACGGCGTCGCCGCGCGCGTCTACGAGGATGGCATCGGGATGGCCATCGTCGACAACGACGTCGAGAACCTGTACGTCGTCGTCGAGGTGCCCGTCGTCGAACCCGAGCAGTTCATCGCCGCGGACGAGATGGAGCACGATCTGGGCGAGATGGGCGCGATCGCGCGGGCGCACCCGCGCTACGAGGACCGCCCCAGCCAGCGGGCGATGGCCGCGAAGATCGCGCAGCTGTACAACCGCGGCGGCATCGGATTGCTCGAGGCGGGAACCGGCGTCGGCAAGTCGCTCGGCTACCTCGTTCCCGCTCTGCGGTGGGCGTCGCGCAACAAGGAACGGACCGTCGTGTCGACGAACACGATCAACCTCCAGGAGCAGCTGGTCGGCAAGGACCTGCCATTCTTGAAGAACGCGCTGTCGGAGCAGCCCGTGCGTTTCGCGCTCCTCAAGGGATGGCGCAACTATCTCTGTCTCGCGCGCCTCGAGCAGGCGGAGTCGTCCGAGGCGACCCTGTTCGACGACGGCACGCGCGAAGAGGTTCGGCAGCTCGCCGGCTGGGCGTCGAAGACGAAGGACGGGTCGCTGAGCGATCTGCCTTCGTCGCCGCGCGCCGAGGTCTGGGACGAGGTTGCCGCGGAGCCGGACCTCTGCCGCCGGCATCAGTGCACGCACTTCGAGAAATGCTTCGTCTTCCGCGCGCGACGCATCGCCGCCGAGGCCGACGTCATCGTCGTCAACCATCATCTGCTCCTGTCCGACGTGGCGGTGCGCCGCGTGTCGAACAACTGGAGCGACGCGGCGGTGCTGCCGTCGTATTCGCGGCTGGTCGTCGACGAGGGCCACCATCTCGAGGACGCGGCGGCCAGCCACCTCGGCGTGACGGTGACGCGCGCCGGTTTGCAGCGGCTGTTCTCGCGACTCGAGCGCCGCGGGCGCGGGCTGCTTCCGGCACTGTCGGCGCGGCTCAATTCGGCACGCGATCTCATGAGCGTCGCCAGCCTCGACCTGGTCGAACAGCGCCTCGCTCCCGCGGTCCGCGCGGCGCGCGACAAGGCGGACGCGCTGTTCAACCTGCTCGACGCGCTGCTGGACGAATCCGGCGCCCAGGTGCTGCGCCTGACGGATGCGTTCGCGGCGCATCGCGTGTGGGAATCGGGTCTCCGTCTGACGCTGGACGACACGTGCGGCGAAATCGCGATCCTGCGCGACGGCTTGCAGGTGGTGCGCGACCGTATCGAGTCGAGCACCAGGCTCGCGGACGCCAGCGCGCCGCTCCTCGCCGAGATTCGCGCCGTTGCGCGACGCCTCGAGAGCGCAAGCGACGCGCTGCGCGAGACGCTCAAGCCGCCGGCGGGCGCGCAGACGGTGCGCTGGCTCGAGCGCCGTGGACGCGAGCGGTCCGTCGCGGCAACGAGCGTCCCCCTCGATCTCGCGCCGATCCTGCGCGACGACCTCTTTCGCCGCGTGAAGACGACGATCGTGACGAGCGCCACGCTGGCGACGGACGGACGCTTCGAGTTTCTCCGCAACCGGCTCGGACTGAACGAAGAGGACGTCGAGCCGGTAACCGCGGTCTTTCCGTCGCCCTTTCACTTCGAGCTGCAGGCACTGCTCGCGATCCCGACGGACATCCCGCTGCCGAACGCGGATTCCGCCGGCCATTCGTCGGCGGTCATCAACATCCTGCTCGACGTCGCCGAGGCGTCGGACGGCGGGCTGTTCGCGCTGCTCACGAGCCACAGGGACGTGCGTCTCATCGCCGCCGAGCTGCGCGCGCGCGGATTCGAGCGTCGCTGGCCGCTGCTCGTGCACGGCGAGAGCACGCGCGACTCGCTGCTGGAGCGCTTCCGCACGACGTCGGGCAGCGTGCTTCTCGGCACGGCATCGTTCTGGGAGGGTGTCGACGTCCCCGGGCGCGCGTTGCGAGGTCTCGTGATCTCCAAGCTGCCCTTCAAGGTGCCGACCGAGCCGCTCACTGCGGCGCATTGCGAGGCGATCGAGCGCGCCGGCGGCGACGCCTTCGCCGAGTACATGCTGCCACACGCGGCGCTGCGGTTGAAGCAGGGCTTCGGGCGACTGATCCGCACGACGACCGACAGCGGCGTCGTGGTGATCGCCGATCCACGTGTCGTCAGGATGTCGTACGGGCGCGAGTTGCTGCGTGTGCTGCCGCCCGCAAAACGCCTGGCCGGACGCTGGCGGGACCTGAAGGTCGAGATCGAACGATTTTACAACTCCAACACTGTGTCATCCTGAGCGAAGCGAAGGATCTACTGTGCTTTGAGTAGATCCTTCGGCGCTGCGCGCCTCAGGATGACAACCCTCTCGAATGAACCGTCCTTCCAAAATCGTCTGCGTCGGCCGCAACTACGTCGAACATGCCAGGGAGCTCGGCAACGAGGTTCCCAAGGAGCCCCTCCTCTTTCTCAAGCCGCCGTCGGCGCTGATCGGGGACGGGCAACCGATTCGACTGCATCCGATGTCGAAGCAGGTGGAGTTCGAGGGCGAGATCGGGATCATCATGGGCCAGCGACTCACGCGCGGCGATCAGAATGCGGCGCGCGCGGCGATACAGGCGGTCACGGCAGTGAACGACGTTACCGCGCGCGACTTGCAGAAGGCAGATTCACAATGGACGCGCGCGAAGGGCTTCGATACGTTCTGTCCCGTTGGCGAGCCCAAGCCGGCGCCCAACGATCTCGGTTCGCTGGAAGTAGTGACACGAGTGAATGGCGTCGAGCGGCAGCGCGGCAAGGCCTCACAGATGGCCTTTACCATCCCGATGCTGCTCTCGTACATCTCGCGGATCATGACGCTCGAGCCCGGTGATCTCGTGTGTACGGGAACGCCGGCGGGCGTCGGGACCCTGCAGGCCGGGGACGTGGTAGAGGTAGAGGTTGTGGGCTTCAGCAGGATAAGAAATCCGGTTGTGTCATCCTGATGCGATCCGCGTCATTCTGAGCGAAGCGAAGAATCTGCGATATTCAGGGTAGATCCTTCGCTGCGCGCAGGATGACAGACTTACGAGGACGATTTGCCCCAACTCGCCAGGCGTTTCGAAACTCTTCCGGAATACGTGCTTGCGCGGATTCCGCAGAAGAAGCACGAGCTGCTCAAGAAAGGAGTCGACGTCATCGACCTCGGCGCCGGCGACGCGGACCTGATGCCTCCCGAGCTCGCCCTCAAGCGCATCAACGAAGCGGTCTACATCCCGGGCATGAACCGGTACGGATTCGGGCTCGGGCTCGTGCAGTTTCGCGAAGCGGTAGCGTCCTGGATGGAGCGACGTTTCAAGCTGCGCTTCGACCCGCTCAAGGAGATCGTCCCGCTGCTGGGCTCGAAGGAGGGCATCTCGCATCTCGCGCTCGCCTACATGGAACCGGGACGCGTGGCCATTGTCCCGGAGCCGGGCTACAACTCGTACATCGGTGGGTCGCTGCTCGCCGGCGGAGAGGTGTACAAGTACGCGCTGCGGCCGCGCACGAAGTTCCTCGTGGAGCTCGATGACATTCCCGCCGAGGTGCTCCAGCGCGCGAAGGTGCTGTATCTCAACTACCCCAACAATCCAACCGCCGCCATCGCGCCGGTGGATTACCTCGAGCGCGTGGTGAAGAAGTGTCGCGAGCTCGACATCCTGCTCGTGTACGACAACGCGTATTCCGAGCTCGCGTTCGACGGCTACGTGCCGCCAAGCATTTTCGAGATCGACGGCGCCCGTGATGTCGCCATCGAGTTCCATTCGATGTCCAAGACGTACAACATGACCGGCTGGCGCTGCGGCTGGGCGGTGGCGCGTCCCGAGATCGCCGCCGCACTCGCCAAGGTGAAGAGCTTCGTCGACACCGGGCAGTTCATGGGCATCCAGGCAGCGGCCGTCGCGGCTTTGGACAGCTGGGAGACGTTCCTGCCGCGGAATCGCGAGATCTTTCGCGAGCGTCGCGATGCCGCCGTGGCGGCGTTCCGGGACGCGGGCTTCGCGTGTGAGACGCCAAAGGCGACGATGTATCTCTGGATCCCGTTGCCGGAGGGTGTGTCCAGCGCGGCGTTCGCCGACCGTCTCATGGAGGACGAGGGCGTCATCGTGCTTCCTGGTTCCGGTTTCGGCGCCGGCGGCGAGGGATTCTTCCGAATTTCGTTCATTACGTCACCGGCGCGCATCCGCGAGGCGGCCGCGCGCGCCGGTCGCGTGCTGTCGAAGCTGACGTCGACGTCGGGCGCGAGACGCGAGACGCGCAGGCCGGCGGGCGTCGCATGAGGTACACCCTATTCAAGCGTCGCAGTCCCGCTTCGCTGGCCGCCTCGGTTGCGATCCACGCCGTCCTCGTCCTGCTGCTCATCAACATCGTGTTCCGATATCCGCTCGGGCAGCTGATCGGGATCCCGCAGCCGGAAGTCGTGACGGAGCGCGTGCAGTTTGTGCGCGTCGCGCCCCCGCCACCGGAAAACACGGGCGGGTCGCGGCCGGCGAAGCCGGTGAGAAACGCGACGCCCGCGCCCCTACAGTCGCCGGTGACCGTTCCGACGCAGGTGCTGCCCACACAGCCCGCCGACAGCTCGCCCTCGCGCGCGGCGGGGGGAAGCGGCCATGGTTTTGGCGTCTCGGGCTCGGGCGCGGCGACCGGCGTGGAGCCGCGTGAGCCGGACGATCGCATTGCATTGACCGCCGACGTCGCGACCCGCGCGCCGCGCACCGTCGCGGAGGACGTGGACAGCATCGTGAGCCTGGCGATCGGGATCTACAACGATTCGATGCGCGTGTACGGGAGCAAGGGCGCCCTGCCGAAATGGATCCGGAAGGACAAGCACGGCAACGAGTGGGGGCTCACGAGGGATTACCTCGCCCTCGGCAAGGTGAAGATTCCGACGGCGCTGCTCGCGCTGACGACGCTGAATGCGCCGCAGGGAATGATGCCGGTCGACGCGCGGAGCGCCGCATACATCCGCCGCGACATTCTCGAGAACGCTCAGCGATCGATCAGCGAAGATGAGTTCCGCGCCGCTGTAAAGCGTATCCGCGAGCGCAAGGAGCGCGAGCGCCGCCAGAAGATGCTCGTCTCGGGCGAGAGTCCCGAGAAGAAGCCTGACGCTCGGCCTTAGTGTAGCTGCGGCGGCGCCGCGGAGATGAGCTCCTCGGCCGGCGCGGGCGCGGGCTCCGCTTCGAAGAATGGACGGAAGACGCCGCACACCACGCCGAGCACGGCGAAATCATCCTTCGGTGCGATCTCGATCGAGCGCTCCGATGGATTCGCCGGCTCGAGCACCACGGTGGATCCGCGGTGGGTGAGCGTCTTCACTGTCGCGTCTTCGCCGATGCGGGCGGCGATGATGTCGCCGTCCTTCGCGCGCGCGGACGGACTCACCAGCACGAAGTCGCCGTCGGTGATACAGCGACCGGTCATGCTGTCGCCCTTCACCTTGAGCAGGAAAACGTCGTCGCTGGGCAGAAAGCGGCGGTCGAGCGTTACGTACCCCGCGCGATGCTCGGGGAGAAGCGCTGGTTCGCCGGCGTGAATCCTTCCGTAGTACGGGACCGGCTGCGTGGCTCCCGCCGCGGCAAATCCGAGGAGCCGAACGCCGCGTGACCGCGATTCGTCACGCTCGATGTAGCCTTTGTTCGCCAATGCGTGGAGCAGATCCGAAACAGTCTTGGTGGACTTGATCCGGAACTTCTTCGCGATCTCGCGAATGCTCGGCTGGTAGGTGTTCTCGGCGAGAAAGTCTATCATGTAGTGATAGACCCGACGCTCGAGCTGGCTTAGCGGCTCCGTCATGGGCCTAGTAGCAGGACGCGCTGCTTCTCGCCGTATGGTACCGCGTCGGCAGACACGTGTTTAGGCGCAATATGCGACTGATGTTTGCCCCGGTCAACAATACTTAAGTCCTCCAAAGGCCGGGAAACGTAACAAAATGCCGGAGTCGCCCGGGCGGCCACAGCAGCTGCGCGAGAATGACACGCCCGCAAGGCCTACGTAAGGCTCAACTTATCGGGCCGCTCCGCTGGTCACGTATCGGATTGCCGCGTCGATCCGCGAAAGCGATCGATCCTTGCCCAGCGTCTCCAGCACCTCGAAGATGCCAGGACTCACGGTCAGTCCGGTGAGGGCGACGCGCAGCGGCTGAAAGATTTTCCCCGCGGAGACCTCGAGCGTTTGCGCGAGCTCGCGCAGCTCGCCTTCGAGACCGCTTGGTGTCCAGTCTTTCGCCTGCCCCAGCTTCTCACGGACCGCGGCAAGAATCGTCGCGGTGTTCTCGCGGTCCTTCCACTGCTTCGCGACGGCGTCGGGGTCGAAGTCGACGTCCTCCCGCAAAAAGGGAATGGCCTGGCGCGCAACGTCGTCGACGGTGCGCGACCTCACCTTCAGCAGATCGATGAGCTTGAGGAACCACTCATGCCTCGTCTCGACATCCCCCGGCGTCGTCAGCTTCGCGCGCTCGAGCGCATGGGCGACGATCGGCAGGAGATGTTCGGCGGGCAACCGATTGAGGTGCTGGCCGTTCATCCACTCCAGCTTCGCGTGATCGAAGACGGCCGCCTTCTTCGAGAGTCCCTCGACGCTGAACAGCTGGATCATGTCCGCAACCGACATCACCTCGATGTCGTTCCCGGGCGACCAGCCGAGGAGCGCGAGAAAGTTGAGCATCGCGTCGGGGAGGATGCCCATGTTCTCGTACTCGGCGACCGCGGTTGCGCCATGCCGCTTGCTGAGCTTCTTGCCGTCCGGGCCGTGGATCATCGGCAGATGCGCGAACTTCGGCACCGTCGCGCCGAGGGCGCGGTAGAGCAGAATCTGCTTCGGTGTGTTGGAGATGTGGTCGTCGCCACGCATGACGAGGGTGATCTCCATCGCGATGTCGTCCGACACCACGGCCAGGTTGTAGATCGGGGTGCCGTCGGAGCGGAGGATGACGAAATCGTCGATGTCCTTGTTCGGAAACGTGATCGCGCCGTGGACGACGTCGTCCCACGTCGTGCTCTGCTCGTCGGGAACGCGGAAGCGAATCGTGAAGGAATCTCCCGCTGCGACGCGTCGCTCGATCTCGCCCGGCGACAGACGGTCGCAGCGGCGGTCGTACACGAATCCCTCTTTGCGTTTCTCGGCTGCCTTGCGTCTCTCCTCGAGCTCCGCGGGCGTGCAGAAGCAGCGATATGCCTTGCCGCGCTCGAGAAGCACGCGCGCGTCGCGCTGATGCCGCGCGAGATTCGCCCCTTGATAGACGACGTCCTCGTCCCATTTCAGGCCGAGCCACGCGAGTCCGTCGAAGATCGCGCGGGTGCTCGCTTCGGTGCTGCGCGCCTTGTCCGTGTCCTCGACGCGGAGCAGGAATTGGCCGCCGTAGTGCTTCGCGTAGAGCCAGTTGAACAGCGCGGTGCGCGCACCTCCGACGTGTAGGTAGCCGGTGGGCGAAGGGGCGAAACGAAGGCGATCGGCCATTGAAATGAAAAGGGACCCATCTGGGCGATGAGTCCTGAAGCGGAGAGAGGGGGATTCGAACCCCCGATACGGGTTTTAACCCGTATAACGGTTTAGCAAACCGCCGCCTTCAGCCTCTCGGCCATCTCTCCAACGAACGCGAACGGCGCAACCGCAGGTGAGCGAGCGCGCCAAAGCAATCTTGCGCGAAGCTCAATCTAGAGGATCGCGCGCGTCGTCTCAACTCGTTACCACATCGGCGTGTAGCCAGTCGAACTCGGCATGCTCACGCTTCTATATACGATCTTCGTGCTCAGCGGCGCAGCTGGGCTGATGTACGAATCGATCTGGGCGCGGTACCTCGGGCTTTTCGTCGGACACAGCGCATACGCCCAGGTCATCGTGCTCGTGATCTTCATGGGCGGGATGTCGGCGGGCGCGCTCATCGCAGGCGAGCGATCCGCCAGACTCCGGTCGCCGCTGCTCTGGTACGCTGGCGTCGAGCTCCTGGCAGGTATCATCGGACTCGTCTTCCACGACGGCTTCAACGCCTTCACCGCGTTCGGCTACGACCGGGTGTTCCCGGCGATGGGCGCAGGCGCGCCCGAGGTCATCGTGAAGTGGCTCATGGCCGCGCTGATGATCCTGCCGCAGTCGCTGCTGCTCGGCGCGACATTCCCGCTGATGAGCGCGGGCGTCGTGCGTCTCGCGCCGGAGCGGAGTGGCCGATCGCTGGCGCTGTTGTACTTCACGAACAGCTTCGGTGCCGCGGCCGGCGTCCTGATCGCGGGCTTCTACCTCGTCGCGCTCGCGGGTTTACCGGGCACGCTCGTGGTCGCGGCGTCACTGAACGTGATCGTTACGCTGATTGTGTTCGTCGCTGTGAGGCGGGAGGCTGGGAGGCGGGAGGCGGGAGCCGGGAGGCTGGAGGCCCTGGACGTATCGCCAGCCGACTCCAGCCCCCAGCCCCCAGCCTCCCGCCTTCAGCCTCCGGCCTCCCGCCTCCTGCTGGTCGTCGCGTTCGGGACGGCGGTTGCGTCGTTCATCTATGAGATCGCGTGGGTGCGCATGCTGTCACTCGTGCTCGGGAGCGCGACGCACTCCTTCGAGCTGATGCTCTCCGCGTTCATCCTCGGCTTGTCGCTCGGCGCATACTGGGTGCGGACGCGCGTCGATGCGGGCTCCATGCGGCTGCTGGCGGTCGTGCAGCTCGCGATGGGGTCGCTCGCCATCGCCACGCTGCCGCTGTACCTGGCATCGTTCGGCTGGATGGCGGGCGCGATGTCGATGTTCGCGCGTACGGATTCCGGCTACGACGCGATGAGCGTCTTCCGATACGGCATCTGTCTCATCGTGATGCTGCCCGCGACGTTCTGCGCCGGCATGACGCTGCCAGTCATCACGCGCCTGTTGCTGAGTCAGGGCGCGGGGGAGCGCGCGATCGGACGGGTCTACGGCGTCAACACGCTGGGCTCGATCGTCGGCGTCACCGTTGCGGGTCTCGTACTGATGCCGCTGCTCGGTCTCAAGTGGCTGCTCGTGCTCGGCGGCTGCGTGGACATCGCGCTCGGCGTGCTGCTCGTCGCATTCGACCGGCGCGCGCATCCCTGGCACCCGTCGCGCCGCGCGCTCGTCGGCGCGGCCCTCGCGGCCGCCGGATTGCTACTGGTGCTCGCCCGCGCACGTTTCGACTTGACGCTTTTGACGAGCGGCGTATTCCGGTACGGCACCGTGCAGGCGCCTGGGAGTGCCGACGTTCGCTTTTACAGAGATGGTCGGACGGCGAGCGTCAGCATTCGTCGCATCAAGGCGACGGGCGGGCTCACACTGGCTACGAACGGCAAGCCGGACGCGTCGCTCGGTCCCGAGTGGCTCCGGCCGCTGCAACCGAACCAGCCACGCGGCCCATTCACGCACAACGCGTCGACGCAGCTGCTCTCGGGCATCATCCCGCTCGCCTTCGCGCCGAACGCACGCAACGCGGCGGTGATCGGGCAGGGTTCGGGCATGTCGTCCCACGTCCTGCTCGCGAGCCCGAAGCTCGAGCGCGTGGTGACCATCGAGATCGAGCCAGAGATGATCCGTGGCTCGCGGATGTTCTATCCGGCGAATCGCCGGGTGTTCGACGATCCGCGCTCCGTCTTTGCGATCGACGACGCACGATCGTTTCTGGCGGCGGCGCGAACACGATACGACCTCATTCTTTCCGAGCCGTCCAATCCGTGGGTTGCGGGGATTTCGGGGCTGTTCACCACGGAGTTCTATCGCTCCCTCAAGCGATATCTCACGGACGACGGCATCCTCGCGCAGTGGATTCAGGTCAGCGAGATCGACGACGGGCTCGTGATGAGCGTGATCGCCGCGCTCAACGAGAACTTTCCGTCGTACGCGGCGTTCGCGATCGCCGAACATCACGTGATGATCATCGCGTCGAAGCGGCCGACACTGCCGGAGCCGGATTGGAGCGTCGCCGAGCGATATCCGGGGATCGTCGAGGACCTCGCGCGCATCATGCCGCTCTCGCCGCGCTTCTACGAGACGCTGCGGATCGCCGACCATCGCTCCCTCGGCCCGCTCGCCAAGCGCTCGGCGCCGAACTCCGACTTCTATCCCGTGCTCGACCTGAATGCCGAGCGCGCGATGTTCACGCGGCGCGACGCGGTGGGCTTCGCGTATCTCGGTGCGGAGCGCTTCAGCTCCAGCCTCGCCTTCGCCGGCGCGCGAAACGGTTTCAGCCAGGATCGTCAGCTCGCGATCCTCGGCGTGCCGCGCCTCGAGGCTGCGGTGACGAGCGCCAGCGTTCGCGCGGCGGCGCCGGCGCAGGGCGGATCGCCCGTCGCGTTTCGTCATCAGGTGATCCAGGAGGCGCTCGCGAACGGCCGTCCGCCCGTCGACTGGCGCGCATGGGTGCAGGCGATCGCGCTGATGGACGCCGACATCCATGGCGGAACAGCGGGTGTAGCCGACACGGCGTTCTACGCGTCGCTCGAGCGATATCTGCGGCGGACGTCGCCACCGGCTGAGGCGCGGGCGTCGGTGGATTTTCTGCGCGGCCTGGCGTCGTGGGACTATGCGACCGCCGCGCGTGCGTCGACGCTGCTCACGCAGGACGCGCTGCGAGGGGATCTCTGGCTCGGAGCCGATCTCCTCCGCGACGGCGCGACGACGGCCCGGATCATGGTCGGCGATGTCTCCGGCGCGCGCGACGTGTTCGTCGCCCTGGCGCCATACTCGCAGCGTCCGCGCACTGATCTCAGGTCGCTGGTGCTCGAGTCGATGCTCTACGCGCCCTCAGATTCGGCGGGCCGTCTCGTTACTGTGAGGTAGTGAACCATCGCGTCATTCCGACCGAAGCAGGGACCCGGCACGCGGACTCCACCTTCGGCGCGCGCGTCTACGATTTCTACACAAAGCTGAGGCGTCCCCGCGTCCCCCGCGGCATCACGGTGATGAATCCGTATGCGGACGATCGGGTACGCGCGTACCTGCGGACGTTCCTCGACAAGTACTTCGCCGACAATCACCCGCGCGTACTCGTGCTCGGGATCAATCCCGGACGATTCGGGGCGGGGATCACCGGAATCACGTTCGCCGATCCGGTGGCCCTTGCCGACTACTCCGGCATCGAGACGGGGCTGGCACGCCGGCGCGAGCTGTCGTCCGTGTTCATCTACGACTTCATCCGGCATTTCGGGGGGCCCGCGGTCTTTCATCGCGACTTTTTTCTCACCGCGATCTCACCGCTTGGCTTCACGCGCGAGGGGATCAACCTCAACTACTACGACGACCCGAAGCTCGCGAAGGCGGTGACGCCGTTCATCGCGCGATCGATCGAGCAGCAGATCGCACTCGGCGGACGACGCGATCACGCGATCATCCTCGGCACGGGCACGAACTTCAGGTTCATGCAGCGACTCAACGAGCAGCACCGATTCTTCGGGACGCTGCACGCGCTGGATCATCCGCGCTTCATCATGCAGTACCGGCGACGCAAGCTGGACGAATACCTCGCCGCGTACGAGCTCGTGTTTCGCCGTCTCGCTTCCCGCCGAGACTAATTCGGCTTCTTCGTCGCGGGATTGATCGGGAAGGGGGCGTTCCGGATGACTTCGCCCATCGTCTTGGGATTCCGCGGCCTGGACACAGACGACGCGGGCAGCTGCCGAGGCGTGATGGCCGCGGGCTCGGTGCTCGTCTGGGTGACCTGCCGCGTTTCCGGCTGCGGCGTGCGGTCGGGGACGGGCGGAGTCGTGCGGCGCACAGGCGCGACTTTCGGTAGCACCGGCTGCTTCGACTCGAGTGCCGACACGACATTGGTGCCGGGCCCGCGTGGTGCCAGCTCCGGCGTTCCGACCGCGGCCGCCTCGAGATCCTTCTGCATCTGCTCGTCGACATCGGGCGCGCGATTGCAGGCCGCGAGGGTCAGCGCAGCGGAAAGGGAGGCCAGTAACACGCGATTACGCATGTTCATCATACCCAAGGCTCGGCATTCTGTTCACCAGACGGCCAGCCCCGCTGTGGCGTTACGACGCTTCTCTGAAGAGGGAACAGGATGCTTTGATTTGAACGGCGATCAAGGCGGATTTTTTATGTGTGTGTGATCCGACGTGCGCGCGGGCGAAACGAGCGCGACAGTTCGCAGCCTGAGAGAATGGCGTAAACACGCGGGTCAGGCCCATCTCAAGCCGAGCCATATGAAGAACAAGCCCGACTGGCGGGTGCGCCGCATCGTCGCCGATGCGAAGCGAGGACAACACCTGACGGGTTCGGGATGCTTTGCGCCCGGAACCGCCGGGAACCGCAGTTTATGTTGCGTGTACAGACATTCACCGTACAACACGTTGCACTGTACGGATAAATGCCGTACATTCAGTTTCCACATCTCCTCGGGCGCGAGGAACGTATGCCACAGAAAACACCGAGAGACTCGGCGGTTCAGCGAGCCGCTCGCAGTACACCCAGACTGTCGCGATCGGAGCGACTGGATGCGCGCATTACTGCCGAGCAGAAACAGCTCATTTCCGATGCGGCACACGTATTCGGAATGACGACGACGCAGTTCGTCATTCAAACGGCAGTGCGTCGAGCACGAGCGGTGTTGCGCGATGATGCTATTATCCGTACCAACGAACGCGATAGAGAAATCCTCATAAACGCGCTCATCAATCCACCCGAGCCTGCCGATGCGCTGCAGAAAGCTTGGAAGAGCTATGAGGACGTCGTGCGGAAGTAGATGTCAGATCCCGTAGCGCGGCCCTTACCGCGTTGGGAGCCGCTCGGTCCGCAACATGACCGAGCGGCTTTCTCTTGTCCGCGCCATCCTGAATTGGAGGCTTTCTTAAAGTACGCGGCGTCGCAGCAAGCGAAACGCAACGTTGCCGTCACGACCGTGATGTTGATTGACAGCGACCAAGCTGTCGGCGGGTACTACACGCTCTCCAGCACGCGAATCGACATCGGAGATCTACCCAAGGAACTGGCCAAGAAGTTTCCGAAATACGCCGAAGGAATACCGGCAACCCTGATCGGTCGCCTGGCGGTCGATGCGAAGTACCTGAGTAAAGGCTGGGGAGGCAAGCTGCTCATGAATGCGCTGGCCGCTGCGCGCGACGCGTCTTCGTCTGTCGCATCTGCCTTCGTAATCGTCCGTGCAATCGATGACGAGGCATTTCGTTTTTACTCACATTATGGTTTCGTGCCGTTCGAGAGCGATCCTCGACGTCTCTTCCTGCCGATGGCTACGATCAACAAGCTCAAGTGAAGGTCAAGTTTGCAAGCATGGTTGTAGCTCACCGAGCTACTCGCGCCACTCACTTGCTTGGTCAGGCCGTCGATGCGGCTGGGCGAGTCCAACGGAGGGCGAGGGATTCGAACCCCCAAGTCCTTGCGGACGCCGGTTTTCAAGACCGGTGCATTAGCCATTCTGCCAGCCCTCCCGACGTCGAAAGATAAAAGGTGTCTCGCTCTAACACCGTTCTCGGCCCGGCCGCGAAGCGGCCGGGCCGAGAACAGCAGGACGCCGGCACTGCAGATCCCGCGCTTCGCTCGGGATGACGGCTAGCGCGGCTTCGATTTGGTCGCCGGAGCGGGCGGCGGCGTCAGCGCCTTGCCTCGCGTCGAATCCCCCGACGGGATCGCGATCTCCGATGGGAAGATCTGCGACTCCGCACCCTGAATCGCCCCCTCGAGCCGTACCGCCTCCGCCACTTGCTTCGTCTCGCCGAAGACCTTCTGCGCGGTTTGCGGCTCGCGATCGCGCAGGATCTCCGTCAGCTCGAGACCGGTGGCGACGTAGAGGTACGGAATGCCCACCGACGGCTGGTCGATCCAGTCGCCGCGGCGGATCAGTGATTTCGGCGCCTTGAAGACATCCGTCCACAGCGTCTTCGTGCGCGGCACGTCCAGCCAGCCGTCGCCCTGCACGAACGCGGTGTCGTTCGTCGCGGCCGCCGGGGGCACGAACACCTTCGCGGCGAGGCCTTGCGTCAGCGTGTTGTTGCCGAAACCGAGCTCGCGCGCGTAGCCGCCCGACGTCCGGCTGAAGTAGACCGGCCGCCCCGGCCACGAGTCCGCGATGATCCGCAACACGAAAACGTCCGCGCGCTGGAGAATGCCGTTCCCGTTCCCGTCCTGCGTCATTCGCTTGGGATCGAGCGTGATTTGGAGTGCGCCGAATTTGAGTCCTGTGGGCTTGTTGATGAAGTAATACGGGGGTATGGAGTCGGCCTCCTGAGTTGTCATTCGCAGAGGAGGCGTGACAGGCTTCGGCCACTGCCTGTTGCGGTAGATCGCGGGCCCCTTGGCCGCGTCATACTCGAATACCGGGCGACGGATGAGCTGGCGCGTGTACCAGTCGGTATTTAGCAGGGACGTGTTCGCGATCACGACGTCCCGGCGGATGCCCTCGACTTCCTGCGCGTACCAGAGCGGGAACGTGTCGTTGTCGCCCACCACCACGAGCACGCCATACGGCTCGACGGAGTTCAGCAGGTCATGCGCGAAGTCGGCAGTGTCGGTGTGGCCGCGCCGCGGCGCCGAGCTCCAGTTCGTGAACAGCGGAACCAGCGCAAGCGCGAGCACGGGCGCGCCCTTGAGCCACGAGTCGCGGCGCGGCTCCTCGACGATCTCGTCGCCGTACTTCACGCGCTCCGTTCCGAACAGCGACGAGAGGGATTCCCAGACGTACAACAGCCCGAGACCGGCCCACACGCCCCAGGCGGAGAAGCTCCACAGATAGAAGTAGTCGCGGTCGCGGACCTCGCGATCGACTGGATTTCCCATGGCGTCCAGCGCGCCGGGGGACTGCGTCGCGCCGTACTTGAAGTTCAGGTAGTAGATCAGCAGCAGCGTCATCGAGAACATCAGCGTGCCGAAGAACCAGAAACTTCGTCGGTCACGCTGATAGTGGACCCACCCGCCGAACAGCCCGAGCACGAGAAACACGGCGGCGAGGAGCGCCTGGAGGCCGGGCCGGTCGCCGTGCGCGTCGCGCAGCCACTGCCACTTGAAGTAGTACCACCACATCCCGATCTGCGCGGTGAAGGGCGCCTGGCGCTCCGTCAACTTCGGCTTGCCGTACTGGCCGCGATTGAAGTTGTACATGAAGCGGTCGTACGTCTCCTTGCTGAACGTGCACGAGGCCTTGAGACCGTTCTGACACGCGGTCGGCTCGCCTTCGTTGAGCGCGGGCATGTACGCGGCGCGGATCGGCTGAGTCGCGAACGGCGTCATGCCGAGCGCCATCGCGCCGAGGCATGCGAGCAGCAGGCGCCAGCGCAGCAGCGTGCGCGGACGGCGAACCACGACCGCGACGGCGGCCGCCAGCCCCGGCAGCATCCCCGCCATGTGGTTCGCGTATCCGAGTGCGAGCAGATACGCGACGAGCACGAGGATTCGATCCGCCTTGCGTCCATCCGGGTCGTCGGACCAGCGGATCATGAGCCACGAGATGATCGCAATGCCGACCAGCGATACCGTATAGACCTTCTCGTTGACGACCGACTGGTTCCACACCGTGAACGCGGTCGCGCCGATCAGCGTCGCGATGCTCGCGCCGGCGATCCGCTGCCAGCGGAAGGGGAGCCAGCCCACGAGCACGCGCTCGGTGATCAGGAACCACATGGCGGCCGACGTCGCGCTGCACAGCGCGACGAAGTTCATCGGCGGCCACTCCGACCTCATGCTCGGC